>Ga0207879_100009_pt1 | contig 737156 bp, 810 predicted proteins | sample LinPmetageLP24_FD_184045 | JGI IMG/M metagenome (GOLD analysis project Ga0207879, IMG submission 184045) | Marine viral communities from the Pacific Ocean - LP-24 (SPAdes) | ecosystem: Environmental > Aquatic > Marine > Oceanic | place: Pacific Ocean | collected 2009-08-30
AACCCCCCCCCCCCCCCTGGCGAGAGCTTGTCAACACACCGTCCCCAATAGCCTACATTTTTGGCGGGGAAATCATGCGGAAATGAACACATCAACAACACTTCTCACCACAAAACATCTTCGTCTCGAAGTGACCTGCTAATATCAGCTGCCCTCCTTGACATACTCAGATTGATACAAAATGCCCTCCCCTGCCCCACCAGACCCCTCATCCTCGTCACTATCATCATCCTCATCCTCACCCTCATCATCCTCACCATCCTCACCATCCTCCATCCGCGCCTATTTCGCCTCGATCCTAACAAATCACTACTCCATCCCCGCATCAGACGCGGAGACCTACGTCTCAGCCTGGAAATACGGCAAAGACGCCGAGGTGCTCTCCTTCAACTGCGAGGCGTACCGTGCCATCTTCGGCGATGAGGTCGGTGCGATTTTGTTTCGGTGGAAGAAGCATTACAGTGAGTCAGTGCTGAGGATGAGGTTAGATGGGAGGAAAGAGGAGGAGGTGCAACGTAAGTTTTGGTTTTCACGTGCTTTCCTTTCCCTGGGGATTACTGTTTAGCCTATGTGCTTGCTTTTGGCTTTGGGAGATGATGCTGACGATGCGGCCGATGAGATAGGTGACACTGGTGTTACTTTTGCTGTTGGAAGTGCTGTGTTATTTTTGGTCGCTTGGATCTTAAGTGATGTGTGGGAAGCTATGGTTATGCTTTTGGCATCAGGATTGTTGTTTGCCGGCATATCGGCGGGGGCATTTGGGAAGATGGTTCAGGAAAAGAGAAAGAGGATGAAGGCACTGGAGGAGACCAAGGATAAGTAAAATACCTATAATACGATCCTTTCCCCCTTCGAGTTGCTATAAGAAGCTCGGTTAGATCTCACTACTCGCGTTGGTGGTCATCGATTTGATCATCTCTGGGAAAGGGAGTTCTCGACTTTAATACTGGACTGTCACTGGGTTTTAGCTCAATCTTGTGGTCCGGAGACCCCGTGTTACACTTCATACAAATGTGGCTTTTGATAGATCTACGACCCAGACAGAATGGTATGGTAAATGGGGAGTGTTGACACAGACGGCAAGATGATACCTGTTCTCGCTTATTGAAGGGGCGTGCAAAGCTCCTCGAGGCTACACATACCAGGCCAAGCTACCAAGTCATGTCCCTTTTGTTGCACATCGCAATTGATGTCTCACTATGTCCCATGCCATGTACCGGTAAACATACTTACCATCCGGTCTTTATAACATTGTTTGTAGAAATCAATATATTCCCGCATTCCGCCTGCAGTCAAGCCAACATTCCCGAAGCGGACAGCCCGCTTCCGGCGGTAGGGCAGCAAACACAAACAATATTTAGTGCACTTCCGACACAGTTTTTCTTTTCTTGAAGGGCCTGTTTCAGATTTCTACGATGTGCAACAAAAGTATGAATGGCCAAGTACGGTCCGTTTGATTGTTTTGGGGCAGCAACTGCTCGCGGAAAGTCGCAGATATTTGCCGTGACCTAAGCAGTCAAAGAACGGCAATGGCATCATGTGATGATCTGAATTCTCTCCTTTAGAAAAGCTACACTTGAAATTTGTCCTCGATGTTTCTTAAATGACGATCTGACCATACGACTCAGCAGCTTGAGGACTGAGTCCACCTCAAAAATAGCGAGGTGGTGATCGAGTCTTGGTTTCTAATTTTTAATGTTTCCTTTCACTTTACATTGGTAATTTCTGCAGGAAGTCAAGGATAAAAATCTATATACTGATAGGACAATTAGATAAACGTGCTTTTGCAGCTAATTCATTTTAGTGGGGCGGCGAAGAGGAAGGAGGAGCATTGTTGTTGTAGAATTAAGCGAGGGTATCTACCATGACTACTCGCGTTCCATGCATCACCTTGGAATGGAAAGCCTCACTCTTGCGGGAGAATTGATTCTCTAGGTTAGTGAGCGCCTCGATCGCTATGTTCCTGTTCTGAGGAAGAGTTGACTGCATGATCATCCTGCCCGGGAATATCATGACCCTCATGGCCGGCTTGAACGGAATGCTGGTTCGTGGTAAGTTCGGACGACAGAGAGGCTCTTGATCCCCGACGTCTGCTCGCCAGCTGTTTTCCTTCCTCGGGTTGGGCATTCGAGGCATCGGAAGACAGACTTGATCCGCTCTGCGATGTTTGAGACTTAATCGCTGTGGCACGGCGTCTTTTCAAGTGCTTGATCTGGCTCGCAAGAGACCGTCTGGAGGCTTTGACACAGGCTTTGTAGCTCGTGTGTGGCTGACTCAAACCTGTAGTCATAATTGGACATGGTTCCGCTTGTCTATCTGCTGGTATGGCCTGCGGAACTTCTGCATAGTTGGTGGATTTGGTGTCGGGTACACCTAGCGTTTCAACTACAAACGGTTGTTCTCTTCCAGATGTAGATGGTCTGACTGTGTCAGGGATACGGCGGGACTGTCTAATATCTGTTGGGGTCTTGACAGACTCATGTGCTGGTATTCGTTCAGGACTTACATGGCCGCACTTTGAATCGGCAACCAGCTGTCTCGTTGGCACAGCCCCAGTGAGGTTGCTTGCAATTTTACCTTCTGCAACCGAATCAGCCTCTGTAAGATGTTCCTGCTTCTGAGGGGATCCGCCGAGATTGCTTACTTTGTCCGACATCGTGAATGATGGTGGGCTGTTGATTGGTAGAGATCAAATGTAAATGGAGGCCCAAATTGATGAGAAAATAGGACAGGAAAGTTGTCCGTACAAATACAAATACCCTGAATCTGCCACTGTTCTGCACCAGGAAACTGTGAAAGATCGTCAAAGAAAGCTTACATTCTCTTGCTCCATCAGTTAGCTGGGAGAAACGATCCTTAATCCGCACAATGAAGATGTCCATTCATCCATTGGCCCCCTTTCATCACCAAAGTCCCGCGTTCTTTGTGGCTCTTGGTGTTGAATGTTGCTCTTCATAACCGACGACAGCATGCTTCTTGAGAGTGTCAGTCTTGGCCAATTCATGGTCTCGCAAAACGAAATCAACTTCCCGAGGAATCCTATGTAGTCCACGTAGGGCAAAATGATGCACACAAGAAGAGCTGCCGGGAAGTTTCGCATTTTGTTCAGCGTATGGAAAGTATCGTCCTCAATCTCGATGATTTCCCCGAGCTTTAGCCCTGGGATTCCTCCACTAATCTTGAGTTTAAGCCTGCCGATAACTCCTCCATCGTCAACCCCATCACCTCTTTCTGTTTTCTTATCGTCTGATCAAGCTCCTGTACTAGCAGAACTCCATCCTGCTGATGATCAAGGTCACCCTTCAACGCCTCAGCATGGTATTTCATGGTATGGGCTAGGTTCGAGATCGGGCCATCACTCCTCAGATACTCCTCCTCCTGTGGAGCCGACTTTATCTGACATAGTATGGCCTCGCAAATGACTTTATCAGCATTGAAGTCATCACCAGCCCACTCATCCAGCATGGTCTGCATATCCGGCAGTATCAAAAAGTCGCGCACGGTTCGGTGGAGGAAGTCAACTTTCCAATTAAACAGGACACTAGAAGAAAGTGAACTGTCGTTATGATTGCTTGAGTCGTAAAATTGTACTTCTAGCAAGCCTTTACAGCAGGCGTTGAGGCGCTTTCGCATCTGTTTCAACCGCACGTTCGTCCTCTGCATACTTGGCGGCTCAACACTGAGTTTGAACGGGAGTTTCGAATCGTTTTGATGTAGAAACCAGTAACTCATGAGAGGCAATATTTCACGTGCGACAAGGGTCACCTGAAACATCTGGGCTGTTTGCTCTCGGTAAAACTTGTCGATGGTGAAGAGCATTCGTTTGAAGTATTCGTTGAGATCAGTTGGAAGAAGCCGGAGTCTTCTTTGTAGATCAATGATCCGGTCAGCGTTTGTGAGTCCTTCGAGAAGAGAACGGACGACTAGGAAGACCCAGAGGAAGACACCTTGTGCTGCGTTGACAATATCCTGAACCAGATTCAAAGCATGACTGGCTTCTTCTTCCAGATCCTGATAACTGGGGTCTTTCTCAAGAGTATCTCTGACATAGGATGCAATATCTTGTCTAGTGAGACTCTCCATATACAATTTTCTTGATGCATCTTGCCCATAGACTTTCTCGAACTCGTTCCAAGGTCGACTGGATACGCATATCTTCACTTGCCTGGAGAACGTTAGGAGCTGAATTAAATGTATGACATCATCTGGCTTTCCCTCATACTCGTCCAAGCCATCGATCAAGAAGAAGAGTTTTACTTTGGAAGACTCCAGCGCCGTGGCGACGCGCTCGAATGCTGCCAAAAGCTCGCTGATGCTGAGGAAATCGAGACTGCTTCCCGCGTTGACTCCACCAGAGACATGAGAAAACCAATGGCCTGGAAAAGCTTTCGAAATCAATGCTGGGCATCGTCGCAAGACCTGGTAGAGCATGGAACGCAATAAACCTTCTTGTGATTTTTGGAGTGCAATTCTGCCAGCATTCCAGAAGAAAAAGCTTGAGGTGACGAGCTTTTGCTCGCCTGTCCACACACGCAAATGCTGTCTAATCACGGCTTCATATTCAGCTAATCACCGTTAGTCGCGGCTAGCAGGAATTGTTTGATCACTACTCTCAATCTTTTCGTAAGACGCTAATTAAATTCATTCGCTTACATAGGTACTTCATCAGCGTCGACTTTCCAGAACCAGGCTTTCCGGAGACCCAGTATAGAGACTCGCCGGACTTGAGCCACTCGACGAACTTTGTAGGAGCTCTCTGGTTTCGCTCGGCTGATGACTCTTCGAAGATCCAAGAGAATGTTTGCGCATGTGCGGCTCGAATAGAGGTGTGTCTATCTTCCATAGTGTGAAACCGTAGGGAAGCCAGAATGCGTTGCTCGGACTCAAACTCGACTCCCTTTTGTGCAGATAGTGACATTCGTTCTAGGAGCCCTTTTTGAATCACGGTGCTGTCTTCTACCGCGGATTTAATATCTGTAAACAATCGCTTGAACTCCTTCTGGAGTTCTACGATATCATTTGTTCTGGCCACCTGGAAAGTCTGGTTTTCAAGCTCCATTTCGTCCAGCTTCGCGAGCACCGTCAATTGTCTGGTAAGCAGACCTCGGATTCCCACACGTTGCTCGATGCGGTCAAGTCTCTTCTGTAGAGCCTCGATGTCTCCTTTCTTCCTGACACTTTGGTAGGCCTGGTAGAAGCTTTTCCATCTCCTGTGCTCGCCTTTGACTTTCATGCTCTCTAGGACAAATAATAGATCGGAAGAAACCTCTAGACATTGCTTGCTGAGGTTCAACAGGTCGTTCTCCTCAACGCTTATGGCGATCCCGGAAACAGAACTAGCGGGCGGCTTAATTTGTGAGGCGAGCCGTTGAAGGTCTTGTGTGAGAGCCTCAAGCTCCAAGTTATCCGAGCTTGCACCTGATGCTGAAACATAGAGAGTATGGGTCGCCGAGATAAGTTTGCTCGTAAAGTCAACAAACTGGACAATGTTGCTTGCCAATCCAAGGATGGTCAGAGGGTCCATCCTATGCTAAGGCTAAATAGACCTGGACAGCTATCTAAGGCTGCGCTTATCACGGCAACAAACACTGCTGCTGCAAGAGGAATAAACTTTTCCGATGAGGCAAAAGAAGCAAAGTTGACTGCAAACTGTAGCGTGTCTGGGCTGGAGTGAGAAGTGCCGTTTCAAGCATCATCTGAAGCTGAATTCTGAGAGACAAGACAGGACAAAACAGAGCAAGGCGCAAGCAACACAAGTAGCTGAGTTGCTGAGTCAGCTGTTACTACGCCATCGACATCACCACAAGGCTGTGACGGACTTCGATACCGTCGTTGCCTGTTTCCCTGAAGCTCGTCAACTGCCATCGAAACCTCTATAATCGGCGACGGTGTCTCATAGTCATCGGAAAGTCTTCTGTCTGGTCAGAATTCCTCCTGTGCCGGATTCTTACTCACAAGCGGACCGAAGGAGGTTCAGGATGTCCATACAACGACCAGCACAACATGATGGCACAGAAGGTGTGTGCTACAGGCGACCCTTGGAGAACCGCGAAATTTGTTTGCTCGAGCTTGCTCCAGCAGTGTCCCAAGATTCACCAATTAAAGTGAACTTCCGTCCTTGCTCCTTAGACTCCAATGAGCTCCCAGACTTCGAGATGATCTCATATGCCTGGGGTGGTGCTGAGGACGACATGGTCGAAATTAGCTGTGAAGGGAAAGGACTAATGATAATGAAGAATCTGTCGGATGCTCTGCTCTTTCTCAGAAGTAGGCATCGCCCCAGAATATTATGGGCAGATTCCATATCCATCGACCAATCAGATCTTCAAGAAAGTAGTGCACAGGTTGGACTTATGCCGATTATCACTTGGAAAGCCGCTCGGTCGAACATCTGGATTGGGCCCCGAATGCCATCCACGAAGTCAGCCTTTGAACTTCTTTCCAAGCTTCTAGAAGTACGAAATCTACTATTCAAGGGCCCACTTCTTCTTCCCCCGCAAGGAAATACTCCAAGCCTCCAACAGCTAGAAGACTATAGAAGAATGATCCCTGCGCCAAGTTCGCCAGATTGGAAGGCACTGGAGGAGTTACTTGATGCACGGTTCTTCACAAGGTGAATGATATGGTACTACAGACAAGCTTAATCAAGGGATCCCTGACAATCAGCAGGGTCTGGACGGTACCCGACATTGTGTTATCTAGGAACCCAATTCTATGCTGTGGCTTAGAAATGTCATGGGTTGATGTCTGCCAAGGCTTGGAAACTTATGCCTCATACAGCCAACCCAATGTCGTCAAGTCTCCTGGGCTGCAATTTGTCCTCCAACGGGAGTATATACGACGATGCATCGTTCAGGGTCGACCCCTGACACTGGATGTACAACTGGATGTTACGAGATGTCTGGCCGCCCATGACCCGAGAGACAATGTTTTTGCAAGTTACGGGCCGTTCCAAGAAGCTAACCCTGAAGAAGTGTTATCGTCGGATTATATGATGAAAGTTGATGAGGTTTATGACAAGACTGCTCGGACTCTGAACAGTGGCGGCTGCTTTGGTCCTTTCCTGGCGGCATTCTCGATGGTCGAAGACAGGGAGTCACCAGAGTCTAAGGATAGATTTCTATCCTGGCATGTGCTCCTTTAATTTATTCCCTCGATCCACGATCTAATTCGCTGAAATGAACCCGGAGCAAGACTGACCCTAAAATTTCTGTTAGGATACCAGGTAAGCTCGAATCAGACACTAGTATTCAAGTCTTCAGAATTTGGAGCCCAAAAACGAGCATAAAATTGGCTAATACCAAGGATGTCTAGATTGGAGAGCACCTTTGAACCGATACAGGCTGAACCAACAGGACTGTGGTTACAAAGCGTCTGGACAAAGAACATCAGCAAAGTTTCACAGTCGAGAGCGAAATACAGATTCGGATGTGGAGTTGTTTGATGGTTCGATTATTGACCGAGTAGACGAAGTCTCGAGTTTCCTGCCCCATCGCCGATTTCACGACAAATACAACGCCAGCGGTGCCAATGCATTCTTCTTTATGGAATGGTATGAATGGGCTGAAGAAAATGCATTGCGGAGTTACAATGGCGATAGGGACAGGTATTGCTCTAGAACTCCCGAGCCCTATCGTTTCGTACTGACAGCTGCAGACTGCTCTTGCATTGGGTAGAAACCGTCCAAGCAAGAGGGTGCAATGTCTCGTTCGGCACTGCTTGGGCAGCCTCGAAACAGCTTCTCTCCCAAGTCCGAGCATGGCTCAAATACCTCGAAGACGAAGATCAGGAGCAGACAGAGGAGATCAGACAGCTCCATGCAGCCGCTCTACCTTCGCATGGTCGAAGGTTCGGTATCACTACTCGTGGTCACTTCTGCCTTGTCCCTCGATGGACACGGCCGAATGATGCGGTGTGTATCTTGCATGGAGCTAAAGTTCCCTTCGTGCTACGAGAAGGAGAGATGAAGTCCAAGAAAGTGGCGGAGAATTGGAGAAATGTTGGAGAGTGCTATGTGCATGGTGCGATGTATGGTGAGGCGTTGAATTGGGAGGGCGTTCAGGAGATGATGTTTGATATTCGATGATAATGACCAGGAAGTGATGGAAGATACGGGCAACAGAGCGCAGAAATTGCAATTTGGCGGCCGCGCCTTGGAATATTTCCCAAACACCAAAGGGAGAGAAAACTTTATTTCGTAAACATGCCGATTAAGCGAACTCGTGGTGGCAAAGTCAACAATGAGCGACCCACAATAGATCCAAGCATGTTCGGAATAGGCTCCAAGTCGCGCAAGATGCAAGCATCTGTCCTAACACCTGCTTTTCGTTGGGAATGTGACAAGCAGGAATCGGAGACTTCCATCTAGACTGATGTGACCCCGCGACGTACGTGCGCGAAAAGCTATTGAGAATAACAGGGACTCGAGGCGTTCTACATTTACGTAGAAAAACTACTATGTCTATAGACAAAATGTGATGGTACAGACATTAACTATATCGGAAGCGAAAAGAAGTCCTAACATTCAGGGACCGGCTAAATCTCAACAAGGATGGGCGCTGAAAGAACAAAATACCAAACCCAGAAATCGACTTTGGGAAAGGCAAGAAAAAGAACGAAAAGAGCGAACACGATAGCTTTTAATTGAGATGGTATGGACTCGAAACATACTGTCTGGCTATACTTTCGCATCAGGCTCATCTGATAGCATGCGACCGACGTCACCTGGCAGTAAGCCTGCTCGACCGACCAGTTGAGCTACATCTTAGAAATGGAAAGCTTTATTTGGATAGACACAAGAGTAGTGACTGTGGCAGATGAGTCGGATGACGGAAGAGCTAGAGCGATGTATCTAAGGTTGGGGTATTGGCGTGAAGGTGAACTCTCGCATGGGAGCAAGCAAAAAGTTGATCTTAGAGCTTAGAACCACCTGCTTCAGAACTCCACCAGCAAGAATCTTGATGCATCGCAAGGCAGACGTGATAGAAAGGTTTCAAGACCCCCCAAAATATGAAGCTTCTGGGACGGGTGGGTTCGATCCACCTTCTCTCAAAGCCTTATCAGAAGCAGCAAGGCATTGGACTGCGAAATGTCACCAAGAAGACCTCCGAGCCAGCGCGCCCTGGCTTTTGAGCGACATCTTGGCCCAAAAGATCCCATTCGGCTACAAGCCATTGGGAGAAATCCTGACGCCCAGATTCATGGCAAAAAGAACATGATGAGGATGGATGAATTCGAACCACCTGCTCACTATACATAGTTTGTGAAGGTAATGGCATGTGACGACATATGTCCCCAAGCCCTGCGGTACCGCCCTTTGGATTTCATCCTGTCCGATATTCTCTTCTTTTGTTAGATGGAGAACCTTAGGATATGGATGTTGTGCGGGGCAGGCTATTGGCTGCTCAAAAGGGAAGGTACGAGGGAGGCTCGGATGGGTCTCGGCGCAGAGCTCTTGAGAAGCCTTTGAGAAAAAGAAGAAGAAAAGAAGCTGTCTGATGATATCAGTCAACAGCAATCCTCATGCGAGATCTCCGCCACGCATATATAGTCTGCTTCAACGCTCCGTGGCCTTTGGATCAGCTTGATAGTCTGAAGAGCTTGAGGAATAGTCACCAGAACACTGGAAAAGAATCCAAAAAGAGGGCTGAGAGGATTCGAACCTCTTACTTGCGGTGGGAAAGGATATCGCAAGGGATCGTGCTTATGCGCCGGGTGCAGGCCTACCATTTGGCATCAGTTGCGTCGAAAGTCCTTATCTGGATATATGTATTAGATGCAATCTTGTACTACTAACCCGTAGGCAAATGGGATGAAGACGCTATTCTTACAGTGTCCCAGCTTGCTGAATTGGGAAGGAACGAGGGAAAGATCATGATGGTAGCCAGAGAGCGGTTTGGAGGGCCAGACTGCCCGACGACACCAATGTTACAGAGAGAAACTCAAAACAGCGATCTGATCTAAGGTCAGTTCTCCAATCAATAATGAAGTACGAGAAGATACAGAGAGGAAGCAGGAATTAACTTTGGACACTAGCCGGTGTCTAAGCGAAGACAAAAAAATGAATCTATTCACAGATTTTAAGGCCTCAGTAAAATCAAAAAAGCTCCGAAAACATGGGTCAAAAAAGCAAAACTCACAGACTGATCGCGATGAGGCGGAAATCGATCCGACCGAGAAGCGACCAGTCTGTTGGAAACCGTAAGCATGTTATGGTTTTAAAGAGGCATCACCGTGACGCAGAAACGTGGGTGCTTGAAATAGAAACCCCTTGTTTGAATACAAGTAGCAGTTTAGACTTTGCTCGGCTTGGGTGGATGGTGAACGGAAGCCTTCCGACGGCTTGGTTTGGATGAGTTCACCTTTGGGTTTGGAGGTTCGCACTCGCGAATCCCCTGCCATGGACGTGGAAGCGAAACAACTATGTAGAGCACCGCGGGAAGGAGTTTGAGTGTCTGGCATGGGCATCATGGTGGAAGTGCTTAATTGGGGAGTCAGTGATACAAATCTCTGATGTGACAACGCCTGGGAAATGCCATGTGACAACTTTGATGCCTTCTCAGGATGGAAGGTACGATGTCATCCGGCTCCTGGAAACCTGTCGGACGAGTTCTGGACACAAAATCCCCAAAGCGCTTTACATCTTCATCTAGGATACCTTGAATCAGAGATGAAATCGAATATACAGCAGATGCAATGCGTGCATTGGTTCATGAGTGCCAAAAACTGAGATGAGTGGATTCGAACCACTTGCTTGCAATCCTTATGAGAGCCGTGCAACACTATGTAGCAGGTACCTGCTACGCCGCGCTTGCAATCGAATCGCACGCTCGACCTTTTGAGCTTCACCTGGACGGAAAAATTGCTTAATTGATTCCATATCGTGGAAGTTTGACACCCGCGGATGTACGTGAGGTGAACTTTCTCGTGATGGAAGGAACGATGCTGAGGTTCCCTCAAACTTCGAACCAGCAGGGCCGGGCCATCCGAGGCCAGCCAAAACCAAGCCAGAAAACGAGGGGGTTGAGATGCGTGTGATGTGTAAGTAGACCACCAGACAAGAAAGACAAAAGAGGGACGGGTGGATTTGAACCATCTTCTCGTACTCCTTGCGAAAGTCTCACGGGGATGACATGTGCAATACGTGCCAGAGAGACTTTCAAGCACAAGCCCGACCATTTGGGCGTCGTCTGGTGGAGAAAGTGCTTGTTCGGATAGTTGAATAAAAGAATTAGTTGAGAGCCAGTGGGAAAGGCAGGTGCTCGCGATAGTGACTGCCAGAAATGGAAGGGGTGACCAGCATAAGACAGTATCAAGCCAGTGTGAAAGAACGGGTGACAACAATGGAGAAGGGGAAAAGAGTGGCAGGTTTCTAGAACTTGCAAACTTTGGGTCGGAGAAAGAACATTGCAAATACTAGGTATTCCTTCCACTGAAAGATTCGAGTTCCAATGTGCCAGACCTGCTCCAGAATATTGCCCAGTCCGGACACCGGCAACAGTCCTACGTTGCAAGAGCTGGCATTTCCGATGTTTGAGTTCTATTCTCAACAGCACATTCGAGACCTTTTGCAATTTTCAGATTGGTATGAAAATTACAACCTTGGCTGTGAAGTGGCTATAAAGTACTCTGTTCGGTGCGAAGCTGCAGGCACAAGACCACATACAAGTACAAGGACAGCTCACTTGGACTTCTCAAGATTCGCCCTCCGAGCAACTCTTTCAGCCGCCTCTCTCCCACCGGCAGTATCCATTCCAAATCCAGCCAGAAACAGCATTCTCATGGTTGCCCCGGCATAGACAAATCCTACATTCCCCCAATCCATTCTATTCCATTTCAACACATTCCAATATATATCCGCACCCAATCCCTTTACGCTATACAGATGCCCGAAGTCTGCCAATAACAGTCCGAACAACACCGTCTTCCACACACGGAGGTCGGATGTGGATCGCAGAACCAGGGCTTCATTGATAGCAAAGAGGAGATATAGGTTGGCGAGTTGAGAGAGGACAATTGATGTAGAGAGGGGTATGGTGCTCTCCCACGAAGGGGCAGAGCCAGTATGGGTGAGCTGCAGGTATTCCAAGGGACGAAAGTGTGCGTAGAAAGCTCCCACGAGAGCAGAAATGGGCTCGATGATCAGGAAAAAGGCGGTGTAGAACCTGGGGAGGGCAAAAGCTGGGGTCGGCATGTTGCTGTAGGAAGAGGGTCTGAGTGCGGGGGACGTGGGTATTGTGATAAAGGGCGCAGATACGGTGAAGGCAACTCTCTTTCTTTTGGCGATGTTTCCTGTTTCCACCTCAACAATTGAATGTCCAATTATGTCTTGGTACCTGCTGCACGTTTGAGATGCAGTTCGTTAGGACGTCTGAAATGAAAGAGGCTTGAAACGCTGGACCCTGGCTTGGTCCTTGATCATCGGCTGGGATTGAGATGAAATTTATTTAATGCGCCACAGAGTGCAGGAAACCCCATCTCCGAGCGGGTCCAATCGAGTCGGGTATTTCATGCAGCATCAATAACAAAGGTATTGCGTGCCAGACTTACTCGCAGTGGTTTTGATGTCGCAGAGAAGTCCCGGCCTGACCGACAACTTATGAGTCGCTTGATTCAACTTGGTTGGGTCGAATGGAATTCCGAGAGTCAGCACTCAGGTAGGTACAGTACAGAACAGACTCAGCCTTGTTGAGAGTGAAAAACTTGCAGGGTTGGGATCGGGGACTGAACTTTCGGTCATCGCGCGGCAGGTCGGGCAGGCCACGGAAAGGAAGAGGGCCAAAAACGTTCCCTCAAGTAGCCTAGCGTAACGTGGTTTCCTCTTCGAGGGTAAACACTGCACTGCAGTGCGACAGTCATCCCTTCCAACAACATCGGATCCCGCTGTCTCTCCTCTCCTCCTCCCTCGCATAAAACATGCGCTGCTTCCTTTCCCTTTCTGTTTTCTATGCCCACTCCTTTCCTCGCCCTCTTAATATATTGACTCCCCACCAGTCTTTACTTAACGAAGTCTAAGCTACCACGATTACGACCACCGACACGACCACCATTCCAGACGGGAAATTCCCTACCCGAATCCGCCCTCGGTCTTGAACAGCAGCAGTCCACCCGTTTTGTTCCCTTATGACGAAGATTCAAATACTATAGTCTCGGACGGTCTTTACCATTTCACTTACAAGGAAAGGGTTCTGCGGATTTTGCACGTAATTGCGAGTACCGAGAACAATGGCCAGAATATTTCGGTATGAGGACTGGGCGTCTAGCGGTAGTGAAGATGCGCCAGCTTCAACTACAACTCCACATCATGACAGCACGAATCTTTGGTCGGACGAGAGTGATCCAAAACAGCTCAAGGCCGTTCCCTTTCGGCAGAGATTACAGTCACTTCCTCTTCTTCGCAGAGACACCGACCTGTTTAAAACACAAGGCATGTCGGAAAGTTCGCCACACCTAAGACCAGACGACGCAAAGAAATCTGGAGGGTTAGCTGGACTTCTTCGAAAAGCTTCCGTGTCCCTCAAGAATCGACAACGGCGATTTTCGCATTTGTCTTCGGCAGTGGCTGGTGAGGAAGGGACACAACTCGAGAGCCCTTGGCGCAGATTGAAGACAGCCACAAGCTTCCACCGCCATTCGAGGGCAATGTCGGTGAATTATGATACAGACGGCCCAGTTGACTCTCACGAAGAGGACACGTCTGCCCCTATTCCAGGGAGCGGCAATCGGCCACCTAGAATACCGAGGAATGGGGGTTTTGCGGCAAGACAAAATGCTGCTCTGCACAATGGAATTGAGCAAGGCAAGGAGAGAACCAATCCTTACCTCACACTCTCAAATACAAGCGGAGAGGGAGACCGAGAGAGCGCGATCGCCATGCCATTTGACAATTCAGACCCAGAGCCGACAGAAAGCGAGGTTGAGACTGAGAGCACCGCGGTGACAGCGGTAGGAAGCTCGATGATCAATCGCGATTTTATCACTGGGCTGCCGAATGAGCTCGCTATGCAAATACTCGGCCAAGTCGATGCGAAGACACTCAGGGGACTATTTCATGTATCTCGCCGGTGGTATGAGGTTGCTCATTCCCAACAAGTGTGGAGAGAGGTTTTCCTGAGAGAAGAAACTCGGGCATATGCTACAGGAAAGCCCATTCCGTTGGGGGCTGGTCTCGGACTCCCTGCTCTCAGCCCTGAGAATGACTGGATGGCACTATCTCAAGCAAGAAACCAGCTTCGAAGCAACTGGGAGACGGGGGAGTGCGAGCCACACTATCTTCACGGTCATCTCGATAGTATTTACTGCGTTCAGTTTGATGAGTAAGCTTATTACTATTCATTTACTCTTGATAAAAATGCTTACGTGCCGCAGGAACAAAATCATCACTGGTTCTCGAGATAAAACTGTCAGAATTTGGGACATTGAGACACTCTCTTGTACACTCGTCATTGGTCCACCGAACGTGGTCAGCGACCCTTCGATTATGAAGGACAACGACAATCTCCCAGTGCATTATTCAGCAAAACAGGCAGGGAATTCACAGGACGACAGCGATCTGGTCAGGGAATCAGAAAGCATGCCAGAAACCACTTCTTTCTCTATGCATCACGAGCAGTCAATCCTCTGCCTTCAATACGACGAGGAGATTCTGGTCACTGGATCCTCTGACAGCACTTGCATTGTTTATGATGTAAAAAATGGCTACACGCCGATTCAAAGGCTACACCGCCACACGGCCGCTGTGCTCGATCTCGCATTTGACAAGAAGTATATTGTTACGTGCTCCAAAGATATAAGTATTTGTGTTTGGGATCGCCAGACGGGTGAATTTCTCAAGCAACTTCGAGGCCACAGTGGACCTGTCAATGCAGTCCAATTGCGCGGAAACACTATTGTGAGCTGCAGCGGCGACTTCACCGTCAAGTTGTGGAACATTGAGACAGGCAATGTTATCCAGACCTTGAGGAATCACACCAAAGGACTGGCATGTAGTCAGTTCTCCGAGGATTCGAGGTACATTGCATCTGCTGGAAACGACAGGCTGATAAATGTCTGGAATGCCAACACACATCAACTCATGTACACCATTGATGACGCCCATGAGAACTTGGTGCGGTCACTGCACATCGATTCGATTAGCGGAAGATTGGTATCTGGAAGCTATGATACCTCCATCAAGGTCTACAACATGGAGAAGGGACAGGAGACACTCGTATTTCCTCACTGGCATGCGAGCTGGGTACTGGGAGCCAAGTCGGACTATCGAAGAATCATCAGCACTGGGCAAGATCCAAAGATTTTGATTTTAGATTTCGGCAAGGGGATCAAGAACATCGACAAGCTGAGAAGCAATGCACCACAAGCGAACGGACCAATTTGTTAGAGTCGAGGAAGCTTGAAGGAGCGGAGTGAGGGCACTGCATGGATTTTGAGGGATTCAAGATATACACTGTGGGAAGCAATTCCGACGTTGTGCGTTGCATATGACCTTCTTCCACGAAAGAAAGGTGTGAAGACTTAATAGGCAAGTAGAAGAGCTTGCTGATTTGCATCGTTGACTTAGCGGGTCCTGTTGGAGTTTCAGGAATTTCTTTTAGCATAGACTTGCGTGCATAAATCAATGAGGTTTCTTCTTGTTTTCGAAGACAAGCAAAGATCTAGAATTCTATAATTAACCACGCCTGATGGATTATCAATTTGCAATTTGCAACGGACGATGGCTGCATTTAGTTGGCAGCCTTGTGTGCCTTGTGGACGATTGTAACCATAGATTCGATTACTTTCCCAGCTTCAGCAGAGACTCATTGTATATAGAACTCAGATGCAGTCTTAGATAAGCAACCAGAGACCATGACATAATCATTTGTCTCAGATGAACGTTTCCTTCCCAGTGGAAGTTCCTACAAGATACTAAAAGTGAGCAAAGCAATTTGTGTCTGGTCAGGTGCAGCAAGGTTGTGGTCGGCTCGCTTAATTCTTAGCGTCAAGAACTCCCACAGACGGAATTCGCGCCTCGCCCAGCGACATTCTTGAAATCTCGAAGCGCTCCATCTCTCTTTTCGACCTCACGACAAACCGCAATCATGAGTGCCATCAACAAGATCGCGGCCAACAGCCCATCGCGCGCGAAGCCCAGCGAGCTCGAGACCAGCATTGCTGGTGCTCTTTACGACCTTGAGAGCAACACCTCCGACCTCAAGGCCGCTCTCCGCCCTCTTCAGATCGTCTCCGCCAGAGAGGTAAGCAATTGACAGACATTCTTTTTCTAGAAACAGATTTCCAATGTTGGTATCGTATATTATGCGATGAGATGTTGGAATGGCTCGCAGCCGCAGAATCGAACGAACCAAACGACGACGCGGGCGCCGCTGGCAGACATACCCATTTCCAGAAACATACACATACATACATGAGGGGTTTATATCAGCATACTTGAGATACAGAATGGATACATACTGCAATTGTGGTGCTATGCTATGCAATGGATGGTTTGTCGGCTGGCGGGTCGTACTTGGCTGGCTGCTCTTCTTCTCCTCTTTCGCGAGAGTGAGAAGATTTGGCTGGCTGGGCTGCTACTTCTGCCGCCCAAGTTGTTGTGGAATTTCGGAATCGGACGGGCTGCGGACCATTGTTTCTACAACAAACATGGAGATCGCATGCTGACTTTTGATCCTTTTACAGGTCGAAGTTGGCCACGGCAAGAAGGCTATTGTCATCTTTGTCCCCGTCCCATCCCTCCAGGGCTTCCACCGTGTGCAGCAACGGTATGATATCTCTCCCCTTCCACTACTCTCGATGAATGAGTGCTGACAAAATTTCATAGTCTCACCCGTGAGCTCGAGAAGAAGTTCTCCGACCGCCACGTCCTCTTCCTTGCCTCGCGTCGCATTCTCCCCCGCCCAAAGCGCTCCAACCGCTCCCGTACCTCGCAGACTCAAAAGCGACCCCGTTCCCGAACACTCACCGCCGTTCACGACGCCATCCTCACCGACCTCGTCTACCCCGTCGAGATCGTCGGCAAGCGTCTCCGCACCAAGGAAGATGGCAGCAAGGTCCTGAAGGTCGTCCTCGATGAGAAGGAGAAGGGAGGTGTTGATCACAGACTCGATACCTACTCTGAGGTCTACAGAAAGTTGACGGGTCGTGGTGTCGGTTTCGAGTTCCCCCAGTCTGGCCCTGCTGAGTACTAGATGTGGTTGTTGAATCAAAAAAGTCCTTGCTTGCTTCGTCATGAATGGAGTGCTTGGGATGGATGGATGGATGGGATATCTACTTGGGAGGCGTAGCTAGGGCTATCGATAGATAGGCTTGCAAATGTCAATGCTTGCCATTCAATTCATCACGTCTCAAATCTAGAACTTGTACAGTACCAATCGATACGTGAGAGAAACGAAGTGTGCAAATATCAAATGGGTATATTGCGCCAGCCAAATCTCCATCTAACCTCTAGCAATCTTCCCAACACCAAGCACACACCAATAAGCCAGCTCCCTCTTCTCCCTCGCCTCCTTATCCTTCCCACCTAATCCCGCACCTTCTTCCTGCGTAGCATCAGTCTCCCACTCGGCCCTCACAAACACCGGGATCTCCACCACATCCTCATCTTCCCTCAACGGCCCATCATCATTCTTCTGCTCCTCTGTCCTCATGAAGTCAGGTCCATCAATCCTCAACGAAGAAGGCACAACCTCGAGAACAACACTCGTCCAGTTCCTGCCCCGCTCCCATACCTTCCCGGCTTCTGCTTGATTCTGTCCCTCACTCGTCTCGGCTTTGGTGCGTCTCTTCTCCCCAGAACTGTTCCTATTGCCTCCTTCACGTAGCGCTTCTTCCCATGCATCGGTATTGGCGCCAACCTCGAATTGTGGACAAAGAACTGTGACTTTGCTGCCAAACCTTCCTGGCGTCTTAGCCGGAGTAGCTAACGTGACCTTCACTCTATCAAAGAGAGGGTTTTTGAACGTGAGCAAGAACTGTACTGGTTTCAAGGGTGCTAGTGCTAATGCAGATGTATTCTGCAATGGCTTGATACCGATAGTAGGTATGTAGTTCAGCGCTACCAACCGGATTCTGAAGCGTGTAGTCTGGATCTTGGATTCAGGTTTCGAGAGGATATGTCGACATGTTTTGCACCGCTTCGAGCGCTTCGTGCGGAGCAGATAGGCTATGGGACGGAGATCGCTGAGGAATTGGGCGTCGTTGTTTGGTAGCTCTTTCCGCTGCGTGGCTGTGGATGTGCTCTGCCAGCCTTGGGTGTGCAGTTTCATGATAGCTTCATCGTCGGATGATGGCGTAAGTTGGAGACCTTCGAGAGCATCTTGCGCTTCCCGCATGTTGCCGATTTTGCTCTTGGATTTCTTGTCTACCATGCTTCCGCCCGTGTATAGACCCATGATTCTGGACAGTGCTCCAGGAGAGCCGTAGCCATAATCGCCTGAAAATCCCAGTGCGCCGACAGGTGAGGAGTCAGCAAGCTGTGACTGGTAGAAGGCCTTCAGATTCGAGAACTGACTCGCAGCATCTAGCTTCTCGTTCGGGTCCAACGTCTGAAATGTCTCCTGGTCAGGACTCTCCTCCGAAATAGACGTCCCTGAGAAATCTCTCTTCCTCTCCTCACGATCCTTCCTCCTCTCTTTAGCTGTCACTATAGCCTCCCCACCATTCCTGATCTTAGCCAGTTGTGCGAAGATTCCGTTCGGCTTCTCAAACTGTATGCCTATCTCCTTGGAGCTCCATGTGCAATACGCGCAATTGAGGACGAACGGGCCATTCTGAGAAGCGTATTCTGCCCCAAGGCCTTCGGGTGGTGCTTCGACGCTGCTGACGGATAGAGGAGCGATGCATATCGGGCATTGAAAACAACTGCGCGTGCATCTGGTCGCCATTTCATGTTAGCTAAACATGTGCCGAAGCTCAAAATCATAACAAGCTGTACCTGTTTCCCTCGGTCTTCACGGTACTACTCGGCACCTCAAACAGACAGTTCGGACAGTACCATGTTACAATCTCATCTAGCACGCATCGTGGACAGCGGATCTGGTGGCAGTCTTCGCAGTAGAGGAGGTGCTCGAGGGGGTACAAGCTGTACTTTGCGCGGGGAGCTCGCGGGTCGAAGGTGCGATCGTCGTCTTCGGAGTTTTCTTCTGCAGGAATTGGACTGTCTTCTCCTAGTCTACGAGTAGGTGTCGATGTATCGGTGCAGGGACACTGGAAATACGTGTATGGTGTGAAGGAAGACATGGCGGGGTGCGTTGGGAGGAGTGGAGAGCTGTGGTGGTTTAGGTGAAGACATGGAGGAACGCGCTAGAGTTGACAGGGAATGTGCTCGCGACAGAACTACGAGATGTATTTTCTCTTCCATTTTTGATTTCAGCTCGAACCCATTACAGTTACAATGCTTCTCCTTAAAATTAAAAAACTGCAGTACCTTGAGGGACTCCAGTATTCATGCTTTATATCGAGTTGGAAGTTTCAAAGCAGATTGAGATTCCGATTGAGTGTCCGAACTAAACTTCATTGTTCACTGCCTGACCTAATCCCTATCGACAAGTATCATACATTACTATTATACAATATTCGGATGGAATTAGACATTATGTCCACGACGACATCCAATCTCGAAAATAAGGAAACAAACAGAAAAAGGAGTGTAAGTGGGTATCCTGAAATTCCAAATCGCCTCCCCAACTCCAATGACATAAGAAAGCTGCAAGAGCCACATTCTTAGAATGCGACATGAACATTTCGCATCGGCTCATCATTCTCCTCGTATTCAACTTTGACCTCGGTGGTGACCTTCATGAAGTCCTGTTCGGTCTTCTTGACCTGCAATGGGTCTGGTTGTAGTGGGTCCTCGCTATACACGCTTTCCGAGTAAACACTGCTCGGGGATCTCGCTAATCCTAGTGCACTCATAGGTCGATCAAGAAAGTTCTTGATGGATTTCTTCGAAGCCTCAATACTGGCATCAGAACTTCTTCGACTATTCGAGGCACTTGTGGTGGGACTGTCAACACCACCAAACGAAGTATTCGACCATTTCGAAGACAAGTCCTCCATAGACGAGGACCCAGACTCGGAGGAGATCTTGCGAGGTGAATCTTCTGGGCTTGTGGTTGCAGGCCGAGCTGAGATACAGACGTTGTTTGTTCCATTGCCGTATCCGTGAACCAGAATCTCATGGCACGATGCTCGCTGCGGCTTAGGATGGCGGAGCTCGGGCATGTTGCCGAGTGTGCTGAGAGCTCTTCTGACTGTTCCTTTTCTTGATGTTGTTGAGGACAGCGAAGTCTCGCTATTCTGGCGAGCATGTGTAATGGCGAAGTAGTCAATATCGGGTCGGATCTCTGATGGAGAGAAAGGCTCGCTGTCTGTCAGCGATTGCGTGGTAGCTGTCTTGAAGTCGAGCTTCGTTTGATCTGTTTGCGTTCGCAGCAGAGTCTCGTATGGTCGTTCTTTCCATGGTGGACATCCGGCTGTGAGTACGCAGATGTTGTATGGCACATTATGAGTGTCGCGGACCTCATCTGGAGCCAAAGTTGCAGACAGAAGAGTCTGCAGGATTGTGTAGACGAGAATCCACCTTACTTTGCGAGCATCTGTTTGTGACAACTTTTCATTTCTGTCCTTAGTAGGATAAAAGACACAGTCTTTCTCGAATCCTCTGTATGCGCGGACAAGTGTCGACTCGAGGAGACTTTGGTCTTGTACATTCGTGGCCTTGACCAGGTGTGCAAGCGTGACCAGTCGTGGATCTGGCTTCATCTTATCTGCTTTAAAGATCAGACTGAAACGCTTATTCGCGGGTGGCTTCGAATTGTCTTCCGTCTCTGGAAGTAGAGGAAATGGGTGCTCCAATGGCTGGTACTTATGTCGTAGGTCGAATGCCTGCACGTTCTGCAAGACACACACTCCGCCTGAATGGGCAGGTGGAAGCGCATCGCCAGCTGTGCGCGATTTGTCTACCATGTATTCATAGAGTTTGTGGAATTCGGAGCACATCTGCGCATATATGTGTTTTGGAAAGGCGGGACGTCCATTTTCGCATGCTGGTGGATAGTAACCGAATTTTGCGACGTAGTATGATTGTAGGAAGGATCTGAACTTGTCGAGGTGCGATCGGGCCGCGGACGAAAGGCCAAGGTGTGAGTCGGATAAGTCATCTGAAAGGAAGGAGCTGAGTCTCTCGCCGCATTGATCCAATCTCATGTCCATTTCAATTCTCGATCGTGTCACAAGTGCCCTGGTGGTTCTGGCAGTGAACTTGGTCAAGTCAGTAAGAATTCCCTACTCGTGATAAATTAAAAATAGCCTCAACTTACTTCAAATCCAGGACTGACAATCAGTCTCTCGTTCATACCAGTGCAGTGGGCAAAGGCATCGATCCACAGATTCCTGAATCGAAAGTGCTCTGCGAAGTAGAGAATTGCCAGTGCATGGTCTGGAGCATTTCTCATGTCTGCGTATCCTTCTTCATCCACGTAATCGATGATGCCCTGAACATTGTCTTCTCCCGAAGACCTGAACTCGTTCATACTATTCAAGAGGCCAACAAGTGCACCGCCAAGGTGGACTCCGACCAGTGACTTTCCAAAAACCCAAGCGAAGAAGTTTCTCGTGGCTGTGTGGTACAGAAACGCCTGTCCTCGATCAACGTTAGAAGGTGCTGGAATGTAAAGTTCAAATGTTTTCTCCTGGGATTGGCCAAAGTAGCTGTCGTCGCTGCTGCATTGCGATGAGGGTGAGCTTCCCGGCGAAGCAGCCAGGAATCGATCCAGAAGTGGTCCGCAATTTGTTTGAAGAAGGGCATCCATGGGAATCTTGAATGCGGGTCCTCTCCTGGACTGACCCTGCTCATACAAGTGAACGAGACAATTGCCATCGTGGTACCATAATTCGGGATCCTACAAAGAAGTGTAAGCTGGGTTTCCAAAGAATACGACACAGGTTAAATGCTTACTCTTCTGAGTCCATCCCAGTCTACAGACCGTCTGGCTGCTCCGTCCCATTTTCTTACACTCATTTCAATTAATGGTTCTCCCAGATTTGGATTATAGGTCGAAAGTCTTGCTGGGTTCCTCTCGGGTCGTTTTGGTTTCCAGCCCAGCGGTCTATCTGAAACTCCTTTGTACAACGAAAAGTCCTTGGAGCATACCGAATTGGATCTTACAGTTCCTGATGCTGTCTTTCTTGTCGAGGTTGTTCTTGAAGGCGGTTTTGGCTTACCAGCCATTGACATAGCTAGAGACATACTGATATTCATATTGTACTCGTCACTGAATTATTTTCCACTCGCACGAGCGTCACTGCGATGAGGTATTTGGTGATCGTCGGGCACGACGTCAAGTCGAGCTGGCAACTGTCGATCAAAGCGGCTCTAGTGTTTAAGGGATCGACTTTCTAAGGGAAGCTTCTCTCCGGTAAGGTACGGCCGAATCAGACGGCCCGTACAGTTATTGGGCTCAGTGGGGAAGACATGAGGTTAGGAATTCCGATCGATTAAATCGAAAAAAATTGGAAAGACAGCTCAGGGAAACATGATGGGATTCGGATTTGATATAATAATATGTATGCGCATGTCTCAGCTGAGTCTGCCGTGGCGGCTTGCCTCTGGACAAGACCTTTGCAGCGTAAACTATCGATAGCGGGAAGACATGCTGGGATGAGTGCAGCCATCTGCATGGGAAGAGCTTGGGCGGAACGCGCTGGCTCCAGTCAGAAATCTGGAATCACAGGGCTGTGGTGGTGACTTTAGGGATTGTCACTGGCTGAAGATTCGCAGCCGTGGTGGTGGCTTGAAGCTGAAAGCAGCGATGGCTCTCTAGAACAACCCCGCCTGCAGCCCCCATTATTTCTTGGACTTATTCCGGACTGGGACGTACCCGATTCTTGATGAGAAACAAAACACTACTCTATCATTTTCTTAGAAACGATAACCAATTAACAAGAATAGGGTTAGACGTCAGACAATAGTTCTCTGCTGAACAGATATTCGTCTCTTGCAGTTCTTGTCTTTTACTGTATCCAAAGTAATTTGACAAGATCTCGCAGAAATCGCTTGTTGTTTTTCTTGTGGCGTGGCGACGCCATCGGAAAATCTGGCGGAACAAGGGTACACGGTACATCAGACTTCATCATGATCTGCCCGCTCGGTGTTGGAGTCGAGATGGCTGCTGGTGGCACCTATGATAGAGCTCAAACGCTCGAGTGAAGGATGTCCAAGGCCAGCATTGACCTCTCAGTGCAACACTTTCCCCCACACAATTCCGAGGAGGAGGGACGAGGCTGTCAAAGCTCCGCGATATGATGGAGGCTGGAGTCGATTGATGTGCGCTAGGATCAGGGATCTCGATCGCTGGGATTGAAGATCCTGCCGTCATTGGGTATTTCGAATTGACAGTCACAATGTTTATACCTCATCGAGCAATGGCGATGCCCGAACCGGGCAGAGGCTCGACTTGGGTATCTCGGCCCACGACTGTTCCAGCAACCATCACAAAAGTCCTGATGGGTTCCAGCCAGCCGCCAAGGGCAGAGTTCCGCAAGCTACGATCAGACCAAACGACGAAACAGCTATATACTACGGAGAAGTCTTCAACGTCGACCGGTCCAGAATTTTCTAGAAACTATGAGGGTAGTATTCCAGCTCGCCTCTTTCTCTCAAATTTCGGAAGCTCCTTTCGTAGCAATAAGTCCATTTCGAGGAGATCCTTTAGAGGAACAAATTGCGGAGGTGGACGGGAGCAAGCGCAAATTGTAGGTCCGGGGCTGGCGATATCCGACGCTGTTGATCCCATGATGGTTACCGAGCCGCATATCCACACCTGAGAAGTATTGAGTACCTGTGGGTGGTCATCACTTGCTACAGAACTCTCTTGAGTGTGACGGTAGCCGAGATGTTCTTCGTTCAGAGCGAGGAGCAACAATTGCATCAGCAGGCATTAGAGCATCCGTCGACAAGATCTACATGCAGGGCCGGGACGTCTCTCTACCAAGAGCTTTAACAACTTAAAGTCGTAGTGGGATCTGAGATATTGACCCGATCGAAGACTTTAGTAGTAAGAAGTGTACCTAGATTAGTTTGAGGAAACAAAACTCGAGGAAGTTGGGTGGTTTGATTGGACCCTTAATTCTTGGTAGCGGGGTTGTCGTCATCGGGCTTCGTCGTGCAGCGCCCGCGACAGTGATAGCTTCTCCTTGAAGATAACCTTATTCTTTTGCTCCCCTTAGACTGGAGAATGCTCCGCGCCTCTTTTCCATCGAGCTCCCTGGCCAGTTAAATGTAGTCGCAATTGTAGGTGCTTCTGTTGTATTTGGTGAATGTGGAGTAAGAAACCTTCGAGGCTTTTCTGATGTCATTGCAGGTATACTAAGGCCCCCCGAAAGCGCCCCAGATGCGTTTGATTACATTCTGACAGCTCTAAATCCCCGAAATATGATGCTGCTTTGTGCTGTTTCCCTATTTTGTCCTGCGAGTGTCCCACTTAGAGACTTAGAGCCCTTCTGCCCTTCTGTGGTGCTAGAGGTCCCGAGGTGCCTGCCTCACTGCACTTTTGCTTTGACTCTTGAACCAAGTTGTTGACATAATACATTATAAGCATCGAGGATATAGTAGAGGCTCTCGTAAGTCCGCCAGATCGCAGCTTCAGATCAGCAGAGAAAACTTTTGCGGAAAGTTTAACTATGTAAATTGTCAGACCACATGCTGTACTTCCTTGGGTATCGCCACTCTCACTGGAGATACCCATGCTCAGTCCCACTGGACAGGATGTAGCGGGCATATCACGTACTCAGGGAAGCTATTTCTGTCAATCATCCGACATTTGAGATGTTGAGCTGGCCGCATGCTTTGACAGTCATGCAAGGCAGAGTTTGCGTCTCGTAAATGCTGTTATTCGGAGGCCAATGGGAAGACGCGTCGTCCTCAGCTGCCAAGCCAGCATGCCTGTTGAAAAGTATATTTCCCGTAACAATCCAAGCGAAGCACAACGCGGAAAGCAAAGAGATATCAAGTTTTGACCTTCGCGCTCTGCTGCTAAAGTAACTTCTCTCCTTCAATTCACATCCCGAGTCCCCTGCAAAAGAAGTTGATGACCTTCCTAGGGGTCCGTATCTCGTTGATTGGGTTTCGGTATCCTCCTTCCTTAGAAGCTTCAGCAACCTGGTTCGAGGAAGCAGTGAATGATGGTGACAGCATCTGATAAGTCTTGACTGCCATCCGAGTCCAGAAGAAATCCATCGAAAAATTGCGTTTGGTATTACTGTGAGAATGTTGGGGCCCCTGTCTCAGTATTTGGCGGGGAGAGAAAGTCCGGAGTGCGGCCAATCTTACTGCCAACGAGGTCCAGTATCCATTTTTCGTTGCCTACATGATCGACCTTGAGCTCTGCTAGGAGAGCAGTGATGCTCGCACGAGTGAGGAGAACATTCAGAGAAGCTGAGTTGGTGTGATGAGGAGAGTTGCAGCATGATATATTATAGATCCTGAAGCTTCATGTAGAAAGCAATTGATGAACTTCGAGATTTAAGTAAACATATTATATCCGAGGTGCGATATCCGGTGAAACGAACGCTGAATTGGCGACGATGCTATCGTTCAATCCCCGTTCTGATGGGACTTTCGGGAAAGCAACCACTCCGTAATGAGCGGCGTCAGATCCGATTTAGTTGATTCAAATCCGTCCTGCTGAAAGCTGTGTAACCCGATTTGACATTTCGAAAGCATCAAAGCAATATAATCGGGATTCTTTTGTTATGTTCTGCTCAAATTTCGCCTCCCAATTGATAATCCTCGTCGCAGTGTAGGTGACGCTTGGCAGCTGCAGCCTGAAACTTAATCCGGAAAGAAATGCTGACTCTGCAATGTGCCACAGATTATTATTGCGAAAATTGATACGAAGCCTCCCGCTGGTAAATCTGAAATTGCATAATTAAACTTCTAAACATTGGAAACTGATATATGATGCTTACTGTATCTCGATACCTCGAAGCAAATGCAGGGAACATATTGCTAAAGGCTTCATCTGAATTAGTAGTGATCTCAAAATAATGAATACGTACGGACTTTATAGTAGCGATACGTTGCACACAATTTGCTGTGACACCTACCTTAGGCTTGCATTGCGCCTACGCTACCTTTAAACAGACTTATCTATCGTACCACGAAATAAGAGTATCGAATTGGATGCTTCACTGTCTTTGGCGCACAGGATCAAGTTCATACTTGCAGACTGGATTTATGTTTTGGCCAAAATACTCCATCCAAGTCCATTTCGCATAGATATGACGAGAATCTGAGGTTTCGACAAAGGACCGGACCAGACAAAGACGGGGGAAAAGCTTAGACTCTTTCCCCAGATTCACCACGAGATGCGGCTCTTTATGCTTGGCGTCGGCCATACTATTCTCCGGAACTAGTCCACTTTCAACCACCTCGCTCTAGTGACTGCACCTCAACTCCTTCTTTGCCAACGTCCAGTGCTCACCAGCGACTTCACCTGGGGTACGTTGTTGGAACTTACAGTGTACATCACCACTTCTTTGTAATATTACGCGTCAAGCGCGATTCTTGCAACATCTATTCTCGATGCGATCCATCCCTTACTCGGCCAGCGCGTTACCTTTACACCCCCCTCAGGGCTCCACGCGCTGAACCCCACCAAAGTCTGGTTGACTTGCGATACATTCCTCATTCTGATTCCAGAGGACAATGGCCCCTCTGCCAGCAACGCCCCGCCGACCTGCATCCTCCAGAATACGTACAGCTCGTCCGCGATCAGTTGGCGCAGCGCAGCCCGACAAATCCACCCCTACGAACATCGCCTCTGAACCACCTCATAAGAGAAGGAAATACATCCCAGGTGGCCCTGGAGGAGGAGGTAGATACGTTGATGATCAGGGTAACGAAGTACCAGTAGGTGGAACAGGACCAGGAGGATACAACTATATAGGGCCTCGAGGACGAATTGGTCGAGAGAACGCTGCCATGGGTCTGATACCAGAGGTCTACAGTCGACGAGATCGAAGTACACGAACACGAACAGTCCTTCCAAGATCGCAGCAGCCCCCTATGAGATTCACCTCAGCAGCTCAGGCTGCTGCTGTGGTGCAAAGTGATGGCTATAAACCACGAGAAGAACGCGCTTGGGAGGAATTCCACCCTAATCTTGATATTGATGCGCCCCTGCGCGCTTTCAGCGCTCACGAGGTTGAAGGGATACTGGATTCAAGGCCAGTAACGCCTGGAACGGGCGAGACATCTGCGAGTGGTTTACGGACACCAAATGGCATTTCAGAGTCGAAGGCTAAAAGCGACGGCATCCCTACGCCCTTAGGTTCTATCAATGGCGATGTCTTAACTATCAGTATCCCTGGAACACCAGGTGGTGGGAAGAGAAGGCCGGGGCGACCTCCGAAGGACCCTGTCGCCTTTTTTACAGCCAAAGCAATGAAGGAACTTGGTGCCAGCAACGTCATCGTGGCCCCTGCATTGTCTCTACCTAAGACACCTAAAGCGATGGCACCCGTCACCAACATCAATGCAAAGGAGAGGTTGACTCTGCCGCAACCATCATACCGCAAAACCGATACTCTAGCTCGGTTCGAAGACAAGGCTCTCGGGCTCGTTCGATATGTGGACAAGTCCATGGCTAATGTTGGCTATCAAGAGAGTGACATATTCGTCCGTCCAGAGCGTACCCTCATTAAAGTCTCCGATGGAAATCTGGACGAAGACATGGACCTAGGACCCGGGCACAAGAGTGATGTAGAAGGCATAGTTGCTTCAGGAACTGGCAATGTGGGTCGTGTAGAATATGATATGGACGAGCAGGATGACAAATGGCTGGAAGCATATAATGCGGAACGCAAATCATCCAGTTGGGAGCCAATCACCCGGGAAATATTTGAGATTACCATCACAAAGATTGAAAAAGAATGGCACGCGCTCGAAAAGCGTATACCTAAGCCGAATCCAAAACCGCCACAGACACACAGGCCTAGGTCGAGTTCCGCTGCAGCAGTGAACGGCGAGCCGCAAGCTGGAGAGGAGCAGGACAGCAAATGTGCCATTTGCGATGATGGCGATTGCGAAAACACTAACGCCATCGTTTTCTGCGACGGTTGTGATTTGGCGGTACATCAGGAGTGTTATGGTGTTCCTTTCATACCCGAAGGCCAGTGGCTTTGCCGGAAATGCCAATTGATTGGCCGTGGCATCCCAGTGAGTGACTTCTAAGCCTAATACACTATCTCAAAACTAATCATTACACAGACTTGTATCTTCTGTCCAAACACAGACGGAGCTTTCAAACAAACGAACGCCTCGAAATGGGCGCATCTTCTTTGTGCTATGTGGATACCGGAGGTCTCTCTTGGCAATCATACATTCATGGAACCGGTAATGGAAGTCGAAAAAGTCCCAAAAACTCGATGGAAATTAACGTGTTACCTTTGCAACCAACGCATGGGTGCTTGCATTCAGTGCGGAAACAAGTCATGCTATCAAGCATTCCATGTCACATGTGCCAGGAGAGCTCGCCTGTTCCTGAAGATGAAAAACAATCATGGTACACTTGCAGTCCTGGATGGCACTACAGTCCTGAAAGCTTTCTGTGACAAACATTGCCCTTCAGATTACGCTAAGGAGAACGACGTTGCACGAGCAACCCGAGAAGCCAGGAATTTTTACAAGAGAACTATGCGTGGTCGCTTATGGGCCGATAGCCAAGCGTCAGCGTTGGCAATGGCAGCAACGCATCGGCATGCTGTCACTGAGCATCAGCCAGACGAGTCACAGCTCACAGGTGCTAAGGTTGCCTTAACACTTGCCGATGGTAAGAAAAAAGGTAACCAGCCTCAAAAACCGGTCTGGAAACTGCCCTCAGGTGCGCCTGTCATTCCCCGATACAGTTTCGATATTGTGGAAAAATCCCTTCAACGTTTCAACATCCACAAGCGAAAAGAGTACACGGCCGATGCGTGTCGATACTGGACGCTCAAACGGGAAGCACGTAGAGGTGCAGCTTTACTGAAGCGACTACAACTGCAGATGGAAACATTTTCTTCGATGGAAATCACTCGTCGAAACTTTGCTGGGATGGGTCCTGCTGGCAGAACAAGACTCAATCGTCGAATAGAGTTCGCTCAGACCCTCATCCAGGATCTGGAGAAATTGAAGTCCCTCTCAGATGACATAGTGATGCGAGAAGTAGAAAAGTTCCAGGCGGTGGCGCTCGAGGAGGACCTCGTGGACTCAGTCTACTTCCCAGTAGCAAGGATGCTACCCAAAATAATCGAAAAGTCCCTCACGTGAGTGCCCTACAGTAATTGGGTTGCTCCATGCTGACACAAATTAGGCTTGACATCAGGTCCATATTCACCGATGGATTACTGAAGCTAAAAACGAAAGTCGAGAGCCGATTTTACACCACAGCAATGTCCTTCGCACATGACTTCAGCGAGATCTTCCGAAACGGAATTCTATCCGAGCCACCAGTGAAGCCCGAGACGGCAGTTTCAAGGGAACTCGAGAAAGGATCCACGATCAAAAAAACTCCTCTCGACATCAAAGAAAGGCGTCGACTTGGTAAGCGAATCATCAAAGCGATCCAACCACAACTAGAAGCGGCAGCAAAATCAGAAGCCGAGATCAGTAGCAAGCCTGTCGACAGACATCTGAAGGAGCTTATAGAGCTGCTCGATTCTAGCTATTCTGCTGGCCAGGATTCCATTTCGGTATCTCTTGGTGACACAGGATCTGTAGGAGAACGAGACCTCGACATTGATCAAGAGGTAACAGCGCGCTCGAATGGGAATGACAGCAAAGCCAGCGAGGCACACCTGTCGTCAGCCGAAGATGTAGAGATGTCAGACGCGCCGGGTGAGATAGCTGAGAGCAGTGCAAGTGCTTTACCAGGCGGAGATGATACCATTAATACGGATGCTATGGTCCCTGGGGCTGGCGCGCATGTGTCGAAAAGGACATCTCAAGCAAATGGCATCAAAGATTCGGAAACACCTCCGAATACAGATGGATATGTCTCGGCTCAAGACATTATCCAACCTACACCACCCACACCTCCAACATCCAACGGCGACACAACTACCGATCAGGCTGAGATATTGGCAAACGGAGGGATCCCATATTACTTGAAGGACTTCCAACCAGACGGCACCAGTCTCCTGCAAGGAGCAGATGTTATGTCGAGTTTCAGTGAAGAACTAAGTGAAATGGACGACGAGGAGCTAAAAGGCCTTGGGGCAGACTTCAAGACCGGCCCAACAGAAATTGTTGGCAGTGTCATTACTGCCAGTCCGTCGAAGGCGAAGAAAGGAAAGGCGAAGAAGAAAGCTAGGAGGCGTTGATTCACCAATACTGTATTCGTTATTGTATCATAGATACTTCTGCGTTTTGGCGTTCATTGTGTGGAGTTTTAGGGTCAGCGACTAAGCGCTGCTCGCGGAGGACAACATAAGGGTAAGAAGGAGCGATAATATCCACGTGACAGCTTTCAATTGTAAGAATATATTTTGCTCAAACCGTACCCGCAATGTAAGTACACGGTGAGATGGGGAAGCTGGGCAGATCTTGGCCTCGGGGTGACTCGCCGTGAGTTCGTCCGAAGCCGGGCCAACAATTAATTCCCAACTGCCGCCGAAATCTTTTGGCCCGAGCCTGTCCAAGTCTAGTACTTCCCAATCTATTGGGACCAGTCTCAAATTTCATGCAGAAGTACACTTCTTGTGCTTGAAACAGCTTCTGGTCTACCCGTGCTTGTCACGTTGCCAGCGGAAAGCTGCAACTTCTTTGGTGGAAAAACTTCATGCAAAAAGCCGAGCATCGGAACAACACCACGACTTTTCTTGTGGGGAAAACGCCTCTCCATACGATGCCAACAGATGCCAGGGATAATCTGGACCCCTGTGCAGGACAGCAGCAAGGATGGGCATGCACGAACCCCGCCATGATGTTGAGAGTGGGGGAATTTTTTGTATGCTGCGAAGTGTCGTCTGCTGAGGGGCAGTTGCATTTAACCTCCGCTCTTCCTCTTGCCCTTCCTCTCTTTCCATTATTCTTCCTTTTCTGCATTTACAATTTTTGGAATCCTCAGTCAATTCTCTATTTAATTCAGTTCCATCCCATTTAGTGGTTTTCTGTCAAAATGGTTTACCCAGACACTTTCCAAGGCTTCCAGATTGAGGATCCTAAGCACTGGACCGATTTCAAGCTGAATGAGCTGACTCCAAAGCCATTTGGCGATTTCGATGTTGATATTAAGATCCAGGCTTGTGGTGTTTGCGCCAGTGATTTGCACACTATCAGCGGTGGATGGGGAGAGCAGCATTTCCCATTGTGTGTTGGACACGGTGAGATTCCCTCTAGCCCTTCTGCTATTTTACCAAATAGATGGGGATTACTGACACAGCACTTCAGAGATTGTCGGCACAGCTCTCCGCGTTGGCCCAAAAGTCACTCTCATCAAGCCTGGCCAAAGAGTTGGAGTAGGCGCCCAATCCTACTCCTGCCTTAACTGCCGCCAGTGCAAGAACGACAATGAGACCTACTGCCGCCATCAATTGGATACCTATGGTGCGAAGTGGCCAGAAACCGGAATCATCTCCCAAGGAGGATACTCTTCTCATGTGCGCACACACGAGCACTGGTAAGATACATTCCCCACAAAGCTTGCCCCCACATGCATGCAAAGTAAGCTGACTTAGTGATAAACAGGGTCTTCCCAATCCCTGATGGTCTCGCAACCACAAAGGCAGCTCCTATGCTCTGCGCGGGTCTCACAGCTTACAGCCCTCTCGTCCGAAATGGCGCCGGCCCCGGCAAGAAAGTCGGTATCGTCGGTATGGGAGGAATCGGACATTTCGGACTCATGTTCTCGAAAGCTCTTGGCGCAGAGACCTACGCCATCTCCCGCTCACACTCCAAGGAAGCCGATGCGATGAAGATGGGTGCTGACGGGTTCTTGGCTACTGCCGACAAGGACTGGAACAAGGAACACATCATGACCTTCGACTTGATCGTTTGCACTGCCAGTTCGACAGAGGGTATGGATCTGAGCCAGTACCTTGCTCTGTTGGATGTGCATGGCAAGTTCGTTTCTGTTGGTCTGCCAGAGGGCAGCGGGCAGGAGGTTAAGGCCCAGGATTTCTTGAGCAATGGATGCTTGATTGGAGCTAGTCATTTGGGAAGCAGGAAGGAAGTTCTTGCTATGTTGCAGTTGGCTGTTGATAAGAAGGTTGAGAGTTGGGTTGAGGAGATCAAGATCAGCAAGGAGGGGCTGGCGAGTGCGTTGACGAGGGTGCACAACAATGATGTTAGGTATCGGTTTACTTTGACTGGTTATGAGGATGTTTTTGGTGCTTAAGGGAAGAAGGTCGGGGAGTGTTGCTTATGGAGTGCTAGTTAAGGAGTGGCAGGAGTTGGTTGTGCATATATGTGTAGTCATATGGGTGGTGGGTTGGGTGTGTGGATGTGTGGGCGGCTGTATGGTCGGGGCTGTATCAAATTGCTACAGAAAAGCAGGCGGGCGTGGGTTGAATGGATATGACTTCCATCATTTGATAACAGGAGTTAATACAATTTGTTCGGTGAAGTAATATGGATCTTTTTCAATTGTATCGCTGCAGTTTCGAGGATAAAGCAAGTCACTTGACATCGAGGTTTGGTCAATCCCTTGCTGAAATACTGGATCAAGATACGGGTGCTTGCCGGGCCCCAAAACAAAGAAATTGCCCCTATTGTGAGTTCGACAATTGGCTCAGTATCTTCTGTCCTCGGAGCAACTTAAAGCGTGATCAGATGAAAATGGGTGACCAGCTCCCCCGCTCTCTTTCCCTGGAATGTCTTGTATATCAGTAGGTACTCGTCTTCACACGCATTTGAGCTCTGAACTACAAGCAGATCAAAAGGTATGGTGTGGCAAAGTGGCCAAGACAAAAAAAAAGAAGCCGTCAAAAACCGAGGCCGTCCATGCAAATGCCTTCCCAAAAAAACCAAAAAACAAAGACTTCATAGAAGTTTTGTATTTTCGTTGAGCCACGCAGGGGTCGAACCTACAATCTCTTGATTCGAAGTCAAGCGCCTTGCCATTGGGCCAGTGGCCCCGATGAATGTTGTCGAAGCCCTTATTTCAATCCTTCAATAGGTTGCAGTGGAGCAAAGAATGGGCCCACTGTTTTGAAAACTCTTATGGTACGAGCAGTGGATGATGCCTCACACATTTCCCAATCACATATCCTTATTAGTCAGCATTAATACTTCCTGCATATGCATTGGGGATGAGGATGTAGACCTGAATCCATCATCATAAAGTTCGACATGTTCCTCTTCGGCATTGGTGAGTAAGTTCCAAAGCTTCAGCGTGCCTGAAATATACATCTTGATGAACAATTGCTGATGCAAGCACCCAGAACAGAGCTAATGTTCGGTATTTAATGCCGATTCTCCAGCTCTACTGAAAGTCGGTCCGAGAGGAGGCCATCTCAGTTTCGATGTTGTTTGGATAACAGATATCTTATGGACACCAAATGATCTACTCCAGCATCATGATTGCCCCTCCATCTTGCGAAGGCGGGGAAGCTGGTCTGGAACCACGAGCTCCTGCCAGTAGTTCGTCGCACTATCATCACACTCGTCCCGCATTCTGCGTGCTTGGAGCTTGGGCTGACTGCAATCAACAGTTCAAGGTTTTGGGCAAGAATTCGATCAATGCACGTTTGATTGAAGTCATCCCGGTGTTTGGGCCAGATGGCGGCCTCCCCGTGCTACTACATCGACAGATGTCAGGGGTCTCATGATCTCCGCGATCTATTACTGTACCATTGCTCCGGAATATGGGAATTGGCAGTCCCAAGCGACGAGCGAATGCACGTGTATGGTTGCGATGTATGACAATAACGGTTTGACGCTGGGAAGAACCAAGTTGCGAGCGAGCCTCGAACAATGTTCCAATAGGAACGAATTCCACTCAACGGGTAATGTGTTTCCAGCACTGATCTAATTTTTAATAGGATCTAGAGATCTTATCTATTTTCCGGTGAGTGCTGGTCGGGCAGCTTAACGGCAATAGAGTTTGCTCTCGAAACACCATTCAGACAGCTCCCGCACCACTACTGCCTGCGGAACCAACGTCAGCGGAAAATCCCTGAACGCAACCTCGGGGTCGTTCTCTATCCATTCGCACCCGAAAACAGTGAAGACGTACTCGATTTCTATTGATTGGATATTGTTCTCATGTACATAAGCCGACCAACTAAGAGCTTGCCTCCTTGACTTTGCACTACTTCCAGATGCAAGACATCTGAAGCAGACTTGCAGTAGTACAGAGCAACTTTTCCCTCTTTCAGATATAGGTTCAAACCTTCTTGGAAAGCCCAAGCCTCATAAAATGTTACGATGTCCCATTGCTTTTTGTTTCCGCCGGGTTTTGTTTTGGACCACAGTCGTTATCTCTTCCTTCCCCGGTGACATCAACCGGAGTCACTTCCAAATTGAGTAGTAGCTTGACTGGATCATGGCATCAGTTCTGGAAGAGTCTCCATATGGCTCCAGTATCAGCACGAGTGTCTTTCTGATCACCTCAGATGGGAAAACGTTGCAGCTCCCGATCCCATCGTCCTCACCGAAAGATCCTCTCAATTGGCATCCGGCAAAACGCAGGATAGTACTGGGGAATGTTTTCTTCTTTGCGATGCTTGCTGTCGTACAGCTCCAGAGCTTGGGTGTGCTCGTTCCAGTAATGGCAATTGATTATCTACCACAGGTAAGTTTTTTCAATCTCAAAGTGCCCAATATTTTTCCTGACTTAGCAGGGCATCTCAATCCTGGCATTTACACCAATGGCATCAAGTTCACTCTTATGCGTAGGCCTATCTCAGTTCATCTGGATCCCTTTGTCTCTGGCAATCGGAAGACGTCCAGTATTCTTGCTCGCAAATCTTTTGTTGGCTGTGGGATCTATCTACGCCGCTCTTTCGCCGAACTTCTACCATCATGTTGCAGCGCAGAGCATGCAATCAGTTGCCTCGGGTTTTACATTCTCTGCTGCAAGTATAGATTCTCAGTGGAGACTTCAATCGCTTACTTGTGCAGCTTGGCTTGATGCTGATCGATCTTACCTTCATTCATGAACGGATCATTGTCCTCTCGATCTTCTGGTCGGTCGGCGGAGCCATTTCGAATGCCCTCATCGCAGCAGTACCGAAAGTCGACAGCACATTCCATACATGGCGAGGCTTTTACCACGTTCTTTTCCTGCTTGCCTTGTTCTCATTCGTAGTGGCGTTCTTCCTCTGTCCTGAAACCTACTTCCATCGGCCTCCACTCGCATTTGACGGGCGCGTCCTGGTTCAATCCACAGCCGAGAGAGTTACGATTTACGAAGATTGGAGGGAAATTGGCGTGGACAAAGCGCTACCTGCGCTTCCAATCACATTAGCGGAGCTGAAGGTTGATGAGCTGAAGGTCTGGGGCTTGGATATACCGAACAGATGGAAACGGATGGGAGCAATTTACCCTCAAATCCTCTTGCTTCTCCTCAACCCCTTAGTATTTTGGGTCATGATACTCAACGCTCTCGCTACCACCGGCATTTTGGCCTTCGATCTCAGCTACGGAGTCTTGTTGCTTTCTCCGCCATACAGTCTGCCAATTGACAAGGTAGCTTTCATCAAGCTCGCTGCCGCTGCTGGCTCGCTTGCAACGTTTCCTATCACGGGACTTCTGAATCGGAAGATTACGAGAGGGCTAGCGACGAGAAATGGTGGGAGGCAAAGCGTCGAGCATTATTTGCCTTCGTTCATCCTTCCCGTGATCACCGGATTCCTGGCACAGTTCTTGTATGGACTTGCCGCGCAGCGGAAGTTGCATTACGGATGGATATTTACTGCTTACGGCATGATGTATTTCAGTTTTATATCTCTTTACACTTGCGTAAGTTTTGCTTCAACTGCTTTTTACATGAATATATGCTAACTCTGCCACAGAACAGTCTCTGGGCTGTGGAAGCATTTCCTTGTTTTGCTGCCGCAAGCCTTGCCGTCGTAATGGGCGTCTCGTATGTTCTTCCCTTCGCCTTATCTTTCGTCATCAAGCCATGGATTGCGAAGGTCGGACAGTGGAGTATGCATGCCACACTTGGTGGGATCATCTTGGGAGTCGGCAGTATCGGTATTCCAATAGCTATTTTCGGGAAGGAGTGGAGACGGCGGATTCTGGAGAAATATGGGAGTATGCAGGGCGGTGCCCTGAGACCGCAATAGATTTGCGTCTGCATGCATTATGGCATTTTAGCGACTCATGTTATTAGGCATTGATACCCGGGCTGTCACCACGCTCCTTTTGAAATTCTTCTCTCAATTTGCAGAGAAAAAGGTCTCTCTTGACTGGTGTCGGCGTCACGGAAAACTGAAGACCCATGATGTCCTCCCCCCACAAAACACCAGTTTCCATATCCTCGCGCTCAGATTTCCTCCATGTCGGCTAGAATCTCAAGAACATCTCTCCGTATCCTGAGCCAGCACTTCCGGCAATACCTCTTCCTCAGCATCTTCAATTCTCTACAGTCATCTGGCTCCGTTGTCTCGTACGCTGAGATTTGTAGAGTCTCAGTACCTCTGTCCTTGATACATATCGTGTACCCAACTCCATCGATCTGTAGATAGCAGCCAGGCGTATACAATTTCCGTGCAAGCCCACACTCGATGCAAAACCTCCGCTTGGTCTGTCGATGGACGGTGAGAATGCCTTCCGATCTCATGATGTTCCGCATCTTATCAGCGAACTTCGATTCGTGACGGAGACGTAGACAGATGGTGCAGGCTATGCAATCACGGGCGATACATTGCTCAGTTTGCTCGAGCTCGCGTAGGTCTTGCTTGGTGTCTGTGGAGATGGTGTTCCATAGCAGTCGGCACGTCATTCGGAGGTAATGTTTGCTGGGGAAGTCTGCGGGTATGAGGTGTGAGGTAATTTCTTGAAGTAGTTCAGCTGGAAGGTTGAGTAAATGTCTTCCTGAAAGCTCCTTTGGTACTTGAGCGTCCTTTGGAGGAGGAATTTTCATGTTAGGCTCCATTGTTTATTCGGCTATTCTCGATTCTGGTTGTTGTTTGGCATAGTTACATTGGTCAATCTGCACCTTTGCAAAGATTGAGTGGCAATTAAAGTATTCAGAAGCTGTTCCAGAGTTGCGGGAACCTTAAAATGGGAACGAATTTCAAAACAAAAGAGGCACCACGGTGAGGAGTCATTTCGTAGAGGCGACGTCACATGACGTCAGAAACATAAGTTCCATTGCATGTAAGGTAGCTGTTTAAAAGAAAATAAGAATAAGAAAGTCGCAAAATACATTCAGAACTTGTGTTACTCTCAAAGAGTTAACTTCTCATGGGTGACAGCTTGATTTCCGAGAACAAGTGGGAAATAAGCGAGAACAGAAGTCGAACCGGTAATGAGTTTTTCCTCCAAAGCTTTCAAAGGCAGACCGTAAACAGGATACGCCCTACTAATCTTAGTCTAGAGTCATCCTCGCAACTTCTCCGACCTACTGATGATAGATAGTAAACACTTTGAGAAGACCTTCAGCAACATCTTATTCGGTCCGTTCCTCCATCGGTCAGAAGTTAGCAAGGTAGAAATACGGAGAGAAATTACGGGATGAACGGAAACTACAACAATAAGAAAGAGCTCATAGAATCGGCATGAAGCCATGCAGATTGAAGCTTCTCATGAGAGCCCACAACGGCTAGATTCCCCCGCAAAGTGTCAGGACTTCAGACCCCAGGACACGCCCAAAGCCTCTAGTGCACCGAGATGCATCGGAGTGCAGGACTCGAAGCGCTGTCTATTATCAACTGATCAAGAAAAGAATACATAATCGGCCCGAACGTCTTCAGTCACATCAACTTTACACCATGAGGCACAGATCTAAAGCAGAAAAGGAAGGAGGATAAACTTCTGGTCAGACACGTGATCTGGCCGACTTGACCACTAGACGCCAGCTGACCCTTGACCTGCTGTCAAGACCGACTTCAGAGTAAGTTGCATCAATTTAACGGGAGCGGAGCACCTACTTGATATACAAGCCGTAAAACGATTTTTTCCTAGCAAGTAGCCAGTCGTCAGGTGATGCTCTTATGACCAAGGTAGGTAAGAGGGTTCTCTCTACCTGTCTGCTCAAAGCTGGGCGGCAGGAACCCGTTGCCGACCTTCCCTATGGTGGCAAGCTGGAGGATAAAGCTCAGACTTGATGTTCTTTTTCCATCCGAACTTCTCTGTCTGATACCGCTTTTGTGTCAGGCCCCTGCAGGATGCAGATGTTTCGAAACATCTCACGCTTCTCGAACCAACCAAAGCATGCGCATAGCTAGCAGTGAAACGGAACAGACAAACATCCACACCATGGCCTGAGCACCTGTGGCTTGATGGGCTCAAGGCTCAAGAATGATAGCCAGTTGCTTCGAACAACGTGGATGACTCGAGAAACACCACGATGCATAGTCACACTTCGACACAGTGTCGTACTCTGGGGTAGCGTATTGAAAAGGGCCGAGAAGGAGAGTACATATTGGTAATAGATCTCAGGCAGGCGAGAAGGTAGATAGCACAAGTGATACGTTGCGTATTGTGGGGTGCATATGATCCGATGGTGATCTTCTGATGAAGCGATGCCTTGAACCATGAAGGTTTTGGTCACTCCAGATTCACGACCACTGACCACTGATCCTTGTGCCACAGGGGCTCTGATGGCTGTCCTTGGCATCTGATGGGTGGCTAGTGAGCCCTAAAGAAGCCTGGACTCGATGAGTTTCTCGGGCACCTTTCTGGATGCAGCATCGGGCATGCGCCACGCAGGCGCTGGGCAATCTGCGAAATCTCCGAGGCCACGACGTCCAACGACAGGGTCCAGCGTGCATCATCTCCATCTGGCTACCAGTTTCAGACTTTCAACCTCACTGGTGGCAGTTCGTCAGGGACAGCAGTCACAAAACAGCTCAGAACAGGTACTTCCAAAGTACCAGACCAACTTCCCATCATTCATTGTGGCCATCAATGCTTCACATGCCTAGCCCAACGTCGTGGTACGAATAGAGCCGCTCTACTTGATTTGAACCAAGGCCGACCATCCATTCACAGACTACGAGTGCCGGACGACTGGCCATCCTTCGTGCTTCATGACTTCCTGGTACACTTGGACCAATTTAGTCCGATTTCTAGAGCCGAAAATTGGTACTGTACTACTGTAATTGCCAGGGGAATCTCAATGCTGCTGCCCAAGTCCCGAACAAACAACTTCCCCAGCAAACCCCGGTATATCAAAAAAGCCAGTCGAATCAAGTGCCACTCCGCATCCCAAGTCCCGGCTTCCCGCCAGATCGTCTGTTTCGATTCGGCCCTCCTGGCTCAGGGACCGCCTGACTACTGGTCAGACGTATCCTCGCTTGCACCGTGCATCTCCTTAACGTAGAGTATTGAAGCATCCCCAGCTAGCTTCGGAGGCCTGTGATGGGTCTGATGGCCGTCGTTGGCCATGGCTCCCTGCAAAGGGACAATCCTCATCATGAGTCTAATTCAATCTTGCTTGGACCACATGTCCCGAGAAGCCACCAGGACATTGAATCATCCGAAGGGGTTCCGTTTGAGGTAGGGGAAGGCGTGGAGACGAGGCGGGAGGATAGTCTGATTCGAGATATATATAAGCCTCGCACCTCTGAGGATAGACTTATCCAGATTGCAGAGTACCCTAATTCCAGTCAGCGCTCGCCTTTTGCTCCTTTTCTCCACGAGAGACAGCCGAAATCAATATCTGTGAGTTTTATTTTCTGGTTCGCTTGTCTAGTCATTGCATTCCTCGCGCTTGCCTCAATTCACACCTGCCGCCTTCGTTTGGAATTATTGATGTCATTTACCGACCACACAATAACAATTCTTCCTATTTTGTACAAAGCCCGACAAATTTCCTCGACTTTTCCATCCCCTTCCTCCATCCTCTTCCTCATCGTTCGCTTCTACATTCTTTCGAAATATTCTTGCACAAGCAAGCATTCGACCAAGGACCTCGAAAACTATCTTCCAGTACAAATTTCCACGCGACGTTCCGAAGAACGCTTCAATATAGAGTGCTGACCGATCCGCGATTAGTCTAAACACTCTTTTAAAACATCCTACAGCAGCTGGTACTACTTTACGATGGCAATTTCATCCACCATCTTCGCGGCCTTGTGCCTCTTTCTCCTCGTCGTCTCAGGCGCGCCCGCTCCATCCCCAGCTCCCGCCACCACTGGCGCTGAGGCCGCAGCAGCAGGTGGTTACTGGCTCGAGTCTATCGCCCGTCAAGGCACTGCAGCTTACGGTACCGCTGGCTATCAAGTATTCAGAAATGTGAAGGACTTTGGCGCCAAGGGAGACGGCAGCACAGATGACACCGCCGCTATCAATTCTGCGATCACGGCTGGCTCTCGATGCGGTCAAGGATGCGACTCTACCACTGTAACGCCAGCCATCGTGTACTTTCCAGCAGGAACCTACTCTATCTCGGCACCCCTAATCCAATACTACTACACGCAATTCGTTGGCGATGCTACGAACCTTCCGATTATCAAGGCTACGGCTGGCTTCCAAGGAATGGCTTTGATGGATGCTGATCCATATGCGGATGGTGGCGTGAACTGGTACACTAATCAAAGTACGTTTCTTTTAGAACTGTGTTTAAGGCATCAGCTGATAATGCAAACAGACAACTTCTTCAGACAAATCCGCAACTTCGTCCTTGACACTACTGCTATGCCGGTCAGCGCTGGTGCCGGTATTCATTGGCAAGTTGCTCAGGCTACGAGTCTTCAAAACATCGTTTTCAATATGAGGACTGATGGCGGAGAGGCAAACGCTCAACTGGTAAGCACTTAGCGTACCCCATTCAATGTGTCGGCACTTTGCTAACAGTGCTATCAGGGAATCTTTATGGACAACGGTTCAGGAGGATTCATGACTGATCTGACATTCAATGGTGGAAAATACGGTGCCTTCTTCGGATCTCAACAGTTCACTACCCGCAACTTGACCTTTAACCAGTGTCAGACTGCAGTTTTCATGAACTGGAACTGGTGAGTTTTCTGGGCTTCAAATTTCCAAGCTGGAGCTAACAGACCATTCAGGGCATGGACTCTGTCCGGACTCTCCATCAATAACTGCGGCGTCGGGGTCGATATGGCAAATGGAGGTGCATCAAGCCAGACTGTTGGATCTGTCCTGCTCGTTGACAGCACCATCTCCAATACTCCAATCGGTATTTCCACTGTTTATTCGACGAGCGAGGCTTCGACAAATGGTTCTCTTATTATCGACAACGTCAACTTCTCGCCAAATGTTCCCGTCGCAGTCTCAAACCCCGCAACCAAGGCTACAATCCTGGCAGGAAATACTAAGATTGCTTCGTGGACCCAAGGAAGAAATTACAAGGGAGCCAACTCTGGTAGCGCTGTTCAAGGCCCACAAACTCCCATCACAAAGCCCGCATCACTCTTGAACTCTGCTGGTAACTTTTTCACGAGATCAAAGCCACAATATGAGAAGGAGCCCGTTTCTGCTTTCAAGAGTGTCAAGGCCGCAGGAGCAAAGGGTGACGGTGTCACTGACGATACAGCTGCCATCCAGGCTCTCTTCAACTCTGTCAGCGCTACAGATATCGTTTATTTCGACCACGGAGCGTATGTTGTCACAAGCACAGTCAAGGTCCCAAAGAACATCCGAATCACTGGCGAAATCTGGCCACTCATTATGGCAGGAGGCTCCAGCACATTCAAGGACCAGAACAATCCAAAGCCTGTCTTCCGAATTGGTGAAGTCGGTGATGTGGGATCTGTCGAGATGTCGGATCTGATGTTCGAGACAATTGGCCCGCAGCCAGGTGCAATCATGATGGAGTGGAATGTCAAGGAGGCTTCTCAAGGCTCCGCTGGCTTGTGGGACGTCCATTTCCGTATTGGTGGATCTGCTGGAACTCAACTGCAGTCCAATACCTGCTCCAAGAACCCTACTGTCACTGCCCCCGCAAATCCAGCTTGTATCGGCGCCTACATGCTTCTCCACATCACCTCGAAGGCCACCGCATACCTCGAGAACACCTGGTTCTGGGTTTCTGACCATGAATTGGACCTTGCCGACCATAACCAGATAAACATCTATAATGGTCGGGGAGTTCTAATCTCATCTGAAGAAGGTCCAGTCTGGCTCTATGGCACAAGCTCAGAGCATAACGTTCTGTATAATTACCAGGTTGCCAATGCGTCTAACGTATACATGGCTCTCATTCAGACGGAGACACCCTACTTTCAAAGCAACCCTGACGCCACTACACCCTTCAGATCCCAGGCACTTCACTCTGATCCTTCCTTCTCCGGTAGCTCGACTGTCAATAAGGCATGGGGTCTCCGAGTTGTTGATTCTGATAACATCTTCGTCTATGGCGCTGGTCTCTACAGTTTCTTTGACAACTACAGCCAGGTTTGCCTTGATACCGCAAGCTGCCAGGACAATATGGTGTCGATCGAGAGTTCTACTGGTATCCACATGTACGGCTTGTCCACTAAGGCTGCCGTCAATATGGTTACCCTTGATGGTCAGAGCGCCGCTCTTGACAAGGACAACCGCAACAACTTCTGTGCTGCCATCTCGTACTTTGAGGTCGCTGGTACCACTACTCCCAAGTGTTAGATGCTGTGAGCTTTGCCTCAGAGAATGGATGTCCCTTTTCGGTGTTTTGGCTAGGTGGTGATATACCCTTTCTTCTTGTACATACTTTATTTGCATCTTTGGCATTAAGGGATGGGGCGTTTGGGGCATCACATGGAATGGAGCATACGATGTCGATTGGCATTTTCACAAAGAAAGGGAAGGACTTGCATCGTAGCTAGACATAAGCAAAACAATGAAGCATATTATTTGCCAATCAATGATTTGAGAGAACTTGAAGAAAGATTTCTTAACTAACACGCGGCAACTTAGTGACTCGTGATTGTTCTCCCGGTTACAAGATAATCTAGCCAAATCACAGACCACATCTCCATGGAATGGATGTCTCCTAATTTTCTGATACAGGTACCTTCATAAGAACAACCACTAGAATCAGGTTCTCAATACTTAACGAGAGTCTCCGGTGCATTTGTCCGCAATCACGCCTTTCCAAAATCTCCGATTGTGATTAGCAGATTGCTTCTTGATATATCTAGATCAGAAATGCCGAATCCCGGGGCTAATGAAAATCGGTTCCTTTTAGTCTCCTTTCCCCCAAGTGATTGGACCCACAGTTCAATCACGTGGTCCGTTGCCTTAGCGATCATGTCTGGTAGCGATTGCCGGCGACAAAAGTAGGTAGATCTAAGGAGGTAATTCAATCGCGCTTCACCATACCATATACAATCTCCAACTTCCGCCAACGATACCACAACAGTGAGGGGCTTCTGTTCCAACACACAACAACTTTTGGACAACATATACCCATCACAACCCTCGATCTGCCATAATTCCCTTCCTCCAACTGCGTCAAGATGGGAGAATCCAGGTCAGTCGCGCGCATAATCAACGCAGGCAACACGGGATTCTAACATCGCGTTTGCTACAGACAGGAGCTCGTGGCATGGCTCAATAATTTGCTTCAGCTAAACGTAACCAAAGTCGAACAATGTGGAACTGGGTATGTTTGACCCCTCCCCCGCAGCTCAACGAACCAGCTCCCCAATTCTTCTGTCTATGCCTTGCTGACCCCTCTCCTAGTGCGGCTCTCTGCCAGATCTTCGATAGTATCTACCTCGATGTCCCAATGTCCAGAGTCAAGTTCAATGTGAACACCGAGTACGCATATCTGCAGAACTTCAAGATCCTCCAAAGTACGATAACTACCCCTCGGCCAACGCCAAGCCCAGCAAACAAAATACTGACGAACATTTTCTGCAGACTGCTTCACCCGCCATGGCATTGATCGTCCCGTTAACGTCGAGCAATTGATTAAGTGCAAGATGCAAGATAACCTCGAGTTCCTCCAGTGGTCGAAGCGGTATTGGGATCAATACTTCCCCGGAGGTGATTACGATGCTGTTGCTCGACGACGAGGCTCTGGCGCCCCTCCTCCAGCGTCTGCTCCCGCACCACGGACATCTGCTGGCGCAGCTAAGAGAGGTACCACGCCGACCACAGGACGACCAAGAGTGGCAGGTGTAGGTGGTGCAGGAAGTGCTGCTTTACAACAGGAGAACGCCACACTGAAGGAAACCGTGCAAGGCTTGGAGCGTGAGAGAGACTTCTACTTCAGCAAACTCCGCGATATCGAATTATTGGTTCAACAAGCATGTGAGGAGGATCCTGAAATTGAGAAGCAGGAGGACGGGTTGATCAAGCATATCCAAACCATTCTTTACTCGACAGAGGACGGCTTCGAGATTCCGGCCGAGGCAGAGGGCCTTGACGACCAAGAGACATTCTAGACTCCTTAATGACGAGATGACGATTTGATGGGCGATGGACACAATGCAAAATTGATTCTCTTTGGCTGTTGGAGTTACTCGAAAGCATACGAAGGAAGATGCATGGTTTACGGGTTCCTGACGGTCCCTTTAGTGCGTCTGCAGACTTTCATAGCGACACGACATACTGGATCTGATAGAAGATTTCAGGTTTCCGAGAATCAATCAATTCAAGAATATTTTACAATGCTTGGGAAGCCTCGGCTGTGTGACGACGTGGGCCTGAGCATATGTAGGTCTTTGCAGCTCTGGTCCACAGATCTAAGACATTTCCATGATTGCAAGCGTTCCGAAGTGATCTGCCACAAACCAATGAAGTGCAATGGATACTTAAACACGAATGAATCGTCTGCAGTCTTCAGATCCGCGAAGCTTCTGGCTATCAAAGGTTCTAGCAGCTTTAGCTGTAGAATTCCTAGTGGTTACCGTCCACCAAATCTTCTGCCTCGATTTCCTCAGTATCCTGAAGTCGACTCAAATAATTCCGAGTGTAGCTAGAAACTTCGCAGCTCCTCTTGTAACTTCGTACAGATTTTGATTGTAGGCAATGCAACAGCATTTCGGAGAACTAGATATTCCTTGGGGGCTGGCTCACCTATAGCTGGGACGTAGACTTCCCGTCGCCAGGCACAAGTTTTCCTCCTAAGTAATTCTTGAGTGCATGTTTAGACTTCCTCCTTGCAGATACTCATGAGTAGGTCTTGATAGTGACGGCTAAGTAAACTGACTCAAATTGGTTCCCGGTGGCTTACCCGCCGCCAAGCAAATGATCCGTATATCCCTGTCACGAGCTCCATCAGGGAAGGCAGCGGAGGTAAATACAACTTCAAGTCAAGACAAGTCTACCACCAACCTCGATTCTTGTTGTTAACATCTGCCTACAGACTCACCGATCCTATCGCAATAAGATCAGTGCCTATTCAAGTCATCCTCAAAGCACCGACACAACTCCTCAGCCAGCAATGGCGCCCCCCATCGAGCTCTCCATCCCCTCTACCATCATCTCCTCCGATCAAGATACCAAACCCTACACCCTCTACAATATCTCCCTCCGTCTCCCTCTCCGCACATTCGTCATCCAGAAGCGCTACTCGGAATTCTGCACCCTCCACAGCCAGCTCACCTCCCTCGTCTCCTCTCCGCCTCCCGCACTCCTCCCCGCAAAATCCTGGTTCAAATCGACCGCCTCCTCACCCGAACTCACAGAAACTCGCCGTATAGGCCTAGAAGCCTATCTGCGAGCCATAGCGGAAAGTCCGGATAAAAGATGGAGGGAGACGAGCGTGTGGAGGAGTTTCCTGAACTTACCTTCCAGCAGTGGGAGTGGAAGTAGTGCGAGGAACGAGCTGGTGCAGGCGAACCAGCGGTTGGGCGTGATGGGCGCTGGGCAGGTAGCTTCGGATCCGGGAGTATGGCTCGATATGCATAGGGAGATGAAGGGACAGCTGCATGATGCGAGGTTGTTTCTGGGGAGGAGAGATGGAGCTACAACACCTCAAGCGCAGTACGAAGCTGGTGCCAACGCGAAGAGATGTCTTGTTAAGGCTGGAGGCTTATTGGGGAATCTGGAGGAGGGCCTGAAGATCATGAGTGAAGGCGAGAAGAGGGGTACTGAGGGAAAGGTCGGTGCGGGGGAGCTGAGGAGAAGAAGGGATCTATTAGGAAGCGCGAGGGTGGAAAGAGATGGCCTAGAGAAACTGTCTGTCAGTCTCGCTGTGAAGGGTCAACACAAGGGAAGCGGCAGTGGAAGCGCGGTTGCCACGCAGCAAGACAAAAACGCCCTCTTCGGCCCGAACGTGAATCGACCTTCCGGCCGTGTCCTCGGAGCGCCTGTACCGGAGACGGACAAGACACGCGAATTGGACAATGAGGGCGTCGTGCAGCTGCAGAAACAGATGATGCAAGACCAAGATCTAGATGTCGAGGAATTGGCCAAGATCGTGCGGAGGCAGAAGGAGATGGGACTTGCGATCCACGGCGAGCTGGAGCTGCAGAATGAGATGCTGAAAAGGGTTGATGAGGATGTGGATCGTGTGGGTAGGAAAATTGAAGTTGCGAAGAAGAGAGTTGGGAAGATCTCCTGAGTGCTTACTTTACAGGCTACGCACTCAGCAAATCTTGGCAACTCTTTTCTTTGCAACAACTGCTACCAACATTTGAAGCATTTTGCTTGTAGGTACAGGATGACGGGCTTGCAAGGATGGGAGCTGTCTTGACTCCTCGACTGCAGGTCTCGTCAGTACCGTCTCGTGATGGCCGATGGAAGAAGTATATTGCCGAACCAAATTGCTCTTAGCATGGAGTTTTGAGGGTTCGGTTTCAGGGATTGATACAATTTGAGATTCTGCACAATACTCTTTTGTAATATGAGCGTGGTTCGTTGCTATAGTCAGACATAATAATACGCCAGCGTATATAGTGGGTGCTAGCAACGTTTTGCTGTGCAGAATCTTCTCCTTCCATAATTTTGCTTTCGAGGGAAGCTTGGTAAATGATTCATTTTGCTACCACTAAAGTCAATGTGGTTATTACAAGCAAGCTGCACTGCATCATCCATATCACACATGTAACATTTGTTGTGATGTTCCTGTCAAGCATCTGCTCGGTCTCCAGGGTCTTCTTTACTAGGATTTAGCAGACTTTCCGTTCCAGCCAAGCGTACTATGAAAATAAGAATCAATCTTAACTCCTAATTCATGTTGGTTCTAGCTCTAAAACCAAAGTCGATCTTTCACAATGGTTGGTGAGCTTACCTCAACTCTGAGATCGAATGACAAGCTGGAAGCCTCATAGTGGGGCAGCTGGGAACAGGTTGCGAAGCTCGCTTAATGTTTGTTTTCTTTCATCATGCCCTCCCAAGAGAATGCAAAAAGTCGTAAAGGCCAAATGGCAGGCTCGTAGACGCCAATAATAAAAACAGGTCTCTCGCATAGTGATCCATGATTAATGGTGGCATTAGCATGCCATAGTACCATTTGTTCCATTGACCTCTAGTAAAATTATTATCCATGCGAGGTTCGGAAAATTGGCATGAAAAGTTGGAGTCCAATGCAGGGGCGGGTAGTTGATGACGCGTGATTGATTGCGCTTTCTGATTGATATAGATCCTTTGCTTCATGTCAGGAAGGAGTCGTGGATGGCTCGAGAAGCTTATGACGTTCAGGCGCTGTTCATGCATTGTATTTATTTTCACTAGAATGTCGCGCAGACTCTTGATTGAAAAAGTCAAAATTTGCAGTTTTATGCTCTCAGCCGCCTTCCATACAGTTTACGAGTGTTTTAGATGCCTAGCTTTGGTTGTGCGGCCGAATTTCCTAGCATTGTGCGCGTTGTTTACATCGTGAGCGCGACCAAAAAATATCCTCAAAAAAATTGTTCGACTGTCAAGCTGCACCACCCGAATGGGCGCCATGGGAAAGGACCCCTACCATGCATCTATGAATTTAAGAGCCGTGACCTGTGCCGCGAGTCCCAAGACCGAGCAGAGGTCGAAGGACCGATGAAATGATACTTCCAAAGGAGGCGTGCATCAAATACGCTGTGACTCCCGTCACGCTGATTGGCCTGGACATGTCTCATATTGCAGCGAGGCCTCGAAAAGTGGAAGCGCAGTGATTTTCCCCCGCTGAAATAGAGTAGCTCCAATTGAATACCGGATCGCTTATTTAGTTACATGTTGAGGGTACGGATCTGTAGGCAGTGAGGTGGAAGCGAGGCGACGGGGAGGCTGGGACTGATGAGGACTCATGGTGTGCCTCGCCATTCCCCATGGAGATCAAGCTTATTCCTGCGGTATGAATGCATATTCTCTAGAGCTTTTCAGATGTTTCATTGACTCATTTTGATGCGAATGCAGTATTGGACTTCCATTTGGGTGTGTTGACTTGATCTCAGACCTAAAATATCTTCCTCAGGCCCCATGTCCTAGTGATTGTCGAGTAAACCTGAGTGCGATGATACCACAGCACATGGTGATTGGAGATCTTGAAGGTTCCTTGTGTTTCGTGTCTTGAGGTATTCGTTGTCCAAGGTGTGTCAAGTAACCGGCTCTAGGTGATGCGGAGCGGGAAGCTCGATCCCTATTCTATGTTGCCGTGTAGCAATGCACCGTTTCGTTCGTGTTTGGATGGTAGTATCGTGTTTTCTAATTCGATACCAGAACCTGCTGCGGCAGTGATGAAACGTCATTTAAGGGCGAAATTAGTGGTGGTACTTGAAAGTGCTGCAGATCGACTGCCAATCGACGACGTTATGTGGGGGAGGGAAAGTAGATCGAGCCTGGAACCTGATAGTGTTTCTGCAACATGTTGCAAAAGAGTCACAGTTCGCTAATTTTATCCATGGGCCGCCTTGCTATTGCAGCAAGCGGGTGAATTTGTAGCATTTTGGTGAATGTCAGATTATGATTGGTTTCGTGCTTCACAGCTGTATCTGAAATCACACAAATTCACGCCAATGCTTCATTCGCCATATATGACCCTACATCGGCGATCTATGTATTTGCTCTTTTTTTAGATGAAGCCTCGCAGCTTTACGTTTACAGAGGTCGTTACACACACTGCCTGCTTAGTCGTATGCTGGGAATTTCTCCATCTCTTTATCAGCCATTGTCTTTTCCTTCTCCAGAACCCGTTGATGCTCCGCGCTCCTTACTCTAATCAAACACTGAAATGGCTTTGGGCGGATGTTGAACCCATCAGTGTAGTCAAAAGTATCATACTCTCTGGTAGGCAAAATATCAAACGCCCAGACGAGTTTCGAAACAGCAATAAACAGAGAGTTTGCTGCTAGATCTGCACCAGGACATATCCTCCGACCCCAACCAAAGCTAGAATGTCCTGCCTTTGCGGGGTGGGTTTTGACCCCCTTCAATTCAGGCACATATCGTGAGTCTTTCTGATCGAGAAATCGTGCTGGGTTGAAGTGGTGAGGGTTTGGGTAATATTCTTCGTTCAGATTGATGGCCCACGAATTGCCGAGTATTGTTGTTCCCGTGGGAATGTGGTAACCTTCGTAGAGGTCATCTTCGGTCGAGGCGTGAGGAGTTCCTCCAAGTACTGCAACGGGACGAATTCTGAGGATTTCTTTTACAAGAGCTCGGATATATGGCAAGTTGGCCTCGTCTTCGAATGTTGGAAGGCGGTCGGTACCAACGACAGAATCCAGTTCTTCTTGGGCCATACGGACGACATTCGGATTAGTCACCAACATGAGGATACCAGAGCACATCGTAGATGCAGTGGTGTCACTCCCAGCACCAAAAAGCGAGGCTGGTACGAATGAAAAGTCTTTGTCTGGGAGCGGAATCGCCTCTTCTTCTCGAACGGCCAGAAGAGTCGAGGCAAGAGAAGGAGTGACTGCTTGAGCTTTCTCTTTCCCAATGCTCACATCTCTCCTCACATCGTCAAGAAGAGCCATATTGGCATCCGCCTCCAATTTTGCATGATCCTCAATCTCCCTCTTCCATGCAGCCAAGAATGATGGCACGTGTTTCAGAAATGGAAATGACTCGGCTTTGTAGGCCCCAGGAACATTGAGAGAAGCCATGAACTGCATGAAGTCCAGTCGTTGACGGATAGTCTTGGAGTCCACAGAGTCAATACGTCTTCCATACGAGATTGAAAATACAACGCTGGACGTGAATCGATCAAATGCTCGCTCCCAATTGTCGGGATTCTGCATGACTTGGTAGACTAGACGTGTGGACTCGGCTTCTTGTCTTGCTCTGTAGGTTCGAAGGGCAGCTGGTGTAAGTGCTCGGTGCAAAAGCTTTCTCCGAATCGACCATTCCTTGCCGTAAGGCTGCACCAAAACAGAACCACTTGCGTACATCTCTCCCATGACGACGAATCTTGGCCTGGATGAGTATTTCGTACTTCGCTTCTCCATTAAATCAACTGCTACTTGAGGATCCGAGATCACGAGGGTTGGACGTCTCCCCACCCAGATGGTAAAGATGGGCCCGTATGTCTTCGACCACTCTTGGAATTGAACCCATGGTTTTGAGGTCGGTAATTTGTTCCCTACGAATGGAAGTGGTGTAGGTCCTGGTGGCATGCGATACCAAGTCCATATGTCGTTGAACAGGATCAACACAGGCAGTGCAACAAGGCCTGCGAGCGTATACCACGAAAATACAGCTGAGAGGAGAGACATTGTCGTTTGGATTTGGTCGTGCAAGAATGGAAGAGAGGGAAAGCAATATGCTCGAAGACATCTATCCAGACCACTGTGATGTTGGTCAGCAAGACTGAAGTGTCATCCAGTACTGGCTCGGAATCATTTGTCCGGTTAAGCACTGGTGCATGGCGGGGTGGGGGATTTCCTCTCAGTGGGGGAGAGCCCTGTACGTTTAGTGTCGCTAAGCTCTGGCCAGTGGCTCGGATACGCTAAGGTCCCCGGAAAACAGAAGTCTCCTCCCCGACAGTCATTGACGGCTGAAATGCAATGCATCAACGACTGCAGAATCGATTGAAAGTCGGCAAATAATCACGGCAAATACATATCTTCCAACTATACTCACGAGTAGTTCGTCACTCGGTATTCGGGATTCGGCAGACTGATCAAGATCACAATCATCTGAGACACAGATGAGGTTCACCGACCGCAGACAGCATGGTTTGATGATCTATCAACAGGCATGTTGGGCGAGTATCACATATCCTTGAATATTCCGGGGAGATTGCCCATCTTGAGGAAGATCTAATGAGCGAAGTTGTGTTGAATCACAGTTTTCTTACGATTGTTCTATTTACATTTACCTGCAGTACTCTGGATCAAAACTATCGATTAGCGCGCCCCTATGCTGAAGCCAATACTTCACTGGGAAATGGAATATTGAGCTCCCTGACAGCAACGGTATCATTCAGTAATGCCACCGTTGCTGCATAATTCTTCTCTGCATACTCCTCCGCGTCAAAATTCAGTAGCCATTCTTCACGCTTCAATTTCATGCTCTCGGGATTCTTTTTCGCTTCTTCCCAATTGGCTTTATGCCAAGTATCTCTCGTCTTTTCGCCAGTCTTTTGCGCAGCTCGAACCCTCTCGTAACGCAAACCTTCGAATGCTGCAACAGCTTGTTGGACATTTGACTTGCCTCCTTTGGACAAGCAGACTGCCATGGTTGCGCCATCTTCCATAGCTTGCGAAGCACCTTGAATAGACGTAGGAAGAAATGGGTGAGCTGCGTCTCCAATAAGAGCTATCCGGCGTTTTGGTGATACCCAAGTTGGTAGCGGATCTCTGTAGACTAGCTTCCAATCGATCAAAGGGTCTGGTGTCGCATCTAAGATCTTCTGGACGATGGGATCCCATCCCTCCAACACTTTCCGAGCATCTGCTAGGGGGGCATGGGCTTGCCAGCTTTCCTTCACATCTGCTTCATCCTGGTTCGATTTAGTGCTATGCCACTATGTCTTGCTTGCAGACTTACCTTGTGTGTGCATACCCAACTGAAATCCTTGCCCCCCTTGACGGAAGCGGCAATGAAATGGATGTCTGTTCCAAGCCAAGCACAATGTTTGTCTCCATTATCCACAAGCCAAGCAGTGTCAGGATCTTCTGCTAGCTTTGCAGAATCAAACCATGTGCGATAGATAGCATAGCCTGAAGATTTTGGCTTGTCTTCGTAGCCTAGAACAATGGTTCGACCTTTGGAGCGAACCCCATCAGCAGCCATCACCACATCGCCAACGAATTTCTCTCCATTAGCAATCACGCCAGCCTCGCTATCAGTCTCAAAGTAGTCTTCGACTTTGTGACCTAGGCGGATATCCACACCGATATCTAAGGCGTGACGATAAACAATTTCATGTATCTCTCCCCGATGTCCTAGGTTTCGTCAACAACATCTTTGAAATCAATCTTGTGAGGGTTTTCTACCATTGTACGCCTTCCCATAACTTCTTTGCTCATCCGACCAAGTCTGCTTGAGAAGGGTATCTCCTTGCCAAGTCTTCATCAGCAGACCATCACTTTTGTGAATAATGGGATCGAGTTGAGCGTCAACCCCAGGCCAGCGCTGGAAAATGCGACCAGAATTAGGTGCGAACGAGATGATATCTCCAAGAATTTTGAGTTCTGGGAACGATTCCAATAATAGCACAGAATGACCTTTCCTGTGGCATTCGATAGCTGCTGTAAGCCCCGCAAATCCTGCACCGACTATGATGACCCGGATTCCTGTTGCTTGTGGCCGTTCGTATGGTGCCATGATGATCGGTATTTTATTGTATTGTATGGAAGTGAAGCTGCTGGGAAATCTGTGGCATATATGACGGGTTTTCCAACATCACAGCCAATATTTAGAAGACCTGTCGTTTGATGCATCCGATCGAAACGACAAGTTCGGGGAGGTTCAGCCTGTTAGGACCCACATCGAGACGGGGAGGAAATCAAGTGGGGTGCAACTTTACCCCAGCCCCCCGCATAGGTACTGTACTGAAAGAGTGTATTCTCTATTGATCGGACTGCTATCAATTCACGAATATCGTGTGGTGGTGTGTTCAGATTGTGTATTGCTATCCTGGTTCAAATGACAGTTATTGAATGGTCTCTGGTCTTCCCAAGGACTACTGTACTGGCAAACCATTGTAGAGCATGAAGAGCGACAACACGGTATCTATCATCGCCCCAAGAACACGGCCATACTGTTCCACGAACGAGATGCGAATATTAAAGTAATGTTTACAATCATCAACTTATCGCAGGATTTATTGGCAGGGGGCCGGAGAGCCGTGTTGTTACCGCATGAACCCCTGATTCCCTGCTTATCCTAGCCACTCAACGTCGTGTCAAAACATGTCAAGGGTGCTGGCAAATTTTATTGGGAATTTGACGGACAGACTTCGAGCTTGACTGGAAAGAAAGCTTTCCTCCCTCCGAAAATTCGATCCTGGATGACCTTGATCTGCAATTACTAGGTGATACCCAGCCATATTCTTCTACTTAACGTTGCCCAATCCCGCGCAGAAGCGTTCTGTGCCATCATCGAGAGGAGCAAATCCGTCAAGATAGCGTTTGGTTTGCTTGACGACAAGCATATGGAGCTTGTTCCTGGTACAGGTAAGCTCTCAAGGTGATGTTCCAAGCGTATAGAGTGCTGACAGAAAAAAGCTTGTATGAATGACCAATCCGATATTCCACGGGAATACGAGACGGTTCCTCGAAACCAATGGAAACATGGTACAGGGAGATACTCACATGTCATCCTCGTGCCTCAACCTTCGGACTCCCCAAACGATCCATTGAATGTATGTTACATTTAATCTTCTTTTGAAACGGATGCTAACAGGAAATGAGTGGTCGATATGGAAATAAGATGCTGTCCTTCTCATTGTGGGCCTGTCAGCTTCCGTCGTCGGAGCTTTCGGACCAATGTTATCTCCTGGATTTGTTGTCATTGCAACAGATCTTGGAATCAGTGTCAATACCCTAGCGCAGAGCACAGCCTGGCTGATTCTCACGTACGTTTTGCAGAGCACCCAATAATTCTGAAATCCTCTAATCGCATTGTTGACACTCTCCATACAGAGTTGGTCTGTCCCTTTTTCTTGCCAATCCACTTGCCAAAGTATGGGGAAGACGGCCAGTATTTATCGTAGCTATAATCATCATGTTTGCATGTAGTGTCTGGGGAGCGTTCTCGAAGAACTACAGCTCCTTCTTGGCGAGTCGCATCATTTCTGGGTTTGGTATGGCACCCTACGAAGTTTTGGTTCAGTGTACGATTGGTGATTTGTACTTTTTTCATCAAAGGGCTACGAGAATCGCAGCTTGGAATCTGTTTCTGCTCTGTGGAATTTCAGGTGGGAGTCTGGTCAGCGGGTATATCATTGAAGTGAGCTTGGACTTGCACTTCCGTATTCAGGTACTGACCAATTCTTAGGACATCGGACGGAAGTGGACTTTTGGTATCTGTGCTATCTTCTTTGGTATTTTTATATTTCTAGTCCTTCTCTTTGTGCCGGAGACTGCATACATACGGACCCCTGTGCATAGAGGAATTGTCAATGGCACCGATCACACCGACATGGAGAAAGTTGGGCACGAAGTTACGCAGCAAGAAGCATCCGTTACAGAAGGCACAAGCGCTCGGAATAACTCAACAGAAAAGAAAGACTCGTACTTGAAGAGCCTCCGCTTCATGACAGGCCGGAGGTACAGTGACGCTCCATTCTGGAAGATCCTCCTTCGGCCCGCAGTCGTGTTCTTCTATCCAGCCGTGCTATGGGCATTCCTCATCTATGGTATTACGTTGACATGGATCGTTGTTTTCAGTGTTGTCAATGCTTCGATCTTCACATTTCCACCATACAATTTCTCGGTCTCGGAAGTAGGACTCATCAGCATCTCCACATTTGTCATGACACTGCTCGGCGAAGTTATATCCGGACCACTGAATGACTACATGTGTCTATACCTAACGAAGAACAATCATGGAATTTACGAGCCCGAGTTTCGGCTTGTGTTGATGTTTCCTGTGTTACTCCTTGGCGTGGCAGGTTTCTTCGGCTTTGGCGCATCCATCCACTACCAGACTCACTGGATCGGACCAGTACTTACTTTTGGTCTTGCAAACATGGCTATGGCCTTCGAAACTGGTTGTGTATTTGCCTATGTAATTGACTCTTATGAGGACTTGAGCGAAGAAGGTGAGCTGCAGAACCCCTGGGGAAGTGTTACTGGCTGACCCTCTAGCGTTCGTCGCAATCAATGCTAGAAACTTGCTTACTTTCGGCTTGACATACTTTGTCATCGACTGGCTGGCCAAAGATGGAGTTCTAAATGTCTTCAATGTGTTAGGGAGTACATTCGGTAAGATTAGTCCGGAGAGGTTCCTTCTCTGTTGAAAATGCTGACATTTGTCACAGTTGCCGTTGTAATGCTCACAGTTCCATTGTGGATTTTTGGGAAGAAGATCCGAAGCGCGGTAGCTCGAAATAATTTTTTGACTCGATTCATGAAGGATTGAATATTAACTGCCGAAAAATAGCTTTGTGGGCGTCTCCAGGTGGCTTTTCAACACCAAGAATTGCTAGACCACTGTATCTACTTCTATTGGCTGTTTCGAATCCAGAATCAGAAGTTATCATTTAAGAAATGGCTCCTCGCTAGACTTGCTCCACTTCTTGAATCATGAGTGAGGTCCATATAGATCAGCCATGAACACTACTTGACCTGGTTATGCAAAGGCCGCCTCCACTGGGTGTGATTTCCAAGCCAGGGGGATTTCCCGATGACAGAGCCCACGCTCCTAGTGCTCCCGTTCCCTTCTTGACAGGCTTCCTCGTCACTAGCAAAATATGGGGTACGGTTCGCTTTTGACAAATAAGATATCTGCCGAAAAGCCTGGGCTCGCTCGTGCGGGGTCCCCAATCTGGTGACACGGCGGCACGGAGATAGAGTTGGTCAGGGCTCACTTGCCAACCCCATTCTGCATTCTTGTGGCGTACGCCGCACTTACTAAATTTGTCCTTCAGATTACCGACCGGCTGGTGTGCCGAGGGGGTTTATTTCAGACTCCGGAGAAACTCCCTGCGTGCTTGATGCATACACGCTCTTGTGAGATAGTCTTAAAGGTTGCCTATGTACCCTCGATCGACATACATTCAGGAGGAGATTTAAAGATATTGTTCGAATAGGCATACCCTTAGCCATGGCCGAAACACATACTATGACGATGAATAATGTTTCCAAGCAGGATGATGACATTGCTGTGTCGCAGGTCGAGCAATCGACAGTTAGCCCTGTCGTTAAGGTCGACTCGTATAGAGATAACCATCACATCAACCTTACCTGGCGGTCTTGGATGGTAGTCTTGTAAGTCAACTCCCGGGGGACAATATACACGCAGCTAACAGGCATCCAGTGTAACATGTTTCGCGTAAGTATTCTACTTGTTGATTAAGTCAATACGATCTAATCAAAAACAGCATTATGGCGCAGGTGTTTGTGGTAGTAGCTGCAGGGTCTGTCATTGGGTTCATCGTGAGAGATCTCGGTGATGGAGCAATCGCTGGATGGATCATTCAGGTATGTGGCGATGTTCACAGATGGGCAGACTCGAAATGCTAACATTAGCATTCCAAACAGGGACCATTGCTGATGCAAAGTGTTCTGTCGCCTATTGTGGGTCGACTTTCAGATGTTCTCGACAGAAAATACCTAGCCATGGCTCCTCCAGCAATATCTTTCATTGGAGCTGTCATATCAGCCAAAGCAACCTCGATGACCATGCTCATTGGTGGTGGCATCTTGGTAGGATGCACGCTTTCGACCATCTCAATCGTCCAAGCAATTCCTTCTGAGGTTTTGCCAATGAAATTTCGAGCTCTTGCCAATGGTTTTGCCTTCCTCGGCGGCGCCATGTATGTACTTTTCCCCCCTGTGAACCTCTAAGATCCGGGATATCAGAGCAAAGACTTGCTTGATCCTCGAATTTTGGCTTATACAGCGCTAATACTCTGAAGTGGAGGTCTAGTCGGTGGTCTTGGAGCAGGTGCTGCAACAAACGCTGATGCGGGCGGGTGGAGAAACATCTTTTGGATGCAAGCAGGTTTCTTTGCAGCGACAGTCCTCGGCTTATTTTTCTTTTATCATCCCCCCAGACGGGTTTCTGAGTTCCCAAAGATGACCTGGAAGAATATTGCCTGGCAGTGCGATCCTATTGGCTCATTCCTGTTCATCGTCAGCGCAACTTTGATGCTTCTCGCCTTGGATTGGGCGGGGGGGGTCTACCCATGGTACGTACTGGAAACGATATTTTCTTCTTCACTTCGTTATCTGGAGGCTCGACCTTTCTCAGACATTTTTTGTCCTTTCACTTGAGATCTTCGATGGTCAATGCTAATTCCATTGCGTATAGGAAGGATGTCCATGTTGTGGCGCCTCTCGTCGTTGGGCTCGTCATGTTGGTAGCCTTTTGCGTGTATGGTAAGTATAGCGTCATCATTTCCATGTACTTGTCTGATGACTTCGCCAGAATGGAAAGGAAGAGATGACGGCCTCGTTGCTCATGTATTCTTTACCCGTGGGCCAAACTTCGCTCTGTCCGTCTTTGCTTTTGCAGTAGAAGGGTGAGCAATCCGCGAAGTTGGATTATCATGGAAGGCAGACTAATCTCTCGTAGGTGGATCTTCTACAGTGCGGTCAACAGCGTGACGCCTCTGATTGTGTTGCATCTCGGATTTGAGACGTCTGCATGGAAGATCTCCATTCGTCAGCTGTCTTACACATTGGTGACTTTGTTTGCTTCCATTCCCATCACGTATGTATCGCCAAGTCGCAGGCATCCTCCCCCGAGCCGACTTTGCTGACGAGAAATAGGCTTTACTCTACCTGGAAGAAGGATCTAAAGAGTCCACTTCTCCTGACTTTCGGTCTATTCCTGGTTGTGTGAGTACGTCCTTGATACATTTGGCTCGAGATCTAACAGCTTTCAAGCACTATATGCTACGCCAACATCAAACCCAGTATGAACCATGCCCAGCTTGGATTCAACGTCATTTGTGAGTACAATGACTATCCATCAACAGATCTTGGCTAATCTACCCCAGCTGGAATCGGTCAAAGCGGACCACTTACTCTACTCGTTGCCCTCGTGCAATTCACTGCACCTCACGCATATTTATCCACTGCAACAGGCCTTGCATTTTCCGCACGCGCTCTGGGAGGCGCGTTCGGCTCCGCGGTACTCAATGCGATCATCAATGGAAAGCTTGCATCCCACTATGCGCCTGCAGTCTCCAATGCGGCGACAGAGGCCGGTCTTCCCGCATCATCTGTACCTGCTCTACTCGAATCTTTCGCTAGCGGTGTTGGTTTTACTGATATCCCAGGTGTGAGTCCAGGTATTCTTGCAGCAGCTACGAGTGCTAGTGAGAATGCCTATGCTGCTGCTTATAGACTGGCATGGGCGAGCATTATCCCATTTGTGGTGCTGGCGCTAGTTGCGATCTGGTTCTTGAAGGGTGTCAAAGAATTGATGACTGAGCATGTAGAGGCAACGGTTGAGAAGGATGAGGTTGTGGAGAAGACTGTTGTTTAGAGTGGGCATCAGGTGACCTGGAGAAGAGAGATATGAGAAGAACTTGTTGTCAGGTTATGATGGGGCGAGAGATTCCAAGAATACTGTTGATGGGAGCTATTATTGTCCACTCCCAGAGTATTAGGCAAAATCATCCGATATTACAGCTGAGATTCTTTCATTATTGACTCGGCTGAATAACCTTGCATCAATCCAGCTCGGCGTCTATAAGGCTGTGTATACTGGGGATGAAAAGAGACAACTTGAGGACGAGAGGTGAAGAATGCTTGACAGTTTCCTTGAAGGCAGGATGGTCTCTCTTCTTCATTGGAACGATACCGCTTTCGAATCAATATTTGGCTTGAGAATGTACATCTGAGAACTCTTCAGCAGCCTCAAGCTGACATACTTAACACTATTCTCGAGCTAAGGTAGAGTTCGTCTGAAAGCATTCTTTTGCATGATATGAACTACCGAACCGGGATGTCTCTTCACTTTCTGATGAGTCTCCTTGACGTCTTCGGGGCTGCGTACACCCACAGATCTTCGAAATTCCCGCGAACTTTTTCATAAGAATCGTCAGTTACTTCTAGCGTGTTGAGCAGAGCAAGGCTTGATTCGACCTATTTTGAGCTTTACCTTGATCTTGACTAGCAACAACGATTTAATCGGATCTGCTTCAGGTCTCAGCTATCGCACCAGACAATCTGAAACCTTGAGGTTTAATTAATGGTCTATGAGATTATGTGACAACTTGAAATCAGATATAGTCAAGATGAGTTAGGGTTGTAGACGAGACTGAAAAGCAGGGTTGCTCGAAAAACGTTCACATATCAAAATGGAAGTGGATTTGAGTAGGAATATCAAGTCTCGTTGAAAAGCTCTCATATAAGATTGGGAGCTTAGGACAACAATTTTGTGGCACGTTGGTTACGTCAAGTCCTCCGTGAAGCTTCCATGCCTTGTGTTTACCTTCTTTCAGCGTTGCTTAGACTAGGCAAGAGTACCAATTCAACTTAGTCGAGGACTTTTGGTCGTGAAGCTCACCAAAAACCCATTCTAATGTACCTGAGAGTAACCGATACTCGCAGAAAACACCAATGGCTTTACTCTATCTCAAAATCCAGGCTCACAAACATGGGGGAGGGGTACATCCAATACGAGGCTTCTATACCCATGTCGACGCTGTGCAGGACAGATCGGGTCATATAAAGCTACGGTGTACCCCCCGGTTTGATTGTCTAGCGCCATTTTGTGACATTTTCTGCTCTCACTGCTGAGAATACTTTAATCCGATCATAAAACATGATTTCGAGGGGGAGCTGACTTAAGTGGTTGTAAGAATTCAAGCGACACGGAAGATTTGTAAAGTAGCAAGATTTAGGAAATTATGCTGATTAATTATACCGGGGGATACACTGTAGGATGGGAACCCGCGGGGTACCCGAAGCTCAGCTGGAGCTGAACTGATCAATTGTTTCTATCCATCCAACAATTCAGGCGAAGAATCCCTCAAGTTTAACTCCTAACTCCAATACCCACGGAAATAGGATGTGCCAAGTCATGATGACAAAAAAAAAGCATGCAGCTAAAACCACGGCCTTGGCCCATCGTCTTGGATAATCACCGTTTTGCCGGGAGCTCTCTACACACAAGTATGATAAATGCATCCTGCGGCAACCAGCAAAGAAGAAAATAACGCATAACCGTGCCGGGAGTTGAGCTGGGCCGGGCCGGAATTGCGATTGCGATCGCGAGACTTGTCTTTGACTAGATTAGATTCGATGGTCTCGGGTCAGATAGGAGAGGTAATTTGGTAATAAAATGGCAAGAGTTTGCGGTATTGCGGTGTTGACGTCGCATCATAGCCAACCAGTCCAGGAAAAGATACAATAGGCAAGGAAATCGGTGGGCTTAGGCGCTATGCCCCCCATTTTTGACCAGATATTAACTAGTGCAGGTAAGATATATGATTTGATCCTTCATACTATGATGTGATCATTTCTGTTGTGGCTAAGCTGGCTACTCACATTCGCTGACCACAACAAGGAGATCCGAGACGTCCCAATTAGGATTAATAAGCGAGCTGTCGCGATGCATACTCTTTTAATCTCGGGTCTGCCGTGAAATAGGCCCCCAAACTGTGTTGTACTGGCAATTTGATTCGCCATAGAATGATAGCTAATCATCCTCCAAGCGGCAGTGATCAAGCGTCATGATGTTCCCAAGGATCTGATGCGGGCGTTTTCGCTTCTCGTATGTTCACAATTGAGGCGCTCTCATCAACCTAGCATTCTTCATGTGCCAAGGTTGCAATTGCTTTCCAATAATGGCTTAGTTTACGCCTTCCTTTTCCATAGGTTTGTAATGTTCCAGTAGCGCTCGTACTACTGACCAGTGAGAACCCTTTAAACTGTATCCCTGTTGCTTGTCAGGGCAAGCCGAGACGCTGTCCGATATTTTCATAGGGCTGTTCCCATGGGCTTGTGGAGAAGTCGAAGGACAAACCGAAAGTTAGACTTACATTAGTTGCTACCGAGAGGTACCTTGACAGGCCCAAAGTATCAGCGCATCATACCAAAATCTTGTAAATCCCTGTTTGTCAAATAGGGAGGTTGGTCGCGAAAGCAGAGAAACGAAGTCTAAATTGTCCTTGATACATGGAGATATTCTGACGGATGTCAAAATATAGCCCTCTTCAACTTGGAGTAGGTCTGAGAGCTATTGTGAGGTTATGGGGCGGTGCATCTGCTGGAGCCGAACCTACTGGAGCGTGGCGGGATGAGTGCCACTTAGAGAATTACCACAGAATAGTCTCTAGCAGATGCAGCTTGGTTGGTTGACAACGTCACGTCCGGTACTCGCCCCTTCCTTCCAGGTCCCCGTGTTCAGCCTTACCGTGCGGCGTGTACGGTATTCCCGTCCGTAAACTTCCCCTAGTGGGAACTGCTGCTAGATTTATCCTAGAACATTTCTCGTGGAGAGTTTCGAAATTACCAAGTTTGGCTGGCAGATTCTATACAAGAGATGAGGCACAGCAAAATCTCGAGATCCTATCCGGGCTGAGCTATACTTCCTTCCTACCTTCCCAGATCGAAGAGATATTCTGGTAGTGCTCACTGTGGTTACTTTATATATTTTTACAACAAACCCTTCCTCGATACCCAAGATGCGCATCCTCGAACGCTGCATCACTATCATGGGTCCAGGAGAACAGGGTCAGCCAAGTCAACAACCACCAGCCAAATCTGATCCAGATGACTCTCTTCTTTTGGAAGAGTTGATTGAGATACTTATTTGTCTGATTCTAGGGTCCAGCAACTATGATGGAAATCGCTGAATACAGCTTGCTTCGGGATGGACTCGAACCTACTTAATGAATGTACACAAATCTTCTCGTTACTTTGCGAGGCATTTGGACCTTAGGAAGTTAGGAAATTCTTCACGGGCAAAGCAGATGATGACATGGAAAAGCCGTAAGTTGCAGCAACCTATTTTGAAAAGCAGTCGACTAATCATGGCAGCACCTTTCACAATCTTTGGACGAGCTCAAATCCTGTCTAGCATGACGTCAATAGCGACTTCGTCTATCAACTTCAACAACCTTAAGAAACGCCTTTGATCGGTCATGGCTTTTCTATGGCCGTCTGCTCAGTCGTCCGACCTGGATCTATGCTCAACCGTGGGTGCTAGGAAGTGGGCTGAATGGAGTCCTTTATTCACGCTCACGATCTTTGCTTCATCCGTGAGAGACACACTGAAGAGAACACGGAGCCATGAGATTATGATTGAGACGCTTGGAGATTGCATGTGTTCTCAAGTCTTGGGCAAAATGTATCGTCAAATATGACTTATCATAAGGAAGTCGGCGTCCGAAGTCCGGTCTTTGATATCAATACAACAACTCCATTCAAGAGAATGAAATCGGGATGAGACGGAGGAATAATGTGTATGTAAAGACATTTTCAGCGAATCGTTCCCTGATAGAAACTGTTCGGGGAATGTACTTTCGAGAATCAACTTCTTCACATATGCTCCAGTGACAAGGGCTCCCTTCCGCCTCGTATTGAAGACACTCTCCCAATACCATAATTCTTCGGAAACCACTCGTCAACTTGATCCTTTCTTCCCATAATCATCTGCACAAGAGCCTCCGCACTTTGAAAAGTCAAAGCCATACCATGGCCGTTGAAACCCACACAGAGCCAGAGTCCCTCCTGACCAGGAGCTTGCCCGACAACCGGCTGACTATCAACCGTGTACCCCATGATACCCGTCCACTCTAATAGAACGGAAAGAACAAATTAGCCACGTTCCTGGTGGGGACTGAAGAACACTGGGGGAGTGGGTGCGCGATTGCCGTGGAACAACCTTGAAGGAACAAGGGGAAGCTCGATCACTGCCTACCTTGTAAAACTTCACCATCGTCACCCCAATTCTCTCTCCCGAAATAGCTTGCTGCGGCACTGGTTATCACATTAGCACATGGTAATAGCTATCTGTATCTATTTTTTTTTAATGTCTTTTTGGGAATGTCCGGATTCAGGGTCAATGAACAACGGAAATGAAGTCTGGAGTCTCCGACCAATCGTTGGAGCCGTACAAGCGACAAGGGTCAGAATACATACTGGGTCAGGTATTTGGAGATCCTGGGGTGGATCAGAGTATCGTCCAGAATAGGTTGCTCACCATGCTCGCCAAGTGGAGTACCTAAACGCCTCCCGCCTCCTTCATAGCGTGATGTAAGCCCTACTGTACCATGGAGGAACAGTCAAGGACGAAACCCGACGGCCGACTTACCGATAATGATATCGCCTACACCAGAGGTACCTTCAGCTCGAGACTGCATATAATCTCCTGAGACATGACTTTCCAAGCCCATGGTCCTCGTCAGCGCAGGATTGTCGACAATCTTCGAGCCCGGGCGAATAGCAGCTACTTGTGCCCTTGTGGGGATCAGGAATTTAGCCAGAGGAGGATAGAGCGCCGAGCTGTAAGCGTTTGTCGCCAGAATGACTTCCTCAGCCCTGATGTCTCCTCGATCTGTGTGGGCTGTCCACCATTTGCACGAGCCACGAGCGGAGGATTGCGATATTTCAAGTACCGGTGTATTGGTTTGCAAGTTTATGCCTTTTCCTATGCATAATTCGAGAAGGCGGCAGACAAACTTGTACGGTGAGAGAGCGTACGCAGGGAAGGATATGGCCCCCACCCCTTCCGGGATCATTAACTGCTGCCTCGTCTCCTTCGCACTCCATACTCTATGTTTCGTCAAGATGTTCGTCTCAACCTTCCCATCTAGGACATTTTTTCTAGCCTTCAATGATTCCAAAGCATTTCTCCACTTCCTGTCATCAGTGAAAGCGTCCAAGGTCTCTACGGCCCTCAGATCGCAATCAATGTGGTGCTCTTTCACAAATTCCCCAACTTTCTTCACGTTCTCTTCCTCAAGCTTCTCCATTAGCAGCGCCTCTTCCTATCATACAGGTCAGCAATGTTTGATTTCGACCTTAGGCTGGTGATAAATATGGCATCAACTGATCCTGAGCCACGCCTGGAATGGACTATGATAAGAGCTGATGGAATACCTCTCCGAATTGCTCCAAGTAATCTTTGAATTCCAAGTATCTCCCAGCCCGACAATGGCCACCATTTCGACCAGTGGCACCACTACATGCCTGTCGAGCCTCAAGCACCACGATCGAAGCGCCTGGCTTTTCTTGGAGGAGCTTATACGCTGTAATAGCACCTGTGATACCCGATCCCACGATCACATATTTAGCTGATGACGGAAGTGAATCCGTGGTACGGTGGTCTGAGAGGTGATGAGGAGGGGTTTGCCAGTAGGCTTTTGTTGGGTTGGGGTACGGCAGACCGATTGGAATTGTGGTTTTGGTCATTGTGATTAGTGTCCGAGGCCCAAAGTACTGGGAGAACAAAGTACTTTGGAGACAAAAGGACCGTGAGGGGTTGACGTCAAGTCGGGGGCATGAATATGAATTATAGAGGCTGCATTTATATCAAGTCTCCTCAAGTGTATTGCCAATTATGGCGTGACGTTGCTCTGCCGCGTCGATCAGCTGCAAGAGCTTGGGAGTGACATGGTTCGTGATTGTTGCCTGGACTCACTTACGACGCAAAGATAGGAGTAACCTCAAGTACATTCGAGCGGAATCAGTGGTGTGTGATCATAGTGTACAGTCGCTTCGCAGCACACCCTCATGGTCATTGGTCCGCCAACCCCGATATCCGGCATTGCTGACAATTTGCGGAGTTGACACTCCGAAGCGAGAAAGGGCGCATTCGGTTGGGAAGATAAACATCTTGAATGGGAGAATCAGGGATACTGTATATGGCACACGTAGATAGAAAGTCTACATTCCACAGAGTGGAACACAAGAAGTCAATAATTAGTAATTGTACGTGTTTTTCCGTTCTTTCCACGAGTACTCCAACTGATGATTGATATCTTGTCCAGTCTGGTGGTGAAACCAAGTATCTATCCATCCATTCCCAAGAGGAAGAGAAAATCAAACTCCGTCGCCATGATGTATGTAAGTGCCGCTCATTTCGCTCAACGCTTGCTTGCTTTTCTTTGCACATTCCAGAGAAACATTCCTTCAATACCCATCTACATTCCTCTCCTCGCCATAGACAACCGACACATTCCAATCCCACACAACCATCGCCGTCGTGTTCGATTCGTGATTGTAGTTCGCCGTGATTTTGTCGTTGTTGAGATCAATTGCCCCAACCAAGATTTTCCAAAGTCGATCTGGCATCACCAGCACTCATACCACTAACACCCAAAGCTCTGACCTGAGTTCCTTTCCTCAACCTCTGCAGACCGATGGCAACCTTCCAGCTCTCTTCCTCGGGGACGACAAAGACATACTTCTTGCCTTCTTGGTCACGGATGCTAGCCCTCAAGACGTGCAGTCTCGCGGTCTTCAATTCTCCTGTCTGATGCCCACGATTGTCAGTTCTCAAACTATCCCTAGAAGGCGACGACGAGCCAACAGAAGAACCATAAGCTGAATCAGACGCAGATGAACGACTGTCGTAGGAACTCGCACTATAAGCAGAAGAAGCAGATGAATTCGAACGCAGACGACAATTATTTTTGCAAAGCTGCAACATTTCGGCAAGAAGCGCGTCGGTCTCTTCGGAGCTGGCAGGTTTCTCCTTATCCAAGCCCCAGAGTCGACGAAAGTTACTGTGTTTTTGTGGAGATCCATTCGAAGCAGCGCGCGCAGAAGCAGAATTGCCAGCGGGATCCTGGCGGAAAGATGGACACCATACCTCTACGAGTTTCATTGTCCAAGCCTTGACGTCCCACTCTCGTTGTGGAACGCCACGGACATCATCATCGATAAACAGACCCTCGGTCGTGATTCTGAGAATTAACCCATCCGTTACTGGTCCTACTCCGGAAACGAGTTGCGAGGTCGGCGTCCTCAAGAAGGCGTTGTTGAAGGAGTACACAGCCTTGATAACGATCTTGTCGGGGTCTTTGGTGCTATACGGTCCTCTATGTGATGGAGGAGGTGTTGTTCGTGAAGTGGAATGCGATGCCGCATAAGACGATTCGGAGTATAAGGAAGAGAGTGATTTCTTGTGCTGCATCGGCTTCTTCGGCTTGTCATAAGGTCGGTAAGAATGCGCATCTTCCTCTGCATCTTTGTATGTTCTTGCTGTAGGTGGAGGGGGTCTTTTCGTAGGCGATGGGGGATTAGCACGAGGTGGTTCGGGAGTGATTGGCCGCCCGCGAGGCCAAGGATTCGTCTTCTCCCCTACGGCGGAGAATGCGTATGTACTTCCCCTGGGCTTGCTTCCGTCGTCGTCCTTCTTTTTCTGTTCCCGAGCTACTCGTTCCCGAGCTTCCCTTTCTCTCGCCTCTTTCAGCCTCTTCTCAAGTATTTCAAGGTCTCGCCGCTTCTTCTCCAGAGCCTCTTCCTCTCTCTTCCTTTCTCGCTCTTGTGTTTCATCCGCCCTCTTCTTAGCTTCGTCCGCCTTCTTCTTAGCTTCACGAGCATCCTCCTCTGCCTTTTGCCGCGCTTGCCTGGCATCTTCTTCTCTCTTTTTGGCTTCTCTGGCTTCTCTTTCTCGAGCTTCCTTTTCTCGAGCTTCTCGAAGTCTCTTCTCCAACTCTTCTTTCCGTTTCTTCTCGGCTTCCCTAGCTCTGTTCTCTTCTTGCTTCTTCTTGGTTTCTTCCCGTGCTTTTTCCCAAGCACTTCTAGCAGCTCCACCAGCTCCAGCCGACCCATGTGTGCTTGCATTCGGCCCACTGCCTCCAGGTGAGCCTGCGCCAGCGGTACCACTTGCACCAGGTGTTGACCGTTGCCACGATGACGGTTTCGGTCCTCCAGGCATAGGCCCAGCCCCAGGCATTGGTCCACCCGCACCACCACCAGGCATCGGTCCAGCTCCTGGCATAGGGCCCGTACCAGGAGGCGGACCTGTGTACCCATTCGAATGCGAACTCGAATGTGCATTGGAATGTGTTCCAGAGCTCGGACTTGGTCCACTTGTGCCTCCCCCGCCTGGTCCAGGTCCTCCGTCTGTTTGTATCCTCCCCAATGCCCACGCACCAACACCGACGGCTAACATGAGCATTATCATACCTGCTCCTCCAGCGCCTTTCACACTATTCCACCATGCCTGGACCGCTGGTGCTAGAGCTGACCCGATCACTACTAGTATAAGTGCCGATGCAAACCCTGCAGCAAAGCTGTTGACGTTCGGTTTCAGTGAGGGAAGGTATAGGAAGCCCGACCCCGCTGAATGCTCTGGTATGATGAATATATCGTATTTTCCATTCGGCAGGCCTGAGGTTTTGGGATTCTCCCCATGCGGGGGAGGTGGCGGAGGATTCATGATGGTTGTATTTGTCTGCGAGCTTCGTTCGTTGCACCAAGGTCCAGCTGTCTATGTACACAATAACGGTTTTGAAGGCCAATTCTCCGCCTCGGATCGAAGGAACGCTATGGGTATCTCAGGAAATCGTAGGCAGGTCATTAGGTCGTGAACAAATTGGCTGGTAAATATCAGTTGCTGTGTAGTCATCGAAGAGCTCAATGTCAACATACCTTATCGCAACGCAAACACAGCACAATGCAAAGGAATTGATACGCTTGCAGGCGAATATGAACACCAAACTCCTCAAAGTAACGAACTATGTGATTCCGCAACCGTCGCACCGTTTCGAGTCGTGCGGGTAGAGGTCGTTGTCGTTGTGTGGTTGTGTTCAGTGGAGAGAGTGCCAATCTGTTTACCAGAAAAGTTTCCCGCTAGCGTAGTAGCGGCACTCACCCATCTAATCTTCCTGCGTCTGCACCACGATACGGACGACTCTCTCGCTGGCGCAACCTCGAGACTTCTATTGGGCCAGTTTCAAATTCTCCGAGATAATCTTCAGCATCCGATATGAGAGCGGATAGATTGGGAGCTGGAGGGTGACATTTTACAGCGGCGAAGGTCCGAGGACCCCGACCTCTACTCTCTTTACAGTTTGCTCCTTCGCTACGATTATAATTCACTCATCTCTCTTCACGCCCACCGCCTGAGAATCAAAACAAAGCAAAGCAGCGAATACGACTCGAGAATGCTGTACTGCCACGTCGACTCGTCCAGAGGTTCGAATGTTACAGCAGTCTCCACCGACGTACAGCGAATAGCGACAACAACAGTGACACGATGAGCCCAGATGTTGCATCAGCGTCTGCACCGAGTGCAGATGTGCGTTCACAAGAGGTCAAGTCTCTTCATCCCAGCTCCACAGGGCTTTTCACTCGGTCACACGGCAGCCAGGACGACAAGGTTTACGACGAATAGACCAAGGGGGACGGGCCGCTGGAGAGCGTTGACAGCTCTACGCATTTCACCCATTTCATTGGACCGCGGCGCGTCGGATGCCACTTGAGTTCAACGCGTCGTTGCTAAGGCGACGGGGTAATCGCTGTGAGAGCTCGGAGTTGGGATGACATGACGTACCGAAGGCGGCTGAATACGGTGGACGATAGGGAATCACTTGGCAGTTCTAGGGGCTGATACTGATGGTATGGGAAGAGAATCTCCGGATCTCCTCATTTGCTGAGGTTGGCTGCAATGAAAGATAACGTCGAAATCCTTCGCCGGCGAACAATGTGGGAGTTACTAGAGAAGACTCGCAGCCTATGGAGCCTGCGCCAAAAAGATGCTGTTTGGCTGCCAAGCTTGGTATATTGCCAAGCCATTGGGAAACCAGGTAGGGGGTATCAAGAGTGTCGTACAAACGGTGGTGGATTGGAGCTGCCTAAATGGCCGCATGGTGATGAACTGTTGTCTCGGCTGGCTGAAGAGAGTGACGGCAATTGAAATTTACAAAGGGGCTGCTTATTTGAGAGATGGGTAGACAGTAAGTGACTGGCGTCAGGCACATCTCGTCTTGCTTCATATGCGGACGACGCTACAGCCTATATTCTCTCCAGCATCATTGCCATGTTCTCGAAGACTTTTTGCGACCTTTGGGGGCCACATTACTCTCTTTCCAGAGTCGTGGTCAACCGCGCACGACGGCCCGCGCCGTTTTTCATGCAGGAAGTTATGGCTGTCTCTTTGAAACGAGGGAAAACCTTGCCGTTGATTCCCTGTCATGAAAACCCTGCTCTGTTTACTTCTCATTTCCACACGAAACGACTACATCTGTCTGTCTAAGTCGGTGCACTTGCACGGAATTTGAAGACCTTCCCACGACCTGTTTATTCTGTAAAAATATAAGAATATTCAATGTATTGCTCTGCCAGAGGTGTTTCATCTATTGGGATCTTCTGAGCTGTTCATTAATGCTCCTCATCATTGCTTAACGCAAGACTCTAGAGTCAACACTGCCCGGTACCTTATCTTCCCTGCTTTTAGAAGATCGAGTGCCATAGTCAGACCATCTGGCGTACTTGGGAACTCTTGGACCCAAGGCCTAATATTGTGGCGGGCCGCGAAAGTGAGAGCATCGAGGTGGTTCTTGCGAGATGCTTCTGTACTCCCTCTATAGAAAATATCAGTGCTGCTTCTATGTGTCTTGCCCGTGATGGCTTGAGAAAGCACTTACATGATTCTATGTCCAGGCAGAAGGAACGGCATGTATCTGCAGTTATCAGCACTCACATCAAAAAACAATGCCATGGCTTACGGAATCACGAGTGGTTCTCCTTGTATGATCAGAGGAACGATTGTCGCCCGTCGAGCGAGAACTTCTATGAATCTGTCGACTTGTCATTATATCTTCAGACCGAAAATACTGAGAACTCTTACCTCCCGAAATCCGGCAAGGCTCCGCCACAGAGGAGTAACACATGCACGCCGTCTTTGACCTCTAGCTTACCATTGTCGGATGATGGTATAACATGAAAGTCGGTCGCTCCAAGCTTCATCGCATCATCCCTTTTACTCTCATCCCTCGAAAAGACCACAGGATCACAGCCCCAAGCCTTTGCGTATTGCACAGCGAGATGGCCAAGTCCACCCATGCCAACAATCCCGACTCTATCCGACGCTTTTGCACCAGCCACATCGAGAGCTTCATAAACCGTGATCTATATATGTGAGTACAAGGCAGCACAAAAAAAAAGAAATCACCCACACCAGCACATTGTAGTGGACCAGCATGCTTCGATTCTATCTGGTCTGGAACTGGATAGACGAAGTCCTGATGTTTGATGACGAAGTCTCCGAATGCTCCTTGTTCGAGCTCGCCGTACTTCTGACCACGAGATTCCGGACAGTACTGACGATAGCCGGAGACACAGTCACGGCAATGACCGCATGACTAACCCCTTCTATGGTAAGTATCGAGCATGTATGGATCTTTGGTGTAGAGCTATACCGAAAATTGCCAACTACGACAAAAACTGTTAGAGAAGTCGAAAAGGTTAAGGACGGGCCAAGAGAAGAAAAAATTGCAACACACCCCCAACCAACTCTCTGTCCGATTTTGACAGCCGTAACACTGTCCCCAACCTTACTTACAATTCCTACCCCTTCATGCCCAAGTCCACATCCAGAGTCGCGATCATGGACGTCCGTTCCGCAAACGCCAGAATGTGTGACACGGACCAGAACTTCAACACCTCCGATGGCTCTTTGAGATTTCTTCACATGAATTTTGCCATCGGGCCCACCAGCAAGATAAGTAAGAGTTTCTAAAGCCATGTTACGAAATCAATTGGGGAAATGATAGAGTAGGATCGGATCCTGCTGGTCAATTCATGGACAACGCACGGTGCTGTGCTTGGTCCGTGCTTCTCCTCAAAGACCTCATTCTCCTGGCAATCTTGGGGTTTAAGCTTCTCCACGTGTCACAACCATTGAGTTCTCTACAATCTTTGAATATCTCCAGATACCATAGGTGTATGGGGCGTTCGATCACAAGAGATAACTTTCGGCTCTTGTGATGTTTTCATCGGCCTTGATGCACCAGGTTGAAGCTGCAGATTAGTTTAGAGCCTTTTGCTGTCCGCATGCCGTCGATGGAAAGTAATTGGGCAGTTTTGTGCCGAGAGGAGTGTGTTGAAAATTGGCACGAAGATTCCATGCATATTTTGCCCTGATCTCGCACTTGTGGCAACTTTGGGCTGAGATCCCACTCGCGGAACTCATTACTGGCACTAAAAGTGATCTTTGAGATAGCTCTGTTTGACCTTTTCAGAAAAGTTTATGTCAACAATGGAGTACGGTAGAAAGGATTTCAGAGCATCAACGACCAACATCTCGCGTCGCAAGACAGGCGTATCCATAGTATTACCATCGCGAGATCGCGAATCCAAACATCATATGGCCTCCCTCACGATGTCTTCATCGGGCCGGCCAGCAAGCATCAGTGTTTCCCAGCAGCCATAGCCTTAGCCATCAACTCGACTCTCTCCTGCATCAATTTTTTCAGCGATGGCTTCTCAACCATCCTGTTGTACCAAGCATACACTCTTGGGAAGTCCCTCTCAGTCTCGAAGTACCCAGGATTCTCCTTCGCCAGAATTCCGGCAATCTCCTGCCAAGTGATGAAAGCGAGATCCGCATATGTGCACCTATCTCCGACAAGCCAGTCCCTTGTGGCCAGATGTACCTCGAGAACACTGTGCACGCGTTTGATCTCGTTCATGTAGCGCTCCACAACTGAGGGGAGTTTCTCGGGAAAGAGATGTGTGAAGACCCTGGTGTTGTGAGTGCTTTGTTCGTGGGGAAGTCGGGTGGGATTGGATGTGGGGAAAAGGAGGAGAACATACCATGCCTGGCCAAAGTAAGGACCCTGACCTGACATCTGAAAATGAAGAAATTGCTTGCAGTGGTGGTATTCGTCCGTTCCTTGTGGGTAGCTGAGTTTATGCTCCATGTCGTACTTCTCGATTATGTATCTAGGAAAAGAAACATGGGTAAGTCATGTTGGTTGTTGTGCTTGAGCCGACTTACTCGATAATGGCACCAGATTCCCAGATCCTTAGACCCGTGTTCGGATCAACAAGAGTGGGGAGGCGGCCGTTCGGGTTGAGCGCAGTATACTCTGGCTTCTTGACATCGGTCATGGGAACTGTGACAGTCTCGAAGGGGATGCCCAATTCGGTGAGAAGAATGGCGACTTTGCCTGGATTTGGACCAAGGATGCCGCCGTAAAGTTGAAGTGGCTTGATTTGAGAAGACATTGCTGTGGTGGGCAGGCTTGTTGGGTTCGGATTAGGAGAATGAGATGAAGAAGGTCTGGAGTGCTTGATGAGTTGAAGAGGCTGAACAACACGAGGAAGAATGATGGGTTATATACTTTTCCCATCGTCATTACCTGCTAGTGTGCACATCTTTTCTTTTGGCCCTCATCTATTCAAACTTGGTGCCATCTTGGGGCCGGATTGTTTCTCCAATATCAATTCACAGCCTCTCGCGGACAGAATTCCCTGCTACGGACGAATTTTCGGACGAAAGCGATACGTAGAACTGATAGTGGCAAAGCTGCAGACATGCTCGGAGTGCAAGATACCTCCTGGACTGACAAAGCATAGCGTAAGGCATGACAAGCAGGGAAGTCGCGTGTCGATGTGGTAATTTTAAGGCCGTCCAAGTCAGGTTGTTTTGGTTGAGCACATTTTTATGCGTTATTATGCGAGTTTTGTGAAGGATTTATGCACACGGAGCTCTTGGCTGGACGGAGCCGAGGAATCGTGATGGAAAGATATTGATAGTTTGATGAGTCAAAAGTCCTTCGGGCTCTATAATTATTACCGGGTTCGAAACGACGACTCTGCAGTGTTGCTGTCTATTCATCGGTCCGCTTGTGAGATCATGCCTATGACCCGGATTGGTGTACATGTCACCTGGTGTTTTTGTACTTCGAAGGAAATGGCACACCGTCAGCAGGTCTCTTGGGGTAGGTTCGTATCAATAGTATATCGAAAATTGGGCATGAAAGGATGCAAGGGCATTTGATAAGTCGAAATTCCATTTTCAATCCTGACCGATCTCTGACATGCGACATACCATTTGAGTCAGCATCTCACCATGCTCATCTCAGCTCTGCTGTTGGACCTCGTGAGCTCTTCGGCCGTAACTTCAGGACCCATGGACATTTCATATGCCAACAGAAACCATGCATAATTGCTGTAGATGACTTTTAGATCATGCGTATATCTTCGCTTGGTGTGCGAAAAATTTGTCTTGCTCGCATTCGAGATTCGAAGCATATTCAACATCGTCTTGTCGCGTTCGAGGTGAAATCGGAGGAAGGTCTTGCGCAAACTAGCTTAAATAGTCCATCCAACTGAAGATCTTGTCTTTTCATCACTCGAATGGGTTTTTATGATGAGTGAACCATGTAGTCTCACTGGAGGAAGTCATCAACTTCAGAAGCTTTGGGATACCTAAACGCCGAAACTTTAGCGACATGCCCGCCAGAAGCCATCCCTGAACCCTCGTGACAGGGGTTGCTTCCAGCTTTCATCACCCCGTCCAGTCTTGCGACTCCCAGACACCATCAAATCTCCATCCCGATGTCAAAAGCAGAGAAACGGTCCTTCTTGTCAGCTTCTATGATTCTGATAGGCTGTGGTGCATATGTAGACATGGCAGTTTGGGCTTCAGATCCTGTGGGTCAGACTCAGCTTATCTCCACTCTGTCGGTAGGTCTTGCGGCAACTGTGCTTGCTGCCAATCTCCCCTGATTGGCGAATGTCGAGGCGTAAGTATGGATATAGCTATGGACATAGGCTCCCTATATCTCTTTGGAGACTCCATTCTTTGTTTCTCCATATATTCACGCTTTCGCTCTTGATTCAACGAGTCGAAGACTTTAAAATGGCTACTGAATCGCCATTTCCACCAATTGACATACCTGAAATCGACATCTGGGATTTTATATTCGAAGGAAAGCGATCATTTTCGGATAACCAAGGTACGTTCATCACTTTCCGAAAGGTCGTGAAACAATCACGTAACATTCACAGTCGTCTTCGTCGACGCCAAAACCACTCGCCAGTACACATTCCAAGATGTCAAGGACACCGCAATTGCTTTTGGGCATGCTCTCCGTTCGAATTGGGACTGGCAAAAGGGCGATGTTGTCGGAATTTACTCTCCAAATTGTGTCGACACACCTGTCATGACGTTCGGCACTCTGTGGGCTGGTGGTATTGTCTCGCCTGCGAACCCAGCATCATCAGCCAAGGAACTCGCATTCCAGCTGAAAGACTCGGGGGCGAAGGCTTTGGTCACCCAAGTCTCGTCTCTGAATACTGCACTGGAAGCAGCGAGGATAGCCGGATTACCTCAAAATCGGATCCTGTTGATGGGTGACGAGAGGTCTGGAGGTAAAGTTCACATGCTGGACTTCATTGCCTCAGCGAGAAATACGCCTGGATTGAAGCGCCAGATACCCAAGAATACTGACTTGAGCTTTCTGGTCTACTCTTCGGGAACCACAGGATTACCGAAGGGCGTTATGCTCACTCATCGAAATATCGTGTCGAACACTCTTATGACGGATGTTGGCTCTGCTGAACTGCACGCCGGTGATGTTCTTATCGCTGTTCTCCCTCTCTATCATATATACGGTATGGCCCATGCCTTGAACTTGTCTTCGCGCGAGATTATTGACAAGCTATCCAGGCCTTGCTCTCCTCATTGTCCATTCAATACATCGAGGTGCCAAAGTGGTGGTTATGCCCGCCTTTGAACCCCAAGCCTTCCTCGGAGCAATTCAGAAGCATAAAGTGACATTCGCCTACCTCGTCCCACCTATCGTTCTCTTACTCGCCAAATCTCCAATGGTTGACAGCTACGACCTCAACAGCGTCAAGATGATCGCATCAGCAGCAGCACCACTGACGCTAGACCTAATCGAAGCAGTCTGGAAACGTCTCAGGATCCCTATCAAACAAGCCTGGGGGATGAGCGAAGCCAGTCCCGCGGTCACGACTCAGCTTTTTGACGACTGGCAAACGGCTATTGGATCGGTAGGCAAAATCCTACCCAACCAACTAGTCAAAGTCGTTGACGAGACAGGCGGCATGCTCCCCGCGGGTGAGGATGGCGAATTTTGGGTAAAAGGACCGAATGTCTTCCCAGGATATCTCAACAACCCCCAAGCAACAGTCAATTGCATGACCGAAGATGGGTTCATGAAGACTGGCGATATCGGGCATATCACGCGAGATGGACATGTGTACATCACGGATCGTCTGAAGGAACTTATCAAGTATAAAGGCTTTCAAGTTGCACCTGCGGAGCTGGAGGGGTTGTTGGTCGGACATGAGAAAGTGGCTGATGCGTGCGTGTTGGGAGTGTGGAATACGGAGCAGGCTACGGAGGTGCCGAGGGCTTACGTAGTTAAGAGCTTGGATGCTGAAGGGATGGAGGATGTGATGTTGGAGAAGGAGATCGTCGCGTGGGTAGCAAATAAGGTTGCTGCGCATAAGAGGTTGAGAGGAGGTGTGATTTTTGTGGATGAAATTCCGAAGAGTGCTGCGGGGAAGATTCTGAGGAGGATATTGAGGGACAAAGTTAAAGCTGAGCAAGAGGCAACCCAACTGAAGTCGAAGTTGTAAGTATAGAAATAACACAATAAAAAGACATCTTTCCCGGCTTGAAGGCGGATCAAGGTTGGAATTAGTAGATTATAGACATTTCAATGTCTGGTCAACAACTGAGACATTACCGTCGAAATAACAGTTACTGAAGCAATCATGCTGTTCTCGCTATGCCAGACCCATTACAGGTTCTGTCGCATCCATCAGTTTACGATGGCGTACCACTTAATCTCCTGCTTCAAAGCCTGAACGGGTGGAGTCTTCCCATCCTTTCCCCGAAGACTAACTTGGCCCGGGCCATTGGCAAACAACGTTCTTCCATAATCACAGGCAGTCTTGCCAGCATCCTTAATCAACGTACACATCGGCGTGACACTTGCTGAAACAAGCGCAATACCAAGCCGGTCACCTCGCTTGACAGCCTTTTCAACAGGTACGCGGACAACAACTAAAGCCTCCGAGACGTTGGCAGGAGGAAGCTGAAATGTAGTCAATGTGTCCCAAATGTAGCGAGGAGTGAAGAAGTTCGTGTCGTTGTCGTAACGAAATATGGTGATGGTGAGATTGCCAGTTGGTGCTAAGCCAGCAATATTGACTCCTACTTCTGTGAGACTGCCGCTCTTGGATGACTTCCAAGTTTGGTAGAGTTGCTGAGAGAGTAGGTTACAGGAAACGGAATATGATCCTGTCTCTCCTGAGCCATCCGTGGCGGAGACGGCACGACCCATCTTGGAGTCTGGGACGCCGGTTCCTTGAACGAGGGAAACCGTGACAGACTTGGACAAGGAGCAGTCGAGATCTTTGAGGGACCCATCTGTATTGAACTCCAGACGCTGTAGTTGGTGTCCATGGGCTGCTGTGCGGGTTCCAGTAAGAGGAGCTGTGCGGAAGAGATCAGCGGTATGGATGTATGACGCAGATCCACCGTATTGGGCAGGCAATGTGAGAACACCTGTTGTCTGACCTCCGCAGGTATCATCACTAATGATTTGCCGAGTCCATGGGCCGGATATGTTCTTGGAACGGTAAACAACAAGAAGTGTACCAGTGCAGAAGCCGCAAGTGTTCGACGCAGTGACGTAGAAGTAATCTCCTCGCTTGAAAATATCTGGAGATTCGGCTTCCATGTCAACGAGATCACTGTTCGTAAGGACATGGTATGCTGCACCAGTTGTGTTAAGCATGTCAGGTGTGAGCTTCTGCACATAGATGCTTTGGAGGAAGGGTGGCCAGATGGAAGCACCTAGTGTTGTGAAGTCGATCAGGGCGTAAGCGAGGTATCCGGCGCCATCGATAACATGAACGCTGAAGTCACCAGCTTTGTATGGTCCTGGAGGTTGGTAGCCGATCAATGCTCTGTTTTGGCTGAGGACGAAGCCGCTAGTTGGGCTGTCGCTGGTAAAGATGGCATAGCCTGGACTTTGAGCGTCGACCTACAGCACGTAATTGTTGTTGGTTGCGCTGTAGATGATGTGAGGTCGGCCGCAGTTGCCTGACAATCGAGCACTGCAAAGGGCTTCGATATCAGGGATTTTGGGGTCGAAAGCAGGGCCATTGTAGTGCCATGTTTGGAGGTCAGTGGAGGAATATGTTGCTACTCCACAAAATTCCTTGCCACAACCAAAGTGAAGGCCATACCAAACGTACGCACCTCCAAGAAAATCAATCTTGCCGCCTGAACAGTCACATTATTAGAATATATAACAGTAGGAGAGCTAATGAGAGTAGACTGCTGAGACCTAAGTGGAAGTACAATGTACTTCGAGAAAGTTGAGGAAGAGCAAATCCCAACTTACTTGTCAAGTCAATTGCGTTGCCATCTGTATCAAACTGATACTGAACAGCGTTGTTGAAGGTGGTCGAGACCGAAGGAGCAGCTGAGATCCAAGATACAACAGTCCCAAGGATCGAGAGTACTTTCATGAGTGAGTAATTGGACATCTTTGGAGCGGTAAAAACTTGGAATGGGGAGGACGAAGAGGAAGACGAGAGGCCCGAAGGTGAGAAGAATTGACGAGATTACGTGGAGACACAAAGATGGCCTTGAAATAGTAGAGGTCATACCTAGTGGAAATTCACCCAGTAGCTCAATGCGGAGTAACCCATGCAAACCCATCTCCGCAAATCGCTTTCTCAAATTGGCAGTGTTGACTTAAGCGATGTCATGATGATTTCCTTGCACCATTCCAGTAGGGAATTAGGTGAGTTTATATCCCCGCGTTCACCATGCAGAATGTGGACGGTAGCATGGTGATGAGTTGCTTGGTTGTGCATGTGGACGGTTTAAGTTTTTGGATAGTGGACGGAGGAGGAGCAAGGTGGGCTTTCATGAGATCGACAATCACGTGCATAGGGAACTAAGAGCTCTTGAGCAGGCCTTCAACCATCGGGTGAGACTGGGAGGTGATGGTTCAACTGACACTCGTGGGTAAACTACGAAGAAGAGGCAGTTCTTACATCAGCCGACAACTTGCTACAGGTTCCCTTGCCAAGCACGCGAGTTGGTGGCTTCCCAGACTGATGAAGAGGCAAGTCGCAAGAATATCTCGAAACATGCGAATAATGGAATCCACAATCCATCCCCAACGCAGAAATTATAAAGACCGCCGAATAACTATGCATCGAACAAGTAAGTTATTATTCTGGGAACACAAAGACAGAGGGGCGCAAATTGAGTATATATGATCACGTGTCGGATCATCCCCGCAAAAACCTCAAGTCAGGAACAACCCCATAAATAGATAAGCTTATTTTCAGCCTCATCGTTGTAAAATAGACAGAAGAAAGCTTCATCGAAAAACATATATTTTGTAACCTCACTTGTGACCTCTCAGATTGGCCTCAATATCTCCCGAAAGCCGGAGAATGAAGTCGCGGAACTCGGCGCACGAGTTTGAGCGACTTCGAAGGCGGACCAAGAAGTTTTGAGGATGTCATTCCAGGTCTCAAAATTCTCTCCTCTCTATCATTTCCTGGCTCTCAAAGGCAGTTGGGCAGATAGCGGGCCTGTTGGTCTCGAGGTTGTCTGTTTAGTGTGTGGCTAGTGCATCTTTGGCTTAGCGCAAACCGCGCATTCATCCTCATCGAATCTCGAGCTGACTTGAAGCACCCCGTCAACTCTACGACTCGTCCACTTTCAGTCATCGACTTCGGCAGGGAGAGTGACGATTCAATTACCAAAGCAGCATCCGCATCCACTCTGCAGATGTATCTCTTTGCTTGAGCAAGCGCTTTCTGCCAAGTCACGTCTAGTGCACGCATGTCGGAACAAACGCGGGTTCTCGAACATCCTACGGCTTGATTGTTTTAATCTTCAAATCCCATATACCCCTCAAGTCGCATTTCGCACATTGTCGCCATGCCAGCAAAGCGCAAGCTTGATACCTTCGATCCTAATAAGTCCGACTCTAACGATACTGATTTCGATCCCTCCCAAGCCAGAGCTTCACCCAAGAAATCTCGAAAGTCATCCTCGAAACGTCATTCTGGTGGCGGCAGACCTCAGAAGAAGCGCTCGAAGAGCTCCAAATACAGGGGATCTGATGTGTCGGATGATGACGTGGAGGATAGCTTATTAGAAGAATCATTTTCCGATCCTGAGGACGAGGAAGAGGTCGAAATGAACGAGAAAACGGGGCGGCCAGTTCGCAAAGCCATCAAGAAGTCGGTCAACTACGGAGAAGATAGCGACAGTTCCATTGCAGAATTGATCCACAACACCGATAGTGACGACGAACCCAAGAAGAAGCGCTCGGCTAAACGATCGCGACCAGTCGCTGATGAGCCGGATGAGGAGGAAGAGGATTCCGATGAGGAGGTTCTGACGAAGCGTCCGCAAAGAAAGATTGTAAAGCTGAAAATCGGTACCGGTACCCCTCAAGCCGCACGATCAACAAGGGCTGGCAGTACAGCTCTCACACGTGGGAGGGGAAGTACAGAGCCCAGATCTGCTGGCGCTCCTACTCGTAGAAGCACAAGGGCACACACTGAGGAGGGCGATGAGCCAATAGCATTGTCGACTTCCGGCAATCATATTGTACGAGAAGGTCACAGTCCCGAGCCCATCAATCGAAGTCGGGCAACTCGAGGATCTAAGGGCCTTAAACAACCCGCATCTACGATCAAGGAAGAGCTGCATGAGACTAGTTCATACGAGCAAGAAGGCATCGATACTACAATGGCGACCGAGATTGCAGGAACAGATGATCAAGATGAAGCCGATGCAGCTATCGACAAGTCCGACGCGGTGATGGGAGAAGACAATGCCGACGAGCTTGCGGAACCAGACGAGGGTACAGCACAACCTGAGGCGGGCGATGCCGATGCTGAAGACGACGACGATGACGATGATATGCCTGTGGCTCGTACAGGTCGTACCCGCGGATCGCGCGCTGGACTTGTTGTTTCGGACATCGACCCAACCGCTGAAGTTATCGAGGAGGCTACAACGGAACAGCCTGCGGGTGGAAGTCGACGATTGACTCGTGGGTCAAAAACTAAGCAGCGCAAGAGTGGCGCAGAAGCCAGCAGTGACTTCGAGCCCGATGAGGATCCTCCTGAGGATGATCTTTCGGCATCGGACGCGTCACCGAAGAAAAGAAGCAAGGACGATGATTCCGAGTCGAGCCGTCCTGGAAGAGGCAGGCGAGCTGCTCAAGCTAAATCGAAAAGTACCTCTCGCAGAAGAGGAAGTATTGGTTCCGATGTAGATGAGCCACTCGATCCAGATGAGATAGCAGAAGAACTGGCAGATCTCAAACCTAGTGGACGGAGACGAAGACCAGCACCACGAGAACCTTCTGAGATTCTATACGAGCAGAGAGCAGGTCGTACAAGGAAGCCGGTAGACTATTCGATAAAGCCAATGGACCAAATATATGCTGCGGACGAAGGTGAAGATGCTGCTGCCACTCCTACGAGACGCCCTGCTAGAGGTGGACGTAACGGCGGTGCGAGCCAACCCTGGGAACGAAATCTCTACACAACATTCGGGCCATTTGGTGGCGGTGGCGGTCCAGCACCAGTTATCGGTGGACCCTGGGGGACAGGAGCTACCGGCGGTGTCGACTCTGATAGCAGTGACGACGAAACAATGCAACGGCCATCTGGAGTAGGAGGTAATGTGGGTATGACTCCAACATCCGCTTTCCCACCCGGACTGCTTCCTGGACTGGGCCAAACGCATCAGGACCCTGCGGCAGCTCTCGGGGGCACTCCTGCAAACCTTGGAAAAGTCAAAAGCCAGAAGGCGCTGGCGGATGCCGACCCTCTGGGTGTCGACCAGAATGTAGATTTCAGCAAGATTGGTGGATTGGAAGGACACATCGACCAGCTCAAGGAAATGGTTCAGATGCCACTCTTGTACCCTGAGCTTTTCTTGAAGTTCCACGTCACACCACCTCGTGGTGTTTTGTTCCATGGCCCTCCTGGTACGGGTAAGACCTTGCTTGCAAGAGCACTTGCTGCCAGTGTTGGATCTGGAGGAAGGAAAATCACGTTTTACATGCGCAAAGGAGCCGATGCCCTGAGTAAATGGGTCGGCGAAGCTGAAAGACAGCTTCGGTTGCTCTTTGAGGAAGCAAGAAAGACCCAACCAAGTATCATCTTCTTTGACGAGATTGATGGGCTTGCACCAGTTCGATCAAGCAAACAGGAGCAAATCCATGCGTCTATCGTTTCCACGTTGCTTGCGCTGATGGATGGTATGGATGGTCGAGGTCAAGTCATTGTTATTGGTGCCACCAACAGACCAGATAATATTGATCCTGCACTAAGACGCCCGGGACGTTTCGATCGAGAGTTCTACTTTCCACTTCCTGATATAGATGCTCGAAAATCTATTCTCAACATTCACACCAAAGATTGGGGTATTGACGACAACTTCAAAACCTCGCTCGCTCATGTCACCAAAGGATATGGAGGTGCTGATCTTCGAGCTCTCTGCACAGAAGCAGCTTTGAACGCCATTCAACGCACATACCCTCAGATTTATTCGTCAAACGACAAGCTCCTGGTCGATGCTGACAAGATCAAAGTCACAGCTAAAGATTTTATGCTGTCTGTCAAGAAGATGATTCCGTCTTCGGAGCGCGCAACATCGTCAGGAGCAGCTCCGCTTCCGAAGGCAGTCGAGCCTCTCCTTCGACACCAGTTAAAGACGATCGAGTCGATTTTGGATGGCCTCATTCCTATCAAGAAGAAGACCACAGCCCTCCAAGAAGCTATGTACGAGCAGTATGAAGACGAGGATCACGGATTCGGACGAGAGACACTCCAGCAAGACTTCGAGAAGTCCCGTGTGTTCAGGCCAAGACTGCTCATCAGTGGAGAGCCTGGCATGGGTCAATCATACCTGGGTGGCGGGATTTTGAACCATTTCGAAGGGCTGCACGTGCAGAGCTTTGATCTTCCAACCATATACAGTGATTCTGCAAGAGTGATTATTCCTCTCTTACGCGCTTGGTGATTTTGCTGACCAACTATATAGTCTCCCGAAGCTGCTATTGTACAGCTGTTTGCTGAAGTGAAACGCCACAAGCCGAGTGTCATTTATCTGCCTGGGGTTGATACGTGGTATCACACACTAAGTGAAGCTGTAATTACCACTTTCCTCGGCTTGCTACGCTCCATACCACCTACCGATCCTGTACTCGTCCTTGGGATTACCGACAGTCCTACAGACAAAGTCAATCCGGACATGCTTCGGGATCTATTTGGATTCTCACAAAAGAATCGCTTCGTTATTGAGCGTCCGTCCAGAGTAAGTCAAATGATACGTCTCAAGTGACCTAGCTGACACGCTTTCAGCAATCCCGAGTTGAGTTTTTCGCTACGATTGCCGAATACGTGCGAAAAGCCCCAAAGGACTTCCCTGAACCGTTGAATCGGAAGAAGAGGAAGCTGGAGGTGTTACAGATCGCGCCTCCTCCGCCACCGAGGGAGCCTACGAAAGAAGAAATCAAGGCGCTTAAGAAGAGAGACCATCAACTCCTGAACCTGTTGAAAGTCCAAATCCAGCCAATTATGGATCAGATCCATCGGAAGTACAAGAAGTTCAGGACTCCAGTCATTCCTCAACATCAGATTCAGTATCTATACGACGAGAATGACCCTACCTTCGTGCGTCCCGACATCGCCCAATTTAGACCCTTCGAACTTGATACCGACAAAGATGGCGTTCAAGGTCTCCGCGAAACAGCAAACAATAAGTTCTATTACAATCTGGAGACTACGACAATCGAGGAACGTCTATCAAACGGATTCTATGCTCGTCCAAAGGACTTCCTCGCTGATATCAGATCGCTTGCCAAGGATGCTAAACATATTGGAGATAAAGAGCGAGCACTGAAAGCCAATGAGCTTCTTGCAAATGTTGAGGTTGATATCGCGACCATCGAGGCTCAACCCGCCTTTGCAGACTGCGAGAATGTTTACCAAAGACAGCTGCAAAGGGCAAAGGAGCGCGAAGAGAAGCACCAGAAACGTCTTGCTGCAGAACGTTCTTTCGACCCTGTCGTTCAATCTGACTTGCCAGAGAGTGGTTTAAATTCGGATGAACAGAAATCAGGACCCGTGACTGTGGGAGAAGGGTTACCAGGAAAGCAGCCGATATCGATTGTCACACCTCTTCGTACTCCAAGCGGCTTGTCCAACGGGTTCACTTCGGGGTCTGGGCCTTCGCATGCCCAGAACGGATCCGGGCCATCGCATACTGATGATGTGCAGATGAGTGGGACAGATGAACAAGCATCGCAAGCCATGCAGCCTCCAGGCCACCCTAGCATGACAAGTGGACCATCTCGACCAAATACACAGCTCTCTCAACGATCTGTATTCCAGGAGATCTCACACGACACTTCTCCTGCGGATTTGGCCAATTACGCTTCAACAACAACTTCGGGAAAGAAGACGTCAGAAGGCTGGAGCACGCAAGCTACAAATGGCATCAGTCATAACAACTCATCCAGCCCGATTGAGAGGGCAGGTGTCGATTCCGAACTCCCAGATACCCAAATCAATACCCAAGTCGACACCAGTAGTAGCGATGACTGGATGCACTCTCAAGCTCACGCCATTGCCCGTGGTCACCTCAACCAGATTTTGCCCTCTCAAACACCAAGCTCAGGTAGCCAACAATCTCAGACACCCGCAGTCCCAGCCTTCAGCGCCGGTCCTCGCATGCCAGTCTCCAAGTCCCGACCCACCGGCTTCGCCAACCTCCTCAACGACTCACCCGTCGAGCCAACATCCTCGCAAGCCTCGTCACAGAAAGACATCATCATTGACGATTTCTTCGTCGAGGATCTGGTTAATCGTCTAGTGGATGGCTCGAGCGGGTGTTCGATTGAGCAGCTTGAGCAGATTAATAGGGAGCTGATGGAGGAGCTGTGGAAGCTGCGTGGCGAGTATAATCGCAACCTGGTCGTGACGCGGCTGGCCGAAGTGTTCAATGAGACGATCAATGATATCGAGGAGATGCAGAAGGTTTTGGCGGCTAGTCAGCCGAATCCGATGCATTCGTAGGTGCGAAAGTTGGATTGTTGGCGTGGTTTGTTGTATGTGTAGCTTGAAAGAATGGACCATAGGACTTAATCGCGGCGATGGTGGACTGGGGAAGGGGAACGGGGGACGGGAAGGTGTATAAGGAAAGGAAGGATGTTGAAAACTTTGAAATGGCATTATGTTTTTCGTGTGTTTTCTCAGGATGCGAAGGGTAGGGCAAGCAGCTCGAGGAGGTGATGGTGATGGTGATGGTGGTGATCTTCTCTGATATCTGTGTTATAGTATGCGTGTCTCATGGTGGCGGAGGAGAGCGAATAGAGCATAGGAGAGGAGGATCATTGATTGCATGAGATGATGATAATAGATGGCTTGTGAATTTGTCTGAGATCTCTTCGCTTCAGATGTGATAATGTCATCAGTGACGCTGCATTCTACAACGGGACTACGTGTCCATTCTGCTTCTTCCAAGACAACAACTTAAACTTTCATTCCTTCTTCTCCCACACTCCCATCCCAACAACCTCATCCACGAACTCCTCCAAAGTCTTCGGCTTCTTGCCCGTGACTTTTAACACAGCATCATTCAGTCTATCCTCTGCGCCATCTTTGATAGCCGTATCCATCGCGGCTAGAGCCTTCACTAGTTCGGGTGCGAGACCGATGCTGGAGAAGACGGACACGATCTCCTCCTCGCTGATGGACACGTGCGTGATCTTCCGATTGAGTTTGGTGGTCAGGAGGGCTGCGACCTGTGGAAATGTGTCAAGATCGAATTACACTCGAGTATACGTATGGCGACTGTGAAGGGGCTGCAAATGGAGAATAAGACGTACATCATTGTATGATAGGAGTTCGGGCCCAAGAATCAGATGGTCGGTATTATGCGGCACTTCATCTGTGAGTGCGTGGAATCCAACAGCAGCTATATCTGAGGCTGCTACGAAGGGAACTCTGCCATCCCCTGTCGCGGTGACAATGCGATCTTCATTCTGGATGCTGGGCTGATGTTGCACCTCGGAGAAGTTCTCTACGATGTGTCAGTAATCGAAAACAATTGGAGTGATTTGTAGAAGAGATAACCAGAGAACATACCCATGAACCAAGTTGGTCTCAAGATTGCATACTCCACGTTGAGCGTGAGAAGATACTTCGATATCTGCGACATCATAGGACCATCCTCGACAGGCAAGAGACTAGCACCCAACAGCACGAATCTCTTGACGCCTCTCTCGATGGCAAAGTCGATAAATTTGTTGACTGGTGGTGCACAGTCGATATCTGGCGGTGATACAAGGAACGCGGCAGTGACCGCAGCATTCGAGAATGCGGTCGGCCATGTTGCCGAATCGTACCAATCAAACATCACGCCTCGACAGTGAGGTAGTGGAGGTGCAGTTCCAGAACGAGAGGCGATGAGTGTCGAATTGCCATTTGCTGAGAGTAAGGTCGCGATACGAGATGAGACCTTGCCTGTTCCTCCCGTGAGAAGTATTGTTCTATGTGAAGACATTGCGACTTTGGTTTAAGCAAAATTCGTTGAATGCTTTTGAGCAGCAATGAGCTTTCTTTCCTGCGAATGGAAAGTTGGATCGTGTAGTGATGTGCTTATCCTCATTGCGATTTTCCTCATTCTTATAGCATGCGATCGGGGTCGTAGTTATGCCGCCCTCTCTGGTAAGGTGGGTTACGGTGAAAACTTCGTGACTGTACACTTTCATTGTTATACCGGCAATACGCAGCAAGCCACAACCGGGAGTCCGGGTGCCTCGAAATCCCCGGATCTCAATCAATGAGTCAGCCCGAGGTGGTCTAGAGACCGGTCGGTTTCATCGAAATCTGTAGTCATATCTTCGGCAATGTCAGGCAGGACGCTCTCTTGGTGGCCCATTGCTTTGTAAGGGCTTGTATGGCTGAACTCTGTGGTCTATCCTTGCCAGACCAAACAGCATCATATCTCGGGCTATGACAGGTGGCACTCAGCATCGAAATCCCTTCATCCGTATTTCGGCCGAATGCCGCGCTCGGTGGGAAATGTGATCCACGGAATCCGAGGACAAATCTGCATCAAGTCTTCATGCTAGGATGAATCTGCATTCATGATTAGATGTCGTTCCTCTGAACTCTTAAGCAACTTACATGTGAATGCCCATTTGAACCTGAACCTGTCTCCAGTCAAACTTCCTGCTATATTGGTGCTGTCGTTTCCAAAGAACTTCGAGCAGATCAAGAGCTCGGTCAGCATGCTACAGATTGTCAGTATGATGCATATATTGTAAAACGGCGAGGCCCATACGTAGATGTTGGAGTTTGTATCCGCCTTCAGCTTTGAGCGGATCAAATCTTCAGCAACCGGGTCGTTAAAGATAGCAATCCCAGCCATGAACAGCCCCCAATACAATCCCATCTCCAAGCCGTATCCTCTCGGCATCTCTTTAGCAATTTCTAGGATATCTGCAACTGCCTCAATAACCTCTTGTTTCTGCGGTTGGGCGCCAAGTGGGTCGAGGATGTGATTCATGTATATGATGCAGCCATCCTTACAGGATTTGGTGCTGGAAAATGCTTCTTCTTCCAGTGTCTCAGGGACAGTGAGTTTCCTAGGACGTGCTTGAGTTCTCCAATCGTTGCTTTGGTCCCGCAGAGCAGGAGGGCATTGCTGCCACCATGCCAAAAGCTCATCGTGTATCTCGGCAGCCTGGACAGCTATCTCTTCTGGTTGCTGAAGTCCAAGATCACTCATCGATAGAGCTGATAGACGTGAGAGTTTGGCCATGAAGACCATCAGCTCGTGGAAAAGGTTGGTCATGACATTGCCATCATCGTAGTAGGGCCAGCGACGGCGCGGTGGACCTTGGCTAGGATCTTGACTTGAGCCATCATCCATCCAATAGTTCCCTTGAATCAGGGGCCCGCCACCAGAGGAGAGAGATCCAGATATGTCGAGCAGGGAAAAGAAGCGAGTCAGATAGTCGCTAGTCTTGGGGCCTCCACGGAACAGAATCAAATCTCTTGCACCTTGCAGGTGTTCAAGCCAGAGAGAACTTTCCGACTGGCATATCTATGTCATCAATTAGCTTGTTTGTTCCGAAGAGGTTGTATCAGGACATACTTCGTATACACAAAGGAGCAGACATGCTCCTAGGGTAGAATCGGCACGGGCAATGACAGGATCTGAAAGACTCGAGTTCAATTCGCGAAGAGCCATGGAATAGTGATTGGCAGCGGTGATAACATGTTGAGGCTGACTGCGCGATAGATGACCTGCAGCTAAAGCAGTCATAGAGTGGAGCAAAGCGGGGGATGAGCTTGCAAGGGGGATGAGATCTTCTTGAAATGGATTGCCCTCATTATCATTAGAATAGGCGAGAAATCGGCAGCAAAAGGTGATGAAGTGGTGCATGTAAGGGATAGTAGAGCGGTCAAGATTCGGGAACTCAATGACGAAGTTCTGGCCGGAAAGTAAGTTGCTCAGCTGAGTGCTTTGCTCCGTTGAAGAGCCGGATGCCGAGCCGAATTGGCGTTTGTGAGGAATCACTTGCAACTCGTCACTCCAGGTACATTCTCGCTGTAGACGTTGACAACGTCCACAGATGGGCTTCGCTTCGTCGCATTTGACTTTGCGTTTGCGACAAGTTAGACAGCCTATAGGCAAGACAGGTGAGTAAGGACGCTAGTCAGATGATTTCAAACTTTTCCTACCCGTTCTTGTCCTGGGCACAGGCGCTTTAATTCCCATTCCAGGAGCCATCTCTTGGTCGATGTCAAGCTGCCGCAACAATCATGCCGGCGACGGTGAGGATGGGCGGCTGAGCGTGCTTGCTATATAGCTGAGGAGCTGACCGTCGGCTTTCGGGTCTTACAGAGGGAGTGTAGTGTTGGTCCCGACGCTGTCGCGAGAATCATACAGGTGGCGCTGTTCTGTTGCTATATAACCGGAATTCCTCACGTTGTACAAAGTGATTGAATGTCGGTGGTGGTGGGCTGGAGGGATTGGCGGGTTAGGGAGATGAGGATGGATGTAAATGCAGATGGATGAGGTTGAGATGCAGCGGTCGTCGATCGCTGGACCCGGCAGTGATGATTGAGTGAATAAGCCATAGCTACGGTAACACCACCGAACCACGAAACTAGTGCGTACCGAAGTCCCGAATACAGTCTAGCTGGTAATAAGAGCAGGACTAAGTGGAACTATCGAGCCAATGGGTGCACATGAAGAGCCCCGCTTTGGCAATTACCGCAAAGAGCTCACGTGGCAAGGGAGGGATTGCGATATTATGGTGCGGAGGAGACAAGGGGGCAGACACACAATGGACGGATGCATGCTAGATGCAAGGGAGCACAAATGAAGCAAGGAGGACAGGGACAGGACAAGACAGGACAAGAGAGGACAAGAGAGGAGAGGAGAGGAGAGGAGAGGAAAGAAAAGGAGCAGGACCATACGGAGTAGAGTAAACCCCAGTTCAAACCCCCAGTACATTTCCATACAGGGAGGGGAAAAGGAAGCCTCATTTGTCATATCTTATCGCCTTCTGTAGTTGCAGTTGCCTTTTCCATTGCCTTCCTCACCCTGACTTCTTTTCTGTTGTTGCGACTTCAGAGATTCAAAGGCGATGAAATCAACGTCCGTCCGCGGCCGTTCCATCCGTCTCCAACATGCAGTTGTTGCTAGAAGAAGACTAGCAAACCCCAAACTCTGTAGCCACAGCCAATTGACCATCCTCCGCGCGTCTGTCATCATACTTGCGACTGCATCTAACTCGCCAGATGCAGGTGCTATCGCTGACCTGCATATACGCCAGGAGGACGTGCCTAAGGGGTGGATGGTATGGGATGAGCGAGGGTGGTCAACCGGGGAAGCACCGGATGTGAAGTAGCGCAGGAGTCGGGCGTGGAACTTGACAATTTTAACTTTCTCGACTTTGAGCCCGTTCCCGTTTTTGTACCAGTGCAGTACAGTAAAGGAAACGCCTCCGGTTTGCAGCTCGAGCTCGCACTCGCACTCGGAGTCGCAGCTCACACCCCAAACGAAACTTAACAATAATATGCATCGTGCTCTGCCTCGATTCTTCAAGTCTCAGCCGAAAATCCTATTACGGCCGAAGTCGTACGATCTCAGACGCCAATTCCATCTAATCTTCCCAACCTGTTGGACCGGATCGCCGATTTGGACCCTGTGGCGTCTTAATGGAATGCTGGCCTGTGCGTGACAGGCAGGCCTAGATGAACTAACCTAACACTCTTGATAGCCTCATTCGGCGTGTCGCGACTTTAATGTCTGATAGACATCCATCCGATCAGTCTGAGATGTCGAATAAATGCCTCAAGGCGGCCCGAGCCATAGGCAGATTTTCAGCTCTTCTTCTGATTATTGACTTTCTGCCTTGGATGAGGTTGATACGGAATGTGGCTTGCAGGTTCCCATTGGTGATTGATGGAATTTCGGTAGAAATCAAGCTCAGCACCAGGGATCGGCATGTCAGTCATGAGTTCGATAGTGCGTAACAGCGATCCAGGATCCAACGTTTCTTGCTTTTGAAACCACTCCAAGGCTTTCTCGGGGAGGATCACAGCGAGCGCTTCAAGATGAGATTCCACACCCCAATCCTGGGGTTGAGCGGAGACAACCCAGTGCTTCCAAGTCCCCCACATTCGTCGAGGAATCGAAGAAGTCACCCACCTACATGCTCTAATCAGCCGTCCCTATATGCGGAGAAAAAGATAGTATAAACGCGACAGTTTTAACAAAAATACTATGTGTACGATTAAACAGCTACTAAGTAATAGAGTATGTGGCATGGTATATGAACAAATTATCAGGTTAGGTTGTATGTGCCTTTCCATCTCTTTCCTCCTGCAGCTTCCTCAAGGAAGTTGCTTCTCTCGCCAAGTACTCTGAACACTCCTTCCTGCTCTTCACTTCGTCAATGAAGAAAATGCCGATGAATGGGACGACGATCAGAGATGCGGCCCAAGGAAACGCGGTCCACTATTGACATGTTAGCACTACATATTTTTGAGGTCGCGAGCTGCGGGATGATCATAGGGACATGATCTTCAGGCACGAGTTCCATAAACGGATTTCGGCTCGTGAACAATTCTAGAGCATCGCAAGCCGCTTGGGGGCTAAGAAACAGGGAGGGGATATGCTTACTTGATTGCCGTTTGCGTCAACAATAGCACTGCTGACAATCGGACCGATCCACGCGGATCCCTTCGAGACAATCCCCAAAAGACTGAAAAACATGTACTCTCTGCCGCGCGGGACCAGCTCTGCCATGAAAGCTTGGCCGTAAGAGAACTGGGGCCCCAAAGTCAACCCGAAGGTCGCATTGAAAGCCCAGAACTCCCATTCATTGTGATAGCCGACCTTGTTGGTCCAGATTCCAAGCATTCCCCAACCTGAAGCGATTACACAGCCAGCATTAGTGACCTGGAGCATAGTCTTGGTCCGGAGCTTGAAGAATTTCTGGATGTAGTATGCGACAAAAACACCAATGCCAGCGGATCCTCCTTGAACCATGATTAAATAGGTATTTGAAATCGCAGAGAACTCGACGACTTGAGCCTGAGCAATCGAGATGAGCGTGAGTGTCGTGCTGAGACCATCCGCCAGAAGGAAGAAAGCAATCAGGTAGAAGAAAGTCTGCTTCAAAGTCCAGACCTGCTTCGCAGCGAACCAAGTCTGCTTGAAGCCGAAAGTCAGGTAGCTGTCTCCAGCTGGCAATTTTGGGCCAGGTCGTTTCTTCTCCCACAAGAACCATGGGATTGCGAGCAAGATCCAGAATCCAGTACAGACTGCGACTGATACAGAATATCCCAAATTATTCTTCTCGACCGAGTCGTCTGCGCCGATACCAACGAGTGCCGCCAGTGAGAGGGCAGTACAGATGGTGAAGCCGGCATTGTTCCACACATAACTCATGTTCATGATCCTCGACCTGCTCATGGAACATGTCCGCTCGAATTGGGCCTCGTCAATCGTGCCATTGAGTAATTCTTCTCTTGCTTGCCGGACTTCTGGAAGATCGTGGGCTAACTTCGGGAATATTGCATTGAAAAAGACGTATGATGCCCAGAAAGTGACGCCTGCATACATATACCGGTCAATTCCAACCTAGTATGCTTGTGTAATATGGTTGTGACTTACCACTGATGATATACAATGCCATAGCGATTCTCCATTTTGAAGCTGTTGTGACGCCCAGGAATCCAAATTCAAATGCCCAAGACAGAACGGAAAAGCCCCTCACGACCCATGGATTCCAATTACCGAAATCTGCCAAACTTCCAACAGTGATGAAGACGAGTGCTTGTGAGAGGAATGTCAATCCAGATCCAATGAGTACCACAGAAGTATAGGCCTTGTGTTTGTTTCCACCTCCCCAGAAAACGTGGCATGGCGCGTCGGGGTCAATGTCGCATGAGGAGCTGCCGAGGGGGAGAACATTGGGATTGAATCCTGCTTGGTAGATCAAGTTCTGGAAGAGAAGGTTGGAACTGATCAGGTCAGAATGGAATCAGGCCATTTTGAGGTTTTCGTTGGACTTACTATTGGAATGAACCAATGCCGTTGTTTCCTGCATAGTAGAGGTAATACGAATAGACTTCTTTCTTGGTCGCCGGCGCTCCTACGGGGGTGTACTGATCAAGGTCATGAATCTCATGAGGCGTTGAGGCACTGCTCGACTCAGGACCTGGCGCAGCCACAGCAGTGAAAGCCAACTTCGAGATGTGGTCCCCCTCCCCCTCAGTTATATACTTGTCCTGCTCGGCCATGACGGACGACACGAGGTCGAGATAGAGTTCAGTCGGCGGGCTCTAAATCTCGCGGCCCAAGATCGCTGCTAAAACCTCGAAGAACAGACAGCGGGTCGAGGAAAACTAGAAGCTGACTGACTCTGTGCGGAGGTGGCTCTGCTCTTCTCAAGTACCCCAAGCAGCAGAACGACTTTCCCTGCGTGCTGGACCCAGCGTGATGGAAAGTGGGTGGTTGAAGCGTTTCGGGACGGGACGGGGAACACGGCACAGTGCAGCAATGCCAGCGAGCATCAAAAAGTGGCATAAGGAGGAAATTTGTCTGGCAGGGCTTGAAGCTGTGAAGCAATTCAGGAGTGGATGCTTCTCATGCTGATTGGCCACTGCGTCCGCCATCAACTCCCATGAAGCAAGCAAACTTTGGAGGTCGTCGTAACACGGCGGACTAACCAAATGCTTCCAAGGCCGAGGTTCTAAACGGCTACTCAATGGCTGATCTAGACCCTCAGTACGCAACACCAAACCAATAGATCTCGGTAATGAGATGCTTTTGCGGGACACGTCGTGTGCAAGCCAATCCAAACCTTGGAAAGACCAGCCTGCAGACCCACTCACCTCCCACCTCCCGCCTCCCAAGTCCCGTCCCAGCTGCAGGTGCATGTTCTGTATGCAGACCCGCAGACCCGCAGACCCGCAGACCCTCACCTTAAGGTACTAATTGAAACCTTAACGAGTAATCGCTTTGCCCGATGAAGACGATTCTCTATCTTGCCGACATGCTTGTGGCCTCAGTCCTCACCGAGTGCAACCCGACCACACCTCACCTCACCTCACCCGACCAGACCTGGAGTGCTGCCCACCTTCAGGTTCTGCGGAGGCAAAAGCGGCATCAGACGCAACCCCTCATTCACTCATTGAAAACTCCCTCTAGAAGTTGCTTGGTCTTTCTGCTGTCAATTGTCAGGTCTTGGGCGCTGAAGAGTGATGCAATCAAAAGCATGATCACGATCATGATCATTCAATTGTTCGCTCCCTTGCCTTACCTGCACACCTCATGAGAAGAATCTCGGCTCTCGGCCCAGGTAGTCAAGCCAGTCGCTCGATACCCTTATTTACGGCAGCTCATCGTTCAATCAATTGATGTCTCTGCTATTGCGCCACAGCGATAAATATCACGACATCTTTAAAAGCGGCTTGTTTCTGGCCTCGGTCTTTCAAAGTTCTCTCCCATCCTCCTCCAGACCCCAGAGCGCCTTTCTCCAGTGCGCAGTAAGACAGAGAACAGAAAAAACACATTCAGGACTCTTACTGGTCGGTAAAAGAATCCTCGTCTAACTTTCCTCTTGTGGCAGGTTTTCCCGGGGAAACTCTGGCCACGTGCATGATGTCGCCACTTTCCCTGTAACTGACTCAAAGTTCACCTCTGGAAGTGTATCTGGTCCATATTTTCCGAGTCATATCTCCGTCGCCAACGACTCCATCCGAGTCCACGCAGCGATCCGTTGCGGCGCCGTCATGACAATTCTGTTGCTTTCAACGTTACAGGCAAATAAAATTTGCCTTCGGTAGTAGCAATTACTGGTGAAAGGCTTAAATTTACCCATTAAGATCCCACTGCTGCAGTCCATGTGGCCCGAAAGCAGTGGACTGGACGTACATCTGATCTAGGCGATGGAAATTTTTCGTGACTTATGGGAAACATGCATGGCGAACCCAGCCGACGGGCATCTCATTCTCACGATCCACCTGATCCTGCAATGCTGTACAAAACCAGCAGGCTGCTCTCTCCCTCTTTCTTAAACATCGGAATGTACTTCAATGTCGCCACCAGCCACATTCAAGGCCTCTGAAGGGCCAATCTACGTCGAGGCTACTATGCCTCCTCCCAAGCCAGCTTCATGTATCATTGGAATTGACGTCGGTGGCACAAACACAGACAGGTGAGGGGTGTTATCTTTCCAACCCTGGACAATCCTGATCAGGTTTTAGTGTTATCTTACAGAATGAGGAAGTCCTCGCGTGGTACAAAACTCCAACCACGACAGATATTCAGGAAGGCGTGGAACGCGCAATTGCCGCTGTCGTACAAAAAGCAAATATACCATCTAATCACGTGGGATCCGTGAAGATTGGTACAACGGTACGTAACAGCTCTTCATTCACAAAGCAACTTTGAGGCAGGAAGGGACAGTTTGATGCTATTCCGAACATGCAAAAAGTGTGGAAGCTGCAAGTACAGCGGCAAGACCTCGGACTAAAGTCATTACCAAGCATTACAAACCCCGCTCACAGCAGCTACGTATACGAGCCCAAGGGATGCTGATCTCCTCTCTAGCAATTTGTCAATGCTGTCCTAGAGCAAGACTCGAGCAAGTTGGACAAAGTTGCAATTATTCGACTATGTGGGCCATACTCGCGGGGCTCGCCGCCCTTCGTGGACTTCCCTCCCAAACTTCGAGCTTTGATGGAAGGACACTTTGGATATGTTGACGGTGGATATCAAGGTATGTTTCTGCTAACATCGACGCTTACTCAAGACAACGAACTTGTTCGGCTATTGGAAGATTTCAGAGATTGGTACTGACTAGCAGCTAGTTGACGGTTCACTAATACTGCCACTGAATGTGGATCAATTGAAAGAGCAGGCTTCGATCATTAGGTCAAAATCTATTACCAGCGTGGTTGTTATTGGCATATATTCTCCATCAGACCCGAGACAAGAAGAACAGGCTCGGAAGATACTTGCTGAAGAACTTGGGCCCGGGTACGATATCTCATGCTCCTATGCCATCGGCAGACTCGGCTTTCTCGAGCGAGAAAATGCCAGCATCCTGAACGCCAGTTTACGACGATTTGCAGGACATGTGATTGATGGATTTCGATACGCCGTACAGAAACTCGGAAGATGCAAACTGTATATCACACTAAATGACGGTACCTTGAGCAAGGCTTCCACAGCTGCCGAGTACCCAGTCCGATGCTTTTCTTCCGGACCCACGAACAGCGCGCGTGGAGCGGCTTTACTAGCCAAATTACAGACCTCCGATACGTCAGATGATCGCGAGATCCTTGTCGTCGATGTGGGAGGGTAAAAGTGTCCAACCCTGGTCTAAATTTCCCGACGCTAACAAGTTCGCAGAACAACTACCGATATTTGCGCCTTGTTGAAAACTGGGTATCCGAGACAGTCTGCAGCTTTCGTGAAGATTGCTGGCGTGAGGACGAACTTCACAATTCCCGATGTTCGCAGTATTGCTTTGGGAGGAGGATCACTGGTTAGAGTCAATGGAGCTCAAACTACCGTCGGCCCTGATTCTGTTGGAGCAGCACTTGAGAAGGAGGGCATCTCTTTCGGTGGTAAAACATTGACAGTAGGTCGAGTGATCGAAAGAACACCATGCGATACAAATTGACTGGATTAGGCAACCGATCTTGTTTCAAAGGATGCTGGCGCAACAGAAAATGTTTCATCGCACATCAAGACTTCTGCTCTACACGAGATTCAAAGAGCTCTCGAGGAAGCAATCGATATCGTCAAGACGAAACAAGGAGATGCGAAAGTTATTCTGGTTGGAGGAGGAAGCATCATCATCCCGGGAAAGATTGCTGGTGTTGGGGAAGTCATCAGGCCGGAATATCTTGAGGTCGCTAATGCGGTCGGAGCTGCTGTAGGAACCAAAAGTTTCGGTCATATTGAGGGATGCTAATATCATACAGATCGGGAAAATCAGCGGTGCAGTTGATATGACAGTCGTTCCAGGTTCGAGGACAATCGATCAAGAGATAGAAACTGCAAAAGCAATTGCCATCGAACGCTGTGTGGCAGCTGGTGGCAACAGCAAAACGATAGAGGTCGTGGAAGTCGATGCTGTGCCCGTCTCATACGTGACAAATGGAGCAACTCGACTATTGGTCAGGGTTGTAGGAGACTTGGTGGAAGGATACGAAGAAACGCATAGTTCGCCTGACTCACCCATCACCAGCGACGCCTTGGAGAAACCTTCGATTCCGTTCTTGAGGAAAGCCAACACTGGCGACTCGTCAGCTGCAACGAAGGGATCTTCTTACGAGGTTACGGAACACATCGATATCAATGCATATCGGCCGAGAATAGAGGGCGATCTTTGGTATTTGTCAGAGCTTGATCTTCAATTCCTCCAGGATGGTACAGGAGTACTAGGTGTTGGAAGCTGTGGCGAGCCATATCCTGCTTATGTGGCATGTTTGCTGGCTCTAAGAAATGGCGAGGATATCACTATCATGCGGCAAGATACACTTCCAGATGACGCTGTGGTCCTAGTCGCTGGGTTTATGGTAAGCATGCACATATTTATCACATCAAAATATGCTAACTGGCTGCGAAAGGGGTCACCAACTGTGTACCTTGAACGTATCCCGGGGTTGAATGAGTAAGTCAACAAACATCTAGATCAGAGCTTAGCTGACATAAGTATAGAGTCACCGACGCCATGAAAGGTGTAATGCAAGCAGCTGGCATCTCGACTTTTGACGCCGTGATCCCCAACGAGATCGGAGGCATGAACGCCTTCGAGGCTCTACTCGCTGCTCATCGATTTAACAAGAGCGCGCTAGATTCCGACCTCGTAGCTAGAGCGTATCCAAAAGTCTGGCAGACAGTCAGGTGTCTGGAAGACATCCCCATCGCCCCTGCTGCCGTGGCAGATGGTGTCGGGAATACGATGGTAATTTTCGTCCCCACTGTAGTTCATGCATTGCTGACAAGTTCCAAGATGTTCCCCAACCCTCGCGATAATCTCCACGCAGAAGATCTCATGCGAGAAGCATGCACAGACCTCGGCTCCCTCTCCGGAATGTGCGTCAATCCAGTTCATGGTGTTGAAGCCAGGGCATTACCGAAGAACAGTTTCTCTCATGGTGAATCTCTCACTTCCTCTCCGGTACGCTCTTACTAATTGAGTCCTAGCCTGGATGATCGGCCGCTCCATCGCTCTCTCTCGCTCCCTCAAACAAGACCCCGTAACGTCCCTCCTCACCACCGAACACGGCATCCTTCTCTTCACCGGCAAAATAATTTCCGTCACCCGTCACGTCGCCGAAGGCTTTACCCGCGGCAGCGTCCTCCTCGAAGCATTCTCCGAAAGCCAACCCGCCGCATCCGACTCCGTCACATCTCTGCTCGTGGACTTCGAAAACGAAAACCTCAGCGCTATTCTGCAGACCCCAGGACAAGCTGATAAAGTCCTCGCTGTGTGTCCAGATCTTATTACCTTTCTGGATAAAGCGAATGGTGCGCCGTTGGGAATCTCGGACTACAAGTATGGGCTTCGTGTCAGCGTAATTGCACTGCGGGCGCCACCGATGTGGACTACAAAGCGGGGATTAGAGATGGGTGGGCCGAAGGCGTTTGGGCTGGATATGGAGTATCAGGGTGTCAGTGTGGGAGATTATGAAGCGCCGAAGAGTGTATGGGAGTTGTTTGGGGAGGGCAAGTGAGGAGATGGGGATCAGCTTTAACGTGTAATGAACTGATGACGAGTTGATGATGCGTATGGCATGATTGCATTTCAGGGCATCGATATCCTAGAGGAGGGTAGACTTTCGTCCCCGTGGATCATTGCGCGTGCATATTCCAGAACTTGTTTGTGCTAGCTAGTAGTTATATATATCCAAGCTCTAGAAGTAGAACTTTAGTTCTGAATGGTTGGCTCACCGGGTGTTAACACACTCGGCTCTAGTGCCCATGACTCGGTGGTCCCCGGCTAGTGGTGTCCTGCTTACCCTTGTTACCTCGCTTAAGTGGTTGTTTACTTTAGACTGACCCCGAACCTCCAAGTCATCATAGGCATTCCTCCCATTCCTCCATTATACACCACGAGATGAAACATGACTTACCAAAGACTCGGCGTATCAGGTACATCAGCCTCTACAATGTATATGAATAAACTCATCCACGATGTCTAGCTTTCTCTTCCTAGTCGGCAGATCATCTGTTTTCAACATGGGATCGGTGCTTTTGGTCGACGCCTACCATCTCATTCAGCATCCGCAATGATATGGCGTTGAGACTAAACTCCCGGAACGGAATTATTAGTCTTGTCCAACTTGCGCACAGAACTTGACGTTCAAGATGATCTACGTTGGAAGACTCCCCGAGCGGGGGAATATCATGATCGTTGCAGGGAATTACGGGGAGGTTATATTGCTACCTATTTCTGCGGGCCGTGATATCTCCAAGGCTGATGATCAACTCGAAGAAACAGTTAGATCTATTTACATTGTTCAATTTGTACACACATCTGAGCATTTGCGGATTTGAAGTTCGCGCAGACAGTTTCAGCCACTTACAAATCGTCAATGAGAGGAGACAGCTCTTGAGCACTACCAATTTGAGTCTCGAAGAAGAATCGAAGTCTCTCAACAGCAGCTCGGTCAGATATCCACTTCGCGAACTTCGTGGTATCAATCCCCGGCATCTCAAGAATAGACGGAAAACCTTCTGGTGGAGCGATATCCTTTCTCACCGACCAGGTCCCTGTAGAATTTTGGTGCTCCTTGCTCAGGATCCACGAGTGAAGCAGTTTAGCAGTCTCTGGGTGAGGTGAATCTTTGAGTATGGCGCCAGTCTGTGGCCATGAGACGAATTGGCCCTCAACAGGGAACGTGACATTGATTGGACCGAAGCCACGAAGACCTACGGCTGACCTGGAGATTGCTGCATAGGTACCATTCAAGCTCATAATGAGAGCAGGCGGAGTCGCAGTCCCTCGGACCCATCTTGGATTTTGAGCTAGTAGTACTTCAAACCATGCCAAGCCGTACTGCTTCATGCTATTGTTTATCAAGATCAATCCTGTACCTCGCTTTGCGTCAATACGGGGGGGGCTTACATGAGATCAAATTGATATAGGACTGCGTCGTTATCATTTGGGTATGTGAGAACCAGTCTATCTTTGAACTCGGGCTTAATGTAATCGGTGTATTCGATAGGTGTTGTCCCATTGAGGTACTTAGCATAAAAGCTGTTAGACCAGCTGAACACATAAAAGCCGGTATAGTAAGCGTCAGAGTCTTGAATTCTTCGTAGATACCTAATACTCTGTTAGTATTCAAGAAATCGAAGTAGCAGCTACTACACACTTTCGAATCCAAGAGGCTTGTAGGGAAGAAGTGCACCCTGGCTCTTCCATCTCGGGTAATCATGCAGAGTCTGCAGGATGATGCTGTCGACATACACATTGCCTGCTGCAAGCTCTGTATAGAGAAGTAATTAACAAGCGTCAGAAGAAAAGTGGCGGTAGTAAGTCTTAGGGAGTTGGATGCTGGGGGGAGTTGTATGAAGAGGTGGAACCGAGTATGGGTACTCACGCTGGTCCAGGTTGATGTCGTGGTACTTGCTGAGATTCACAGTGATGTTCATGGTAAGGCCGGGGAAGCGAGTTTCAAAAGCAGCTTTGAGTCCATCCTGCTGGTTCTTCTCACCTCCACCATGCTAGACCGTAACCATTCCTCCTTCTGTCAAAGCAGCTTGATACAGCTCATCAAGAGTTCGATTCTCGACTTCAACGAATGAGTTGAAATCTAGCTGAGGATCGAATGCTGAAACGAGCGAGGTCAGACTGGCAGCAAGTACCAAGATCTTGAACAAAGACATGACTGGAGAAATGACTGGAAAGATGAAGACGAGAGATGTGGAAGACGATGGCGAAATTTCTGTCCGAAGCACCTCTTCCTATATGGTGTCATCAAGTGATACGATATGATTGTTTTATTCCGGGCAAGGAGACCGAAGTACCAATTTGTCATAATCCCTGTGATCAAATGCTAAACACTAGACGAAAGTTAATATTCAATCAAGTGTTTTCGCGACTTGTGGGGCTGTCTCTGGCCTGATTTGGGAGCCCAGGTCGATAACAACGACGCGAGTGCTCAACTTGGTCTAAACAAAGAAGGTGTTCACAGCACAGCCAGTACCGGCCTCGGGCGTGTGCCCATTTGAAGATGCCCCCATTTATTTCTAGAGACTACCGCTCGGCTGTTCATTGTTGAATCGGATCGGATTTTATGTTGAGTTTAAAATTTGGGAGCTTATGGAGTTGATTTTGTAAAGTGCTTTGACGGCTGACAAAAATTTCGGTCTGAAAAATCATTGATACCGATAGCTCGTACGAGCAAACCGGTAACCTACAGATATAACGACATCCATTCTTCAGGTTGTGCAGTTTAGTGAACTGTCAATAAACCTCCACCGCATGGCGTACCATGCCTCGCTTAGTCCGCCAACGAGTGACCCCACACTTTGTCGATCCCCCTGGCCGGTAATCGCCTTGTCCCTTCCACCACCAATAACTCATGTTCGAAGAGAACGACAGTTGAATTTCGGGAGTATATCCTCAACCCCATACGTAGTGTCTATATTGCCCTCGACCTTCACGGCTTTTAGTTCTTGAAGAAATTTAAAATGCAGGTACCAGGATCAAAAAGTCGATGACGTAGGTCTCACTTCCCCACATGACGACACAGCTTTACAGACAGCTCTTGTGGCTTGTTTCCCTTCCCGCCACCCTCTCAACATTCACATGACAGGAAACCAAGCTCTCCCTTAGCTCTGGTCAGGTAGATTTAGATTTTTTTCAAAGACAGAGCTCCCCTCTTCCTCTTAAACTTCTCTCAAAAGTCAATTCGATTTCAAACACCAAAGACATCCATCTTTCATAATGTTTGCTTCAAGAACAGCCACTAGAGCAGTCGCTCGCTCTGCGCGGACGCCACTACGAGCCTCTCGTCAAGTTCGTTTCCAGACTACAAATCAACAAGCTGCAAAAGCTGGCGGTGCTTCAGGCCTGGTTGGAGGATTGGCCGGAGGTGGTCTTGTATTCTTGGTGAGCTTCAATCATGCTCGATTTAATGTTCGAGATCAATTCAAGCTAACAACAAGCAGGCTGGTTACGGCTATTACTACTTTTCTGGTCAGTTTGGAAAACCATGAAATCCTGACTTGTCGTGAGACATCCAATTGCGTCAGTGCTAATGTTTCAATTGCAGGTGCCAAAACGATCGTAAATGCAGCTTCAACCAGCAAAGCCCAGCTCCAGAAGCTCACCCAGGGCATTCAAGATTCTGCCCCAGAGCCAAATGAAGCTCTGAAATGGCTTCGCTCCACAACAAGCCGTATGTCTCATCTTCTCTGCTAGAATTTCTTCAATGCTTTTGGGCATCTCAAATCGTTATGTAACATCTGTCATTAAGCATACGCTAACTTTCTCGTCACTCAGAATATGCTGCTTTCATTCCTGGCGCAAAACCATATGTCGATTCTGCATTCAACGACCTCGACAAGGTACAAGCCAAGCACGGCGATGAGGTCGACAAGATTGTGAACAATGCCTACAAGGAATTGAAGGCTGCCACAAAGTCCGGCTTGAGTATGGAGACTGCCGTCAAGGCCTGGTCCATTCTCGAGAAGACAATGAGCCAATTGGGAGAGCTCGCCAAGGATTCCGCTGGGGAGATCATTGATGAGCACCCGGAGCTGAAGGAGAAGCTTGGGGGTGGTCTCGATCAATTGAAGGGTATGGCAGATTCATATGGACCCGAGGCGAAGAAGGAACTGGACCAGACATATCAGCAGATCAAGGATGTTGTCAAGGGTGGTGTTTCGGTAGAGACGATTAACAAGGTCAAGAAGTTGATTGAGGAGAAGACTGAGAAAGTCAGGAAAATGGGAGATGAGGCCTGGAAGAAGGGTCTCGAACAAGCCAAGCCATATCTCGACAAGAGTCCTGAAGTCAAGAAGTTGGTTGAGGAGAATGCAGATGCGCTGAAGCAAGGGAACGTCAGTGAGATCTTCGCGAAGGTCAAGGATGCGGTTTCGTCAGGTAACATCGATAGCTTGCAGGACTATGTCAAGCAGGCAGGCGAGAAGGCCAAGCAGAGCGGATTCGGAAAGAATATCGAGCAATACGCCAAGATGATTCCTGGAGGAGATCAGATTCTGCCAAAGTTGATGAAGCTCCAGGAAGTCGCCAAGACGAGGGGTGATGATGCGGAAAAGATTCTAAAGGAGGCCTTCAAGGATGTGCAGGATGTTCTAAACAAGAAGACTGACGAGTTGGAGAAGTTAGCAGATAGTGCGAAGAAGGAGGCGAAGAAGTAAATATTGTCACGATTACGGGCACTGTACGATATGTAATGGAAAAGCGTTGGTACTTTGCAAATTCATTTATTTTGTGATACTGTCTCGAATGTTCAACGCTTGCCAGTGGCAGTGCGGACTGACTTTCAGTGAAGTCGACGTCCATAATCAATAATATAGTGGTACAATACGCAATGCTTTCTTCTTCGGATTCTCTCTCGAACAGCAACATCTTCCAATACCAAAGTTTTGTTTCTTCGTTCTTATTGCCAAATTCCTGGAAGAAGATCAATGGTTTCCAATTAGTGTCTGTAGCGAGAATCGTAGTAACGATCATCATAACCAGAGCGAACCCGGAAATCATTGAAATGGGAGGTACGTCGCTGAGGGCTACGATGATCAGAAGGGCCTTCATCAGGTCGACCACGTCGAAGATCATCTGAGTCAGCGTGGTAGGGTCTGTAAGTGTCACCACCACCATAAGGAGGACCAGGGCGTGAGTCTCTGCCACCACTGATTGGAGGACCGCGGTCTTCCCAACCAGAAATTACCTTGGTAGGAGTGCCACTTGGGTAGTTTGATCCAAAGGAATTGCGAGGTCCGGTGGGAGTGGCCTTTGCGGGAGTACCGCTGTTGGTCATGGCAGGCGAGTAGCCAGAACTAGAGGGGCTGCGAGGTCCAGTGGGAGGTGCTTTCGATGGGATGTTGCTGCCCGGGATGATGCCTGTGCCGCTTGGTTGAGATACGTTGTGAGGTCCAGTGGGTATCAAATTGTTTGATATATTGTTATTCGCCATACCGCCCAGGTTACTTACCTCAGCGGAACTCCGAGGTGGAGCAAAGGCAGGTTTGTTGACCATCGACCTCAATTCACCGGATTTTTGAAGGGTTGTCCCGGGGAAATATGAGTTGGCAGAGCCTGTAAGCCCTGTAAGATTGCGGTCGATAGTGCCAGAACTATTGTAACCGGCAGGTCCAGAGACACCACGATTCCCAGCATAAAAGCCCCCACTGGCACGAGCTATAGAGCTTGTGTCCTCACTGGATAGCAAAGTGCTCGAGGAAGTATGGACGTTGCATTTAGCTGTGGCTACTGGTTTGGAGACTACCCTATCACCATGTCTCAAGATATCTGGGTTTGTAGTTTCGGAGGTCGAACCTTCATTATTGACGATCTGCCTAGTCTTTTGGCTAAGAACAGCTTGCGAAGTACTAACAGAACCTTTCGGTGGAAGTGCTGAAGTCTTGCCGACGGAGGAAGACGATTGTCCGTTCTTGAGGCCAGAGGATGCAGTTGTGTTTGTCTTGCTTGCAGCTCTTGACGATTGACCTCCTTGTCCTGCTGCTGCGTCCGAAGATAGTCCTAATCCAAGCTGCCTCGCTTGCCACTCCTCCGAATACTTCTCGGGCTCAGGATTACCAGTATACAGGTGTGCGGTGGAGTCAACCGGCTTCTTCTTCTCGTATCGATTATCGCCTCGAGGTCTCTTCCTAAAATGCAATCCAGGGTGGACAGATGGGTTAGAAGCAGTCCGGTTGCTGTTTCCTGGCAATGAAGGCGGAGCTGGTCCGAACTGCGATCCCAATACCATTGAGCGCGTTTCTTGGGGAACAGAAGAAGATTTGCCATCTGTCGAATGCGAGAGTCTTGGGGTCCCAGATCCGCTACCAATTACAGGACCCATCTTTGAGTTGCTTGCGGATGGAACAGGTTGTACGAACGGATCTTGGGACTTCGTCGAATCATTTGCCAGACCTTCTTCGACACTCTTGAGCGAGTCCCCTGCATTGGCCATGCGACCATTGTCAGACGGCTTGCCCATTTGCAATGGAGATCCCTTTGAATACGCAGCATCGGCGCTCTTGTTGTCATTGAAAGGCGAGCCAGGCATAGTTTCAGGAGTGTTTCCCTTCTTTCGAACCTTTGAGGTCTCGTGTGCCAGAGGTACATCCGACCCTGAAGCGCCAGTACTTTGAGAATTCAAAGACTTGATAATTCTCGTTGACAAGTCTCTGGGCGTGTCGTGACCCTCTCTTCCGCCTTGCTTCATACCGCTTGATTTGGAATATCCCATGATCCCACTGTCAATGTCTGGCTTACACGTGGCCGTCTTGTTTTTCCCGCGAGATAAGTCCAACTTGCTTATAGTATCTCCAAGGTTCTTGATGGTCTTTGGCGATCCAATGTACTCCTTGTTCTCTGGTCTTCGTGCAGTCCCCATGTAACGAGGGCGGTCCGCTCCAGGCTCCCCAGTAGTAGTGTTCAGATCATTAAAGGTTACTGCACGTCCTGGGCTACTTTGCTGACGATGTTTCATGCTTGAGAGCACGGCATCTGACGCTAGTCCAGTTCGAGGAGCCTTTCCCAAAAATCTAGACGGCGAAACTATGCTAAAATTAGCATTACTTCGGGACCCAGCATTGCTTGGTGTAGCAGTCTTAGTGGACAATCTGTTTGGCATCCCAGTGCTATTGACAAAGCCTTTGGCAGAATTAGATTGAGCCAGGCTGTTGCTGGTGGCTCGTGTGGGAGTAACATTAGATGAGGTCAACTCGGGTGAGTCGGTGATTCGGGGCCGGCTAGACACTCTCTCGCTGAAATCCATTGAACCGGTTTGTCCTCTCTTTCTTGACTCGACGGGGGGGCTCTCAAAGTCACGAGCTGGACTCGATGCTTTTCTGGCTGGAGTAACTGTGGCTCGGGTAGGAGTAGATAAAGAAGTTACGCGTCCTCTCTGCAAGGGTGTGGTTTGTGTCGCCCGAATTGCTACTTGAGTCAGAATCAGGCTCTCGAGGAGTGGTCATTGCGGTCTGGCAAGTAGCGGATGTCAGGGTTATACGATGACTCTGCAAAGGTGTCGCCTGCGGGGGTCGAGCTGAAACTAATTTGGAGGTAGACTGACGACCACGAGGGGCTGTACAAAGGCTTTGCGATGGTGTAGCTGGTGCTGTATGACTGACAGGGCCTGGATTACGGGCTGAAGTGGCGTGGGTAGTGCCATTGGCAGCAGTCGTAAGCTCTCGTTGAAGGACTGGTAAGACTCCTTGGGCTGCTTCCTTGGTTCGAAGCTTGATTCTTTGAATGATCCACTAGGCAAGGTAACAGTTAGCTATTGACTCAGCGAATGGATTTTGATATATGGCGAAACAAGGATCTTTCGAGATATTCAAGACAGAAACCTGTAGTCAAGAAGATGCATACATTCAGATCTTCCTCCCTTGTACCTATGTACCTGGCTCCAAATCTTCTACAGAAGATCTTCTGCGCGTTCTCTTCATCGTCACGCGCTAAATAGTGACGGTAGACAGCTTCGGCCACTGCATGATAAACTTAGCAGACCAACAGCTACAAGCAGAAGGGGTCCTCACTATCTTCAACTGTGAGGATGAGCAAGCTTGGATGATCTGTTGTGGCCCACATCCTGATGTAGCCAGAGGCATCCGGATATTGGTAGTTGAGTTTGTACTTTGAACCCCGACCATCATCCTTCTGAAGCTGAACTCGCTTTTGTCCCTGCAAATTCCAAGTCGTTACCCATCTTGAGCAGAGTTTCTCTCTGGCTGCATATACACGCCATTCAGCATCAACTACCGCCAAAACATCTCCATTGAAGTCTGGAGGGTTGGGTAGATAGTGATGTTGCGGCGCCATACTTGGCGATTCGTTACTGTTATACCAAGCAATGATACTGACTGTTTGTTCCGAGGAGAAGAGGGTATCAGTTTATGCTGTGTGGTGAAGTCAAATTAAATTGTGGAGGTTGTTTGTGTTTGGAGGTGGCGTTCTGGTGTTGACTTTGGGGTGAGCCACGCTAGTGCTTTCGCGATGTTGACAAACAAACGACCCACTTAGACTTGAACCCTCGGGCATCGCCGTGCCAGGAGATTAGCTGCCTAATTTAGGTAACTAAGCTCGAAGCGTACACTAGTGGTGAGTAATTTTGAGCTTTGCAAGAATCTTGATCTGCAATGTTCTCAATTCTTGTTCTTGCATTCGTTCGATGCGGAGAGAGGACAAGCAGCTTACCCTGACAATCCTCAGCTCAGATGATACCACTGTGCCAAAGGTGTCGATTTCCAGAAAGTGCTTTGCAGCGATCTATACATGATCTGAGAGCAGTTGACATTCCGCTGCAACTTCCCTCCCAACTTTCAGCGTGTAGTGTTCTTGCTTTCCATGAGAAAGAATAACGTCATTCCATAAGTCAAAACACCTGGACTTCAAATAGATACTTACTCAACTTGGTATTGCATGGTATTTCTGCTTGATTAGGCTGCCCCTCTCACTCTCCATGCTTTTCCAATTGCACCAACTGGTAATGTCACCCAAATTAAACCATCAACCAGATGTAGAGGGCGTGTATACCAAAAGCTACGTTCTCGGTATCAACGTTCTAAGACCTACCAGCAACAACCATCTTCCTTTGCCTCCTACCATCTACAAGCTCCTTCCAAAAGTCCACAAAGAACGTCTTGGCCTCCCAAATAGGCAATAACGCACAGATCGCCAGCGAGCAAAACACCCAGATGAAGCTGATCACAATCCAACCTATAAAGAACCCTTTCGAGAATATATAATGGCTGAAGAACATCGGCATAGGGATGATAAAATCCATCAGAAGCGTAAGGACGATGCTTGATACAACGGCAAACCGGAATGCGCCACGGAGAAGAGTTGGATCTTCCAGTATGGCTTCGTCTTCGAGTGCTTCTCGCTGCTCTTCGTTCTTGATTTGGCATGAGGTGTTGTGAGTAAGTTTGGGTGGATTCTTATTTTCCGTGCACGCAGCATGCTTTTCCCAGTCTTGTACACCGCTGGGGGGGCTTTGCTCGCCGCTAGAAGGTTCTGAGGAGGGCATACCTTCAGTTGCCGGAGCATTGATCCCGCGTGTGACTTCCCAATCAAAGTTATCTGGCTTGATGGAAGAGATGACAAGAGTTAGACCCAGACCTGTGAGAACACTTGCCAGATTTCCTGCTAACGTAGGGTACGAAGATCCGGTCGTTGTGATTGTTAGTTCTCCATAGAGTGCTTTGGCTGTGACTAGCCAAGCTGTGAGCCCTGCAGAAAGACCGCCCAACGCTCCGAATAGAGCCCCGTTGCTAGATTGTTTCTTCCAACACACCGTTAGGGCTGCTGGAAAAACAGCACCACCAATCAGCAGTCCCATCGTCAAGAACAGCCAGCCTAGATCAATGCCTATGGCGTTCCAGATACAAGCGAACATAGCCATGACCACGCCAAAGACGCAGATCATGATATGTGAGACTCTGATCAGCTGCTCTGGTGATGCTAATGGGTTCATGTACATTTTATAGACGTCGAACGTGAAAACTGAAGATACGGCGATGAGTTCTGCCGAACTTGAAGATGTGACGGCCATAAAGAGGGTAAGCAGGAGCGCGACGGCGCCATGGTTTCCTAGGAGGGCGACAGCTGCGAACGGTGCGGATAATCCGGACGAAACCTGAGACGTGGTCATGTCATCTGGATAAGTCGGATATGCTGGGTTGTTGGTGAGGGCAACTGCTGCGAGACCTAAAGTTGTTGCCTGAATGTTATTAGCTTTGAATTGTGCCAAATTCTATGGAGCACTTACAAAACCGAACGGAATGGCAAACCATGCTATGCCTCCCATGATATAGGCGCGAACAGCAGTGGTGGGTCGACTTGCAATAGCCCTCTGCCAGTAACCCTGATCCAGGAAAACAGTCCCCATTCCTGAGCAAAGTTGAATAACTCCAAATACAAGGCCAAAGTTTGACTTGAGAGTCAGATAAGAGCCATCTTGGTTGCCCGCCACTGGTCTTGCCTTGGAAGCTTCTGCTAAAAGCTCGAACATGGCTGCCGGAGATCCAATCAGGGCGTCTGATGTATAGACCGAGAACATGAAATATAGGATGATTATCAGGACAATGAACGTATGCGTATAGTCACCTGTTAATATCAGCAAGCAAGATCATCTTGAGTTTTGAGAGTTCCCGAGAACACTCACAGAGAAAAGTCGCGCGCAGTCCACCCAAGACAACATACACACAGACTCCAAAAGGAATCAAGAATATCGCGGCGTAAACATTCATGCCAGTGAGTGCTGTGACAACGGCACTTCCTCCGAGCAGCAACTGACTTGCGACAAGAATGTTAGTGAGCAAAGCGAAACAGATGAATACTACATGAGTAGGTCGTCCGTAGCGGCAGTGGATAATTTCGAGGAACGTATGGCATCTTGGTGCATTCTGCTTGACCTTACAAGCCAGAACCGCGAACATAAAGATCTGAACTGTAGCTCCCGCAGCGTCTGGGATGAACGTTAGTAGAAGTCTAACATAATATTTTGAAGTCATGACTGACACTACGGACATGTCAGCTATAGCGGCACGAAGATATGACAAAGAGAACATACCCAGAAGGGACCAGCTATGCCATATTGGTAGGCAACAGTGCTACTCTGTAAGAGAGTCGCAGCCCAGGTCCAAGCTGACACTATTCCAGCTGCAATCAAGCCCGACTTGATACTCCGACTTGCCGTATTGAACTCTTCGCTTCCTTTGGTAGAATACTTTGTGTATCGATTCTGTTTTCTACCATCAGAATTCGAAGTACTGCGGTCAATCTGGCACATACTTGGATATATGTTATCCCGGCCATGAGAAATGCAAAGAAGAACTATTGTTAAGTCAGAATCAAGCTGTATCGTCTCAAGCAAGCAGGCTGTCGAGGGGCGATCATTCGGAAGTTTGTGAGGGATCTCCATACATACCCCAATGCCCACAACAACACCATACCCAGCTCCCTGAGGCAGTACTGGAGCAATCTGGTTAGTCGACATTTTAAGTATCGAGATCCAGGCTTTGGATTTGATGAATATGGTCGGCCTTTTGGAAAAGAGATAGGGGCAGTGGAATTTATATGATCTTGAAGATCATCATGGATCACTCGCAGGAGGTCTTCTCCGCTGTTGAATGACATCAACACAACCATCATTGTTGCTACAACATGCCGTCGGCCGCAGAAGTTGTCGAGATAGGAGAGCACTTAACTTCGCAATCTCAAAAGTCATAGATAAAGACATGCACAGGGCAAAGATGCAAAAGTGGGATAGCCTTCAAGTAGGAGTAAACTCGGAATTGCTTCAAGAGCACCAATCGTTCACCTCTTGGGGTATGTAGTCCCCATGACTTATCCTTACGTCAATCATTCTCGGCAGTTCTGAGAGCTAGCTTTAGGAAGATAAGAGAAGATCTGTAGGTTGCCCGTTCAGGGGTCGTGATTAGCATGTTGACATTGACTGAGCTACGCCATAGGTCAGTTGCGGAGTTGCGAAGATATGCAGGCACAGAACTTATCTCCAAAACGCTGAACGGGGGATGATCTTCGTTTTGTCTTGCAGCTAAATAAGTGGGGCGGCCAGCGATCACTTCGTACGGTTTTGAGTTGACTCTTGCGATACCTTCCAAAGCATGAGATTCTGTCCTCGCCCAAGATATGGCTCTCAAATCGTTATCTTAGAGCTGTGGTGTAGTAATATCCGTTACTAATATAAGATACCTAAACATGGGCCAGCATGAAGGATAAAAGGGTGATATAAACTGCCATTGCTATACCACTGTCTGCTTCTGGAATATCCTTGTTGATATAAAGTAACAGGAAAGCGTTTGACTTGCTTGATGGCTTGTCTGAGTGCGCATTGTAGGACGTAGGTAATTGAGCTCGAGGCTCAAAAGGGCTTCTGGTGTGGGAGGTTGCTTCCCTGCCAGGTGCCGAATCGAGTCTGGAAAGCTTGTCAGTCTTGTGGCCGTAACTGAACAACATATTTAGATGTCAAGAATGCACGCAGTGAGGCACGAGACGTTAGCCCAAGCTCAGCAAGCTCTGATCATCTACTTCGCTGAAATATGGCGCGTACACTGGACGACTTCAGACGACAGCTGAAATCATACACGAGTACTCATCAAGGCCGACCCCAGCAGCTTTGAAAAGGGCAAAGTCAAGAACGAACAAAATCAACAACAACAGGGACATCCAAGTATTGGCGATACAGATGGAGTGGGCACAATGTAATGAAAATGTCTTGACACCTGATTGATGTTTCCCCATGCTTCCCGCATTTCGTAACGAATTTCTACTTCCAAGGAAGTACCTGTCATTGCCATCGATAGGAGATTTACTCGGCACTGCGCCTGCGGTTCTGTTTCGAGGCTTGCTTCATAATTATCCAGCTTGTTCTTGTGCCGTGAGCCTGTAGCTCTACATCCAGCAGGTTGCGGCATTCTCAATCACGTGTATTTGCACAGATTGGTTTGTAGAAATATTTGCAACACTGTTCGAAGATGGATGCAGAAATGCATGCCGTTGGAGAAGTCAGGAGACACGAATGGAAGGAGCCTCGCCTAATTTAGGCCTGCTAGTTCTGACTATCATCTGAACTTTGTGGAATCTGTTGGAGCATCAATAATTTTTGACAACACAATATAACGGGCAGCATGTGTCCAAAGTCCATACTCAATTTCCTTAAGTCAGAGAAAGTACAAATTCCTGTCCCAATCTTTGGGGCATCCGATCTCCTCTTCAAGGACAGCGATGATGAGTACATCTTGAACAGAAGGTACCTAGGTAATGCGCGGTTGTACAGAACGCTTTACTGGCCCGCTAGATGATTTTGTGTGCAGCCTCCGTTTAAAGGGGTCGATATGTGTGAAGCAGTACACGACTTAGCTCGAGGAGATTTCAGTATATTCCAAGTTCTTTGCGCGATCAAGCAGAGTCAAGACTCCAGATACCAGAGGTTGAGATCTCGAGATAGAGGGGGTCCCGCGCCAATCCCCCTTACTGTAGAGGACTGGAGGTCAGTGCGATGTCATGTCGTTGCCTTACTTCGTACCTATCCTTGTGCCTTGCAGCCGGATCCCCGGTCCTCATCTGCACCCTCTCTTCCAATTTCCAAAGCAGAGAAGACGGTCAAGACAAGATCGTGGGTCGAACGAAGTGATGTGGCATATGTTCTGAAGACGGCCTCGTACCTCAGTCAGTATTGTTTGTACAACGAGTAGAGGGAACAAGTTCAACACCTGCAGTCAACCAAACCCCAGGAGCCAACAGCCGGCAGTGGTTTGTTAGCCTCGTCGAGTCTTTGGCTCTCGTGGCGGCATATGACCCCTGCCTGCCTTGCGCTAACAGACAGCAAACCCTGGATGACTAGACTGGCGGACTGGGACTGGATGCGTTGTTTGCTTTCTGGCCACCTGGCTTATCGCCAAGGATGAGGACGATGTTGCCCGAAGTCAGTAAGCATTCCAGCTGAGTAGTTTATTACGGCCAGATCCAAACTGAGGGTTCAAAAATATTGTTCATTATTGTGTTTGCGAAAGCAGAAGCCATGAGACGAGATGGTCCTCGTCTGGGCCTTCAAGTTTTGGCGCTTTCGCCTCTTGGCTCCACCGTCCGTCGCATTTAGCTTACGACCGCCTCATCTAAGGGCCCTACCCTGCCCTACCCTGCCTTGCCCAAGGGGTGCTCCGACGCCTGAGCTTCCCGCATGTCGATCATCCATTGTCATTCGCCCTTCTTCAGCACGGCGTGACAAGTGGCAAGGGTGTCAGGTTGTGGCCGAGCTGTGAGCTGTGAGATGGCGATCCATCTCAAGTACCCAAGTACCTAGTCTGGAACGCCCTCTTTCCCTCCACTCTTTGGGGTTCGTCCCTGGCTCTAGGACGTATTGTATTAGGTAGGATATCCTAACTTCCAGCAACATTGTAGTGCATTCGAGCTTCAGATCCGTGGTATCGGGAAGTATGGAGAGTTTGTGCGGTCCCGGCGCATAGCTCATCACGATGCTCTGAGACTGAAACCCTTGGGCTAGACAGATTCGACAAGGACTCTCTGCATGGAGAAGACCCACCACTTCTTGCGCCTATCACTAGCTTACCGTCTCTCTGCATCTGCATCCCCAATGTATCCCTCGAAATGTCCTGAAAAGATTTGATGTCGTCTTCCAGATCTCCCAAGATCGCCCATATACCTGCCAGGGAAGACGACTGAGTGACTGGGCGCTCATATTCTTCAGCAAATTCAGTATGTTTGGGGGGAAGGCTGCCCGCCCGCCTGCGTGCCTGCCTGGACGGGCACACCCAATGAACTGCAAATGACAACCTGGGGGCGCAATTTGCCTCTTCAGTTTTTCTTCTCGGCGTGGTCCTATCGGGAGGGGGGGGGGGCAGATATCTTTGCTGGAACACAGAAGCTGAAACCTATTCAGCAGCAGCAGATACTTGTGAAAGCCCAAGGCTCACTCGGTGATGACCACGATCGCAAAAACGATGACTTCCAGCCAGCAGATATCTTCGTATTTCATCACGTATAGAGGAGAAGAATTACCACCGAATTAATTACCTGCAGCCGCTATCCTGCTGTTACCAATCCTGTCTTGCGACAGTTGAGCATTTCTCGCGAATCTCTATCGGTGGTCGCAAGCGTTTAGTCTCTTCTCATGATATTTCTTTCGAACAGAATCACTTGCATATGTAGAGATGAAGAAAGCCGATCACTTCCCTTCTACTATTTCCTCCAAACATCGTGACCCTATCCCTTGATGATTTGAAGTGAAGTATGTATTCCTGTCCTGGTAGGGTGGATATGGATGTGGTGCACAACCTCCAGAACTATCAATAATTGGACAGTCGCTAAACTCCTTTGGGCCCCAGCTAGCGCTCCCATGAGTCCCATCAGCCATCGCAAGTGCCCTGCTGAGCCTGTGCCCTGCCCGCTTCCTCGACCTTCATCTTCGTCTCTCCCGTCCTCCTCCACTGAACAAGCACTTTCACTTCACCATTCCCCAGGCACGACGAGGCACGACGACATTGAATTCCAAGAGAAGATACGGTACGATAGGACGCAGCACGTTCGCACGATATTCTTTTCTGTCCAACAGTAGCCTGGAGTGGTAGTGACCGGCAGATCACCTCTTTGATCTGTTACCCTAGCGTTGCCCTGGTGTTTTATCTTGTCCTCGTCCATGCGCCGCGACCTCCTCACGATACCTCGCTGAACACCACACTCGAACCTCCTTCACTTTGCAGTCAGCTGCGTAATTAACTCTGACGATATCACCGATCGATTGAATGAAAGTTCAGATACTTTTCCGCCCGACCGCACCCTCGCCTTCACCTCAGCCCCATTCATTCTCTGACTCTGCAAAATCCGCGATACGCAGCAGGACTCCTGTTCGCTCCACTTGCGTCGCAAACACATGTTCGTTTTGCAGGAGCAAAAATTCGCGGAGCACAAGCTGTAATTCTATGTCGACGTAGAAGGGCGATCAAGGCACAGCCTGTTGAGGAACACCTACCATATACAGATTTCGTCTGTCCCCGCCAGTCTCGACACCGAAAGTTTTCGAATTTCTTGTTAGGGCGGACACAGCATATTTTAAAGCTCAGAGCATTGAGCGTAGGTCAGGTCGTGGACCTGTACCGAAAACTCATTCTCTTGCTTAGGATTGTGGCTTGCCAGCTCTCGAGATGGATCCAGCAAATTTCCAACAACAAATGGGCGGCGGCCCTGGGCCGATGATGCCCCAGCAAATGCAGCAGCGGCAACCACAGAATCCTCACGCCTCCGCTCAGATTCAGTCGATGATCTTCTCTACTCTTCAGCAACAGACTGGTACTCTCACTGGTTGGCGAACGCAGATAATGCCGAATGAACGCATGGGTCTTATTTTCAACATGTGAGCTTCTACATGTTTCATTTCAAAGACTTTCGACTCCTGAAGTCCTATACTGACATATCCAACACTAGAATCGGAAATCTCCGCCTGGCTAGTCAAACCCAATCGAATGCTCCAAGTCTGCAGAAAATGATTGAAATTGGTATTCGGTTTGAGAAGGACATATTTGACAAATCTCAGAACAAGGTTCGTGTTGGAATTTGCTTGAGATAAGAAGAATTACTGACGAAGTCAAGGAAATCTACAAGCAGGAGGTACAAATGAAACTGGAGCAACTATTAGAACGACGAGCAGCAAACCAGGCTGGAATGCAACAACAGATCCACCAACAAGCTCAAGCTCAAGCGCAGGCACAGGCCCAACAAGCTCAAGCTCAGCAGCAAATGATGATGAACCAGAACAATATGCCAGGGCAAGCCCCTCGAGTCATGCCTCCGCAACCACCTCAGCAAGGCTTTTCGCACCTACAGCGTCAGATGCAAGCCTCTCCACTTCCAGGACAACAGCCACCGCAAGCTCCTATGGGACTGCCAAATCAAGGAACTCCGCAGAACATGGCACAAAATCAACAGCAATTTGTTCCCATGCCACAGCAACAGAACATGGGTGGTAGGCCGGTCAACGGTCAACCCCCCATGACCCAGCAGGACAATGCAGTCGTTAATGAGCTTACCAACAGACTGATGGCTGGGGCTTCAGAGGAGGAGAAGAACACGCTCAGAACTTCATTGCAGCAAAGAATGGACCCAGCACAGTTCAACAAGTATCAGGCTCAAGGCGTAGATCCAATCTTCATGTACTATCGGAACCAAGCCATGAACAGACTTCGACAGGAAAGAAGCCAGCGCATGCAACAAGCACAGGCTCAGCAACAACAGCTTGCTCTCTCGCAGCAGCAAGCCCAAAATGGGCCAGTTGCGCCTCCGATGCAACCCCAACGATCTATGAACCCCAGCCCTATGAATGGACAGAATCAACCACCTACATCCGTGGGTGGGAACCCGGATTTTGGATCATTCATGGGAAACATGGAGAATCTTGCAGCACAACAGCAACAGCAGGGCGTGCTAGCACAAGAAGCTGGGCAGATGGTCGTCCCGGCCAGCGTTCCTCCTCGAAATGGAACTCCACAGCCGGGTATGGCTGGTCAAGGCATAGACATGGTGCAAAATCCTAATCCTCGAGCCCAGCAACAGCAGCAGATGTTCAATGCTCAGCAGATTCAACAGCAAAGAATGCAGCATGCACAACAGCAGCAGCAGCAGCAACAATCACAAGCACGTCTGAATGCACAGCAAAAAGCGCAGCAGTCGATTGGGCTTCGGGGACAACCAGGTGGAATGGGTCCTGGTCCGAATCCACCACAACAGAGCCCTGCAATGGCAACGCTCAATGCACCGTTGAGGACGCCTTCACAGTCAATGGCCCATCAAGAACCTCCTCAGGTAAATCCGAATGCCCAATTTGGCCAGCCTCTAGATCCCCGCTTCATGCAAGGGAACAGACCTGGACCAGTAAATGGAATGACCTTTGCCGGATTAAATCCTGCTATGCTTCAGAATATGACGCCCGAGACCCAAAGGGCCTTGGCTGCCATGCCGCCGGACAAACTGAATGAGGTAGTAAAGCAATGGCACGAATCCCGCGCCGGCCAGATGAATGCCGCAAACATGGCTGGCGGCAGACCTCCAATGCCAATGCAAGGACCAGGCCAGGCTCGTCCTGGTCAGCAAATGCCACCAGGCGCATTCAATCCTCAAAATGGAGCGAATCAATTCATGATGGGTAATCCAGGGCAACGTCCACCTCAGTCTATGGCACCTGGCATGAACCCGCAGCAACAAATGCTTCTACAACAGCAAATGGCTAGCCTACGACAGAATCAGATGCAACAGCGTGTCGGCCCGAATGCTGCACAGATGGAGCAGCGCACTATACAGCAGATGGACAATGTGGACATTCCCCAGATTTTCCACAATCATGCCAGTATGCCTCAAGGGAGTCCACCAGAAATTAAAAAATGGGGGCAGCTTAAGCAATGGATATCACAGAACCCGAATCTTGCAGGAACGGGGAGCCTCGATGCTGTGAAGAATCTCCAGAAGATGCACTACACACAGGCGGTACGCAACCGCCAACAGGGTCAGGGTGCTGGTATGCAGCCAGGTGCTCAACCAGGTATGGGTCCGAACGCTCCTCCGGCTATGGTTGCCCCTGTGGCGCCTATGATACCTGTGAACAATGGTATGAACATGCCAGGCCTTGGTCAGCTGCGACAGCCTACTGCCCAAGAGATACACACGATGCGGACCCATCCCAGTGGTAAATTGCAACAAGCAACCGATGAACAGATACGGGCTATATACATGAGGAATCAGGCCAACCAGCTCCAACAACAAGCCCAAGCTCAAGGACAAGGACAAATGACACCACAGCAGCATCAGCAACGCCAACAGATGATGGCCTTGCAATTGAGTCGAATGCAACAAGCTAACGCCCAGGCCCCCCATATGACCGGGCAGCCAAACCCGAATCAGATGGGACAAGCTCAACCCAAATCTACCCAGGCTCCCAAGCCACCTCAAGCTGGCCAGAATTCTGGACCTCAGACTCATCCCGAAGCGGTTCCTGGTGTTCAGAACAATCGACTAAACTCTCGACCTCAACCAAATACTCGAAATACGGCCCAAACGTCCTCACCGGCGCAACCAGCCAAGAACCTAAAGCGAGCTAGTAGCGACGACGTTATTGAAGTGCCTAATCCAAACACACAGCAGCCACGACCATCTCCCCAGCCGGCGCAAGATTCGAACCAACAGCCACGACAACTTCCAAACCCACAGCAGCTTGCTGCAATGGACCCAGAGACACGGAAAAAGTATGAGAATCTGATCCGGGCTGCGCACAACGCGAATCAAGGCGCCAAGATGACCGCAGAGCAAGCCAGATTGGCTATTATCTCAAAAGAGGAGCAGGCAAAGCTCCCGCAGACACTTCCCGATATTCCCATGGATGAAGAAACCAGGAAGAAAACAGCGGCGGCTCTGCTTAGCGTACACTCGGGTATGATTAATGTCTCAAAAGCTTTGCCAAGATGGTTCCAAGTCGATCATGATGAGGCTCAAGCGAGGAGATTTTTCCAAGCAGTATGTATCCAAGTCCACCTTTTACTGGCCCGGCACTGACTTCTTAGCGCTTCCGATATGGTAGGCAATTCCGTGGCGACTTTAACCAGCAAAATCCCACGTTGAGGGACACCTTCTCTATCAATATGGCGGAAATCGAGAATACGCGGTCCATGATGGGAGCTATCGTCAAAGTGTTGAGCGAAAGATATCCTAATATGAAGAAGCCTGACGGCGGCGCCAAGAACCAACAAGCCTCAGCATCACAAAGCGAGGCCCAACAATCACAACCTGCTCAGCCGCCTACACCATTGAATGCTGCCAATCTACATCAGCAACAGCAGCAACTGAACAATCTGCATAAAAGAAACAACAGCCGCAGTTCAAACACACCTGCGGCTCCTACCTCATCCCAACCACCTTTTGCATTCGGAGCCACTTCGCCCCATGGAACGCCTGCATACGCCGGTAAGAATACTCTCAAGCAAGAGGATTTGCATATACCCGCTCGTAAGAAGCAAAAACAAAACAGTACTCCTGTACCTGGTCAAGTAACACCTGGCTCGACTTCCTCACCACAAGTTTCCAAGGCAGTCTCACCTGATATGAAGAGACAGCAGTCAGACAACAAACAACGAAGCAAACCGTCCTTGTGCTGCTCGGAGCCAGAGTGTGATAGACACAATATTGGCTTCGAGACCCCTGAGGCACCGAAGGCTCATACACAGGAGGAACACATACGCCCATTGGAGAATCCTTTGAAATATGTCCAGGAAAATCTAGCTGGTACTCTCGGATTAGATAGCCAAGGGCAGTCAAAGAAACCTGTAGCGTCCCAGCCAATCGAAACTGGGCCAGTTGCGGCTAAAATGGTAGCGACTGGTTCGAGACAGGGCCAAACGCCGACTATGAAGGGAGAAAATACGCCTGCTGGAGCTACACCCATGAATCGTCAAATTTCTATGAATCGCCAAAGTAGCACTACAGGAGCCAAGACGAATTTGCCAGCTAAGTCTGTTCCTGGCAAAGATGCCGCCGGAAAGGGTCAACCTAACCAGAAGGATGCCATTAAGCCGAAAGAGAACCAAGTCGAGGCGGTGGCACCGAACCCCTGGGCTAATGCTACAATTGATCCTCACGATCTCTTCCAGAGTTTCCAGCCATTCGAAAGTGGCGCAGGCGGTGCGATCTCGGACATGAATGTGTACCGTTCAATCACTCCAAACGATACACCAGAGTCTAGCAAAGACGGTGTTTCAGAACCGAACAGCGATATCTCTGATGGCGTCGGTCTTGATATCAGTCTCGATATCTTCGATGACAAGTGGATGCCATTTGGGCCCAGCGACACTGAGGGTTTCTTTGATATAAGTGGATTCAACGTCAATGGTGAAGACGACCTTGCCATGTTTGATGTTGACCCCCCGGCCGTCACATATCAATCCTGGGATGACATGGTTGATCCTTCTGTTCTTGACAAGCCCTTTTCTTTCGATACCTCGTTATACTCTATGAATGCCGAGTGAGGGCATCTATCAGCAGTTCTTGCAATTCTCACTATTTATTTCGTGTAATTTTTGGGGGCGTTACAGCTATGGATGGAAAATATGACACTGGTTGGAAACCAGGCAACGATGTTGAAGAAATATACCAGTTGGGAAAAGCATGTGTGGCCGGCGTTGCGGGGTTCAACATCTTTGGGATAAGGATGGGATAATTGAAATGCTATCAGCAGCACAAGAAGGATCTTGGCTTAGCGCCTGCGTCGACTTTGATACAATATTGATCAGGTTAGGGTTGCTTGCATATATTTGACTTTGGTTTGCGCTGCTTAGCTGAAAATTGAGCGGAGCTGTACGATTTGAATATGACATTTTTCCTGCGTAACAAACAAACCCTCATTTTCTAAGACGTGATTCGATATTCGACGAAATTGTTCGTGACTCCAGCAAAGTCGGATCGGACGAACTTCTTCTGCAGCAGTTGCCACGTGCGAAATGACATGTCATATGTCATCATCCCTGACAAACACTATGGCATAGAAATGACAGACATGGTTGAAGGTAGGAAGACATGCAGCAAGGATGGGATCACGCACTGACGACGTCACATCCGCGTGAGTCCTGCCCGGATCACAATAATCCGGTAAATCCGGGGCAATGAGGGGGAGGCGGAGCAAACCCGCTGTTAGACTTACTTTGACATTGGAAGAGAAGAATCGAATAAACATATCCTGCATCGCGTGGACATGAGAATTGAACTGTCACCTGAGTGCTGTGTACTGTATTCGTGGTATTTGCGGGCTATGCAGTTGTGACTGTGTGATGGCTGGAGTTTTCGAGGCGGTTCGGCAAGTTCTTGCTTTCGTCTGTTTATTTCGCTAATTTAAGCGAGATGAAAAGGGGTCGCGACGCGCTGAGGGGAAAGGGAAATTTGCGTCATGCGCGATGGGTGGCAAGGCAATGGAATGACCACCAACACCCACGGCTATGCCACAGCTTTGTTGTGGTTCCAGGTATTTTCAGATTCTGGAAACCTCAGTGAGAGAGCATGTTCAAGGGCAGAAAGCATGTTCCCATGGTGGAGACGTAAAGACCAACCCAGCATAAGTGTAGTTTTGACGAATTCGATATTTACAGCAGGACTGGTCTAGCAATACTCAACGCCAGGATCGCCACGTTGCGCCTGCTGCATCGCCCCTCCAATCTACAGAACAGAAGCAGGAGAGCCTAACATTCATCAATGTCCCAAATATCCACCTCCCATGCAACCCACCCATTTTCTCGTCTCATCTTGAATGACGCGAATCTGATTTGTACAAAGAAGTTCCGTAGACTCAACAAATACTCCATCCATGCAATGCAAATCAGTCGCAACCCATCTTCAAGAAGTGGAAGACATTGGTATTAGCTTTTCAGTGGAAAGCTCCAGACCATTAGCATTTTCAGTTCTACTGACGCATCAAGCTCAATAGCCCATCTGCGGCTCGTCCTTTGACCACGCTACTTGTTAGATCGCTTCCTCTGTCTTCCCAGCTCGGACTGCCACCCAAAGCTGGAGGATTCAATACGCCCATACGTTGTCGGGATAACAAGGGAGTCGCGAAACCTTCACGCGTCGCGTCATTTGCCACTTTAGTTGGAGATGTTAGCCTCCCGTTGTCGCCCGGTTCTGAGCGATAGGCAGGTGGTGAGGATGGTATTGCGACTGGTTGTGGTCGCTTCTTCTCGGCAGATGGTCTTTGTAGGTTGAGCTCTGGAATTTGCGGAGCAGTTGAGGGACGAGAAGGTTGCTCGAGCTGCGAGGATTGGGTTGTGGTTCGTGGTAGTGGGCGTGCTCTGGAAGATGTAGTTGACGATCGAATCTCTAGGCGGGATATAGGTATGTCGATTTGGTTGGTTCGAACTTTATAGCTTGCAAGACTGAGTCGTAATTTGATCTCTCTGGCTTTCTGTATGAATGTCAGCACAGACACAAGAGTGTATGGTAGAGATGTTTCCATACCTGACGCAGCTCCTCACGCGTCAGTGGAGAATAGCGCGGAGGCAGCGGACTGTCGTCTGGAATCGTGATTGTGGTATTTTGAGAATCGTTCAGTCCAGAATTATCTTGAGACGTATAGGAGGAGGCTGGTGAGGAGGGTGTCGTTGTAGAATCATAAGGGTGTCCCAAAGTTCCCTGAATCAAAGTTAGCATAGCTCATTGTACGAAGAATCCAGTTGACGTACTCCCTGAGTCGACGATCGAGACCGTCCACAAACATCATGAACCTCACTACTCGGAAGTTGTGTTTGAAAATCTGATCCAGCATCCTCCTCCGGGCCAGCACTTTCTTTATATCTTTTCGCTGCGACATCTGAAGCAGTGTCGTCTTCACAAGGGGACTTCCTTTTTGCACCCAAAACAGCAGTCTCCTCACCAGTCGAGGCGTACTTTGTTGCTTCCGATAATGATGCCTGCGGTAATATTCCTGCCATCTGGAACGACTTTGTAGGACTACTGGTCTTGCTTGTCTTGAGGCCTTGCGCGCCTGGTCGACTGAGGGGCGTGTTCGCATCGAGGGCGCTGAGCACGCGGCGAATTGGTGATACAGATGTCATTGTGGAGAAGACGGAGGAGATTGTGGGCGTGTTGGAAGTGGTGTTCATGTATTCTGAGAAGGAGCTCTGGAGGATTCGGTAAGTCGCGTGTAGATATCTAATTGTACGCGTTGAGCCAAGTGAATGTTTTCATGGGCAGTAAGACTGACTTTTGATTGCAGAAAAGATGACGGTTCTTCTCAGAGTGAATTCTTACAATGAGGAATTTTGGAATGTGACTCGACGTGTTGTTGTTTGTTGAATGGTGTTATTTATTGTTCTAATGTTCGACGCGACTTTAAAGAGGGTCGAGAGTACTTACGCTAAAAATACCATGCCCTTATCGAATTTAGTGAGGCGGGCCGGACCCCTACACTACTAGCGGTATTCAGGGGACTCGGGAGGGGATCTACAGGACTCTTAGGGACGAGTCTGAGAGTTTCCAGGGACCAGAGATAGAGTTAAAAATCAGCTCAGACTTGGTTTGGGCTGATAGGTTTGATTTGAGTCGATATTTGATGCAATAACTTTTTCGAGATTTACCGTTCTTGGCCGCATGTAATAAGTTACTGGTTGCTGAAGAGCTTGATACGCTGCGCTTACCTGGGATCTTGGTTTGGTCCCAAGAAATTTGGGCCTTTTAAAGACCCAAACATGGTGAAGGATTTCAGAATGAATTTAATTGATAGTACAGCTAGACTAGTGCTATCTGCAACAGGGTATCTCCACATTCCATATGGCTAGAGGTTTATGCAGCTCTTGCTCACTCATAGCTTCTGGATATTGGATGCATGACATCTCGAACATGATTCGTACGCAATCAAACGACAACTCTGACTCCATCTCATGGCATCGATGCAAGAAAATCGGGGGTTTCAACCAATCAAGCGTCTCATCTCTTCCTCTTCCTGAGTCCACTCGTCCTGGGTATCTCCAAAATCACCACTCCCGATATCCGCGCCCACCCAGAACGCACCACCCTCAAGTGCTTGCCTCTGGAGCTCCCAGCTAAAGTCGTTCTGGTCATCTTGAAACCCAGGGAGTGGCTGTTCAAGGGCACCACCGAAGGTCGGCCCTACACCGCCCATATCCATTGCCATGTGAGACATGTCAAAGTCGACCGGGTATGGAAATTGATCAACCGGTGCAGCGAAACTGGTACTAATGTCTGCAGGTAATAAAGGATGCGCGGTACGCATGTGGATATCGAGGTCGTAATTTCGGATGAACATGTCCTGACAAGTAGGTACCAAGCAGGGGATGGTTCTCCTTGGATGAATGCCAGAAAGTTCCTCAACAAGCGAAGGTTTGGCTCTCTTGCCTCGCTTGGACTTTTTCAAAGTAGGAACATAATCATCGTCTCCGTGACCGTCAGCTGGGTCCACACAATCGTCCTCTGTATCCTCAACGTCCACTGCTCCGTCGTTGAATCTTGTCTTTTTACGGTTTGCATTGACAATACTCTTAAGTCCCAGATGGGCTGTACGGATATGATCCATAAGACTAGCTTTTGACGCAAAGTCGTCTCCACATCCGTCTTCCGAGTCAAAATTGGCGAATTCCGGGTAGGTACTGAAGTCGAAAGTACCACAGATGAAGCGCTCTCCCATATGAGCGGTTCGTATGTGTGTGTTCAGATTGTTTTGCTTGGTAAATCGCTTGTTGCATCCAGCATAAGTACATGGTACATTCTTCCGCTGCTCGACAGTAATCCCCGAGTGATGAATTTCAATATGCTTCATCAATTCGCGTTGACTTGAGCATTTGATATCACAGAAAGCGCAATTTGCATGCTCCTTCCTGATGTGGGCCTGAAGTTCTCGCTCGGTCTTGAAACCTGGCGCATGGCAAAAGAAGCATGTGATTCTTGTAGCTGAGTGCACGCGATCAACATGTTGGCGGAGACCGGTGGCACCATCGAATCCAGCGTTGCAGGGAGCCGACGTGACTGGGTCAACATATGTGCATGGATATGGTGCAAGTAGGAGATGTACGGAGCGAATATGACGTTGCAGGGTTTGGTGCTTCCGGAAAGGTTCATTGCAGGGCGGATACGCCGTACAGCGGTATACATGCTGGCCCGTATGTGTATTTCTATGACGATTCAGACGAGTTGATGTCAGAAAACTCTTATTGCATCCTTCCCAGTCGCAAGGAAATGATCGCTCTTTTGTATGAGATCCTTTGATGTGCTGTTGAAGGTGCTTGTCCTCAAAATATGTCTTGTCGCAACCTTCATATGTACAGGCGTATGGCCGCTCGTTCGTATGCGTTCTCAAGTGACTTGTTAATCTTGCTGGTCTGTTGAAAGTCTTGGTGCAGCCCTCATAGGTGCATTTGATCGTCTTCAACTCGGAAGGAAACTTCTTCCGGCCTGGAGAGAATGGGGTAACTGGGGTATCCGCAATATGTTCTTCCTCCGAGAACTCACCGCCCTCTGCTCGGTATTCATCGTCCTCGTCGTCAGTTTCTTGGGTTTGCTCGACTATGGAGTTGTTAGACTCTTGCTTCAGACTGTGCGCGGAATGGAGCTCACCGGGTGGAGAAGGCGGTCTCTCAATTCTTTGTCTCTTTTCAAAGTCTTCCAACGAGGCTGGCGCCTTCCTCTTTCCTACCCTTGAAGCCATTAGGAAGCTTCGTTGTGAATTTGCTCACATTCGAGAAGATTTCGTTTGGTTGGTCGGTTTGTGTTTGTGGTTGACCTGCCTGGAAATATTTCCTCACTGGTGTGGCTGAACGAACAATCTTGGTATTCACGCTAAACCTTAAATTATTTTGACGCTAGTACCTGATTGCAGATTCAAGCCTCGAACAATTCTTTGCTACATCTAGAGGCAACAACACGTCGTCGCAAAATAACCTCCCACCGAGCATCCCAAGATCACTTCAATCTCCAGAAGTTCGCGACTTGTCTAGAGCTATGTCTGACGATGAGGGTATGGGCGATGGCGGGTAAGTTGCAGCGACCCAACGACGCGCCGTGCTTCCTTTAAGGAACAAGCTGCTGATCAGAACCAGCTTCTCGCCGGCCTACGATGACAATGAGGGCGGCGACTATGATATTGCGGAGCCAGAGGATCCATTTGAAGAGCATAATGTGGTGGATGATGTGAATGCTAGTCAAAACCCAGACCAACTTCTGGCTACCGGGGACAATGGAATGGGAGTCATCTCGTCGGGCGATCCATCAGCAAAAGCCAACCGATCACACAAAGACAAGGCGCCCAAGGACAAGAAGATACCCAACGACCAGCGGACGACGACACCATACATGACAAAGTACGAGAGAGCCAGAATCTTGGGCACTCGGGCATTGCAGATCAGGTTGGTAGTAGCCATTATTGATGAGAAACGAAGGGACTTGATGGCAGCATGCTGACAACGTTTGCCAACAGTATGAATGCGCCAGTTCTGGTTGATTTGGAGGGAGAGACGGATCCATTGCAGATTGCAATCAAGGAGTTGAGAGAGAAGAAGATTCCTTTGATTGTGCGCAGATATATGCCCGATGGCATGTGAGTAACACGAGAGGCATAATACATCCTCAAGCACTGACAGTGCACTAGGTACGAAGACTGGACTTGCGAGGAGCTTCTTCAGTAGTGGGCTCTGGATATTTTTTTTAGATTGGGATGCGGGAGACTGTGAGATATGAGGCTTCTTTTCTGCATTGCGTTGGTGCCGGATTTGGCGTAAAAATGGCGTTTGGCAGGCAGATATCTGGATGGAGGGAAGTGCCCATATGAACTCTATGAATAGTACAGAAGTCTACGATGTTGTGTTTTCAAGTGAGCCTCAATCTGCTCCCCCGCATTCGTCAAGCACAAACGGATCTTCGAAGCACGCACGCAATCGAAAGTAAATAATGGCCAATGACAAAGATTCCGAAGTCGTCAAATAATGCCGGGAGATCTCCGAAGGATTCAAGAGCCGAACAAGGATGCAAAGTCCACAGCTGCCAATCAAGCGGGGCATTGAGGGGTCGTAAAGCCTAAAACGTCATGAGGAGAAAGCTCCAAAACACCAAGTACCCTTTTCGCAACTTAATATCTCTTCACTTCTTCTGTTTTCAATCCAAAAGTTGTACAACTATCAAGATGTCTTTCAAAACAACAGCAACGATCGCCTCGTTTGGAGGCAAGCTCCTGAAGCTCACTCATGATGCATCAACCACTGGCTGCGAAATGGCGTTGAACCTGTACCTTCCACCCAATTCAGAGAAGGGCAAAATTCCAGTTCTGTTCTACCTCGCTGGTCTGACTTGCACGGGCGATAACGGCGCCGAGAAGGGGTTCTTCCAATACGGAGCTAGTCAAAACGGAATAGCTGTTGTGTTCCCAGATACTTCTCCAAGTACGCTTTAATTCACCATGCCCCGATGAAGTAACTCATCTGTTAAGAAGAATTTGAAATAATAATTGATAATCTCACAGGAGGACTCAAGATCCAAGGTGAAGACGACGCATACGACTTCGGCAGCGGCGCTGGATTCTACATTGACGCGACCGCGGAGCCCTGGTCCAAGAACTACAAGATGGAATCCTACATCACATCCGAGCTTCCCAAAGCACTCTTCTCCTCCTTCCCCGAGCTCGACTCCTCGCGCGTCTCGATCTCAGGCCACAGTATGGGTGGACACGGCGCTCTGACGCTTTTCTTGAAGAACCCAGGCATGTACAAGAGCGTCAGCGCGTTCGCACCGATTTCGAACCCCAGCAATTGCCCTTGGGGCGAGAAGGCGTTCAAGGGCTACCTTGGGGAGGATAGGGAGCAGTGGAAGAAGCATGATGCGACGGAACTGTTGAAGGGATGGAAAGGGGAATTTGAGGCCTTGGTAGATGTTGGAACTGGCGACAACTTTTATAAGCAGAAGCAATTGCTGCCGGAGAACTTGGTGGATGCAGCAGAGAAGAGTGGTAAGAAAGGTCTGAAAGTCAGGTATCAAGATGTGAGTACATTCCTGCTGGCATGACCATGGTTGGCCGGGGAGACGAGGTGTAATTTACTGACTTTGCATAGGGATACGATCATTCATACTTCTTCATCTCAACGTTTGCCACGGATCATGTCAATTATGCGGCGAAATATCTGCTTGCATAGTAGGCCATTCCAATCCACTATGCTCTATTTTAAAGCTAGGCTCATATCCATAGAAGCAACTCGCCCTCGAGACAAAAGCTATAGACACGCCATAGAACCCATACGTCCGTCCCAACTCTGCTGTCTCATCTCTCTTGACCGTGGAGTGCCCCTTCCCTACCTGCAAACGCTCGTGGGTATCTCTATTAATGTTTTGTTGCTCAGCAACAACAAGAGGAGTCATAGCCTCATAATTCGTAAATGCTGCGTTGCTTTAAAAAGCTCAGCTTATTCGTTTCTCGGTCATCAATGACTGCCCATTGGAGGGTGGACCATCTCCATTCTCTCCCATCTTGCTTCTCATTTCGGCCTCTGCCTCTCTTCGTATGCGATAATATGCGAGCTTCTCAAAGCGACTCAGAGCCTTCCACCAATGTCTCCCCGCTTCATGCTCGCTTATTCTTTCCAATAAGTCAACAACTCTCAGCCTTACATCTTTATCTTTGTGGAACAGGCCCAATGCAACATAAAAGAGCCCCGCATGAGACTCGGGAGCAACTGTAAGAAGTTGGCAAATCTCGTCGTAGGAATGCGTATATTTAGACAATGCCAGGTAAATTTCTCGACTAGTACTTGGCGTCAACTTGGTCATACGCAGTCGATCGTGTAGGTGATGGAGATCAAGTGATTTCAGAGGCCTGAAGTTGTACAGCTGAGCGATATCCTAGTCAAGTCAGTCTTGTCCACCGAGCAGAGCTGAAGGCAATCAATTACCTGCTTGAAGCTGAAGTAGCTTCGAGTATTTCTCCAACCTTCAATTCGATGAACGCCACCTGCCAGCTCACGCAGCTTCGAAGGCTCATCAGGCCAGACGTATCCATGACCGGAGACATTTTCATTTCCGGGCTCAGCCTCTTCCACCCCAATGTACAAGGCACTTGCGCCATAGACAGTCTCTTCGAAAGCTGCCGAGACACGGGTAAATTTCTCTACCCAATCTCGCCACTTAGCACGAATGACACCTTCACCATGCCTAGCAGCGATACTCCGCAGAACGTCCCCCATGAAAACTGCGTCGCCCGTTGGATCGGTCGCTGAATTTGCCGACGATGATACGTTGACGAGGTTGGCGTAGCCAGGATTCTGAGATTGGAATTGGGCAAGGCCTTCAGTCAGAGGAGCACCCTCTATTCGGTTGCTGATTTTCATTCGTCCTGTTGGCAAATCGCAGAGAAGATCCCACCATTCCGGGTGATTCTCGAAAGTAGGATTTGTAACGCCGGCGATGAAACCAGGAACCTTCAAAAGATCATCTATCTTGCTCAAATCGGTATAAGGGAATGCATGGCGTGTGAAGCCCCGGAGGATACCCCCTGAGGCTAACGCACAAGCTGCAAGAACAGCCTCAGCCACTTCGCCCGATGGACGATTGTGACCGAGGAAGATAACACGTTTCTGTGTCAACATGGCGTTGGCCAAGACGATAATCGGATGAGTATACGCGCCGCTCGTAGTCAAATGCGGATGTAATGCAAACGGCTGCGGTGACTTTGTGTGAGTTTCTCCAAAAGTCTGGATGAGCTTGATAAGAGAGAAATCTCCAACAGTCTCTGGTGACACCGCTACTGGAACCTTGATTGGGATCGGAATTCCGTTATACATTACTTTTGTCTCAAATTCGTGGGTGTCGCGCGGCACCGAATACATTGAATGTGCAACCACATGGGCTTTCGTCCCATTTCGAGTGAGATCCATTCGCTTTTCGGGACTTTCTGACATTGCGGCTGCACCTTCTGGAACCTCTCCTCTATCCTCTGCCATTCGCATTTGAATCATCTGTTCGAACTTTTCAACGAACAAATCCTTATTGTCACTCGCTTGTAAGAGATGCCGTTCCAGGAGACTAAGTCTGGGCATCAGTGATAAGTCCATGGTGTTGACTGCTTCGTAAAGCAACGCCAGCGTCGCAGGGTGTGGTGACTTGAAATACTCCTCCAGGGCTAACAATAATAAAGGCTACTCTATGTCAGACAACATCGAATAGGGCAATCATCTGCACGAACCTTATAAATGTGCAAGAAAGGATGCCGCGTGCATATGGCCATAGCCTTCACAACAGCTCCTCTTTTGGCAGTCTTATCTTGCTTCGTGTTGACCAAGTTCAAGACATAAATTAATGGCGGCCCTTCCCCACCCTCTGGCTCACTGTCATCTGAGTCCTCACTGTCAAGATCCTCCTCTTCATCCTCCTCCACGGATTCGTCGTCCTCTGGACCGAGGAGTCCAGCAGCTCTATCTTTCTTCCTTTGTCGTCTCCGTTTCCTCTCCTCTTTCATCTCTGCCTCCTCTTCCTCTTGACTTGTGTCCTTGTGCAGAAAAAATATGGTCCAGTCCTGGTTTCGGACATGCGCCTGATCGGGCAGCATCAACTCTGCCAACATGTGCTCATCACCAGTGATTGCAACAGGATATTGATGTTCCATGATGGGCCCCTTGTCAATATCGAATGAAGCCACCAAAATATATTCAACATGATTCTCTGCTTCCCCACGCGGGTACTGGGATTTGAGCTTCCTTCTTGGATGGGCATCTGGGTTATACCGCTTCGGTGCAGACAGTGAAGAGTGCTGGGAGGAGACCCCGCTCGAGGGTGTCTTCGAATTGGAACTGGGATTTGAAGTACGATCGGTATCAATCATTGGCGGATTGGGAGACCTCGAGGGCCTGGAGTGTCTCGACATGGCGCTGGGAGACCTGGAGGACGGAAAGGAGGACAGCGAAGTTCTTCGAGCTCCACCACCAGCACCTATGCTACCATTGGAGTCCCTGGTCGCTGTCGTCCCCGATGTCCCCGTCGTGCCTCTGGTGGTAGGACGCTGCATGGCGGACCGTGAGATCTGGAGCTCCCTGATTTTGTATATTGGGGTTGTATATGAGGAAGCCATTATCGCTGATCTACCCTCGGGACATTAATACCTTAGGGCAATATCTGCGACAGCTCCACTTTTGGCACTGACAAGGTTCCGGCAAGCATTGAAGGGGAACCGTGCGTGCTCGTGCATGTGAGGATGGAGAGCGAGCAAGCGAGCGGCAGGGCAAGGTAAGGAAGGTAAGGTAAGGGGGAGGGAGGAAGAACGGTAAAGGATCGCAAGTCTCGTGGCGTTTTGACAGCTTTTATATTGAGTGGACGCGGGATCCTGCATATGAGGGATGACGGCCACGTTCACTGACTGTTTGGAAGTTGCACGGCAGGTTCGTGATGTGAATAGGGGCTCTAAGTGTGGAGGGTTGGCGGATAATGGATAATGGAATGGCTTCCTGGTGCACCTGCAGCAAGTGGAAGTTTACCCCTGAGTGCCTGGCCAATGGAATGTGCCATTCGGGTGTGGAAGCGAAGTGGAGTTGATGAATGGTGGGAGCGGCTGAAGCGCAGCCTTGCCTACCATACGGCGGTAAGGTACCATACCAGTTTAGCTTGGTTAGGTACGGTAACTTGTTTGTTTACATCGACCTTGACGAGACTTAATACAGCCAGCTCCCGTCAACGTTCGCACTCCAAGGTAATGAACACTGAGAGAACCAGAACCACCGAAACAGCATCTACCTCGACCTTCAAAGGTCTATCGCGTCTTCTGAAGCTCGTGCTTATCGCTGCCAACACTAGCTGTCGAATTTTGGGGTTGCACTGCGTACTGCATCTTGAAGCAAACACCCAATTCAAGGTCCGACCCTGCTCTCGCATCGCGACTTCCTCACAACAAAACACATCCACGAACTTTCAATCATGGCGGCCTCATACAAACCCTCGCCTCTTTCATATGGCTCACCGCGATCATCACCCTTCAGACGTCCCGAGAGCAATCCTGCATCTCCATCACCACTTCGCCAATCTACACCGAACCCCTCTCCAACGAAGATGGCTACAGCTTCAACAACCACACCCTCGAGATTAGCACACCAGTCAACGCCAGCGACAGACGCAGAGACAGCTGCATGGACTCCGAGGGGTCTTGCGCCTGCGCAGAGGGAAAGAGAGGCTTCTCCGACGCGGGGTGCGGCGAGTCCGGGATTTGGAGGGATGTTGACAGCAAGGAGTACGGGAGATAATAATGCGCTTTCGAAATTGCAACCTGCGCAGGTCCGGGAACTGCGTGAGGTCTTTCAGATATTGGACAGAGATAGTGATGGACAAGTTGGGCGGGAGGATGTCGCTGACATGTTGACACAACTGGGTAAGTAGAAAGGTCGAGGTCATGATACAGGTGCTAATGATGGATTCAGGTCTCTCGGCAAATGCATCAGATATTACTGCGTTCTTTCCACCGTCCACATCACAGACTGTCGCTCTGCCTACATTTCTTAATTCAGTTGCTGTACAATTGGCGGCACTAAGCCCCTCAGCAGAACTTCTCTCTGCATTCTCGGCCTTCGATGAAGATGATAGTGGACAGGTAGATTTGGCCGAGCTTAGAGATGCCCTGCTGCACACGGCACCCGAACCAGGAGAGAAAGCCTTGACAGAACGGGAAATCGACAGAGTCATGAGTGGATTTACTGGAAGAAGGGCTTTTGGAAAGCATGCAAGTGGGTTGGGGAAGAGGGGAGAGGTGTTCAAGTACCAGGAATTTGTAGGGAGCGTCGCTGGAGGGGCGAGTACTGAGGGGAAGGGCGACAGAGAAAGTGATGACTGAGCAATCTGATATGATTGTTAGTATGCATTATTTATGGCATGACGATTAATGAGGGGAGGCTACCAGATTGCAGTGGTTAAATACTTGCTTGGGTAAACTAGCATTGGAAGGTATCGTAGAAGATCATGTTTATGGGGAGGTTGGAGCTCAAGAGCTCCGATATCTCAATGATTACGGTATTAGGGGCATACATACTAATTTAAGAAGTTTACGCGACCCCATCCAATCTAATTCTACAAATATTCTTCCAAACTCCACTCGCTATGCCTCGAAAGTCATTCAATCCGTCTACAGTCGTACCTGGCCCTCAGACCTGCCACCACCGAACCAACGAGTGAAGTCACTGCCACTGCGGCTCAGCTCTGCTTGACCATCACCGTCTCTACCCATCCATTTCGGCCGTTTGATACCTTCTCCAACATTCTGAATCCATTTTGGCGTCTGTACCGTGTCGAAGGTATTTCTCACTCTATGCCCGAACGCTTCAAAGAAATTCTCATCTTCCGGTACAGTATCTCGCTGTTGAGGATCCTATGCATTTAGTGTCAATTTACTGTTACTGATTAAGGAACTCTTCAAGCGTTTGGGTGAACAGAGAGAGAATCAAGCAGAAAGTGGCACACTGAATATCTTGTTCTGGGAAGGTAGACCTACCACACTCGGCCGCGAAGCTGATGCTTGACCTAAAGCACGTCTCTGAGCCGCAGGTACTGATACAGTAGGTGCAGCTCGGTTATTCGGATTGTTTGGGACATGATGTCTGTCTGCTGCCAGACTTCCCAGTGAAGAGTGGCCTTGCAATTCTCGCTCGATCAAATCACGGCCTTCGCGCCAGGAACCAGTTCCATACCCAGACTCATTCTCCTCTTCATCGTCGTCGTCGATGACTCCGCCATATCCAATGCAACTCTTCACTTTCCCATAAAGGTTGAAGAGAGTTGCACAGACGGGAACGAGGATGAAAGTTGGAAACAACCAATCGAACCACGCTCCGAGTTGGGTCAACTTGATCAGTTGTCCTAGAAAATTGTAGAATACAGTATCCTCGTAGATGTCCGGAGCCAGGAAAGTCAGGAAATTGAATGATAACGGTACAGATAGCTTTGCAACCTGCATAGCATACCACATTGCACTTTCTCCATGTGTATTTCTCTTCACCAAGGCTCTACCACGCCACACTTTAACTTCGGTTAAGGAAGTCAGCGCTGCTACACACATGTAGAGGATCCAGCAAGCTGCAATCACTTGGCCAGCAAATCCAATCTGACCGCGCTCACTCGTTGGGTGATGGACGACTGTAACGGCGATAATCGACAGAAGTGGGTTTATTGACTTGATGACTTCTGACCAGATGATACAGAATGATGCAAATGACAAGAATATGCCTAAGCCTATCCTCGTATACGGAAGAAAGAAGTATCGGTAGAGGTAGCGAGTATACGGTGTCAAAATGGTGAGGCGATCCATCAAAGGCGCATCTGGTGCAGCCTGACCAATCTCTATCTTCTTAGATCCAGCCGAATCAAGTACTGCTTGGGTTTGTACGGCATCGTGCAATAGTCGATCCCATTCATCAAGATACCGTGCACGGCTATGGCGTGCTCTGTTAAGCTGCCTGCTTAGCTCTGCTAAGTACCTTTCCGTGATCACATGGGGTACATTGACTCTTGGAGCAGACATACGCCGAGTCAAAGTTCTCGGCCGAGATTCTGGAAGATGTGAATCGTCCGCAAGCTCCTCGATCCAATCCTTGAATTTGCTGGCTGATCCGGTCTTTCGCTGAGCCAATTCCGAAACCTGGGCTTCAAGATCTTCCAAATTCTGAATCGCATCTTCCATATTCTCATGAATCTTCGCGGCTTTAGCTTGTATTCGCTTGAGCCTCCCACTGATGCTTGCATTCCTAAAGAGCTTCCTGGGCAGGGCGACCAGTCCGTGTCCCATGAGATAAATTGCCAGTATCAAGCCCCAGCAGTATGCCAGTGCCATTACGGTCGCCTTCAGCGAGGCGAACGAAGCCTTTTGAGTTATAAAAACATAGATCATCCCGATCACACCGGCGCCAAATAATAGTGCTTGATATTGTGCGTTGGCTCTTAGGGAGAAGAGCAGCCGTCCCCTTGGATCTCTGTACCCAGCGTCCGCGTATTCTGCTAAAATCGGTAAGATGAACCTGCATAACGTATTAGAATATTTCCAAATCGTTTCGAAAGTTTGATAGATTACCATGTCAAGGCGAAGGTTAGCCAGTACGAGATCCTCCATCCAACCAGAAGTAATCTGTCCGGCAACCAAACTCCTCGACTTCCAGCATCTTGATTCCGTGCGCTGGAGGCGAGATCTATTGGCACAAGCAGTATAATACTGGCCGGTAACCCAAGCGCAAAGAATATCGGAACCAGAAGATATGCGGGCGTTGTCCGGAGTGGTAGGTAATGGCGCAAGAGTAACAGAACTCCCAGACTGATCACTAGGAGGGCGATGGCGGTAAATATCTCCGAGCCCACCGGCGAAGCGGCCTTTCCTGCGGTATCCATCATATAAAGGTTGAGGCGAAAGTTTCCATCGAATTTGGCGTCGGGAGCTTGGAGGTTTCTTTTCGATATTGGATGTTTTGGATCTGGAGATGCGCCTTGAAACCCTTCGTCATCGTGCTGACTGAGCTGCCACGCTTTCCGTGGGCCAATGAGGAACACTTACCAGAGTACTTCTTCTATCGACTTGGGGGATTTCAACAACAAACCCAAAATAAACCAGACCAAAGCAACTCGTTGAGTCGATGCATGGCCTGTTTGTTTCATCTCATCAGTCGTTGCCTCTACGGTTGCCTCTGCTGTCACTCGCCTATCAATTCCGTCTGTTCTTCACTCTGCCCTCTGCAGGACCGAGGTAGCTAGCTAGCTAGCTACCAGAGGATCACAAAGTACTTGCTGACTTGTGCAGTCTATCTACATTAATACACCACTATGCAAGACATTTGGCGCCCGGAAAGTCTCCATATCTCTCAACTTGACTTGATGCCAGACGTATATTTGCGGATCAACCCGTTCTATCGTACAAGATGCCAATCAAGTCCCTGTCTTCACCCCCATCCCCAGCCTTGCACGGCTCACTGTACCCCCTTGCCCCCCCAGTTTAGTTGTCTGGCGCAGTTTTGTGACATTTGCAGCTCTAATGTAAGTGGTGAAAGGTATTACGGAGGTAGAGCCTATCATAGAGAATTATTGAGAAGAAGAAATAGTATAGACCTCACTGGAAATGGACTTCTGGAGAACAGGAGAGGAAGAGTTTGGAAATAAAACTAGAAAGGCATTATAGGTAGGTACAGTACATGTCACAGGAGTAAACTAGACAATCAAACACTGGGGTTGGGATGCACTGCACTGCACTGTGGACGGGAGCCGTCTGGCCGTATCGAGCCCCGCCATCATAAGAATGACAAGCTTCCCGAGCAAGTAAAAGACTTCACAGCTCTGTGGCGCGGTTGGGCTTACAGTGGAGGATGCAGCGGCGGGCTGCTGCATAGATAGACGGGCATACACCGAAACCGAGTAGTGCCGTCTAGATTTCGTGCTCACCTTCTTTCACTCTTGTCATCATAGTTTTTCTGCCTCCTCCTGCTCATCCATTGAGTTGCTGATCTGATCCGCGTTATCGATTGTTGCGAGCCTGTACCTACCTACCTACCTATTCGACCAATAGAGGACAATGCGCTTGTCTCAACACCGCTGTCATGGACGATTATATGTTTAAGGCGAACGTGGACCGCTGCAAGAATGTTTCTGAAGCGACGACTTACCTCGAGCTCTTCTCATACTCAGTAAATACCCAATCGAGTTAAGAACGGCATGAGGAGCTGACAATGCCAGGACCAAAGCTTCAACACAGTCGAGGAGCATCCGCTGACGCCGGATGAATTTGAGAACTATCTCAATCGCAGAGTATGACATGCGCCATTGTACACCGATGCTTCAGAGGCTGATTGGATATCTAGGGCGCATTTGCTCCCCCAAAGCTCCCAGACGGAGTTGTACAGTTGGCGGGAATGCGATTGATGTGAGTCTTCCAAAGACTGAACTTGATGTAGAATTGGGGATTTCCCGGGCTTGAAGCTGACTTCGCGAAGCCTGCAACAGAATGCTCAACATCCAGAAACCTTCACACCACACGTTATCAGCCTACGACCCGAAGTGTATAAATCGATGGTTGTGACGCTGAATCTTCCATATCGAGCAATCGAGAGCACGAGTGCTGTCGGACCGTTTTTCTGGGCAGCGTGGGATCAGGACGAAGAAAATCCGCATCTTCGTATAATCCCCCATTCGATTTTGCCGTCAAGGCCAGATGACTAACGGGACTTAGAGATCGTTTACCGCAAGAGTGATGTCAGAAAGAAAGGTTATACCCGTGGTTGGGAACTTATGCTTTCTCACGATGTCAACAATGGAATCACAACTGGTTTCGCCAAAGGAACACCCTCCTCCGACATCGTTGAATGCATCAAGCACTTGAAAGAATGTGTGCTACAAGTTGGGCATCCTATGTTGCTTCCGATCATCATCTTCTCCCACGATGTATCCTTCAAGACCGATATCAAGCAGCGAGACGCACGTGATTGGCTTAGACGACTCGAACATGCTGTGAGCATGAGGAGCGAGATCGAAGAAAGAGAAGGGTATGTCAAGGAAGGGGTTGTAGATCTTGATGCTGTCAACAGAGACTTGGTGGAATGTCATAGCCAGGTTCTATGGAAAAGACCGAAAGCATACCTCGAGATCCTAAGCGGAATCGAGGTTGCCATGGACAAATTCTACACAGCCCTGCCTGAACGGAGACAGGAGAAGACTATGAAAGCACTGCAGGCTAGTATGCGCGCAAGGATGGAATTCTACAGGGTGAAGCTGCAAGGGATCGATAGTTACGCCCATACGACCTTGCAGCGATTGGAAATTCAAAGAAGTGCTGTAAGTTCTACATGTCTGATGTTTTGCACCGTATCTGACAGAGCTTAGTTGTATAACATCATCGCCCAAAAGGAGAGCAAGCTGAATTTCAAGATGGCCGGTGAACAGCGCAAGCTTGCGCATTCCAGCAAACGAGATTCGGCAGCCATGAAGATAATTTCGCTCCTTGGGGCGGTCTTTTTGTACGTTACTTGCCTGTTTTACAAATCGAGTGTCTCGGGAGTACTTGGCCTTGAAAGTACTCCAGAGTTATGAGTACATGGAGTAGTTGCTGACTTTCCGGTCATCACAGGCCCGGTGCATATCTTGCCTCCGTATTCTCTATGACCTTCTTCAACTTCCAAGCGGATTCTGATCAGCCTCAAGTATCGAATCAATTCTGGATCTACTGGGTGGTTACTCTACCCGTAACGGCAATCATCGTTGGAATCTGGTATGTCTGGGAGAGGAAGCGAGAGGCGAGATACGATAGGGAAGATGCAGATCTGGAGAAGGGAAGCGAAGATATGGAAAGAACTATCATGGCTATGATGCGTAAGCGGACAATGAGTAAAGCCAGTACCTGGGATACTGGTAACAAGAAGCAAGAATGAGCAATCTCGGGAGCGGGAGTTTCTTTTTGTTTCATGATTCTGAATGATGATGATGATTGATGATTATGAGCTTATGATATACCACACACACACACATATATACATATAGGATACAGAAAATGGAACACATACAGACGTCTTATACAGAGATCGGATTAAATCATAGCTTTACTGACGTCGACCTAAGACTTGGGCCAGTACAGGTTGAAACCAGGACTAACTGCTTGCCAACTAATTGAATCTATGCATTCCACAAGAATGCTAGGATCCAGTCTTCTAAGCCTTGTGACTAACAGACTTCATTCATGACCGAGAAGTACTTAACAAAAAGGATTGATACCTGATTGATGTCGTCAAGGGGATTTGTGACTTTGTGCTTCGTAAGTTTCGATTTCGGTACGTACGTGCCCTTTGGCCTTCCTAGGCTAGAGCAATCCAGAGTACCCCACTAGCGCTGTTCCTTCTGTTGGGTGGGGATTCAGCCTTGCGCAACTCAAAGTCCAACTGTCAAACAGATTTCAGTAACTATCTATAAATGGATACCAGGACAATCGCGACAGATCAAGCCTCTACGATACTGCAAGATCTTCCAAATGGAATCCCTGATAATTATGGTGCAGATGGACGCACTGAGGATCTCAATGGTGCAGATTCCAACCTCGATTATTTATTCGAAGATGATGAAGATGATACTTACCTCATTGCAGGGCTGGAGACCAGCTTTCAGGAGGAGCTAGAGGATCCAGCTGCTCTTCTTGAAAGCCTCGCGAACTACGAGCCTCCACGGTCTCCGGTCGTTGGGTCGCGCGCGCCAGCTGTTCCCAATGATCATGATCACTTCGAGAGCTTACTCCAGGCTGCCGCGACAGCTGAAGGGGTTGATGCTGCAGAGGAGGATCGCAGCCAGGTGGGCGACAGCTCTGCGCTCTTATACCAGACTGATGCTTACGGATATTTCAAGCGAAGCTTCGACCCATTCGAGAACCAAAACAAGCGCAAGAGAAATGAGCAAGATGAAGCAAATCAGTCGGACGGCGAGTCACAAATGCTGGTTCGCGATGCTTCAAAGCGTCGCAAGAAGGTTTCTGGAGAGGATATAGATCAATTGGCTCTAGAACGAGAGCTATGGGGTGCTGAAGAGGGGGATGAAGAGTGTAGTATATCTGCGTCTGAGCGGCCTATCTCCCCAGTTCAGACTGCAGATGCCAGAGCTGTTGGTCTTCACTCGGCTACTGCATTATTCAGACGACCGTCAACAGCGTCTAAGAAGTATACCCGTAAGTTCATCCCTCTATCTTATTTGGACAACAAAGCTAATAACATCAGGCGCTCCGATGTCCAAATTATTCACCTCTCTCGAGCTTACTGCCGAACAGTTCCTCCATCTACAATCCGCCGCCAAAGCCTACATGCTGGACCCGAATCACCCAGAACGAGGCGATTGTGTAGGAAATCGAGGGAGGGGAGATACTGACATGGTCAAGTTGAAGCTCTTTGCCTGTGTGAAGTCGTTCTTGGAGGATGAAGGATGGGGAGCACGTTGCTTTACAGATGAAGTTGTTGGAGGCAAATTCCGGAAGTTGAAGTGGCCCCAGATGAAGAATAAGTAAGACAGAATACTCCAAGCTCACTAGAAGATACTAATTGTGTTATTAGGATCATCTCACTGGTAACCCCTCTTATGCGCCGAATGGTAACCAACGAAAGGCAACGACTGTACGCATTGGAGACACGACAAGAGAAGCGATCAAGACCAGATGCTACCAGACAGGGACAACGTCATACATCACAGACTACAGCATCAGCGATAAGCCCACATCCAGAATCCAGGCAAATCCACAGCGTTACAACGACGGAGCAATCCGCGGTAGACCCAAAGCTCAACGATTATCATTATAAGATCTACGATCCGCACCAAAGCAACGGAGACGGTCAAGCCAATGGTATCATGAAAGAGCCAGGCTCAAGCGTTCGAAAGTATGATGCTGAAAGGGCTGCGGACGTTAGATACCTCGTCAATCTTATGCACCATGGTCGACGACTTCACCCACAGGTCACATTGAAGCCAAGTGCATGCCCAGGATTCGCAAGCTTGGTCCAGCATATACACAATATGATGGATGGTTTAAGTCAAGAGCAGCAACCGAGCAGTATCAAGGTGCTTGGTCCTACAGGATTGGTCAACGTGAACGGTGAGGATAGTTGGAGAGGAGCTATAGCATCAGTACTTCAGACCGAGTGGATGGATGGAGAGGTGAAGTTTGTAATACAGGTGGTAGATAAGGTCTCTTGAGGCCTGGATTTTACACGGATTCTGGGGTTCACTGTCAGCCAAGTGCTGGATGGCAGATAAATTCTTGTTTTAGTTTCCCCAGAGGCCTCATATATAATCTAGACGAAAGTCGCCAGCGGCGAGAAGGGTCGAGCAGATGATGATTTGCTAAGCTATTCGCTAAAACGACCAGAAATGCCCAGAATGCAAAAATTGTTTACAAAACTTGTGCCGAATTATGAGTATCCTCTCCGCTGCGTCATTTCATCAATTACACGAGCCAGTTGTACAGTTCAGCGCCACAAGCTGACCACGCTTCACTCTCAATCTGCTAATTTTTCCTTTGCCCGACACCTTATGTACCCCTACAGGACGTGTGCGCTGCAAACAATCGCTGTCAAAGTCGAGAACTTCCCGGGCTACCTTCACCCATCTCTCTTCTTCAAGATCCCCACAACCAGCCATCGTTTCCTCTCCGTCACATCTTCAATGCCTCTGTCCTCCACCCATCCCCTCTCAAAACCCTCTGCATTTCTCTCCCATATCCTATCGATTTCCAAGCCTGCTTCGTTCAGAGATACATCCTCGTAGAAGCCTTTCATTTTCTCCCTCCCAGTATGGAACCCTGCTACAACCCAAGCCCTGCCTACCCCATCCTGCAAGAACCACGCGATGCTCTTCAACAAATTCTTGTGTTGCCACGGCATCCACAAACAATCCGCAACCAATATCCTACCAAAAGATCCTTTGTTCTCGACCGAAAAAGTATCGTCAAGCTCTCCCCATTCATGACCTTGAACTTCCACTTCCGCCACCGTCGCAGGGTCTTTCGCTTTCCTAGGCTTGATATTGCGCTCTACATTTGCCGAAATATTCTTCAGAACCTCAAGCGCAGGATAGTCACTTATGACAACCTTCTCCGCGCCTTCCAAGCCAGACATCAAGCCTGCTAGTCCGGTGCCGGCACCCAACTCCAAAACTCTTTCTCCTCTCACACTCCACGCTTCCCTCTCCTCTCCATGCCCATCCGCACCAAGTATGCTTCTCCCTTCCTCAATGAATTCCGCCAGCTGCACGCCCGCATTCCACAGAAAATGGCTGAATAGTTTCCTGCTGTCTTCGCCCTGCGGATCTGCCAGCGTGAGTTCAAGCGAGCCGTGTGATGGTGAGAGATACAGGACTGAGCTCTCGCGGTCGCCGTGTTGGTTCGTGATATCGTCAGGGAATATGACAGCTAGGGACGAGGAGAGGTAGTCTTCTGGTTCGTTAGTCTCCGGTCCGCTCAAACGAATCTTGTCGGTAAGCATTGCGAGGTCCTTCTGCTTCGATTTGCGTTTCTTTTCTTTGGTTTGTTCTGGTCGATTTGAGACGAGGCTGTGTTTACCTTACCTACCTAGGTACAAGTACTGCTGAGTCTCAGGTGGACCAGTTTTGTCAGAGAGAGGGGCCGTCTGAGCTTGGACCACATTGCCCCTCGTTTAGCGTGCGTTTGGTGGCCGTGGCCGTGGCGGTGGCATACCCTGTAGGGTCTTTAGGAGGCTGTGCTGTGCCACAGCCCTGAATGTTGTTTATTCTTAGGTTGCGATATCTCGGGATGACGCTCGCTTTTGTCTCATGACCTTGAGCAAACTTTCGGCTGCAAGACCTGCAAGTGTGACCTAGAAGAGGGCAGCTGCACTTGAGTCAAACCCATAGAGGTCAGAGGGACAATGGTCGCGATCAGTGAGGAACACATTTTTGATGGAAGAGTCAACTCTCATTTAACAATTACTTTGCTACTAACATTCGCCCTTCGCGTTGATAGATAGGTAGCTAGCTAGATACCCAGCTTTGCTGCAAAACATGTAGACGGACCCGCCTGCGGCCGAACAAGTTTTGAGAGAATTAAGAAAACAAAGGTATATAAGACGCTTAGAAAAATCAGACTCTGATGCTTGCATACAATGCTAGTTGATGCTGGTGACTTTGAAAGAGCTTTTGTCTTTTTGCAATGGTATCGTCCCTGTTCCCAAATCCTGTACGCCGAAAAGGTAAATATAAAATTAAAAAAATGTGATAACAATAGAATGGTATGTTCATAAGCACATATATCATAGTCAGATGATAGGTCGTTACTCGTGCTTGACCTCCATCAACTTCTCCAAGTCCATACCGGTGAGATCGTCGGCCACCCAAGGGCCCTTCTCCTCTTCAGTGGAGTTGTGGAAGGCGTCCGCTCGTCGCATTGTTTGGACGTCCAAGTCCGTGACGTATGCTTTCTCGTTTTGGAGTTTCATGCGGACTTCGTAGTCCGTATCCAGCATCATGTCGTCTTTCCAAAGACGACGGGGCCCATCGAAGACGCACAGAACTCGCTTCTTCATCTTCATCTGCGAAGTGGGGCATCCCCAAGAAGAAGGGTAATCCTTGCGCTTCTTCCGGCCTTTGGTGTTCAAGGTCACGCCTCCTTTAGAGTGTGTAAGTCCACGGGACTTTTGAACCCCATTGGCGGGGTTGCGGTTCTTGTTCTTGCGTGACTTTGCGCGGAGAGTGAAGTCATCATCGTTATCGTCATCGAAATCCTCCTCATCGTCTTCCTCATCTGCTGAGTAGACGTTGGTAATGGTGATTGGGAGGGCATTATTGCGAAGTGTTTCATGGACAGCTTGGTCTTGCTCGACCTCCGCCAGTCTAGCTGCGTTGATAGCCTCAGATGGCTCCTCCTGTTGGACAATGCGAAGAACACAATCATCCAAGTGCTCGTAGAAGTCTTGAGCGTTGCTAAAGGTACCGGAGCATGTTGAACACTTGCCAGTAGCATCAGGTGCATATCCAGAGAGCTTCTTGGTACTGTTAATGCTGCCCGACGTCTTCTTCCGCGAATTTGGTGGTGTTTGCTCAACAGCGTGAACCGACGTCAGATGTCTCTTAAAAACGTCGGCGCGGTTGAACGATTTTTCTGCCGCAGAGCCAGACCCAGGGCAGAATCCGCAAACCATGGTACCCTTGTAATGGGTGAGGGTGTGTCTATTCTTGTCGTACTTGCGAGCGAAGCCTTTGATGTGGTAGTCGCAAGTTTGAATCGGGCACTTCTCTGGTCGCTCATTCTGGTGAGTCAACATGTGTGCTTTCAAGTCTTTGAAGACCTTTCCGCACTCGGGATAAGTGCATCTTCCCTTCTCTTTTGACTCCTCGCTGCTGAAATTGCCATCTTGGCTGTCGTAAGATTGGATGGATGGTCGACGAGGTGGCGGATAAGGATATGATGAAGCGTAAGAATAGGGCGATTGACTCCCTTGCTTCATCGGTCTTGGACTCCTCGACATATGCGACAACGATGGCGATCCAGGGTATGTTGGTGGTGGATAGACAGATGTGTCGTTGGATTGCGTTGCTGAGGTCGGGCGGCCGGTATATTGAGGGTGCAGAATAGATGGATCTGGAGGAACACGTTAGCCGACATTTCCACTTCATAGCGGTTAAAGAGATGACGCTGGATTGACAGAGGAAACCGACAAGAAGATTCAAGAGGCGCTACAAAATTGCCGCTAGATTGAGAAAAGAAAGGTCTTTGATGATATGTCGTGTACGATGGAGATGTCTCCGTGAGAAAACTTTGAGAAGTAGAAGAAACTGGAGAGCGCATGTCTTGACTCCGGGAGTCGGGGCTCGATAAAGCGTAGAGAGGAACATTGAAAGCTTGCGAAGGCCTCCGAGAGTCTGAGGGAGAATTGGAAAAAGAAGAAACAGGAGATTTGAATACATCGTCTCTGAAGTCTGTCCGCACCGCGCTGACTGGAGTGATCGGCGAGGCCATTGACATCGGGGCATCCGCAGCCTTTGGAGAGGCAACAAAAGTCGATAAAGAAGAAAAGGACTCGCAGTTGGATGACATCGAACCGTGCTGACGAGACCCTAATGTAGAGACGTTTTTGCACTCACCAACAAAACTGGGCTTTGCTGAATTAAACTCTAAAGCGAAGTCGTCCATACCTGTAGGTTGCTGGTAGCTATAGTCATTGCTGCCATGGCTATAGTTGCCCGTATTGTCATACTGGACAATGCCGGGATTCAGCCCGAGTCCATGTGGGGTCCATTCGGGGACTGGGACAACATGTCCATGAATTGAATGAGGGGATCCCATTGCAGAGGATGTCGCTGAAGGTCCAGATGCTGTCGAGTAGTTCGAGGGTGCTGCTCGAAGATCTGGTGACTCAAGAGCATATTGCGGTGCTTCGGCATACATGGTGGAGGAGCTCAATCCAGTACTCGCAGGATAGCCGTCTTGTGTTCTAGGATACGCATATGCAGTGTCCATATTGAAGTTCTGCCCACCGAATGGGAAGTTGTGAAAGGACATGTTTGGATCTGGGTAAAGTGGAAAGTCGACTTCTTCGTTATCGCTCATGTGGCGCGGGAGCATGTGGTAAGTGGTTTCGGCAATTGAGACCATTTTGGTTGAGGTTCAAGACGGCGACGGCTGGCTGTTATCTTGGTTTGAAGCCACAACCTCTCGTCTACTTCTGATCAGTTCCGTATTCTTAGAGAGATGATTGATAGACAGCATACCTTATTACCGAAAGTTACTCCAATTTGTTTGTTGGTGCCAAGGAAAAGTGCCTTGACTAGACGTGCTCCTGTCGACTTATATGTTGTAGAAGCGGGAACGCAGGGGAGATGTCTGACCAGGGACGGAAAGGACGGATGCTGATCTGCTGTGATCTGAGACAGGAAGATAATATCAACAGATACGGCGTGGAGGATGGTGAATAGTTATGTATCTGTGAAGCGCCGGGGATATTTAGGGTTCGAAAGTGGATTGGGATGGAGGGGATAAGTGAATAGATGTCAGATGAGGAGGAATGATGTATGCTGATGCTGATGCTGATCGGCGCCTGGGATGGACTGAGGGGGGAGGACCTTGATATGTACGGATTGGATGTGGATGTGGATGTAGATAGATCTGAGGATGGCAGCTATGGGATCGGAACATAGGATAGCTTGTGCGGACATCTCCAGATTATAATAATTATTTGGAGTGGAGTGGAGTGAGTGGGTTGGGTTAGGTTGGGTTAGAGCAGACCTCGACAGAGTGAGCGAGCAGTTAGTCGTGACCAAGCCAAAATGGATATTGCGCAGCGGTCCAGGGTCCAGGGTCCAGGGGGGCAGGGGCAAGGGGGCAGGGGCAGGGCTGTGGCAGGGGAGGGCAGGGCAGGGGAAGGGACTTGAGGGATGATGGCTTTCAGGGATACAGAAACAACGAAAGTAGTGGACGTGCCATGCAGAGAGTCCTGGCTCAATATTATACAGCAAGTACCTCAGGTAGGTAAGTCTTTGGAGTCTTGGACTATGGAGTGCTTGGAGACCTGATAGGGGGCACTGCACTGCACTGCACTGGAAGCCCGCCGAGGATGATCCAGGATAGCCCGAGGTGACCTCGACCGAGTCCCCAAGGTCCCTACCTCTCTTTCTACCTGTCGTGTATGGACCTATGAGCATCCCATTCGTACCTACAGAAGAGCCTGTTCGGTGTGTCCTGTTGCCGACCACAGGGTCTTTTGGCACTGGCCATCCCATCCTAAGAGGCCCAACTTTTTCCACTCTTGCCCACCGGAGAAGGCAACCGGTCGCTGTAACCACACTATGGTACAGACAAAAGGACCGCCCAAGTAAAGTACCGGCGCGGTGACAACAAAGGTACCCCAACCCGTAGGCGTCACAGTCTTGCCAGACTGCCCTGAGCATGGTAAATCTACAGTGTGTTTCTTCTTTCTCAAAGTCTCTTCTTGGTCTGCCTTGCTGGTGGGTCGAGTCGCATCACAGCGCGGAAAGTGTCAGTATCAGCCAGAGTCGGTCTCCCCTAATCCTCCCTATCCTCTCTTCGCGCCAATATCGTTATTGATTTGCTGCACCATGTCCATAACGAAGCATCATCGACTGCCGCACCCCCATCTGGAAGTGCACTTTTGTTGTGCACCAAGACCGAAAGTGTCCCTCACAGCTCATGATTTGCGATGTGGCTTGAAGCTAGTTGTTTTCCCAAATACCCTGCTCACCTTCAGTAGAGTGACCCAGAAACACACCGCCAGCTTCCCCAGCACCCTATGACAGACAGCAACAGGAACACAGCCTTATGTGCCTTGGCTATGATACGCACTAGTCTGAATGGCTGGGGTTTCTCTGGGTGGAGATGATCAGGGATCCGGGACAGGGGAGCTGCATATCTAGGGCCATCTCTTCTCGCTCTGCCCGGGTGCCAGTCGGTGAGGTTTGACTCGTTTGATCAGAGCAAAAACAGTAAAGTGGAAGTACTCAGTAGTGGAGGATAGGGAAAGGGAAAAGATGGGAAACCCAAAGACCAAGCTTCGTCGTAGCTCAAGCCAATCACAAAGCTGCATTGAGGGCTCTCCTCTCACCCCTCGACCTTTCTCATGCTCCGTGCTTTTGTCCCTCCAATTCTCATTCTCACTTCCACTTCCGGCAAGCCCTGTCCTCGGTTCTTCCAAAGTCCTCCAAGAGAAGATAGTCCTGTACTGCCGGAGAATGAAGACTTGTAATGTTTTCCGTAAGTGTCTCGCTCCAGAAAACCTCAGAAAACCACGGATCAAAGGCACTGGTAGGGTTATGGGCCAGTCGCTGGGTGTGAGACAAAGTCGCAAAAAGTAGCCGTTACTGTTTGCTGGCACCCGCACCTCACCAGGCCGTCGGATTTGCACGGACTGACAGGGCCCAACTAGGTTGAAGTCGTAGATCCTAGTAGCTTGATTGAGCATCCTCTGAGCTGGCTAGTCGGCGGGGAAGTCTGTTAATGTTCTTGGCTTGCCCGTTTTGAGACAGCACAGTGGTGGCTAGATCACACACTAGGACGCTTCGAGAGTATCGTGAAGTTACAGTCAGTTCATTCCTCCGCCAGAGTTTGCGCCATCGACGCATCGTGATCTTTGAAAGATCTGGATGCGTGGGAGACAGATCTGATGACTCGGCGCGATTCGAAAAGGCCACCATCTGGGCAAAAGCAAAGTCACTGCCCATACCGGTGACTTCGCTTGCAACACAGAATCGATTTCGCAGTGCTGAAGTGAGGATGACTGACTACAGTGCGATCTAGCAGTGATTAAAAGTATATTCTTCTAACCGAGGCAACACCAGTCAACTGGTGCCTGGGCTCTCGCACAGCCATTGCAATGAATACTTTGTGTCGCAAGTGCAAACACAACAGACTTCCAGAGTTTGTTCTCGAAGCAGTAATGCGCGAGGCCGTCAAACGCGCCGAGGCTTTGTCCTACACCGAGCAGACGAGAAAATGAGGTTGTTGTGGACGGAATTGAACACAATGGAGTACAGCATCGCAGACCGCACCAGCCGTATCCGTACTTGTCGGCTCGGCACCATCGCGAATTCCACAACCCTCACACTACTTACCCTCTCTCTCCCCTTCCCCACCAAATCTTGGTTCCCAGTTGCCGGAAACATTAATGTGGCTCAGGCACGATTTCAAATCGTATGATTGGCTCAACTACGACTGCTGTGGATAAGGTCCCAAAATAGACCCCAAGTGGCAGCACAGCCTCATGGCTTAGCAAATGATGAAATCGAGCATTGTTTTATGCAACAGAAATAGCTTGCACAATGTGATCATGTTGCAGCATTATAGAATCTCCACACTGCTACTGTCCGCAGTCGCCAGCAGAGCAGATAGCTAGCAATGCGTCGTATTCCAAGTGTTGTCGCATCGAACGAGAAACCGACATCATCGTGGAAGGGTCACTGAAGATCCAAACCCCTGTCGATCGAGCTTGGTCCCAGGCTTACGGCTTCAATCATCAGACGGTACATCGGTAAGCGAGGCAGACTTGACATGTCTCTGGTGCTTCAGAACAAGAACTACTCCAATGGCGAGGACCTAAACATGAATCGTATCGCCGTGAGTCCAACGTCCACCTACCATTCAAGATACGCCCTTGCTCCTGCTCGCTACCCGGGCGTCTGCAGTCTGCAACAGATCACCACAATAGCAAGCCAACCGCGTGCGAAACGAGAGGTCAATCAGTCGTCGCCAGGCTGTGGTAACTGGACCCGAGCCTTGAAGAAGCACCATCCTAGTCAATGCAGAGTGTCGGATATTGAGGTCTTCCTGCAATCCTTCAGCCTTATAGACAGGAGAACGGCCAAGCGAGCAGTCATTGGCAGAGACGCAGTGTCGCAATGAGCGCTGCCGCCTGCTGGCTTTCCGTTGTCAGAAGCTTGGTAGTAAAACCCCAAGGTTCTGAGCATCTGACTGGCGGTGCAAGTCCTTCTCAAACAATGCGTTGGTCATCTCACCGCACTAATATTTTCGCGGGCCAGACACATTTCTCTAGCACCGTAATATGCTAAAAAGGTATTTGAAATTTCGCTAACTCTGCCGAGATCGAGGATAGCTCTTTGGCTCGTAATTGAAGCCTTCGAATTGCTATTCATGTGAACTACCTATGTTTGGGAACAGCGGTCACCACAGTGTGGTGGAAGATAATATCGTGCACAGGTTCGGTATGGCGAAATCGTACGTGGGTAATGATTATCTCGACTCCCGAATGCAATGGGCCGTTTTCGATACTTCGGGCCCTACTGGATTCAAATATCTGATTTGATAGGTTAATGAACGACAGTGCATGTACGCCAGTATTCACCAGCAGCACTGAGTAATAGAGCAGATATGATCTGAAGTCCTGATTGTTTTGCGTATCGCCAAGACGAAGATGTCATAAATCGTTGTTTTCGCAAAAGTGCAAATCGCTGGCCCCAGTAGCCAACATAGTAATTGTCGAATTTCTCAGTCAATCTGTCCAGGCATTTTCCGGATTGTAACGAGCCAGGGTGTCGAATCCCCGGTATGTCGCCAATCGAGATGATGGGCTTGATGCTTACCCTTCCCAGGGACCGCCGTCTTTCTGGATGAGAGGTAACTTGAGCCACTACTTCCGTTCCTTCTCACAGAGGTGTACACGATTGGTTTCGATTATTGGCTTCTTGCGAAAACCATCAAAGGCCAAGCTTTGCAGGCTGCACGAATTCAATCGACAAGAGAGATTAAAAGCAAGAATAAGGCGCCTGATAAAGCATAACTCTCACTACTGCAATCCTGCAAATGACCATTTCGCCTCGATAAAAACTTTAAGTTACACCTCATCTGAACTCTAAACTTCGTCGCATCTAGATAATGTCCGGTGGGACGGAATACAGGGTATTACTGTCCCAAGAGCCTGTCTCGCAGACCGCAGATATGGCAGCAACAGCGGTGTACCATCTTGTCATGGCACCGCCTCGTGATGACTTGCTCCTCGGTATTTCGCAATTCTATTTGCACCTCTTGCGGCACCTCAAATGCCACGCTGCGCCAGGGCCATTCACTGGCCCATGCTTATGCCTATGCTCTGCCTCCCGTTCTTCCCTACCGACGGCCCATCCCCTAATCCATGAACCCTGTAGCTCGTAGGGCTGCTCAGCGAGCCAATCATCATCAACGAACTGTTTACCCACGAATGAGTGGTCTCGGGCTCGCCGTCCTTGGCGCGAGGAGGAGAGCTAGCGTATGTAAGCCAATGAAGATGCAGATTCTGTGTGGATGACTGTGCAAAGCACACCATGATGTACATGACTGCATCATTAATGGCATTTGTTTGGAGGGTGAGCAAATGCTGACTGCCTAATCGACCGATGTGTTGAGAAAATGGCCGGCTGAACGAGAGACTGAGTGAGACGACTGTGAATGAAGGTCAAAATGAGGTCGCAAGCGTGTCGGTGAACCTCAAAGATGCTACCTGATATGCAGTGAGATGTGACTACGAAGGCAACGTTTCGACACAGAAGTCTTCGGTAGCTTTCATGACTTCCATAAGTTCCATGGCTCTTGCTCCTTTGCCCTTGTGTTGCAATGCCGCATGCACCAATCCCCTGATGTTTCTCCACCATTATGAGCCATCAACGCCTTCGTTGCTTTTCCTCGTGGTACTTGACAACGAACTCCTGGCGCTAATTCCCATGATGAGACTAGAAATACTCCGACATCACACCATTTCCTAGCTAGCAGAACGAACTGGATTCTCAGGAAAGTGAAGCCGTCACCAAGGGAGCTCTATCGCCATATGGTTCTTGGCTCCTGCCTATCGGACGTCGGCTGCAAAGATTCATACGGCCACTTTTGAAGCTCGTATCTTCAGGCGACAGCAACCTCGAGAACTTGCATAGGAGACTTGACATCGAATGAACTTGTCTGTGCTCTTCCCGCTGAGAGTCGTCGGAGTCCAGTCCGCTCAGATGATTCAAGGACAACTTGTTTTGGCTGGCTGACGAGGATTATTGGCGTAAAGTAGTGAGCAATGGGAAACTCGTTTAATCACGACCCAGATGCTTGGGACACACATGGCGGAAATGCCGCTGTGCCCAGATAATTGGCGAAGTCAGTTCTGCAAGAGTCACAACTCTAACCCCCTTTCTGGATAGCAAGACAACTCATTCAGCAATAGTGTTTTTCAGGTCATCCAATCAAAACTGCAGATTCTGCTTCGTGATGCTAAAGCATGCGACGAAGTCTGGATGAAGATAGACTTCTGATGGCTAGAACCACTTCTTCGAGCTGGAGCACTCACTGCAGTATCGCAAACATTCCTGAAAGGGGGTTGGAATTGGCATACATAAGGGGGCCACCGAAGAATTGCGGTCCGCATCCATTCACTTGAGGATCGATTTCGAGTCCCAGCCAATTTCCATGCGGTGAAATGCGGGATATGTCAAGTCCGCGCCCACCATGTCCCTTGCCGTCGATCATGTCCGCGTCCGTCGCAATATCTGTGAACTTCAGGGGTGATTTATTTTTGAACCGGCCGCAATCCCGCTTCCGCTGAGGCTCTGAGGCTCTGTAGGCCCCGAGATGCCCAATCAAAGAAGATATAGCATGGGGAATTGCTCATTCGTAACACCAACCTATCAGCGTTGACTGGGCATGTTCCCCTGCTCGTTTGTAGCCGCCCAGTATCGCAATGTCTCAAGCAAACTTGTGTTTACCTTAGTGGCTCAGTTTGAACTTCCGCCCCCACCCACACGATCCTTGAGTTACTTAGGTAGGAGCTATGTCCTTGCGCCTGCCACCTGGTTATCTCGCAAGTCCACCACACCCGCCTGGCTGGGCCAACCCAGTCCAGTCCAAAAGCCCCTAAAATTGATCAGTGGGTGGTTTCCAAGCCCGCACGGTGTCGTCTGGTGCTTGTTCTCATAGGTAAGCTCGTCTCATGTCCCATTGGTAACCACCAGCATCTCATCCCCAGTTCATCTTCATCTCGCAGGAGTTCCGATGAAACTGCATCCAAGAGTGAGCCAGAGAACCCAGCCACCACTGATAGCACGTCCGACACCCAACAGGATATCTCGCTTGTCCACTTTCTCTCCAGCCCAGCCTGGACAAGCTGTCACCCGTGTGGGGCCGTCGGAGCTTGAAAAGTGACTTGCCACGTGAATGGCAATTATTATCTGGGGTCGTCCCGACCAGGACTATGTGGCGCCAAGTCGCCGACTCAAAGGTTCAGTTGCAGGAGAGTAACTCAGACGGGGTGGATGGGTGGAGAACAAGTGGCCAAGCCCTCAAATCAAGCCGCTTTCTTGACATCGAGCCTCGACGCCTCTTCTCCACGTCGGATGGCTTCTGCTAAAGCCGAAACTTTGACCGTTATCTTCGACTTGTCATTCGATCATTATTTAGCACAACGGGATCCTCTCGATCCTCCGGTAACGGGTGAATCGAGGTGGACCTCGTGGACGTTGGGCAGTGGAGCGGTGGAGCTCGATGGTCTTCAGCAGAGTCCAGATCCCAAGTTTGTCCCTGCCACAACTTTCGCGATTCGCTGATGCTTTCCCAAAAGCAAGCAATAGGCGAGCAGGTATTACTTTGGGAATGGCGTCGCGGGGTACAGACTTTGAGTCGCCCAACTCGGTCAAGATGCATGTCCCGTAGGCATGGCACTGGATCAGTCAGGATGTGTGACGGTGATGAATGCACAATGCAAGTGTGCACTCAATCCACATATCCTATCCTATCCACGCGCTGTGTGTGGTTTCGGATGTCTTAAAATCATACGATGACTTGGTTCTTATCTCTGCCAGCAAGGCCTGAGTTCGGCTATGCTTTTTGGGTTTGAGAGCCTCGAGCTGGACCATCGACATGGTCACGGCGGTTGGTCGTGGTGGTGGAGGTCGAAGTCAGTCATTAACATGGCATCTGCCGTGCTCCTCGATTATCGGGAACTTTGGTGGCTTCTTGTGCAACCGGGAGTTTGGAAGCGCGATTGAATTGAGCCTGACTGGAACCCCATCCATGCCAGAAGCATGACCCTGCAGATGATCGACTCGTCGAGGTTGTTGAGGCATTGTCGATTACAGATCTTTGGGGTTTATGATCCATTCCTGGAGTAGAGGAGAGGGAAGCGAAGCAGAACGAGGGGCAGGTGGAAGGAAAAGCAAGTTAACCGTCAATATCAATAATACCATGATGTGTTTGCCCTAGTCTGCGTCTTGGCCCTTGTTACCCCTGCTTGATTTTCAATTTGCTGGGACATCCCGACAAAAGTGCACTTCGACACTTTCCTTGAACTGAAGTGGGTCTGGGTATCAGATTGTGCTGCGCCGGATTGACTGAGCAAGACCACGACCAAGTTTTTCTTTTCGGGTGCTTTGACTTCGCCTAGCTGTTGAGATTTAGAACACATTAAGGTTTGCGGTTCACCTAAAACATTTTGCGGTGATCCCAAATAGCCGGAAAAGCGTGTCTCATCCCCCCGGAGTTTGTTTAGTCTGCAAGATCGGAAAGGTTCAGTACTATCGCAGACCTTCCTGCTTTTGAAAATTCATGCAATGCAATGCAACTTCCTACCTTGGTCAATTCGATTGTGAACTGCATGATGGCTATCAATATCGGTTTAAGTATCAATCTTTCTTTGCCTGTTTCACTCGAAATGTGGTAGATCTATTCCCGTCTTCCTGAATTAAGGACAAGGCTTGTCGATCGGTGGTCTGTATGGTGGGCTCGCCAGGAACCATCAAATTCCATCCTCTTTTGGGCATCAGGCTTGGGAATTGCGGTATGTATCTTCTTGACCGCCGTCTATCGCTGCAAGTATGATCACAATGACCCACCTATCAATTCCTCCCTGCTAATTGCTCATTGCTTGCAGCTCGCAATCAATTCCCAGGTTATGACCACAGTATGAACCAATTTCCTGTTTTCTGATTTCAGTCGATCCATTCAAAGTCAGGGAGGTTATCGTCTCTCTGACCTGCTCTACCTCAAATCGATTCCGATCTGAACTGAGATCGTCATGTAGCCTGGAGGCCTCGCACGTGGTGTCCTTCCCAGGTTTGGTTGTCAAGTCTATTTTCAGGGCATTACCGTTTCCCTTTTTGAAGCCCCATCCCTCTACATCATACAGTCGATTGAAAGATAGGATCATTCAAAACGTGCTCTTGAAGAGGTTCAGCTCTCGTAAGTTCTGGTCTATAAAGGCAGCATTTTTATCAACGACAGCGCTAGACAATTGATCCGGCAAAGGGCCAGTGCATTTCCCCCCTCCTACGTTCTAGGACAGTATCAAAGAGTCGCAACATCTTCTCTCCAACCCCATCCACTAACATCTGTATCTTCAAGCCTTCGCATACCTGCGCTCTCGCAGATTTTTATCACAATGTCTCTCACGGCGTTGACTTCTTCAAGCGTTGCTCCACCATTTTGAGCCCCTCTCAAGTGGCCCTTCAATTGCGGATTTACCTAACTCAACATCAGTGTCAGATCTAGTCCATGGGGGACAACATACGTCTTGGGGTATTAGTGCAGCAATTAGCACGTAGGATGTTTCTGCCCCGTTCAAAATCCTTGTATTGCTCAAGATGTGTGCATACATCAAACGAGCAATTAGCCCCAAATCTTCCGCACCAGAAGTATCCAGCTGTCTCATAACCCGTTTTGCTACTTTGCCATAGACTCTCTCAAAGAAAATCTGTCCTCGGTCTAGAATTTTGGTAGGAGCAGTCTCGTAGATGTCAGATCTTCTCCCTGTTAATGACTGTTGTTCCACTGCAGCGTCTTCAAGATCGGCGGGTGTGACAGCTTTCAGAGCGAGAAGGGCATTGATTGTCTATATATGTATTAGAACGGTTCAGCAGGTTATATCGCGATGTACCTTAGGTACTCCACCAACCGAGCTCGCTTTCAGCAATGCTTCTCGGAGTCTCCTAGTAATCGATATCTGTTGAGGATGGTCAACAGGAAAGCGATCAAGACCAGGTCCAAGGGCATGCTTAAAAATAACTCGGATTTCATCTGGCCGATTAAGTATGGTAAGTGTAGTAGCTGCGATAAGGTACCATGTGTGCTCTGGTAGATGAGGGTGAGTCTGCATGTAATTGAGAAGAGATGGTGTTATTATGGAGGAGAGTGCCCGAGGAGCTGCCATTGTGCTTGGGGTTTCATGAGCTATTTGTATCGATAGCGATTGAGCGACTTCAAGGTTGAGTGAGTGAATAGTGAAGATAAATTCCTGGATGTGAAGTATCTGAGCTCTCAGAATTCCCATCAGTTTTCACATTGAGTGTATGAATACCTTTGACATGTCCTGTTGATACACGAATCTGACCTGACCTGACTTCCGAATGATGGGAGCCGAAAAGTGGCGTCCAAACAAGGCTAGCGTCGGCAGGCAGTGTGGCGTTTTGCCGGTGTGGCTGACAGTTGTGGCTCCGTCCCGGCGGCGCAAGACAGCTTCATGATAATCGGTCGCATGGCTAACGTGTTATCAACGACTTATTGGTAACCTGCGTCGAAACATTCGTCCACATCTTCTCAGACGAAGTAAAAGCATGGGCACTTGATACTCAGATGCAGCAAGGTCTTCCTACCCTTTGGATCTGAGCTGAGAGAACTGCAAACAAGATGGGACGGCTCGTTTGGTATGCTGGGGTAAGGATATCTGGTGCTCCAACGACATATCCGGATCAAGTGGCTGATGGATACAGGTCTCTACGGCTCTGGCAGGAGGTGTCATACTTTCTGCTTTCAACCAGCGGGCGAATTTCTATTCAGCATGTGTTTACATGGCGCAAAGCAACCTGTGCTTGATGGTATGCATAAGCTCGAATGTCCATCGCAAAGAGCACGACTTTAACCTGTCTGGCAGATATTGATCAACTTGATTCTTTTCATCTACGGATCTTTCATGTACGGACTGCAGAGACTCTGTTATGGAGCACTTCGACCTATCGAAATCGAACAACTATATGAGAAGTCCTGGTTTGCAATAACGGAGACATGTCTGGCTATGACTATATTCAGAGAGGAAGTGGGGGCATGGTTCTTGGTGATGTTCGTTGCACTCTTGACAGGCAAGGTATGGGGATGGATTGGAGATGGGAGAGTGGAAATTCTCGAACAGCAACCACCAGCGAATCCACGTCTCTTCCATATTCGACTTTCTCTGTCCTTGGGCATGTCGGTACTGTATGACCTTTGGCTGATGAGGTACACCATAAATACCGTCATACAACAAGCGCGGCCGAATATGATGGTGATGTTTCTCTTTGAATTTGCCATCCTCACCACTTCATCGCTGGCAACAGCTTTGCGATATGGTATTTCCTTGGCCGAGGCCAAGGTAGTTAAGCAACAAACTCAGGAACGACTTGTCGAGCGGAGGAGGGAGGTCAGAGAAGAGAGGGCCGAGATGATTCGCCAAAGAGAAGCCGCAGCTGCAGATGCCGAGGGACATGCTGATGCAGCTGAGCCAAGCACGCCTTTACCCTCAGAAGATGATGTGGATGAGATGGACATTGAAGTTCCTGGATGGGAAGCAAAGGGTCATTGGGTCCTAACCCTAGACTTGATCACTGGTAAGCATTCATGATTTTGAGTATTGCTTCCTGCTGACCATCTAGATTTTGTGAAATTGGGCATCTACGTTTCGTTCTTCGTCATTCTACTCATGTTCTACGGCCTCCCAATCCACATCATGCGTGATCTTTTCCTTACGGCACGTTCATTCACCAAACGTCTGGGTGCTTTCGTGAAATATCGCAAAGCTACGCAGGACATGAATGCCAGATATGTTGATGCCACAGTGGAGGACATTCAACGAGAAGATACTTGTATCATATGTAGAGAAGAAATGCGGCCCTGGTCTGTCACAAATCCAGAGGCCCCTCCTGCGGCACCCGGAGAAGTGCCCCCAGCAAGACCTGCTTCTACTGTCAACGAACGGACACGCCCAAAGAAGCTACCCTGTGGCCATATACTGCATCTTGGATGTCTCAAGAGCTGGCTTGAGCGACAGCAGGTCTGTCCAACATGTCGACGACCCGTCATTGATACCACAGGGGCTCATCCAGCACGTGGCGCTGTGAATAATGGCAACGCTGCTGCCCAAGGAGCACAACCTGCTCCCGGTCAACAAGATGGTGCTGGAGCACAGCCTCCTGCAGCTGCCGGACCTCAACGTAGGATGCGGATGCTCAACCTTGGACCGTTGAGGGTTGGCTTCGGTCAAGCTAATCTCCAAGATTTTGCACAAGGTCTCGCTGGGCAGCAACAAGGACAGGAAAACGGGGCAGCTGGAGCCGGCAATGCCAGGATTTATGGTTTGGAATTGGGATTTCCTCGTCGAGGTCGACCGCAAGCCCAGGCGGGAGCAAACTTGAATCTGGCTGGGATTGAACCCATTCAAGATCAGCTTCAACAGCTTGAGCAGCAAATAATGGCGGAGATTCGAGCTCTGCAAGTAACACAGCAGGAGCTACACTTAGTGCAGCTCTTGCAGGTAGAGCTTGCGAGGCTGCGGCTGATACAAAATGGAGGGGCAGATCCATTAGCAGCAAACTTCCAGATGCCACAGGTACCTCAACTGCCACAGCTCCCACTTCCACAAATGGGACCATTGGGAAATGGCAGAATTCCCTCGCAATACGCTCCTGCTCAATTGGCAAGACATGTAGCACGGCCAAACACAGCCGCTATACCTTCAGGCAGTGCCGACCTACCCTCTGGTGTAACGATCCCAGAAGGGTGGTCCCTTCTCCCGTTGGAAAGACTGGATGGCGGCGCCGCCATTCCGCAACCAACCAGTGTTGCAACTCCAGGACCTGCAGCAAACACAGGCTTGGCCCCCACAGCCACCACACAAAGTGGCATCAGCCCTACAAGTTCTACTTCTAATAATACCTTGACACCCACGCCGACATTAGACCACGAAGGTCACTCACAGGCTTCTTCTGTCGATTCGTCCGACACGAACGCCATCCACACCCCCCCGTCTATAGCAGCTGACCAATCCAGCACCGCAGCTCCGACTACCACAACACAAGGTACCACCACTACTGTTAGCAACACAGGGGAATCTGTCGCAGCACCACAGGCGGATGCAAACGCAAATGTTTTGCCCAATTGGGGATCAAGTCAACTATTTATGGGATCAAGTTCTGTACCCAATCCGATCAATAATCCGAGGGAACCTTCCTCCAGAGCTTCGGCAGCACAAGCCCCTACAACGGGCGATGTACAGGGTAGCACGGGTCCTGCCACAGCTGTAGAGGGGTCATCTGCAGCGCGAAATACCGATGAGACGGAGCGCAGAAATGACAAGGGAAAGGCTAAAGCTGCTACGGTGGAGGACACCGTTGACGAGGCAGAAGGAGCTTAAGCCAAGGCAGGAAGACTCCTAGATCCGTTGTATTTTTGATCGTGCATTCTCGATGGCCCCAGGATTGGGAACCGACGATTAGGCTCGTTGTATCGGTAACTTGAATCAAATTTGAGAAGCGAATCAAATACTCGCCCTCGTACACGCTAACTCTCTATCTGGTGATTATTTGGAGATAAGGTTCCTGGCGCCCGTAACTCTGGCAATTAGCACTATATTAGCTGCACCATCTCAGCTAACCATCACTTAATAAATTCTGCAACCCTCGCCCATATTCAACGTTTCGACCGTCGTCAATGACAGTTCTGAGTCCTTAGCATTTTTCAGTCTGTCTAGAACTGAAACAATGCTGATTTAGACCATGTTCTTGCCATATACTATATTGTGTTAAAAGATGGCAAATTGCTTTCCACATGAATGGAGTATGAACGTGCAGTTACATGATATCCTCCCACCAGTGTATTCTCTCGGGCAAAGTTGTCAGAAGCGAGTAACCTGACTCACTGGAATGACGGTCTTTTCCGAGTCTTTGGGTAGGTTATGATTAACATGGTAAGGTTAGGCTTTGAGTACAGCCTACAGCACCACAGGTTGATTCCCTTCATAAGAAGTCCCCCTTCAACATGTGAATTTCACCCATAGCGCTCACCTCAATTCATTACTCCGTCTCAGTCATCCGAGTCACTCCAGCCCAACGCTGCAGTATGACTCTGGCCCCTAATCCTCGCACCACACTCCAGGCATCGAGCCAGTTCCATAGGCATACCATACTCACTGATGGCAAACTATGCTAGTCAGCTTTATGACTCATGTCGACGACTCGATAAAGGAAGGGTGACTTACAATATGTCCATTTGCGCAGTTGAACCAGTGACCGCAAAGCGTTGCAATTCCTTCACAACCACTCACCATTGCCTGTTAATAGCGTGGAGTTCTTCGATTGTAAATTCTTTATACCACTCCTTCCTCAGCAGCCCTGGGATGTTGTCAACCCCCTTGTCAAGCACATCGGCATCGTTGAAGCGCTGGGGGCAGAGCTCCTTCGCCTCCTCAAGAAGTCCAAATGGCTTCATGCGTGATCTCATTGGCCTTGGTAATGCCGGCTTTCACCGCATTGCTATACATCTGAAGTGCTCGGGCAATGTTCCCAAAGCAGCAAGTCACTTCAACCGTGAGCTTCGGAAGATTGGCATCGTTGCAATCGCTGACGACTTTTTTGCAATCACTCAGGAAAGGCATTTGATGCTCTATTGGGCCTCCGCTAGTGATCCTGAAGGGAGATCCTGCTGGGCCAGATCTCGGTACCTTATCAACAGCGAAGGGGTTGGACAAGATACTGGAGCAAATTTCGAGGCCCGCTGCGGAGCCTCCGAGTGTGACACGACGATTGCGAGCAAGCTTCGGGATACTAGGACCAAGTTGTTCAATTGGTCGCTCAGAACCGCAGCTTCTCGTGCCGCGCAAACAGTGGCTTCATCGAGCTTCTCCTTTAGTTCCTCAATTTCCGTCTCTAGCTTCCAAAGACTTTCTTGACGACTAACAAGAAACCGCTTGGACGCCTCGTCGATTATAGCTCGGGTGATCACCCTGTTGCAACGTTGGGTCGTATATTGTCGGATGGTACATTTGCAATCTGGGCACTTTGGAACTGACTGGGCAAGCTCTGGTGACGAGTTCTTGAGGCCAATGAGGTCTCCGTATACATCAATGTCATAGACCTGAGATATGCCAACCATGCCATCGAGTGAATCCGCGGTGAAACAATGCCCACAACCGAGAAGAAGAATCGAAGTCTCATCAAGGTCGATCTCGTTTTGTGACTTAAACTCCAACAGGTCGACTCGCCTGTCTTACTGTCTTATTGAGCAACACAAATTTGGCAGTACCCATCTAAGCAGGTCTCTCCGGGGATGCCAGGACATTGGTGGCCACAGCTCAGAGTGAAGAAAAACCGTTCGTTGCAAGGCAGTCGGAAACAAGGAGCCTCACAAGGCAGAATGCAGGCTCCTCGACGGTCACATAGCCCTGTACAATGCTCGATAGAAGGGGAGCAAGGGTCGTTGCACTTCTTTGTGCCGTTCGAATGCGCACATTTAATCTTGTTACAAGTTAGCACTTCAGTTTCTTGCATGTTAGAGCGAGTGAGAAATGAAATTCGGGGTCTCGTTCGAAAAATTAGTACTCTCGAATTCTTTAAGGCTCGGGGTGTCCAGATTGAAGTGTGGAATGCCACGTGGTAGAAAGGAACATATCTCACAAGACAGTGGACAGGCACCACATTCCAAACCATCATGGCCGGGCAAGGGGCAAGTATGACTGCAAGCTTCGAAGCCTCTTCCACGAGCCTTGTTACAAATGGAACGCCGAATGACAACAATACTACCGGCAGCATCCTTCTGGCTGCAACGACCGCAGGCTCCAAGCAGGGATGCCTACACTGCGAATAATAACACATGGACCCGGACAAGTGAAGCAGGTGGAGTTGACCACCTCAGAGCAGTCAACCTTGATTCTGTGGTTGCTTCCTGGAACCACTTTTCCACAAAAACAGAGCAGGCAATCTTGACGATAAGTAGGGTAAGATGGCAGGCAATATGCACCCAGACATCGTGCTTAATGTGTCCGCATGGAAGATGAACATCGTCCATCTTCACCATACAATTATCGCCATCCTCTCCACATATTGACTTTGGACAGGCATGGCTGCAAGCGGTATGGAGCAGCTCACAGCTCTTTGGCAAAGCAAAAGCTCGGTACATCGATCTGGAGTGGCATCAAGCCAGGCTTTGATGGCCGCAATCGCTCAGACGACGATTGCAAATCAGCTGATAAACTTCTTCTGGACCGAATCTGGTGAAGGCTCCCGGGTGCGAGACTTTGGTTTGGGTCTCTGGCTGCCGAGGGCAGCAGACTTAATACTTCGGCCAGCCTCATCGTCGGCTCGGAGCAGCCCAAGAACGATATTCCACATCTGCACATTTGGGTAGGTATCGGCGTTCCCGATGAGGTAAAGGCCGTGCTGTGCGCGGCTGAGCAGCACCTTGATATGATTGCTGGTTCTTGGAAATCTGACCTTCCTGACCTTGATGCTTCAGACAAGCGAAAGAATGCAAATTACTGCCATTCCCATGTCTCAAAACATATAACAAGGGCATAGATGGAACTCAATGGAGATAGTGCTCCATACCTGAGAACCATCAATAGAAGCCAGACTTTTCCTATTAGTGAAGCATTCTTGGGCGAGACGTCAGTGGAAACATACCGCAACAAGTCACTCATCTGCTTCTTGACAAGTGGCTTTTCCTCTACTTGAGAACTCTGGAATTCGATCTCACCAGCGACCTTGAGGTTGGTCAACCCCTACATTGCAAGAGCCTCTTCATGATCTCGAATTATCTGCGAAAATTCGCACGCAAAGCTTGTAATTGGTCAGTGTAAGGGGTGAGGACTGCGATGTCTGAACTGCTGTGGGTACCCTAGCGAACGATGTGACGAGCAAGCACATGTGTCATATCAACCTCCCAAGAATTGCTGTAAGACTTCTGCTGGTCATCATTCGTGCTCCATCCTCGAAGTTTTCATGGCAAAGAAAGAACACATGGTTCCGCATGCCAACGACATCGGGAAGATCCTGGGTGTTTCCGTGGTCTAGGAGGCCAGGATAGATGGTAGTACGAACACCTGCCGTTGCATTCTTCGCTACATAGCCAACGGAGAAACGGGAAATGGTGGCCTGCCGGATTCTCCGACAGATAGTCGTTGGAATTGGCTACGATCCAGTTGACAAGGAGTCTCGATCTGGCATTTAAGTGACAAGCCGAAGTTATTGATTTGAGGACGAAGTTGTTGCTGGTCCCCGATTGATATGATGTACTCCACAGTAAACGTCCCCCTGATCGGAGCACTTGTTATGAGCTCATTCGAAGGGGCTCATAACTAGTGCGAACCGACAGGTGCACGTTTAGGGGGGAGCGTGGTGAGAAAGTATGGCTCCATTACTGAGAAATGTGAAAGTCAGCGCTTCCAGAAACCAATCTAGTGTTATAATGGAGACAGAACACATAGCTAAGCAGGGCTCCTGGAAGTACACAAGAAGCAATGTTAAGGACCAGGAGATGCTTACCCTCACCTGCTTCTTCACAAATAAGTATTTTGCAAGGCATATTCTGCAGGGCTGCGATCCGCTTTGCAAGGCCCGTTGTTGTGACTCCGATAACATCAGCCGTCTGTGAAACCCGCTGATCAACCTCATCATGAACATCAGTCAACTTTTACGTAGTATATCTGTCGCTTTCACGGCCTCATACAAATCATGTGAGTAATCATCCTGGATTTCCGAGACCCACGGTTCAGCTAGGTGGCGGTCTATCAGATGGAGAAAGTGAGATGGCAGCTCCTGTCGCAAGCTTCAAAAGTTGTTCCACAGACTTGGTAGCACCATTTTGTCCATCGATGTCTTCCGGTTCTTGGAGCCATCTCTCGAAAGGATGCTTGCCAACTGTCTCATTTCCATCTTGGTCGACAAGATTGATTTGGGAGTGTATCTTTGGGTACTTCGCGGCCAGGTAATAGTTCAAGGTTGCCCAGCTCGGCTGTTTTCTGGTGTTGCATAAGGACTGAAGTTTTCTCCTAATAGGTGCCTCCAGATCTTCGAGTTGTCTATAGGTCATCACATATGTAGCCCTTCAAGTTGGTTACGCGGTCTGTTCAGCGACAACTCGGAGGTTCTTGCCCTCTATTCGCAGAGATTTACTCTGGGCCCAATGCGGATGACCATCTCTACGGCAGCATCCAGAAGGCGCTCCAAGAAGTCGTCTTAAGCGTGGTTTATATAGCATCTCCGAAACGTTAATTTGACTGACTTTACATAATAAGTAAGAAGACTTACACGACTACGATTGGGCCCAGCCGAGCGGTCGTCAAAGATGAAAGCAGTACTCGCATCAGGTTCACAACTAGTTATGATATGCCGGTTCCCGGAGGTCCTTGAATATGGCGAATTCGTTAGTCAGTGCCGAGACCAGGGCTTCACATTGTTCTCGGTCAAGTGTTGTACGGGCTTCAAGTTTATCAATAACGTTGTTCCTGGATACTGGTTGTTCGTGGAGTAGACCAGGACATCGTCAGCACTGTACTTAAAAATATCTTTCAAGGGGAATTTAAAGTTTCTGCTTCGGGCATAGGTGGTTGGAGTTATGTCAAGCGGAGCTGAGTTATCGATATGGCTTTCCAGCCGATCAGGGATAATCCACTGTCGGAATGGTAGCCGGCAGAGACGGTACAAGTCTCGAAGACTTTCCAAGACCAGCAGCAACGTGGCAGGTAGGATACCAGGAATCTCTGTCAAGATCCCACTTGAGTTCCGGCAATTCAGCCGAAATGCCGTATTCAGGTCATTCTCGTTGTTCGCGGCGAATCTGGCAGTAACCGTCGCAAACCCGTGGGAGCTCGAGCTGGCAGGTTTTCCGGGATCTGTTTCTTTGCCGCTGACCGTGAAAAAGAGCAACGAGCTCTTGTTTCCCTCAAACAAAAGCAAGCAGAGTAAAATGCTCTCTTCCAGCCGCTTGGATCTTCTCACCACCTACGTCTCTGTTCTCTGATCTTCTCACGAATCGTCGCTGGATGAGGCAAGATGGCTGGACTTTAAGGCCTCGGCGACGATCGAAGGAACGATTAAGAATGGGCGTCACTGGACAGGCTTGAGGCTGGACGTTGCCGATGTTGAGTCGTGGGTTTTCAATAAGCAAGATTTCCTGCTCCGCGGCGAGGTAAACCCACCCACAGCTTCCTTTAATTCCCCAGAGATATCACGCCGTAGTAGATGGAAGTGTGTGTCGATGTGTCGCTGTGCTCGGTCCTTGATGAAATGCGGCATGTTCAAGTCCGCCGAGGGCAAGTATTCGGGATGGTTACTGCGAATCTCTTCGGATCTGGATCTCAGAGACATCCGCCTTTTCATTATTGTGCCTATCCCCAAGAAAGTGAATCGCCCTTGACAATGTCGATATGACTACACTTTTTGTAACGCCGCTAACTCTGGGCCCGTCCTCATGCAATAATCCCCGAGACCTTGCAACAATTCTGCGGAGCACTTCAATCTTGTTGCCTACGTGATGGAAGGTGACCGAGCTTTTGTCACCATATAAGGCATCCATCATGCCCTCAATCGAGTCAAGTAGTTTTGGAAGACCATCGTTGAACGAGACTCGGTTCTCTCGCCTAAGCAGCTCGTGGATGGCTTTGACGGGAGCGACCAGCATTTGTTCAAGGTCCTTGGTGGGAGCAGAGGCAGTGTCAAGGTGATGCTCCATCAAATTATCGCGGAAGCCACGAAAAGTGGAAATAGCTCGAGCACCGTGACTACCACTGATGAAAGTGAAAACGCCTCCAACAGCGGTATCGACAGCGAGGCAGTCCAGAAGGGCTTGGTGGAATTATAACAAGGAGGGAATATCCTGCTAGCCTAACGAAGGCTGAAAATCCGCCAAAATGTTTCTGAATTCTCATGGGACTTTTGATGTGAATTCGTCCGTAATATTCATCGGAATCCAAGTCGAAGATCATGTGCCGCTTCCAGCTTCGGTCGTCACCATCCACAATTTCTCGATCGTACTTGAGTCATTCTGTGTTGGCCGGTTCTTGATGAGGCTGTCGTGCGATGACAGCCCTCTTATTGTGACGGGTAACATCATTGGCATCTTGACCTTCGATGGTGCTATCTTCATAAGCATGCAATTTTATGCCAACTCTATGAGGAACGCCGACCGGAACTTGCGCGAAATGGGCGCTATATTAGAATCATTCGTTTCCATAGAAGTGTACCCGGCTTTGGCTGCGTAATCCTCGGGAGACTCTTCCACTTGCTCTCCTCTACGAATGCACTCTTCGACGATAAATGAGTGCTTTGATAGGGCTCGCCCCTGAGCTACTCTCCCACTGCCTCCAGCCCTTTCACTCCTTGCCCAACTAGTCACTCCTCTCCAATTATGGCCTCTCAGTCCTCTTCCATTCGCTCTGCCGCCTGCAACAGGCTGCTGTCCATCTCTCGATCTCCGTGGCATTGATGTTCACTGCGATGTCAAAACTTGCAGCTTCGGACGTTCGCTCCATCTGACCTTGGAGAGGAGCTATAAATTTAAACCAGTCTCTCTCGCAAAGATATAAAACGAAACTAACAGTTAAGATAACGGGCTAACACAATTTTGGGAAGCTGTATCGGGCATTTGTTTGAGGTCCCAAGAAATCTCAAATAAATAAAAATTGACCAAATAAGCCAGGTTACTATGATGCAGAGCCCACAGTGGTCTAGAAAGGCTCCCTCTGAGGAATTAACCTCCAGAGATCCTCAAACCGATGTTTGAATGACCTCTTTCTCTGCCTCATGAAACTAACAAAGCGGTTTATTTGGGGAAAACAACATCCATTCTTTCTTTGAGATAGGCAAAAAACGACCATGCAGGAAGCCATAGAAACGGTGACTCGTGGTTCCAGATATGTAAACGCACTCAAGAAATGGAGCGGAAGGCCGGAAGCAGATGAAGTTGAGATCCCGACTCCTCTCAGGCTTTACGGAGAACATGTACAGCATAAAATGTGCGCAGTATATATCAGTACCAGCGTGAAAAAAGAGCACATCCTGATGAATGTACCAAGAAGACTTTCTGACTTCACACAAGAGTCGAAGACACTGGCAAGGCTTATGTCTGAGCCTCATGAGTGAAAAAAAAGACCCTCCATCTCCAATTGAAAGTCTGCGAGTTCTGCAAGGAGAACCTTTGTTGTAATCAAAGTCATCATGCTTGACGAAGTGCTATTATCCGGCCCTACCAGCGAGCAGAGCATAGCAATTTCAGGAACAAATGCCAGCAGTTCCGGGCCGCTACATGCGAAGTTCGAGTCCGACCTAACATGCGAACGTGTTACATCGCCGCGAAATGTTATCTTCTCAAAGCACCGAAGTGTTGACCAACGAAAGTTTCTAATGAAAAGCGGTTGCTCATACGAAATTGCTAGTCATCTGTTAATTTACACACGCTGACCAGGACCATTACCACCCACGCAGATTGACACGGAAAGTGTTTCCCCCATAGAACAGTGGGGTCATCTCGTCATTGACGAGTCTGCAGGTTGAGAGAAGAGAGACTCCAGGATACCGGTAGCTACGATATATCAGCACTTGACAGAGGTCAGAGACCACAATTTGGATGAAAGTCCAAGCCATTTGCTTCACAAAACATACGACGGATCCGCACGGCGTGGTGTTGCTGCTCTTGGTAAAATCAGCAGCTCGCCAGGCTCATCTGAAAGGGTGTTATAGATCTAGATCCTGTCAGTGAGAATGCCAAGAAGTCAAAGTGGTAATGTGATGGCACAATACCTTTATGCGCAACTCGACAGGCAATTCCATGAAGTTGAGTCGACCTTTTGTTTTTACATGATCAGTACTTGGCGGATGCATACTGCTCCCAAAGAGGGCATCTCCTGCAGCAGGAGAAGAGGACTGTATGATTTGTAACGACACATAATCCGACATGGGTACGTTCCGGCTTATCGTGGGCGTTCTGGACGGCTTTCAATGGGCACTGAATAGAGCGAGTATCGGTCACGTGGGCGTTGGATATCATCAATCGTCACGACGCGGAAGGAGTGGCGCGGCCGGATGCAATGCAATGCAATGTGCTGTGTATGTGACTTGGGGCACGATGTGCATATGCCGGCTTACTGCGAAGTGCGTGAGCTCGTATCGACGCCAATAATTGCAATATGCGGTGAGGTGTGAGGGGCACTGATAGAGAGTAGTGGCTAGTGGCAGTGGTCGATAGTGATGGCTTGAATAATGACAAAGGTAATGATGCTTGCAGTTTCCCAACGCCACCAACGAATATCCAAATAGCTCCGCTGCGCTGCGCTATGCTGTGTGCTGTGGTCATCGGTGCCAAAGCAAGCCTTGCTGTGCTTGCGGATGCCTCAATCGGGACCGAATACCTAGCATTTCGGAAGAGTATGTGTGGCTCGTGGCTCGTGGCTCGTGGCTCGTGGCTCGTGGCTCGTGGCTCGTGGCTCTGGCTCTGGCTCGTCAGCTACCCGCACCGTCGACTGAACTTGCCCTCCAGGTCCCTCGCCTTTCCTTGTGCTGCCTGCTGCCTTGACTCGTCTCGTCTCGTCTCGTCTTGTCTTGTCTCGTGCTGTTCTCCTCTCTTCCCTTCCCTTCCCTTCCCTCTCCTTCTCCACTAGGTACTGTACTGTACGACCGGACCAGCTGCTGCGAAGTCAGTGTCACACGATGCTATTTGACTTCCGGTGATGGGTGCCTTTGGGGAATAGATATGCAAAGATGTGCAAGAAGAGAGCTTACAAACAGCTCGATCGCGGGGTAAAGGGCAAGGGCAAGGACAAGGGCAAGGCTGGCTCGCTAGCTCGTGGTGGGAGGGTGGAGGGCGGAGGGCGGAGGGCGGGGGCGAAAGGCTGGGAGGGTAGACCCGACGTTGGGTGTTGTGATGGTGATAGGGATGGGATAGGCTGGCTGGCTTGGAAGCACTGCAGCATCAAACATAGGCATAGGCATAGGCATAGGCAAGATACTGTATCGTACCGTATACTAGACCAGCTTGCAGGATGAGCAGCGACGCCCTTCTACTAAGTAAGTAGTAATGGACAGGATAAGTGGTACGTGGTAAGTGCCCTCCAAGCAGCTTTAAGCCCAAGTCCAAGCAGCAGCCTCCGCACCCGAGACCTCGAGCTTCACCTCATGCTCATGCTCATGCTCATGCTCATCCTCACCTCAGCTCGAGGTTCCCGTCCCGCCTGGCCCCCGCCAGCGTCATGAGTGGATCCAAATGGAAGTAACTGAGGTGCAGGGCAGGTGACTGGGAGCTCCACATGCAGCTAGTAGCTACCCACCTGCATCTGCACCTGCACCAGAGGAAAATGACATGACCATGACGACCATGGCCATGACCAGCGGTCCAGCACCAGCAATGCGAGGACACACGTTTGAGGGGTCTCGAAAGAGTACAGTATAGTAGAAATAGAAATAGAAATAGAAATAGAAATAGAAATAGAAATAAAATGAAAATACCTAGGTACTTTCCGTACGGAAAATTTATTGTTTCTCCCCAGCAGCATATTGTTTCTATGAATCTCCATTCCAGAACTACTTATTAGTACCTTAATCTCGGCCATTGTTCTCAACGTCTTTAGTTCCTCGCTGTCTAGGCAGGTAACCGAAGGTACGGTAAGGTAGTTGGGATTTTACTTAGTCGAGGCCCTTGTCTTTCAAATCTCCACAAGAAATCCAAACGCCGCACATGCCTACCTTCCTACCTTCCTACCTTTTCCTACCTACCTACCTACCTACCAAGTACCTACCTTTTACTCCTCCTTCCTTGTTTTCCCGTCTGCGAACCCATACCCATATTCACACCTAGCCATACCCACACTCATAACTAGCACTGCATTGTACCGCTAGGAAGTTCTCTGTTCTGCTCCCCTCCCCTCCCCTCCCCTCCCCTCCCCTGCAGAGCCGTTTTAGCCGATTCGACTCGGAAGGCGTGAAGCTCTCCATCCTTCTCGCCCTTACCCTCTTCATATCTTCCACTCCCAACCTCCACGATTATCGTCTGAATGTCTGTTGCTCGTCAGTAACAATTTCAGCTTCCTGGCCAGCTTCAGATCTCCTAGGAACCAGCGCCCTGCTGTAGAACAGAGGCAATGGCTTCGGACAAGGAGGATGTTTACGCGACAGTGAGTTGCCCGTGCGCCTGTTTACCTCCAGTGGCGCAAACTGACTGAATGTCTGCCACAGCTATTGTTGAACGACTTCTACCTTCCAGGTAAAACTAACTGCCATGGTCCGATATAAACTTACTTACTGAAGCTTCATTGCAGGTGCTTTGGTGTTGGCGCATTCCTTGCGAGATGCTGGCACCACCAAGAGGTTGGCCGTACTGGTCACCACTGACTCGGTATCTGCAGATGCAATGGTCCAGCTTCAGGTAAATCCATCCACCTTTGAATTTGTGAAACCCGGGGCCCCTCTGACTCTCCGCAGAAACAATTCGACTTCATCGTTCCCGTCGAGCGAGTGATAAATCAGTCCCCAGCCAATCTGCAACTCATGAATCGACCCGACCTACATTCGACATTTACCAAGATAACGTTATGGAAACAATTACAGTTCCGCCGAATCGTGTACATGGACTCAGATATGGTTGCTCTGCGTGCTCCAGACGAGTTGTTCGACTTGCCTCAACCCTTCTCCGCAGCTCCTGACATTGGATGGCCTGACATCTTCAATTCTGGTCTGATGGTTCTGAATCCAAACATGGGGGACTATTATGCTTTGCTTGCCATGGCAGAGCGGGGAATATCGTTCGATGGTGCAGACCAAGGTCTCTTGAACATGCACTTCAAGAACAACTTCAATCGCTTGAGTTTTACTTACAACGTCACTCCGTCGGCTCATTACCAGTACTTACCAGCATTTCAACATTTTCAATCGAGTATAAGTGTGGCACATTTCATCGGCCAGGAAAAACCTTGGAGTCAGGGAAGACAAGCGCATAGAGGGTCCACTCCCTACGACCAGATGGTGGGAAGGTGGTGGTCAGTCTATGACCGACACTACAAAGAATCGGTATAATATGTTGAATCTCTCACAAGTTCCGGGCTAACTCCTAGAAGTCCATGGAAAGCAGCGCGGAAGGATCTTCGTCAATTGTACAATACCATACCAAGGGAGAATTCCAGCCAGTGGTGCCTACAGTCTCGAGTGGCCAGGAATTTCAACCTGATGAGACCGAGAGTGAGATATTCCAGCCGACCACCGAAGGGCCGTTGCACGAGACAGCATCAGAAATTCCGAAAGAAGTGGAAGAAGCTTATGTTCCGCCAGTTGAAACAAACCTGGATAAGGGAAAGGAGCGCGAAACCCAACCCGATGTCCAGTATTCCGCATGGGATGCCAGCAGGTCAGCATCCGGGTTTGAGAGACTAATGCATATATGCTGATTCTGATTCAGAGCCCCTCCACCCACAGACTCGAGACCAGAGGCTTCGAACTTCCCAGCGACGCACTACGACATGTCTTCCGACCTGACCCCATTCAAAGCTCCCGAGCGTTACCCTGACCCTCCAAAGAACATGTACTACGAGGTGCCCAAGACGCCAACATATCAGAAGCCGGCACCTATCTTCCCATGGGAGATGAACGCCCCCAAGCCTACGAGGGTTTTTCCCGAGGACAATATAGCACTGGTTACAGAAAACCTCGACGGCAGCGATCCAGCATCCGCACCAGGAGTGGAGGACAAAGACAATACTCCTACCACAGTCACACCTACCACTCCTACCATCTCACTCACGCCTGCTGATCCTTGGCAGACTTACACGCGTGGGAACGCCTGGGATGACATCCCCGAGATTGAACGATACATTGGAAACCTGCAAAAGAATCGGAAGGGTAACATCCAGGTACTTCAGGGGTACGGCTCAGGTATAGAACAGGTGTCCAGTCCGGGCGCGAGGAGACACAGTATGAGGCTCACAGACTTCCCTTCAGAGCTTGAAAGACCTAGTCTGCCCGTGACTCCTGCCCCAATCCGGAGGCCTAGCTTTTGGGGTGAAGAGAGAGACCAGGAGGGTGAATTACCAGCTGCGGAGGGAGTTCCTTCGCAGGAGGACTGGGTACTTTTTTCAATCCTTTTACGTGAGGTGTTTTTCTTACTTTTGGCAGGATCCGGTGGCACAGCTGGAGCAGCTAGCTCGACGACAGTCAGACGTATTGGCACATAAGTTAGGAACGGATGATAGTACTGCACGAGAGATTCCCCTAAGACCCCTTCCCTATGGCTCGGAAGGAGTGGTATCTCCAACTTATGTAGCTCAGGCCCCGCCTAGCGGTAGATCGGGGTTAGAGGAGGTTCCTAGAACCACCATGGAGGAACCAAGTTATCATGGGCCGGGAGCAATGTGGGAGAAAGATGAGACATTTCCATCAAAAGAGACACCCCTGGGACCGAGCGAGGAAGAGAGAGATGTGATTGACAATTAATGCTTAATGTCCTGCTGCTCTGCAAAATCATGTACAATATAACTTGCTGTTTGGTATCTGGCATCGCTGGCTGGGTCATGTCTATTGGCGAGCATTCATCATTTGCATCCACATAGTTTGGTTTTGCTCAACATTCCTGAAGTAGCATCTTTCCGAGTTTCTGGTTTCACGATGGTGGGACAGAAATTTGCTCGTTTCTTATTACTGTAAATAGTCAGATACCAGGACAAATGAATGGAATGGGCTTGGCATTCAAGCACGAGGATTTTTGCACTGATGGGGACATGTATATGTAGTAAGTTTCCATCTCTGACGAATGGAAAGTCCCAGTACCGCGATGGCACATGCAAATTGGACGTAACATGGGAATCCTGATGAGGGATCGGAATTTGGTCTGAAGTCGATATCGGACGAAGTCGGACCAGCCATCGGCATTGGCCTTCAATGAGGCCAATGAGAAGCTGCGAGACGAGACAAGAAGTTTCGGACGACGTGATGAGATGGGATGGGATGGGAAGGGTGGAGCCGCATTCTGACCCCATTGTTTACTCGTTTACCTCTCTTCGGAATCATCTTCAACTCTCCTATCCTATCCTCTTCCAAACTGACTGAGTCGTCGTTCGCAAATAGCTTCAACAATAATTCAGGTAGGTGACATGCCATGCCACGCCTCGCCAAGTCTCGCCATGGCTGCTCCACCTGCGCCATTTGTCGATCCTATCAAGCTCACCCTCACCGCCAAAATCTTGCTTGCGTTTGTGTGGCATGGCATTGAATCTCAGATCCCCCCAGATTTTGACTTCTGCGCAAGCTTTTGGCGAGTATCTTCGTACGCTTTTACAAACCCCTCATCTTCTCCTCTTGATTGTCCTTTCTGTCCCATGTCTAGATCCAGCTGAGTCGGGGGTTTCTGTCCGAACATTGTCTTGCCATCATTTGTTGATTCACCATCTTTGTCCTTATTCTTATACTCCATTCACGACATATCTCTGCTTTTCCATTCACAATGCCACATAATCCCGACCTATCCAACAGCATTACGATGCATCCTCATCCTTTCCATCTGCATCCGAACCGAATGGAGCACTCGACCAGTCGGACACACACTCCCATCCAATCTACTTCCTTCACAAAGCCAGGCGCAAGTACTGCCTTCGAAGCAGTCACACCCAGCGCTGAAGAACACGATCCGATTTCTCGACACACGTCCGCCGCAATGAATGACGTGGAGGAACAGAGACCCCCACGATACACCCGTGAGAACGATCCATACAAGTTGTCCTCAGCCTTCAAAGATGCAGGCGAGCTTCAGCTTATCGCAGCGAACACCTCTCGAAAGCGCGACGGATGTGGCCCCATTAAGTTCAACAGAGACGCCAAGAAGGCAAGACAGATTCAGAAATTCTACGAGACTCAGAATGAGAACATTGAGAGGATGCTCAAGCCAGTGGAGGCTCATTGCGCTGAGGCAAGGGAGGAAGCTGGTGAGGATCGCCTGAAGTGGCAGATTGCCGTATAGTGAGTGTCCGCACAGTTTCTTTGCTTAAAGTATTTGCCTTGATACTTTGGGTGACTTTCTTATGTCCAAATCATATCCAGCGAGATCAAGCGAAAGAGTCGCTCTACTTCAGCCAAGCTGCCCAATGCTTAGTCGCGCTGCAGCACGCGATATCAATCGATGGAAATGTCTCTTATTCTTCGCTTGTTTTACTTTCAGATGTTTCCACACCCATGGGGGACTTTCATACCTCGCGTGAGCCGTAGACGCTTCGAGGCGTTCAACGCTCGCTCAGCGGACTCCCTTCCAAGCACCTTATTCCTCACAATCATCTATCCATCTATTCACACAAGCATTATATCTCTGCACTACCCGCAGTAGGCAATGCTGACTTCAGTGTCTTCCACAGCGGCTCTTTTGGTGCCAATATTATCCTGGCAGGTTTGCAACTCTATGGTGCTGTGACTTCCGGCTCGCTTTCCTTGATCACGACCATGGCGGACTCTATCTTCGATCCGATGTCGAACATTACCCTGATCCTTACCAACCGTGCCGTCAAGAGCGTGGACCCAAACCGCTTTCCCTCTGGCAAAGCTCGTTTGGAGACGACAGGAAATATTGTCTTCTGCTTCATTATGACTACGGTCTCATTCATCCTCATAGCTTTCTCATGCCGCGAACTCGCCGATCCTCCTCAGGGCGAAGTCAAGAAATTTCATCTTCCGTCTGTCATTGCCGTTGCCACAGCCTTCGTCACCAAGCTATGCCTGTTCATTTACTGCTGGGCTCTCAAAGATAAATACTCCCAGATTAACATTCTCTGGCAAGACCACCGAAATGATCTTCTCATCAATGGCTTCGGTATCCTCACCTCTGTTGGTGGATCTAAGCTCAAGTGGTGGATTGACCCGATGGGAGCCATTATTCTCTCCTGCATCATCACCTCCGTCTGGCTCCACACCGCCTTCAGCGAGTTTATGCTTCTTGTCGGAGTTACAGCTTCCGTCGAGACTCAACAACTCATCACCTACGTTTGCCTGACTCACTCTCCTGCGATCGAAGGAATCGATACGGTCCGAGTCTACCATTCTGGCCCAAGACTGATTGCCGAAGTCGACGTTGTCATGAATGCGTCCTCCTCTTTGAGAGATACGCATGATGTTGCCGAGGAGTTGCAGATCAAGCTGGAGAGCTTGCCAGACGTGGAACGGGCATATGTCCATGTTGACTATGAAACTACTCATAAGCCGGAGCATGCTTACAAGAAAGACATCTAGAATCCAGGCTCAACGAAGGATATCGGATCGGTGATTGCTAGGAACTATGTACAAATGGTGGATCGATGATCAATCAAGATCTTCTAAAATCTGGCGCTGGTGGTCATTTGGTCAACTTCTACTGCTTCTCCATGAATGTAATTGTCTTGCCAACAGTTCCTACAGTCGGCGAACAATTTTCAGAAATGTAGATACTACACTTGACTACAGGAAGTTGTACCAATCCTGGTGATATAGACCGAGCTTCAATGGTGTCCATAACTCGCGTCTGTCAAGATGCTGGCTGAATGGACCTCTAAGTTGCATCATGAGTGACGCTTGAATCCCTATCCGGCTTTGATATTTCTCAACGATGATTTGACATTATGACTAAGGATTATGCGAGCCTAGTCTACACCACATACACACCTCCTCATACAACAGGTGGTGTTCTCCCGTCACTGCAAGTCTTGCTCAAACTCTCACACGCCAAGGTCAACCCAGCAGTTGAGTTGCCAATCCAAAACAAGAATGGCTTCGAGCTGCTGACAGGAATGATCCAGTTTTGCGAGACAACATCCCATATACTCAGATCTCTCCTCGTGATCTCCAGGGTCAGCGTCGCACTGGCCCGGGCTGCAAGGGTAGCCGTCTTTTCGAAGGCCCGGAGTTGGATGATTGGTGTGTCCCATGGGTTGTCAGTGGGATACTGCACGTATACCATTACGACCTCCTTTCCGGCGACGGTGCCCGTGTTGGTGACTTTTACGGAGATGGTGAACATTACGTCCCACTGAGCGAGGTTAGCACTGTGCCTGGAATACATGTCCCCAGATTGTTTGTAGGCATTTAGGCATCCGATGAATTACATACCAGTGCTGGGTTTCCACCTTGATCACCACCGGCTACTGGGTCGGGTTGAGGAGTGGTTTGATATCCCACCGGGTAGGTAAATGCCTTTGTCGATGTTATGTCCTGCGGGTTGTCGAGATACGGATACAGATACCTCCAGATCCTGTCGAATCCTGTGGGCCATGCTACCTCTGCAGGTGATGGAATTGCCTCACTGTAAGCTGGAGCTGGTCCTTTGGGGGCTCTTGTAGGAGGCGCAGAAGTCATGGCCTTTCCAGCCGTGACCGTAGCACTGGTCTTCGAAAAAGTCGTATAAGACAGGCCATGGCCGAATGCATATCGAGGTGCAATTGAGTGCTTATTCAAGTAGCGATAGTCTATATATAACCCTTCGGAGAATGTATCCTGGACCTGAAAGAACTGGAAGCCCATGAGGCTGACTGATGCAGGGTAATCGGACTCGGCCTTGGGAATCGAGTATGGGAGATGACCACTCGGAGAGTAGTCCCCAAATAGGACATCCGTCAGCGAGTTTCCGGCTTCCTGTCCTGGCAGATGTGCAAACACGACCGCCTTGACAGAGGGCAGATCAACCCAGGCCTCTACAAGGACCGGGCCGACGGTGTGCACAACGACGATGACTGTAGCGTACTTGGCTGCAGCAGCTTTGATAAGATCGTCGCCTTTATGCCACAATTGAAGGCCATCACTCTTTCTGTCGCCGTCGTTGCCTTCCACGGTATACTGATTTTCACCTGAATCGCTGCTGACGAAGACCATGGCAATATCGCCCGTCGCAGCAGTGATGCCGGAGGGAAAAGAATCGGTATCGTAGTAGGTCACATTGGCAGCCTTGAGCTTGAGAGCAGTGAGCGGATCATCCATATATGGATAGTTTGCAGTCCCTGTATAGTCAGTAAGAAGTCTAAGTCATAAGATTTGCTGAAGGCCTACCGCTTCCCCACCCCATGCCTAATGTTCCCTTGTTACAAGAGCGTTGATTGCAGGAATTGATGCCGTCCGGATTCTTCTGTGCATCCGTACCGAAAACTCTGAGTACTGACGTACTTGACAGTGGCAGCGTTTTGTTGTCATTTTTTAGCACAGTGATGGCTTCTCTTGCAACCTCTCTGGCAACTGAAGCATGGTTCGCTTGTACGTTGACATACTCGTTTACCACACAGGTTGGCGAAAATAGCGCACCAGGATAGCAGGGGCCACTGGCATCAGCAGTATTGGCCGAGAAGTTCGGCTCTGGGAAGCTTTCAACGTCCTGGCCGAGTTGATACCAAGTAGCCACAATCCGCGTAACCATGTCGTTCAGACGTTCCAAAGGGACAGTACCATTTAGAACAGCCGTGGAGAGTTCGTATCCCCAATAAGCAACTCCAAACAAGGGCACAGAGCCATCTCCTGGCATGGCCATGTCCAGACCAGCGAGTGCTGAACTGACACCGCCGATTTGGGCCAACCAATCACTCATAATCTGATAACATTAGTTCACTGCCATTTAGGAGACGAAGATTGACTGACAAGTCCCTGGAAGCCCATCTCATCTTTTAAAATGCCGTTCATCATTTTGCTGTTCTGAGATGAAGCACTACCATTGACATCCTTTTCAAAGTCAGCAATCAAATCCGGTCGTCCGAAGTCCACATCGCTTACATTGTATGCAGTCATGACCGCGCCAACTCCTGCTCTGATGCCATCTGCAAATGGCCATGCATAGAGCTCATGTAATGTTCGATCGTCAAGATTGCTACTCAGAGCTTTCATCAAGCCATGGGGTGGCTGATCGTGAAGTCAGTATAGGCAGCGAGAATTTTTGAGGTGGGCGAAACCACAGAGACATCCCAGGCCTTAGATCAATTGGGTACAGGTAGGATTGGTTGCTTACAATGTCCATTCTATAAGCTTCTTGTTCATTAGCAATGAAGTGCTTGATAGTGGCAATCACACCCATGTCCTATCAGAGCTCGTAAGTAAGGTTTCTGAGAGTCATAAACTAAGCGAGGTTCTCACCTGAATGCCTTTGATTGTTTCCACTCCACCCCAAGATTGGAGGACAGGGTCTGCTCCAAATCCTTCCCAGTTTCTTCCTCCTCGGGGTTTGCGGCCAAGTGGCCCAACAGCCGGCTACACTATATTAGCACCACAACCGAGCACTTTGTTTACGATTAACGCGAGAGAACACATACTCCAAGTTGGATGTTTACACCTTTGCCACGAGCTTCGGCGCCGATAGCAGCTCCTCTTGCATACGCCAGAGCCTTATTCCAGGTTGCGCCGACGGTGATTCCAGCAGGAAAGGCCGTGATATTATCCGTGGCGGCAATACCAAGAGCAGAATCTTGCAAGCATAGACTGGGAATACCAAACCGAAGTGCCGATCCAGTATTGCCGATACAGCGTCCCATGAGCAGGCCAGTTCCAGTAGTGAGGTTAACCTTCTCGGCCAATGTCATATTGGCAACGACCAAATGTGCTTTGGCATACGATGCCGACCAGCTCGGACTCCAACCACCTTTGGGTGTGGGGTAATAAGGACTCGCGACGAAGCCTGCAGGCACATCGTCACGCTTATCCAAGGATGGCTCTTCTTGTTTTTCAAGAAAGAGGATATCGGACGCGAAATCTGGACGATTGACGAGCGCACTGCCCCACGACAAGATAGCCAGAAAGACCAAGAACGAGGTGAATCGAGCCATCTTGCAGAACGTCGTAACAGTGATGAATGGTAAAGATGATAGTCTGCTTGATACCCGAGTATTGACTCAAACTTGCCTATGGAGTGACACCAAGAGCTCCTAGTGAGAGCTGAGTGGTGAGGGACAACAAAGGAAAGAAGAAGAGCGCGTCGGGTGTAATATAAGGAAATCGCTTTCTGAGCAGTCCAAGCCGGCCCAGTGATAAAGGTCGGCTTATTCGGAGACAACCATGAGTATAAGACGGTCATCGTGATAGGAGTTGCCCATTTGGGCGAGAGGGCCGTCGTGTAAGACATGGGGTCTGGTGATGGGCACAAAAAGCGGCACTGATCGAGGACATCTAATGGCCCTTTCGGTGGTTCTCATCTTCGGGGTAAATGGCTCCCGACAATATCGAAGAATAGTGGATTCTAAAGAACATGTGGATTTGTCCATGAGATCATAGTTCGGCATATGATTCGATGACATTCAGGATGACTGGATTGACGACACTTATCTGTCACTTCTTCGTTGAGTGCCGCTTTTTTGTCTATTAGCAAGTGGTGTTGAGCTATCACCATGATCAAGTTTAATTGCGGTGTCCTCACAGGGCCACAGGTACGCGGTGATGTTACCCTATCGAGATCATTCAGGGGGTCGCGTAGTAGCCGATCTAGATATGACAGGGAACAGACAAGGAATTCTTACCCCACAAACGTCATGGACCGAGGCACCAAGGAGCGATAAGGTTAAAGCAGTGAAAGTTGGAGGTCGAGGGGTGCTCGGGCGCAGAATTGAATTGATGTTTCCAGCATTATCATGTGGCTATAGTTGAAAACCCTTAGTGGTTGAGGTTCGGATGTGGTACCGTCCCTTGTATCGCATCGGCCATATCGCCTCTTGTCTCCAAGTGCCGGAGGTCGCTTGCTTCTAGTCCATGTTTTGTAATGGTGATTGCCCGTGTTCTGACATTTGCTCTTCGAATTGAGAGTACCTCATGACCTAAATGACTCTGCCAACATTTCGGCGCCGATACTGCTTCCGGCTTCACGGTGAACGCGTCTGAATTCCAAAGACCGGAAATTCAGGCGCAGCAGGAGGGTTCCATGTCGGCAAAGCTACCTGGATCATAACACGGGAAGGTTTGTCAAGCGGGACTTGATTATTGGTCTCGATGATTGTCGATTGCTCACAACACTGTTCCCATTCGCAGCAGAAGAGCTGGAGCGTGCCGAAGGTAGACTTGTTCAAAACACTCATCGCGAGAATAACGGCGATTCTGAACGATCCCCACCCCTTGCGCGATATCTCTGATCCCATGGAACTATATTTTAAAATGCCTATGGCATGAACATCGATAAATTGACAATCCCATGGCTCGGTATCTCGCTTAGCCCCGGTGTTGTTTCAACCAGTCTCGGCAAGGTAAACAGCCCACTCTCGCTTGTTCTCAACACGGCGTCCTCAAAAGAGAGCACTGTGTATCAACCATCAGCGAAGCTCTTTGTCCCAGATCCCATGCTCCTCTTATCATCATCACTAGTTCTCCAAAAAAAAAAGGAGCTCTCAACATACGAGGCCTTTCGAAACCCGTGGCCTCCTAGAGAGCTTCGCAGTCTCCGCTGAAGTCATACCGCCGGTCAGGACGCGGGTCGTAGCTCGATCGAAAGTTTGCATGTTTCTCGACACTTGCTGTGTATCGTAAGTCAATTTGTGAGGCGACGAAAAATTGACTATTTCAAAGGAATGGAGACGTACTGGCCGAAGGGCGCGGAACTACCACGGAGAGGCCATCCATATGAAATATTTGTATGGGAATCGCAGGAGAGAGAAAACTGGGCTTCGAAGGCAAAAGCTACAATTTCCAATTCCCCGAGTCTTCAGGCAACTTCTTCTACGCATCAGTGGTGTCCTCTTGCCATCTGCCTGGATTTTCGAAAGGCTGTGGGTTCCCGGACAAGATCGAAGTATTTTGGGTCACTAGTATGACCCTGTGGTGAGACAAGAGGAGAGTGGCAGCATGCAATTTCTGTATTCAGCTGTTGCAGACGGACACGCAGCTGAGATACGGTTACGCCGTAAGACCAACCAAGCGAATTGATACTATGATGTATCGTAGCCTAGTTCTCACTGATACTTACTATTTATTTTCTTACGAAACTGCGGGAATAAAAATAGTAGGAAAAACTGTTATATTGGGGATCAAGCTGAAGTGACGTAGGTTAAGCTGGAATAAGTGGCTTGTGATGTTCTTCTTCCTTCGCGATCGCTAGTTTCAGTAGTTAATCCACTGCTGGTTATTCGCATGGTCCATCAACTGGCATAATTCCCTCCATTTTGACAATCTGAGGGTTTTGCAACACATCATACATCCTGATCTGTGCCGAGTGCAATGAGCGGATAGTTTTCTGGGGGAGAGATGCCCAACTTGGCCTCTCCGAAGCAGTATTCAGTGTTTACAGTCTGCCCAGCGTTGAGGTAACAGGCATTTGTCGTATCTGGTCTCGGATGTACCCTGTGCAGGCAGCCTCACGTCCCACGCTGAAATCCGAATCTTAAGACGTCACCCTGAAATGGGTCATCGATTCGTCAATTTGCCAGTCATGATCAAGCTCATTCAGTCAGCTCAACCCGAATCAGCCGGACGTGGCAACACCGATAGAGAAACGTCCTTACTGGTCTGGTCTAAGCGACGAGGCGCGCGAGCATTCCAAGATCAGAGCGGACCAAAGGCATCCAAATCTACGGCACGGTAGTAGGCTATTCCGGACCATAAGAACTCAAAACTTCAAAAATTCGCGAATGCCCCTGTTCTTCCAGATTCGGGTGCTTCAGTCTCAACATCTTGTTCTCAATTCATGCTTTTCTAAATTAAAGAAACTGAGTACACTCTCAGGGGCGTTTGAAAAATTCAAGTGAGCTGCTGATTCGCTGAGAATAAGCGGGACTATACAGACTGAACTTCTTTGATCTCATCGTTGCTTCTTAATCCGAGTTATTTTACCGTTCTTTTTTCATCTACACTAAACCTCAAAACAGTAGCATCTAAGGCCTCCTCAACCACCGCATAACGTCGGTATCCTCCTTAAAGCGGTAAAATCAACTTTGGATGTGATTTTTGTGGATCCTCCGGAACGGCCCTAGTGGCGAAAAATATAAACAAGTTTCAGGCAACAGGGGAAGAAGCAAAGGGGCTCGTTTGCCTCTCAGTCAGCCTCAGGTGCGTGCGACATCCAATGAAAGTAGGACCTGCGCAAACAGGCAAATCGCGCAGGAAGGATATGAAGGAGCAACCTGCGTTCTGACTGTCAGTTTCTGGTGTTACTTACTGCATGAGGAAATCCGAGCAGAAGCTGAAATGGCACGCTTGATTACGTGAATGATGGAATTTGATGCATAAATATCGTTTCCGAGGCGAGGACAAGGCAGACAAACAGATGTTGAATTTATATTTTTTTGTGGTCAATTACTGTTAAATACTATGAATAGTGCTACTCGCCTCCAGGGCCAGTGCGTGTTCGGAAGCCAGCATCCCATGCTCGTACTGCACAGCAGTCCAAGCTCACCCACACACTCGCATGTTGTCTATCATCGGAGAGGAGGGATGCTCCAGAAATAAGTATGCATGCAGTGTGTGAGCATATAGTGAGATGAGCTACAGCCCTTTCTTTCCAGTTCCCAGATCCTTCCCGTCCCGCACACCCTGTAATCCATCCATTCCCGACTCGCAGGAATCTTCGGAATTTGAATTTGAAGGTGGTGAGAGGGGGTGATTAGGCTGCCGCGAGATTAGGCAGGTTGACCTAACGTTGCACCAGTAATTCCGCTCAGCGAAAATGTGTTGTTGAGGTCTGTCATCGAAGTGCTCCGTCGCTGTCAGCACGCAAGCGTGCTATACTGAATGGGACCCGCAGGCAGATCCCTCAGCCCGGAATGTCTACTGTACCCAACCTTATCATGACCATCGCAATACCCAGAATCCCAATCCAGACACAAAAGAGACATCAAGCCATCCATTGGCAGAGATGAAGGTCGTGGATATAAATCATGAAAAGTTCGTAACAGACATGTCCGCGTGACAAACGAAATCGGAAAATATACCCCGAATGACAAAGGGAAAAACAATGTGTCCTGACGCGCCGAGCCCTGCATTGCTGCGTGTTCCCCCTTCTTGGGTACTTCTTTATAGATTTGATTTCCCAGAAAATGCCCATGAAATATCCCGCCCGGTCCTGCCATATGCTGTAGAAAGGAAAACCGAGCTAGCGGCTGTGGTGTGAGATCTCGAGAAAGTGACATGCGTTTCGACCCAAAAAGCAAAACTCGCTACGCTAAATAATCAACCAGGTGACAAAGGAAAAGTGGTATCCATTATGTACTTGAGAAAAGGAAAAAGGAAAAAGAGGATGTTCTGCTAATCCCGAAAATGTCGCTCAGCCGCCGATGAGATTGATGCAAGAACGCCGATGTGCCCCTCGATTAGGTATCTTTATGCCGCTAAGTTTCGCCCGATGATGGTCTATTCAAGAAAGATCTTTGCGTGCCAATTGTCATGAGTGAAGCCGCATGTGAAATTCATCGTTGGTGCCCATGCTAGTACCCGGAATGGGCAGTAGAGTAGTTCGTAAAAGTACTGGGCCTTGGTTGTCACATGGTAGTCGCATACTCTTGGTACCTGTCCCAGCTGTGGCCAAAATTTCCGTATCCGACACTGACACCGCATTGCTGCTGTGCTAGCATGCTGGGGAGTGGAAGAGAAGGAATCGACGCACTGACTTGAGGCGAAGAGTAGAAGAGCCCCGAGGTCGAGTATGGCTGACTGTAGGACGGAGTGGGAGACGGTAACTGTATTTCGTGCAGTCCCATGCTAGCCCACAGTGAGTTCGAGTCGACTGATGATGTCGTGCTCGGACTCGACGGAATCACTCTCCAAGAGTCAACAGGCGCAGGCACTGATGCGGAAATATTAGACTGCGACCACCAGTTTGCTCCAGCAGGTGAGCTGGGCAACAAGGGAGGTGGTCGGACAACATCGATGATCCTGGGTGGCGGAGGCAATAACGGGTGGAAAAGGCCCATAACATTGGACTTGACCTCCTCACTCTTTCCACATAGTAGCTCGCCAGCACCATCTTCTTCCAACCCTTCCAGAGCAGAAACATGAGTCCTATAGACAAACTTGTTGATGGATTGGATAAACTCTTCGTGCATTTTCTTGACTTGCAGTTCCTTCTCCGACCAATTGTACGTATTGGCAGAAATGTCCACACAATGGATGTCTTTGTGATACTCAATTAGGGCTTCTATTGAGTCTGGCGTGAGCTTGAATGCGACTTCATTCCGGAGTACCATATCGACATGGACGATATATGCTTCGATATGCAGGAGCTGGTAGTTGAACAGGGCCTCGATCAAAGGGTTCTCATCCTTGCGCAATTCTGATTCCGGAGCCTTCGGTACCATGAGCGAGGTGAGAGTCCAGATCGCGGTCGATGAAGACAAAGTCTCTGTCAGACACCTCTGATGTTGAGGTACACTATTGAGAGGACGTTTGATGCGATTTATGCGCTTCAGCGTCTGTGTTAACCATGGTTCCACCTTTGAACTCAGTACGACGTTGACAGATGTTGCTCGAGGCGCGAAGGCTGCCGCAGAGGCTGGTAAAAGCTGAGGAGGCATCAGGATATTTGTGTGGGGGCAGGATACGAGAGGAAGATCGAAAGGCCAGAAGCGACCAGCGACTGAGGGCAGCGGGTATTGGTGCAGCGGGTGCGAGAGAGCAAAAGAGGAACAAAGTTGGGGAACAAGAACAGTAATAACGAAAGAATAAACGAAGTGTACGAGGAGGTGGCGATCCCAGGATTGGGAATGAATTAGAGTTGCGCCTGAGAGGGACGAATGAACCGTCGTGAGGAGGAGAAAACAAGAGAGAAACCTCAAGATGGCGGGGACCTGAGATATAGGTAGGGCCCTGGTGCTGGATGGTGGTGGAGTGACGAGCACGCAGCACAGCCACCCGAGAAGCTACCGTACAAAGCTAGAGCATGACTGTAGTAGCTGAAGCTGCACACTACAGATGCATGCCCACATGAATCCCCTGCACTTGCAGAAGAGCTACCGAAAGAGAACGACGATGGAAAAGCCAAATGATCGCTGCGCTTCGACCGGCTTAGGCATCGCCGTAGAAACATTTTGGTTTCGAGGGCCGCCCTCAGGTCAGCCGCGTCTAGTCTGATTAAGTGAAATCATAAAATTGCACACGGAGGCTCTTCCAGTCAGAGGTCGCAAGGGCTGTCTCTAGAAGTTTTGACCTTGACAAGGGGCACTTCTAGAAGATTTGACTTCCTCGACGGGCAGGAATAAGAGTGATTAGGGCTGAACTTTGAAATTATTCCCCCATCATAGCGACTGGAGCTGCCCTTTGCGATAACGCCAAATGCCTGTGCGCTGCAGTAGAGTAGAGGACAAAAGGAAAGAGGAGAAGGGAGAGAAAGGGAAGCCGAGGCCGGCCAGGTAGGCCTGCTGGAGAGCGAGCAAGTAATGCAGCGCAGAATATACTCCTCCGCTTCCACTGGGGTGGATGTCTTGCATGCGCAGTGCAGAGAATGCAGACAGATGCCGTAGACAGGACAGGCAGCCGGATGTGAAACATTTGAAATATTCTTGTCCTGAGCCTGTTGTAGACTGAGCCAATGCTTCGCATGGCTCCCTTCAGTATACTGTGTTGCAGTCTCATCAGCTTCAACGGCGAAAACAGCCAGTACTGGATCTCTCGTCGAGGCATCATGCCAGAACAGGATTATCCTGCATGAGTAGCTTTCCCCTTGCCGAGCTCTCTCCTGAACGATATATGTTATGATATGTGGCAAGGCCAACCGGGTCTCTCTGATGCTCGGTGGAGGTGGGCAATCGCGTTTTGTCGTCTGTCTTCTCCTGGTCGCGCCGCATGAAGGTGTCGAAGGCTGGCTCTTCCTCTCCCTGTTCCCATCAGTCCATCCCATCCCATCCCCCAAATGCGCCATTGCTCCGGCTGCCCCTGAACGATGAAGCTCTCGATGGGAGCTTCCTGGCCTCTCGACGCGTGCTGGACATCGTTGCTCTTCATCCCATCCTTGTGCGAGGGGGCGGGTTTAGTCGGGAGTCAGGTGAGAGGTTGGAGGGGTTCACAGAGCTCATTCGTCGGCAATGCTTTGGGCGAAAAGTGCGCTTGTGTTTCCAGGGCCCATCTGGTCTGCCATTGGCTGACGAGGGGCAAGCCATGTGAGACTACCTGGGTAGATTCGAGATTTACAATTTACATCCACACCACACTACAGTACAGTACACTATGATCCCACAAATTCCACACACACTTCAACACTTCACACTTCACACTTCACACTTCACTTCAGCAGTGTAGTGTAGTGTAGTGTAGCGCAGTAGTGCAGCACTTTGGGTTGAAATTGCCTGGTGGGCACTCGCACTGCTTGCACTGGCACTGGCACTTGACCTTGAGGTTTGGTTGGGTTGGGCCGACTCAGCTTACACGCTGTCTAAGCTCTACATCTGATGGATCTAGAGACTAAGAGACCTGTGGTCTGGTCCAGTCCAGCCCACCTGTACCCCATTTGGTGCTATCATGCATGCCATGGCAAGGATGCTCTATATACGGTGGCCGGGTTTTCACTCTATGGCATGTGTCGATGCGAACCCATTCCCATTATTCCATTTGTTCCATTTTTCACCGTTGGGCAAACTCTGAAAATAATGCCGACGGACCTAACTAACTAGGTACTGTATCTTACCTGGGTAGCCTATTTAGGCAGGATAGATACCACCTTACAGCTCGCCGCAGTACAGTGTACCTATACACCTACTGACTTGACCGAAATATCGCTGGCGTCATGTCACCATTTACCGGCTTGACCCAGTAGATACACAAGGGACCGCCACAGTCGTCGTGGCACAGGTTCGCTTTTGCTTTCTGCTTTCTGCTTTCGCCTTCAGGGCGGGGGGTGTGCTGTGCTGTGCTGTCTCAAAACTCAAAACTCAAAACTCGCCGTCAAGCCTCAAGCCTCACGGCGATCTCGGGCAAAGCCGACCTGACTGCCACTACCACTGCCCACTGCCCGACCCACCCCGCCCCACCTACATCATAAACAGCCTTCTGGGCCTGAACAAAGAGGCATGCAGCTGCTTGAGACGACGCCTGGGGAACTTGGCCACTGCGTAGTACGGACTTTACAGTACAGTACCTGTACTGTAATCTATTCTTGGAATCGGAGACCCCGCCAGGATCAACAGTCTGCACACTGCAGACCAGAACCGAGAAACTTCATCAAGCATCAAGGAAGTCATGTCTGTGCAGGGCAAGTCAGAGTCTGTTCGCACAGTAGACTGCACTCATCACTACTCCGCAATGGCCCAGACGGCAATAATAATTGCTACAGGCTGCAATTCCCATGTTGCCTCCTACCTCAGCCTCCTAGCATGATCTTGGTGATAGTAAACCCGTCAGTAATTTTCCGGGTTCCTCTTGAGCTCTGCTTTTCCTCTTCTCACTACCTTGAGGCAGGAGATATGAGATATGTCTTCCAGGAGCAGTGGCAATTATTCTCCAGAACCTGATTATGCGAGCTTTGCCAGCCTCCGCTCCGAGAGGAGTCATGCGAGGGAGGATGCAGATACGGAGGGAGACCTTGAAGCAAATATCAAGGTACGGTTCTGTTCTTTACTGGCGGCTGAACGTCCACAGGAATGAGCGAATATATCCACGTGCCAGCCATCACGAGATCGGTACTGTCCCGACGAAGCTGATGTGAGTCGCCCTTGATGCAGATATTCCCCCACCCGTCTACCATCCGGCCTGAAGCGCTTTGTGCCGTCGTGGAGCCAGGAGAATTTCCAGAATCACGCAGATTTAAATTTAAAGGTCGGAAAATACGTATGTGACTTCCTGGGCGCGTCTAACCTTACACCGCGCATCCCATCGGCATTCGGGAGTGCGTAACCTTCCCTGGCAGCCTGGCTGATCTTTTTTTTTGGCGCCGTCTTCCAACGGTCCGAACAGAAGAAAGTTTCAAGATTCCATTCCTCGACTCACCGCTGCCAATCGATTGCTTACCGTCAACAATCCCTGTCTATAGCAGATCATACAAAGCTCCCAAGGATCCCATAACATCCATCCCATTCTCGGATGGCCGGTCCATGACAGAAAGGCCCAAGGAAACTATACTTTTGGGATCTGAATCTTGGCATTAGTCCTTTCTCAGCATGTTGCTCGTGGAGTTGTAATCCACTCCGATGATATATGCACTTCAGAGATGCATAGATCCTGGAGGAGCTGAAAAGGGATCTTCGACAAGACAGATCCCTCTTGCATGCATGAATCTTGTTTACCATGTCGAACTGTACTTTCCTCCAGATGTATCCTTCCAAGTGGCGGCGATTCGTCGACAGAAGTGCGCTTAAAAGGCGAGGGCAGTGCTGTTGCAACAATGCAAGTACTTTTCAACACCCTGAAACTTGTATTTCCTTTTTGGTGTATGAAACATATTCATGTTCCTATATTTGCCCCATTATTGTCGTAATCTGGAGACGTACTCTTGTCGGCGAAGTCGTCGGAAGCTGTTAACAGTTTCATGAGCTCAGAGGTTGGGATGATTGAACGTTCGCCCTATAGAGCTACAAACGAGTGCGCATGAGATTATCGGGGGATTCGAAGGCGTTACACCCGAGAACGTATCATAATTCTACGTGGTCATCTATCCGGGTAGAGTGATCAACCAGTAATGAGAAGCTGGCCAATATGACTCCAGTGATCATTCCATCGCTATACTCGACTGGAGTCCAACAAATTCTAGAACGTTCGATATCAGCATCTCAATTGCTTCAACGGTCCTGTGACTAGCCTATACGGTGCTGAGTGGCATGCAAGCGAGACATGCAGGAGTAAGATGAAGCCCTTTCCCGAAATAGACATCATGCCGAGAGCCCTGAAGACTTATATTTGTTGCGATTCACTGTATTTCTCGCCATCAGGCATGATAGACCACAAATCCGGTTCCTGATGAATAACCCGGCGAACTTCGTACTTAATGCAGGTATGCGAAGCGTTCGAGGGAACTTATACACATGTAACGAGTCTGATCTTACGCTTCCGTGATTCTCGATTACTCTATCAGTATTCCTTGTTTCCAACCAGGAAAGAACTTGTATGTATATATATATATATATATATATAAGTGATCGGGACTGCGTGCTTAAGTTATCGATTAAGTGATTCTTCCTTCAATTGTCATCTGTACTTTAAGAAGAGTAGCTACGTAACCAAAATATTTGAACATTGAACCCAAGCAAGGATAATAGACTTGTAGAAGTCAGCGATTGAACAGAAATACTACAGAAATATCAAAGTAGACAAGGCAGTACTCCAAGAAAACGACTTCATATGAGAGGTGCGGGGCGGGGGGGATTGGTGCGAGGAACGGTTTCGACAGAGGGACGACCTCAACGCAGGACGATCACAAGATGAGAACAGCTCCAGGGATCGAAGTACCGCATAAACGGGCATAAGTTGTGTCCCAAGAAGCCGAGCATGCGCTTACAGACCTATCCAGCAAGCAGGATCTCGTCGCCAGAGTGAGAAGGGGAGGCGGGTGGAGCCAAATGTCCCGAAAGAGACTGATCGGAAGGTGGTCTAACTCCAGGTCTAGGAATCAGGTTGGTGCAGAAGTAAGTCTGGCTGTCGACATAAGCTCTTTGTGGTGAATATTGTCTCTTAAAGCTAGAATTTCATCAAGAGGCTTTGTAGCAGATATTTCTACCTCTGTCTGCCACGTTTCCGAGTGAACATACCTTGAAGTATATGGTAATCAACAAACCAAAAGATAGACCCGCACAAGTGTGGCTGAAGCAGCGAAGAGCAGGCAGACTGAGCTTTCCTGTCTCTGCCGCATTCGCCCACCATACGACTAATAGCTTGTCCGAAGCAATAATACTGGTGAAATTGGGTGACAAGCAAGACAAACAAATGCTTGACAAGAGATTTATCGGCGTAAGGATTATCGAGATTTGGGAGCGTTCATGTCGTTGATATCAGATTTGACAGAAAGAGATCCAACTGGTGTGGCTGAAATAAGGTTAAGGTGGCGGTGCGCTATGATGCCGCAACAACGCGACAACGACAACCAAGTATTCGGATTCCTGCTCTCACGGTATCAAGGCGATGGTTGAATGCTACAAATAATCAACAAGCCCTATTCAAAACCCACATTCTGCCATTGGGTGACGGAACTTACTGTAAAAGCATGCAATGAAGGTTGCAGGCTGATCCGCCTTTATCAACAAGCTTGATACACCATGTCGGAATTATTCCCCCCAACCGCCATACCACAGATAGCAAAGCCGTTGAGCTTAATACCAGTTGGACTGAAAGGCAACTAATTCCACATCCCCCCCCTAGGTCCGCAAAGCTAATTAACTTGTCTGGATTCATAGAGGCCTCACTAGACAGTCCCAGTTACCGCGCCACAGCTGTACACTTCTCCGACCAGGTCGAAATCATCGAGAAATGGCTTGATGCCTATGTGAAATCCATATCGAAGCTCGTCCATGACGTGTCTTCACTCGAAGAAACATTCAATGCATTCCTCCTGCGGTCGGTCCCTCCACCAAATGTATCCGAGGCGGTGCTGGACCATGATTATACCCTGCTTGCGATGAAGAGGTTTGGCGAAGGATCAAGGGAATGGTGGTCACAAGTCATTTCTGGCATGAAGAAGATGGATACAAATATTGTTGAACCTATCAAGTCTTTCATGGCTGGGGAGTAAGTCACTACTTCTTCCCTAACCATAATTACTGACAATTCAGGCTGCGTAATTTCAAGGACGCAAGGAGATACCTTGAGCAAACGCAAAAGACGTTTGATAACACCCTGGCCAGATATGTCGGGCAATCGAAAACCAAAGAGCCATCTTCTTTAAGGGAAGATGCTTTTCAAGTCCACGAAACCAGAAAAGCATATCTCAAAGCCTCGCTTGACTTCTGCCTTCTCGCCCCTCAACTTCGGTATACTATTGACAAGCTCCTTATAAGAGTATCCTCGGACCAGTGGAGAGAAATGAGACGCTCAAGAGATAATAGTGGAGCTAGCTTTGCCAAATGGGGTGCCGAAATGGACCGGGTAAGAGGTTGGAGCAGAGAAATGGAAGCTGGTGAGGGTATATTCCGGCGAGAATTGCAAATCGCAAGGCGAGAAATCGCAGAGGCTGCGTCCCAAGCCTCGAAGCCATCCCGAGAGCTGGACGATTACAATCTATCCACTGTGGTAAAATAAAAAAAGGTCCGTTCCAAAGTGTAGAGAACTTCACTAAAGAAAACACAGTCCAATCTTGGAGTGAAAGGCCCATCGGCTGTCAATGTCTCTCAGGCTAAGGAGGGAGAGCGATCAGAAAAGCAGGGATGGTTATTTCTCAAGACTATTTCAGGTAAACCTGCCAGAACAACATGGGTACGGCGATGGTTCTACGTCAAGAATGGCATCTTTGGGTGGCTTGTCCAAGGCATACAGTCAGGCGGCGTAGAAGAGGGGGACAAGATCGGTGTACTCCTCTGCAATGTCAAGCCCGCGGTTCAAGAAGAAAGACGATTTTGTTTCGATGTCAAGACAAAGAATCAAACGATCACTGTCCAAGCGGAGACCCAAGGGCAGTTGATGGACTGGTTGGAGTCATTTGAAGTCGCAAAAAACATGGCTCTCGAAGCTAGTGCAAATGACACTTATTGTCATCCAGGGGGTTTGGATCCTGCGTTTGCGATAACTCCGCCGTCTATCCCTGAATTCGCCGCCAAAACTATGGATGGTCATATGGCACATGGAAGTGATGAGCTCGGAAGCAATTTTGACAGAGTCGGGACCTTGCCAATTCCAGGGCCAGAAATGGGGAATTTAGCTTCAAGGAGTAGCTTCGATGTCGGCGCTCCTCGCAGGTCAGTGACCACAAGAGAAGAAGGTGAGAGTAGTAGAGATCACGCAGCACGAATAATGTCGAAACTCGACCTGCATCGGAAAACCACTATTGCTCAGGCCGACCCACCTGCCGCGGCTTCCCCAGTTGCTTCCGGTGGTATCGCCAGTCTGATATCCGCAAGTCACAACATTCTGCCGGTCTACTCAACTCCTGCCATCACTCAGCTGGGACCCAATGCTCCCACTAAACCCCCCGGATTTTCCCTGCTTAACACCGAGCCTCAAACAGTAAGCAGCCTAGCTCCATCTACTCTAGCCAATCCACCAGCGCCAACGAACTTGTCAAAATCTGCCGTTATCGTCAGTGGTGAACGAGGTATTGGTGTGGGACGAAGTGATGCCACGGGTGGGATGCCATCTGGAATAATGGCAAATCTCTGGGGAAGCAGTAATTGGGGATATATCAACCGCCTCGAGAAAGGGGAGATCAAGTCCCAGGGGCAAATTACATCAGTCCCTTCAAGCCCCAGCATTAAACCGCTACAGCCTTCGCCCAAGATTGGTAATTTGGAACACACTCTGTTATATTTTACTTTTGAGCGTCTCAAGACGGTCTCGATACTTACTAACTGCATCCATAGGGGACGAGAACCGCAAACCCGATACGGGACTACGACACCTTTCACCAGCATTCATTTTGCCATCTGAGGCTGCCACGACTCCAGCTCTGCCCATTGCGCACAGGAAAGCCATCAGTGTCGACATTGAGTCTAACCGCCTACAAGGTCATTTTGCCCCAAAGCCAGAAGTATTTCCCGCCAATTATCCTCTTGAATTGAGGACACAAGAAGCACAATTTCGAATGCTCTTTCCGAACGTGTCTCGAGACGACAAGCTGCTACTTGTTTTCAGAGCTGCGTGGAATCCGAATGAGCAGCAAGAGTTCCCAGGCAGGGTCTATGTCACGCAGCATGACATTTTTTTCTACAGTCACCACCTAGGCCTTGTGTTAATCTCAGGAGTCTCCATGGACAGCATCACAGAAGTAACAGTTGCGCCAGGGAAAGACTGTGATTTCATATTCCTGCATCTTCGCGAAGATGCCTCCTCTTCCGGCTACACAAGAATCACAATCAAGACATTCCTGGAGCCACTACGGCTACTCCAGTCAAGACTCAACTACCTGATAGATATTTCTCAGTCCACAGAGCCTCTGGGTCAGTAGAACTGTTTGGTGCTTTCAAAGACATGCACTAACCATTCCAGGTCTTGATAATACGATCGATGCATTGATCAAAATGGAGAATGTCGATCCAACTCGGAGTCCAAGTATGGAAAGCTGGGAGGATGTGTCGGTCAACACACCAGTCGATGATGGTACACTGGCTGGACGGCGGAAAGACCGAGATCTACGTGCAACAATCCATGTTGAACGAGGACTTCACCTTGGGCGGACGAACAAAGAGGTCACCAAATTCCAGCTTCCATCGCAGGTATGTAGCCACCTGCCCCCCTTTCTTCATATGTTCTTGCCTACGCTACAATTTCTTCCCTCCTATCGGTAGTGCAAATAAGGACTGCATGTCTCTATGCGGAATTGATACTCACAATTTCGCTTCATATGCTAGGACATCAAGATTGTCGTGGCTAATTTGTCGAGTAGCCTATCATATACGAACCTCGGGACATGCAGCGTAAGGCCATTGAAAAACAGTTCGATATTAGTCCCAAGGCTTTATTTCATGTAGTGTTTGGAGACAAGAGCGCAATTTTTCAGCTGCTCTACAACGACAAGAGGGCACAACGTATTGCACAGGGGCCTTGGGTCCCCATTGAAGAGAACCAACTGCGTCGCGACTTTCAATTCCAGATCGACTACTTGGATATCTTTCGGCGTGCCAGGCAGGCCAACATAGTCGATTACCAAATCATCGAAGTAATGAATGACCATGTCTGTTACGTGGTCACAGATTTCAAAACACCGTGGCATCTACCGCACCATAAGGATTTTATGCTGGTGTCGAAGATCGTGATCACCCACGTCGCCAAATCCAAGTCCAAGCTGGCTATCTATACCAAAGTCGACTGGTCGAAGGCCCCAACGTTTTCAAAAGGCCTCGTGGAAAGACAGGCACTTGATGATTCGGGGCTAGATGCCGATGATCTAGTGGACGTTATTGCGGACCAAGTCCGGAAATTAGGCCCGCATAGTAGGACTAAAAAGGCAATAAACATTTTCGGTCACATTGGTCAACAGACTTCCATCTCTCTTTTTTCGGCAAAGGAATCTGGACACTCGAAGCGGCCACAGATCAAACAACGCACCCTTACCAACATGCTTCTTGAGACGGTCGGATCGTTCGGCGAGAGCGCAATCTCATCTGTTATGATGTGGACATTTGCAGCAATCCGGACACTCTGGAAAGTTTCAAATGCTCACAGCATCATATTAACAGCTCTGTTGATCAGCATCCTGGCAAACGCATTCTTCACATCAAGGGACACATCGGAATGGTGGTCGGAACGGAACGCCGCCAAGTTTATGACAAGAATTGGCGTTGGACCAAATCCAATCATGGGAAAATCCATATTCTTGAAGGACCTCGACGATGCTCTGGCAGGTTCGCCCGTGATCCGATCGGAACAATGGGCAAGCAAGTGGTAGGTCGGTAAGAATCGCAAAAAACCATAAGATGCTGACCAGTCAAAAGTTATGAACAGTTTAAAGAAATTGTAAATGTAACGGACCTGGACTCCCAACATGAAGCTGCTGGGGCCTTGTTCTCGCAACGGGCAACCCAATCAACTGCTCGACGTCTACGGCGTACTCGGCAGCACCTAGGCTCATATCGACACGAGCTTATGATTGCCATCCGGGTGGTGAATAATGTGGAGCGAGAAATGGTAAAAGCCGAATGGGAGAATTGGCTTCTTGATGAGAATCATCGATGCCGACAGGTGCAGATGATGCTTCAGGAAGATCGGAAGAAGAGAAAAAGACAGCAAGGAGATTCCCAACAGGCAATGGTGACTAGCGAGCAGCAGTTACGGATGGACGAACTTCGAACATGGCATGAGAATTATTGTGGCAGCTGCAGGCTTGAACAGGAGAAGCTGTTGAAGGAGAGGAACATATGTAGCGTCTAGTTGAGGATGGTTGATCAGCTCGGCTCCGTAGTGTACGTTGTACATTAGATGCACCAAAAGGAAATGGCCAGGAGTCAGTGTCACCTACTCAAAGTACGAGTAGCCAATTAACCGATTGCCTTATAGGACTCCGGGGGATGCAGAAAATAGGACTTCGGTGAAATTAGCGACGGAAGTAGCAGGATTCGGGATCAACATCAAGATTACGAGTGTATACAATAGGTAAGAGAGGTATGTAGACTGGTAGGAAAGGTAACTAAGTATTGTCCGTACCTTCACTTCGTAAGCATAAACATAAACGTAAGCATCGCCGCGATATCTGTACCCCGTGCTCCGTGCTCCGTGCCCCTTGCCCCTCAATGGCTCAACGTCATCTTTCCCCAGCACCACCGTCAGACAATATCTAGATTCACACCAGCCACATACCGGTTTCCGATACTTCCTTTGCCCACTCCCACTCCCACCTCCTTCAGTCGACTAGACCGCCCTCGATGCGATGATGTCGACGACCTCCAAAGCAAGGCCGAAACACAACTACAACTACAACTACAACTTCCGAGGCTGAGATATCTTCTCCTTTATCCTCTTGTCGCCTTGCCCTTGCCCCTGCCCCGTGCTTGGATAGGCTTGCGTTTCCTCCAATTTCTACAAAGCATCCGCTGCAATCTCACATTTCAATACATACCGTAGCATAGCTAAACTTTCTGCTACTCCAATGCGGTGACACAATTCGGAAATAGGGCCCCTGACAACCATCAGAACAAGCAAGCGCATGTTTCGAGATCCACGCTCTACTTACTCACTATCAGCTCTCTTCACACGCAGACCGTTGATACCGTCGGTCACCTCACCACAACAACATGGCTGCCTTGCACGATGCGCTCAAGTCTCTCGGACCCCTAGATATTGCCGATGCGCCCTTAGACGACCTCAAGCCCTTCTTGTCGGATGCTTTTGGCAAAGGACAGCTTCTTGTAGATTCTGTGCCCATCTCCATTCCGTCCGAAGGAGTCGCATCTCCAGAGGGACGCTCGCGCGCAAGCTCCACCGCATCGTCTGCTTCCGAAATATCGCTCTCCCATGCCCGGTCCGATCCCCCACCCTCCGATGTTGAGGCTCTGCAAAAGGAGTGGAAACAGGTCAAATTGAATCCTAAAGAGAATCCTTTGGGAATGAGTGTCTACAAAATGGGAGGCAAGGATGGGAAAGGATCATGGTTCGCGCGGCGGAGTGTTCATGAAGGGTTGGGTTTTACAAAGTGGAAGAAGGGCTTGGAAAGGGAATTTCCGGAAACAATGAAAGTAACTGGTGGGCCTGGGGAGGGTAACATCAGGGGAATTGGTGGAGAGAGGAGAGTGGAATACAAGAATGTCGATGGTATGGGCAAGATCGAAGGTAAGACCAGTTCCAAATCAATTCGGTTACCGGTACTGATTGCGCACAGTATATCTTCTTTCTGCTCAATTTCCGGGCCCAACGACTCCTCGTGATTTTGTCACGATGGTCATAACTTCCGATCAAGCTCTTTCAGACCAGTCTGAGAATGGGAAGGATGTTCCCCGACACTTCATGGTCATTTCCCGGCCTTGTAATCATCCAGATGCCCCACCACGCGATGGATACATAAGAGGCCAATACGAGTCTGTCGAGTTCATTAGGGAAATTCCCATAGTCAAGCCTCCCCGAAAGTCATCTTCGACAACGAATCTTCCTGCTACTCGAAGTAGAGCCGCGTCTACACTCAGCAGAGATGCAATCTTGCGAAATGCCAAGAAAAATCACTCGCCCCTAGCTGGTGAAAATGGCCATGCAAAAGAGGACAACGTGACTTCATCCGAAGAAGAACAACCCCAGGTCGAGGGGCGGCCGAGAGGAAAGACTATCTCGTTCGACACATCGCGAGGATCAGATGCAAAGGGTGAGAACGTGGATGTTTCGCACGAAGCCGACCAAAGCGAATACAATCCTATCGAATGGATCATGATTACCAGAAGCGATCCTGGCGGCAGTGTACCTCGATTTCTTATCGATAGAGGGACGCCGGGGGGTATCGTGTCCGACGCGAGCAAGTTTCTTGATTGGGCTTGTGGAAAAGACGTGAGTGAGCTCGAAAGTGACGACGAGTCTCTGTCGGGCGATGATCAAGCTACAGGTGGCAACGCCGAGAGCCATCACAGTCATGCACACGATCATAAACGAGATCTGCACAATTTTCAAACAAACGGACATCTAGCAGGGATAGAAGAAGTCACGACACCAATCACTGACGTTCCCGAGCAGCGTGCTACGCACAAAGTTCCGCAAGTTGCCCCAAATTATACCACTGGGGGCTTATATGGGATGGTCGCCGGGGCCGCTGGAGCAGCTGGTGGGTTCATAGCAGCTCACGCCCCTGCCGTCATTTCAAATAATATCCCCCATGCTGAGGAGACAGAGTCTGCTGGTCTGCATCGAGATTCATTATCGTCCATAAGCAGCGCATCTTCTGTTGGAAGTTTCGCTTCTGCACTAGAAAACTACGATGAGAGCGGTAACGATGCATCATCAACTATAACTTCAGGATCGAGTGCTCAGAAGAAGGCGACAGCTTTGCAGGACCGTGAACTTCAGAAGCTTGAAGAGAGGAAGCGGAAGTTAGATGAGAAGTTGAACAAAACTCGTGAGAAGGAATCAAACAAGAAGAGTGAGGACAGCGCTAAAGAAGAAGAGGCACTTCGGAAGGCCGAAGAGCGGCATGAGAGAGAAAAGAAGAAGCAGGAGGAGAGATACAAAAAGGAGGTCGAGAAGCTAGAGAAGAAGAAGGAGAAGGAGGAGAGGAAAGCAGAGGAGCGACGCAAGAAGGTTCTTGAGAAGGACGAGAAAAGCAAGTTGCTACGGGAGCTGGAGGAGGTGAAGGCCGAGCTCAGTATTCTAAGGAAGGAAAAGGAGATTTTGAGAGGTCAAGTCGGTGACCTGCAAGCTGAGAATACTGCTCTGGCTGTAAAGGTGGGAAGGCTCGGGCCCCAGGGCGAAGAGGTCTTGAGGGATGTCAGGGCGGAAGCGGGACGCACGGGAAGGTTGAGAGCCAGCAGCTTGAAGGGCATAACTCGAGCGCCAAGTTATCGGAGCACTTCTAGTGGGGAAAAGGCCACCGAGAATATAGTGCCAGTGGCTCCGGCAAAATCATGAGCTGATGATTTGACTAGCATGTAGGATCTTACACAATTTGAATCGATACAAGCCTCTTCATGCAAATTTGTGGATCACAACATATATTCCTAATCGGTGTGTTCGTATGGGCGACGAGCAGTCCGAGAATTGTGCCTCTGGCTACCTCGCGGGACAATTGTTTCAATGAACTAGTCGTGTTTTGGACATGATATTTAGCTAGGAGTTATGCGCGCCCCTGAGCTAAGCGAGGCTCTGAGCAGTGAGCAGCGCCTCGTGACTGGCCTACGCTGGGTTAGCTTGACCAGAGTTCTTAACTAGAACTCTCCAGATCCATTGGCCATGTGCATACAGATGGTAAGCTTTCAATCTCAGGCAAGAGTTCGGGATATGATAGTCTTTGGAATTTCATGACCCCTAATTTTACCTCCAGTCACCACAAAGAAGTGTTGAGTTCTGGGCTGAACTTCGACGACATCGACTTCGAGATAAACGGTCATAACGGCACACGTCACTCGGGAAAACTGAATCTGCGATTACAACTTATCCTTTGCAGACCAGAACTTCAAAGATTGAATCTAGCCAGTAGTAATTGATCCCCAGAGGACATCTGCATGGCTTTCAATTCGATCGTCTCTGTTATCACCCTACCCTAAAATTGCTCCAGCATGCTCCTCGGACTTCAACATTAGTCGCAGAGAACAGAAAAGGACTGGGAATGGTCACCAAGACCCTTGAGTTGAACCTAGCCAAACCATCAGGCAGCAGGTACTTTACACCAATGTCGATGTCGATATATAGAGCGGAGACTCGACAGACTGAATGCATATGCTGGTAGATGCTGCAATAGAGCTCGGCTTAGGGCGGCTGCTCCCCTCTCTATCCAGTCCTCGAGATCAGGTTCGGCTGGTCATATTTAGACGTCCGCACAAGGAGATCATTCAGATGATCATAACGAAGCCGGTGCATGGACGAGAGGTTTAATTCATATAGATTGGTGCTGGATTGGTGCTTTAGATGTGCTCTCGGTCAAGAAATTCAAGGCGACTGAGAAGCTCATCTGTACACAGCATTCATGGATACAAAACTTACCACCGGATCACTACTCTGTTACCTTATTGAGACTTATCGGAAGCTAGAACAGTAGACTAACCTCGTTTCAACTCAAAGGGGCTTAATAGGGAACGCGAGCTGCTCGTCGGGGTCGGAAGGGGATGAAGATTTCAGCTCCTCCCAAGTACCGACGACTGCCGAGTCTAGTCGTCAACGACATCCGAACCAAATAAACTCTCATTCTGGTAACACAAAATCGGACTGGATTACGACACAGCTGGATGCGACACAGATGGAGCCATCTCACCATTGTTAGTGCGACTCGACATGAAGATGTGCTCAGCTGGCTTGATACCCCGCAAGACGCCATTCTACTATTTACACCTGAATTGAAAATACACCACAAGGGTCGTCACATGACACATCCCGTGTACTCTACCTAATTTCAACTAGACTAACACTCCGGAGGATACAAGGTCAAAGTTAAATATGAGTCCTCTGTGAGGAAACGTGTCTTCAAGACTCGACATATTCTAATATCGTCTGGGGCTGCCGGAGGTCTGTGCAGCCTGCAGGTTCCGTGTCTACCTGCGTCGATGATCACGAGAACTTCGGCCTTGCTCCGGTGTGATCCATGTTTGCAGGTTGTATTTACTTGAGCGTAGCTTGTTCGATTTCGGGGAAGAAGTTAATCTGGTTAACATGATGCTCTGTCCTTCGAGCCTGCTCTTAGCAAAGTGCAGGGGATATGGGGTGTGGATATGCCCAATTTACCCAGGCGAACAAGAATGACCGGGATCCTTACTTTTTCTGACACTTCTATAGGCATTCTCCCGTCGCCTTAATCAGCATGAGCAGCGTCATGGCTATTCTGTAAATTGACTGGAAAGCAGTGAGAAAAGCCTGTCAAATCATCTGCAGATCTCAATGAGGCAGATCTAGGCAATGTAAGCGAAAAGATCAGGACGAGGGCTGAGATAATTCTCCGAGATAGATTAAAACTACGCGACTCGTGCGGTTTCGATGCACACCCCACGATTAATCTGGAATTGGTTCCGTGTGGGCATTTCCACCTTCTCTTTGTGGACATGCTATAACTCTAGATACAGTATAACCTCGCCATAAGAATGTGGGGCGGACCGAAGGAAATCAGAATATATCTAGGATATCCTTATAGCGAAAAGGAGTCTTAGCATTCCACCTGAAATTATCTAATTGAATATCTAATTGAAGGAAGGGCCAAACAGAGGAATTTTCCGTCACATAGAAGCTCCGTAAGAATATTTACCTTTTGTAAACCCCCTGCGAGCCCTTGTTCGGCTTAAAATTCTTAAGGATATTCCTCATAAAAAGTATATTCTTATTAACTACGCCGAAAAATTCGGCCCAGGCAAAGCAAGAATATAGTGGAGGTATTCTTAGTTCGAATGTTCCTGTGATACTGTATATTCTAGTGTGCAGTTCAGAAATCCGACAGAAAGTAAATGATGTGAGGCTTCCACGCTTTGTTATACCCTCCTGGTATCCTCAGGTGTCGTCGTCTTGAGTACTCTGGATAAAGGGAAAGTGTCTGGGCCAGATGCACCGACAAAAGACCTCATGGCTGGACCTCAAATACGCGCGGCAGGGTATTTTGTTTGTCAGTTGTGTGCTGAGTTGTAATTACGGAGTATGGCGATACTGCTAATTCTAACACTTAGGCATCTCTGGCCGGGTGCCTTGCCGAGGCCCGTTGAATAGTGGAAAGGAAAGGAAAGAGCCCGAACGAAGTCTGGCGTACCTAGGTAACCAGTGGCCCTTGGCCGACAACGTGCATGTCGACGAAGAACTTAAGGCTACAGCGAACAAGGTATTGTGATTTCCTGCCCGATTGACGTGCCCAGACAATGGAAGATCACCGCGGCCTTATGGGTCCTCATACGGGACAATCAACAATGAAAGATGAGAGATGAGAGCACAACGGAGACGTGGAGACGGTGGTTTTAGATGTTATCCCTGGGTATGGAAAGGCATGGATGGTGCAGGTACATGTACGAAAGGTACAAGTTCAAGTAGTGAGAGCGCTACTGAGAGGAAGGGAACGGAAGTGAAAGACAGAGGCAGGCGACCAGGTACAAGACCAATCAAGGAGCTCAATTGACTTAGTCTCCGATAGAGGTCTTGTTACTTCAAACAGTCTCCACGCCGGACAGGGCCTCCAATGTAAACCAAGATCTCCATCACTAAAGCAAAGTTTATCCTGGCTATGTCTCACGCTCCAGCAGGCTAGAGGCTTATGGCATCATTATCAAGAACAATAGACTTTCTCTTCGTGAGAAGTAGTGCTGCTCTCCTTCCATTTCGACTACTATGCCCGTGTGCGCTCATTCCGTACCTGACATTTTCAAGATTGCCTCAAGACCACCAAAGTTAGGACTATACAAAGCAAGCGGCTTAGCCACCCTCTCATAAGATTAAGTACTCTAAAAAGAAAGAAGTGTGCTTTCCAGTCCAGTCCAGTCAGTCAGGTCGAAGTTCCGGGAAGCACCGCAGAGCAATTGCTTGCATGCCATGCCTGGCTTGAAGAAGTCCAGTTAAGTATACAGGGTTCAGTAGAACCAGTGGTAATCGTGCATCCAGGTCAAGGTCAAGGTCAAGGTCAAGGTCAAGGTCAACAGTCACCAAATAGAACGGCCAATAATCACATCTCCACAGTTGCGTACCTACCTAGGTAGCAAACCCAGTACCTCATCAGCACCTGCTTTCTGAGGCTGGCTGGTCATCATATCAGTGCTAGCCCAACAGAGCCTGCGTGGGAGCTACAAGACAAGACAAGACAAGACAAGACAGTAAGGGAAATTTACCTAGGTATACCTGCAGCACCCAGCTCTACCTAGGCAGCCAGGTGTACGGAGGTAGGTAGATATGGGTACAGTAGTAGTCAATCTTCATGCACAAAATTCCATACGAATTCGTCCACTGGTCCGTCCATATTCCAAGTTTCTCTTGTCAATTCCACCTTCCTACCTTCCTACCTTCCTACCTTCCTACCTACCTAACTGCCTGCCTGCCTGCCTGCCTGCCTGCCTGCCTAGCTACTTCAGGTACTTTACTTCACTCACAGTCAACTCCGGTGCTACTGACGATTAAGTCATAATCATTATATGGTACAATCTGCCAGTTCCTCATCCAGAGGTACCCACCCACCTACCTACCTTAAGGTACTGTATCTTACTGACCGGATCTGCTGGTAGCCCAGCCCAGCCCAGCCTAGCTCAGTAGTCCAGCCCTGTTCTGTTCTGCTCCATCCCATCCCATCTCCCCATCTCCCCTCCTCCCCTCAACCGGGAAGCCGAGCCATATCCGTCTCAGTCTTCTCTGGCTCCCACCCTCGCCCTCGCCCTCGCCCTCACCCTCACTGGCCACTCCACATCCCGCAGAACTCCATCGCGGTGCAGCCCTTCCCCTTCCCTTGCCTTCCCTTCCCCTTGCCAATGCCAATGCCATTGCCTCGCCTCGCCTCCGCCATCTATGAACCACCTGCACCCGCACCTACAATTTTGCCAGTACCACCCAACAGCAGCCTACTTTCTTGTATTTGTATTTGTATACTGCATGCCAGGTAAGCCCCTCTTGGTCATCATCTTCTCATACATCCTTCATTCCGCGCTCCTCTTCAACAATAACAACAACAACAAGAACAAGAACAATCATTAACAAGAACAAGAAAAGCCGTAAGCCTTGAAACCTCCCGCGGTTCTCAACCGCAGCGCAATCGTCACAGAAGGTCCATATCAGCTCATGAGAATTGGCTGACCTGCGCAAAACCACCCATCCAAACCACCGAGGTATCCATCACGACTTACGTGACGGCGTTGTAGCACCCTCCCTACCAGTGCTCTCTGCTCTGCATGAAGAACCTGAGTTCACCGGGTCGCATGGCGGGGCAGTAAGAGTAGCTTAGAGGCTCCCCCCCCCACCGATAATGTCCTCGACACAGCCTTTCCAATCTTCGGATTCTCTGGACCTGGAGCAGTTCATGATGGAGAATAGTCACCAGGCGCACAATGGCTCCCTAGCTACCCCGCCACATGGAGATGTAATCGGCAATCCTCAATTCGCCGACTTTTCGTTTGCTTACAACGGCTCCACGGAGAATGGACTGCCAGGAGATCTGACTCTGGATAACACTGATCCGTACGCTCTCTCTGGTCCCGATTCCGCCTCCGGGAATAAGCATTCGACGACATCCATCCACCATGACCACCGCGGCTCTGTGTCTTCTCTTCCTGGAGATCCGCGGGGGTCCATAACATCTAAGCCCGCAGCATCCCACGCTGGTTTCAGTAATGGTCCACTTGGGCGGGCAGGCAACGCCAGTATCAGTGATGCCTCAGACGAAGCGAGCCCTGCGAGTAATCGAGCCGGAGGTCTGTTAGATGGCACATACAATGATGAGTTTGGGATCGGGAGCGGGGCTTTGGATGGGAGCGATTTAGGGAGCAGGTCCAAGGAGGAGAAGAATGATCCAAATCCGCCATGGAGCGAATTGAAGACGAAGGCAGGGAAGGAACGGAAACGGCTGCCTTTGGCGTGTATAGCGTGCCGTCGAAAAAAGATACGGTGTTCGGGAGAGAAGCCGGCGTGTAAACATTGTCTTCGGTCTCGAATACCCTGCGTTTATAAAGTTACCACTCGAAAAGCTGCTCCACGGACGGATTACATGGCTATGCTCGATAAGAGGTTGAAGAGGATGGAAGAGCGGATCATCAAGATCATACCCAAGGAAGAACAGGACGGTACAGCTGCAGCTGTGACGAGGGCTATTGTCAAGCCAGGAATACCAGGCGCAGCGACAGTCAAGAATATAAATAGCAAAAAGCGACCAGCTGATGAGGCTTTTGCGCAAGAGCTGGATCATTGGTCTAAATCTGTCTCGAACTCAAACATAGACGGCGGTGGCTCGAAGCCAATGCCCTTGATGATCCAGGAAGCCGAGGAGAATCGGCTGCTAACTGAAGGCGCAGAAGCCTTGCCTTCCAAAGAGCTACAAGAACACCTCTCGGAAATCTTCTTTGAAAACGTCAATGGGCAAACATATCACTTGCTACACAAGCCAAGCTTCATGAGAAAGCTACGGTATGTAATGCGGTCAACCTCTGCGAATCTCTTGATGCTGACTTCTTCTCAGGGCTGGAACGGTTCCACCTGTTTTGATTCTGGCCGTCTGTGCCATTTCTGCACGGTTCTCAACACATCCAAAACTCGGGACATATCCAGCATTCCTGAGAGGTGAAGAATGGGCTGCTCCAGCTCGTAGCATAGTCGTAAGACGGTACGAGTGGCCCAATATCACTATTTTGACATGCCTTCTGATATTGGGTCTCCACGAATTCGGAACATGCCAAGGCGGAAGAAGTTGGTCACTTGGAGGTCAAGCGATACGCATGGCCTACGCATTGCAGTTGCATCTTGACCTTGACTACGATCCACACAAATTGGGCGGTACAGCGGAGCTAAGCTTCATCGACCGTGAAATAAGGCGGCGAACTATGTGGTCCTGCTTCCTAATGGATCGCTTCAATTCTTCTGGGACGGATCGACCTATATTCATCAAGGAGTCATCAATCAAGGTTCAACTCCCTATCAAGGAAAAGTATTTCCAGCTTGACATGCCAGGACCGACCCAGAACCTTCAAGGCGAGGTGCCACATCCAATATCGGCCGGCGAAGGCCAGCTCTCCGATGCAGAGGAAAACATGGGTGTTGCAGCGTACATGATTAGATCCATTGCCCTGTGGGGTCACATTGTTAATTATCTCAATCTGGGTGGGAAAGACCAGGATCCACATCCCATGTGGCACCCAGATTCTAACTACTCTCGCCTCGTCAAGCAGACAGAAGCATTTGTGTCGACGCTCCCAGAGTCCTTGAGGTACACCCCTGAAAATCTTCATACGCACGAGACGGAGGCCTTGGCAAACCAGTTTCTTTTCCTTCATGTATCAGTACAGCAGAACATTCTTTTTATGAACCGATTTGCAGTCCCCGTTCAGCCTGGAGGTCGGCCCCCACCAGATGTCCCGAAAGATTTTGTCGCGAAGGCAGGCGCCAAAGCGTTCGAAGCAGCTAACAGAATCACCGGTCTATTACAGGATGGGGAGTCACACTTCATCACGGCGCCGTTCACTGGTTATTGTGCGTTCCTTTCGAGTACTGTCCACGTCTTCGGATCGTTTTCAAATAACCCTGCCATGGAAGCTGCCTCGAAGAAAAGTCTTGCTATCAACATTCGATACTTGACCAAAATGAAGAAATACTGGGGCATGTTCCATTGGATGGCCGAGAATCTTAAGCAGCAATACAGAGTATGCGCCGATGCCCGGAGTCAAGGGCCTTCTGCGAATACCTCATCCCATTCCCCAAGCATTTTTCAATATGGAGATTGGTTCGATCGTTATCCTCATGGTGTGTCACAATCAGACTTCGAGGATCCTGTCAGCGGGATAAAGAAGGAGAAGGGCGGTGATGCTGTGTTAGGGGAGAAGTCGGGTCTGCATACCGTGGAACAATTCTTCGACACTCTCGAGTTCCCCCAGGCTCCGCAAGATCGCGATGCTGTCAAACTTCCGAAACGTAAGATCAGGAAGAGCCAAGCTGGTCGGCAGGATCAACTCCCACCCGTCAATACCGATCTTTCTGATATGGGACCTGGCAATATGCAGATGCAACAAACCGCACACCAAGTGCCTCCCATCTATAATCAAATGAGCCCCACGACACCTGTACATATGTACAATCCTCAGCAAGGCTATTATGGACATGAGGTCATGTTGCCGCCGCACCAGCAAGGGATTCTCCCACAGCTTGATCGTCAGCTTGTTTTCGGTGCCTATGCTAATATGGATCCTGCATCTCAGGGCATGCTCGATGGCCAAGGTTGGGATATCCAAATGGGTAGTGGGTTGTCAGGGTTCACGACAGAGCCGACAAGTGCTTGGTTTATGCCATTCAATATGGAACCCCCGGATCTTGGCCACGAGCAGGATGTGTTCAATACTATGGGGGGCGCTTACGGTATGGGGGGAATGATCGATAATAATGGAAATATTGGAGGCCACGGCAGTGGCTAGGCGGGGATTTACTGGTGTAAGGTGTTTTGATCTTAGGCGAAATATCCTGGACTGTGTTTTGTAAGTAGCGAAGGTGGGTCGAGCTCTAAGCGGCCTTCAGGTGGTACTATTTCCGTGGAGATAATTTCTCGAACCATGCGTGTACACATGTCTAGATTTTACAGGGCAACTAGTCACGATTGAGATTTGTAGGAATCTCGGTAAGTTCACTTCATCTTGCAAATTTCAATCGTCATCTTGTGGCAGCGGCATTTGGGCTTGGGAGAGTAAGCTGGAATCCATAACACCATGTAAAGGCAGTGAAAAATGAGCTCAATCAGCGTGTTGACTTGTTACATACGACCCCCACAGTAAAATATCAAAGAGGTTGACTCGAATCGCTATGCTAGATATCACGCAGGTTGAATGACACCCTTCCCCTTCCTTGACCTCTTCTTCTTCTTCTTCCCACCCTCTACAATATCAAAGCCATTGTCAGCTTCAACCTGGGGTTCGTCGGCATTCAAGATAATTTCAGGTCCATCCTCATTGCCGAAGGTCTCCTTCCTCCACTGGCGTAGTCTAGCCTTCTTCCCGAGCTTCTTCTTATCCTTCCGCTTCTTCTCGGCGTCCCTGAAAGTAGCCATCTTCTTGAGACCAGCGAACTCATTCAGTGACGCGTCAGGAGCCATAAGGATATCTCGCGCTGTTAAGCCGAATGTTGTGGGTGAGGTCTCGCGATAGCGGAATAGCGTCGTTTGCTTAGATTTCGTGGGAATGACGAGATCCATTTTGCTGTCCACCAATGCCTCCAGCTTCTTCCTCTCTAGTCGAGCTGCTTTCTTCTTCTCTTGTTTCTGGTGTTGACGTTCCTTGCTTGTTTTTGACTCCTTTGATGCACTGTCGGCTTCGTCTCCGGATGAATCGGAGTCTGAAAGTGTGAATCCGGGCTTCTTGGAATCTTCCTCGTCGAAGTCCGGAACGATATCCTTGACATCAATGTCATCGTCCCACTTCGGTTTCTTGATTTTCTTCTTGCTAACTTTTCCTCGAGCTTCCGCATCCGCATCCTCATCATCCGACTTTGCCTCCAATTCCGCGTAATACTCCTCACCAAATTGCCTATTCATCTCTGTTTCCCATTTCCCATCATCCCAACCATCGTCCAGAAAATCCGCCCACTCTTCTCCCTTGAGTGTCTTACCCCGAATCCCGGCGGCTTTCTTGATCTTCTTGAGCTTTTCCTCGGCCTCCTCGATCTTCAGACGTCGCAACTGTGCTCTCTCCTCCTCTCTTTCCTTCTTGCTTGCTTCAATCTTTTCACGCACAGCGTCTCTCTGCTTCTTCCTGCCACTCGGTTCTTCCCTCCTTACTGATTTTGCAGCAATGACATCTCTTGCATAGGATTTTAAGACTTCATTACTTCCTTTGGAATCTTCAAACCTTAGGTTGTATGCCTCCTCAAATTTTTCGGCACGTTCATCCTCCTCATCGTCATCAGATTCCAACGGCTGAAAACGTGCCCCATCGCTTGGGACCCAAGCACGGGCTGCCATGAAGTTGGAAAGAAAGGTTTCGGGATTCTTGTCAGCCGAAGCAATATCAAGATCAGCCTTGACCTTCGCCGCTCTCGACGGATGTACACCTTCGTTAGTGGTGTGATGCTTTGATTTAGGAACAAGAAATCCACCATCTTCATCAGCTTCATCATCCGATTCGTCCACAGCCGCGGCATGCATTTCCTTCACGATTGTGTTTTTAAGATCTTCTTGCTCCTGTGCAAAAGTCCGCGGCGCATCCGCTTCCTCCTCTTCCATATTGGTGTTACCTTTCAGCAAGTATTCCCTGTGATAATCGCTCAAGTACATTGGTTTATGCTTTTTCGATTCAGGAAGCTCAGATGCCGCTGCATTACCATCCTCCTCTATCGGGGTGTAGAAGGTGACATCGGTCTTGTACACTCTCGGATCCTTGGACCGAATGGCATTGAGTGCGTCGGAGATCTGGGCATCTAGCTCTTCTGTTGCGAGAATCCCTTCGTCGTCCTCTTCCTCATCATCGGATGAATCTGAATCCTCGTCGTACTTATCGCCATATTGACTTTTGAGTTTCCGTGCAGAGTCTTGGTACTTTTCCTCAACTAGTCAGGGTCAGTATGTAGAGAACTACGGGCCATAGAGTGAGCTTACGGCGATGTAACTCCTCTCTCTTCTTGTTATGTTCGAAGCGCTTAGCATAGTCTTGGTTGATCTTGAACTCGAGGCTCTCAACTTTGACCCCGCCGTCAGAATCACTGCCCGAGTCGCTGTCGTCCCAAAGATTTGATGTTTGGTCAGCCACATTTGTACTGGCTTTGAGCTTTTTGCTACCGGTTGATCCCGAAGCCTGACTAGAGCCTTCTGCTTTTCGTTTCGCCATTTCCGTGCTGCGTTTGTTGGAATTGCACCTATGTCCTGGTCGACAATCGGCGCAAAGCAGGATGCAAGGTACAAGAGAAAAAGGTTGGCGGCTGAATATTTTATTTTATTTCATGCCAAGCCAAGCACGAGGCTCGGGTTGACCTATTGGGTACTAGCCACTAGCACTAGCACTAGCCTTAGCATGGCCGGCATGGCTGGCTGTCCCGCGTCATCCAGCTCGTCGCAGGTTCAGGTTCACGAGTGTCAAACCATCCAACCAAGCCCACAAACAAAAGACAACGAATTACTCTGATAACCATCTCGCGCCTTTACGAAACCACATTCAAGCTCCTCAGAAGCCCCCCCCCCCCCCCCCCCCCCCCCCCCCCCGATCTACAATGCATCTCTACGTCACTCTCCTCCCACTGACCCTCCTCGGTCTCACCACTATCATAGCTGCCCTCCCAAATCCATCTCCAAATTCAAATGTCAGACTCACAATATCGGTGCCCGTTCGTAACCCTTCTTTCTCCCCGCTCCTCAGCATCCACTTTCCGGGTGTTGTTTCAGTTCTAGCATCCCACCCTTCTCCTCTCAGAACGCACCTCTTCAAAATCAAGCACCAACACTCTTTCCCCTCGAACTAGGAAGTAAAGCCTACTGCTCTGCTCTCCACTGTACGTATATCTCTAATCCTCTCGCATCTCATCCCATCCCCTCCCACTCCTTACACATCTCCGTCCTTTTTTTTCTTTTGCAAAAGCATTGTGGCATCAAACTTTGATATCCGACATTTGGTTCGTTGATGGTTTGAATGTGTGTTCATGTGATGTATAAGAAGTGATGGTGTTACAAACTGGGTGAATTTTGGTAGATGGATGTCGGCAAGATAGCGATTGCTGTAAGGGACTGAGTTGTCAATCTGGGTATGATGAGGATGCGGGCGGGTATCTGGCTTGTGAGAAGTAAGATAGGGAGGTGTAGGATTTAGTTCAGATGGGGAGTGGTGATTATTGATGAGTGGGGTCGACTGGGAAGCAGAGTGAGAGATTGTAGGATGGTGGTAGAGGGTGGTTTGTGTGGGACACCAGCACAAGAAAATCAAGGTATCAAAATGATTGTGAAAAACCGTTCGGGAAATCAACGCTTCTGTTTCATTGCTTCGCTCGTTCTCTCATCTCTGCTTCGTCTCTGGTATTCGCTCGCTCGCTCCCCAAACAAAAACTCATAATCCAGTTTATCTTCCTTCCCATTTGATGCCGGCCAATCTACTTCTTCCCCTTTCCTCTCCCCTTTCGATTCTTCTTCTTGCCCTTGCCCTCTGCCTTCCACTTATTCTTCGCATTTCTTCTTTTGCCCCTCCCATCCTTTTTCTTCTCTTTCACCTTCCCACCAACTCCAATCTCAACACCAATCACATCCCCGGCAGCCACTACAAACACCACACCCTTACCATTCTCCTCCTCCTTCACCATGTTCTTCTCCTCGTCCTCCTTGCCCTGTTCTCTAACCCACTTCACCGCCCCCTCAACACCCTCATGCACACACTCCCTCCACACCCTCATCCTCCCCTCCTCCCTCCCCTTCGCCTCCTGCATCTCCCTATTGTACCCCTTCCCCTTCCTAACATCCCTTTCCAAATTCGTGCCCACCTTAACGATCCCCATCGACTTATTAACCTCCTTATAGAAATCCTCGCTGTACAAAGCCTGGATGCGCTTATCGTTGACGAGAGTGGTGAATGCGCGGTCGAGGATGGTTTGGTTGGTGAGAAGGAATTGAGTGATGGGGCCAGTGAAAGTGATGCTGGCTGGACCGACAGGTTTGCTGGATGTGTAGATCAAACCATTTGAGGGGAGAGGGATGAGACCGTCCCGTGCCATGCGGAGACGGAGGCGCGTGATGGAGTAGGAGAGGTTGTAGGTGTAGCTGGCTTTGACTCGCTTGTCTTCCTCGGCTTGTTGCGCGAGTTTAGGGGCATCGAGCCTTGCTGTGTGTATGGCGAGGGCTTCGGTTTTGGCTGATGCTACGGCGCTGGCGAGGATTTTGGTGTATGTGGCGAGGTTGGTACGTGCTACGGCGGAGGCATTGTCGAGTTTGGTCTCGGCGTCTTCCTCTTCCTCTTCCTCGTCGGCGATGGTGACGGGCTCGATGGCGGTGGTGTTATTGTCTTCCTCGAGGTCCGGGACCGACGTATTCATTGACGAGGAGCGCGACATGCGGGAGTAAGTGTACTCGTCCCAGTCATCGTCGTCATCAGAATCATCCTCATATATGACGCCCATTCTCTCCCGATTCCTTCCCTGGTCCAACGCGCGTTTCAGATCCTTCTCTAGACATTCATCCCAGAACTCCTCACATACAAGACGGCGATCGTAATCGTCGAACGTCTCCTCCTTCTCTCTCCACTCTTGGACTGCTTGGATGAGACAGTCTTGCTCCTCGTCGCGCCACGCGACAAAGTCCTTGAAGTAGGGGGTGTCGAGGTTTTCGAAAGCCTCGATCAGCTCGCAGGTTACTCCCGATGGGTTGGTGAGGCGGATTATGGGTGGTTGGGAGGTGGGTGGTGGTGTCAGGTTCTTCTTTGTCATGGCTAGGGGGCGGACGATCCAGGTGCACTTGTTCTCGAGGTGTCCTGGTCTCATTGCCTCGAGGACTGTGTTCATGTGGACGTTTGATGAGGTGTAGTAGAACTCATACCGGTCCTTGAGGTCGGCGACGAGGGTATTTGCAAGGGAGAGGATGGCGTCGGTTTCGGTGACGATCTCCTTGGTGGTTTTAGTGGTGGAAGCCATGTCGCTGGAATCCTGGTGTGTTGATGTATTGGTGGTATCTCGAGTTTCTGTATCGACGATGAAGTCTGGCTGCGGTTTGAAATTTTCGACGCGTTGTTCAGAAAGTGCGGGACGCTCTTCGGTTTCCGCGACTTTTCTCTGTGGGATGTCGCTTGGCGAGGTTGCTATTGTGGTGATAGCTTCATCCTTGGCAACGACCTCGCTTATTTTGACCGGACAAGGATCGACATCGTCGTAGAGGTGACCGTAATTATCGTTGTCATCGTCTTCCGAATCTTCTTCATCAGTGTCGGAGTTGTAATCTTCTGGGATGTACTTCGATGCGCGCCATTGCTCGCGATGTTTGACCATTTTTTGGTGTCTTTGTTCCTGCTCATCTTCCACGGCCTTCTTGAGTCCGTCCCATTCTTCGATACTGCGACCTTGCAGTTGCATTTTCTTCTCGATGGCTTGGCCAAGGAGTATATCATTGCCGTTTGCGAACCACACCTCTTCCTCTTCGCCGGCTTCAACTGGGACAACCTCCTTGTCTTGATTGAATTTTCTCCAAAACATGTCGTCCTCATGCACCTTCTCGCATAAATTCTTAACAGGTTGTCTATCGTAGACCCAAGCATCATGATTCTTTTGGAACTGGCTCAAGGTCTTCCTCGCCTTATTGTATCTTTGTTTTTGAGCCGTCCTATGAGCTCGGTTCTCGATGGCTAGGATGAATTCATTATTCTCAACAATCATTCGGTCCTGTAGCCACTTACGCTCAATGAAGCGTTTATATGTGTCGGATGCGTGGCCCAGACCTGGAGAAAATGCTGGTGTGCACTGCTCGTACGCTCTTGTCGGGTTTCTCAATATCGAGAGATGTGCCGTTGGAGTTTGCTGCTTCAAGAAGAAGGCAGTAGGCCTCGGAGTGACTTTCTTAACACCTATAATTGACTCTGCGGAGCTAATAATTTGGCGGAAGCCGTCAATGAGCTTTCGCTTGAGGGTCACGGGATCTACATCACGTGATATGGATTCCGGTCGCTTCTCGGAAGCGACTTTTGGCGTCGTTGTCGACGTATTCGCACAGTTGAGTACTTTTTGGACATCCATAGTTGCATCTATGATGACTTGCTTGACCATGTTCTTCATGTCGATGGGCGTTGGAGTTTGCTGCATCTTTGGCGAGGATTCGTAGTTGCAGGATTGACACATGTTGAAGCTGTGTATGAAACGACCTGGGCTGAGCCGAGAAGGTCGTTTAGGCGTCAATTTGGTGACTGGAGGCACCTGGTGAATGCTTTGAGCACTGGCTGTATCGACCGCGTGTGTTTGACACTTTTGGTGGAGTCGTGAGCCTGGCTTTGACGGCTGCGAAACTGGTGACTGAACGATTTCGTTTGATATCTGGGCCAAGTGGGTGTAGATATGTGGATATGATGAAGAGTGTGGGCTGTAGAAGAGAACAATTGTCGAATGGAAAGAGAAGAGGGGACGGAAAGAGGAGCGAAGTTTATGTACCCTGGCTATACTCCAGCAGAACCTTGGGTTGGTTCAGGGCGCAATCTTAGACTGTGTGCTTGGGGCTTAGCATTGCGATTATTCTGGTATCGTCAACTTAGTGACCCCAAAATGATGTTTACCGGATGGGCAAGTGATCATCAAACGAGACATAGCGCCAAGAAAAAAACACTTGGTGTGTGGGATGAAGAGCGACTAACTGCCTAAAGAGAATGAAAACACCGGGGTCTTACCGTAGGTTCCAAATAGTCAGAAGTTTGGAAGTTTTTAGACTTAATTACAACCGAACTTTGACACTGGAGGTCCAAATAAAACAGGTGCGACATCACATTCAAAGAATTGCCAAAGGGAGACAAAACCAATTTCATTATCTGAAAGAGCGTTTAAATGCTCATGTCAATCTTGGTGGTCGACCGTGATATTTCGTGACGAATTCTCAAATTATGAGGTCTCCGCGATCGATTTAGGTCCGGGTAGTCCCGAATAACCGAATATGACAATCAAGATAGGCCCGATCCAGTCCATGTTCGAATCTAGAGATGGACTTCTTTGGCATTCAGCTGGAGTAACCACCAGCCAAAATGGAACTTCCGGTCTAGGTAGTAGTTCATGAGCCTTGCAAACACCTACAAAGCCAATTAGTCAGAAATATAAAATGATGTCTGAATGATGGCAGTGACTAACCCGAGGAAATCTTCCTTGATGCTGGCAATGGCAAACATATTTCCGACCTCTGCTCTGGTACCGACGATCTTTACTCGCACATGAGTACCGACCTCGATGACCGAGTCTTCATTATTCGTGTACTGAGGAGGTGTGGCATTTGGGTCAAATTTGATATCTGAGGGGATGAGCTGCTCCTGATTAGCATGCTACTGGAAGCCCAGAAAGATTTTCCACTAACGTGAGAGGATACGAAGAGTGACAGGGGACCAGCATTGCAGAAGAAGCCGACTTGGTTGACTGATGAAACAATCGCATCGACCTGTCAAAATATGTGAGCCCAGCACGAAACAAAGCCCGTATATGATCTTCTCACAGTCTCGCCCTTAAAGGGTCTCCAAACAACGGCACGGTAACCAACTGTAAACTCGGCGAGTCCGCTGCCTGGAAGAATGCGACCCTCTGAGATGTTGAATGTGTCCATGATTGTGATGATGTAATAACTGCCTGTGCAAGTGCCCTCAACATCCTTCAAAAGCTTCCCCGTAACCAGCTCGTGCATATTTCGGCCAAAGTACGAGGGGTGCAGAGTTACCTGCCGCTCGAGGTTGTAGAGGAAGAACATGATGGGTGGTGGTGATGGCAAGAAAGAGGGCGAGTCGTTGGAAAGAGGTGTTCGAAGAAGGTCTGCAACCTCGAAGGACGCGCTTTGAAGGAATTATAAAGTGGTGAAACGAAGCTGGTGAGGCAAAAATGAATTCCTATCGAAGGTGCCCGAAGACGAATGCGACGCGCTGCACTTCCGAAATGCGCCCTTATACGCCCATCAATATTTCTCTGTGCTCGCAATGACTGCCTTAAGCCTGCAGATAGTATGCGCTCGATCCCTTGAAAAGTCTAGAGGAATCAGTCCAGTACGCAGTAAAGCGCTGGGTTAGCTGGCAGAACATACACTGCTCAAAAGAATGAATTCGCAAGGACTGGACGCTCCGGCACTGCTCTGGAGGCTTTCGCAGAGTGCGCGCAAAGGTGGCCGAGTCGATGCGGGGATTTGGTCTCGAGAGAGGGACGGTAGACTTTGTTGTTGTCGTCGTCGTCGTCGTCGTCTTTCTTTGTTAGGACCAGCACAGAATGATGTTGTCGGTGATTGATATGCGCCAAGGATGCTGGCATTTCTTTGTTCATGAGGGACCAGATATTCGCCTCGAAGGTGTAACTCTGAGACTCGGTATCTTTAAAGCCCGATACTGCATCCCGCGGCAAGACAAGGCACAAGGTGGTGTCCATTGAGAGCCCCAACAGCCGGCCAGCGCAGAGAGTTGAGTTGGAGTTCCACATGCAGATCCGGGCCGTTGTCTCTGCACATGGCACACCATGCTGTCATGGGAATCAAGCCACCAGAAACACCTCGACTCAACTTAACATCGTATATATCTATCAATCGCCTACCGACTTCAATTCCTACGAACATTATTCACGGCTAGGACAGCCAACAAAGAGCAACTCACATTGACGTAGTCATCTTCCCCACCTTCTCTTTCTTCTCACATCACGCCATTCCGAGAGTGGTAATGGTTGTATAGTGATTCAAAGTCATACTCGACCTCCACTATCCACTCCACTCCACATATCCTCCGAGCTCCCCGCCCTCACAACTTTCCTGGTTGTACAACACTTCTTTGGCAACCTCACCACCCATTGCCAGAATGTCTCTCAACCTGGAGAAGCAGCTCTGCTTCGTAAGTTGATGCCGCGCAGCTACCAGGGCAGTTTCTAACAGAATGCAGTATGGAGCGTATCACCACAATCCCACCAATATTGGCATACATATGACATGTGTCCCTCTGATCCTGGCGACCTCTTTGTTACTGGTACGCCCCTGAAATCTGCTACATTGGAACTGCGAAGCTGAGAACTCTACAGGCAACCAACAGTCCGACCGTCATCCCCCTCCCAACATGGCTTACCATCCCCAACCTGCCCCTTAACGCTGGCACGATAGGAGCGATCCTCTACAGCGGTTTCTATATCCTCCTCGAGCCAGTGGCAGGCAGTATACTGCTCCCAATCATCATCGGATGGACTGCCTTCGCGAACCACCTCACAGCCTCCGCATCGAGCACACTTGCCAACCAAGCCAGCTTCGGAGTCTTCCTTGTATCCTGGATCGCACAATTTGTTGGACATGGAGTGTACGAGGGCCGGGCCCCTGCGCTGTTGGACAACTTGGTGCAGGCATTGGTTCTTGCTCCGTTCTTTGTCTTCATGGAGGCACTTTTCAAGTTCGGATACAGACCAGAGTTGCAAAAGAGAGTCGGCGAAGCTGTGGACAAAGAGATCAAGAAATTCAAGGCGGAGCAGGCACAGAATGGAAATGGAAGTGCCAAGAATGGCAAGGCGAATTAGGATTACATTCGATACAGCTTGCCCGGAAACAATTGGCTAGAAGCCAACAGACTGAAATTCAGCGATGGTCGCTAGAGAAGGACTCCACATCAAATCGAGTGATTGAAGATTTGGCTAGATCAGCCAGGAGAAAGGCAATTACGAGGGGAAATAAATGGCCAGGATACGAAAAGTATTAGGAGGGAAGAAGTATGCAGTGAGAAACCATATCATTTCTTCACTTGCTTGCGCGTTTCGTCAATTTTACTTTGCAATGCCATACGTTAGTTGCGGCGATTAGAACGGGCATGTTTGAGCCAGGAGTTAGGTCATGATGATTTGGCGAAGTCAGAGTGCAATCTGGGGGAGAGAAATAAAGGCTTCTTTTGGTGTCGTGCCTATGTACAAGGACTCAATATATTGAAATTTAGCACTGCCACATATCAGTCCTTTCCTTACTTGATTCTACCGCCACTGGACGTTGCGAAAAACAGGTGGTGGGGCTGCTATGGGTATTGGTGTCCAGCTATGCATGGCATCAACTAGATGCTCATCGAGATCGGACATCAGTTCTTCAGTGATGGCAGAAGGACTGACGGGCGATGGATTGGACTTCATTGGCGACAGGAGTGGCGAAACAGGATCTACACGCAATTCTCTCATGCCATCTGGCTTTCGGATTGGCACTGGTTTGTGAGAGATAGATGGAACAGTCTTCCCTCGTCTCGTCTTCAAAGGCCGGATAGGAAGTGGTCCTTCAGGCATGCCTGGTGGCAATCTACCATGAGATCCCTGCTTCGCAGCAATCCACTGGTTCCAATCGATCGCAGGCTCCTCGTAAAGAGGCTCTGGGATGGGAGGGCCTGACCCGATGGTCCGTGGGTCAGCGCCAGGAGTATTGATATACTGCTTGATTAAATTAGGTTCAAGGTATGTCGAATCTTTTTGTTGACGATCCCAGCCATAGCCATCTGCGGCTTTCCTTGCATCTGATCGTAGCTTCTCTCGACTTTTCACACGCCGCAATTCTCGCGGCTTGTCGCTTTTCTGCTCTCTCCGTGTAGCTTTCTGCGAAGAGCTGGCCTGCCATTGAGGAACTGTTTGTTTCTCCACCTGTCTCATCTCAGGCTGTCTTGCCGAAGGACGAGTTCGCGGCGGTTGAGAAAGCGGTTTCTGAGGGAGTGGCTTAGGAGGAAGTGGCTTTTGCGGGAGTGGTTTTTGAGGGAGTTGCTGCTGAGACATTGGCTTCTGAGGCAATGTCTTCTGCGCCCCCCTCATACTCTCCCTCTGCTGCATCGGAATCCTCGAAACGCCAGTCTGCGGCCTCGGGATCCCCTCTTGCCTGATACGTTCCCTCTCAACCTCTCTCCTCGAAGACCCATCCCGCGGCCTCGGGATTTTTGTTTTATTCAAATCCGCAAACTCGGCAAGTCCCCTCGCACAGCAAAGCCCGCCATTCGCCGCCCTATTCCTCTCATCAGGCCTCCTCCCCTCAGCAATACAAAGCTGACACCGATACGCCGCTCTCTCCTTCTCCTGTCTCGCCTTGACAACTTGCTCGTCCCTGATCTTCTCCCAATTTTGGCTATCTTGCGCTTCTCGGGCTTTTTGAGCCTCGAGTTGAGTGTCGGCGCAGACTTTGGCGAGTTTGCATTTGGGACAGAGATCGAGAATTATGCGTGTTTCTCTTGGGATGGAACAGATGATGCAGATTCGAGGGGAGGGGAAGAAGCAACTGAAGATTCCCAGGCTTTGTTGCCGTTTTGCGAGGTTGTAGCGGTGGTGGTAGTCTTTGCAGTGGTAGCGTGTGTCGAGCTGGGTGTGGGCGCAGTGGTATGTTGTGAGGAGATGGCACATGATTGCTGTGCTGTGCTATGCTTTAACTTGTTTCGTTCTTGGGTAGGTTTTCTTTGCCCTTTTTGGTTTTGGTTCTGGTTGATTCGTTGCTGTCTGTTTCTCTTCAGATCTCGAATTATTTCTTGTTTGGTTACTTGATATTGGACTATCCCAGGAAGTATCTGGGCATATGGTAGAGACGTTTCGTATCAAGGATATGATATGGAAATCAGGAGAATTGGACGGCAGTAGAGAATACTCATTGTATATTAGTTTTATGCGCTATGTATACTTCCTGTTCTTTCTTCGCTTTGTGTGTCTTCTTTGTGTTTATCTTCGGGATATCGATGAAGCGAGCGCAGGACAATAGCACTTTGTTGTTTCGTAGGTTTCGCTTCTGAGTTGTTCTTTGTTGACATTGTTCTCGTGGCCTGGTGTACGAAGATCACCCTTTTGTGTGAAGCCACTAAGCCATCTTTTGAGATCATTACGAAGTACTGAGATTCCGTGCTTCGAGTTCCTATGGCTTGCAAGAGCCAGACCTTGGTAGCTCGATATGAAGCTAGGCGCTTGATCCACGCCCTCACTAGCTATCGAGGAGACATTTCACTGCATGTTTTTGAAACCATTGAGTCCACTCTATTATCCGATGCCAAGCTGGTGCTGTTAGGGTGGACTACGTCCGAATATGATGCCTGTATCTCGTCATGATATAGGCGCATCTACGCGGTTGATTTTTGCATTTCTTTGGAAGAGGAGTATATAATTCATGATCAAGTTCATATATAACACACCTCTCATGATCTACAGCGAATTTCACACAGCTTTTGCCCTCATTCTCACTTCAATCCAAACCAAGCCTCCGATTCTGCCAAGTGAGCAGGACACGAATGCCCTACACCAGTCGCATAAATTCCCTGCACATTCGGTCCATAATTACTAGTCTTGTAATTCTTCTCAGGCGTGTTATCCTTCGAATCAGTCGCCGTCATGCTCACACCAAAGATATTCGTCCACTGCTTCAACTCCTCCTGGTAGTTCTGGGGAGCAATCGTCCCGTCTACTGAGCCGTGCCAGATTTGCATTCTCGGGCGTGTGCCGTTGTAGCCTGGGTACATTGCTCTTGCTACGTCGCCCCATGCTTGTGCTGTTTTGGTGCTTTGCCCGTTGGCGCAGGCGTTGTTCCATTGAGCAACCCCGGAGCCCGCGTAGCATCCTGCTGCAACGCCTGAGTACACGGAGACCGCTGACATCAAGTCTGGATATGCGGCTGCCATCACGTTTCCCATCATCGCTGCATCGACGTCAGTATCTCTTCAAATCTCAGCGAGAAACGAGAAGACATACCACCAGAAGATCCTCCCGTCACAAAAACTTGAGTCGCGTTGACTTTGTACTTATCCATTGCGTAGATGATCATATTTGCAATCGCATTCGAGTCCCCGCCTCCGTTCCTCACAAGTGTAGACTTGCTCGAAACATCCCAGCAACTTTGTGGGGCACTTGGCCAGATACTGATGTATCCTTTACCATCTGATCCTTGTTTCCATGGGATCTTGCTGTTCTGGAAATACTTTTGCGCGGAAGATTCGCAAGAGTGTATTGCCACTACGAGCGATGGATTGGGTTTGACGTTGTCGGGGACGTACACCCACCTACCTTGCTGTTAGTATTACCTGAATTGGGGAGAAAGAAGCTTAGGTTGGTCTCACATCTGAGCTTTCGAAGTAGCTTTTCCTCCATAGTTGCTGACCTGTGTCAAGGCCGCTCCATACACGCTCGAGAAAGCCAGTGCTGCAATAGTAAATAAGGTAGAGAAATGCATCATGTCGATATGTAACTCGAAAGTTCCCAGCTTGTTTCCTCCAAGAAACAGCCAAGCACTACTCTTTCGTGCAGGTCGTTTCCATTTTGTATTCTCTCCCACGCCCCATACGATGCAACACCCTCCAGCCCATCCATGTCCATAGCGGAATTATAGACAGCCTGATATGGAAAAGTGCCGAAGTCAAGCTTTTCCCCAAAGGCTCATGACAAATAGCCGAATCTGGGCATCCAACCAACCCCAGCATAGCAGATGAGGCTGAAACAAGCAATATGACTTCCCCGCAGAATCGAATTCTCGCTTGGGACTTTGTAGTATATTGATTGACTGATTGCCCGATCGTCGGCTGGTTTGGGATTGGGAGAAAGGCTTTTTGGGGTCAGGTGCTGTGGGGAGGGGGCTGGGGGATAAATGGGATGGAGATCTCGAGTCCTTGCTGAGAGGGTGAATGTGACACGTTGTGGAGGGATACCTTGGGTGCTTGGTATGCATATTTTTGGAAGCTTCTTTTTCTCATGCTCTCTGGGTGGAGTTCTCAGTCAACGCAAGGTGTCTTGAAAATATGCGTCAACTACTTCTTACCCTCGCCGCGTGCCTGCTGGATATCGTGGCCGCACATGGAGGAACATCGAATTACACCATCGATGGTATCGATTATGCCGGGTATTTCACAATCTCCCCCTATTTCATTGACAATTGCTCATACCTTACAGCTACGACCCCAACTCTCCTCCCTCCCAACAAGACAACGCGCCCTGGCTTATCCAACGCTCCTGGACCTCAATCGACCCCATCTTCTCACCCACCTCCCCCTTCCTCCCATGCAACTCCCCCGGCTCCCCGGCCCCCTCCTCAATCCCCATTCTGCCCGGCCAAAACATAACAGCAGTCTACCACTACTGGCTGCACACCGTCGGACCCATGACCGTCATGATGACGTCCTGCGGATCCTCCTGCACGACCTTCAACGCCTCCGAAGGGAAATGGTTCAAGATCGCTGAACGAGGCCTGTTGACTGGTACGGTGAGAGAGGGAATGTGGGCGCAGAGAGAATTTTCGACGTGGGATGGTGATGGGACGGATTTGTGGACGGAGATGATTCCGAGGGGATTGAAGAGGGGCGAGTATTTGATTAGACATGAGATTGTGGCGTTGCATATTGCGAATAGACCGCAGTTTTATCCGCAGTGTGCGCATCTTGTTGTTAGGGGAGATGGAGAGGATGAGCCTGGTGAGGAGTATTTGACGAGGATTCCGGGGTTGTGGAGTATGGATCGTGAGTTCTCTCCTCCTTGTTCTGAGTCAAATGTGGTGAGGGGGGCGCGGAAGGCGAGGGTGGGGATGGGGCGAGATGAACTGGATAGTTTGCTGACCTAATGGTAGAACCGGAGATCAATCTTGATATTTATATGCAAGATATTGGGAATGCTACGGTATGATCCTAGCTCTGGTTGTTGGGGTGTTCGTCCATTTTACTGATCAGCCTAGACATACAAAATTCCTGGGCCACCCGTTTGGACGGGCAAAGCGACTGCTGGCGTCGACAGGCTGTCATACGGATTCAAAGGCCCGAAGTAGGAACCCAAATGCTATGAATTGAAATACTTCGAAGCTTGTCGTCACTATTTTGTGCCAAATGATCAAGCAATTTCGAAGTGTTCCATGATTGACTGGATAGAAATGCGAGCACGGGAGACGGGAGCTTCCTTTTCGTGCCATGCAAATCGGTCTGCAAATCGGTCGCTATTCACGCTTGTGTTCAGGGGCTCACACGGGTCTTCTCGCTGGCATCACGATATGTCCTGACGAAAATTCATGACTTTGTCCGCAATAGTGCGTGCTACTGAGCAACCTATGTAATACTTTCCAGTTCTTGCATGTATATATTCCGTAATCCACGCATAAGTAAGAAGACATAAAGGATCCACCATCACGGAACACCCCTGGAGATATGCTTTGAGCTCAACCCGTCCTGAACTTGTCTCGAAATCCCTCATCTCTTGCAGAATGCGCACTCGGTAAGGCCCTCTGAGGAAGATTTATGTCAGTGCTGATTTTATGACAGATCTGGTAGGGAATGGAAAACTCACTAGCGCCTTTGGTTGGGCAGTTATCATCCGTGCTATCAAAACATCAGTCTTGTATCAACATCCTAGTCCTATTTAAGCAAGCTTACCGTCCAGCCCAGACCCAGCAATTATACTCATAAGCATAATCCCAACCACTGCGGAAAATCATCAGCCTTTTCATTCTCATCGTCCAGCATCAGCTCCGCAAACTTACCAAAGTCCATCCACACACTCTCCACCTCGACACACGCAATTGAAATTGTACTTCTTCCCATGGGTCAGAGTCTTGACCGACTTGCAGCTCTTCTTATCGCAGGTACGGCAGAATGCATTGCCGTCACCGACGATAGCACACGAGTGGACTTTGAAGCCGGTTTCTTGTCGTTTGCGAAGGATGTAGGCGGGGTTTTCGGTCATCTCAGTGGGAAGGGAGAGGGAAGTGGCGAGGGTTAGGAGAGTGCTGAGGGTAAGTGCGAGGTACTTCATCGTGACTTTTGTAGCTTTCGGTCTCTTGATCCAGGATAGAGGAAATATTCCGAAGTCTGAAGTTCTCACATAGAATGAGTCACATTTGTCTGGACATGGGGATTTGTTATCACTTATATAGACTGGGACGATTCCAGAGCCACATGAGAATAAAAAAGTTCAGTTTCCAGACTTCAGCTCGCTTCAATCAAATAGATTGAAAACCTAAATAGACATACAAAAGGACCTCCTTGACCCCTCAAGCCCACCACTCGTCGTCGCTATTCCATCGTCCAAGGCGGGATCCGTACAACTCCCCTCTCCTTCGATAACCAAACTCCGGCCCAACAATCTATCCATCTTACAAAGTCATGTCCTGAACCGCGTTAGTAGAATTGCCATTTATGCTGAATCCTTCTACGAGGAGCTGAATGTAGGCCAAGGATGCACCTGCATCCACCCGAGAGCCGATCTGGGGGGTCGGGTGCTGGCGAGAAAGCTTGCCGCTATTTTGGGGCTGCTGTAGCCTATCGGAATATAAATGGGACATGTGCTGTAATATATAGCTTGTTTTGTTGAGAGGGTGTTCCAGGGAAACGAGTAGTTTTATTGCAGATGATCCTTTTGATTCTCTTATATAAGTGGACGGCGATTAAGCGATTGCCGAAGAAGGGTCAGATTCAATTCGCAATCAAATTGAGACTAAATGTTTATAACGAAGTCGATTATCTTATTAGACACGTGTATCTGCTTAGTTATATATTGTGGATTGTAAGAAATTGGAATCACTGTAATCATCTTAAAACCAAAGATCATTTAGGTAATTTGTGCAAGTTTTACGGCGTTTTTACTGTTTTTCTATTTTGGCTGTTATTTCTGCAGCAGAATGCGTTGTTATTGTCCCCGAGGTACTTAAAAAGGATTCGGGCGCATGGTGTACATTGCAAGGGAAAACGAGACTAGCTTGATCATATTTTGACTTAGATCAATAGCAGGGTGATAAAATGACAGGCCAAAATTGAGAGAAGTTGTTGACTTACTCCTCGAGATCATCTCCTTCGTCCTCGGGTTCGGGCTCACATTCCTTGACTTGTATTTTTACCTCTAGGATGAGATCACTGGCCTCCCACACTCCAGATGGAGAGCCTAGATCTACGGGAAGTCGTGGTTGCTGTTCTTCAGCGACCAATCTTGAGCTTTTGTCTTCCGAAACGGCCACAGCAGACCAGAATTGACTCGCATCCTCGCCGTCAAGGCGGATGAAGTTGATTCTCGAATCCACTGTCACAGTACCTTGAAAATCAGCAGCTCTTGCGTCGTATGCTACGATGTCAGTCTCACCCACCTCTCTGCCCACATCACCTTCCCACACGATCGTGTCAGAGTTCAACACCTCATTAATCTCAGCTAGTCGTTCCTGCCGAGTGCTGAGCAGCCAGATGTGAGGGTAGCGATTGCGAAAAGATAGTCCCCCACCAGTGAGGACAATCCCATGCTGCAGAGCCCATCCCACTCGCTGATGATCTTTGATGAAGGACGGAATTGAACTCGTGGGTACAGACTCCGGAATGGAGAAGAAGTCTCGGACTTGCTGAATACGCGCGGCATTATCTGGACGACGATTCTGCAAGATTGAGGAAGAGCGGACGACCTCAGAAGATTCGAAAGGAGTATCTCTGAGTCTCAAATCAGCAGGGTTGACAGTTTGGACATACACTTCTAGTCGGATACGGCCTTCTTCTGGCGACCAAAGATGGATTTCTCGGTAATTTGCTGAGGCATAGCTGAAGATCCCCAGACTGTTGTCGTTTACCCGTATGTCCATACGGTCAGTATTGCCGCTCCGTCCAGGATCCCCGAAAGTGAGTTGATTGGACTGGACCAACGGCTGCTCATCGTCATCGTCATCTTCAGCTGTCTCTATCAGAAGCGATGCAGGCACCTCATTGTCATCCTCATCGGAGTCTTCTTCTTGGTCTGAGGGGAACCCTCTTGCTTGCTCCATGTCTTCGTCCTCATCTTCCGAGCGGAAGCGAGGGTTCAGGATCTCTACTTCATGTGACGAGGTTTCGTCTCCCGTGAGACTTTGCGCCGCAGAAGAGCGGCGGGGAAACAAAGTCCCCAACCCAGGAGATGGAATATCGACATCCATCAAGCTGTGGGACAGGGATGGACGACGCGTGGTCTTGGTGATGCTATTCCGGTCATCATCTTGCTTCTGATCAGAGGTACTGTGTTTGCGCTTGAACTTGCTCAGTCTTTGAAAGATTCGAGACTTCTTAGAAGCATTGCACTCATGCTGCTGGGATGAACTGCAGCCCAAGTTAGCTTCGGTGGGGATCTCGCTGGGTACTGCTCCTTCAAATGTCGGCAAATCTTCCTGGAACTTCGACGCGATGGCCACTCGAGGGTTTGCGCTACATTCAAATGCCTTCAGTTGCCACATTCCTCGAGGAAAGCAAGTGCTGCATACCTTGTCAGGCAACTGGGCCTGACCAGGAACTCTTGGTTCTGTCCACTGATTACCGCAGTCACAGAGACAGTACCATTCGGGATGATCGTCATCTTCTTCACTGAGCCCATCCCCACGGAAAGGTCTCCATTTGCCTTCAAGCGAGACGCAGCTGCAAGGTCCCTTGGGTGTGTTTGGATCAGACTCTTGGCAGAAGTTCCGTGAGGGTTGGTGTCTGGCGACACACATCTTGTACCTAAGACACTGGTAGATCCAAGTGTAGTGGATGGGTGGTATATCGGACATCTTGAGAAACTGTATGTATATTTCGATGCCCACGCTTATGAAAGTTTGCCGAAGAGAGGACAACAGACGCTCATGCGATGCATCAAGGACCTGGCTCTCATCCGACCTCATATACCTTTATATAGAGCTCATACGATCATGGATGCTGTTCGTGGGCCTGATTCGTCCGAAAGTTTTGTAAACAGCGAGGAAACACTTCATGTGGGGAAAAATCCAAGAAAGATCAAAGACTTTACTGGCCGAGATCAGATCGAGGATATTTGTTTCTCCATAATCCTATCGTCGATTTTCTTTGAGTGGTAAACCAACAATGACCTTGTTCATAACCCACAAAGATTGCGTTGGTTGATGTCTTTGTGATCTATCACACCTCCATTCAGAAGCCTGAAAGTTCCGTGGGAGATGCCCCAGGAGCTCTTCAATTCAAGCCAGCCAAGTGCTGAAACTGCAGGCTAAGCGAGTTCGAAGCCCAGTAACGCAAAAGAATCTTTGAAGGGGTGCAGGACATCGACCAACACATTTTGAAAACAGGATCTCTGGAAGCCAGACAGAAAGTTCAGTCCTGGACAGTGGTGGATGATGTAGTGTCCCTATAGGCTCACTGCAGATGCTAGAGGAGCACGACCAAGTGTTTGCAATGGGGCACAGACTGGTATCACGAGAACCAGCCGGCTGCTGGACGTTGAGTTAGACGGAAATTCTATAAATGCTCAATTGGACTTGCATGGGACATCACAGTATTATAAGTAAATTCTGATATTCTATATTAGTTATTCCGATTAAATTCCGATTAAATTGGCTAAGACACCAAAAAAAAAAAAACTACCTCCTGTAGGTAGTTTCTGGGAGCACCTGCTCCCTCGCATCCTAGGTCTGTGTAAAGATGGCGAATCTAGAGGAAAAGTGATGGAGCTCAAGATCTGTCATATCTCCTAGTACCCATCCCCTTCGAAAGGTCTTGTTCTATGATGCGCGGGGCCGGGCGCCGTAGGGAGTGCAGCGATGTGGAGATCTTCGGAAATCATCTCATCTCCAACTCTCTGCAAAGGTGATATACGCCCAGAAGACAGGGGACGAGAGGCCGAAGGTGTTCCCATCCAGGGATTATATCGATCCCAACCAGGATTCAATGTAGGGAAGACAGGCTCGGTAGGCACATTTCTTCTTCCGGCATGAGGTACACGATTACGACCTGGAAGATCAGGACGGCCGATACTAGGAGGAATTATTGTCATCTGCTCCCAGAAGGCCCTATCTACCGGGTACGTTCCTTGGCCCTTGGGAGCTAGAAGATAATCAAGGTCAAGTGGCTGTCCTTGGAGACCGAGATCTCCATCAACGCTCCAGGTGGTCGGCTCATAGAAGTTAGTTGCTTCGAGGACAGAGATCTGCTGTCTTCGGTCTTCGTCGCCGTCACATCTTTTCCAAGCATCGGAAGTTACGTATTGTCGAAGACGGGGATTACTCACCTGATTTTGGCTTTCTGGTGTGTTATTTGGTCTTTCCTCCGGCTGGTATGGAAGATCACCGGGACCTGGGCGGACATTTGGAACCACATCTGTTGACAATGTCCTAGATCCTGCTCCATCCTGCTGGCCAGAAACTTGCACTATTGGCGTCAAGTTTCTCGTTTGTTGTCTCTCATTGGCTTGAGTCTGTCGCAACTCTGAGCCGAAGACCTCTGGTTGCTCAAACTGATCTCCGAAATCAATTACTTGCCACATCGCGCCGGGGTAGCAATTGAGGCAGGTTTCTCGACGAGGCTCGGGATCATTTTCCAAGTGTGTACCAGGTATCTTTATACGGTGTGTATTGGATGCCTGGACACCACATCTTCTGCATTGGTAATCGAAGACGAAGTGAGTTGGGTTTGTGGGTGCTGTGCGAACGTCGCGAAGTCGCGCCTCGACTCGTTTTCCAGTTAATCGCCACATTCCCCGAGGAAAGCAGTGATCGCAAGGGATTCGCAGATTGTTAGAAATGCTCTCGGAAATGGAACCTGTCAGTCTCAGCCCGTCACATTGTCTGCAGATGTAACTTATCGTGTTTGATTCCTCCATTGTGGATCATTTTGGAAGAGAGTCTTTGTAGGCTGGTGGAGAAACCACCCAGGGCACATATGTATAAGTTCAAGCAAGCTAGTGATTCGTCCGATACGTAGGTTAGATAGTTGAATAACCTATAAACAATCAGATTTGTGGTGGGTTTAAGCCGGTCAGCGCTCTCAAACTCTCCAAGAGAAGTTTTCAACAGTATCGAAGGAAGACTTTGTACGAACTGTGGATTTTGATTGCTCCGAACAAGCAGAACAATGGGAAGTTACTAGCACAGTAGCCAAGTAACGATTTCGGATGATCTAATCAAACAGTCGGAGATATCAAAACAATGATTTAAACATTTCTTTGTCAAGTTTGTCCAATGGATACTCCTCACACAGTAAAATATTCGAGAACTTCCTTCGAAATGACTCCATACAGACTTGAGTGATCACGAACTTTCTGTTCCAGTATAACTTACAAAGAACCACGGTAAAGAACAGCATCAATAGACTCGCTCATAAAATGATGCATCAAATGCACCCGGCTGACATCCGACCAGTTTTCCAAGTTTTCGGTTTCCCTCCTGAGCATACCAAGAACCTGAACAACAATCATCATGTCGACATCATCTAGTCAAGAGGTTAGAGGGGCGAGCAAAACCTGGGTCTGCTGCTCTTGTGAGACACCGATGCCACGCTTTTGGCTGTTGGAGTATCCTTGTCCAATGTGTTACCCCGACACGATGTGGAAAGTCTCTGAACTTGCGAACCCAGCTCGTCTGATCCAAGAAGGTCAGCTGTACTTCAAATTCGACTACAGTTGTATCGAATGCCGCAAAGACCGCCCAAATAAGATATCGTGGGTCATCCGAAGATTTCGGGCTCGAGCTGGCTGGCGTTTAGAGGGAGAAGGCTTACTTGAAGATCCGTCACCACCACTCTGGACTTGCAAAGCCTGCTATCCCGGTCCAACTGGCATGTGGAAGAAGCGTAAGCCTGACCTGCCATCTGTTCCAGAGAGCGAAGATGATGATCCTAACCTTACATGTCAATCTACACCCAGAGAAGGCAATAATGCTACTCTAGCACCTGCACCTGCATCTGTTTCCGTTGACAAAGATGGCGAACAGGCAGATCGTCGACATGCTTATCGAGCTGATCCTACTCCGGAATGGCTCACAAGAGTCGATACAAGTCTCAATGACGTTGAAGATGAGTCGGATTCAAGCGTCGAGGAGTAGATCCTTCTTCCACCCGCACCCTACACCGGCCGGCAGCTTTGTTGTTGGCTTTGTCTAGCTCTGTTAGGCATCAATCGAATCAAGAGCTACGCCTGTATCTACTAGAAAAATAACACGGTCCAACACAAATGAAGCATGTCAGACATTCCAATCAGTAAAAGATGTGATTCGAGGTGAATCCGATCAAACAAACAACAAATAACCGAGCCTTGGCCAAACTAGTTTGTCAGTATGGAGGGGGACAACCTCCGGTCTGACGAATCACAGCTCGAGTAGTACCTTGTTCATCTCCAATCATACCTTTAGCGCTCTTGAAGAACAAGCTCTCTTCTGTACAATTCTTGTCTCGTCAGTGATCCCCTCGAACCCCTGCTCACCTAGCTCGGACTAATTTAGGTCTTCAAAACCCTCCGCCGGGCACATTCGAGACCTAAATATCTCTTCTTGAGGTTTCCTTTCTTGAAGACACAACAACCCATTGTGAGCATTGCTTAGGCTATGCGAGATGGACTCCCCTCCTGGCTTTCCACTCTTTCCTAAGCTCGTGTCGGAGCTGCGCCTTCGCATCGTAAATGATAGTATTCCGTTGCTCATCCCAATCTTCAAGAGCTCTTCGTTAGAACATGTTCCACACCGAAGTAGAGAAGCTGGACTGACAGAACGATTCCAGTGGAAATACGCATTCCCTGTCCTCTCCACCCCCTCAGAAGAGATCATCGTCATCATCGACCGCAACATCCATTTCCTCGCCACTCCACCGTCCACCTTCCCCACGCAAATCGTCCTCAGTTATGATCTCAGTGCAACATTCGCACCCCGTGCTCCACCACCTATCAATAGGGAGGTAAACTACGAGTTTCAACGCCGCTATCGCGTCGTCCTCGATCTGTTACCAGATATCCACAGCCCTGTCCCAGCGGTCCGAGACACCACTACAGCAAGACAGATAATCCGGTTCAATCTTTCCAAAGACACAATCATCGAGCCGCCTTCCCTCTATGCATTATTCAACATCTTGCAAAGCCCACCATCTCTCTCAATACTGGCTCGCTTCGTCGGTTTCGACCAAATCCTTCGTCTCAGTACCCCGCTGGAACAGCCTGTCATGAATGAATTACGTTTCCTCACGAGATGGCTGTTTACTGGCCTACCACTTACATGCAACGACTCAAGCAGCTCGGGCGCCTTGACCAATCCGAACGCAGCCCTCGCATCACAAACCCGCTCCATAACCACCAACCTCACATACGACTCTCCATCGGACATGTTACATGCCCGTAGGCAAGCACTCGCCGTCTCTCCTCCCGTCCGCTCAGGCGACACCGAATCAGCTCAGAACTTACTGCGTACGACTAGAGTGATTCTAGTGCATGGTCCAATAGACGAGAATTTGGATGTGGAGATAATGGGATTGTTTGGGGAGCGGGAGGAAAAGCTTGGTGAGGAGGTCTTGCTGGAGCGGATCGAGTATTCGTTGTTGAGAAAGCGGCTGTTGATTTGGTGGATGGCATAGAGGAGGAGCTGGGCGGGTTTTTTGAGGTTAAGTAGGGGCTGGTGGAATTGAGTGAGGCACTTGGGGCGGAGGCTGATATGTATATATTGGGGGTTTGCTGATTGATATCTGCCAAGGGAAAGATATCACTTCCATCGATGGCCTTATGATCGACCTAGCCTTTCCCCGTTGGCCCCATCGTGTTGGCTTCCTTTCAGTCCTCTTGACGGGGGCGCGCCTCATCATAAACACCTATCTCCTCCACCTTGCCACTTAAATCACTCTCATAGCCCCTCTTCCCCTTCGCCTTGGGTTCCAGTCTCCAACGCAGAAGTCCTCCAGCCTCGCAAACGCCTCCCTTTCGAAATGAAGGCGGAAGGAATGCTGAGAACGATTAGACAGCCAACACTCTCAACAAAGGCAATACTGTCAACCATCAAATCAACATCCACAATCAATTGATTCCGAGGCCGAGTACCTGTAGACTTGTTCCAAATCTTCTGAAGCATCAAATAAAATTTCCTTGACATAATGGTCCCTGGGTGCTCCGTGGTCGGATGGCATCCCCCGGAGGCCCAATTCCAATGTCAACAGATGCAAATCAGCTCTGTCTAGCGCGACCCTTGGCCCATCTTGCCAACGCAGCCGCCCATTGCTCTGGAAATGGATGGAAATCATATCAAATCATTATAAATGCTCGAAGACCGGGTGACTCTTTTGATTGGGTTTGAACAAGGAAAGCTGTCTGACCTACTAAAGTATCTCCTCGTACCTACCTTCCAACGCCGGGATTGATGGGATTTTGATATCCCGCACAGGAAAACAGCCAATGCAGTTCCCCGGCTTGAAGAAAGTCTATCCGATGTGGGCATGGGAGTGCATTGGACTGCGATCTTGTAACGCGTTTGCTTATTGACTGTGAGTCTCGAATTTGGCGAATGTAGACTTCTTGCCGAGACATTCAGGGGTAAATAAATGTCAACCGGCCAGACGTGATGAGAAGTGCCCTAGTAATTAGCCGTTTGCTTCATGATAGGCGCCTTCTTGAATATGCTGCCTCTGGCAGTGAAAGCATGCTCGTCGTCGTTTGTGTCCGAAGTGATCTCGGATTCTGCCTTCGTATAAATCTTGTGCTGCGTTGAGCAGAGTTCTAGACAATTGTGACAAACAAAACACAGAAATGCAGGGCACGGCTATTTTAATCTGATCACCATCCATCCCGCTGCCACCCTGCAAGTGTGAAACGGTCTCTTGTTCAGTTGACACGCCGCTATGCCTGTTGGCGAAAGGCTAGTCTTCTTCGAGCAGCTCAAAACACAAACTAAACCTAACCAAGTAAGGGGGGCATTCGCAGGATTGTCAATAAACAAGCCCTGGCTGAATTCAGAACCCAAGCAACGAACCCCGCCACGTCTTCTCACGAACGCGCCCCTTAGGAGTACATCATAACATATGGTGTCTTAAGATCCTCACTATTCCCTCACCCACCGGCAAATATTCACCTGAACTTGCTTCTTGTATCGCCTTGAAAGCAATATCAGATCTCCCTAGCGACGCGTTCCCACGAATCAGACACGTCCCACAAGGCAAGGAAGTCGCGATAAACGCATTACCGCAACAACGTCCATGCTTGCTGGCTCCTCTCCGTCCCCTTCCTGGCAAACAATTTCCAATTTCCCCCTTCTAGTTCTAGACAACTGTCATTTCTGATCGTCACTCCTCCACACTACAACCACCACATCTTGCCCGCATCTGCGACATTCTGCACTTCCTGCGAACGACCCCGCGCAAAAGAAGAAGCAATCCTCGACGATCCGACCGACTGATCCATAATGGCTCTCCAAGCCGCATACCAGCAGTTTCTCGCTGCGCCAAAAGAGTCCGCTCTGGCCAGCAACGCGTCCCTCCACTACATCACCACACTTGTCACCCTTAATGGATCTGCTGCGATCATCAAGCACCTCGGCACGCAAAGTCATGAGCTCAAGAAGAAGGAAGAGAAGCTTCTCGACGCTGTCGAGTCTGCAAATGCACTTGCAGTAGAGGTTCACACAACAGTGGAGTTTGTTACAGGAGGTGGATCCTATTTACCCGGACTGGATGACAACTTCCTCGCGGACCGTGTTGTTACTTTCCCAATCGTATGTATTGACCTGCAAGTCCACAATGAACCTCGCTGACACTCGCAGATCCATATCGTCTCCTTCAACCCCGATGGAAAGATCCAACAAATCCGACAAAACTGGGACCAAGGTTCGCTGCTCAAATTGATCGATGTTATTGGCAAGACCGGGCGCAATTGGCCAATTCGTGATGGCATGGATCAAATAAAGTTGATTGCTTCGAGCGTCAAGTTGGCTGGAAAAGTCGACTCCAGCGATGGACAGCCGACTACTCGATCAAGAGAAAATTCAAACAACGTTACTCGCGATCCGCATGCATCTCTGTCGCTTTTCCAGCCCCGCGACAAGAACTACAATGATTCCCTCCCAGCAGTTGTTGCCCCTCGATCGTCAGCTAAGCCCGCACCACGCAACTACCATGATCTGTTTGTAGGACAAGATGGCTCCCCAGAGCTCCCAACAAAGCCTGAACTCACCCGTGAGGCATCTGACTCGTCAAGTATTGCACCAAAGGGTGGCGCAGGAAAGAACTATCACCCATCTCGTCTATTCGACCTCCCAGATGAGGATGTCCCATCCCCAGACAAGAAGGGCAATCCTGCTAAGTACCAACATTTCAACTTGGGCGAAGTCAGTGAAGACCGCGCAGAGAAGAGACCACCCCTCAAGGAAGTGAAGAGCAGCAAGCACTCAAGTCAATGGAACTTTGACGATTTCAATACACCCCAGCGAGTTGTCCCATCCAAGGTACTCCGTACAAACGATGTCCGCCACTGGGGTACCAGCGACGACGAAGTTACCGACAGCCCTGTCAAGATCAAGAAGGTTGATAAGCCACGAAAGGATGCCGAGACGCATTTCGAATTCCAAGACGATGGAACCCCAGATGGACCTCGTTTGATCGGCCGACCACGTGGAGCAGGGGCAAACAATGGTATGGGGATCTACAAGAACAATATGTTTGACGAGGAGGATGCGGCTGCTGCTGGCCCTGAGCCAGTCAAGCCAACTCTTGCCAATGTCAAGGAGAGAAGCAAGGACTTCAACCCACAATTCGCCATGACCGACGACTCCCCAGCCGGAAAGCCAGGACCACAACGGATTCCAGAGGACAGAGCTAAGGTTCTCAAGAACATGGATGCGAACTGGGCTGCATACGATCAATCGCCGAACCAGAAGGAGAATGGCATCAAGTCGCCTACTGGCATGCGACCAAACTCCAGTAAGGGCCCGCTTGCCGAGAACACCAATTCCTCGAGCAACCGAGTTGAACAACACAAAGGCATCACAATTGCTGGAGACGGAATGGGTGGTCGCAAGGGTGCCGGCAGACTCGACAGCAGCTCCAAAGGCATCACAGTCGGTGGTGATGGCATGGGAGGCAAGAAGGGTGCCGGTCGACAGTGGGGATTCGGTGACGAGAGTGATGGGGAAGAGGTCGGTGGTGCCAACACTCAAACCAAATACCGAACCGGCAAGACCCAAGGCAAGGCCCAAGCAACGGGCGGAGACTTCTGGGACTTCTAAATCGAGAGATCGAGATTGTTACAATGTCGAGTAGTAGAGAAATTGGAGGATCAGAAACGCACTCACGGCCGTGAATAATGCCTAATGCGGTACGATGGTTTACGATCAGCATCAACACAAATTGCATTTCCTATTGTTCGACCTAAGAATATGGATGGGCTGATGGCTGACGCGATGATGGTTTTCCTTACTACTTTTCCCACTTGTCTGTTGCTCCTTTGAGTTTTCCTTGTTGTCTGTTTACTTTGTTTTTAAGTACGATATCCGGTTGGTTGAATGGTTGGATGGGTGGAGCCAGCAAGCGAGTTGAACGCTTTGTGGATATCGATTGGAATGGAACGGAATGGTATATGCAGATTATCATTGGATTGCGGAGCGCGCAGGATGGGGTCAGGGAGAGCTGCATAGCATTGGACGTGGAGAGCGAGTCGCTGCTCGGAGGACGTTGCGGCTGGAGGACTTGTCTGTATGTTAGTGTGTCTTGTTTACGATATCAACAATGAAGCAGGAATACAACTGAAACGTCTACGATTTTCTATTCAGCCGTATTTTCCAAGCCATGAAGATTGTAAGTTGACGGAATGATGGGAGATCGCAAAAGGGATGTGAAGCGAGATTTATGCTCGCTAAAGGTAATACAGAATATTCACCCACCCGCAAAGACCGTCTGTTGTCAAGCGAGCCATGCCCTCGAGTCTTGCCGAAGCGATATCGGATAGGAGTGGATGTTAAGGGAGCGTAAGGTTTTGTCAAATTGCGTCGCCAATGTACCAGGGAAATAAACTTTGATTCAATTCAGTCTATTGAGTTATCTCCTCTGAAGGCACCCAATTGCTTGTAGAATGACTTTTGCCGCTGTGACTAAGTATCCAAAGTGCCTCAATCGTAGAAGACCGAGGAGATATTCGTATGTAAACAATACCACAGAACCCTCGCTTATTCGTTAGTTCGAGTTGAATTTTCGATTGCGTAGGAGGACCTCGAGGTGTACTACGACGAATTTGGCATGGCAGAATTCATAGTGATACTAACATTCTTCTGTTGGGATTCATATCTAGTCCGTGAATGCTTACTTCAAATCTAAGAGCTTAAATCAGACATGCCTGTTTCTTCTGATATTCCCTGTCTCGATTTATCATACAGCTCTCGCATACGCCAGGAAGTGATGTCCAATATCGGGGCTCGGAGGCCGGGAGCAGGCGCGCAATGCTGGGCACGGAAAAAAGGATTTTGTAATATCTAGACTGGAGAATAGCTTTCTTTTCTGCTTATTTAGTCCTTTGCGCATTATTGCTTGATCGATTGAGCCTTTGAAAACACGCTAGAATTTTTTGAGCGGGGTAAATGGAGAATCCCCGATGACCCCACATAGAGCTAGCGTTTGTCTATCCTTGTTTTTGTAACGAAAAGATTTCTTACATATGTTGTAGATATCATCAAATCATATCCGCTCCTTTAATATCGTAGCCCTAAATAATAGTAAAGTCTCTTGAGAGTTGCGAAAATTGCGACATTTGATTCAACTCTGCCTTTGTTGAGTGCTCACACAACTCGCTTGGCACCTACGACAAGGCACGCGTTGACATCTGACATTCCATATCTCTTGTCCTTTACAACTCACAACGAAATTTTTATAACGCGTAGGGAATCAAACTTGTGGAATTATGAACGACATCGCCGACCTGAAGTTGTCTCCTTGCCTCATTCGAGACCTTTCATGCATGTCAGCAGTCCGGAGATCCCCAGAACCAAACCGTGCGCCACCAACAGCGTCAGACCACCACAGCCCGACCACAACATCAAGTCCACACTTCTCAACCCTCACTCCATCACGAAACGTCTCTTCCAGCCGGGACTGATTTCATTTCAAGCTTGCAGAGTAGGATTGGCCCAGATACACATGTTCTTCGGTGAAGACGAGATCACGACAGCCAGAATGGTGGCTTACCTGGAGAGTTTCAGGTTTGTGATACCTGCTCACGGTTGGTGTTGTTTCTTCCCCTCTCAATCCTTGATGCAGCTCAGCTGCAGCTCTGTCCACTCACCATCGAAGGATTCCCTAGGCGTCCACTCACAACCCAAGTTCCTATCTCCCTTGAGCCTCAACCAGCTCCCCTTCTCGTGTTCATTGGTGCCACTGACTGCTGCAGCCCTCACGCGTTCCACTGTCATCCCTCCGAAAATGCCACACTGCAGTTCCCCGCGACACATTATGCAATCGATTGTCCATTCAGTCGTGTCCACGAACCCGTCTTTGCTCTTAAGTAGTAAGGATCGCGTCCCTCGACGCCTCGACCAAAAGTTGCAACCCTCACTGTCGTTCTCGCCATGGCCTCACTTGGTGCACTTTTGCGATCGTGCTTGGAGAGCTTCAAGTCAGTTCTGACATCACAAGACTTTGGGACGGAGTACGAGCTACTTTGTACTGAACTTTCAATGCAATGGCTTCGAGTGCGATTATGGGGGGAGTCGGTATGTTACTTAGCATACCCAATTACTGATCGAAACTTATCTGGTATAGATCGGTCTTTACTTTGACCCAGACGGCCGTCTCCAAGAGAGTCTAACCAATAGACCTGATGTTGAAGCTACGGTCACGTCCTGTGTGAATAGTATCGCTTTTCTTTTGTCAGAAATCGAAACGATTCGACGGAATTATGAGCTGCGACCTCCAGTTGAACTGGTCTCAAACAGTCCAACCGCCGAAAAATCCATCCGTACGTCGAAATCGCTGGGCAACTTATCCAGCGTCACTGCCGTAGCTACTTTGCGACAGCGAATGAAAGACAATCAAAAACAAAAATCATTCCTTGCAATTACGAAATGGACAATGTGCGACGCAAAGAGATTCGACGACCGTGTCAAAAGATTGAAAGGGTTGATTGATGGCTTGGAAGATGTATCAAGGGCAGCCGATGTTACACGACAGCCTGCGCGCACTCGGTCCCTCACGATCCTTTCCCCCGAACATCCTCCCCCTTACTCTTTCACCCCACCACTAGGTCGGCGAAGAGACGAGGATACAGCACCGGCATTGGCGTCAGCTCGACGCATGTCCACAGCACGGCAAGAACGGGAACTTCCAAAACATTACGAGAGTTTGAAACAACACACAGGATGTACATCGGAAAACGAGGAAGCAAGACGGGCAAGAACGCAAGAGAAACTCCTCAGGCTTACCAATTACCAGCTATACGAATTGAGAGTCGACGTCTACGATGAACTCTGCCGCCGAGAACAAGGAAATACAGCTCCCTCTTTCCTTCCAGTCAACCTAACATACCACCCAAAACGAAATCAAGCAAGAGAGAAGATCTCAAAACTAGCTCCGCATCGATTCCGAGATTTGACCATGGACCTGGTCTTTGAGCTGGAAAGACGTTTCCCACATCTCTGGTTACAAGCCATCCCCGAGCTTGAATCAGCATCACATCAAACAGATCCATTTTCGATGCCACGAGACTCCATAACACGACGATACGGCTGTGTTCTTCTTCCGAACTCTCCACCACCGTTACTCAAGTACCGAGCCACCCAGCGAAGGACACTTGCCCATGTACCAGCGACAACACCGAATTTCTCTAGACCAGCCCTCTCCTCCCGCTTCAGCCTTGTTCCACAGACTCTGGGGCTAGAGCCAAGCTCTGCACCGAAGCCCGAAGATAATACACCAGCTCCGAGCGTCAACAACGGTTCAGTGGAGATATTCAAGTCTTTCCGCGTCAGTATGGAGGACCCCTGTTGGAAAGTCCTTCCGGCGGCCCTAAAGAAATACAGTATCAATGCTCCTTGGGAGCAATATGCACTATATATATTATATGAAGATAAGGAGAGGTGTTTGGGGATGGATGAGAAGCCGCTGATTCTGTTCAAGCAGCTGGACAAGATGGGGAAGAAGCCAATGTTCATGTTACGCAAGATCTGTCCAGAGGTTTGAGGAGAAACCGTGGTGAGGGATACCGCTTATTTCCCTCCAGGAGGGATAATGTAACTTGTTCTTGGGGTGGCAAGTGCGTGACAGACGTATCTCCTGCTTCTGGAATTTCTGGGGCTGGGGAGTTATTAGGCGAGCTTACGGTGTAAGTACCCCCAGAACTCCCAAAGCTCAGCTCTGACCATTATCCAGAAGGTTTGATTGCACGACCTTTTCTTTCTTTTAAAGTATTTGATACCCATTTTTGTTTCTTAATGCCGTGAGTGGGTACTGTTGGGGTGTTGCAATGCCAGGTACCCGACTGTCCGATTTGGCGGGGTCCTCGGCAATATCTTGAAGCGCAAATCTTGTAAGTTTTACGTCTCGAACTTCGCATGCTCGAGGCGACCAGCACTGATTCGACCAACAGAATTCCAAATTCTTTCTTTTGCCCAATATATGCTGTAAGTATGCATCGAATCACTCCGAAATGTCTCCGATTCCAAACAATGTTTAATAAAGAAAATACCACACACTTGCGACAAAGCAGCGTACGATTTCTTTCTTCCTCCTCTTATTCTTAATTGGACGCCTGCGGGTATTGGTGGACGCTTGTGTATATTTTGGGGACGGAATAAGGAGATGGATGCCAATATATGTCAATGGCCTTTGAGGAGTCTGGGGACGTTTTTTTCCGTGGGGCCAGGATTGAAACCTTTGTCGAGCAGAGTGGGCAAGACCAGCTCAACAAGTCCCACTGCCAGGGGAGAACTCGAGGATTTCAAGCTCCTTACTCCTTCTTCCAAGATCCAAGGACAACGTTCCTTTCATGGCTGGTCCTCATTCTTGTTGGCGGGCTGATATGCATATTTACTGATTCCAAAGCTAAGCGAGCAACCATAACAGTCCACCGATGAATACCGGATCCGGACGACTTGGTGACGGATTTCTTCACGGGGAAGGGGCTAATTTGCCATTTGCCGAGTGATTTGATCGGCATCGACGATTTCTGGCACGATGTGCAACTCGAATGTCGCAACTTGAGGATTTGGAATTCCACTAGTCGTCCAGGAGATCATGTTCTGCAAATCTTGGGGGCGCGCCACATCCTCGATTTTGTCATTCACTAGTGGGCGCGCTCAAGCGAATTTGTGTTTCATATATATAATCCTTATAAACATATATACGTGTCTGACTCGAAGAGGTAGATCGTTTATTTTTGAATTGGCAGCTCGAATTTGCCTTGGCTGCGGCTCCAGGTTCCAGAGACACATCAGCACCGAGTCCTACAAAGGTAGGAGGTTTCCATGTACTTGCCACAGGATCCACAATCGATTTCAGTGGAAAGGGTGGACGCTTCATTCTGCAAACCTCGCGAGATTAGGTATTGGGCGGCTGATGTTGCTAGGAAACCCTGTAGTAAGTCAGTTAGTGCCTTTGAAAGAGAAACGTACTGACCTTTTACGCTCTGCAGTTCCCGAGCTCGATTTCCAGATTTTTGAGACCTACAGCCACTATTATTAGTCCATTATCAGTCTACTCAACTTCACTTCGATACCTGGCGCGCCTGCTAGCATGAAACCCCACCCAGTCTTGATGTAGTTGCACTGAGATGCTAAGTACAATCGCCGGAAAGACCCACGAACGGCAGCCAAACTCTCCTCAGCGCAATCCTCGGGGGGAAAATCCCCCGAAACGCCTGAAGATACCTCGTAGAACGCTACCAGCATTGAATACCTAGGGGTCAGAAACATCGGCACCCGTCTTCATAAGCCCAGCGTAAAGCGCCGTGCGCTGACAGATCCGAGAGATTCAAAGGCAGAAACATGCTGCCAACATACTTCAGTATATTGGCAGACAGGCCGGATGTTGCACAAGACTGGCGGAATGGACGCCAAAATGGAGGGTGTTCCGTGACCTGAGGGATTCCTGTGCACAGCTGTGGAATCGATCTTCCATCTTTGTCTTTACCTGCCAAATGAGATAAAGCAAAAAAATCCAAAGTAAGCCAAGTCTGTCCCATGCCTTCTCCAAAGTATCTTTGTCCAGCCAATCCGCGAGAGCACGATAAACGGAAGTAGCAGCAGACTGACGCCAAATCTGCGCGTAATATTGTAAGGGAACTCAAATGTCGCCGGCCCAAGACAACTTAAAGTCACTGATCCAGCAGTAATAGAATTATTCGATAAAATAGAGAAAAGTGAGTAAACCAGTCTGTTGAAGACTGTAATCTCAGAGCCTCCACGAAGTGATCGCAGTTTCCCAGCAGTCGTCACGTGAGGAGCTGACAAGACCTCGCTAAACTTTTCGCTTCTCTCCAGAACAAAACAACGGTGATGCAGCAGTCGGCAAGCAGCAAGATGCGTTAGTCAACGACGCATAGGAGGATCTGGGGTATTGCAGTAATTGCGAGTGTTGCTTTTTATGGCTCAAATTTGAGCAGGCAGCCAAAATAAAGATTGGGATCGTAATCGCTCCCGGAATCGTCATCCTCGGCTGCATACCATCCTCCTGCTGGCAGGTTTTCGGACTTGTTCTTCCTCGAGTCTTTCGTCCGCCGCGATCATATCTCCCTCTTTCTAGCTCCTCTTGCTGGTTTTCTTCGTTCATGGCCTGTACCCTTTCCATGGCACCCATGATCTCTCTGCCGACATCCCTGTTCATGAATGTCCTGCCTCAACTGCAATATTTTACAATCATTTTGATTACTGGAGGATAGAGATGGTCGTTGCACATATAAGTAAAAGAGATGCAGCAAAGGAGTAAGTGTGCGCATGTATCTCGAACTTCCTCGATGCTCCGAGCAGAGGGCCGAAGTTGCATGTCAAAATCCAGAAGCTGGTGGTCACACCTTAGATCTAGAACTGAACAACCGAAAATAATTTCAATAAGCCTTAATTATCATTCCATCAATTCCAGAAGTACCTGCCACAGCATTGTGATTTCATTTCTGGTGCAACAGTGGCAGATTTCCATTGCTACTTCCAGAGCCGAAGCTCTCCTCGAAACCAGTTTCCGGTGGCAGCGCTTTGAATAGTATGACCATCCTTGAATGTCTACGAACAGTCTCCTGTGTCTCTTAAGTGACTGTATCTACATGCTTACTCAAACGAGGGCACTGCATGTCAAACAAATCCAACTATCGTCAAAGCCACAGAGCAGAAGTGGCTGTCACATGCCTTAGATTAGAGGATGACAAGTAAACCATAAGATGAACGATTGTCAAGGGGCTTCTTAATCAGTGATCGCTTCTTCCATTCTGTTCTCTATGTATTTACGGAAACAGCCACACCGAAGCAGACCGTGCCAAACAAATGCGGTTCGTGAAAGAGACCTAAATGTTACCATTCTTAACCCTCTGGTTCTTAGCTGTGTCCCAAAGGTGCTCACTTCAAGCCAACGTCTATGGCCCAGGAAAAATAATAAAACTCGTACGGCAATAACAATAGCCTAATCGACCGACCAGCGGAAGAGAAAATATGCACATCTCTCGGTATCTACCCAAGACTGCTCAGATCACACGAGACGCACTTCAGCCGCAAACCACAAGCAATCAATCGCGTGCTTACAGATTCGACGTTCAATCTTGAGGATAAGTGGGCTCAGGGGATGTGTTTGGATCGTTTTGAGTCGTGCGAGCGAGCGAAAAGTTCATGAATCAGAGCCGGAAAGTGATCGAGCTGGGACATCAGGATGTGATCACCCTCATGAAAAGTGGGTCATGCCGGACGTGCAGCAGTGATGAAGACTTGACAACCAGAAACTCGATACGGCTGAGCAAGTGTTTCTTCTCCAATTTTGTCGCCTTTTCTGCTTCATTATTTTTCGTTTCTCTCCTGCAAGGTCTGAAGATTACGCTGCCAAGCGTTCCCCGCATCCCTCTCGTCACCTTCCTCACATGCCTCGGTTTGCATTCCCAGCCTCTTCTTCGTCAGTCGAAGTTTTAATCCACTTCAACAATCACAATCCTCGCATGATTCGCACCTCAATCGGTATCAAAGATATCAAGAGGCTGGATCATCGACCGATTGGTCAATTGGCAATTCAAAAATCAATTCCTCCGGCGCCATGTAACCATGCACCCAGGACTCTTGGCAGGCACCACGCTTCCTTCCCCGCATCGGACATCTCGGTGAAGCTGTCGGCGATCTTCCCCTTTGCGATACGGAACCGTGACTCGATAAGATCATGGAATCCCCTGCTAAAACGCAACATGACCAGGCATTGCCGGCGGTGACAGTTCACGATCCCCGGCTTCCAGCACCTTCAGCGCCTTCCAGCAGCCTGGGACTTGACGTCTTGGCGAACCAGCGCCGGCGAGAATGCACGAGTAAGGTAAGCTTGATGGACGAATCGCCTGTACTGTGTGTGTGATCCGAGATTGGCAGATTGCCCAGATTGTTGAGCGGAGAGCGACAAGGTAAGGTGGGGTGTAATTACGTGCTGGGTACCTAGATAACGAGGATGAGGGGTTGGACGGACATGGGATGAACTGCTCGTGGGTACCGCTGTAAGTACTTAAAGGTAAGGACTTTTCCTTCCAAGTAAAAAGGAAATCCAGTGATCTCCAGAGCACCTTGCAAACAAAGACAACAATCTGCACAGCTCCCATCATGTTTTACCTCAAGAGAACCATTCAATTGGCTTCATTGTTCGCCATCCCGGCAGCTTGCCATCCTAGCCATGGCCACCACTCCAATACCTCTAGCTACGTCAAGAGTCTCCCGAAGAACGCTCAGAGTCTTTTGACAGAGTCGATGGATTGGTTGGATGGGTACTATGATCCTTCCGCGGGGTATCTTTTCGATGTCAGTTCTACCTCAGCGCTGCGACATGAGACGAGATCTTCGGCTTGGTATGCTATTGGACTCCTGGCGAGAAATGAGGGGAAGGATGTTGAGTATGCGATGGATATTATTACCAATGTCATTGCTGGGCAATTCAAGGATCCAGAAGATCAGTGGTACGTTTCCCGCTCTTGGTGGCAAGAACCAGACTAACAAGAATAATAGGTACGGTGATTACCAGAAAGAGCCTGAAGAGCCAACTGTTGGATCATCGGTGTATCCTGCTAAGATCTACAATTCGTGGGATCCAAACTGGCGAGGCTTCATCGGCACTGCTTTTATTGTTGGGCTTGAGGAGTTCGGTCACCTGATCACTCCCAATGTCACAACTCTGCTCCTGGAGTCATTGTACAACGCCACGAAGGGTGATGAATACCGTGTTGGTGGTGTAGATTCAGATAATCTATACCCGGCTTACACCAACCCAGTAAGTCGCTCCCTAGCATCTGATAAATCATTTGCTAAACGTTTCACAGTCTATCATGCGCGCTTTCACAGCTGGATGGACCGGCCGTCGCCTCAATGAGTCCAATATGACCATCTCCGGCGAGAACTACGCCAACCAGATTCTCGACCTCTTCAACCGTGCGGACACTCTTTCGGAGTTCAACAGCGGCACGTACACCGGTGTCTCTCTCTGGGCTCTCAGTCTGTGGGCGAAGTATCTCCCAGACGACTCGGTCATGAAGCAGAATGGTGCTCGCATGATGAAGAAGACTTGGGAGGCAGTTGGAGAGCTGTGGCATCCTGATTTGAAAAACATTGCCGGTCCATGGGATCGTTCATATGGTTTCGATATGAACAAGTATTTGAGTTTGATGGCTTTGCATTTCTGGAATATTGTCGGAAAGGAGAATTCGTCTTTGATTGAGAAGGTATGCAACACTGCCATCAATACGTTGACAACTGACTTACACTCGAAGGTCCCCGCTCTTTCTCACGTCGCCGATTTTGGCTACGGACCACTCTTCGCTATCCTCGCCGAGTTCCAGAATTCCATCATTCCCGAAGATGTCGTCGAAAAACTCACAAAGTTCAGCGGGGAGCACACTTTTACCTCGTCTACTTTCTCGCCTCCTTTCGACATCTACCCACGAAACATCACTGCTTGGTTGGCACCCAACATCAGTATCGGAGCTGAGACGTTCAACGAGACTGTGATTGGTGGCCCAGCTATCAACCCTAATACCTTCAACCCAGCTGTTATTCAGTGGGATACTGGAAATGGAATTGGATTCATCAACGTAGGCTCAACCTCCTTGGTTCTTGGAATTATACTGACAAGCACAGCTCCGAGCCACTGAGTCCTACGTCACAGCCGTTGCTACCCCTTACACCCTCAACCTGACCTACCCTCTCGGAAATGCATCTTCCGTCTTCTCGTTCGTGGTCTCTACATTCAAGGACAAGACAGATGTTGCAACCTGGGAGGATGTCCAGGGTCTTTCTGTCAATGTCTCAGGAAATGTTAATTCGACATATTCGGTTGGATTTGCTGGAAGTTATGGTGGTGCTTATGACCCCGTCAAGTAAGTCTTCCTTCAACTCTCACAACATGCAATTCGAAAGAGTAAATGCTAACATTCATGCAGCGATTTTGAGTTCTGGAACTTCACATACACCATGCCGGAGGACTTTGTCGGTGTACCTAGCTTGCTGCTTGAGCTTGAATTCAAGTAAAGATGTAGATGATTATGTTTAATGATTGATGAATGAGGTGATGGATGAGGTATAATGTATATGAGATATCATTAATACATTATTTATGATCACCCCCATTCCCGCAGTGGTTACACCAGGCAAGCTATAACGTGCTCGAGCTCGTGGGTAAGAGGCACGACCAAGGAACTACCGGCATCCGTCCCGCCACTGGCCTCCTTATTCCCGACAACCACACCCTCAACTACAACCCTCCACTGACTCAAAATCCGGAAACAACGGCTCTAGATTGAATCATCAAATCAGTCTACCAACACGAACTACCAACGGAGGAAGGTATCGCGAGAAGCGAGGCTCGGTCTTCCGCTGTGAGTAGCCGTCCAACCAATCATGCAACGCGGGGTAATTGCGGAACTTCCCCGCATCTAGCTGCCCTACCTCGATTTAGAGCTTGCTGGTTACTGCATCTGTTCCTTTGGCCCAACGACCCCTCATTGAAGCAGTCGTGGAGGGAAGCTTAAATAGGGGCGGGTGTACCTTGTCTGAGAGTGGTGTTCTTTCCTGTTCAATTTCTCTTCATTAAAGGACAGACCTCGTTGTATCACTTGAATTCTTCTTAAAGTAATTTCTTCTATTTGCTCTCCATCGGCTACAGCTCTACCGGATCATTCATCAGCTCAGAATTCACGTTCCACAATGGCAAGCAAAGGGAAGAGCACAGCCGTGACCAAGGACTATGGCAAGAGGACAGCAATCGTCACTGGATCAGCACGAGGAATGTGCGTCCCATATTCTCACATGTCAATGTGCCACAAACGCTCCAGAATCAGCTGATTATTCGAACAGTGGAAAAGCAATTGCTATTAGACTTGCCGAAGATGGCTTCGACGTCTGTATAAACGACATTGCAGCAAACAAAGCCGGCATCGACGAGGTGCGTATCGTCTCTCCTCCCCCTTATGCGCAGCCTCACCAGTGAAGAAGACTTCTAACACCCATTCATTTCCAGACAGTCAAAGAAATCCAATCTCTCGGCCGCTCCTCCTACGGGCATGTCGCCGATGTATCCAAACTCTCCGAAGTCGAATCCCTCATCTCCGCCTCCGTCAAAGAACTCGGCCCCTTAAATGTGATGATTGCTAACGCCGGCATCGCACAAGTGAAAGCACTGCTTGATCTGAGCGAGGATGATGTCAGGAGGATGTTTGAGGTTAATGTGTTTGGGGTGTTTAATTGCTATAGTGCTGCTGCGAGGCAGATGATTAAGCAGGGTGGTGGGGGAAAGATTGTCGGGGCTGCGAGGTGAGTTTTGTCTACTGACTGGTTTCTGAATTATATGTTTGTTGGAGAAATCCGTTCAAGCTGACAATGTGAAGTATCGTGGCATTCAAGCCCTTCGCTATGCTTTCGCACTACAGCGCATCCAAGTTCGCTGTCCGAGGCTTCACGCAAGCTTTTGCTATGGAGATGGCTGAGCATAAAATCACCGTCAATGGGTACGCCCCTGGTATCGTGGGCACGGCTATGTGGGATTTGATCGATGAGGAGCTTGCCAAGAAGAATGGTGCGAAGAAGGGTGATATGATCAAGAAGTATTCGGAGGATCTGATCGCGCTGGGTAGGACGAGTGTTCCTGAGGATGTGTCGAAGACTGTTAGCTTTTTGGCGAGTCCGGATAGTGATTATATGACGGGGCAGACGCTGGTTATTGATGGTGGGATTGTGTTTAATTGAGTGTTGTTTGAGTGAAGGAGGTAGCCTGTGAAGATATTCGTCTATTGACAAAGTCAACAAATGGATTCCAAATGGGGACTATTCGTGTGGCTCTATATTTACTTGTTGTGTCTGCACGGTCACTTTCTGTTGCTCTTTCTTAATAGCATCCTATAGCTTCACAAACCTCCTCTCAGCTCGTTGTGTTTCTCCTATCAGGCAACGATGCAGTGGGACAGAGATATGCTCTTCGGCTCACCACAATAGTGTATCTAGTCATCAAATCGTCATTGCTTTCGCCATGTCCGTTTTCCTCTCTTCGTCTTTTCCCAAGCCTCGTCAATGATATCCTCATCATCACCATCTCTCCACCACGACTCCCTCAGAAATCACAAGCCACGACCTCAACGCCAGAGCCTCAATTCCAAGAGCTTCATGGTACCTTTGGCCAGCTGAAAACTATTGCTCTGCCAGCGTTCGGAAGTGGCGCTTCTGCCTGCTTTCCTGGGAGTTCACTTTGACTTGAGCAGTTCGATGTTTTGGGACTTGACCTCACTTTTGGCTCTGTCTTTGGATTAAGTTCAGCGCTTGAAGTTAATTCGATGCTCTGATATAGTGTTGGAGCCTTGGAGGGTTTCTTGAGCTCTGTCTAAGATTTAGACACTTACTCCATCTCTGGATTTCACCTTCGCCGCAACAGTGTACATTTAGATCAATAGCAATTACCAATATCTACCTCGCTTTCTTCTTCCAATATTTCTCTGTTGCCACGTACCTCAGAAACAGCACTCGATTTCACCAATACAGTCCACCGAAGTTTCAATTAACGACATCTCCCATGGCCAAATATTACCACGTTGACCGGATCGATTTCTCGAACGTATTGAATACCGAGCTCCTAGCTTTCTTGCATTAATTCAGCATTGCAATTGGTATCTCTCTCTTTCTTGAACTACAAGGTATGTTGTTATGCGAACTCTACACGATAGTTCTAATTGATAATTACTCGTCTTCACAGCAAATTTGAGGGAATCATAAGCAATGGCTTCCGTACCACTTCAAGCCCGTGCCTTACTTGGTTGGGACAAAGAAGACTTCGTAGCTGCAATGGAAAGCCTGACACTCGAACAACGGATTCCAATCCTCGAAGTCTGCGCCGCTTACTTGGCACCCGGAGGGGCCATAAATTTTTTGTCTCTTGAAGCCCGCAAGCAAATCCAACAGACAATCAAGGATACTTTGAATGCAGGTGATCCAGTCTCTGACACTCATAATAATGCCGAAAGCACGAAGCGGAGAGGAAGAAAGCCGCGTCGATGTGAGCTGGAGCAAACGGATGTGATGATCGATGAGGCGCTGACCGATGATGGACGAGGGTAGTACTTGGCAAAGAAGAAGGATCCGACCAAGGCCTCACCAGCGAAAATACCAAAACTCATCGAATCGTTCAAGGTGCGCTCAGTTAGGGCATTCATCCGTTCACCAAACGCTATCATACTTGCAACTCGCCAAGAAACTGGACACCTGGTAATTCCTAAGTGTCTCTGATGATAATACGAAGTATCCCTTCGATGCTTCCGAGGTGAGCAGAAGACTGTTTGGGGTAGTGTTACTAAGCCAGATGAAACGATGCCGGCATTAGTCTGGTGGCTGGAGTCGTTTTGTCCACTTACCATGATCTACTTTGCAAGAACCTTTGAGGAAATATCAGTTCCAATATGGTACTTGATGCCAGCACATACTTTCTCAGTCAGAGATCCGATACAAAACATCCGGATCGAGCATTTAAATCCTCAAGTGAGTGAAAGTAAACAAATAGGGAACGCAAGATCTTAGCTGAGCCCAGTGACACTGTCAGCGGAATACTCAGGTTTCCCTATATATTCCAGTATCGTAAATTGCTCACGACAATCCATCCGGACGTAAGCTAGGGCAGCCGTTCTCGTTCGATTCACCGAGTCGACTTACGTGCAAAATCGGGCCAAATATGGCTTGACGTGAATGTACGCGAGGCGAGGCGACACCCTCTATCTCAACAACTTCGTCGCGCTCTGGTTTCGAACCTCATCCACTCGCGATCATTACAGTCCATTCACTTCGACATCGAGTTATCTGCACCAGATCGAATTTCTGTCTACATCAGAGCCTGATAACCTGCATCCGTCGAAAGTAATCGTCAATCTTCCGAACATCGGCAGACACTAGAACTACTATGCTACGTTCTGCAATCATCTACCTTTTCTAGAAGGACCATGTCTTCAAACACTCACCCACAATCCATCACGCACACATACGATGCTCGCCAGTTTGTTTCGCGAGCAGGCAATTATACAGGAAAGCGGGCTCCACTGGGAACCTTTACACTCTCGTATGAGCAGGTAATCGGATTATGACCCTTGTCTTGAATTAACCAAGCTGACCGAACTTCAGTACAGAGCTGCTTTCCCTACACATGAGCAGCTTCAGGCTGCTGGGGGGTGGGATGAAGCCATTCTGAAGAACTTGCTGGCGACCCAAACGCAGCGAAAGGTCTCGTCCGAATCCGCTACGACCACCACCACCACCAATGGTTCGTCCACCGCCAGAGCCTCTTCGGATGCAATGGCTAGCACTGTGGTCAACGGGAGTGCTGTTGTACCACCATCGATTCACACCTTGCTGGAGGGCACCGTGCCACTGCCGACATCCGTAAGCAAACGCTGGACAGAAAATCTGTTTTGCAGGCTAACATGGTACAGATCTTCCATCCTGATGGAGCTCGTGACTCTCCGTTGAAGCCGATCGGCCATGAGAAAAATCTCCGTCGATCCTCGGCAAAGTAATATACTTCTACAAAGTCATGCAGTCAACATTGCCTCGACGATGTAGGCTGTGGCCTTCGCAACCTGCATGACTGTATCAGGTGCAAAAATTGATGTACGATTAGTGCGAATGGTTTTGAGCCCAGCAGAGGCATATCTTAGCGGACAAGGCCACCGCAGTCCGAATATATTGGGGGCGTGGATGGGTTTTCTTTCTTTTTTTGATTGGTTTGCATCGATATCTGGAGGGTCAGCGTGAAGGGATCAGCAGCAAGACTTTATTATTATCATGATGGATGGAGAAAAAGGCGAGTGTATTTGTGTAGTTTCCGGGGAAGTTTGTTTTAGGATAGAGGAATAAGCATCGCTCATTAAGCATTTTCCTCGATGTCCAGTTTGTTTACTTTTGCCCTGCTCACTGAGTATAGGCACACTGGGTATGTGCTGCCATTGTCAACTTAGAGAAGCTTCTCCCTATATATAATGGTCGACAAAGACTGAGCCTTGCTTTGGCGGCGCTGCTGAAGATGTATGCCTCTGTTCGCGAGATCACCCCAGCAAGCGCCTTCCCCACTAGCCTAATACCATGATGCCACCACTTCAATACCGCAACATCACAATCGATCAAGACTGCTTTCTATCATGTCTCATTACCTCTTGGGACTTCACTCTCTGCTATTTGCATATGTGTCGCCAGTTGAGTTCTCTTATATGGTGTAAATGCTGGAATTGGGCTTACTCGTTGCCAGCCATGAAGAGAGAGGGCAATTTCTCATGCACCTGCCTTACCTGTTCAGCAAGTTTTCCCTGAACGTTTTTGTATTTATTTTTGTGATCTAACTTTCTGAGATCATTCAAAGCTGCCAGAATATGATGATTTCGCAATGTTATTCCAGCTATATTTTCAAAGGGCGGCCTTCCAGCCAGCGACGCCTCGGAATTCCAGGCCTGCATCGCCACCCCCCGTGTCCTTTCGATTGCCAGGACAACGAAGGCTTCAGCTCGGGTTGTGACAAGCAAGCTTGTACTGTAACATCATCCAGCTACTTTCCTGGTCTCTGTCAGTGGTCGTCCCAGCAAGTAAACCGGCATTACTTTTCCCGTTCAGATCGGAAAGCTGAATTTCTGGGCACAATTAAGCGAGATTGGCGAGTGCCCGGCAATATTCTCCCACGCAAACATCACTTTTCATTTGTGTTGTATTTTTCTGGCTTAAAAATAATTGATCCAGCTTATCTTTATGTACTTTGATCTTAAGTAGAGGGAAACGAGTACTCGAAAAGTTCGACGTTCATGGTAAGCAAGTGTTGAGCGGAAATGGTGTTTGTTTACTTTCGGACCAGCGCTGCGCCACAAAACATGGCATGGCACCTGGTCATAAATCAGGAGCGTGTCTCTGTTCGCTACTTCCCTCGTGGGAATTAGTCAACCTTAAGACGTGGTAGTCGTGTACATGTGCTGTCCAGTTACAATAGAAGGCTAGTTTCTCTAGATTTCAATCGCACGGTTATCCCTCTATTATTGCAACACCAAGCTCTAGCCTACTTCCACCAGTCAGGTCACTTTCATCAATCTAGTTAGAAGCACTTAAGTGGTTTTCCAAGAAGGAGCAGACGGTAGCCAGCCTGCTCAAGGTCCTGGCCAAGACCCAGTTTCTGTCGCTTGAACAGGAGACTCAATTATCCACCAATTCCCCATTATCACACAGCAAGCTGGACTAAATGCTGCTATTATCTTTACATATAATCGCTTATTCATCCACTCTCAGTGACTCTTTCTACCATCTACACCGGTACCATTCGACCGGAGCGCGTTCCTCGTGGCAGTCGCTCACCTCAGACTTGCCACTCTCGCATACATTCACTTCAACTCACCTTGCCGACATCGCAAGCCACACCTCCCAGAACGACTACTACCCAACCTCCTCTTTAATTCCTATCATTCTTGACCAACACTTGCTTACTCACTGCAAATTTATATCTTTCAACCCTTAAAGTCTCCAACATCAAACCTTTCAGCACCGAACACGAGCAAATCATATCAACAGGCACTACCATACATCATGTCCATTAAGATGCTCTCAGCTACTAGACTCGTTCCCAGCAAGGGTTGTATTCTCCAGGTAAGGATTGGACGCTCCTTCCCCGCTTCAACATTTATCCTAACTATTCCCAGCTCCGACTCGCCAAAGCCCCAAAACTCATCGCAGCAATCACCATCGACGAGAAGTCCAAAGTCAAGGCCAAGAAGATACCTTTCAGACGCTGGGATGCAGCAGAGAAGTTCGTTAGAGAGAAGGTTCGCGCGGTGTTGAAAGCCAAACACCTCATCGCCGTCCACTGGAACGAAATCGAAGATGGGGTGTATGCAACTGAGGAGGAATGTCGCAAGGAAATCGAAAGAGTCTGGGTTGCTGAAAGCACCACCACTGATGACCTTCAAAACCTTGTCCGTACCCTCAAGGTCTCCCGACTCCTTCAATCCCGCACCGAACCGAAGCCCGAGCCAATCCACTACCAGTCACGACCTATCGCAGAGAGCATGAGCATCGCCGCCAGCAAATGGCTTTCCAAGATGATGATGAAGCGGGACAAGCCAAGGGGTGCGTTGAAGAATAGACAGATAGTCATCGAGGCGGAAGTTGGAGGGGAGCAGGTGAAGGAATGGAGTTGGAGTGATAACACGCAGGAGGAGACTTGGGAGGACTTAGGCATTTACAAGCACCATGCGGAGATTTCGTGGGACGAGATATGCTACCGGGAGAAGCCATCAGTCAAGGCAGTCACCAGCTTCCAGCCGTCCCGTCTCCGATGGTCGTTGACAGTTTGCGAAGAGTGAGCAGAAGGGAAGTGGTTGGATATGGATCTTGTTTGAACTATCATGTTCACAAATGCAAGCTGGACATGCACCATAATCTTCACACTCGTGTCAACTATGCTATGCGTCATTTTCTTTCCAAAGTATGGTACCGTTTTGCGATGGCCGCCAAAGTTGGCGTGGTGTTGACCCAAAGTCCAGTCAAAATCGTGATACGGAGCTAGTTTTGACTTTTTCGAAGCCTCAACAGGTCTAATTTAGCAGCAGCACACATCATTCAGAAACCTATAATAATCCTTGCTGGTGCCTTCAACTTCTCATCCTTTCATTAAATTTATCTTCAACCCACATATATCATCTACTCCCCCAGATCTTCACCACATCAATTAATCACGTTCGTTCCACGCCTCCACAACCGTATCCTCCAGATGCTAGGTAAACATATAATAATCCATAAGTACGTCGGTCTATAATCGTGCTCTGTGCAACAGGAGCCTTGTACTAACTGAGTCCAGCCATTCTCGATATGGCTGTCTCTACTATCACCAGCAAGATGTCGGGATGCCAATACCCATTTGCCCAGGGCAAAATATGCAACTGGGTCGACTACGAGATTCAGGTCACAGAAGGCATCATCAACGACATGGATGAGCCGCTGACTCTCAGAGATGCATCTTCTCCAGAGCCAGAGAGCGGGGAAGAGCGCTCGATCTCGCCCTCACTGTCGCCGGACCAGCGCCTCGAACCGAGCAGGAGGACTGGGTCCAAAATGGCATCGGTCAGATTGAAGCTGCAGACAAGGAAAAGAAGCAGGTAAGTAATAGCCTCTACCAGCAGGTAAAACTGACTATTTTTATCCTATGCTGACTACCCATGTAGAATGGACGGGCAGAGTTCAACATGCTTCTTCAAGGGTTGCGCGCAAGCTCAAGCGTCACAAAGCGAGTTTCACAGACCGATCCATCTGTTATACTCGGAGACCCTGCCATAATATTTGCCGGGATCAGCAGATGATGGCCCGGTAGCCTAATGGGACTTTCTTTGCTTTTAGGCATTATGAGGAGGAGTAAGGATCTCAGATCAGATCAATGATGTATTCGACAGAGATAATGTGAGTAACTGTGGTTTTTTGAATGTCCAATAATTGATTTATGTGCTTCAACGTGCCTCGTGATGCTTTTAATGTGATCGCAGGCCTTCAACATGCCAAATTAACTCTTCGTAGAGAATGTCAACAAAGCCCCTTCTGCCACATCATTGCCCAAATCTATATGGATGCAGGACAAATGCAAATACGAAGGTATAGAATTCACACTTGCGATCTTGGAGGTATCGCTATAGCAGAATTGCCGAATGTGTTCTGTGTGTGCCAGCTCTGAGGCCGCCAAATTAGCCCCTCGATATTCTCAACCCCTCGCTTAATATTGGCAGGCGCAATCGTGAAGGCATCGTCGGTCCATCATGTGACCGTGAGGAAGTGCGAGCGTCCTTGGCGGTCTGGCTCTTGGAAGCTGATTGATCCAGAGATCCCTCATTTATGGCAATGGAAGATGTTTGGGAGTGGCCGCATGCGACGTCTATAGGTATTTGAGAATTGCGACAGGGAGAACTTGGTCGGCTGGCAGGACTTGCCAGTTACAGCTTCTTATTTGGTCTGGCCATGCAAGTGGCAGGTTTGACTGAGTTAACTACGGTGGCTGTGACCTCGAGATTACTTGAAAGGGCTGCTGCGTATGATTAAAACAGGAAATCCTCTTTATCATATTCCCACATCTTACCTTGTTCGCCGCCTAGACAAAGGTACCTGGAAGATAAGTAATGAAGTATATAGGGCGACACAAGAACAATACGACTTGAGAGCACTGTAATCGTGCAAAGTCTGAATGCGACACTAGTTAGATACGTCTGAACAACATCAGATGAGTACCCAAGTTGTGGCCTGAATCGACTGCGGTGAATTTCAATACGAACAGAGACTAGCCAAAGTGAGCGACTCGCGATGATGGAGAAATTAGGCCAAAATGTCCTCGAAATTCACTGAAAGGTATATAAAGCTACTCTCTCGAAGTTTGAACTGTTCTCATTCTCAGCGACATCTCTCGAGTTCTGCACACCTCGAAACGCAACGATGGGTCGCAGCAGAAGGAACAAAGAGAACATTGCCCCACAGGCACGAGACGAACGACCAGTCGATATCAAGCCGGAGAGGCAGGAGTCGCAAGACGTTGAGAACAACGATGGGTTTGTTGAAGTCAGTCTTGGCTCCGCCAGCAACCAGATCGAGCAAAACCTAAGCTCAGCCTCGAACTGCACCACACCTAAGACTGCAAACAAAGGGAAGGGATCTGATGATATAGCGCAAGAAGAAGATGCAGAGATGGCAGAAGGAGACCTGGATGGACTGTGTAATATGGAAAGCTCAGGCGACCTCGACAATGTGGAATTGGAGGAGCTGTTGGAGATTGAGCAGCAGATTCCTGACGACCTTGGACCCCTTGATTCACCAGTACGGCCACATACACCCCTTGGAGGACAGTCCTCGAGAAGTCAACCCCTTTCCGAAATCGATCCCAAAGACCTGCCAGCTCCGCTCAACGTCAACAAGTCGTCATATTTCTCGAAAGATAACCCAATGGAGGCCGAACCACTGTTTGAAGAGATCCCAGATGATACTGAAGCGTGGTACGAAGAGGGCGAGGTGGATGAAGATGGAATCCGACGGGAGGAAGCGGAATTGTCTTTGGCAGAGTGGAATCTCGAGAGGCATCCTAGATTCGGCGCATACAGGGTCAAGGAAATCAGTTGTCTCCGGGTGTGTTGGACGATTGATGACTAAACCCCAGATAACGTGGTTATGGCCATATATCTCCGCGCGAGTTTGGAAACACATACAAGACAATGGAGGCGGGGATGATAGACCAGAGATGGGAAGTGTGAACTTCTGGCTAGTTAGAGTGGACGTTTTCAATTTCTCTCACCTCAAATCATCCAAGGTACAGGGCTGTGGTAGATGTAATGGAATAACTGCGTTCCGCGAACATTTTGCTCTTTGTGGCGTGAATTGATCAAGTACGGTGCCGTTTTTCACCCTATCTTACAATTTCGACTTGTCACAGAATTCTGCCTCTCTGAAACTAGTAAGTTGAGTCTCCTCTCTAAGGTCACACTGACGATTGCACGGTTGTGGTTTCCATGTACGAGTAGCTGCACTATCCAGTTTTGGAATCTAGGTATTCGGCGTCGCTAGCGTCGCTCCTCTCAACTTTGGTTGTCTAAAGAAGGCCATACGCTTAGGCCCTCGCTCAGTCCGTATGTCAATTGCCATGCACAGATCAATGTATTAATTATCTCAAGCAGTCCTGGGAAATTGTTCTTTCTTTCATTAATCTAAACTCAATCTCAAAAGTCTTACAACAACATATCACAATGGCGATTAACTATCCTTGCTCGGTGGGCTCCACCGATGAGGCCTCAGAAATGATCGAATTACTCGAGGTCATGGCACTTCCGATTTCCGTTTCCAACGAGTATCCAGATCCGTATTCTAATTTCTCTATGGATCCTTATGGGTATATTCGGAAGCCAGACGGCGAATCGTCCAGCGAGGGCTCCCTCGTGGAGGCTTCCGAGTCAGAGAGTGACAACACCACTGTCAATAACCTAGAGTATACCGAGGAAGACAAAATCTCGGAAACCAGTATCGAACCAACAGACAATTTTGTTGAAGAAGATTCGATGTCTGGCATGGACTATTCGTATGACGATGCTCCCAATGATCTCAGTGAGGAGACAGAAGATACCGACAGGTATGGTTACACGAATCTAGTCGAATTGATATAGCTAATCACCAACAACAGAGTCCCTCGAAGGAAAGGCCTCTATGCTTACATGTACAATGATTACCTCAATTACATCAATGGAGATGCGGCGAGAAATGGAACCGTTGAACCACTAGCCATGATTGGCGAGCATGTCAGGCATGAATTTAGCTACGGCAGATGTCTAAAGCTACGAGCAGCGCCATTTGACGAATTCGGACCAGAAGACCTTCTGATGGAACCCTTGTGTGAGGAAGAAGTGTTTGAGATGGAAATTCACGGTATCAAGGTTTCACAGGCGTACATCACCAGGGGAGAATGGGATATTATGGAAGATGAGAGGTTGAATGTTCACAGATGTAAGCCCAGTGGCCTCCGAAAGGTTTGGTCGATGGTATAATGATGCTCATGGTGGTCTGTCGAGTTTGGAGGCAATGGGGTTCATCTGAAGATGGTTTTCAGCTTTGCCCCGCCAACTTGCTGTCCCTCATCCACCTGGGCAGCTCGCTTAATTGTTTATCGTCAAGATTCTCCGGTATGGAATGTTTCTGTTAGAGTTGTGGCGCGCAACATAGGAAGTTTGATGTAGCTCGGCAGTTTTTGACTGTTTAACCTATTTATTCCTCTCCTTTGGCTTTTTCATTGAATACTGATTGTGAATGTGCCATTAGCGAGCGTGCTGGTCGCTCGAAAATTGCCCCAATTTAGCCTCTCGTCCAGATCGGCTTAGCGCCATCCAGCCAGGCTGAAGGTAAACGAAGAATCTTGTTGCTGCGAGAGATTATTTCGTTGCAGGAACAAGATTCTTCGAGCTCATATAGTCTGTTGAAGATCCATAGTTTCAAAGAAAGTTTACCACTTGACCATTTGGCTTGCTCAACCAGCACATTCAACTCGATCTTGTCTGCTACTACGCCACGATGGGAGGCTATTACGACGACTGTCCGCCAAGTATGTTGATGAAGGCATTCATGATTCATCGATCAGACAGAGCTATTCGACATGAGCGGAGAGATCGGGAAAACGCAGACCTTTTAAAAGAAGAACTTGCTCGTCTCGCGGTGAGCAGAGACCCAGATACCATCAAGTGGGCAGCCAAGGTCGCTAAAAGGGAGAAAAAGAGAAGCAAGAAGGAAAAGAGGCACCTCACTTGCAACGAGATCGAACTTGAGATAGACAGAATTTTGGGGAACGGCGCCGGGATGAAGGAGTGTTCCGACTTTGCGTTCGCAAACAGCAAGAAAGGCCGGCTACCAGTTCCTATCCAATTGAAGCTGAAATCTGCCTTCCCTCCTTCAGGTATGTCTTAGTCCCACCATGGTCTGCTCATAGTTGGTTGAGGTACTGACGAAGGCTGTAGGAGGAATTTCTTTGGAGATTGGGAAACAAGATACATCTCCAGCCCAGACCGAAACCGACGACGAAGAGCCAGATAGATGGGCGAAGATCGATGAGCTCAAATTCATGCTCATGTCTTCTATCCAGGCCTTGCCATCATACGTCGCATCGCCCATGAGTTCATATGAAACGAGGCTCGAAGAATTCGGTCCAGTTCCCACCAACGTTGACCTTTTGCGCAAAGTATATGAGCGACAGATGTCTTGGCTCCGTATTACCCCTTCCAATGACACTTTGTTATCATGGGCAGCAGATATCTGGGACATTCTGCACTCGTCGAACGAACGGTCTGGCTGGCTTTTCGAGGACGCTTTATCTGTGCATAGGCTGTATTCGAAGATGTTAGCGGCGCCAGAGATCTGGAAGGCTAAGCGTGCGGAACTTCAATTGCGAGAAACGGCCGAGAGAGCACAGCAGCGGGGTGAGAGGTTGGCAAGACGTCAGGCAATGAAGCCTCCGGCAAGACGTAACTCAATCACCTCCACTGATCTCATGCCACTGTCACAACTGAAACTGGCAACGAGGTCTGATCAGGTTACGGGAGAAGTGGTAGTCAAATACGACAACAATCACGCGCAAGAGTCAGCGGGATCTAAGCCTCAGCTCGAGATTATCGACCAAATCGAATCAGTATCATCTCAAGCTATGACTGATACGGACGTAGGTTGTCGGGTAGATGAACCAGGAACAAGTGATCAACATCAGCTTCAACTCATGATACGCGATCAAGTTGAAGCAGTACCATCTCCAAACATATCTGACACAGACAACACAGTCGCCACGGTCGATTCAACACAGACACTCGAATACCCCCAGTCTTTGCTCAAGTGTACCGATCAACAAGTCGAACTCGAGTTGTCTCAAAGTATGGCTGATGAGGACGACAGCTCGATTTCAGATCAGCAGGCTGGCGCAATTGAGGAGTGTGTGCCTCCAGCAACTGCGAGCTGTGAGGTGACCATAAAATATTATTCCCATACTTCCGGCGAGCTCATCTTACAGCTGCACCCACAGTTCAAGAAGCTTGCTGGTTCGAAGGTATTTTGCGAAAGCTGTCTGAGAATCCAGCACTCGTACCGTGCTGAATGAGGGCATTGGTGGTGGACGGTTAAGTGTTGAGGTAGTGGACTCACGGGGAAATTCGAGTCTCAGGCGCTTCGGGCTTTGGTAGAGGTTGGATAGGAACCCTCCAGCAAAATTGAAGGCAGTATATGCTTCAGTCAGGGGTCAAGCAGGCCAAAGGATTGTACAAAATGAGGATATCGAACAAGTTCCGAAGAATACCGGTCGGCTTCCGGATGGTCTTTTGAGTAGTAAAATGAAAATTTCGAAATAAAATCTGAATTATCTTGATATGCAATGTTCTCATAATTTTGAAGTACATTTATTAGCAATCTAGGTCTCTTAATAAGCCCGAAAGGACCACCACATTCTCTAGCGGTCTGCAATGTCCAATACAACGCGGTTGGTGAGACTTGTTGTTTTGATTCGCCAGGCTTCACGTAAAGTTGTCAGGACTTCTTAGTCAACATCATCGTTGCCAGAATGAACCTTTACTTCGTTAATACTCTGCACTCGTCCCGGGGCCACAAACTCGGAGGCCTGGGTTGGCCATCCCGCAAGCTTCCAGCCCTGCTTTGTTCGAGACGAGAGAGCTTTAATGTCACAAGAACCTCCTGTGATATTGTAGCCATTGAAGAAGCAGGAAAGGACGATACTGCTGTGATTTGTGTATATGCTGGGCGACCGGAACTGCAAATCTATGGTCGGTCACATTGATTCGAGCTACTGAGTGGGCTGGCGCCAAAGTGTTTTATTTGGTGTAATCCATTCCAAATCTATTGAGTAGAGAACAGGGATACCATGCGGCAAGCTGGAACTACGACTGCTACAACTTTCTGATCGATGAGCTCAAGACCACGATGCTTATACCTTATTCGCTAACCAAAACTCGCTCTCTTCCACCATGAAGCCCGTTTCAATGTTTAGCGGCGCGTTCTTGGAAGTGTACCTTTTAGCCGAATCCGACGGGGAATCTCGTCCCGAAGATCATGGGAAATCAGATTCAGAGAGAAAGCACTACAGATGTGGGTTGAGGGAGAACGCAAATTGCAGTGGACCAGAGAAGAAGCTGTTGAGTTTATAGTTAAAGCTATGACTGACAACAGAGCAGAGCACGGAGGCTTTTTACATTCTCTTCAGATTTGACCAATTTGAATGAGATTGTGGAGAGATATGCAGAGTGTCACGAGATAAAGGTAGAACTTGTGAGAATGGGAAATGTGAAATAACTTGTGGTGAACAGCGGATAAGGCGAGGAAACAGGGCATAAGGGAGTAAGGTGAACAGTTTGAGCTACTCTGGTCATCTCCACTCATCGATGGCACTTCGCAACGAGCCAAGGGAGGCCGATATGGATATGGAGAAATTCTCAACGGTCATAAGGAAAGGTTTGACCAAATCCCTGGAGCAGAATCCTGTTGTTTTTGGATGTCACAAAGCGAACTTGATACATGGGCGGTTTCACTGTTTTTCGAATGCATGCCAACAGGGCAACGCCCCTTTTCTCAGCTCAGCAGTGTGTCTCGATGCCTCAGCCGCAGACCAGCTTCGGGAGCACATTTCCGAGTGCCGAGTTCTTCAACGCGTCATGTCATAACAGTTTCAATAACCACGATTCCGCTGTCCGACTTCTATTAAATCATGTCCTTTATCACAATAATGCTCTTTTTCACCGCTGCTGTCATAGGCTCGAAAACATGTGCGCAAATGGATATGTTCTGACTTCACACCGAAGGTCCAGAATAAAGATCCTGCCAGATCAGGAATTTGCGAACTGTCCAGGGACCTGTCAGACAATTGAGTATTAGGGCTGCAGGTTCAAGCATCACGGAGGTTACAAGACCATTACTAATGTAGACATTTGCGCTGGGGTTGAGCTGATACTGTGAGAACAGATGATGAGTCACATGTACTTCCTCGTACTACGGAAACTGTACCTTGTTTTCAAAGAGCCTGATACGGATGTAGAAGAGTATAAAGATGATAGTACATTGAATAAAGGATAAGTTCCGGTATCAAGTCTTGCTATAAGTGAGGCGGCGGTGGAATCTCTGTTATACTCTTGTGTTTCTTGACAAAACAAGAACCACAGATTTGATATAGAAGCCAAATATAGTCAGATCTATTAATTAAAAACATCAGGTTATATATTAAAGAGTATGACTTTATTTTCTAATCTTTAAAAGATATATAACTTATTTTTGAAAGATACTTTTTAATCTATTTCTAGATACCTCTTCGATTCCTTTAAAGATACCGGCAAGTCTTTGAAAGATTTTGTAATATCGTAATAATCGGAAAAAAGATATAAGACAAGATATCAAGTGAAGACCGATATTTTACATCAGCGGGCACCAGGGGCCAAGATTTTGTAACGATGTTGATGATTTAATTTAGCGATCAAGTTTAAAAAGGTCCTAATTATTCACCGTATACGATTTTTATGATTTCTCCCCAAGATATATGTTCTAATATTTAAAGTGATTACATATAGAAATGGGAAGTCTGGCAGTGTTAGTGGGGATGGGTCATGTGACATACGCTCATCTCTCGCTGTCGCTGCCGCTCGGTTCGTTTTTCTTCATCGAGTTCACAGAATGCCACCAGACCGCGGCAGAGCTTCGAAGGCTTGTACAGCCTGTCGAAAACAGAAGACCAGATGCTACGAGTCGGGTGCTGCACGGGGGTCTTGTTTACGATGCCAGCGATTGGAGCTGTCATGTTCTTTAGAATTAGTCGCGTCAGAGGCGCCAGGGCACTACGCTGGTGATATTCGGCACGGAACTTCATATGATGAGAGGTCGGTCGAAGACATGAGTACATAAAATGTTCACTACAGGCTAACTTTCTTCCGCGGCCAGATTGGCTCGTTTGGAACGTACTGTTGGGAAGCTGGTCGAACGACTTGGCGACGAGCCTACCAGCACCACCTCAAATCACGGACCAAGCTCCCCAGTCGACAATATCCGGAATGCCGTTGATGGCCCTGTTGGCCGGCAGCAGTTTCTCGAGAGTGATCACAATGCCGATTCCAGTCTGACAGCGATGGATGGACCGGTCTTCGTGATTCGAGACGCCGCTGCGGAAGTTGGTATGGGTCAGCACGACGCACGCCTCGTAGGATCTGGTCTGCCTGAAGGGGAAGCAGATGTGATATCTAAAGGATTGATCACCGTCAACGATGCTACGACCTTATTGCAGCTGTAAGTTGCCCTTCGGAGGAAGACTTCTTTCAGGCCTAATGTTGCATAGCTTCCACGAACATTACGGTCGATGGGTTGCCTTCAAAGACATCGCGGTGAACGACCTATTGAGAGACGTGAGAAGATCACCACTCTTACTTTGTGCTTGCTGTTTGATTGCTGTGCGGCACACTACCGAAGAATTGGCATCGGCCGTTGCTCCCCGAATGTTTGAGGAAGCTAAATCGCTTTTTTCGAAAGCCTTACTCGTGGTTCCTCAGACTTTCGACTTTTTCCAGGCGACCGTTATTCTGAGCATGTGGTCAACAACGATTGGCCAGGTACTACTGAGTGTCGATAGCTGGCTGTCAAGCGGATTTGCACTTCAACATTCTCTTGCGAGCGATGTCTTCAGGCCAGTGAAGTCCCGCTCGGCGCAAATGACAAGACAAGATCTGGGCAGCGTGGCGGTTTGGAACAACTTGTGTCTTACCCATCTTCAGTACCGAAAACTATCACCGTCTGCCTTTCTACTGTTCTTTACTGACTTTATTCAGCTATTCAGTTGGTACACAGCGGCGGCCTCTCTTGAAACAAGATCAGATTGACAGATGTAGAATGGTCCTCGACTCGGATCACGCAACGAATTTTGAATGCCGGATAGTCGCAGAAGTTCATTTATATTGGACCATTTATGAAACTTGTCTGGGAGACTCCGTCGATCTCCCAGAGACACAGGCAATTCTTCGCGCATGGAAGCAAGAATGGGGGTTTCTGTTTGGTAGGTCATAAGGAATCAGCCCCAGGTATTCCCCCTTTTTGACGTCATTTAGACCAGCCACGCTCTCAGTTCTTGCAACTGGGATTCCATTTTGCCCAACTTCTGGCTTTCGATCATTCCTTGAAATCACGCTCCGCAGCTGTGCGAGAATCGTTGCTGTCCGAAATGGTCCGGCTTTCCGGGGCGATATTGAACCTCGCGATCGAGACGGCGGATGCTCGGACGCGACATTTGAGCGATCATATCTACCACGTTATTACTTTTGCAGCCGTTACATTGTGCCGCCTGCTACATTTATACGAAGACCGATTGTCAGCGTCTCATGATATCGCCAAACTCGACCAGCTTCTTTTGGATCTGGTGACCTGGCTGTATTCCATTGGTCTTCCATGTCATGTGGCGCATACGCTTGGCGACGTAGTTGCTGCCTTTCACAAGAAGCTTCGTCCGACAGCTCGTCCCACCCCGTCTCAAGAAGAGGCGGAACTGTGGGGGCAGCCCGAATTTGCCAATTTCTTCCCAGATCTACTGGGAACAGCGATTTATGATGGAACAGATTATGCAATGCTACCAGATTGGGAACCATTCGCAACTCGGCCAGCTAATTGATGTCTTTGCTGCAAAACAACCCCTTCGGCCGGTACACTGGTATCTATACTGTCTACAAGAAACTTTGTCCAAGCCTGCTCTCTACCTCCCAGCGTTACACAATTACTTACCAGTATATTTCTTTTCCAACCACCTAAAGAATGGGAACGCTAAACCCGAGAATGCAAAGGTGAGTTCATGCCCAATGTTGGCCCCCTTACTGCCAATCAAGCCTGCAATCGGGCCACTATACCACGTCACTTTCATTCCGAGCGCAGCTCCAACGAAACCGAAACAGAAGGCTGCAATTGCACCCCATCCGAAAGGCAGCATATCAGGTTTATCCCAAGTATCGAAGTCGTATTGCTTCCACGAAGCGGCTCGAAATATCAGATGCTCCTCCACGACCACAACAATGTGGATGATAGTCCAGTATCCTATGATGCTCAGGAATGTTTGGAGGGTGTCGTGAAAGTATTCGGCGGCACATGTTCCAACGATAATAGCAGCCACGAAACCGCATGTGACGAGGACAGTTCTGGGGATCCGAAGCGCCCAGGGGCCGAAGTTCTGAGCATGCATGGCGAACGAGTAGTTGTTTGGAATATTGTTCTATGAAAGTCAGTGATGGCACGTGGTAGACCAGGGATATTTCGACTCACTGGAATTGCACTCAATGCAGCCAATACCAGTAGGAACTTTCCAAATCCTCCTGCAGGCTCGAGCGCGAGCTTGAGTGGACCGCCCACACCCGCCTCATGATATGCCAGCTTCCAGGTGGGGTCGACAAAAGTTCCGCTGTATATTGCTGCGCCCAAAGCCTGGACAATAATTGCCGGTACTGCAATTCCGATGTATGTGGCAACAAATATCCTGTTCTGAGGCGTGTTGATTGGCATTCTGACGTTGTAATCGGCAGCGCAGTTCACCCACGATACAGCAAATGAGAAGACCACTGCAATGAATGAAAGGGCTGCAGCTGCTCCATTTGCACCAGTAGGTGATTGGATTCCACCTCCCGTGAAATGCGGTGCTCCGGTACCAGCTGCGACACACCATACGATGAACGGCGGAATCCACAACACTGCATCGAGTCGATGAATCCACGTTATGCCCAGGGCACAAATGATCCAGACTGTGGTGCATATGATGACAACACCCGCCCATTGGGGGCATTTGCCATTCGAAAGCGCATATAACACAGAGGCTCCTGATATTGAGTTGATCGCGTTCCAACCAGTCGTGGACACCATAGAGAAGATAACGACCAGAAGGTTGCCCCAATAACCGAACGAGTACCTCCTGATGGATACGGTCAGACTCGGTCGATCGACCATGAAGTTTTGTGACTTACGAAAAGGTTGTCATTCTCAAACCGGTCAATCCGAAAGATGCTGTCCAAGCCGGCAAGAGACAACTGATGAGGTTCACCACGACGATAATTGCGAACGAGTCCCAGAATGCAAGACCCAATGCTCCTCCAACCATTCCCGTCGATAATGTCGCAACGGCCATGTTGGCGCTCAGCCTATCGGCAGTCAGTCCATACTCTTGAGGATCGGGGTTCTGTAACTACCAAAACGTGCACGCATTCCAAACATGTGTAGTATTCTGCTCTCGGTCTGCATCGGTCACTCGCTGGATGCCAGTTGTTTCAACTGCCCAAAAGCGACTTTTCGCCCAGCCAGAAATACCAGGTAAGCTGTTGCTTTTCTCAATCGAGCCGGCTTCGATATCGGTTCGATTGCCTGCCACAGTAATGTCGAGCTTGGCATCCATCTTGTGATTTGAGGGATCGCTCATTGTGAGGAGATCTTGTATGTCGGGCCATTCCAGTCGTGGAAATTGTCTCGTCTTTTATGTTCTGATTATCTCAAGGAACATGAGAATGTCGTGATCTCTATCTTGTTTGATTTGTCTGATAAGAACCCTCCGCGGCATGCCGATGCTTCGATATCACCGCGGTACGCCGCTCGCAATCTCACCGCGGCATCCCTCGGTGATACGGCTCTGTCGCCTTTAACCATACCCAAAAATATTCAACACGAAAAATAGATAAGAAAGAAGAGCCACGTTGGAGCTTCCAGTTAATTACTCTGACCAAGAACATAGTTGCGTGTGTATTACAGTGGCGCCTTCAGCAATCGAAGCAACTCCAATTGGGATGAATTGTATCAAAGCGAGATTACAATCCCAGCCTACACAAAATACCCCAATGGAACAGAGTACACTCCATCGACGGGGGCTTGGCCTTCGAGGTGTTGACCATAGCTTGGCATCTCCTGGATACACATTATTCGCACATCTCACAAGCCCGGGAACCGTTCGACTGATTGCTAACGATGGCACGGAAGCTCATCGATGGGATCTACCGTATCGGCCTGGACGACACGCAAGAATTCTTCCGAACGGAAATCTGGCATACAACGGAGTCCACCCAGAATCTCCGAGACTATTTCCCTTGTGGCAAAAATATCGTGGTGGGGTCATGCAGCAAATCGACCCGACTGGAAATGTCGTCCATGAACATTGTGATCCACTTGCTCATCACGATCAGCACCATATGGATAATGACGAAATCCTCTACACTACTCTCGAACCTCTAACTGAGGAACAAGCCAGGTCGATTCCAGGTGGCATACCGGAGACTGAAGCTCCAGACGGCAAGGTGTATGCAGATTGCATCAAGCATGTAGATGCTTCGGGGAATCTCCTGTGGTCATGGAAGGTCATCGAGAACCTGGACCCAACCCTCTTCCCTCTACAGCCGCATTACACTCGAGACCACTGGCCTCTCATCAACTCCGTCTACCCTCTCCAAGACGGCAATATCCTCGCTTCTCTCCGCAGTGTCTCCGCGGTCATCATCATCTCCAGAGACACTGGCAAAGTAATCTGGCATCTCGACTCGACTGTTGTCGCGCAACAGCACAACGCCAGCGAGCTCGATAATGGTGACATCCTGATCTTCGACAACGGCACTTTTCGTTACCGAGAAAGCGCCACCTATTCCCGAGTCATCCAAGTGTCTCGGAGCACAAAGGAGATTGTTTGGCAGTACAGGGATCCACATCCGATGACTTTCTTCACGCCATTCATGGGAGGTGCACAACGTCTACAGAATGGGAACACTTTAATCACAGAGGCAGCATTCGGAAGGATATTCGAGGTCACGATGGAGGGGAAGATATGTTGGGAATATGTCAATCCATACTTTGCGGATTACAAAGGTTTGGATGCGAAGGAGATTGAGGACTACTTTGATTATCCTGCCAATGCAATGTTCCGAGCGTACAAGTATACGCCAGAACAGATACCTTGGCTGGCTCGAGAATAGGCGAGAACTCATGACAATGTTAGGCCATATAGAGAGTTGATAATTTAGGATCCTGCTGTATATAGAAGATATAGTCCAATTCTGTAACATGCGACCTCTTGTTTAATGAGAAATCTCACTACAGTGAACAAAGCGGCAGCCAGGCTCCCTCGTCAACCCATTCTTCAAAGAATCTCTCACTTGGCACACAAGCCTTTCTGGCAAGTCAAAACATCCGAGCAGTCATTATCCGAGCTACACTTTGAACCTATACGAGACATCAAATCAGTCTATTGGCAAAGCAAAAGCCATCCCACACTTACCGGCACAATGTCCCGCCCATTCGCACTTGGAAGGAGCCACATGAGTCGGGGCTGCAGGCGGCGGATAGCTCACCACTCCACCTGGTCCTCCGCAAATGTTCTTGATACAAGTCAAGACATCAGAGCAGTCGTTGTCGCTGCCGCATTTGGCTCCTGTCATTAATCAGCCCAGCTGATGTGGGTTCTCAAAGGACACGCGGTGTGGAGTTGGTAGAGCCAGTCAGACAGACCTTTACAATGACCAGCCCAAGAGCAAGATACAACTGTAGAGATAGGAGCAGGTGGTGCTGCAATTGTTGGAACCGCTACAGCGGGAGTTGACTTGGTGGGGGCTACTCCTCCACAAGTCCTGTTGATACAAGTAAGGATGTCCGAACAGTCATCGTCGATGTTGCAGGATGCACCTATGGTTTGTCAGATAAAGGGCCAGGACTTCAGGCAACTCGTACCAGCACAATGGCCTGCCCAGGAGAATTGTCTCGGAAGCACGAGCTCAGCACGGTTAAGGAGGACTGGCGAAGCCCCTGGAAGGGCAGAAATCCGAAAAATGCTGGTGCTAGCGATGAGGGTGGCCACCAGGAGGCTGTTCATCGAAAGGGCTTTCATTTTGAGTTGTTTCCAGAAGTTGCCAGGCTGATGTAGTACTGGCTGTTGCTGACGCCGATACGTGAAAGTATTGGTAGAGAGTATTGTGCTTAAAAGATGATAGGCATTAGAACGGTTTTATGGATCTCGTTATCGGTGCCTAATAGATGGTGAAGGATCTGAGGCAATTTCTCAGGTACTTGAAATAGGCGCAGCTATCCGAAAGTATAAACAGCTTTCCATGTGTCCTCCAACTATTTGAGGACATTCAAATGTCGCAGCAATACTGGGGTTTGGCAATGTGGATAAATGGTGAAGTGAACGCCATGGTGTGATGCCCAGAAAGCATCGCGAGATAGCAATATATTCATGGCCCCCAAAAGATATAAAAGCACTCGTAGACTCTATATATACTCAAGTGATGAATTCTGAAAGAGTTTAGACATGAAATCGTGCCGTTAGAATAGCTCGGTCAAGGAACGATCTGTAAATTTTCGGGGGGCCATGTCTGCTGCACGATTAGCCAACTTTGCCGGAGCGGTATCGAGTCTGCAAGCTTTCGGACCTAGTATGAACGACACCAATACAGGCTCTTATGTAATTGCAAGATTCTAGGGCTGAAAAGGCACGGAATGGTTGAAGTTTTTGTATTCTCGAACGTGGATTTCCACGCACAGCTCTCGCAGGGCCCTTACAGAACCAGCAGCAGCACCCACCCGATGACCACATTTCACTTGCGGTTCCTACATTTCGTCGAAACAACTAGTTGAGGAAATCCTTCGCCATTATAGTAATCAGATATCCCTTTCTTAGCCGCTGGATGTTTCGGGGCACGATCGATCCATTTCAGCAAGTCCGGCAATAGTGCCAGGTCCTCTTCCGTAAATTTTGCATGCCTCGTCAGAAAATATCGCCGAGGGTGGACATTTATGGTAGTAGTCATCTAACTCCTAGCCTCTGACAACTTTAATTAGCTCAAAGTACATGGAACCTTCCCCGGTGCGGATCTACTGCCGTCTGCCTAAACACAATTCGCTAGTGACGAGGGCGAATGAAAGGTCGCCGAGTAGTTCAAAAGAGCGGATTTATCACGCGGGACGAAAAATCAACAATCAATCTGCTATTTGTCGAAGTCACTAATCCAGTGAAAGCATACTCAAAGACTACCGTGCAGTCTCTCAGAACCGTCAAGAAATACTCTGCCAACAGCTTCTGATGTTGGTCGATTCTAATTAACAACCTAGCAAAACGCTGAGGCATGGAGTTCCTCACAGCATTCCTTAAAAGTATCGGCGTTAAAATCTCCGCATCTCCCGAACAATGCCATGATTAGCAGTATACAAAGAATAAAGGAGCGAAGTTCATACCTCAGCTTCATATGCAAAGTAGTCCATTCCACGGAAGAGTTTTTGCAGCTTGCAGCACCTGTTCGTGAGCTCTGGGATGCTCGTACTCTTATGATGACATTTGCAATGAATATCGTAGGCTTGGACGGAACAAGAACAAAGACAAGTATAGCTTTGAGGATCGTTGAATAATACATGATGTAGAAGTGCTGAAAATTACTGGTGACTTTTAGTGGAGCGATATATCGAGGGTTTTGGGTTTGTCTTCATCGGCTGGAACACTATGGAACAGAGTTATTTATATCCTTTACGGGAGATAACTGAGTTATTTACAGTACAGAGTAGGCAATATAACATGATCTCTAAAATCTGTATGCTTGTAGGTGGTAGGACAAGTGCATTTGACGTAGTACGTAAATGAAAGGCCAAGAGCTTGAAGTGAACACAAGATTAAACAGTTTCAATGACGAATATGAGGCAGAACCATAAGTAGAAGCAAGACTAAATTTCCGAAGCCGATGAAGAGAAAAGGAGTCTGCAGCCTAGCCCAAGGTCTATTGCCTGAAGGGTGCTGCAATGTTGGATGAGTCGCAGCTGATTCTTGGTCAAAGAATCATGGGCTTGACAACACCGACTAGACTTCTCGGAGCCCTTTTGTGTACGAAATAAAATGATATTAAAGTTGGACTTGTAGAGAGGAAACAAAAACACCTACGGAAAGGAGTTCGGCAAACAAAGTCTTGGCATTCGCTTCTTCAATTGAGTGACGTGATGTCACCGAGCTGGACGATATCACTACATTGCGATATCTTCTCAATGCCTCAACAACCATACTCCTACTACAGCAGCCGGTCAATCCAATGCCCGAAGAAACGCCCAAGATGACACCAACGACCAAGGACATCCTTTTGAAGGTCAGGAAAATGGTTCCGCCGATGCTCGAGAAGTTCCACAAGGGTAAGAGCTATTCAGCATCACTGACCTCGACCGAGTCTGACAGCATCAAGGGCAGATGGGGAGAGTGGCAGTAATTGGTGGCAGTGAGGATTATACAGGTGCTCCATACTTCTCTGCCATGGCCAGCGCACGACTGGGTGCAGATATGGTAGGGATCTTGATCTTACACTTACCTCGCCATCTATTGACATCTTTTGACAGAGCCACGTTATCTGCGAGCCTCAAGCCGGACAGGTTATTAAGACCTATTCTCCGAATCTGATGGTACATCCATTGATGCGCCAGTCGACACATGCCAGCAGCTCCGACTCTGCCTCCTCAATTGCAAAGGGCATCATCGATATGTTACCCCGCCTCCACGTTCTGGTTATCGGCCCTGGGCTAGGAAGAGATCAACTGATGCAGGACACATGTGCAAAGGTTCTTGAAGCTGCAAGGAAAGAGAATATGCCGTTTGTGCTGGACGCGGATGGACTTAATTTGGCTCAGACCAGACCAGAATTGGTACATGGATACCGGGAATGCATCTTAACGCCGAACGTTGTTGAGTTTGGGAGACTGTGTAAGAGTAAAGGCATCGATACTTCGGGGTTGGAAGGTGGCAAGGCAGCTGAGACGCTGTCAAAGGCATTTGGTGGAGTGACTATCATACAGAAGGGCGCCAAGGATTACATTTCGAATGGCGAGCATACATTTGTTAGTGATATTGAGGGCGGCTTGAAAAGGAGTGGTGGGCAGGGTGATACTTTGACAGGCAGTCTGGCGACCTTTTTAGGGTGGAGGAAGGCATATTTGGACAAGCTTTGGGATCACGACGGGGACTTAGATGCTGCTGAACTACTGGCTTTGGCCGCCTTTGGTGGAAGCTCAATTACAAGGGTGCGTCTGCTCTTTGTTCCGCTAGTATACAACTGACACTGTATAGGAATCCTCGAGACTAGCATTTGCGAAGAAGGGTAGGAGCTTGCAGGCAAGTGACTTGACGGATGAAGTCTATGTCGCTTTCACGAATCTCTTCGAGGGCTCCGGCCCAAAATTGTAGAATTCATCGGCGGAAATATAAACAAACAATCTCAAACCATTGAACCCACCGAAAAGTTCGTTATCACCACCATCTGCTCTCCGGCTCCTAAGTAGAGTGGCTTCATTGAACCAAATCGAGGCTTACAGCTTACTTGCGCTGTGAGTACAAGAATGTAGTATTTCGGGTCTGCTATACTTACCATGTAGCGGAAACCAGGCAACTCGACATCCGTTTTATCTGCAAACTCGTCCTCTGGCGCGGACCTGCCCCTCCACAAGCAGCCGGTCTCTACTGCGGTTCTCCCTCACGCAGTAAATGCTGAGGGGACTTGAAAAAATACCTACAGGTGTCAGCGTATGGTCATGAAATAGTGCGGAGCTGCTTCACCTTGGAGAATGATGCAGATGATGTCCGCGATGAAGACAGAGCGGTACGCAGGCGTTTCACCTATCTTGACCATGAAAGGACTGCTGATGTTTCCAAGTAAATAACCCAGGAATGCGTACGAGGAGAGTGTTATGCGCTTTGTGTAGCCGGAGCTGTTCATCCCGGAAAGGGAGAGACAAATGAAGAGGGCCGTTGCGGATGTTGGGAAGAGATAGACTACTCTCATCAGCCAAGACATTCAACCTCGCATGATCGTTTTATGGGACTTACCCCCAATCAATAAACCCGCAACATTCGAGCGAGGTCAAACAATCTGCAACAACAATCTAATGAACGTTGAGAAGAGCATACCGATGGAAACATATATCCGAGGCGTTCGGCAGTCTTTGGGCAAGCCAGCCTCCGAAGAGGATACAGACCATGTTGATGAACCCTTGAGGAATATAAATCAATGTCGACTGAAGCGAGTCGAAGCCAAAACTCTTGATTGTGAGACCACCAAATGCTCCGAAGCCACTACTAAGGATCCGTCAACCTCTTACCCACCGGGACCTGGCCCCAAGTGCTGAAATCACTTGAGGACTTCGTTGCAGAAGACTGTCAGGGAGAGCAAAAAATACTGCGGATTCTGGAATATATTCAGGGCCTCCTTTATCTGGTTCCATTCAGGTTGCAATTGAGGATCCCAGTGTCATTGGCCCTGATGCGGTGTACGGCGAGTACTCGTTCGCACTCAAATAGGAATTTTGCCAGCATAGGCGAGGTGGGAAGGAACAAGTAGACGAGCGTTCCTGGAATTGAATTCAGAGCCGGCCATTGTCAAAGTTGCGGGATCGTCAAAATACCCAAGATGGATGTAATAAGTCCAGAAGGAGTTCAGTCAGTATCGGACCCAGGTTGTTTATCGCGGGACACATACCATTCATGATGAAAATCCACTACAGCGACAGTCGTCAGCACGCTTCGAGACAGTGGGAAGAGTTTCGTTGATGCACTTACTTTCCATCCTGGAACACTGGCATTAACGTGGCCCATTCCAAAGGCGATGATACCGATGAATCCGAAGGCCACCTTTGTCACAGCTCGAGATGGGATAGGGCTTTTGATCCTGCCGGGAAGAGAATTGCCCTCATTGGGAACGGCTCATCAGGCCAGCTCAGGAGGTGATTGGCCACACCGACCACTATTCAAGAAGTCGGACTTGGGTTGCTGGAAGTTTCGGCTCACAAGTTGATGAGAGTGGGAGACTCGTGTCGCAAGATCTGCGAAGCACATTTCACGATCCAGAATCGTACTTGAAATTTCGAAAGGGCTTAGAGAATCCTTCTTTCAGCTCGTTCGAAAGTGTGGTGAAAGATGGCGAAAAGTCGAAGCTGGCTAGAGTGAAGTCCACGAAGAAAATGAAAAGAAGACTGGGAGATCGGACAGATCTGCTCGTAAAAGTTGAGCCCGATTTCTCTCCAAGCTGCAGAAGACTGACTCCTGGTCCTGGATATCTGGAAGCTCTCGCACAGCCCAATGTGGAATATGTCACCACCGCAATTGCTGGTCTAACTAAAGCTGGCAACCGCACTACTGATGGGCAAGTGAGAAATGTCGATGCAGTCATATGCTGTACTAGATCCGAGAAGTCGTTCGCCTTACCATTTCCCGTTGTCAATCGCGGTGTGAATCTTGCTTCCGCTTGGAAAGCTGGCGGGAGTATTGGGTACCCGATCACGTATTTGGGAATCGCGGCACTTGGCTTTCCAAATCTATTCTTTGTTAATGGACCAAATGCTGCGTCGGCTACTGGAACGCTGCCGTTCGCGACCGAGAATCAGCTTACTTTCATTGCAAGAATCCTACGCAAGGTGCAGCGTCAAGGCATCAGAACGGTCACTTCCAGTATTCAAACGACGGAGAACTTCAGAGCTTATCACGATGCTTATTCCTAAAGACTGTGATGAGTGAGGAATGTAGCTCTTGGTTCAATGGTGGCATCAAGGGCGGGAGGGTGATCGCCAACTGGCCGGGGAGTGGGTTGCATGCCAACAATGTGCGCAAAAACCCCAGGTGGGAGGACTGGGAATATACTTATCGCTCAGAATCGGGTAACCGCTTTGCGTACTTCGGAAATGAGTGGACAAAAAAGGATGTTGAGGTCAAATCAAGATCTTACAAACGAGGCTGAGAAATCCCAGGTGTACATGGCTCCGTACTTGAGAGTGCAGTCGGTGACAGGAGGAATCGACCTGAGAGACTACGATGAGACGCGGTACGATGTCTCATGGGGCTCGCGAACAATGAATTACCAAAACATCGTAATTTGATAGTTTTGATAGGAGAGCACCATTGATGGCCGAAGCAATTGTTCATAATTGAGTTGAAGCAGTTGAAGTAGAATCTAGACATGTACCTGTGACGCACCGCGAATACATGCTTACGACTGTATTGTCGACGACCCAAACTCCTTCGCAGCGCCAATGATGACTTCTGCAACCTTTTGCGGCATGCTCAACATGGGCATGTGGCCAGCGGCACATTTCTCAACTCTTGATCCGGTCAAGTCTGCAAGCTGCATCTGTTCGAAGGATTAGTTCAGATCTGCCTCATCACAGGAATAAACGTCTCATGATCTTGCCGGAGAAACAGTGTAGATCAGAAAGCCCTGTGTTCCCCCATCAAGATCCAGGACTCCCGGACTGCTTCGGATTTGAGGGCACTGACCTGCCATGCCAATGGAATTGCCTGGTCCTTCTCGCACATCAGATACACACTCGGCGCATCCCTGAATCCCGCATGCTCCGTCGTCATTCCCCATCCGTTAGCAGGTTGACACCTAAGCTCTTGCATCCATCTCGCCGTACACTCCTCGTTCATGTCGTTGAAGAGCGTACTTTCTGGGTCAATGCAGTGCATCTCTCCTGTTTCAATCTACTCCAGACAATTCTACCTCTCCATATTCTCGTATAAGGACGGCATCTTAGCATAGATTGCTTGGCACATAACCTTTGATAAAGACCACAACTAATGTAGATCGATCATCATCACTAGTAGATATGAAGTGTTCAAGAAGATATATTGTATATACATAAAGCAGCTTATAGACAAAAAAGCCAAATAGCCGTCGTCTAACGACAGGAATTCCCACGCGAAAATCCGAAACACAGTCTCGGATTTCCCCGTTCTCCACACCAAACGTGCCATCCCATCGCACCTATGATTCGAACATGAGACACCCTCATCCAGTCCTACTGGGCGACAATCAAACAACCAAAAGGTTAGACGTAAAGATCTCCAGATCTCCAGATCCGCGACCAAAAAATTCTCCAGCTACATGTTTTGGCTTTCAGGCTGGGCATCCACTGGATGGGAAGTTGCAGCTGCTGGTCTCCCCACCACCTGAAATCGAAACGTCGGTAAAGGTGAAGTCAGAGCACCCAGTACCGCAAAGTACGTAGTAGTTCGTAGCATCTGAGGTTGCGGTTCCAGTGACGTTCTCGAAAGTCACGCCACTGATTGTGACCCCGTTTGTGGGTGTACCGGTTGGTCCACCGTTGAGGTAATCTTGTTGGACGTCGATGCCGTAGTCGGTGATGCCAGAGAGTTTGATGTTCTTGTAGACGATATTCTCGATCTGTGCCAGTGTTAGGGGTGGTGGGAGATCTGACAAGGAAGGGTACGTACTGTTCCAGTAGTGCCTGAGTTGGACTTGATTCTGCAGCCATTCTCGCTGTCCGTCACAGTCGAATCGGAGAAAGTGATGCCTGAGACGACGTTGTTGCTCTTTCCACCGACAGATCCAATACTCAAGCCGCTACAGAAGTTAGTTTCACGTCTGGAACGAGGTGGAACAATACTTACTGTCCTCCAGAGCAAGACATTCCAGTGACAGTGACATTTGTCCCACTGGTAACAGCAACGCAATCATCTTGGTTCTTGACAACAGTGTTAGACAAAACGACGTTATCGCTCGAGGAGAAATCGAATCCATCGGAGTTGTGTGCAGCAGCCTTGCTTCCACTGGCGGAGTTTGGTGCGTCGCCGGCGGAGTTGTCGAGGGTGAGACCGGTAAGGAGCATGCCATCGCATCCTGTCACGTCGAAGCAGTGGACGGGCCAGTTCTGGATGTTCAGGTTAGAGATGACACCATTAACCATGTCGTGGAGAACAATAAAGTGGTCAGGTCTGTCATGTTAGCAAGTAATCGATACATTGAGGTCGATGATGTACGTACTTCGCACTTCCTCCGTTTGATCCTTCACCATCCCAATAAGCTGCTCCGTTCCCGTCAATGACATGGCCCGGAGCGCCAGTGATAGTTATATCGGTTCCTCCGATATAGATCGGGTCGAAATCATCATCGGCGGTGGTTCCGAAAGTCTGTCTGATCAGCATCCATTGGGCAGTCTGTTAGCGGACCATACTTACAGTCTTGCCAGCGAACGTGACGGTTGATCCGGTCTGTAGCTTATCTAGAAGGATGGTAGAGCTTGCAGGTGCCGAAATATTCTCCAGAACAATGTTCGTGCATGCTGCGACGACGGATGTAATTTGAGCATATTCTGAAGCTGTGCAGGATGCTGGAGCATTCGCAACAGAGGCCGCTGATGTGGCTTTAACGACGGCGACAGAGGATGATTTGACGACTGCTGCTGCGGACGAGGACTTTGTGGAGACGAGAGCGGCCTTTGTGGAAGTTGTGGGAACGATAACGTTTGATATTATTGAGGTGGCTTTTATTGATGCCGGGGCGGTAGTGGCTTTCTGTTCTCATGTCAGACACAAGGTAGTGGACTTCTCGCACGGCATACATACAACGGATGTTTGAAGTGTTGTGGCGACTTGTAGACAGCTGCAAGCGCTAGAAAGTTTCTTGTATGCATTGTTGCAGGCTGATGCAAAAGCAGGCAAACCTGAAGTAGCCGTGACGACAGCAGTGGTATATGTAGCGCAAAAGGGCCCAGCAACTCCAGAAGATGCGGTCATGGCATATGCACAGGCATCATTCTTAGGGTTGTCGCATGCAAGTGCGAGGGGCAGAACGGCCCCAAGGAAGATAGAAGAACGCATGATGACCAGCACGTAAATGTTCAGATAGAGACAGAAGAAACGAATGTGTATGAATAAGATACAAAAGAGCGTCAGTGGTAAAAGACTGGTTTACTACTGTGTGAGACATTGTCGAAATATATAAAATCCTGCCCCTGAACAGAAAACAAGACTATACGGCTGCATCTTAGATTGGAAATTGCAGGACTCGAGAAGATGGTAGCGAACCCTCAATCGAAGGAGAATCAACAGAATTTAATATATTTTTGTGGAGTGAACGCGAAAGAGGATGGGAGATGCCCAGGATATTTCTCGGAACAGTATCCGAAATGCGAATTCAAGAAGACCTTCGGAAGGTCGGAGTCAATTGGCAAAGTCAGCTTGGATGAAATTCGCAAAGGCACTCATCAGATTGGTTTACAGCAGCAGTAGTGGAAGAACTGATAGATTAGGGGGTCAGAATGACAGAGGAGGAGCACGAGATATCCCTGACCGGAAGTGCTTGCTCGGAAATTTGTTTCCAACCATACCCCGCACGTAATGATGCAAGAACTGAGGTTGATTCTTGGTAAAAGCTTGGATGGTCTTGGAAAGCTTGGTTCAACAACATCTCTGGATATCAAAGACTCCGAGAAAATCCAGGGTCGAACTCGATTCATGCTCTTGGCTTTTCTTGGGACTTCGTCAACATTGGGTGGACGCCAGGATGGTTTGATTGAAAGTCGTGAGAAGTTTCTAGGGGCGACTCGCTAAGGTTTCGAAGATCCTGGTCTTGACTGTCGCTAACGTTTTGAGTGCAGAGTGACATGCGTGGACGAGTGGATCTTGCGGGAAGAATTGCCCTGTGAATTGGTGAGCCTCATCTCAAGTTTGATGAGCCTGATCGCAGACTATATGTGAGACAGGCTGTGGCGTACTAATGGTTTAATTGAAAAAAAATTGATGTTCATGCCATCGGTTTCTCCAATAGAGTGAACTTATAGCATCATCTTAAATATGCTAATAAAGGCTATCCTGCGCAGAAGCTTTATGAAGCAAGCAAGCGTGGAAATCGATTCGATTCGTGGCACCTTGAAGAGAAAACGTGTGAGCAGAATCGTTGGTCTGGGCTGTCACCATCTCCGTGGCGTCAGCATGTTTCGATTGTCATGTGGCTGGTGATCCACGCCCTATTTTCCGACATGAAAAGTTTCCAAAGCCATCGTCACCCAATCACGGGCGTCTACAGTCCTCCCCGGATATCAAGATGGACTGTTGGGAAAGTCGTCAGCGAAACCTAGCGAGGTTTTCTGTATGATGAGCGCAAAGCTGGCCAGTGGTGCCGATATGAGGCGTGATTTTCACCGGTATGATTTACACAGCAGAAGTGCCGTACCATGATCTGAAGTAAGCTGGGATCACGACGTTGCGTTTTAAAATGGACGATCAACCCGATTCCCTGGTCTCTCATTGCTCTGTTAACCCCAAAATCTATCTTTAACTACAAAACATCGGCGTTGAGGCTCAATTCTCTCCCACCCAAAACAATCCAGACGACGTGGACGTTTGACTGATGCTTTGACCTGTTGCTACCCTTGGCTGCGGCTCCGAAAATATGGAGATACAGACGAAAAGCTTCGTCGACGGCCAAGTCTGGGCTTGCTCTGTCGTAGGGACGAGCGGTGGAGTACATAAGGCTTCGATGTATCCTCCTTCAAACAGTATCTGGACATCACCATCTCATCTTCTCATCAACATTCCATTCTTGACTCTTCGGCCGGACCGTTTTTACCTTTACTTCTTCTCTCTTCAACGAAAAATCTTTGCAACTCTTCTTCCTCAACTTCAAAACCGTCAACATGCAGTTCACCAGCATCCTCGTCTCCCTCCTCCTCTCCACCGCGGTTGTTGCCAAGGGCGGCAACAAGACCAAGGCTGTCACCGACAAGAGTATTTGCAAGGAGATGGCACAATTGACCAAGCTCGTGTCTTTGGCCGGAAACGAGACAAAGTTGGCAGACAAGACCAAGAACAACGCCACAAAGATTGCTTCCATCCAGGCTAAGGCTTCTGAGGCCGCCACTCAGCTCTCCACTATGGAGTCAAACGCCACTCTTGTGTCTACCTGTGCTGTTATCTCAGCTGCTGAGGCCACGAAGGATGATTGCAAGACCATGTCCAAGTAAGCTGTCTTGTACTGAGCCACTTTGAAAGTGACTAACCTGTTGTCCAGGCTCCAAAAGCTCATTGCCACCGCCGGTAACGAGACCAAGCTTGCGGAGAAGACCAAGAACAACGCCACGAAGATTGCATCTTTCAAGGAGAAGGCGACTGAAGCCCAGGCTGAGCTAGACACCATGATGTCCAACACTACACTGGTTGATGCTTGCACTGCTATCACTTCAGCCAAGGAGGCGTCGAAGGCTGGTATGTTCTGACATACTCGATATCAGATTGAAGAAAAGTACTAAACTATGATAGATTCTCAAAAGGCTGCTGCATCTGCTTCATCCTCATCTGCTGCTGCTTCGTCAACCTCTTCCACAACTACAAGCGCTGCAAGCTTCCTGAATGCTGGGACAGGACTTCTGTCGACTATCTTCCTCGTCGCTGCTGGTGTTGCCATGTTGTAGATATCTCTGCCCAGGATGATGAGGACAAGTCAAGACGGGTTGAGATGTTGAGCCGATGAGTGCTGGATATGTTTAAAGACCTTGTACATCTCGCCTAGATATATCGAGGTGCTCTGACAAAGAAGTTGATACTTGCAATATTGTTCGCTTATCGTGATTTCTATGAGACCCTTTTCCCGGGGCTTTGGATCTTGCAAGATATCTCCAGAGGTGATGTTTATGACCAATGTCGCTTACCCAGTGGCGGTTGTTGACGAGATTGGACAGAGACCAATTGTTTGCCAAGGGTCAAGAGCAGGTTAGGCAAGACATTTGGGTTTTAACCAGAACACTGGGCTGGGAATTGATGATCATAAATCAAGGTTATCTATAGCAACTAAAGTATGAGAAGGATATATCACCGTTCTATGCGAGACTGAGTCGTCCGGCTAGCACGTCCTGATATGACCTCAGCTCAGATGTTACCACGGTGGTTGACTCGCACAACGAGCCAGCTGATAGTGAAGATGTAAGCGGCCATGAAAAGGCGTACCAACTTCGACCACTTCAACTACCTTGGGTGGCTACTATATTATGAATCTAGAGTTAGGTGGCCTAGACGCATGCAAACTGAAAGGTAAATTGTTGGCGCCGTAACCATGTTGTTCCGAACGAGGCGTTACCGCTCTCTGGCATGCTTAAATGATTATGTTCACAAATTGTATACATGTGTCTTTCTTAGCGAACTGTTACTTGTATGATACATGTACAGAATAATCGTTGTGACATCTACGAGCACTTCAATGTAGGGTTTCAGTCACATGGTTGATCCGTTTGTGCTTAGCGCCATTCACCTAGCGCGAACCGAATATCACCACCACAATTTCCCTACCGCTTTAATTCTTTCTCTTTCTCCTCAGACGGTCCAGCTTCAATTCAATTCCTTTCACTCCAAAATATTATGATCCTTATTCTTAACCCGACATCTGCTTCGCCAGAACTGACTACCGTCGAAGCTCGATACTACGCTTCGGATGCAAAGGTCACAGTCTCCGGCTAAGTGCGAACCCGACTCTGCCATACGTCTCCTGTGATAGCTAGATCAACCCTGTATCAAGAGCTGAAGCAACACACATACAAGCGCTCTCAGAACATGATCTGTGTGCAATTACAGAACCCGGAAGCATGGAGCATCTCTTCAAGTTGGCCAGTGGCTATCCTCAAGGTGATGTTTACCTTCTTCCGAAGTAAACAAACCACCCGAAAGATCGCCATCACGCCACCACCCCCTCACCCGCACAATGTCGTTCTCTTCAACCATGATCGGTCGCTTTCTTGATTGACGAGCAACCCGTGCCGCACCTCCCAAACTCGACCGCGATGCTCGGGTGCCATCCTAACATTGTTGAGTCAGTGTCGAGGTCCTTGCGAAAGCCCAGCAAGATCGTCAACTCCGCGCTACTGTCAGATGGCCTCCATTGGGAGCCTCCTGAACTCACCTTTGCCAATCTACCTCCGATAACACTCTCTTCTCCACCAACTGGAAAGCGATCTACCACGACATCCAGAGACAACTGTATGACCAGCGCTCGATCCGTTGATGCGAGCAGCTGCACCCCGCGGTTGCACCGTTAATTGCTCGACATTACCTGTACACGTTAAAACCAGGACGCCAGTCAGAAGGAGCGGTGCAAACCTGACCCTCTTTTCAAAGTAATTCTACGCCTACCCCAACATCATCAATACAAACGCCGATTCCACCGACCAGCCCACCCAGCATTGTCGAAAGCTTCACCGAAGTACTTCAGAAGTGCGCACGCTATTCAGCTTGAGTGGTGGGAGGCAGAGCTCGTCTCGATTTCACGATGCCCCGCAATGTTGTCCTTCCCGATTCGGAAGCAAAATCCCTCCTTGGATCCTTCCTTCTGAAAGTTGCCCGGGCAAGTTCACGCAACCTCTCCTTCGCCCTCGTTTCCTCCCACTACTTCTTCCTCTTTCCAAACCAGCACAGTCATGGACTCCGTCTTCGTACGCAACGGCGACAAACCTGAACACTGCTGGTGAGTGATGCGCCTGAAACACACTTTGACCTCTGGCTCACTCTATCTTTTTCGTGTAGCACTGCATGAGACTTCTGCGTCTTTAAGCACAGAACACCGAATGCATTTATGCCTAGGTCAAGTCTATCGAAAATCAAACTTACAGCCTCGTCTGCCGATTTGTGCCGTCTGTCTCCCACCATTCAGATACCACCAGAGCAGTGAGTCCCCCTTCCAATTCTCTTTTCCTCGCACAAACGGACTTAGTTACTGTGATTGGCCTCAACGAAGTTATGAGGTGCTTACTGACAGCTGTTTTGTAGTGATTGCCGTCTCCAAGTCGATGAGAACCGAATGTTGGCCATGCCTCGAGGTCCAAAAGCCCCTCATAGTGCTTCAAGTGTATCGGAAAAGGTCAAGAATACCCGATCTGCTCCATCAATACCTGCAGCGACGCCGGGTCTGTCGGCTGGCAGCAAGCATCTCTCGAAGAAAGTCCGCTTCGACAACGCGCCACTGGTCCAACAACAACCTATCTACGGCTCTGCCTCGTCTTCCAAGCCAGTCCCAATAGTCACCAGTCAACGTCAAACCGCCGGACTCAGTAAAGAGATAGACATCATCGATCTGACATGACATCGATAGGGAAGGTTCCTTACCACAGGACTGCATCAAGACACTTCTTGGTTTGACGACGATCAATGGCAAGATCAACACCAACCTCAATTTTGATGATATGTGGGCTTTTGCCTTGCGTTTGAAGGACCTCTTCAGCAGCAATAACATTCGCCTCTTCCCCCCTACTTGGGCGAACACATACCGGGCAGAGAAAGCCAACTCGAGCTTTGGTAGGAAGAAATACGACAAATTCGTCATCCTTCTCAGCATTGACAGGGAATTGAGAACTGTTCTGCTGGTGAAGTCCTCGAAATCTGCCTTCTACTTCGATTCAATCTCGAACGGTTCCATCAAGCAAGACCTGCAGAAACGTATCCAATTTATTATCGGCGTCAACAAAGCGACACTTGGGGAAGATTGGCAACACCTTCATACAAACACCTACCACAAACATCTCAATGGCCATTCCGGATTACTGGCGCTGCTCAGTCTGGAATCCATCTTGCGGGCATTCAGTCTTCCAGATGTTACACCCACTCCTCAAACGCTGCGCTACAAATATGCAGAGATGATCCCAGCTGCCCATCCTGCATCTGCCGGAGATTTGGAGCCTCTGCTGCAAGAATATTTCTTGTTAGTAGGTTCTTCGATCAGGTTCGAAGCTTTCGAGCGAGACATTGAATGGGCCAAGAGCTTGAGGCTACCAGAGCCAGGAGTCATAATCAAAGACGAAGGTGAAGACGAAGTCGAGTACTTCGAGGAGTCGGATGACGAAGATCGCCTTCACAGTACAACACAGCTTTTCGTCTTCCACCCGATCATTCCACTAAGTCCCGTGCTGCTCGCAAACAACTCTTTAACAAGACACGCAACTTACAAGAGGACTGGTGGTAATTAAACTGTTGCCAGTGCCAAGCCAACTACCTGGGTCATATATCGTCAAGATGGTATGATTGTTGCCAGGCCAGCGGAAGATCGACTTGAGTTTCATTCAGTACCCGTTTCTGTTCGGAAAATGGTCGACTGGAGCACCAAACCTCTACCATATGCACTTGATCTCATAGCTTCGGTTTCCCGTCCATGTCATGGTGGGGGCGTGCCAGCAGGAGATATCTACGCATACACCAAAGTCCCTCTAGGCCTACTGTAGCTCAGACTGACGCGTCAAGCTCTTCCTCTGGCCATGCAAACTGAGTGAAGGTTCACTGGCATCACCAATGGCTATTCGTCCTTCATGAAACACCACATTGTCCTATCTTTCTCTCAATATCTTGCTTCGAACTTGCTACGAAGGTATCTCCTGCTAAGCACAACCCGCAGCACTTTGCACTGACCTCTGTTCTCTTGGCGCAAGTTCTGGTCAAATGGTCATTCTTGTCATGTATCTAGCTTGGCACAAGTTTCGTTTAATCAATGTGCCAAGAGCCCTCAAACTCATGCCTATGTATAATAAGTGATGTGTTACTGGTGAAGTTTTGCCCACCTTGGTGTTCAGCTCATCTTTGCTCTGTGCCAATTGGCTTACTTGCCGAACCTCACCCTCACTTTGATCTCTCGGTTCGAATTAACTTCAAGCGCTGAAGTTACTTCGACACCACGATCACACCGTCTGCCAAGAGCTCGAATTCTGGAAAAGCGCCTCAATCATCGTTGGCCAAATCGTCGCTAATGAGCCAGCCGTGGCTTCACATCACGTTTTGTGGTCTTCTTCCAGGTCTGGCGTGCCATCCTCCGACTCCGCTTTGGAATTCGCAGACATGTTACTTGGAGCCTCTCAATCTGAAACGCAAAGAGGGGAGTCATGGTTCGTTCAAAGAGATTCTCAAACGAGGAAAATACATTTTACATGTGCAGTCGCTAACTCAAGACGCATCTGGCTATCCTTGAATCCGACTCCCAATATTTTATCCATCCCATCTAACGTACATCCGCCATGATCTCGACACTCATCTATTTCGCAAAGTGCAGATCATATCCTAACCACTTTCTGGCGTTGACTTGAGCAACATCCAGACCTGGGTATCCATAGGTCAAGGGCAGGAAGTAGTACCATCCTCCAATTACGATCGTGAGGATGACACCGACTGCCGCCCATGATGCCATGAGATTCTGGCCTACGAGCTTCTCGCGGGCTGGAAGGTGCTTCTTGGCTGGTGCGCCGGTCTTCTTGTTGGCTGGGACGTCATCGATAACAGGCTCGACGTTGAAGATGAACTCGAGGAGTGCTCCGGTAACCAATGCTGATGCAAGATGTGCTGGCAGATAATGGTGAAGGAACAGTTGACGACCCATAACGTAGAAGGGAAGGTAATGAGTAGCCCATGCAATGAAAAAGAAACCGGTGGAGTTGTAGAGACGTGATCGAGTGCCTAGATATGTCAGTATAAGTAGAAATAGAGATGGGTCAAAGGGACCTACGGGTATCAAGCGCATCGACACCACGACGAAGGGACAGCTGATCTGCTGCAATAATACCAACATAAACAGCCAAAAGACTGCTAGCCAACCACCATCCTAGAGGGTTTCCAAGGAAGTAAATTTGTTGACGAGTATCATTGTGAGTCCAGAAACTGACACCACGCAACAAAAATGGCCAGACGAATGGCTCGCTGGCATATGGATGGCTGCTGGTCAAGGCGTTGTTGTGGTAGAACATAGCTCTCTGTAGCTCAAACCATTTCTTGAGGAATGGAAGGCTCTTGACTTTACGCTCCTTCTTGATCAAACGCTCGCTGTCGGCCGGGATGGATGGGATCGAATCGACATACCAGACGTTTGAGCTCTGAGCGAGATTCTTGTTTCCGTTGATTTCTTGTTGCTTGTAAGCCCAGTCTGGAAGAGGTGTGGTGTGAGTCCACATGGCAACCTTGCTCGGGTTGTGGATGAGCTTGAATTGACCAGAGAGACTCTTGAACTCCTGATTTGCCTTGCCGTTCTCAATTCGGATTTCGAAAAGAGTATCGTTGTAGCGCTCAGTCAGGGCCTCCTCCATTGGAACAGTGGTGAACTCCTGGTTGGTCGGATAGTAAGGTGATGCAACATCGTGAGAGAGGAGCATGGTGTTGGTAACAACATGTCGAAGTCTGACAAGCTCGTTATTCTTGACTGGTTGCCCCAGAACCTCATTGCTATTCAGGGGGAGGATTTGCCAGTGGTTGTTGGCATCGGCGAATGGATAACCAGTAACTTGTTGACCTTGACTGGACACTCTGCCGTCATCGTATCTCAAGGGGTACTTATCAGGGTGACTGTGGAGGAATCCTGAGGTCTCCTTGTGCTTGATTTGGATGTTGTCATAGTAGTTGATGGTGACAGCATTCGCGAGCATCACGTTGTCGCTTAGGGTCTCCTGGAACTCGGGAGACATGAAATCATCACCAGGACCTGATCTGGACAGAATCGAAAAGTGGACCTGGAACCAGAAAAGGTAGAAGAAGAATGGCGCAATAATCAGAGCGAATGCTCGTGCAACAAAATGCTTTCCAAACTCAGGCAGAGTCAGAGCACCTTGACGGCGCTTGGAATCCAACAAATCCCATAGATCAATTGCAACCGCCGTTCCAATGGTGACGAAGGAAAAGGTTCCAATGTACTTGATCGACATGATGCAGCTGAGAGAGAAACCGGTAAGAAGTAGCCACTTCCACCACTTTCGGCCAAAAGGCTCGTGTCTGAGCTTGTAGAATTTGACGTAGCACAACAGACTGCAGGCCATAGCAAAGATAAGTCCGGCATCAAGGAGAATCAGTCGGGTCTGTCCGATGTGTGCGTTATCGAAGAGAACCAAGCCTGCGGACAAAATGCACGCTGGGAGAGTGTATCCGGATTCCCACATGATGTCAAAGACAACGGGGACTGTAAGAGCTCCAAGGAATGCCGGCATAGCACGGAATGCTACGTATGGGACCTTGTTGTCGATGTATGAATCGCCAATGTTCTCGAAGTGGAAATGTCCATCATATCCAACAAACCAACCCATCAGGGCAAAGAGAAGCTTTCCAAGAGGAGGATGAACGTCGAAGAAGTATGTACGCTCGAGGTAATAAGAGGCGAACTAAGACAAAAAGCATTAGCTAGGTCTGCAAGAGAAATAGAGCTTCCTTGAGATATGTACCTTGCCGAAATGAACCTCGTCGAAAACGACCTCATTTGGATGGCTGATTCCCCAGAATCTCGTTATGAAAGCCAGAATTGTGATAATTGTGATTGCGATCCGGTAATCCCACTCAGCACCTGGTCCCTTATTCTCGAGCTTAGCCTTCACCAAAGCATCAAGCTCGGCATCTCGAGGGGCGGCTATGCCAGTTGCAAAGGCATCCTTTGCCTTTGGAGTGACAGCAACATCTTTCCGCTTTCGAACCGAGCCTTGTTGGCCAGACATCGCGAAGGTGAATCCAAATCAAGTCTAAAATCTGCAAACCACATACGCTGTCAGCAAGAGCTTCGCGAGAAAAGGGAGCTTGGGAGCTCAGCAGGGAATCGCCGCGGGGCACTTACAAGAAAAGAAGCAGTCCTTGGCTGGAGTCAATGAGTGTAAGAAAATAGCATTGACCGAAGGCGATCAAGAGGCAAGTTCGTTGTCGTAGTCGTGAGTGGTGTCTAGGTGGGAGAGACGAGCTCCTTGAACAAAAAATGTTAGCAAGGAGTTGCTACCGCGAAGGCTAATGTGTCCTTCCCAAGTCCCTTAGCGTGCCTCGTCATATGTGGAGGAAAGGGGTAAGCGGCTCTTAGGAGCTTCAAATAGAATTGAAAATACCCGTTTAATGATCACTCAGTATTCAGAGATGATAGTCAATACACGAGATTCTTCAAACTGATGAACATCTAACATTAGAGAGCCTTAACAGCTTCCATTTACCAAAGAAAGTATCGTGTCACGTGAAACGCATGTGCCAAGAGGCGAACAACCGCCTGGACGCGTCGTCTCGTGTCTTGTTGACCATCCCACCTTCAAAAGTTTCAAGTGATCCCAAGTATCTCGGATTCCGAATCGAAATGTCGACACTACGTAGAAATATTCCTCGCGTCTCGAGAACTCTGAGTAACTTTACAAGCCGATCCACAGCTATTCAATCCAGACCTTTTCGAACTTCATCAATCAAGATGTCAGATATGACACCGATCTTGAGCAAAAATGCTATGCCTCGTTAGTATCTTACATCCTCTTGGAATACTGGATCTTGCTGACCGATATGTAGCTGTTGGTCCATATGTGAGCATATCTTGTCACTGACTTTCACTCTTAATCTGATGTCCAGCAGTCACAAGCTATCAAGACATCCCATGCTATCTACTGCTCTGGCCAACTTCCAGCTGATGCTCAAGGAGTTATAGTAGAAGGTTCCATGGGTGAGAGGACAGCAGCATGTCTGAAAGCCCTCTCAGCTGTTCTCACAGAAGCTGGGTCTTCGCTTGACCGGGTCGTCAAAGTACAGATCTTTCTGACCGATATGAAGGACTTCGGAGATATGAATGTAGAGTATGAGAAGTGGATCAAGCACAAGCCTGCACGGAGCTGTGTTGCAGTCAAGCAGTTGCCCAAGGGGGTGGATATCGAGATTGAATGTGTGGCATTGCCCTGAATGGAATTCATCACATCCAAAGTGAAGTTCCCAGTTGGCAAATAACGTTTATTTTGCAATCTACCATTCTCTTACTTCCCCTCCAGGACCAAGGAAGCCCGGAGACACCCATGGCTCAGCTCCAGCTGACAATCTTCTAACTTGCTCCTCGTCAATCTCGATTCCCAGTCCAGGTCCAGACAACAAATCAATATACCCATCCTTCACGTTCCAGACCTCAGGATTCTTGGAGTAGCTTGTCAAATCTTGTGTTCCAGCATTATAGTGAATCCCCAAACTCATCTCCTGGATAGCGAAATTTGCACTGCAAGCATCGACCTGAACGCAAGCAGCAAGAGCAATTGGCCCAAGAGGGCAATGCGGTGCTAATGCAACATCATACGTCTCGCACATCGTTGCAATGCGGCGAAGCTCTGATATTCCCCCTACATGACAAACGTCTGGCTGCAGAATATCCACTGCACCAGATTCGAGGTAGGGCTTTACGTCCCAGCGGCTGTGGAGTCTCTCGCCAAGGGCGATGGGTGTCGGGGTGTGCTGTGAGAGATTCTTAATGCCTTCAATATTTTCAGACAAGAGAGGTTCCTCTATAAACATCGGCCGATGGGGCTCAAGGAGTTTAGCGAGTTGTTTCGCCATAGGTTTGTGAATTCGGCCGTGAAAGTCTATTCCGGCATCCATACCTAGATTCTTTACGGCTTTAAGTCGCTCCACGCAAGAGTCTAGAGCTGAGGGTGTGTCCATCCATCCGACGTCTTCCGTAGCATTCATCTTGACGGCCAGGAAGCCTTGGTCTTGTCGACCTTTGCTTTGTTTTGTCAGCCTGAACGGTTCCTGGGAGAAGAATACCCTTACGCCTGTATCTCGACATCGTCAGGTCGGTCACCTCCAATCCACGCATACACTTTCAGTTTACTCCTAAGCTTCCCACCAAGAAGTTGATGGATCGGAACTCCCAGCTTCCTCGCCTTCAGGTCCCACAAAGCGATGTCAATCTACACAGGAAATTAACATTTCATTTACATCTAAGCAGGACTGAGCTCACACCAGACAGTGCACTCATCATGACCGGTCCACCACGATAGAAACCAAATCGATAAAGCAATTGCCAGATGTGCTCGATGTCACTTGGTCCAGTCAGCTATGTCTCTTTTCGTAACGACGAGGTACTAACTCAGCTTCCATGCCTACGATGCGAGTCGTGTAGGCTTCTAGACAGCCTTCAACTGCCTGATCCATCCAGATCAGTAAATATTGCATTTCAATTTCTAAATACTTAAATGCATACCTGTGTATGTCCCTCCAACGACCCCTCACCCCACCCTACCCCACCATCCTCATCTGTTATCTTGACAAACAGCCATCTCGGTGGTACACGGAAGTATTCGACTGATTTGATCTTTGCCATTTCTGTGATTGCTCTTGTTGTTGATTTTAATTATAATCTTTGTCTGCGTATGGTAACCGTTGGAAGAGAGCTCAATCTCATCAAAGTTGGGATAGCTTTTGATTCGGGCGGAATTGCCCCGATTGGAGCGATGTCGCTTCGCTGCGTTGCCGATCACAACACCAGGCCATATCCAAAGAACCCAAGAAAGGTGCTCTCATCTTGTTTCTGTGGCTCTCTTACTTGGAGCGATCTTGCAAGGACCACGTTATATGTCAAAGGACTCCAAGTGACCCGCAAGATGGCCCGAAGATATTGCAGTCACACCTACAGTCCCTTGGTATTGACTTTCGACTTTCGATCACGATCGAAAGCCTGGACACTAAGAAAGATTTCAGGTATTCGTCGACTATAGCAGCTAAACTTGGCAGCGTGTACAGCTCTTGAAGCTTCCTCGTCCAACGCGGCTGCCTTTCTCAACACTGTCTCGACATGTATCTGCCATGACCCAATCCCGACGGAGTCTTTTGGACTGCTCCTGCCTCATCGCGAGTATCATATCCTTATGTCTTCTATTCTGTCTCGCTGCTTGAACTTCTTCTTCGATGACAACCACTAACCAACATTCGTTCCATACATTCGCTACTTTCAACGCGTCATTCGCTTTTTCATATACAAGTCATTCGTTAAAGTAAACAGCTACATCTAACCGTTCAATTATGGCATCAAAGACGTCCTCAAACGAACCAGCTCAAACCCAATGCAGACTTTGTGCCTCGTTATGTAGTGGGTCAAAAACTTCAGCTTGCCATGTGAGTCCAGATTCGATGAAGAACCCCTCGTCCTCGACAACTCTCTGCATCTCAAACTAACCAACCCGGAATCTCTCAGATATGCCATGCCAATTATTGTTGCCGCTCATGTATGGTGACGGATGCCGAAGTTCGTCAGCTTCTGTGCAGATGTGTGAATCGCGGATTGCCACCAGATACCCGACGAGCACTACGATTTACCTGCGACAGATCGAGGCCGGATTTTGTGTGGCTGGCATACAATAGAGACCAAGCTGATGTCGTGGCAATGCTCGACCCCCTAGAGAGCACAGTAAGACGAACTCCCTTGTTAGTCTACGCAGACTTCCCCTGGTGGCAAGCCTTTCTCAACGACGGCACAGGCACAATACACAATCCAAGTACGTATGACATTTCCGAATCTCTCCTGGATTTTACCATCTAGGTCATCGTTCTGTGCTTCGCCAGACACACCTCTGAAGCCTACATACTGAGCACACGATTAGTTCGAAATCGGCCAATGCGGAAGATGCGCGTCCTCACTACTCCTCACAACAGTCACCTAGCGAACACAAGTATCAAAGAAGCTCTGGGCCACTGCGAGGACTGGTTAGACTTAGAGTTCGACATTGGAGTTCCACCTGTGGAGAGTCCAGGACTAAGGAAATTTTAAGTAATAGCCAGCAGTTTCGGACTTTCAAGCTCGGCTTGGATGCTCAGATGGCTAGATCAGCGTTAACGAGATGATTAGAAAGTCCTGGTGAGGTGACTTGATCTTCGACATCGAAACAGAGGAATCTGCGGGCATCAACATGGCCGACGTCCGAGACATTGTTGATTTTCTCTCCGTCTGTCAAGCACATTCTCAGGTGGGAAGGGGGGAAATGGCGGCAAGGGCCCAAAAGCCGAAAATCGTAATAGCAGACAATCATGACAGGAATGAGAACAGCGCTGAAGCAATGGTAAGTCTGTATGTGGCGATGGAAGTTTCTCAAGCTGCTGATTTACATCTGTACAGCCTACTTTTGAGCAGCATGACTGGCCGTTGGACCACCCAGCACTACCAAGATGGCGACCACAACTCCGATCTTCTTTTAGAGGACACAATCCCGGCCGCCTAACCAGAGATGAGTCTACAAAGTTCGATGTTTTTCCTCCTCTAGAGAAAGTATTACAAAAGCTCAGGCTTCCCATATTGACGGGCGAAATCAAATCACTAAGGACTTCAAGCTCGGACATAGCCCGTCATCACCGGGTATACCTCCGAAAGAATTACCAAGATATCGACACTGATCATGTCAGAATATACATGGACTTCTTCACAAAGGCTGGAAGGATGATGAAAGACGCGTTCCCCCCCCGACAGCCCTGACCGCCCTTCAATGAATATGTCCCCATGGATGATCCGACGGCTCTGGCAGACCCGTCATTATAGCTACGGAAGAATGCAATGTATTCTCCCAGGATGCAGATCTTATCGCGACTGTCCTTTGAAGCCGGAGAGCCATGATTGTTGGTCCGTCGTGAGCAAGAAACTGGGCAAGAAACTGGTCAGGGGTATTCGTGGGATGGTATCGGTGCTTCGAAAAGAAGAGGTTGATTCTGGTTGAGGGATTTGTTCGAAGGTTGCATAGTTCTGTAGTGTGTCAGCGATCTGGTGACTCCAAGTCCAAAGCAGGACTAAAGCACAATGATAGAGCATTTAGCGAAAACCATACTCAGCATTCTTCATTCATAAAATTTTTGCTTGCCGATCGGGGGTTAAATCACTGGGAACAATAACATTCTTGCCTAGCTTTCAAACTCAAACCGGACAAGTGAGAATTCACAAGCACGTATGGCAACTGATGGCAATAGACTTGTGTACAAGCAAGAATCGAGGCCCCGCTTACCTCACAGACGATGAATTCTGAAGTCAAAAGTTCCAAGATACACATTGCTAGACCAGTGTCTTCTATCAGCCCTCCATCAGTATTCAGTCAACATCAGAAGTAACACTAGTCCCATTTAGAGAATAATATGTGGCACATCACAGGAACAGCTGCAGAGAAGGAAGGATCAAGTTTTTATGTGGCTTTTGAATTTGTTTTGATATGGAGTACTGAGTTACTAGACTACCTAGACTAGAGTTATGATTGAATGCATATGTCCCGGGTAATAAACCTAGATGCCCACCAGAAACGCCCAGCTTCCGTAACCTGATGAAATGCTATAGGTAAGAATGTGCAGATTGAAGGAATTTCTCCTGCAACTGCCATCTGGTATCTCATCCTCTGTTTCCTCCGCTTACTCCTCGAACGTGCTTCTGAGCCACAAACTTGCATGGCTCGTTGCTCGATGCTGCTCTTGTCGACGACTAGACAGCACTCAGTGATCATCTTCATCCATCAACGACAGACAATCCAACTCCGTTCTCACGATTCTCTCGAATTCGCCTCTCTCTATCCCCGCCACCCTAGCCAACCGATACAAACTCTTCACGCTTGTCCCAATATGCTGCTTAATGCCCACCTCGCTCTGCTCCCTCACTGCGTGGTCTAAGGCCCTCTTCTCCAATTTAGCTACTGTGTCGCTGCCGGTACTGCCGGTACTGCTTCCCGGTCTTGGGTGTGCCAGACCTTCAATTTCATGCGGGGATTGGGAGCTATTTCTCTTGTGGTAGAGCGCTGGGTCGTCGGGGTGGCCTTCCGACCATGCTGCGGAGGTGTCGTGTAATTCAGGGTGTGCATTCTGGTGAGAGAGATGTTGCTGTAGCTCAGTCGTGATCTCATCTTTGCCTAGTGAAGACTCAATCGCCCCGTTCTGCTCTGCTTCGTCTGGATCGTGGTTGTCCATTGCTGGCTGCACCGAAGCATACTGTGCGTAGTACGACGCCTCCTCTTCCGCGGAGGGAGGCTGATCTTCCCGTCTGTCAACAGCTATGGCTTGTGGAGCTGGTGAGTGTTTGGGCGCTGGTGTTCGTGCGGGTGTGTTGTCGTATTGAGCCCAGTAATCATCGTCGTCTTCCTCTTCTTCCGCTTCCGGTGTGAGGAGGCTGTTCGTGCCATTTGTACGATTGTATGCGCTGAGATGGTTGCCGTTCGTATTTTGAGTGTGGTTCTGCGTTCGCGCGGTCTCGAATGCGCGCTCTGCGTCGGGAACGGTGCTCTGTCCCCATGTCTCTTTACTCTCAGTATCCAGGACATTGACCTCTCCGATCCTCCAGCCGTCTCCCCCGCCCATCTCGTCGTTCACACACCATATCAGCTTGACAGCTAGCTCGATATCGGGTATTGAGATTAGGCATTGTAACGTCTCTTCGTCGATGCGCTTGTATCGCGATTGCACGCTGTCCCAGTCGAGTTCTACCTCTCCAGAGACGGGATGTGGTTCGAAAGCTTCATTCTTGACGACAGACTCGAGTTTCGAGGCGTTGGCAGTATCGTAGCAAAGGAGGGGAAGCCAGGGCTCAGAGGCTGTGGAGGAGAGTATCTGGACTCGTTGTCGTAGGATTGGAGAGAGGATTGGGAGGAGAGCTGTTGGTGGTGAGGGCGAGATGGTAGCTGCTGGGAGGGAGGCCAGCAGCGGTGCGAGGATTTGCTCTGTTCGTGGAGGGAGGATTGGTGCCTGCATCTTGGGAAGAGGTGTTGTGGTTGAGGATGGGGGTTGCGATCACATGCCAATTCTCCGTAGACCAATGAGGATGTCAACAAGTAAATGAGATAGAGACGTCAGCAACAATAGGATGAAGTATCAGAGCTGCATCGGTCGAAAACCAGCAAGAGCAAAAGACAAAATTCGGTGAAGTCGTCGTGTATGAGAGAAGAAACATAAGAGTGAGAAATCCAGAGGCTGTCTGTGAGGCCTGTCCGGTGACTTACTTCTTCAAGGTGGAGGGAGGCCTGTATGGCTTTCCATCCGTCCGAATTTGGCGAGCTTTTTGCCGTTCGGTGGAAAGCATGTTTGTTTTCGAACCATGACGGAGAATTTCCCACCGAATGAATCTTGCTGTGAGATTGAGGCTGTGAAGAGTGAATTGTATATCTTCTGCTTAATTGTTCCAGAAATCCAAGAAGCGGTTGATGATCCTTTGGGGAAATAATTCCAAAGCTATTGAGCTGATCGGCGACTTTGGTATGTGAGGCTGAAGCCCCTCCTTGTGGCTAGTGAGACGATCAGCCACTTCAGACGAAATGTGGCTTGCTGACCGGCAATTTAAGCTCGGTCCGGCTCGACTTCCCTCCTATTGCCCCCTGCCTGTGCCGAGCTGTCAACACCATTTCGCGGCATCATTACCTCTCTCCTTTTCTTCATTCACGGAACCATAGCAATCGTCGTCAAACCAGTCGCCCTTGACACAGGACAGATAACCTCCTTGTGGCCAATAGGTCCCAGCTCCACACCAGCTCTCTTTTCTGTCAGATATCTGAACAGAAACTCCGTCAAAATCCTTCACGTGCTCCAATCAGACCATCTTTCCAATGGAGGGCCTCTGCAGGACCACAAGACTCCTGTCTGTGACTCGTCTGTCATCCAAGCAATGCAATAAGACCATCAGAAGCTTCTCAATTTTGCTTTGTCAACAACGTTGTGATGGGCAAACACGTCTCACTCGACGGCCGACTGCATTGCCGAGAGGGTCTCGGAATGGTGCATCACAACTTCGACGCCAATCAAGCCGCCGCAGTCTCACAAAAGAAGAATGGCAGACTAAAACAAGTCCTGATGGCATACCTGACATGAATCTCGAGTATGTAAAGATTGGCGACTCTCCTGGAGGCTTTCATCCAGTCTTCCTACGCGATGCTTGTACCTGCCCCAAATGTGTCGATCCATCGTCAACACAGAAACAGTTCCAAACCACCGATATTCCCCAAACCATCAAAGCAAATTCAGTTAAGAGACAAGAAAATGGGGATTTCACCATCACGTGGGAGAACGATATCCCCGGATTTGGACCGGATCATATTTCTACCTTCCCATCCAAGTTCTTCGACATTTGTGAATGGAGGTCTGCCAGACTACAGGACCGTTCAGAGCACATTCGGCCTCGTCTCTGGGACAAGTTCCGAATTGAGGAAGAACTTCAGTTCGTTAGCTTCACGGATTATATGCAAGATGACAAGCAGCTTTTTCGAGCTCTGTCCCAACTGCAAACTCGTGGTCTTCTCCTTATACGCAACGTTCCTGAGTCGGAAGAGTCTGTTGCGGAAATTGCTAATCGCATCGGGACCATTCGAGACACCTTCTATGGGCGAACTTGGGATGTGAAGTCGGTCGCCGAAGCCAAAAATGTGGCATATACCCATCAATTCCTTGGACTCCATATGGATCTACTATATATGACGAACCCTCCTGGATTCCAGTTCCTGCACTGTTTGAAAAATACTTGCAAAGGTGGAGCGTCCTTATTCAGTGACGCATTCTATGCTGCCCGCCGGATGACACCATCAGATCAACAGGTGTTATCTACTAGGGACCTGGCTTATCATTACCGCAATGCTGGAGAGCATTACTACTACGAGCGTCCGCTGTTGGAACTTGATAAAACTACGGTCACGACAAATTACGGTCCACAGCAAGCTATCAAGTTCATCAATTACTCTCCACCATTCCAAGCACCCTTCCCAGTCACCAAGAACTCGCAAGGATTTGTCTTCCCTAAAGTCATGAAAGCGTTGCGAAGCTTTGCCGACCGCGTCGAATCACCGCGCAACTTATTTGAGTACAAATTGAAAGAAGGCGAGTGTGTCATCTTCAACAATAGGAGGGTTCTCCACGGCCGACGTCAATTCGACGCTGGCCAGGGCGAGAGGTGGTTGAAGGGCACGTATATTGATACAGATGTGTTCAAGAGCAAATGGAGAACTTTATTCGAGAAGTACAGTACTACGGAAGATGCACGTGTAGGAGGGCAGTATGTGCATCCAGGTAAACTTGAGGAGGGTATTGCGCGTAGAGCTGCGCAGGCAGAAGAGGCGACGAGAGTAGCAGAAGCAAGCTCTTGAATTGTCGGTGGGGAAGCTTGTATAAGTGGTCAATCGGAGTGTAAAGATGTCAAAACGATGGATATAGGACTTATGGATGGCAATGTTGTAAGATAGGACCAAGCCAGGTCACTATATGAACTTGAGAGAGTACACAAGCCAGATTTGATAAGACAAGCCGGTCGCAACACCTGGGCATATGCTCTCGCTCATTGAGTCAATGTCGAACAACAATGTTGAGCCTTGAACACCTGAAAAGCTAGTGTCCTCTGCTTCTGTCTGCCATTCGGTAGGTTACCAAGTTCCTAAAAAAAACTCCTCTCTCCGGCCAAAGCCTCGCTAAACTCGAGCCACCAAGCCGGGCCGAAACAGCCACCCACACAAACAGCAAGACATGCAAAAGCTCTCGAGACAAACCAAATTAAATGTTCAGCGACAAAGGTGTTCTTCACAGGATTCTAGTACTTATATAGCAGCATCACAGCAAAAGACAAATAGCCTCTCTCCCTCCCCCTCCCAGTTCGCAGATCTGAAAAGAAGAAAGTAAAAAGGAAAAAAAAATTGTTCGAATTTCTAACCCGGGTATTCCCAGGTTCGCAGATAGATGCGGCTTCTGTGGATCGAACACAGTGCCTCCAGATTTCATATGATCTGAAGTGGACTTCAGTCTGGCGCTCTCCCAAGTGAGCTAAAGCCGCTTTTTGGGGGTGTTGTGATTTGCTGACTTCAGCTTATTTGAATATGTATTAGGGATAGTGATTTTGAGGGAAATTGGGGTTTTGGAAAGAGGTTGATTGGTTGGAAGAGGAAGATTTGGGTGGTGAAAGTGGAGTGAAGTTTTGTTCGAGGCCGGACCGGAGAGCTTTGGGAGCTAGATTGATGTGGAGACGAAAGTTCGAGGGACAGGGGTAGCTGCCCAGGGCAAGGAGGGGCAGAGCTTCTCCGCGAAGTTTATGAATAGGTAGTCGAGGGTCGAGACGATATTAGGTGCTGTTAACGAGCTGCCAAAAGCTGGACATCTTCAATGCAGGTATTCTGATCTTATTTATGGGATGTCATATCTGTATCTGTGAATAGTCTTTTCCATTTCCATCTCTTCATCATCTCATGTCCCATAGGCCTTCTCACCAACTTTCCCCTCACTCTTCACTCCACCTGCCTGCTTCCTCTCAATAACTTCTTGCAAGACTCTCTCAAGTCTCTGAACAGCCTCCTCGCCTATCTGGTAATGCACTACCAACCTTGACCCTAAGAACCTTAATCCATGTTTCTTCCCCATCTCAACGAACTCATGGTCTGATATCCCCGCATCGTCGAGATCAAACCAAACCATATTTGTCTCCGTAGGCTGAGTGAGCTTCCCTCCCATCCCAGTCCATATGCCCGCGATCTTCTTCGCCATAACATGACTCCCTTTCAACAACCCTCCTTCACCATTGGGACCCTTTCCGAAAGTTTCATCAACAGCTATCCTCGCCGCCGCAGTAACGACCCCAGACTGCCTCAATCCCCCACCAATACTCTTCCTCACCCACCTTGCATGCTTAATAAACTTCTCCTTCCCAACAAGTATACTCCCAATCGGCGCACCCAACCCCTTCGAAAAGCACAAACTCACACTATCAAATTCCCTCGTATAATCTGGCAGCGATCCCGCTCCAGAAACAACAGCCTCCCAGATCCTAGCCCCGTCAAGATGCATCTTGATTCTATGTTCCCTCGCGAACGCCGATATTCGCTGCACTTCCTCTAGAGGCATGATCGTGCCTCCGAGTGTATTTTCCAGACTTATTATTCTCGTGGGACACGAGTGGATCTCATCGCCCAAGACAACGTTCTTTCTGACATCTTCCAGCGTCAAGTACACGCCATTCTTCGGCACCACGCCCTTGACCAAAGCTCCGCACAGCGAAGCCACACCGCCAGCTTCCCATTCCAGGATATGTGCTCTGTGATCGCAGAGTACTGAGTGAGGAGGTTGAGTGAGATGTGTGCGGAGCGCGAGTTGGTTACCCATGGTGCCGGAGAGGACGAAGAGCGCGCTTTCGTGGGAGGTGAGGGCTGCGATGTGCGATTCGAGGGAGAGGGTTGTTGTGTCTTCGGCGAAGACGTCGTCGAGGAGGGTGGTGTTTTGGATGGCGAGGAGCATGGAGGGCGTGGGTGTTGTTACTACGTCGCCTTGAGTGTGACATTGTTAGGTTGCTGAGCTTGGGGAGAAGAGGATGAGAAACACGGACTTCTGAAGTCAAAGGCTGCTGGCCCTGGACCAGACCATGCTGTGGGCTTTGATGTGCCATTGATGCTGGTTTCTTGTGACATCTCGATTGATCGTTGAGAGAAGGGTCTGTATGGCTGTTTGGGAGGATAACTCGAGCTCAGACGAGAGTAATGAAGCTTCGGACGATAGCTTGCTACTTGATGGTGTTGAGCAGATATCTCCGCGATAAAATTGCTAGCTACTCACTTGTGACAGAACCTCTCAAGGCGCCCCTCACCACTGGATTGGGCCTCCCCAAAAGCATCTTGAATGGCGGGGTTGAGGACACGGGAGAAGTGTTCCACCAAACAGGAAATCCGAACCTAACTCACTCACTCCAACCTTATCGCGTTGCCGAGATCGAAATCCTTATCGCATGTGTCTTTCAGGGGTAAAAATGGTTAGCCGAGGGATTGGATCGTGTCATGTCTCGGACCGAAGTTCTTCATGTCTTAATACGAGACGGAGAATTTCCTGCTTTGAGGAATTTGACCGTCTATCCGGGGGAGATGAAAGAAAAAGCAAAGTTGCGACATGCAACAAAAGATTATGGTATGAGTGCTCGTTGAGTTCTGGATGATGAGTGGTTGGCAGTGTCTGTCAGATTGCTGATGTTGTGATGGGGTTGGTAACCAATCATCTTGCCGAAAGGCTCCAAGGCTCCAGTCCGCTGTAATCGTGAGTGCGTCGATGAACATGAGCAGGTAACAGACTTTCTTTGTTTGCTATATTCAAAAAGAAGATGGCCAGATCGGAAAAATCGCAGTCGAAGAGGCCATGGCAAGACGTTGCCAAAGAGGCTCAGAAATTCAGGGACGCAAGTCTTGCTCGAGTTCCAGGCATCGATGAGGTATTCGGACGACACACATTCTCGGACACGCTTCTAAAGGACGTGACGGCTATTCCCAGGCTTGTCATGAATGAAAGTGATGTCCAGATCACCGAGTCTTTGCCAGAGAAGCTAGTTGAGATACTTGCAAAAGGCAAATTGCCCGCTACGGATGTCACACTGGCATTTCTACGCAGAGCAGCTGGCTCAGAAACTCGTGAGGAGTCCTTCGAAACCATGCCAGTGTCCAAGAAGCTGATACCTGACAGATCAATTGCTTCACTGAGGTTCTCCCCGACGTGCCCTGAACAGAGCCAAGTATCTCGATGAGTACTTCGCCCGCCACGGCAAGCCCATCGGTCCTCTTCCATGGACTTCCCATCAGCGTGAAAGAAATGATCGGCATGAAGGATCTCGGTCTGAATGCATGCTATGTTGCTTGGCGGGGAAAGACAGCTGATGAAGATGCACATGTTTTACAGATTTTTTGGGACGTGGGAGCGGTTTTCTTTGCTAGGACGCAGCCGCCGACTATGATGCATTTGGAGACGGATAGTAACCTCTACTGGGTCACTGTGAATCCTTACAGTCATCTTCTGTCTTCTGGTGGGAGTAGTGGGGATGAAGGTGCTTTGGTAGGAATGAGGGGTAGCTGCTTGGGTATTGGCAGCGACATTGGAGGGAAGTCGAGCGTCACTTGATTTGCATTCTCTGACGATTTCTAGGTAGCATCAGAAGTCCTGCTGCCAACTGTGGCATATATGGCTTCAAGCCTACTGCTTTCCGCATCCCAACAGATGGCTGGTGCTCCACGATGGCAGCTGCTGATCCGATTCCTGGAGTCATTGGGCCTATGAGCACCAGCTTCGAAGGCATCAAACTCTTCATGCAAGTAGTGATAGATGCGCAACCATGGCTGTTGGAACCAGCTCTCACTCCCATTGCATGGAGTTCTTCTTTTCAAGATACGCCCAGATCAGCCGCTGAAAATCGGAGTTATGTGGCATGATAATGTTGTCACGCCTCATCCTCCGATCACTCGAGCCATGGAGGAGCTCGTCTCTCACCTCCGCAGAGTACCAAACATCGAGGTTGTAGACTGGACTCCCTACCCCCACGACGAAGCTTGGGCCGTAATCTCAAGTTTATATTTCACTGACGGCAGTGTAGAGAATGCAGCTACGATAGCTGAGTCTGGTGAACCGTGGCTGCCTCTGACCGAGTGGATAATAAAGGAAAATCCATGTGTCAAGAAACTATCTGCACAGAAGCTGTACTACTGGCAGGAGGAGCGGGAAGCGTATCGGAAGGAGCATGCGAAAGTGTGGAAAGATACTGCGACTGGCATCGATGCGATGGGAAGAAAGACCGGAATGGTTGACGCGATTCTTTGTCCGGTTGGTCCTGGGGTCGCTCCCAAACACGACACCGCGAAGTATTGGGGATACACGAGTCAGTGGAACCTGTTGGATTATCCTGCTGTGACTTTCCCTGTTGGTAAGGCTGATATGAAGACCGATACTCCGAAGGGATCGTTCGTTCCAATGACTGATGTTGACGATGAGCACTGGAAACTCTGTAAGTTCACTATTCTTCTCCCACGACAGACTTACCGTTGACTCTGGAAAGACGATCCTAGAGAATTCGACGGCCTTCCCATCTCACTGCAGCTGATTGGAAGGAGGTTCGAGGATGAGAAAGTTCTTGCTGTCTTGGAGTATCTGAAGCAAGTAGTTTCAGTTCCTATGCCTTGACTTTGGCCGATCTCTGAAGTCACAGTGAGCAATGTAACATTGGAGAACATCGCAACCTACCAAGATAATCTGATCACTCGTATTGAACTCCCACAAAGTCACGCGCCGTCAGTGTGCATGAGTTCGGACGGTTTGGCCTACGAGTTCCTGCAACATCAATGTTGTCGTGAAACTCCTCTCTGGCCAATCAGCGCACTCCGGGAGGCTAGCCGACGATGAAAGTCTGGAGCCGAAGCCGCCGATCAGATCAATTCGAGATGTGCCGAATGCCCCTTCGATGTCGCAGTTTTCATCGGCAAAATGCAATTCAGGGGTCGATCAAACACTTGCGGCATCACCTCATCTTTACCGACTCCCGAGACATGAGATGACGGTTCCCAAGACCCAGCATCACCTTGTACGAGTTGTCTGATGTTTAGCCAAGACCTGTCAAAGCTGGCATGATAAGTCGAGTGTTGGGACGAGCGTACTGCCTATATGGGATCTGGTACTAAGCGTTTGACGATATGGTCGATGAATCGGGGATGGAACGAGCAGAGGCCTCACTGAATTAATTTTGGATGAACGTTTTGGCGCTGGACAGAGAGAAAGGAGAGGTCGTAGATATATATATGAGTGCGCCTGGAGCACGAAGAGACCAAACATCTTTCATCACAATCCAATTCGCCTTTCATACTTTCTGTCACTACCAAACGACCCGGCGTCGTCTTATTTTCTACACTCTTACCTGCATTATTTTTAATTCTCGAAACGTTCTTTCAAATCCCAAAACCTTCAGTCAAAATGGTTCGCATCACTCTCACCATTGTCGTCGCTTGTGAGTTCATCCCATGGTTGCGTGTTTGAGAAGCTTCGAACTGACAAATATCCTCAGTCGCCATGACCGCCCTTGCTCTGTCCCCCAACAACGCTGGCGCAAAGAACGTCGGTGCTGGTGACGCTTCTCAATTCATCACCGGTGGCTGCATTGATGATTCGGACTGCTCGTCTGCATGCTGTGCTGATCTCAGCGGTGTCGGAATCTGCTCTGCGTACGTCCAGTCTGCTTCCTACTTCATGATGCGCGCGCCGTTCAAAGACTTCTTATGATGAACACAGCTGACAATATTTAAGTGAGGCCGCCGCTTTCCAGGCCGGCAAGAACGGCTGTGGTTTCGTCGACCCTAACGCTGCTGCCACGATCCAAGCTGCTGCCGACCAGGTCGCCAAGCAAGGTTTTTAGATCCGAGATATTGATAATGATTGCATGATGAGTGAATAGTGCATGGTATGATAGAGTTTGGGAGAGGCTGGATTGAAGATGCGTTGTCTGGGCGGATCTTCGAAGGACGAGACATTTGTATCTAAATTGAGGCAATGTGGAATCTGAGAACGTTCAGCAACCAAATCATGATTTGATGAAGACTGAGAGACGATGCGACTGATTCGATCTACAATAGGTAGGTCAAGTATATGTGTAATCGTCTTAATCAGCAAGATTGATATCAGTAAAGTTGCTGGTGCCCCGGGTTGGATGGGTCAGTTGAAGTGGTCTCGCCTGAAAATCGAGGTTGAAAAGTCTCGAAGCGAGAAAAGAGAGGATGGTAGTCTCTTTCGAAGTGCGCATGTATGGAGATCTCCAAAAGGTCGATTGAGCTCTCATTCAAGGTAGAATGATGTCCCCTACTAAGCTTCGATATCTAGACCTCTTTCGTGGTCCGCCGTTCCGGGCGTTGAGGTCTTTTGGATATCAAATAACTAAGACCATTCTAGTTAGGGTCTCTTGATGTTCACCTTCAACATTCCTTACACACACCCCGCTTACCATCAAGCTGGCAGGAGGATCGCTTTACTGCAGAACACGGAGATACTTTCAGAGCATTTGCGTTCTGGGGTGTTCCGGTTTACGTTGTTCTGTACGCGTTATCGGTACTTGATTATCCTTCAAATCCAGTCCGGTTCGACCAGCGCGTCGAGAAAGCACTCTGCCTTACCAGTCACTCAATATTCTTAGAGTGCCCTTTTCTAATGGGAAACATACGATTCACGATTGCTTCAGAAGCCTAAATCAAGCCCGCATCTCGTTGGTTTTATTTCAAACAACATTGGATGGGATGTGCCGCTTGAACGGGTGCGAGCTGGTACGAGATACGCGGACCGAGTACGGGTCTGAAGTCAACACATGATTGGTAGACTGAAGTATTTTGACTTCAAGAAAAGCTTCTTCTCGGATTCCAAGATGGCACTTGCTGGTTTGAACCTTGACTTGACAGGGAGCTAGATCCGGCTGCATCAGCCTCGTGTGCTTCATCCCTGCTACAGGAATGCTTCCGGTATGACTTTGCGATGCTTATATATTTTAGTTTGGCTCGACCCCTATGGGGAGCTTTTCATCTGTCTTTCCCCTCGTTTCCTGATCCTATTCTGCATCTGTAAACTTTCTTTTCTTTCATTTTCCCATTACCGGCTTCAAGATGGTTCCAGAGCAGCGTCGATACCCCGCTCCACCCAGAGGGTTCACAATGGAGGTGTCAATTGTCGAAGCTCCTATGTCCAGGGAGGATCAGGAGACTGCTGCCATACTGGAAGCTCAGGCGGCAGAAAAACGAGAGAGATCCGAGGAGAAATCAAGGATAGACCAGGAGACTGCGGTATTACTGGAGGCTCAGTCAATGGAAAGGCACGAGAAGCAACACAGCGAGAAGTCATATATGCCGATTAGAAGAGTTCCGGTACCTGTATCGTCGACGAACGAAAAATCCAGAATCGAAAGAGAGACACTGGCGATGCTGGAAGGAAGAAGTGAGAAGAAACATGCAGCCTCGGAAAAGTTGGCACGCCATTCGACAGCTCTGCCTGTTATTGAGCAGGCTGAAATTGCTAGAGATGATGGAATGGACTGGGACGCACCACCGCCTGCTTATGAACAATCTTTTGGAGATGAGCGGCAGAGGATATCAACCGCTGTTCTTGGTACTTAAGGCTTTTATTCACAATTTTCTGTGTGTTATCCCCCTCTTTACTTGCCAATCTGACATCGACGGACATCTAGATAATGGCAGAATCTCTATGATGTTCCGAGGGAGAGGCAGTATGCACAAGTTCACTGCCTTACCTCCGCTGCCAACATACGAGCCCCAGGTCGAGCGGCAAAGAAGTCAAGCAGCTTTCTCCTTTCCTTTGCTGAACATTGTCATACAAGTTGTTGGAAGCCGAGGTAAGCTTTTCGACTGAATGAGACTTCTAGATGCTCATTTTGGTCAAGGTGATGTCCAGCCATTCATCGCACTGGGGCAAGAGTTGAAGCTTGTGGGGCATCGAGTTCGTCTTGCAACACATGATTGTTTCGAAGAATTCGTGCATAAAGCTGGACTTGAATTTTTCCCAATCGGAGGAGATCCGACCGAGTTAATGGCTGTAAGTTGAATCTCAATCTTCATGTAGCAGTGGCTGACAACATGTTGAAGTATATGGTGAAGAACCCAGGCATAATCCCAAAATTCGAGTCGATCCGAGCAGGCGATATTGCAAAGAAGCGAAAGATGATCTCGGAAATGCTTGAAGGATGCTGGAAATCATGTTTCGAGCCCGACCCATCTACAAATATCCCATTCGTGGCAGAAGCAATAATTGCGAATCCTCCGAGTTTCGCACATATGCACTGTGCCCAGGCAATGGGGATCCCGGTTCATCTCATGTTTACAATGCCGTGGAGTCCGACTCGAGCATTTCCACATCCATTAGCGAATGTCCAGCTCAGCGACACCGACCCAACGGCCACGAATTTCCTTTCCTATGGATTAGTCGATATGATGACATGGCAAGGGTAGGAATCATCCTTCCATGACGCGAGCTTTACTGACAGCATGATTTGAAGACTTGGAGACGTCATAAACCATTTTCGGAGGAAGACATTGAATTTGGAAACACTGCCCCAAATGGTTGGCGCCAATCTCGCCGCGGATTTGAAGATACCTTTTACTTACTGTTGGTCTCCTGCGTTGATACCAAAACCGTTCGACTGGCCTTCTCACATTGGTATGTGTTCCGCAGAGGTACTTAGATTACTCAAGCTGATGATTGAGAGATGTTTGCGGTTTCTTCTTTCGAAATGCCCCCGAGTATACTCCCTTCCCCGAACTAGATGCATTCCTCCGAGCTGGCCCACCTCCCATATATATTGGCTTCGGATCCATTGTCATGGACAATGCGGAGAAGATGACGCAGACGATTATTGGGTCGGTGAAGGGATGTGGCGTACGAGCGATTGTGTCGGAAGGTTGGAGTAAGCTAGGAAAAGGCGTGGAACCTGATCCAGATATCCTCTTCATTGGCGATTGTCCCCATGGTAATTATAATCTCATCCAAAACAAGTTCACTGCTTTTGCTAAATTGTGCAGAATGGCTGTTCAGGCATGTCGCTGCCGTGATCCACCATGGAGGAGCAGGAACCACCGCATGCGGGCTACGCAATGGGCGTCCAACAGCTATCGTCCCATTCTTTGGAGAGTGAGTAACTTCTTTATCGAAGTCTATTTGCAACTGACAGATTATAGTCAGCCATTCTGGGCGAATATGGTAGCGGCAGCTGGCGCTGGTCCGAGACCTATCGATCACAAATCCCTCAACGTTGCCTCGCTCTCTAAGGCAATCGCAGTATGCATCGCTCCCGAAACTCAGATCGCAGCACAAAAGATTGCCGAGAAGATGAAGGTCGAGAATGGTGTTCGGGCAGCTGTCCGGTCCTTCCATCGGAATCTCCCTATTCAAGAACTCAACTGCGATATGGTACCTAAACATCCTTCGAACTGGTCTTGGAAGAAGGGCAAGCGGACACTGAAATTATCGCATCGTGCTGCGTCAATTCTGGTAGAGCATAAAAAGATCGAGGCTTCATCTCTGAAGCTGTATGACTTTCCTGCTTATACCCTCACTTGAACTCTTACTGACGACCCCAATAGACACAAGTCCAAGCCAGTTACCATCGAGAACCGGCGCTGGGAACCCATTAGCGCTACCACGTCCGCAGGTTTCGACAGTGCTCAGAATATCTTCCACGCCATGGGCAGTGTGGTACAGGAGCCAATGCAGGAATACCGACGGGTGAAGACTATCGAAAGGGCAGAAAGCGATACAGCGAGTATGCACAGCTCATCATCAGGTGGAAGCCATGCTGCAGGAGCTGCTGGGAAGGCTGTCGGTCGTGGATTTGGGAGAGTAGGGATGGCGCTCACGAAATCAGCGATCGATTTACCGATGGCGGTGGCGGATGGGATGCATAACATTCCTGCATTGTATGGTGAGAAGATTAGGGATAGAGGTGAGATCAGGGGATGGAAAAGTGGTGGGAAGGTTGGTCTGAAGGTGAGTCTTGCCTGGTCAATTTTGAATATTTGATCTGATGTGTGATTAGAGCCTCGGATATGGCTTCTACGATGGGTACGTCGGATTCTTTACGCAACCCTACAAAGGTGCTCGAGACGGCGGTCCAGTCGGATTGATCAAAGGCATCGCGAAAGGCTGTGGCGGCCTCCTAACCCAACCTGCTCATGGTAACCTCTTCCCATCTGCCTCCCCACCAACCCTCAAATGGGAAAGCAAAGGCTAACACGAACAGCCGTCTTCGGTATCGTCGCCTATCCAGCCCTGGGTCTCTATCGTAGCATGGACACGACGAAAGTAACGGGCGCTCAAGGCGAGATCCTGAAAGCGCAACAGGTCTACGGAACGTACTTGGCGGAGCATAATGCCATGGATAAAGGTGAGGTGGATAGAGTCATTACGGAGTTTGAGGAGAAGTGGTTGAAGGTTAAGGAGCCTGATCAGTGAGAATTGTTAGATGTGAGTGGTTGAGCGGACTATCTGAATGGCAGGAAGGCTCAGTCAGGATGGCTTTTTGTTTCAATGAAGTACTTTGGAATTGAGATACCAGAAGCTGTTTGTCGAAATTTTGTAATGTTGTAATCAGTATATTACTTTCTGTACTTGATGAGACTGTTCTGTTTCGAGCAGCCCAGGAGAGTTCTACTTCGCTTAGCACCTGGTACTTTGTTGATATCGTCCAGGCGAAGATAGCAGCTTAGGGACGAGGTTTTGAGCGGTGATCAAGCCATCGCGCAGTCTTTACCTCGACAGGATGTTGGTGCAAATGGTGTGAAAATTGAAGGAGGATGCTGAGTGAGAACAGTATTCCTTAGATTTCGCCTCCTTCGTTTCTAGCCATGGTCTTCGTTCCATCTCCGTATTTCTTGATCAGCTTCCGCATGATGCTCTCAGCGCCGCTCTTATAACCACCTCCAAACATCGCATAGTGATTGAGATGGTGGTACCTGCTACCTATCAGCATTTTTCAAGTAAGTATCTTCTATGTTTCCTACAAGAACGAAAAAACAGGGCAGGGTCAGAACATCCAGCAAAGGAGACTCACAGCTCATACAACACCCTCCTATCTTCCCACTCTCCAACCGGCTCATCCTTTCCCTTTACACTCCAATAATCCTTGTTGAAGGACCCACCAAAGCCACCAAACATTCCCATGATTCCGAATTCAAACTCGCTGTGCGCATAACAAGCGCTAGGATCAAATACCACTTCTTCAATACCGCCATCACTTCCAATCGTGCCTTTACCGCGATTGCCGCTCCAAAGATCGCCATGGACCACAACTGGCACGATGGGTGACCCATCCGAGGAGGTTAGATGTCCATCACGAAGGAGGCGAGGAACTACTGTGCTGGCTGTGGTTTCAACTAGTTGAGAGAGAGTTGAATCATGACCTTGATTCTTTTCTGCGCCTGCTTAACGTCAATGTGAGTGCAGAGCTGATATGAGAAGTTGATCTCGCATTGATATCATTGAATACACCCTATCACGGAAAGACAAACTCACATCTCAGGATATGCCTCAACCTATTCTCCGCATAGAAATCCGCCCAACTTTCCTTGAAAGTGTTGTCTTGCACCGTCTCACCACAACAAGTCGGGACTGGGAAACCAAACATAGGCTTATCGTATTTATCAGGTATAGGTGCAGGTATGGAATGCAGCTTCGCGAGTTTGTGAGCGAGAGAGACGCCAGAACTTGGTTTGGAAGAGGAGGATGGTGAGAGGTTGAGGAAGTCGGTTACGAGGAATGAGCCTGTTGTTGAGGAGAGCTGGCCATGCGCGAAGGATTGAGGACAAAGTGTTGGTACGATACCGTGAATTGTGCTTAGAGAGGCGTGTTCTCCTGTGTGTTGTTAGTGTTATCGAAAGGTAAACATGTGATCAATATCGGACTATCTTCACCCGCCGAGAACCAAGTTCACATTTGGCTGGAGAATAAATGCCCGAAGGGCAGTAAAAGAGAGGTTTACGGGTCATGACTTACCAGCAAACATAGTCTCACTTTTCTTCCCACCAGTCTTCACGAAGTACAATTTCTCTTCGCCATCGCTTCCTCGACTGCTTAGTTTATAAGTTGAGGAGAAGCCGCTCCCGCCATGAGATGCAAGTGTGGTACTTGCAGCATCGAGGGATAGTGCTTTAAGTATTGCAAGGTCAATCTTAGGGGACATTCTCACGATCTTAGAAATTGGATGATGAGACGACGATTGTGAAGAGATGCGAGATGTATCAGTAGATCTCTGTAATGGTGGCGTGACGTAATTGGACACACGTGATATTGTTGTCCAGGCGAAAGAAAAAGGGGGCGACCAGCTGGGAAATTTCTCAAGCGTTCAGACTTTTGCAAACAAAATAACGTTAAGCTGTCAAAAAACAGTCACTTCCATTATCGTTTTAGTATGCACTTCCCGCTGTATGTACAACTTAACGCTCGGATGATTGGAAGTCATCATATAATGCACGCCTCTCAACTCCAAAGCTCTGATTTCCATCGAGGTATCCATCCAGCCATGCTCAAAAACAATACAAAAACATGAAAACAAAACATGTATTCTGATTATTGACTCTCGCCTACTCCAAGGTCTTCCACGACTTCGCACCCTTGCGAGAAGAATATCCTCGCAGGCTTGTCGTAATCATTCTCAATGCTGTAAAAATTCCCTGGTCCAGTTAGTACTCGGCATGAACGGCGCAAACGGCATACAATCTTACCTCTGGGGACCTGCCACATCCCCCCTTTTCCAATACTAAATACATTGTCATTCACCGTGACCTGGACCCTGCCATAGAAAACGAAGAAGACCATTTGCATCTTTCTCGAGTTCTTGGACTTCTTCATAGAATGCGCAGGAAGATCAACCATTCCAGATCCAAAGAAGGGCAGTGTAAGAGTCTTCGCGAAGCGGAATGAAGCATGTGGTATATCGCGAGTGATGATTGCTGCAGCTGATAATGCAATTTCCTCTTGAATCTCCTCTTGCTGTGATCCGCTCGGGTCTTCTGGATCCCAATTCTTGACCTCGCCAAATATGCGTCCAGGCTCCAGTTCCCAGGGTTCCACATTGATATCCTCTTCTTCTGATTCTGATTCTGCGCTTTGTTTCTTCGACTTGGGCGCCTTTGATTTGCTCCTCGCTACTTTGCGCTTTGGCTGGTGTACCTCATCAGCACGAACAACCTCCTTGATTCTAGGTAAAACGAATTTGCCCACGCCATCTTCGTTCTCATCTTCGGAGTACTCAATTCTCTCATTCTTCCAATAAGCAACTGGCTTTATAGAATTTCGACCTGAACGTGTCTGCTGGAAACCGGAACCCTCCATCGGAGTTTCTCTTCGGAGAATGAACAGCCCACGATTGTTCCGGGGCATTGGCGGGCCACGTTGAACTTGCGGTGAGTCTCCTTCTTCGATAGTTGCCAGCTTTGGCTTCCGCCCAGGGGCCTTTGCTTTTGCTTTTGCTGCTTTCGTCGGTGCTTCCGTAGATGCCTTCTCCTTGCCCTTAGTTTCCTTGGCATTTCCATCCTTTGCTGCCTTCTTTGGCCGACCAGTTGCCTTGACAGCCTCAGCCTGAGGCACGTCAAGAGATCGTCGGGTTCTCTTCTTGGGTCTCTCTTCGAGCTCTTCTTCTGGCTCTGGTTCATCTGGTACATCCGCCGCTTCGGAAACTTCTGGCTCGACAACCTTATTCGGCCTTCCCATCTTGCGTTTTGGAGATTTAGGAGCGTCAAGTGATGGCCGACCACGCTTCTTGGGCAGTGCTGCTTCAGGTTCCTCGACAATTTCTTCATCGACTGCTTCTAGTACAGCCTTTTTAGGTCTGCCACGTTTTGCAGCAGGCGCAGAGACTTCGACAGCCTTCTCTTTGCCCTTTGACTTCTTCGTAGGCTGAGGTTCCGGCTCCGGCTCTTCACTCTCTTCGCGCTCCGCTTCTGGAGGATCCTCCTCACCTCCGTTGACCATTTGAAACGAATTTTCCTCATCCACGAACCCAACATCTTCTGACCCAGTGTCCTCTCGATCATCGGCGACGTTGTCAGACGAAGCGTGCCTAAATGGTGCAAGGAGCTTGCCGTTTGTAAGTTTTGCTGCGCTCCTGGCCGGGAGCTCTGAGGTTGCCCGTTTCTGTGGGGATACGTTTGTCACTAATCCTTCTGCGTTACTCTCAAAGCTAGTATTTGAGAAGTCCAACCTTCTGCGGACTGAAGCAGAAGTTGTCACCACCCTAGGTTCTACAATCGAGCCACGGATCGGCGAGGAGACTGGTCCCAGAGAAGGATTCCTCCGTGCTGGTGATTTGAGGTATGTCTTAATAGGTGACTTGGATCGTGGAAGAGGTAGACGCGCACTGGTTCGTTTCCGTTCCGTGAGTACATCTGCAGGTTCGGGAATAGTGCCTATCGCAAGATCAGTTTTGGCGGAGTATTGATCCGTGAATGAACATACTGTCATCAACGTCCATATCTGCCTCACTTGATATCGTCTTATCTGCACTTTTGCGATTGCCATTCACTCGTCGCGCTGGTATTTCCTTGGGCTTCTCAGGGGAGGAGAACAAATGGTCCATCGGTTCCAATCCATTTTCATCTCGAACGCCAGTGTCAGGGATTGTGAGACCAGTTTTCCTAATTCATGTCAGACGCAATCGCAGATTGAATCAAAAATTCCTTACCGTCCTCTCTTTCCCAGGTCGAACAGATACTGATTGTCAGTACCCTTGCGCCGGCCTCCTTCAGGTGCCATCTTCGAATGTGACGCGCCTGGAGTCGCGCGGGACGTAGAGGATCGCGGATTTTGCTGAAGGATGTTGTTGGCTGTTCGGAGAAAGTTTCCAAAGCGAAATATACGACCGAAAGCTCGAGCAAAAGCAAGCCTTGGTGGATGCGAATTGGGGATGTTGTTGACGTGGTGTGGGGTGTCGACCGGGACAATGAAATCTGGTCGCGACAGGACAAACAAAAGTGGCCCGTGCACGACGCGTTTCTTGGATCTTGACCATATATTTCTCTAGGCGCTAACCTCCCACCCCTCACCAGGCCAGAACATCAAGTACGTTTTGTTTGAGCGGCACGTACCAATGCGGCTTGGGACATATTTTGCTCCAAATATCTTGTAATACTATGTGTACGGCTTTGGTGAGCAATGTCCACTTAAAACATTCAGATCATCTTCGACCTCGGAACTGGCTATTGCACAACTTCCTCCACTTATCTTGAGCTGTCAAAAAGGTTACATGCCTTCCCACGTGTTGCTTCTTCGGTCACATCTTTCGTTCTTTCATGTTACTTGGAGACAGTATTTGCGTGACGTGCTGCATATTCATGACCGAGCAAGTGCTATAAATATGAGTAGACACTTTTACTAGACTTGTCAGCCTCTCAAGCTTAGTAATGGATACAAGTTGCCTATACTCTTAAGCCTTACATTGTATGTTTTCACGTCGTTTCCACCATGGGTATGCCCTTGGCTGCGGAGTGGCCCCCAGTCGTCCCCTCCATTACAGATCTGCCAATTTCAGACCCAAGATGCAGCAATGAATCCTGTGCAGCCTTCTATGCTGCTCTAAACGCACGCCAGACCGCCACTCCTTATTCTACATTGGGGAGCCATGCCCATTGGATGGTATATTACTTGGTGGCAGTCATCGGCGTCTTCAGTCTCGCACATGCACATCAAGTATTCAGAGACAGATTAGACCATTTGCGAAACTGTCAGAATCGACCCTCGCTGCCGCAAAAGGTTCTAGCTGTTGTACGCTGCGTCTCGTACAGTTGTATCAGCGGTCCTCTGCCGAGATGGCTCGGGCTTCCTCTAAACGGCACACTGATCCTTCTGCTCGCTCTGCTCATATGCGCAACGACCTTGGCATTTGCAGTCAGACCGTACTATAGAGAACATTACGGGTCAGTAAGATGTCGCTTCTGAAAGCTTCATGCTAGTTCTGGAGTCTCCGTGACCTCTTCTCATATTCGCTAAGCATCACAGACATGGCTCCCCTCCCCTGGCGATCCAAACGGGCTTCATGTCACTGGCATGCGATCCTTTTCTTATTGCTTTGGCTGGGAAAGCAAACGCAGTCACTTTTTTGACTGGATTCAGCCACGAGAAAATCAACGTCATTCATCGCTTCGTAGCTTGAGTCGCGTTTGGCCTCGTTTTGTGTCATACCGTACCATCCTTCTGGATCTCCTACATCGATGGTGGATTGAAGAATGTGAAAGTTCGCTTCTTTATGGGCTCAGGTGGGCTGACTGAGGTAAGGCTCGATACGCTCTGTAAGGGTTTTGAGCTGATAACCAACTACTGAGGAGGTCTCCCGCCTCTGATCAACTTGTTTCTCCTCTGCATGCCCTCCCTGCCTATAATACGCCGTAGCTACGAATCCTTCTACTACGTGCACATCATCCTGACCATCACATATCTCGCATTGTTGTTCTGGCACGCCGGCAATATCCTGGATTCTTGGACATACCTGTGGGTAACACTCGCCCTATGGCTATCAAGCTGGACGGCCAGAGCGCTGTGGTCTACCCAGCCTACAAATATCAGGAACAAATGGCTCGTCAGCTCTTCAGCAATGCTCACTGGACTACCAGGACAAATGACGAGACTTGAAATGCTAGCGCCAAGAGGATTCAACGTTTCACCAGCTCAACACTGCTATATACGCTTCCCTTCGCTTTCAGACACGGATAATCACCCCTTCACAATCCTTTCGGCGCCCGTTCCGTCAACACGAGACTTCCACGGCCGTGAGAACCAACAAACTCTCATCTTTCTTGTCAGATCGCACTAGGATTTACGAAGAAGCTGGCAAATTACTGTGCTTCTCACCCACAACAAGAGATTCCAGCATGGATCGAAGTCCATACGGAGGAGTTTGCCGCCCTATCGAGCGAGTCTACGACACTTTGATCCTCGTTGCTGGCGGAGCTGGCATCACAGCCTGCCTCCCATGGCTGGAGTATGTCACAAGCAAAGCTGAGGCAGTAAGGTGTCTAGATGTTGTCTTGATTTGGGTGATGAGAGAACGAGAACACGCTGCCTGGGCGGGACCTACGTTGCAGATGGTCGCTTTCAGGACTCGAAGCCCAGTTATCGTCAAGACTCGATTCTACGTGACTTCGGCTTCAAAGGTAACTCAACCAGCTGAGGCGGAAGAAAAGAGATCGAAAGCTCAGTCGAGGGAATTTGTGAATTTGCAGCCAGCTGGACACTCCATTCAATGCGTGTCCGGTCGACCGTCTATTAGTGCTTTGATTGAACAAGAGATCACGGAAGGGAATATCTTCGTGTTTGTTTGTGGACCTGAGAGTATGAGGTCCGATGTAGCGGATGCGTACTCTAAGGCTCAAAAAGAGGGTGTTACAACTAGAGGCTTTTGGTTGGTAGATTTCGCAAGTTTTATTACCACGTAATGACTTTCTTTCTCGAGGATTTCTGTATGACGAGCAAAGCTGTTAGCCATTGATCATTTAATGCGAAGCTATGATTGCCATTATTGACTTTCGTCTCATCTGAGGTTCGTCTCAAAGTAAAACGGGCAAAAATAAGCGAAGGTGGGTCCAAATCTTCATCACGTCGCGTCTCCCGACTCCAAGCGCGTCATACTTGTAAAGTCACTTTCGCACATCTCACCAACTCCAATTGCAATACCACGATATTCAAAATGGCAGACTCCCAAATGGAAGATGATATTACGCTCGAGACTCCCGCAGCAGAAGTTTTTATCGCTCCCTCAATAAACCCAGCCCTCCTCTTCGCCGGCGCATCCTACACGCACTTCTCCCCGGTCCCACCTTCACTCCTCCCAGCACCATCGTCACCCTCAGAAACCACAACAACACAAAAACCAGAACCAGGTCCACCATGTGCCCTCGGCGTCGACGAAGCCGGCCGCGGCCCAGTCCTCGGTCCCATGGTCTACGGGCTCTTCTACCTCCCCCTCCCTCTCTCGGATCCTCTACTAAGGAATACGCACCACTTCGACGATAGCAAAGTGCTGACACCCACCGTACGCTCGTCATTAATGGAGACGCTTTGCACGCCCAATACCGACCTTCACACACAATGCGGCTGGGCAGTTGAAGTCATGTCCGCGCGCGACATCGGCGCGAACATGATGAAGCCCTCCGCAACCTACAACCTCAACGCACAAGCCATGGACGCCACAATCGCCTTGATCAAAGGCGTGTACGAGCGGGGCGTAAACGTGAAAGAGATATATATCGATACGATTGGGCAGCCTGCGCCGTATCAGAAGAGATTGGAGAGGGTGTTTCCCACGGCGAAGGTGACGGTTGCGAAGAAGGCGGATAGTTTGTACCCGTGTGTGAGCGCGGCGAGTGTTTGTGCGAAGGTTACGAGGGATGCGTGTTTAGAGGTGCTGTATGAGGGTTATGCTGCGAAGAATGAAGGGGATGGTGATCTAGATCAGGATAAGAAAATGTCTGGAACGGAGGTGAAGACTAAGACTGCGAAGGTCGCGGAGGAAGCTTCGTGGGGATCGGGATACCCCTCAGATGCGCGCTGTACGTCTTGGCTTAAACGGAATATGGATCCTGTTTTTGGATGGGGGCCAGAATGTCGGTTTAGTTGGGGCACGGCGAAGGATATGTTGGATGTTAAGGGTGCGGCGGCGAAGGTGGAGTGGCCGGTGGAAGATGATGACGAGACGAGTCGGTTGACGGATTATTTTAGTGCGGGCAAGGAGAAAGAGGGGGTTGATGAGTTGGGTAATTGGTTTGGGAGGCCGGTTGGAGCTGAGGTGTTTTGAATAAGATTATCATGGAAAGAAAGGATGCATGCGAATGGCGTATCGGCGCTAGATATTGGTCCTGGATAGGCTTTTTACTCACATGTCTAGTTATAACGATAAATTCGCGCTGTAAAATGATTGCTGCAAATGAAGTGTGGATGACTTGGTTATATTTCATCGTCATAGATCATTATACCGACCGCCACCTATCCTACCCTAAAATACACGCCTAGTCGTCGCCCTCCTTAAGAGAAGCCAGTATCACCAAAAGAATCCATGCCGTCCCAAATCTACGATCTACAACAAGAGAGCTCAGAGCATCAAATGAGGTCTGTTGACCTAAATATCATCATCGTCGTCCTCGTCTTCAACAGAAGCCTTCTTCTTGCCCCTGCTATCCAGAGTATTGAGACTGATGGCATCGTCATCATCGCCTCGCCCCTTCATAGCTAGAGCCTGACGACCGGTATCCGAGCTTTCCAAGAACTCGCGGAGTTTCTCCTTGCCGATCTCAACGGCTTGGGCAGATGCTGCGTTCGTCATGCGAAGCATAGGACCCCACAAATTGAGGGTGTAAGTTACGTACGCGGCGACTCCAAGGAGGATGAGGAAGATGAAGTAGACTGGGTTGCGAAGGACTAAGGCTTGTTAGTATGTATAAGCGATTATGTTTCGAGTGATTAGTTACCAGCAACAATTTCGTTCCACCCTAGTGCCAAAAGTAGGCCGTAGAAATAGAGTGGAACTTGAGCAACGCCACCAATAGCACTGCGTTTGGCTTCCACGTAGACGCCATCAGCTGTCTTCTTGAATCTCACGACGAGATCTTGACGTTTGGCTTCACCCAGTATCGTCATTTCTTCTTCTAGACTCTTGCCCTCTTCTTCATCGACACCGCCAATTGGGGTGAGATCTTCTTCATCCTTGGGATCGACGCTTGCAGGTGCATTGCCGATCCACTCTGGGAGATCTGGGGGTCCGTATGTCTCGGCTAGCCTGAATCGAGACAACAGCGGGATGAGAGTCAGTGTGGACTCCTTTGCTTTCGTGTACATTCCCTCAATATCGTCGGTCGGCCTCCAGATCCTGGGTACGCCAGCTTCATCATATCGGAACTTGTCCTCGAAATTTTCGCGAAGTTTCAATAGGATGTTCCCTTCCATGACTTCTTCATCGATCCTGGCTCTCAGAACTCCCCAACTCTTCCGTCTCAGTCGCCATAAGCCAACATCAATCTCGTCTTGGTCGGCATCGAAGCTTTTCGCTCTTTCGACAAAGCGAGTTTCAGCTTCCCGGACGGTAGCAACAAAGAGATTCCATATCCTGTCCCACAGGTCCTTCTCGGTTGCGGGTTTCTCGCCTGTCTCGGGAGCACCACTTCCGCCACGGCCCGAGCCCAACTTATTGAATTCGAGTCCAACCGAGTCGCCCAGTCTCGAACGGACCCATCTTTCGACCCGAGTTGCAAGCCTTCGCATTTCCTCTTTCCGTAGACGAGAACTGACCTCATTCAAGTCTTTTTCGTATAAAACATATTGCTGCTTGAAGTTCGTCCACGGTACCCCTTCTATGGCAAGACTTCGAGCCTCGGCTTCGAATTGTGCGAGTGCAACTTTCTTCTCTCGCTCCACAATTTCGGCAAATTCATAGGACGCTCCTTTCTTCTGGCCCGCCTTGACCGCAGCAGATACAGCGTCACTGAATGATGCCACACCCGCCTTGTTTGCTGCCGAAAGTTGCCCATTATACAACGCCTTGAGCCTCGTATCGATCTTCCCTTCTAGCTCGACTCGCTTCCTGGCATAGACGCCTTTGTGGTATCTGCTCGCTTCAACTTCAAAGGCTTTGATGCTCTTCAAGCGGGCGCCAGATCCAGAGGTACCCAATGCTTTCAGTACCGCCGGCTTCCCAAGTCTGACGCCTTCAGCTTGCTTCTCTTCGAGTGGCTGTATAGCAACGTCGAAAGCCTCTAGTACCTCCCTCGAGATCTCGTCGCATCGAAATTGTGCCAGAAGTTCTTGCTGAGTTGGCAGATCAAGATCCTTGTTGCTAACAATCTGATCCCAGACACCTTGCGCATATACAGAGAATCCGTCCGCAGGAATTCGGCGATGGTATTCGGGTAAGAAAATCCCACCTTCGAGTTCGTGATTTGCATCGAATCCATGTTCTTTCGTCGTCCGGTGGCCAGCTCGAAACCTTGTACCTAAGTTCCCTACCTCTGTCAAGAACTTGTCTGGTTGCAATATCTTATGCGGTAGTGCGGCAAAGCCAAAATCAAAGTAATCTTCTATCCGGGAGTTTTCTAATCCCTTTGGCTTTGAAAGACTGGTCCAAATATTTGTCAAATCGGCGATTAAGGTATTTCGAAGGTTTGCGAGAGGGGTCGTGCCAAGGTGGTCGCGAATGACGAAGAATAGGAGTGACCGAGGATTTGACCTAAGCCATGTTAGAGCTTGTCGCAGATTCGAGGGTAGCCTGCGTACTGCTTATCTTTCAAAAATAATTGCAGATTGACTTCAAAGACTGTTTTTAGAAGCCCCATATTGGCACCTTGGTACAGACCAACCTGATGCTCCCAAATGTTGACGATGAGAACCTCACTAGTAGCCAGGGCGAAAAGTGCGCTCTTCCTTTCAAAGTCTTGATCCTCTCCACGTTCTCGACCATCAGTTCCTTCCACATCCATTACCAAGATATTGTCGGCCATCTTCTTCGAATCCGGACCTTCTGCATGCTCACGCTTGTTTTTTGACATCCATATACCTTTAGTGGTCTGCCGCCGCTCAGTCTCAGACATCACTCCAAAATCTGTCCCGAATAGATGGTTGAGTAGAGTCGATTTTCCTGTGGACTGCGAGCCAAAAACGGATATAAGGTGGTAGTTGAAGCCAGATTGTGCAATCTTGGTGAGTTGGAGATACATATTGAGATGAGGACTGGAGCGGCATTAGTATAAATTGTCAAGCTGGCAAACAGTCGCATACTTGAACTCCTTCTCTTCATCGATGACCTGGATGCCATGTTCGTACTGCTCCTTTGTCGGCGCATCACCAACTCCTGCAAAGTGGCCGTTCATTGTCATGACTGAAGGGGCAGTTGGGAATCTCGAAGCTGCAGATGGCCGTCGTTCGCGGCCGTTGGTTTGGGAAGCCATGATAAATGACTCTGCGCAACGCCAGGCAGGTGTACAAGACAATTATCGATGTTGGGCCTTGTGACGTTGGGAGGCAAGGCCAGGCGATGCAAGCAGCGTGGTGGTGTGCTTCCCCTTGTCCAATTCCTCGAAATGGATGGATATTCGGGGCACGGCCATTCGAGGCCAGGATGACGGCGATCTAAGCCGAGACCAGCTAGACTCAGATATTCTTCACGTGACTCGGCTCAAACAATGCCAATTGTGCCCCTTTTCGATCTGGATTTCATCCTTTTGTTTGTTCTTTACCGAGGCTCTCTAGAACAATGATTCTACCGAGAGATTTGTTTACTTTATGGTCCGCTATACTTATGCCCATCATCAGAACGGTGTTAGTCAGGATAATTTGTCTTCGGCGAAGCTGGCTTCCTTTGCCTGACTCAGGAACACATATCTGTTCAGGGGATGGTGGAGCTATGTTACAACTTGTGGGTAATGGCCGTCAAGCTTTATCGAGCTTCCCTACCAGCAAAAGTGCACAATCAGTATTCTTCTCACAACACATCATTTGAATCCTGCATGATCTCCTTCCTCAGTTGTCCGGATGCTGCTTTCTGTTTTGTCTTCTCATTGGTCTCTCGGTCAAGCCGTTGACATATTGGCTTCATGACGGGCCCAGGCGTGCCAAGTGGAATCGAAGCTTATTACGTAGTAGTGGCATGGGGAGTTGCATGGTTAACCAGCACCCGCTTTTTCCTTCGTCAGATCACTTCCCTGAAATATTTGACAGGTTGAAGTGACAGCGGACGATTACTGTACGGTACGATACCGTGGCTCTTTATCTTTATCTAAGTGACCGAGCCAGCCCCTCTCCTCTCCGCGCCCTCTTGTTGCCGATATTTACACGTTACGCGTTATCTCTACCCGGGTTTCGAAACCATACGGGGAGGAGTAACCTAATGTGCTAATTGTGCCTTGCCCGTATATAACAATCGTCCCGTCTCCCAGGTAGCCTGGACCTCACTTTGCTTTGCTCTCGTCTCATCCTACCCTTTTTGTGTTTCCGGGTACAGAAGGAAACAGGTCAACAATATCAATCATGCCAGGTTCAATTGCCCGTAATGATGGCTCTATCGCCAATGCCGATACGGCACTGGAGAATATGGGTTACAAGGCCGAACTGCCGCGTTCTTTGAGTATGATGTCCATTCTTGGACTGTATGTTGCCCTCCTCACGTGGTCGCTATTCTCTAATAGAATGCAGGTCGTTTGCCATCATGGCTGTTCCTTTCGGTCTCAGCACGACCATGGCCATCTCCTTGACGGATGGCCAGTCTGTGACTGTCTTGTATGGGTGGATCTTTGTATCAATTATCTCTCTCAGTATCGCCGCCTCTCTAGCCGAAATTTGCGCCGTTTATCCTACATCTGGAGGTGTTTATTACTGGTCTGCTATACTTTCGACGAAGAAATACGCTCCTTTGGTTTCGTGGACCACCGGATGGTTCACGCTCGTGGGAAATTGGACAGTCACACTGAGTATCAACTTCTCAGGCGCCCAACTGATCCTCTCTGCAATCACCATCTTCAACCCAGACTTCGTCGCGACTCAATGGCAGACTGTTCTCATGTTCTGGGGAGTGATGATGATCGCCTTCCTCGTTAATGTCTTCCTGGCTAAGCATCTCGACTTGATCAATAAGATCTGTATCTACTGGACGGGTGCATCCGTCATCATCATCATTGTCACCGTTCTCGTCATGTCAGATGATCGTCGAAGTGCCGAGTTCGTTTTCTCTCATTTCGATGCTTCTGCTTCTGGTTGGCCATCAGGATGGGCTTGGTTCGTTGGTCTTCTTCAAGCTGCCTGTAAGTATCCCAACTGCTCATGAGAATTACCTTCGTTACTAACATCAAATCCAGACACCCTCACAGGATATGGCATGGTCGCATCCATGTGCGAAGAAGTTCAGAATCCCCAGCGCGAAGTTCCAAAAGCCATGGTCCTCTCCGTCGCAGCCGCCGGTCTCACTGGTCTCATCTACCTGATCCCAATTCTTTTCATCTTGCCAGACATCCCTCTGCTCCTTTCTGTCGCCAACGGTCAGCCAATCGGTCTAGTCTTCAAGATCGCAACTGGTTCCGCAGGAGGTGGTTTCGCACTTCGTAAGTATTTTCCCGTGTTCCAAGCTCCGGATAAGTAGATCTAATAATCCCAGTCTTCCTCATCCTCGGTATCCTCTTCTTCGCCGGAGTCGGTGCCCTCACCGCCGCCTCCCGCTGCACCTACGCCTTCGCCCGCGACGGCGCCATCCCCGGCAGCACCCTCTGGAAGCAAGTCTCCCCACGCTTCGACATCCCTCTCCTCGGCCTCGTCCTCTCCACAGTTGTCGACTGCATCCTCGGCTGTATCTACTTCGGTTCGACCTCCGCATTCAACGCATTTACCGGCGTCGCAACAATCTGCTTGTCAGTCTCCTACGGAATTCCCATCCTAGTCTCCCTCATCCGTGGTCGTCGTGCCGTTCGCCACTCCACATTCTCTTTGGGAAAATTTGGCTTCTTCATTAATGCCGCGACGGTGGCGTGGATTATGCTCGCTATTGTGCTGTTTTGTATGCCGACTGCCATTCCGGTCACGGCTGTGAGCATGAACTATGCTAGTGTGGTGTTCAGCGGGTTTGCTATGATCAGTGTCATTTGGTATATCATCCGCGGACGCAAGGAATTTACTGGCCCACCTGTACCGGTTGATGTTGAGCCGGAACATGATGGCGAAGTTGTTGGGGGTTTGGGAAGGGTGGTGACTGAGGGTGATGATACGTTGAACGGGAGTGCTGGGAGCAAGAAGAATAATGAGAAGTTGTAGACTGTGGGAGAGTCTTTTTTTGTTACAAGTAGTGGGAGCGTTAATGTTTCGATACTTCTGCAGCGAAGGAGTCTGGGAGGAAAAGAAGAGAGTATCTCATTCTAGATCTTAAGTCGGGATACTACACAATGTATTAGGATTGTATTGTAAATCGAGATTTTGGGTACATGATAATTTGTCTTTCTTCAGCTGTATCAAGCACAGATTCAGCAACATTGGACTGAAGGAAATTGAATAAATCCCTTCAATCAAACCTTTCTATGTCACCTCCTTTTACCATCAGCATACCACAGGCTACCACCAATCTTCTAGTCGAGCGATGAAACATAAAAAAAAAGCAGTGTCCACAGAGCACTTCCTCAATCTATCTCCCATGAAGTGATCTCTGCCACAACCCCTCAGCTCATAAAAACCACTAAACGATCTTAATCACCCCAAGAAGCACAGGGAATTCCACGGAAGGCAATTCCGCCGAAACAAGCAATCACTTAGCAAGAGTTCTAGATAAAGCCTCCGATTGGCAGGAAGTCGATTACCAGAAGCAGATCTAGGAAAGGCTACAACCAGCGAACGACATTTACCTCCAAGTTCAAATAGACGCTGCAATCTCAGGCTTAGTACTGTAAGATTCAAGCTTACGGTGATAGAGAAAGCTCAATGATAGACCATGGGCACTGTCAATAACGGAACGGAAGACTATCGTACAATCTACTCTACATCCTATTGGACGCTCTCGCGAATCCCCCATCATCCCAATCCACCGAATTATCCTTCCACCAAGCACAACTCAAAGCTCGCGCACACAAGAGACAGGGATTAAAGAAGCAGGTATCACGCGGAAAAGCATCATCGAACAAAGACTAAGAGAAAGAGCATCGACAAATCAAATCAAATCAATATCAAGGAATGCTTGCTATGTATGCCACACAGAACACAACGGTCACCACCACACCATCATCAAACCATCCACCAAATCAAACCAATTCATTAAACTATGCACAACTCGAAAAGTGACCTCAACCCCGTCACAGCAACCCCTAATCGTAGATACTACCACACATTAAGACTGGCTGGCAAGGTAATTCGCAGCCTGGAGCAAAGTTTGTCAGAAAACCATCAGTTTCAACGATTAGCAGGGTCATAACTCACTCTTTCCAAGTTATAGTCGTACTTCTCTAGTGCAGCGAGGGCATCATTCCTGGGATATCCCATTCCAGTAAGGTTCTTCAAGATCGGATCGTCGTGCACACCTGCTTCAGTGAGAGCTCTGCCGATCTGGGGACGCTCCGGTGGAGGACTGGCAGATGTGCCATTGCCAAGAGGTTTCGCCGCTTCGGTGGGTATAGCAGCTTCAGTGGATGTAGGAGGAGCATCGTCAAGACCAGCGAAGATGGCGTCCCAGTCTTGGTTGTCGTTGACGGGAGCAGCAGTAGTCGATGCTTGGGTCGTGATGGGAGATTGTGAGAAGTCTCCGAAAGCATTGTTACTCCCTCCAAAGCCATTGCTTTGTTGACTGGCGTGTTCTTGTCCTTTTGATTGTGGAGGGCTGTCGAACATAGGATTGAAGTCATCTAGCCCGGATCGTTCATGAGCAGAGACGTTAGCAAATTCGTCATCAGCATCCCCCTCTTTGGCATCTTCGAGACCATCAAAGTCATCGAAGTCGTCGTCAAAGGGTATCTTAGGAGGAGCGACGGGTTGAGCGGAAGTGGTCGGGGCACCAAACGGTGGCTGTCCGCTTGAGAAGGGGCCAGACGTCTGCTCGGGGGAGGCAGAAGATGGAGTTGGGACATCGCGGGAAGGAAGTAGCCCAATATACTGCTGAGCCTCTGCATGCGCCTGATCAGTCGAAGAAACAGACTTATCATATGGCGGAGGTGATGATTGGGCATCAGGAGTTGGAGGACTGGTTCCGACGCTCAAGGCAGACGATTGCTGTACCGCAGTTGGCCTGACAGCCAGCATATCGCTTCCAGTGGTTGCTGCAGGAGCTTGCGAGCCACTGATTTTTCTCGCATGACCAGGGGAAGCTGGGGCAAAATCGTCATCAAAACCACCACCTTCGCTATTACTATCACTGTCCTCGTCATCTGCCAGTTCTGCGATAGGTGGGAACTCCTTGTTAAACCCAGTGGCAGCAGCCGACCCGGACGCAGACGAGTTTCCAGTGTTTGAGCGTTCTTGCTTCTTGGCGGCACCTCCGAAACCAGCAAAGGCAGAATCAAAGTCGTCCTTGGCGGTTCCAGTTCGCTCTGGTGCTTTCACCATGGCGAAAGGATCAGTTGTAGCATCGCTCAAAGTACTTCCGCCAGTGGGAGTTGCGGCAATGGTCGAGTTGGAGTCACCTGGGAAAGCTCCGGGGATAGAGTCTCTGTGATCTGGAGCAGCAGGCGAGGCATTAGAATTACGGTCGATACCCGGGGATACGGCTCTAGCAGTCTCTGTTGGGCCTGCAGCTGACGAGCCTGTTGGTGTCGTTCCCATATAATTCGTAGGGGTATCAGCACCGGTAGATCCTTCTCCAGATCGGCTATTCGGAGCTGATACTTGCCGGGAGGAGGTCACAGAGTCATCGTGGGACGGAAATGGCAAAAAGCTTGAGCTTATTTGCCTGGATTCAGGAGGTGGAGGTGGAATAGTTGTGGTTTGGGGAAGCTCTCGATTAGCTGTTGGCGGAGGCGACGAAGATTGGGAACCAAAACCACTTCCACCCGTCATCTGTGACCGAACTGGAAGTGCAGGTGCAGACCCAATTGAGGGAGAACGAGCGTTTTCCTGCCTGAAGCTTGTTGGTGGGGCTTCGCTGCCAGCCGCCCCAGCGCCGAAAGACGGACCAAAGACATTGTCAAAAGAACGGTCGTTTTGCTGGTTTGCGCCGGGTGAGGTTGCGAATGGTGAATTGGACATGTCAGTTGAACTACCTTGGCGACGGAAGAATGGATTGTTGGCGCTCATGGTAGAGAGTGCAGGGCTCGCCACCGGAGCTGGGCTTTGCACTTGACTTTGAACCTTAGAAGCAGCAGCAAGTGCCTTTGTGTCCTCCTCGATGCTCTTGTTCAACTCTTCGGCTTCAGCTTTTAGCTTCTCCCTCTCTCCTTCATTCGTTGCAAGCTGCTTCTTGTTAATCGCAACCAAACCCTTCTGCTGACGAGCGTCTGACCTAAGCTTCTCCAAAACTGGCTTCAATTGGGCGACCTCTGCGTTTATAACTCTCATGCGTTCCTTCAAGTTGGCATTCTCTTGTTGGTCTGCTTGCAAGGCAGTAACAATTTGTCGATGTTGGTTTTGGAGGTCCGCATGAGTTCCTTCAATCATCGCAATTTCGGTTTGCAGCTTCTTGGTCTCATTACGAGACGCTGTAAGTCGCTCTTCCAGACTCCTGACATCCTTGACTTCTTGCTCATACAGAGCACGAAGTTGCGAGAGGCGTGTTTCAAATTCACGCTTCTGGGAATTTGCTTGATTCAGCTCATTCTGAGAAGTGGCTCGTTGACCTTGAACATCCTGCATTTGCTTCGACAATGAGCCGACCTGGTTAGACAAATTTGCGAGCTCACTCGTCTCGTTTGTGAGTTTCTTGCTGATTTCTGGGTCATTATCGCCAAGTAAATCTTCAGCTGCGGAGTGTTGTGGTTGGAAGGACCTTGGCGGTGCAGCACCAGAGCTATTGGAACCTCCAGTACCTTGATAGTTCAGACTTTGACCAAACGAGGACGAAGGTGCGAAGGGTTTGAAGACAGTTTGATGTTGAGGAGAATTGGCAGTCGGCGACGTTGGTGTCATAGGTCCTCGTGAGCCAAATGGATCATTGTCTACTGTACGGTTCACGGCAAATGAGCCTGAGCCACCAGTGGATTGAGGGGCCTGAGCTGGAGCAGGGCCAGGTGACGATAAAGCATCAAGCCCGAATAAGTCCTCTGCGGCTGACTTGGGCATTGTCGGGGGCGGAGCATCAAAGGCTGGTGCTGTTGGAAGAGATGCAGGATGGATCTGGTTGCGCATTGATGGCGGAATCAGATTTGGCGGTAGAGTACTGGGCAAAGAGTCTCTACCATCGCGCTTGCCTCTCTGTTGCCGTATAAGATACATCGCGACCGCAAACTCGTCTCTGGTTAAGTGACCAGCAGAATTGATATCTGCAAGATCCCAGATCTGAGCAAGTACTTCTTCGGGAAGTTTAGATTCGCTGAAGAATGGAACAGCTTCATCACCAGTGATATATCCCTTATTGACTCTGTCGAGATTGTTGTAAATACCGTCAAACTTCTGTTTATCTGAAGGAGTAATAGCCCATTCCCCAACAGGACCAGAATTTTGAGGGAATTGTTGGGGCGGTGCAGTGTAAGCAGGGCGACTCAATGGACTACCAGTTCGGGCCGCTCCAGCACCACTGAATTGCCTTGGGATTGTGGACATTGCCCCAGCACCGGAAGATTGCCTGCTTGGAGGTCGACGAGCCGCCGCTTCGTACAAGCCAGCAGGGAGGAGATTAGGCAGTGCCCGAAGCGCACCAGATTTGAAGGATGCCAACAGATGCATTGCGATCACAAACTCAGTGACCTGGAGGGACCCCTTCTGCTCTGTATCGGCCAGATTCCATATTCTTCCTAGAACATCATTTGGTAATCCTGCGCGCTCGAAGATTGACTTGGCCGCTTCCCCAGGCAGTACTCCATTTTGAGCTCCCGATCTCTCGAATAGTCCAGCATATTGAGCTGCCTTCTCAGGTGTTAAAGGTGGCACTCGAATTGGTCCGGAACCACTGCCTTGAGGTTGTAATGCACTTGGCGGAGGACCAGGAGGCGGTTGTATAACAGGACTTATGCCCGGAGCAGATCCACCGTCGAATTTGGGAAGAGGTCCAGGTCGAAGGGCCAGATCGGGCGTTGGATCTCGACCTGCTTGATAATGTCCGATCAATCTCAACACGATACCGAAGCCGGCAGGCGTGAGCAACCCTCGATTCTCTTTATCCGCTATTTGCCATATCTAGAAGAGAAATACTATGTCAGCGTTGCCCTCGTTGTGAATGATTCCTGGCATCGGTAGCAGCTGGAAGAAGGTGAACATACCTCGCCTAAAATGCGTGGCTCGAGTCTTGTCTTTTCAAAGAATTTGACTGCAACTTCCCCAGTAACAACCCCGATATTCTCTGAATCTGCCTCGCGGAACAGTTGTCCAAATACGCGCTTCTCCTCTGGGGTCAGGTTCAGGCTCGGAGCCGCTGTGAAGTTGTCAGCATACAATCCTCATGATCGAGTTGTACCAGATCAAGGCGCATATCTGTCTTCCAAAGCTTCCCTGAGGATTTCATCCTTGGCCTGTCCTCCTGGTGGGCTGGTCGTTCAGAGCTCGAAAGTAAATAAACTCTTACTTGGATCTTCTGCCATTGCTTGCGCCTTCACTCCCGGATCTTTGGGTTTAAGTCGGTCGGCAGAATAAAGTAACCGAATCAATTCCAGAACTGAAGCTGCAGGTGCAAGTTGAGATGATGATGTGAGGTCCGTAGCAAGCAATAAAAGCTTGGTGATAGGAGCTGCAAGAGATGGAGGTTGAAGCTGGGTCCTGGTGGTCCCGAACCTATTGTAGCGGCACGCACGCTGCCAGGCCGCTTAGCGCTCCAGCCTGACGAATGAATGCAACATGGTCCCCTCCCCGGTTTAATTGTCTAGCGGATTTTGAGGACATTACTATTTCAGTGTTCGAAACCTATCTTTCAAAATCATGTATCCAATGAAGAAATCAGACTTATAGAATTCCATTTTGTAATTGGGTTCATACTTGATAAGTTTTGCAGACTCGTAAAAGCAGCAATTGTATCATCGACATCGCTGGACAACTGAAACCGAGAGGGGGACCATACAACCCCAATCTGCATATTCTTGCAGGTCACAAGGTTGTGATGCAGCCTCGGAAATCATCCATTGGTATTTGCATGCACATTACAAGTCACTAGTGCGAGGCGCAGGGAGAGTTGTACTTGTTGACAGTTGATTTGCCTGCTGACTACGGTCTGAATTACAAACAGGGTTGGTGATCATTCTGATTGAAGGAAATCCTTCGTAAAGTCCGCAGTGAAAAAGGAAAAGGTCACTCCAATAACCCCATACCGAATATGACGAAGCTCCAAACACTCCAGACGAAGCATCATGTTGCCGAATCAAGTTTCAGATCTAGCCCCCAAGTATGATGCGATCCCACAAGAGATAAACATATCACTCAGTAAAGCAATTCGCTTAGTACTCAGCTTCAGCTCCATCGTCACCCTCAAGAGAATCGGTCGCGACCTCCTCGTAATCACGCTCCAGCGCAGCAAGATCCTCACGGGCCTCAGAGAATTCACCTTCCTCCATACCCTCACCAACGTACCAGTGGACGAATGCACGCTTGGAGTACATGAGATCGAACTTGTGAGATAGTGCGGACCAGGCCTCGGCAATGGCGGTAGTGTTGGAAAGCATGCAACTGTCCAGAATCAGCAAATAGACATCAAAGGGCTTCAAAAAATACTTACACAGCACGGTTGACCTTAGCCAAGTCGCCGTTGGGGACCATCTGAGGTGGCTGGTAGCAAATACCAATCTTGAAACCAGTCGGGCACCAGTCAACGAATTGAATAGTTCGCTTGGTCTTAAGAGTGGCAACGGCTCCGTGAACATCCTTGGTAACAACATCACCACGGTATAACAAGCAGGTTGCCATGTACTTTCCGTTACGTGGATCGCACTTGACCATCTGGTTGTTGGGCTCGAAGCAGGACATGGAGATCTCCTGGACCGAGTTGGCCTCGTGGGAAGCCTTAGCAGCAGAGACAACTGGTGCATAGGCGACAAGAGGGAAGTGAATGCGCGGGTAGGGAACCAAGTTAGTCTGGAACTCGTTAAGATCGACGTTAAGGGATCCATCGAAACGGAGGGAGGCGGTGATAGAGGAGACAACTGCAATCTCTATTAGCATTGTTCAGGTAGTATCTAATACATTAGACATACCTTGGGCAATTAGACGGTTCAAGTTCTCATAGTTGGGACGCTCAAGGCCAAGGTTTCTTCGGCAAATGTCGTAGATAGCCTCGTTGTCGACCATAAAGGAACAGTCGGAGTGCTCAAGAGTAGTGTGGGTGGTCAAAATTGAGTTGTATGGCTCAACAACCGAAGTGGCGGTCTGGGGGGCTGGGTAGACACAGAACTCAAGCTTGACCTTCTTGCCGAAGTCAACAGAAAGACGCTCCATGAGGAGAGCACCGAAACCAGAACCAGTTCCACCACCGAAGGAGTGGAAGACAAGGAAACCTTGGAGACCAGAGCAGTTATCGGCAACATGGCGAACCTTGTCCAAAACCTGGTCGATCAGCTCCTTTCCGACAGTGTAGTGACCACGAGCGTAGTTGTTTGAGGCATCCTCCTTTCCAGTGATCATCTGCTCAGGGTGGAACAAGCTGCGGTATGTACCGGTTCGGACCTCATCAACGACATTGGGCTCGAGATCGCAGTAGATAGTTCTTGGGACGTATTTGCCTTGACCTGCAAGAAGGAAACGCGTTAGATGTAGCCATTCAGGAGGCGTCGATGTTGTGTTTACCAGTTTCGGAGAAGAAGGTGCTGAAACCCTGATCAGGCTCAGCGGCCTTGCGCTCTTCGGTCAAATATCCATCGGGCTGTAGCAGAACGCGTCAGATACAGCTCCAAACCTGCAGAGCATGTCTGCGGGAGAGTGGTGGTGGAGGAAATGCTTACCTGAATACCGTGCTCAAGGCAGTAGAGCTATCGTGAAAAAATGGCGCGTTAGCCACGGCAGATAGGGGTGATGAAGGATTGAAGTAGGTGCTCTCCAATCCTTCATAGTGAACTCACCTCCCAGCAAGAATTTGCGATTTGGCAACCGGCTTGACCGACTAGGGAGCAAACGTGTCAGTACAAAGGAGGTCAGGACGTTGGGGACGCGGATGGGAAGCAGCGGGAGCGGTGTGCAGGCGCGTCGAGGGGTCTCCTTACCGTTGATGCTGATGACTTCTCTCATGTTTGCAGTGGTGATCGGGTTGAGTTGGAGATGCTCGGTGGAAGATGTAGAAAGGGATCACAGCAAAAGGTCTTCGAAGTGGTCTGTGAAGATTGATAGTGGGGAAGAAGGAGAACGTTCAAGGGGTTATTGATTTGAGGTTAGTGGGTCGTTCTTGCGCTCGGGGATAAACAAAAAGCAACGCTAACCGTAAGAGCGATAGTGGCCCAAGCTCCTTCCCCGCCGGAACCCTGTGAGCTCTTCAGGTAATTTACTTGCCGAAAACAAAGTCAACCTGAGAACATCAGACGACGAAGACAGACGAGAAATAATCTGTCGATATGTATAGTGAACCCGGAAGAACACTTGGGTGACAGCAAGACTTGAGATTCACTATTGATGGATAACCCTTTTCCTATCGAAGCCAGCCATCAACCCTCTTAGCAAGCGATCGAGTTATTGCCATTACAACCAGAACCAACTCTCGACCAGTACATCATGATCCTCTTCACTTCGTTGCTTCTGCTGCAAGCTTGTTGTGTCTTTGCAAATACCGAGAAAGTTATATTCATTGGTCCCAGCAGTCTCCAAGTTCCAGCCGCTCATCCAACTCTGGAAGACCTACAGCTAGAGTCAATCTCTCCCAAGCATTGGGCATTAAGAACGCATGTTCAGGCCGAATTTCCAACTAACTCCTCTCGGTATGGACAAACATCCTGGTATCTTTTAGACAAGTTGCAGGAAGGTCAAAGATATGAAGTCAGGATCTGTTGGGCTGCAACAGTAAGCTCCTTCGAATAATCACTTGGCAGACACTTACAATGTTATAGCAACCAACATCGTTCCGCCTTGACACCTTCGATCTACCTACAGTGTTCGAGACACCCGAGTTGATAACATCACTTGCACAATATTCAGAAACTCGACAAACAGAAGTAATGGAAGACCTGCAACCGATGGAGTCGCAAGGGGAAAAGAACTCCAAAGTCCATGACGAAGTCTCCTCGACTCTATTCTTGAGAGTATTCGCAGCAGCAGATTACTTTACCACCAACAAGACTTTGATGGAGCAAGTCCCTCCCGTCTACGTCGATATAATCCTCGACCCGTTCATATTCAACATTTTTCCACGATCGCTTGTTCCCACGGCAGCATATATTATGCTTATTGCCATTGGGAGCTGGTACTTAGCAAAATACATCAGCAGCTGGATAAATGCATTGCCCAACGAGGAGACTCTACAGAAGAAAAAGCAATGATCTTCACTAGTTTCTTGGGGGTCAAGCTACCTTGAACGGCCGTTACTCTAAGGGACACCCTTTCCTTCCCTTGTGGCTTTAGCCAGCTCACTCTGTGCAGTATCGTCTGCATATCGCTGGTAAATTGGCAAATAGTGCTCTCTGTCACTCGTCGTACTGATCACACTCTGTCTCTTTTCAATAACGCTCAACCATTTCCCCCATCTCTCCCAGGCCTCGCCCTGCGGAATATTCAAGCCACCTTTGAAGTGGTCGAACACCCAAAGTCTGACGGCCCATGGTGCAAGAATCAAATCGATCAGACTGACCTCCTCTCCAAGGAAGTATGGGCCAACAGGGTCCATAGCTTCGGTAAACTGCTTGAGCTTGTCGAGAAACTCGGCACGTACATCATCGATGCTGGAACTTGAAGAGGGTTGGTGTTGCAGGAAGCGGTGAAATGCTGGGATGATGCGTGAGGTTACAAAGTCTGTCCAGATTCGGGTGCGTGCTCTTGTGTACGGATCCGTCGGCATAAGATGCGGCGTTGCATTTGGGTAGGCCTCTTCAAGGAACTCACAGATTACTGTGCTTTCATAAAGCGGCTTTTGATTATACTCAAGAGTCGGAACTAGACCTCGAGGGTTGAGCTTGAGGAGAGACTCTGGCTTGTGATAGGGATTCACCTTGTAACATCAGAATTGTAGTGTTGACAAACAGACCGGGAAACATACTTCAATATATTGGAAGGGGATTTCCTTTTCCAAGAGGACTAACAGAGCTCTTTGCACAAAGGGACAAAACTAGAGAAATCAGTCACTGAAGTCACTTAGACTCTTTGAGTATTACCCATCCGGAATACAATTTCAGAGGTTCTCCCTTCTCGTGTTCCTGCACCATCTTAGCCGCAGCCCCAGTGGCATGTGGGAATAGCTTCGAATCGGGATGATCTTTGCCCATAATTGCGATATGAAGTATTCTTGAGCAAGTTCCTATTTTGCTCAAATATCGAGGGAGACGATGGGGAATATTCCCCGTTCACCCAATGGAGGGGTTGAAGATATCATAGAGCATGACGCCATCACACCAAGCATGATCTGCAGAGGTGTTCCACGAGCGCTCTTTGAAAGAAAGTACTCATTTAGTGAAGGAATTTCTAGGTCCAAATCTAGAGTCTGTTCTCTCCAGTATCTAATTGCTCAATTGTCTTTCAAGCCAGTAGCTTTTTCCTGTGGAGACCAAGTATGCATGGGTAGTGGTAATGCCGATGTATCGAGCTATTAATAGTACTTCAGTCGCTCCCTTCATCAACAGCAATTTTATAGTAAGGGAAAATCGTAGAGAATTCACCGTAACTTCCGAAATCAGATTTCCGCCTAAGGATATTTACCAGCAGGCAGAGTTCAGCTCGAAGAAAGAGGCGCATCTTGTGGCGTCCAGAGCTGCAAATCCGGTCGCAACGGGGCTGTGCTGGATTCTTTCCTGCTCGCAACACTTCGAGCTTTCCCTCCTTCAAAGTGCACCACCCTCACAAAAACCTTTGTTCGCCCACTCATCTTTTCCCTGTTCCTAAACCTCCGTCTCGAATTTCAAATCTCTAGTATTTACATACAAAGGATATCCGCGATACGCTGTCTACTATGACAGGCCCAGCTACGTATGCACCCCGCCATGCCAACCTTTGCGCCCCTCACCATGAGACACGAAGCTGACAGTCTGTAGTCCTGGCCAGGAAGGCCCTTCATATGCCCCTCCTTCTCTTCCTGAAGGATGGATTCCGCAATGGGATGCCAACTCGAAGAAGTACTACTACGTCCAGATCTCGACGGGCGCTTCTCAGTATGTCGAACTCTCCTTCAGCTGCCCTGCGTCCCAAGAAAGGAGCGCAGATTGCAATATACCGTAGAACAGAGAGGGCATAGCGGCATTTCATCTTCTGTGTTTACGATGGTAGGTACTCGCACTCACTCATTTGCAGATGGGAAACTCCTACGCACGCTGCACCGACAGGTCCTACACCTCAAGCAACACCTCAAGGAATGGACCACCCGTACGGTCAGCCAGGTCAGCAACAGGATCTGGACATTGTCACAAACCAAGATGGGAGCCAGTCTATCAGACACCGTGATGGGACACTCGAGCCATACTCGGGCGACAGAAGTTTGACTGGGAATATTGGCAACTTTGCCATGAACCAGCTCATGGGCGGCAAGAAGAAGCAGAGCGGGGGAAGCAGTGGTCTTGCTGGAATGGCGAGCTCTTTCCTAGGAGGAGGATCGAGCCACAGTGGTGGACAGAGCAGCTCGAGCAGTGGCGCTGGTGGCATTGTGGGCGCTCTTGCAGGAAGCTTGTTGGGCGGAGGAAAGAAGACAGATAGCAGCAGCCAGAACACCAACTATTCGGGCTCGAATAACCAGCAACATGGCTCAGGCGGTGGTTTGATGGGACAAATTGGGGGAATGTTTGGTGGAAGTGGACATCAGTCTTCGGTATGCTGCAGCTACAGCGAGTTATGGTCTCAAAATACTAATTATGTTGCAGCAGGGAAACAACTACGGCTACAGCAATAACAGCTCGTCTCAAGGAGGATATAGCGGTCAAGCACCACCAACATCCTATCAGCCAGGCGGTGCATCCGGTGCTACTCCCAGCTACGGCCAAAGTCAGCCACAACATCAACAGAGCCATGACCCATACGGACAGGGCCAACCTCAGCACCAATCCCAACCTCCTCAGTCTTACAATTCTCCTCAGCCATCATATGGTCAAGCCCCACCACCAGCTCACCAGCAGTACGGCTCTCCTAACCCACAACACGGCCAACAGCCACCATACGGCGGTCTCCAGCACCAGAACTCCTACGGTCAAGGCCACCCTCCTCCAGCGCAACAACATCAATTTCCCCCCCCACCCCCAGGAGCGTACCCTGGACCTCCATCATATGGCGGCCCTCCACCTCAACAACACAGCGGCAATCTTCCTCAACCAGAAGGCCACCACTTCGGCGGCTCTCACTCAGGAGGATTGTACGGCAATTCAGGCGGAAGTGCTCCTCCTCCACCTATGGGAACACACCCCAATCAAGGCGGCTATGGTGGTGGATATAACGCAAACCCGCGATACTAGTTCATTGAACGATATGTCTTAATCGTATTTGTGACGGATGGTAATAGGGGCGGAGGATTTGCTTTCCTTGGATGAACTTGCGAGGAATTTCGATATAGGAAGCATGATGGGAACTTCGCTCGCTTAGATCAGCTCGATATCCGCCTTGTGGCTTTCAGGATTGCCAATCTTTTTTACAGTCGTATTCGAGAGATTCTCGAGATACAATGCTTAGGATTTTCATGACCATTTGCAAGCCAGAATGGATAGACATGTGACTTCTAGATGCGGTTTTAAATGACCTGGAAAAGACAATTGGGTTTGGTGCTAGAAATGGAGTATCGTGGTAACAAGGACTGATTCTTGATGGAGCAATCAAATGTTGCTATTGAGAGTTATGTAACCCCGTTTCACTACCAAAGAACCCCCCACTGTGTTATCTGGCCCATCGCATTTCTCATTCTAGTCATACAGCATACCGCACCAGCTCAGCCAGTCGATCTATGCTCGTGGAGCCCCATTCAAATCCCTCAGTCCATTTGTTGAGTCAATCAAGCTCTCAACTCATTGCTTTGCATCTCTCTCAACAAACCAATTTGCGCCCACAACATTCAAATCCTCCTTTTCCGCCCAGTCTCTAACACCATGTCTGACCTTGCCCGTTCCCCAATGCTGGCGTTCATCCGGCGCTGTCAAGTTCGTGGTGTCGCCCTCAAGGATCACTAAGACGTAGCGGTGGTAGCCTGTCTTTGGTGGTGGGCCAGGTGGTTTATCTGTTAATTGTGAGAAGGCCGTATGGCGTAGAAGAAGAGTGAGTATTGAGGAAAAGGGGGAAGGGGATATGGGGGTGGACTTACACTCGACGAGATCGGAGTCTGAATCGTCAAGACTGGGAATGGAGAATTCGAGGGATTCTTGAGTGGTGCTTGGGAAGTGTGTGGGTATGATGTAGATCCACTGATTTCGAGTTAGTTCTCGACTTTCAGAAAATTACAGCTAGTATGAACAACACAGGTAGGAATCTGGTCAATCTGGTCGATAGCCAATAGACTTCAAATCAAGAACTGGCGAATAGCAATCACTCACATGGCACATCTCTGACCACTTCGGATCCTCTCTACTCTTGGCATCCGGGTCCGTAAGCGCAACCACCAAACCAGGCGTCTTCAATGTCTCAGGACAGTGAATCAATAAGCCCGGCCGCTCTTTCGTCTGCTTGGGCTTAAACTCATTGCCCAGATCCACGGCACCTTTGTGGGTCTTGCCGGAATTCTTGCTGTAGTAGGCTGTGACGAAGCATTTGGGCGAGAAATCGTCGAGGACTTCGGGAATGATGGAGGATTTGTTTAGACTAGATTGTGTGAGATTGGGTGAGAACAGAGACGAGTTTGAATGTGTACGGGTGTGCGAGAGAATGACTTACGCTTTTCGAACTGTTTCTGCATAGTCTTTGTGGACTTGGATGAGAGGGGTTTGCGAGCTTGTTTTGATTAGGCTTGCACATGTGACTGCACCGACAGAGGCGAGAATGAGAAAAAAGCTGACTTGCATTTTGTAATTGTGTTGAAGAGAGACAAATTCTCTTTCTTGCTTACTTTTGAACTAAATGTAAAGCTTCACTCGCTCTAGAAAATTGAGAATGGGAGAAAGATCAATTGTATCCTTTGGAATTCCCACCCACCCCGCAAAGTGCTTACAGCCAATCAAGAGCTCTGATGTCATTCTTTTAAAGAGCAAGTGCCTTCAATTCGAGGCATAAACACAAAGTCATAGATCGGAAGGCAAGCACAGAAGAATTCCTATTAAGAGGTGATTATCAGATGTGTTCGAGGTCTCTAATAAGTAAGAGAAAGAGCCGTTGACCTGCAAAAAGATAAAGGCAAATGCTAAGATGACCATCAGAGCTTAGAAGGAGTTTGGGAGAGGAGTACGCGAAGACATTATACATACTGTATCCAACAAGCCAGGTCTTGATCAGTTTTCCAGATTTCTGATAGTAGAACTGCAGGATGTAAACAAGTCAAAGACATCTTCGAAACATGGAAGTAAGGGCTTTAACTTGTTTAGTGCTGACAAAGAGAGCAGATTCAGAAGGACTCGGAAGGAAAGGGGAAAGGAAACGAAGAGAAGATGTAACAAGCATGCACTGCTGGAGGATGGGCAAGTTGAGATGATAGAATGATCGTAGCGAGAAAAAGGGGGTTCGCATGATCTATATTTACTTGCGAGTGCAAGGAGTCCCTCGTGCTCATGCTGTCACCTGTAGAGGTCAGATACCCTGGTCTTTACCTGATAGCGAATAGATGCGGGAGAATGATTCACTTGTGAAGCATAGAGAAGTCATTCACAATATGAAATCAGAGTATTGAGTGAAGAAATGGTGGTTAGAGAGAAGCAAAAACGTAGAACTGTTGAGCTTGTAGCCAGAATCTAGTCCAGTGACAGGGGTTATGAAGCCTTAGCGGCCTCTGCACCCGACGCATAACCTTGGAATTTTAGATGTAAATACAATCCTCGAACCGATCAACAATACTCACGACTGTCGTATTTCGCAGGGCCAACGATCCGAATTTCCCCTTAACAGAGCCTCGCTATCAACCATCGTGCGCGATCTTCCATATTGAGCCAGAGGGCGACTGGGCTCTAACGCGACGCTTCAAAGTTGTTTGAAGCTCAACCTCTTGCTTCCGATCATCCTCCTCAAATCCACAAGATGGCATCTCTGGGCGAGGACTTGCTGGGGATAGTCAATAAGCTGCAGGATCTTGTTTTCAACACTATCGGCAATGACAGCTTGGATCTTCCGCAGATTGTACGGGCGCCCCTCGTTCTGTTTTGCCTGGAGTCTAGCTAACTCCCTCTAGGTCGTCGTTGGCTCGCAATCATCTGGCAAATCTTCCGTTCTCGAGAATATAGTCGGCAGAGACTTCTTACCCAGGGGCAGTGGTATCGTCACTCGAAGACCGCTGATTCTCCAGCTCATCAACATACCCAGCGATGACGACGCCGCCCCCGAAGCACATACAGCCGCGGCTGTAGCAACACAACCAGAATGGGCAGAATTCCACCATATACCCAATCGGAGGTTCACGGAGTTTCAGGATGTAAAGAGGGAAATTGAGAACGAGACTGCGAGGATTGCTGGAAACAATAAGGGCATCAACAGGTCGCCCATAAACCTCAAGATCTATTCGCCTCACGTTCTCAGCTTGACGTTGGTGGATCTGCCAGGTCTGACAAAGGTAGTTTGCTATCTATCAAGCGCGGAGGAGCAGGTACTAATATAACTTGCAGGTCCCCATTGGAGATCAGCCAACCGATATCGAAAAGCAGACTCGAAACCTCATCTCTGAGTACATCGCAAAACCTAACAGTATTATCTTGGCCGTATCGCCAGCGAACGTGGATATTGTGAACTCGGAGGCTCTGAAGCTCGCACGCCATGTCGATCCTCTGGGAAGGCGGACAATCGGTGTTCTCACCAAGGTGGATCTTATGGACCATGGAACGAACGCACTTGATATTCTCTCAGGAAGGGTGTACCCTCTGAAGCTTGGGTTCATTGGTGTTGTGAATCGGTCACAGCAGGACATCCAGGGAAACAAGTCTCTCGCGGAGGCTTTGAAGTCAGAATCGGACTTTTTCAAGCACCACCCAGCATACCGGAACATGGCCTCCAGATGCGGTACGCAATTTTTAGCCAAGAGCCTGAACACTACCCTGATGGCACATATTCGAGAGCGACTCCCAGACATCAAGGCTCGCCTGAACACGTTAATGGGGCAAACACAGCAAGAGCTTGCGAGCTACGGTGACATGCATTTCAGCGGCAAGGAGCACAGAGGGTCCTTGGTACTGCAGCTAATGACTCGATTCGCTTCTTCCTTCATCTCTTCAATCGACGGTACCTCGACAGAAATATCGACCAAGGAGCTTTGCGGAGGTGCCAGGATATACTACATTTTTAACTCAGTATTCGGAAACTCTTTGGAGACTATTGACCCCACAACCAATCTATCCGCTCTTGACATTCGAACAGCAATTCGTAACTCCACTGGACCACGGCCAAGTTTGTTCGTTCCAGAACTTGCGTTCGATCTCTTGGTCAAACCACAAATCAAGCTACTGGAAATTCCCAGTCAACGATGTGTTGAGCTTGTGTACGAAGAGCTCATCAAGATATGCCATACTTGTGGCTCGACAGAACTGACGCGATTCCCTCGACTTCAAGCAAAACTGATCGAAGTTGTTTCAGACCTGCTCCGTGAAAGACTTGGACCGGCTTCCAATTATGTTGAATCTCTCATCTCTATTCAAAGAGCATATATCAATACCAACCATCCCAACTTTCTTGGTGCTGCAGCTGCCATGAGCAATGTCGTCACCAACAAACAAGAAAAGGAGAGGAAACGACTTCTCCAAGAAGAACGGGAGAGACGCGAAAGGAGACGCCAAAAGGAACTGGGGACTAATGGTGCTGACACCCCAGAGGACGAGGAGGAAGCTGGAGAGAAGATCGAGAATCTCCCACAAAGAAAAGCTCTGCAGAAAGGTGCTCGAAGCATGTCACCAGCAGTTCGTGAGAATGGTATCAGTGGCATTGCAGCTACGATGAATGGAACGAGAGCAGGATCGCCGCCTAGATTCAATGGCCAAGGTGCAGGGGGTGCTCGGGACTCATTCCTGAACTACTTCTTTGGCAAGGATGGCGGACTTCCATCTGGTGGAACGGGTGTTGGGCAAGGAGCATCATCGAACCCAAATCTCGGTCGTCATGTCAGCCAAAGCACAGAACCGAGCTTTAGCCAAAGCATTCGCAGGCAAGAAGAACGCCAGGTCCACAGAACGCCAGCGCAACAGTCACGAGAGGATGATTACGAATTGGGAAGAGCACAGAGAGATTATGATTACAATTCGCCTTTTGTAAGTTCACTAAAGTTGAATGTCCCTTTTAGGCAATAGCTAACCGAGTTTCTCAGGGGAACAACAACGAGCCAGCGCTCACAGACCGTGAGGCGATGGAGACCGAGCTCATTCGAGCTCTGATCTCGTCTTATTTCAATATTGTACGAGAGTCGATAGCAGATCAGGTGCCCAAGGCAGTCATGCATCTTCTGGTAAACCACTCGAAGGACGCTGTACAAAACCGACTAGTAAGCGAGCTTTATCGAGAGGACATGTTCGAGGAGCTATTGTACGAGGACGACGCGGTCAAGAAAGAGCGCGAGAAATGCGAGAAGCTGCTCAAAACATACAGAGAGGCAGCTAAGATCGTGGGTGAGGTTGGGATATAGGTCGGGAAATAGGCATTGTTTGATTAGCTTCTGGTGGGGGAATGCATGATGGTCGGATGAGATGGGATGAGCACGAAGGGCAACGACTTTGTAGAATACTGTATTTGTGTTTACGCCGTTCTCTTTTTGCTGATGGGTGGAAGCCGCACTGTACTCTTTTCCCAACTCTTCTACCATGGTCCTGGATTAAACCAGGCCTTGTCCATACCGAATAGAGTTCCACTAACTATCTATCAAAAAGCGTTCAAATTGCATTTCCTCTTGCCAAGTGAAGCCATGGGTAGCCAATGAGCTTAAACGTGGCAAGCCTTGCTCAACTGCTGTTCTCCATAGGGTAAAAGCCGTGTCGACTTTCACAAGCACGCGAACTCGAACTGATCATTAATCAAAACAATTTATAGCCAAACCTCTCATTTCATCTGCCTAGAAAGCAATCTCACCCTCAAACCATGAGGAAAACTTCAAAGCCATCACTCGCCTTTGGTCCAATAGCCTTCGTTCCATTTTGCCTTGTCTCAATTACTGCAAGTTCGCACCTATCTCCGTAAGAAATGCACGCCAACGGGACAATCGATGAGCACGCCAGCAACCGCGCCGTCTCGTCCTCTCGCCTCCCAGACTTTCAGCCACGGAAAATGTCGCCTATCAAAATCCAAGACTTTCCAAGAATCCATGTAAGCACTATGCATAACGTTAGTTCAACGTTCATTCTAATTCGCACTCGCGGCTTAGGGGCACGGATAGTCAAAACTTGGGCTAGACTGAGCTGGCTATCTCTTGAATTCCTTATGAGAGCTGTTTGCTCCGCATTTCTGGAGTACACTTCCTAATGCGACCTTGACTATGTTCTGCTTCACGCTCTTGAGAAGTCAGGCGTGATTCCAGGTCGCGATATCAGCTGACAGACTCGTCTCAATCTGTCAACAGAGACCTTAACTTCTAAGAACTGGTCACCTTAAGTCGAGCAGTGATTGAGGACTTATCTCCATATCTTGCCTGTAACACAGTCCAAAATGTCCACAACGCCCACTACAACTCTCTCATCGGGAAGTCAACACCACCATCATCGCGCGCGTCGACTTCGTAACTTCATCCTCCCCGACGGCCGCGAAGTGCACATCGCACTCTCCCCTGAAGATGCAGAAGTCCTCCGTCAACGCCTCAACGCGATTCGCAAACCAGACGAACCCTTCGACCTCGTGATCAGCGGCTCGCCAGAACATCTCGACCATCTCCGCACCGCTCATACGCACCACGAGAACCGGCGCGAAGCACTCAAAGAGAAGCATGGCGAGGCATTTGACGAGTTTGAGAATGTGAGAGCGGAGTTGGAGGCGTTGGGCAGTGAACTGCATATGTTGACTGACCATGCGGTTTCACTGGATGCGAACTTCAGTAAGTATGGGTATAGTGCGCATTTGAGGAGTTATGATCATTCGGAACCAGGGAGTAGTAGGAGTAGTATTAGTGGTTTTCATGATCCTGATCATGAGAAGAAGGATTGGGATGCCGAGAAGCGGAATGGGAGGATTATGAAGGTTTACAAGAAGGTTTGTAGAAATTTTCACTTGCTATGACTTTAAATGTGGTGTTGTTTCGGGATCTTGATGAACTTGAGAGCTAACAGACCTCGCAGCCTACCGTCAGACAGTACTTCCACAAAGGCCTCCTCTGGAGAGCATCAGAAACCACCGAAGTGGCATCTTTTGAACTCTTCGTAGATCTCCTCTACGTTGGTATCCTAGCTATCAACGGTGATCACGTCGGAGAGGATCCTACTGGCCATGAACTGCTGCGATTCAGCATCACGTTTATCATGAGCTGGAAAATCTGGAGCGATCTAGCACTCGTGATCTCTTGGTTTGAGACGGACGACATCCTCCAGCGAGTTTCCGTGATCATCATCATGGTATGTCTGTTTGGGTAAGTATTTCTCCCTGAGATACCAATATCAAAGCTAACAAACGATTTCAGACTCACAACAAACATGATCGAAGGTCTACACGATACCTACACCATGCTGGTATCCTTCTACCTTGCCTCACGCTTCTTTATGGGTTCTTACTACATGATGCTCGCCGGCACCGTTCCTATGGTACGAGGCGTCATGTTCTCGCAAGCTCTCTTGACTATCATTCCAGGCGTCATCTGGATTGCAAGCATCCACGTTGAGTATCCACAACGACTCGGCTTGATCTGGACGGCAATCTTCATCGACCTCACCGCAGGTATGGCGTTAGTGATCATCATTCGTGGAGGGAAGTTTGTCTCGAAGCGTCTCGGGGAATGGTCAGATCGTGTTTTTGAGTTCTACCCCGCCGTCAACATTGAGCATAAGACCGAACGAACAAATGCGTTCGTGGCGCTGGTCTTTGGATATTCAGTGGTTGCCATCATCTACCAAAATGCAGCTCACTTCGGGATGAACGCTTTCTTTGGAAAGGCAACACTGGGATTGGTGCAGGCTTTTTGCTTCAACTGGATCTACTTCGAGTTGGATGGTGCAGATCTGTTCCAGCATGCTATTCGGAGGAATGTTGCCTCAGGTAAGTCGGGAAGCCATGTCGATTCTCGCCGTTCTAATTCGTTTCGTAGCTATGCTATGGGGATCCGTTCATCTACCTTTCATCATGAGTTTCATTCTCGCAGCTGGGTCACTCTCGAAACTCGTCGTTGCTACAGACTGCCACGATGCCGAGCTAGAAGACCTTACAGAATTCTATCAGGAGAAATCTGAGCATGAGATTCCAATCGGTCTACGGTGGTTCTACTGTGCTGGCTTGGGAATCGCATTGTTCTGTATGGGTATGTTCTCTCCTCCCTCCTTCCCCAAGGTGCAAAATATTCCATCTCACATCCATGCTAATCCATCACACTCAGGCCTGATCTCCATCTCCCACATTCACAAAGACGCGGAAGGAATCCGTATCCCTAAACGCTTCCGCCTACTCAACCGCTTTGCCGTCTGCATAATTTTCCTCTGCCTCCCAACCGCTCACTCTCTCAACTCTCTGCACCTCATCGCCACAACGACTGGTCTCACGATCTGGGTCCTGACATTGGAGTTGTGGGGTATGAGTTGTTGGGGCGAGAGTTTCTTCGGCGAGAAAAGAGCGTGCAAGTATACGGCAAGATGCAAGATCTCGAAGAAGGATTTGGAGAGTGCGGTGAAAGGCGGGCATGTTATAAAGGTGGAGGAGTTAAAGGATAGGGGGGAGAAGGGGATGTATGTTGGTACTTAAGGCGGGGTGCTGGATTGTGGGAGTATATTTGATTATGTCTTATCTGTTGATGGTCAGGAAGTTAGCATTGAGTTTCAGGCGAGGAATGAGAAACCGCGTTTGCCACGACGACGGCAAAACAAAACGCCGAGCTTTCGCGAGGGAATGCATTCATCGAACTTTCTCCCTGTGGATTCGTGTACGGGTATACTTACCATGAAGATCGTACATTGTGTCTAGGTGGGAGCAGGTGAGATTCACTTTGGAAGTACTTAGCGAGAAGAGGCGAAAAAGTGTGCGGAAGTAAACAAATGCTTTTTTCGGATGGAGTGGGGCTTGCTTCATAAATGTAATACGCAGAAGACTTGAATTCAAGTTTGCAACCCGACGGGAAGAAACCTGCTAAAGGCCAACACTTAGCAGGAGCTGTGAACAGAATTTACTTCAGGCTGAATTACTAACCCCGGTTGCTCGCAGGCGAGCACAACACTCCATTCTCACCCCATTACACAAACTCTGTGGATTAAATCAATGCGACCATATTTGGAGCCTCACCACGAAAATTTATGCCACGAATGTAACCAAATATGCTCACCGAGGCTCTGGGGGATCACTTTGTCGCGAACCTCTCCAATCCGCTTTCCGCGATTGCGAGCAAGTGATCCATAACCTTGGGAGATCATGCAGCTGGACATTTTCAGTTAGGCAATTGCTTCTAATAGGCTGCAGATGATAGATCACCACATCTTTTTGGTCACGAACAGCGATCTCCTCAGCCTGCTGCTCTCTTTTATTCTTTAAAACCTTGATGAACATAGTCAAGACTCGTCGTCTCGAGACCTCTTTTCATAATTCCAAGTCATTCCTGAGAGAATTTGATGAATCTGAATAAGCTTCCTGGGTACCCGAGCATTCGATTTGGGATCGAGAAAGCTCCGACATCGTTCTCCTAGCTTGCTCGTCTGCCTCCTCAAAAGCCCTCCCACTCCAAAATCTCGATCCTTCGTCACCGAGGAGAAGCCCGGACTACCATACCCAAGATTCCTTTGCGCCATAGTAAAATGTTTTGCCAGATTTGCGATGAACGCATCTTCGAGCATGGAGGTCCGGCATGGTCAACGGTGTATGATCAGTGGCATTGATCAGGACACCACCGGAGTGTCACCGAATTTGCCTGTTCGCTCAATGATGGATGTTTCATATGCAACACACTCTGGACGTCTATGTCAGTATCAAAACGGCAATTATTTTCGGATGCGTGTGAGATAGAAACGAGTCAAATACAATATCGTATCCCCGCCGACCCGGGTTTGGGAAGTCCAGAAATGGCAGATTGCGTTACTATATGCAGAGTGAACCTTTACAACCGTGCAGTCACATTGCACTTTCAAGCCCAGTGGTCTGTCCATCCATGTCAAAAGTGCTGAATATAGTACCAATTGATGGTAATTCACAGTGCCTCCTTTTTCAGAAAAGCGCCACATCAGTAACATAATCCCAGCATCAATTGTCCCAGGTAGCAGCGCACTAGCACCTCGTACAGACTCAGCCGAGTCATTCACGATTGCTAGGAACTGGATTACAAAATGCGAAAGTCACACGAGTCTTGCAAATCTGCTCGAGCTGGAAGTTGGTATCCCACTCGGCTTATCGACTGTGGGCCGTTGGACAGTCCTCAAAGATACCGACTTGTTGAGACCAAGTCTACCCCTACTACTGAACCCTATGTAAGCTTGCGTATTCTCACTTTCATATGGATTGGCGTTATCTATGCTTTCATTGTACCCCAGAAAGCTCTCAAAGTATCACATCATGGACCATTTTTCGGCCTAACATTATGATAATCTGATTCAAGACAGCTTACGCTCAGTCATTGCTGGGGCCAGGGTAGATGTCAGAAACTCACGACAGACAATTACAGTCAGTTGCTCGGCGACATTCCATTGCCCTCGCTTCCACAACTGTATCAGGATGCAGTCCATACCACTCGTCAGCTAAAGCACAGATACATGTACGTAACTCCTCCCATCTAGTCTGTAAACTATTGCGCTTCACTACCCTGCGAGATGGTAGAGTGAAGATCTAGAAAATTCCTACGCTTGCTAGGCTCCACCACTAAGGTTTTCGCTGAAGCTGGATAGACTCCCGGTGTATCATTCAAGATGGCGACGATCACAAAGATTGGCAGCGCGAAGTGACTATGATGAGTAAGGTTTACTCCAACTCGATCTGCAATATCTCTGCTGCTGCTGCGCCGAGCAGCGAATATTCGATATTCAATTCTCGTGATGTAGTCTCAGCTGTGATAGAGACTATAAACCTTTCGATTGCCAACAACGACGCGATGACGTATTTCATACAAGACAGCAGTCTCTGGTTCACCGATTGCTCTCTTTGGTCACAGGAGATCTCTTGTTCTGTTGTTAACAGTCGTGCTTGGGTTCTTCAAGAGCGCTTATTGTCCATCCGCAACTTGTACTTCGGTAAATCTCAACTATACTAGGAGTGCCACACAAGCGATGCCATGGAGATTTGGCCCTCTGGTTCACCGCCATACTATGACATATCCAAACCTCGGATGAAGTCGATGCTTCAACTCAGTGCTGAATGCAAACACGACCACCATCGACGTGGGATGGGCAGACATATGGGAATCGATCGTCAGTGCCTATACAATTGGCGAACTGACCAAACCTTCAGATAAGCTTCCTGCAATTTCGTCTATTGCGAAGAAAATACGTCTTATCGCGAAAGACCAGTACGTCGTGGGTTTGTGGCGCAGCGTTCTGCCACGGCAGTTGCTTTGGCGTTCTATTGAACCAAAAGCGCGAAAGCCTTTGCCGAAAGTGTATCGCGCTCCATCTGTGCGTACAGTATCCACGCCCTCTTATTCTTGGCTGCACAGGCAGTACCAGCCCTGTCACAAGAAGTCTACTGATCTACGCTCAACAGTGGTCATGGGTGGCAATTGATGAAAGAGTCACCTTTCATACAAGTGCTTACTAGTTCACAGAGATTGTGATAGTAGAAGGCTTAGGCATTGATTACTTGACAGAAGACGATACTCAGCAGGTCAATGGCGGTTGGTTGAGGCTGCGGGGCAAATTGAGGGCGGCGACACTGAATCGCGATTGCTATGGATTCACTTCACCGACCAGAAGCAAGCAATACGGGCACATTTGGATGGATACCGCTGGACCTAGCTTCAATCGGGCAAATACCGAGGGGAAGTTTTACTTTCTGCCTGTCATGATAGGCAAACTGGGGCAACAAGAATTGGGGTTCAAAAATCATGGAATGTGGTTATTGATATTGGAGCTTGTTGGAAGAGATAAGGCGGTCTTTCGAAGATTTGGGGTCCGCCGCTATGACTACCTCTGTAGAGCGGAAACCGACAAAATTCTGCGCTACGAAGCAGGAGAGGACTTCCCTTGCGAGAAGTACGAAGACGGGCACCACCATATCTGTATCATCTAGTCCCAGACCACATCCTTCCTTCAATCTTTTTATATCCTCCAGGCAGGCAGTGCCGCGGCGTTAGTAAGCCTTAGTCATGAAAAGGAAAACAAGAGATGTTCTAAATACACTCATGAATAAGCGAAGGTCAAGTCAACAATGAAACAACATCAAGTTAGCCCTTGAAAATTTGTGGAGCAGGTAAAAGCAAAGGCCTCGAAGTATTCTTCTGTCAATGTTCCACGGAGACATCAAATCCAATTTGCTAATAGTTCCTCACGAGAAGTAAGAGAGACTCCGCGTGAAGCACTGACGGCAATCTGAAACTAGATTGCCTTAAACTATTAATACACTGTATGTATGCCAGTTGAACACCACCAAGCCCCTCTCCCAATCACCCACTTCTACCTCAGTGAGAGAACCTTGAGGTGATGTGATCACGAACCGAACCATCCAATCCCTTCCTCAGTTTATACGACTTGCACACTCCTCTCCATGTCGAAGCCATTCTTATGATCTACGCAGCAGTAGTCAGGCCACAGACTCATTCCCAACTTCCACTTTCTCACCCCGCATCTCCCACACCTTCCCACGACCAAGGTCACGGTGCGAAGACATTGAAGTGGAAGTCTAAGGCTTCTTCTGATCATTATCTCTTTTTATTCTACTTGTGCCATATCTTATATCATCCCGTCTCGTCTCATCTTAATGTACAACACAAAGGTCATCTAATTTGTCTGTCCCAAATGAAAGGTTTAACATGAAACACAGAGACTCGGAGACAAGTTGAGCCACAGTCCAGTAGTGTTGAACGCTCTGCCCTGCCCAGCCCTATCCTCGTCCAAGACCGGCCAAACTCGCAACTAACCTAGTAGATCAAAGCCGTCCTTCATACCCATTTGCCAGACATCACTCATTTCGAAACCAGACCGTCGAGGCACACCAGTGCTCAAAACCGCTCGTCTCTTCCTCCCGCCTCCTCCATATCCCCATCACTCTCCTGCTCCATCTCATCCTCCTCCTCACCCTCCCTCTCCTCCTCCACGGCCCCATCTAACTTCCTAACCCCCTTCTCCCCCTTCCTCGATGTTCCTACACTATGCACATCATCCGTCTCACTCATACTACTCTTCCTCACCACACTATCCCTCCTCTGCGTGCGACTCAACACACCAGGGAAGATACGGGGCTCACTAGCAGACAGGTGCAAATCGCTGAAGGCTTCGAGTGGCCAAGAAGCTTCGCGGTTGAGGGATGACATGTGCGGGGATGTGAGGTTGGAGTTCGGGCGTGTGGTATTGGTGGCGTGTTGGAGGGGACTGCCGTTGGCTTGGTTTTGTTGGAGGAGATCGAGTTGGACTTGCGAGTGGGAGGTGGGGATGCGAGCGGCTTGGGCGGGGAATTGTTGGTAAGATTGGACGGAGGGGTCTTGTTGCATTGTGGTGGAGGAGAGATTGGTTTTCATGGAGGATGTTGGTGAGGGTGGTGCTTGTTGTGGGATGTAGGGTGTTGATTCTGGTTTGCTTGATACCGCTGTGGTCGGCGTTGCTATAGATGTATACCGTGCGATCCTATAATACGTTAGCTAGCTCACCTGGTCAAGTCGGAAGTACTTACATCGCGAGTTCCTGCTGCAGAGTCTCATGTCTGAAGCCCTCACGAATATTCGGCACATTACTCTTCGCCATTGTATTACCCTTGACGCCAGGCAGATGGAAGTCTTGACCCAACCATCTTTGCTTGACAGCATGTTCAAAGCCACTCTGTTTGACAGAGTTCTTCGCCAACTCGCACATGTCCACAGCACTGAGCTTGTAGATCTGCGCAGCCACTGAATACTCCTCAATCAGAGGCTCCTTAGTGAACGCAAATTGAAGCGGATCATCGGTAGACAAAGAGACGTTCAAACCTCTCTTGAAATAGCTTAAGAACGGATTTCGCTCGTATGCCAGGAACAGAGCATTGTTGCTGAGTGGAGACATCGCCACTCCTATCTGCTCGAGGTAGAAAATGTATTGAAGGAGAGGCACCTTGCGTAGCAGCAGTCCGTGACTGATACTATGACAGCAGAGGACGGCAGCCGCCAAATGATCTGTGTCACCAGCTTCACCAGCATGAGGTCTCAAGACAAAAGTGTTGAAGCCTCGCTGTTTACGCCAGACATTCAGAGAAGCCATGTTGGAGAACAAGTAGTAGATCCAGTAGCTGTAAGGTGGATTCTGCTTCGAGTCCCAGATCTTTGGGACTGGGAACTTCTTGAACAGCCGACGCTCGGGCTTGCTCTCATCGTCCACACAATCGAAGCCAATGACTCTCTGCAAGAATATGTGCAGCTTTGGATGGCTCGAAGGGTCCTTCGTGACTTCGAACAGAGGCTGGAAGAGGTTCACGATGACTTGCTCGAAATTGGTCATCAATCCTGTGGATTTGTAGACGTCAAATAGGCGAGGCACTTGGATCAACCAGCGGACATTATGAGAGAACAGCTTGTTGTCAATGACCCAAGCTGCAAGCTTGTCCCACTCATCGATTGTTCGGCCGTAAATAGAGATACGCCATTCGGCCATCTGGTACTTGCTCGACTCGAGATCAGAAATGACTTCCTTGGTTATCTCGGCCAAGTATCTGCCATTGATAAAGTTGTCGGTCTTGAGGAAAATGGTTCTCAATCTGGATTCTCCAATTGGGTTGTACTTGAGATTGAACTTGTCAAATCGATGGAAAGAATCCGTGTGAGCCTGGAAGTATCAGCGGCGCAAATCAATTTTAGACACCTTACTACTCACATGCATATCAAGCGTATCGATACTCAAATCATAAGCCGTCAAGTTGATAGACTGAAAGACTTCCTCCAAAGTAAGATGTTTGCCATCTCTGAACATGACGACCTCATCTGGGCACTTCTTCATCTTACTCTTGATGAAGCGCAGTAAATGCTTCTGATTCATACAAGCAGAATGATGGACGTGAGTATCGACCTTTCGGACATTGTAGAAATCTCTATGAGGCACCCGTTTGCTGTCTGCCATCTCCTGATATTCATTGAGAAGAACGTAAAGGTTGAACTTGCCTTCCAGATACTGCAGGCGACGGAATGCGAAACTCTTGCTTGGTCCATCGGACGAAATGTTGAGGATGTCTTCTAGATCCATGTAGTATTCCCTGATATTTGGAATATTGATGACGGGCGCATCGAGCTCGAGAGCTTCAGCATTCTCATACACTTGATAGACACCGTTCTCGTCCATGCGGAAAGACATCTCATCGGTTCCTGGTACAGGAAGGACGTCTTCCAAGTAGAAATCCTCACCAATATCTTGTCCTGGTTTGCGCTTCTTTCGCGGTGTTTTCGGCTGAGATGCAGTGCTGACGTTTCTAGAATGGTCGCCTGTTCGAGGACGATCCGGAGGAGGAAGAACCATACTGTTCGACATACTGCCGCTTTGGCTATTCATGCCAGTGGTAGTGGCATTGCCTCGATCCCTATCCTCAAACCCAGCTTCATACCAAGCAGGCTCTGGAGGAGGTGGATAGATCTTCCAATTGGGCTCGTCGCGAGGATTGCTTCCATCTTGCTGCAAAGACAACCGAATGTACTTATGACGAATATCCAGGATCTTTTGAATATTGGTGTAGATTGTGCTCAGCTCAGAAGTGATGTTGTCGTCACTGTTGGCAAAGCCTCCAGCTCCAGATCCTACACCCACTCCAGCCCCTGCTCCGTGCAATCCTTCTGTTTCCAGCAATGGCTTCGGCTCGTGTGGTATGTTGGGGTGTACAGCATGGTCCCTTGCAGCCAGATCTGCCCTCAGCAGAGAGTCCATCCTGTGAATGCCCACAGGACTTTGAGTAAAAGCCGACGTATTTGGTTCTTGTATGATGTTTGCCTCTGGAGATTTGCCCATATCCGCGAGTCCACTGGGCGCAGTGGCTCTGTATTTGCCAGAACTGTTGTTTGGCAATCAGCATAAGCTCAACTTTGCATACAAGAAGGATTGGCCACAAACCCCTGTGAAACATTTTGCCAGCTTTTCATCGAATTCACGCTTCCTGACCTGCGCATGCTCGCCTGCTCAGCTTCAAAGACATTGGAGAAGGACCTCGGCATCAGAACCGGGCTGCCTTGTGGTGAATGCTGTGAGTTGCCCCAATTGCTCCCTCCGGTCTTCTGGGCCTCCAATTGGCTTCTCTGGTAGAATAGTTTGGCATCTGCTTGGCTCAATGTCTTTTCTGCTGCGTAGTCGTAGTATGCCGTCTTGCGCTGGATGTCTCGTGGCAGCATTCCCTCGCCCACGTCTGAGGGCGTGCTTGTCTCTGGTGTCCCATCTGGTCCTAATGCAGCACTGGGTAGCAGTGCGCTCTCTTTGTCCTGTTCCTCGTCCCAAGATCTCTCTGATCCTGCAGTCGCAGACTGCTGTTCCATATCGTGATCCTCGATTTCGTCCTCCGAGAAGTCGTCAGATTGCATGCGTCTTGCTGGTCCTAGCTTAGGAGAGTTTGCACCGGAGTCCTGGCCTGGAGTAAAGATTCCTGTAGGAGAAATATTAGCATCCCCTTCTGCTTGCTTTGTTCAGAAACAGCTGTACAACATTCAAAAATGCCCAGCTTACCGTGAGTCATACCGCAAGAATTATTTTTCAATCTCGCAAATGTAAGCTCTGCTCTCAATTGATATATGGCCCCTCTAAGTCAAGTGCGTGTAGACGTCGAGGCGATGGTACACGGTGTGACAATGATATAGTCTTCTCAGCAGCAACGAAATTCGACGAGGCTGCACTTCAGTGACAAGCTTCCCGCCGCTTTGGCACAGGCGAAGGCCACGCCCTACAGATGGAACTCGCCTATTGTTGCTTCCCCTCAACATCACATGAGAATTAGCATTTGCAAGTAAACAAGCAAACAAGCATGTGGTCTTCCAATTCCTTGTCATTGAATATTCTATATGATTCGGGATAAGCGTCTATCCTACTTTGCCATTCCCAATACTGGCTCTATGTCTCGCTCTGCCAGAACTCTTGGATCCTTCCAATCCGTACATGCCTCCGGCGAAGAATACAATGAAAGCACCGATCAATGTCCCTGGTGATAGTCTATTTCCAAACAGCCAGATACTCAACAGGAGACTAACGAGCTTTCGAACGTTCAACACAATTGTGACTGTGAGCGCCGATGCTGCTGAAGCGAGGAGATTTACTCCACGAATACAAGCGTATTGAGTGAGGACGTTCATGACGAGGTATGCTAGTTGACTCGGGATGTGGATGGTATTCAGGCCCTTTTGTAATTCCACTGGGAGGTTGGAAATCTGGTCATAGGCAGGTAGTCCTAATGGTGGTGAAGCGGCCAGTTTCAAGAACTGTCTCCTCATTGAAGGGAGGAAGGGCATGAACAGAGGTAGTGCCAGGAGGTGAGAGTAGAACAGATTCTCCTTCCAGTGCGGTCCGTATTGCTTGTAGGTTTCTTCCGTGTACAAGCCCATGATTGCGGACAAGACCTGGGCGAAGAAAAGTATGGCAAGCCCCTTACTGAATGGAGGAAGAGTTTGGGATTCCACAACTTCTTGCTAGAAATTTGTCAATATAGTCCAAGACTGACATCCTATCTTGCTTACCTTTGACTGTTGGTCGGACCAAGCGGCGATGACCACACCAACCGTCAGAAGAGTGACCGCAAAGACCTGCATTCTGGAAAACCTCTTGCCCCAAAGATATCCCGCGGCAATAGTTGTAATGCTTCCTCCCGATCGAAGGATGATATGTATAGGCACAGAAATGTTATAACTGAAGGCATGGTTGTTCAATACGTTGATTGTGAAGAATAGGAGGATATTGACCATCCAGCGTTTTATCGGTACATGGTTCGGTTTGAGGAAGAAGGGCGGTCGGTTTCGGTCGAACTGCGAGAAGTATCCCGTAGTAGCCACGAAGAGGAATTGTACGAACGTCAAGAGGGTCCCTTTGTATTATCAGTACGACTTCAGGAGAGGATATCTGAGACGGAGCATACCACTAGCTGGTTCGACTCTGGAAATACAATTAGCATCTGCAGAATCAAAGATAGGATAGGTATAACTCACTTGACAATAGCTTCCAGCGCAAAGACCTGGCACAAAACATAAGCCTCCCTTCCGAAAAGCAATTACAACCTCCGCCACATCCGGAATTACTCACATTTGAGCAGCAACCCCCAAATATCAAGCCCAGCATAGCTCCCACTGCCAGCCATTGCGGAATGGTCTCAATAAATATGCGGCCCAACAAAGCCATGATCCTCGAGGAAGCTGGGCGCGGGTCGTCTATGCCATACATTTCCGCCTTCTCCAGGGAAGGGCGCGCGTCAATGATTTTGGGGGTTATGATGTCGCCATCGGCGGTCGTGTTGGAAGCTTGAAGGTCTCGTAGAGTCGAACGTCGACGAGGGGTGCTCATGGGCTGCGTACTACTGGAATCAGCCCTTCTTCTTCTCGCCATCTGGTCTGTTTGTCTGCCTGTCTGACTATCAATCCTTCGTCTGCTTAATAGAGCAGCGCGGGTTTCGTCTGAAGATGGCAGAAGGGCGAAGAAAGAGGAAATTTTGCTTGTGGAAGAGGTCGCGCGATTCTGACACGTAGTTGATCCCAGGGCCCATGCTTACATAGAACAAACGGTAAGGCATGTGGATGTGAATGTGGATTGGCCTACTTACAATATTCTATTTGAGATGAGATGCGCTAATAAGAACCTGAACCAGGGCCAGGAGAGGAGAGGAGGAGAGAGATCGGAGGGGTGCAAGGAAGAGGGCAAGTGCCGAGCAAGGCAGGTAAGTTAGACAGAGCTGCAAGTGACGCTGTGATGCGCTGGTAGTGGGTAGACTGGGCTGGAGAAGCCGTCGATGCGTATCGATGATTGTGGGCAGGGCAGGCAAGGAAAAGAATGCTGGGCTGGGCAGGGCAGGGCAGGGCACATGGAAGAAATGATCAACAAGCCCGCCTCGTCCGTCGAGTAAGCTTGGCCTGCAGCGAATGAGGGGATTGAGAGCCCTGGTTAAAGCGAAGTTAAAGGCTTGCCCTGCTGCCCTGGTGTTCTCGGTCCGTCGTACTTGCTGGACGGTTAGGCCCGAAAAATGGGAGTGCCGGTAATGACATACCTTACAGGCGCAATCCCGGGTGGCTTGAACAAAGAAAAGGGGGAAGACACTTCCACCTACCTTACCTGAGTTATAAATAACAAGCACAAAGCTAATTCTCCGAGAGGCGAAAAGCCGCAAAGTTACCTTAACGAAAACATGCAGATATACTCTAGAAGATGAACATCCAAGATCCTCTTTTCCACTGATAGCCCTGCCAAGAGCAAGGTTCTGCAATGTTACAAGATATGCTTAATCTTTTCAGACTTCTTGCCTCGTGCGACTTCTAATTACTCACGGCTTCCGGCACTAGAGAGCGTGCCGCCATGCCATGCCATGCACTGCAATGATGCAGCCGGCCTGCAGGAGGAGGGGAGGGGACTGTATTAGCCTAATTAAGGTCATAAATTTGGTGTGCCCTCTATCACGATCTGGTTACACACTTCTGCATGTGAGGCGGGGTTGCTTGCTGGATTAGGAAGGACTTGAATGGGTTTGGAGAGAGTGAAGATTGATTATTTACTCGGTAAAGCTCACATCATTGTTTATATATCTGCTCCATGCCTAGTTGATCCAGGAGGGTATCTCTTCAGGTAGCGTCACAAGCAAATACAGTTACACAAAGCTCATTAATTCGCGTTGCTCAGAGCTGTCTAGCTGGCAGTCGTTCAAGACATGAGAGCTGTCTAAGTGCGGGGTTTGTACTTCCGTGCTACCCATCAAGTTACCGCAAACGAAGCACAAGACAGGAGGCACGAGATACATCGCTTCAACTCACCAATCTCTCCTCTGTTCTGCTGTTTCTTTCCAATTGATGACATAGCAACAAGAATGGCATTGTTATCTACATGTATACATTTACACCTTTCTGCACATTGCGGCAGGACAGTAGGAGTATGTTCACCCCTGCGTTGAGGTGGATCTATCAAGTAAAAGGTGGGTCATCCCACAGCAACACGAACTCTCCAGTCTTCACAATTAGGTAAGAGAATCTGAAATAGTCGTACACTGAAAATAATGGCTCCAATTGGACAGACTTATATTGACGGCGTGTTTAAATTCAGATAAGCGAGAGGCATGCGGCTCAAGTAGTTCTCAAAATTACCTCAAATCAAGCTCTGGATGGCATCTTCGAACTCTCTGCATATAGAACCAATCGAGACTTCTTCTACTCGGTCTGGTAATCGACCCTTGTTGAGTCAGGTGAGAGTATTTCAAGGACATCCTTTCAAGATACTGACCGCTTCGTTGACCGCCGCCTTTTGAAGAGTCACGCACAGCCCCAAATGTCACGCAGAGCCAATCTCTATTTGAAATCTCTTTGCATTATTCATCTGCGATGTGACTAGCTGAATTGACTGCTGGAAACGTGCCTGATGTTGAGGAACATCTGCAAGTTCAGATCCAGTCCTCAGAAAAACTTCAGGGACCAGCGAGAAATGCAACATGACCCCGCAAGTCAAAAAGGCACTACCACGCCAAGTCATTCATCATAGCCATCCCTCCATGCGATCTGTGGCATTTTATTTACCACGCAGGATAATACGCTCATTTCTCATGACCCTCTGTAGACGTCTTGAGAATAAACAGGATTGGAAATTCTGGTGTGGAACGCTGCTAGCCGTGTACGAACGCCGATAGAATGACCAAGAGACCTCTTTCATGCAGGAACAAGTCTACAATGCCGAGAAGACGAAAAGCTGGAATGATATCAGTGCTGACCCAAACATTATTCTTCGGGCACTTACGTTGTTGGTTGCTGCAATGGCAATACTGTCTTCGAATGGATGCCAACTCATATGCAAGATCTTCTTGTTGAAATCAATCTGATCAGCATCAGTCTCCTTGCGCATTCTACCACCTTGGCCAGTTGCTCCAGCCGCGGGACTGCCAGCTCTCGATCCACCCTTCTTCCCTCCGTTTGTTGCAGTTGGGCTTGTTGAAGAATTGATTGGTGTCGGTACGCCAACCTTCTTTGCCTTGAAAGCTGACTTGTCTGCTTGAAGTACCACCTCGACCTCTTTGTCGGGATCAGAGGGATAGATCATGAAGTTGTTGTTATAACTACCGGTCATGACATTCTTCGCATCTCCGGAAAAGACAACCTCGAACTTGTCGAAAATACTGTCGTTTTCGTAGGTATCGCAAAGTCTTGGTCGGAGGTGCTCATGAATCGGAATTGTCTTCACCGGCTGCCTCTCCATGGCCACATCCCAGATCTTGACGGTGAGGTAATCACGTGAAAGAATGTACCGACCATCGTGTGAGAATCGAACATCAGAGATTGAAGAAATGATTTCGGAGAAAAAGGAGCGAGCTGAGGGGTCCTCTTCTTGTTCGAATTCTGAACGACTGTTAGCATAAAATGTACACGAGTGAAATGCCACTTACGCTTTGCGTGTTGATCACACAGAGCACTCTCTCTCATATCTGCAAGCTTGATAGTTCCCTTGGAGCTTGCATACATGAACCAATTACAGCTCTGGGGATGGAACTCAGCAGCTGTGATCACCTCCGTAAGCTCTTCCATGTTAGCAGGCTTGATATCAACGATGTTGAAGCTCTGGTCTTGAATATTCAAGTTCCACAGATTTATCCGCAGGTCATCACTGCTAATGAACGTCTCTCCATCACTGTTTACCGAGATGCTATTGATATGATATGCGTGTGCGTTGGCGTATGTTCGTCGCGGCACTGCTGCTACCACAGTATCATGATGTGTGAGGCGGGGTAACTTAAGGTCGTGGGAGCTTGTGTAGTGAACATTGGAGCGGCGTCGAACAGCACCCCCACCACCAGCAGAGTTTCCGGCAGTAAGCTCCTGCGACAAATTGTTTTCAGCTACGACTTTCAATGACTTCTCGAACACCTTCCATAACTTGATTGTCTTGTCATTTGTGGAGAGGAGGTAATGGGAGGCATTTTGTCTTTTGCACCACTTGATCTTGTTGATTTTCTCTTCAATTTCGAGGGATTTGAGGTAGTCGAATTCAGGTTCGTGTGATTGGAACTCGGTGTGGAACTTGTATTCGCAAGTTTTTTTCTGTTGGCGAAATTGTCAGCCTTGTGTACCGATCGTGCCCGAGGCTCCAGACTATTGAGAAAATCAAAACTTGTACGTACGGTCTCGTTCCTCTCAAATAGTACAACTCGCCCGCCTTTATCTCCTGTGGCAAGGTAATTGCCTGTGTGGTCGAATTCGACCGTTGATATGATGTCCGCTAAGAGAATCCGTTAGCACAGAATCCGCCCGTTGACCGAGAATAGCAATAGCAGGATCCAAGCAATGATGCTGCAAAAAGTGTAGTACGAACCTTCTGTTATATCCTCTACATCTCCCTTATCACCAAAGCACCTGTATCACAAGTTAGTTGATACTACTCGCTATATGCGTCCTGAGCAGGCGCGTCCACTGCCCCAGGTTACAGGATATCAAGTCAAGGCAGTGCGGCAAGATGCAGGCCCCGCGGAGCATGCGTGGGAATACTAACTGGGTGAACTTCCAAGTTGGAGAGTTCGGTTCCCCGTCTACCATCTTTGACAAACCGTTAGGACGAGGAATATTCCCGCCAACAGGTGTGTATATTGTAGAGTCCTAGTTGGGGAGGGAGACTGCAGGTATGCTCGACCGCGTCGAGGTGTTGTGGAGCTTGGGGAGGTGTTATGCACGAGAGGCTGAAGGTGAAGAACAGGCAAGGGTAGCGTTCCCGGAAGCAGATTTTGGAAGGAAGGGACGGTGTGCGCGTACTTGATGGGAGGATGTCGTGTAGGATGGCCGGCAGATCGAGGGTAGTTACGGAAATGAGGTATTGTCGGGTATGTAGGATTCTGGGAGGACGTGAAGTCGTATTGGTGATCAGGTCAAGGTCGGCTCGAGATCGTGGGGTGTCTGTGGTTCTCTGCTTGGCGGGCAGTGACGAGAGTGAGCCTTTTCGCCTAGTTGCTGACAAAGAAGCGTCAACAAGGAACAACGCTTTTGTCTTGTTTTCCGATTCACTGACAGACCTCAACTTTCTCTTGACACGACTTGGAGCTGGTTCAACAGGAAAGCTCTCTTGTGGGTTCCTATCGCCAGACGTCAGCGAAAAATGGGTTTCTAGCCCACCACAATTTTGGCAGAACTATTGAGGTCTTGGCAAACGCTACCGCAGATACACTTGAAGCTGTTTTACCCCTCAACGCGGTATTGTGACATGTAGATGATCATGCTGCTTTTTATACAGTCTGTTTCTCGTGTGTAAACTCATACCTTCTCTGTTATGCAACCTTTTCCCCCTTCTTCTTTCTAAAATGTTGATTACTTATTCTCATCAGAACTGTTGGGCTTCTGCTCGCCAGCTCTGGTAGAGACCCTTTCATCAAGAGGCTGTGACAGCGTCACCGCTGTCACAGGTGCTACTTTGTAAGCCAGGCATCTAAACATTTGAGCATTGTATGAGTATGAAAGTTTTCTGAATACATCCTTCCACCAATCCCTCATTCTCATAAGAATTCAGTCCTTGTTGTATTCGTGTCTTATTGAGTTCCCTTGGAAAGCAAGCAAATTCATACAGATCCTGCAAACGAATAACATGATACGATTGCAATTCACAGTTGGTAAACCTCTTTGAGCATACCCTCCCAAGCACGATTTCTGCTTGCTTGGTTTGGTTTCGCTCCCCTTTTACATGCACATCACGTGGAGATAAACACCACATGGTCCGAGTCCGTCATCACCCACCTGGGCACATCTCAATTGGCCGAGCCCATTTCTTATTACACCACGCAATATCATTGTCACACTGGTACCACCTCTAAAAAGTATTGGATAACATGTCATCCTCGAAAGGCAAAGGTCGTGCGGAACACTTACAAGACGAACCAAACCAGGATTCTTCAGCTCAAGAGTCATTGTCTCCATCCCTCCTTTCCCGCGTAGCAGCCTCGGCTACTGGTCTCACTCGGAATGCCTTCATAACACCCAATCCAAACGAGCTAAACCAACAAGCAGCATCAGCTCTTTCCAACTCCAATAAAACCCAACATATTCCAAATGCAGGGGCTTCCAGCAGTACCTGGGCAGAGAGCTCTAGAGCACCTCAAGCTCAATCAAATCCTCCGACGAGCTCCTCCGGTCTGAGAGCTGGACACAATGAACAACATGCTCAAGCATCTGAAAATGAATTCTCAAGTTTCCTTGATGGGATAGATCCATTCGTCCCTTCAGAAAGCTTTGGGAATATCCCAGTATCAGAAACAAGTAAAGGCTTCGACGAGGCATGGGTATTGTCTCGAGACTCACGACAGCTTATACATAGTCCAGAAAATAGGACGATAACAGAACAAGAACAACAAGACGGATCCGAAGTCCTCGCCATTCTCTCAGATCTCTCAGCATTGGACTCTCAGATGGAAGAACCACCACCTCTACTTGAAAGCGACGAGGATTACGACTGGGGACTCACATCTGCTCAAATCGCCAAGCTCAGAGAGTTGACAAAAGATATCCTGCCGGCTCCTTCCCAGCACGCAAACACTTCCGCGGATAACTCATTGAACCTTCTTCCGGATTTTCAAGGCCAGGAGGGTGCGAGGGAGCAGTATGTTGAGGAATGGGAAAGTGTTCTGAACCGGTACGCGGATGAAGTCTGGGGTGGTTTGGCCCCGCTTGTGCGAGAAGCGCGGAAGGAGGTTGAGGAGGCGAAATCAAATCCGACGGGAGACGATAAGAGGGAGATGAAAGCTGTGAGGAGATTGGGTGCTATCCTCGGTCATCTAGGGCAACACTGAGCAGAACTGTCGTTTTAAAGGAATATAGAAGGCAAAACTAGCCAGTTTTCCAGGAAGTCATCTGCTACATCATCGTCTACCAATCCACAGCCGCGACCTGGTAGATCAACAGGTTCAGCAGCAAGATCCTTACTAGACTTTGGCAAAAGCCAGAATCGCAGTTCAACATTACCGGGTTCAGAGCGGTGGATGAAATGCCATTACCACGGCTACCTCATGAGATAGGACTTAACCCTTCTCACAACATGCATATAAAAATTTCTAGCTATGCCTGGAGCAAGGACAACAGAAAACGCTATTGCAGGCAATTAGACTTCAATCAGACACCTCGGATAGTGGCTGACAATACCATCCAAGTATCAGATAATTAACAGCCTTCGGGAATGTCGCTTACCTATATCAAGCAACAACCCACAGTGACCACAGTATCCAAGAGAATGCTTCGAAGATGTCATGAGAGTCAGTACCGGTTGACTCACACGGGGTTGGTGATTAGCTTGTATATGCTTCCAATAATCCCTTAGACTTGACTGAGGTTCGTTACACCATGTACAGGTGTAAGGCATGTCGAGCTCAGATACTTCGTAAACCAATCGGTCTGCATGGTTTCGGTTGGCAAATCTGATATCATCGAGTGTGGCGGATCTGGTCCGAATACTCCGTCTGTCCACGGATGGTAGAATCATATTGGAATTAGTTGGTCCGTCTCGACTGTCCAATCTGACAGCTATAAGCAAGGGAATCCTCATCTTGCTGTTACTTACTCTTCATCGACTTCGACACTGCTTTTGCCCATAACTCCTTTTGACAGCACTGGTGATGTAGAGCTCTCTGATGATCCTGGTGCGGGCGCAGGAGGATACTCGGGAACGGTATCTGGTAGATACTCGCTTACGTCGTCTTCAGCATTGAGATCTGTCTTTTCTGACTCCGCCTAAAGCAAGCTCCGAAAATTGGGCAATTGTATTGCTCTCCATATCCGTGTGACCGAGGTTTACATCCAATGTAACGACCTCATCGTTGCTGATCTGTGCAACACGTAACGCAGGTCGAAATGTGATCACAAGGGTGATCCGGGTCGAACGACTTTGGTCTAACCCTAACGTGTCCCGGAAAACAACATCCAACAATCTCGCATCTTGGAGGTCCAGTAGCAAACTGTGCGAGGCACAGTTAATACAGCGTTTCCGTCTGGTCGAACTGTGCCATGCACAGCAAGAAGAAGCGACGAAGCGGCAGAATGAGACTGTTCTTCTCTGGAGGCTTATCTTATAATGTCCAGTGTAATTCTACTGATACTTTCGGAGCGACGAAACATACTCCTAGATCTCCTTGGAACAAAAGCTGGACCGATATCATGATCTGTCGCAGAAGTAGGTGGACAACTGGCATAAGTAGTCTCTGCAAGAGACCACTGAACTCAGTCGAAGGACAGGGCTCGAAACACAAGAACAGCAATGTCCTCAAAAGGCGCTGGACAATTAAACCGGGGAGGGGACCATAGACCCAAAAGTGACTTGGTTTCAGGACATAAAAAAAAGGAAGACCAGTAACGACAGGACTGATGGATGTGGATTCCTTTTCGTTGCAGAAGAGAAGATGAGAAGATAAGGTATATGGCCGAAGATATGGTAAGTGAATTGGCTGTTTCTGGCGAACAGGTAAGGAAGGTGCCTGCTGTGTCACACCCTATCGATTTCCTGTCTGCCTAGGTATTAGCCAACCACGCTAGTCAAAGGTAAAGAGCGCGCGGCGCTTCCAAGAGAATACAACAACTGCCTCGAGGTTTATCCACTTACCTGGATGCACCAAATAACAGAAACACGGCAGCTATTCCAACTCAGAACTCAACTCTACTCATTTTGATCGAATAATCACCCCGACAACATAAAAGCGTTTGCTGTTCTCCTAAGCCCCCCAGGTAAATACCATCACTATCTTGCCAATAGAATACTTACAATACCTAGGCATCAACAAACAGCTCTCCATCGAAGACGCAATAAACTGGAGTGACGAGAAGACATTCACTCCCGATAACATGGTATTCGCACTCTGACAGCATTAAATAGTGTTTTCTATAAATGAATGTGGCTGCATTTATCTAAGTCCCAAGCGAACAACCCAATTCTAGCGGATAGAAACCCTCTCAATGAAAGAGTGCCCTATTCGACATCCCGATACGATTTTTATCATCTAGTCCTCCTCCTCCTCCTCATCCTCCTCATCGTCACCTGCATCAGGTGCTGTGGCCGGTGTGGCTTTTGGTGCTGGGGTTGCCTTGGGCTAAAGAAAGTGGATGTCAACATTCATATTCACACAAGCGGACAGGATTACTGACCTTTGCTCCTGATGCTGCTGCAGCTCCAGCGGCTCCACTGCGAATTGTTAGCAAATGCCCATATGCTACAGTCCAATTCCCAGAAAACTGTTTTATCTTGACAGGACTGTCTACACATACGTTGCTTTTGGCTTGGCACCGCTAGCAGCTGCTGCACCTGCTGCGCCGGCTCTATAAATTTGTAAGTATATAGTTTGGCTCCAAGGAATATCTGTACGAACGCTGTAGGTTTAGGCTTCTTTCCACTTGCTGCTGCCGCACCGGCGGCACCTCCGGCTCTGCGATTCTGTGAGTACTTCGACTGAGCAAAGAGAGTCTATACGTACGGTGTGGGCTTTGGCTTAGCTCCGCTAGCTGCTGCTGCTCCCCTATACCAAAATGTAAGCACACTGATCAACCTCACTTCCAGATCCTGGATCAAACTTGCCCTCCGTTTCCTGGCTTCTTTCCACTTGCTGCCGCGGCACCTGCTGCGCCTCCTGCTCTGTGTATCCGTTAGTATAGACAGGTCAGGCAGAGAAGTGTGGGTACGAACTGGGTGGGTTTTGGCTTTGCTCCGCTAGCTGCTGCCGCTCCTCTGTGGCAGAACGTAAGCACAGATCAAGGTTACTTCCACGGCCTAGACCAAACCTACGCTCCGTTTCCTGGCTTCTTGCCACTTGCTGCCGCCGCACCTGCTGCACCTCCGGCTCTGTGATTCTGTCAGTATCGCTGTAGTACGAGGGCCATCTGTACGAACCCTGTTGGCTTAGGCTTTGCTCCACTAGCTGCTGCGTCTCCGCCCCTGTACCAGAATTTAAGTACTACTACTCATCATTGATTTCTTGTCGAGAGGAACTTACGCTCCAGTAGCTGGCTTTGTTGGCTTGGCTGCACCACCGGCTCCAGAAGCCTTACTGTAAAGTTATCAGGATCTATCAATACTTAAGAACTGGACAGTAATGGACTTACGCCTGTCTCCGCTCTAGGAAGTCCCTCTCCTTATCCACAGTACCGACCTTAGCAGCGAATGCTAGACCAGGGATCTGATATGCGTCTCTCTCCTCGATAGAATCAACAGCAGTGGGATGAGCAAGGGCCGTAGCGGCGAAAGCGACCAGCGCATAAGAAAAGACTGTTTGTCCACGCATTTTGAATGTGTGAAGATGTGAAAATACTAAACGACTCTGAAGTTGTGATATTGTTCTGTTAGAAGAGAATGAATCGATGCAGCTACTGGCTTGACGTCGAGTCTTGTAAATTGAATAACGGAATAGAGAGGAAAGGGAAATACCCATGCGTTGCTCCGGGGGAGGGTCCTTATACCAGCTAAAAGTCGATGTGGATCATCGCATCTTGCTACTACTGGATACTGCCCGACTCAAACATTGCCTGTATAGTTGCAGGCTTTGCAGATCGTTGATCATATCTATGCCGAGCCAAGTGACATGCTTGTCCGCGTGTCCACTACCCGTCCATCGGCTTGTTGTATGCTTAATGGGAGATAATAATAGGCATCATGTTTGGGAGAGCAGGGCAGTCGATGTTTGATCGCGGACCAGTCAGAAGGCTTCAAGATGATGTTGATAGAGAAGAAAGCCTGGACTGTAACAGGCTCCAACGACTCGTGATTGAGGCTCACTCGGTGGCTGCGGTTCCCGAATCAGAGTTCAGTGTTTTGTTTCTTTGTTCCGGCTTCTAGATCGAACGAATGTTATTGCAAAACGATGGTGAAGCCACAGCCGGCGCTAGAGAGAAGTTAAAGTCGAATAGGGCTGTTGTATGTGTGAGGAGCATGCTTGTCAAGGTCTGTGCTGGAACAGTCGTTTGTTTAGGGTTACGATCTAGCCGCCTGTTTGGAACCTTAAGCGAGTCACAACATCATCAATGCACCGAGACTGGGGAAGAAACAAGATTTTACATCGCAAGTTCGGTCCCACCGCTCAAAAATTCCTGAAAAGATTCTTAAATACGAAGACGGCTAAAGTTGCGTGGAATACAACGTAAAGTTCACATCAAAGTGCATCCAAAAAAATACACTTCTCGTGCCAAGCTAGTCAGATTGAGCCATAAGAAAAGATGATGTGAGCCAAAACGAAGAGATGAGCTCGTGCTTGTCACTTGGAAAGGGTATGCTATTGGGGATCGTGAAAGGGTAAAAGGTATTAACATCTCGATGAGCTCAGCCCGCCTAATCTACAAATGAAGCACACGCTTGCCTGGTGAATGTACAATGTCACCAATTCAGAATCCAAAGGGGTTCTGCGGAGCTGTTTGTCGGTCAGTCAGCTGTTCATCAAGAGAAAGCTGGCAATGTACTTACTAGCTTGCGACAAGTTGGCTCTGCGCCCAGTGGCTTGAGGCATAAGTTTCTTAGCATCTCCCGTAACCCCGAACCTGACTGGTGGCGGCGGGCCAGTCTTCTGGGGCACCAGAGGCGCGATTGTGTTTTGTTGGGGAATTGGAGGAACTGGAGGAGGGTTGAAAGAACTGAAACCGTTTTGCTGTTGCTGTTGTGGCATACCAGTCGGTTGAGGTTGTAACGGTGGAGGTAAGAAGGAATTAATGCCAGTGGGTTGGGGGAATTGTTGCTGAGGAGGGCCAAAGGAGCTTTGAAAGCCCGTCGGTTGTTGCTGAATGGGCGAAAATTGTTGTGGTCGAGGATCAGCAAATGGCCCGCCCCCATTGTTCATAAAAGTTTGCTGCTGCGGCATACCAGGTTGCATCCCAGTTTGCATTGGGTACTGGAAGCCGTTCTGCACACCATTGTTGAATTGACCAAAGTTTTGAGGTTGGTTCATCATCCCCATATTTTGATTGGGATTTTGAGGCCCGTTGAATCCAGTGTATTGTTGCTGCATTCTGATATCGTTCAAACTCTGGCCAGGAGGAGCAATCTGATTTTGGAATCCTGACGAATTTTGTATTCCAGTGTTTTGGGCTTGAAGAGGCGGAAGCGAAAAGCCACTTTGCTGATTCGCCTGTGGAGCAGATAACGGGCGACTAGGAGGAGCAGGTATCATCAGCGATCCTTGACTTTGGAATTGGGGTGGTGGAGCAGGTCGTTGACGAGCAATGTTGAGCTGATTCATTTGTGGGTTGAATTGTGCACCCGTTTGCTGTTGCGGCAGACCAGTTTGTTGTTGTCCAATTCCAGCAAAGAATGACGGCGTAGCTCCCTGAGGCTGTGGCTGGGCTGGTTGCTGAGGTTGTTGAGGAGGCTGGGAAATCTGTGGTGGTTGAGCCGCGGGTTGTGCTCTTGTAGGTTCGAGGGGTGCGGAAAGCAAAGATAATTCCTGCATAGACCCAGTTAAAGTGGGTTGAGCTGGAGGAAGAGTCGGTGCTGGTGCAGGTGAAGGCGTGGCGGCCTGTGCTTGTGAGGCTTGTGGTTGTTGCTTCGATGGCTTTACATCCCATGCATCATCATCGAAACCTGATCTTACCTCGTCCTTCTTCGCTGGAGTTGGCATCGAGGCCAGCGGAGTGGCAACCCCTTCGTGACGGACAGTCTTCTCGTTGGATCCTTGCTTGAAGGCATCCGCATCGACAATATCATTCGTTTGAACAGCAGGAGCTGGGCGTCCTTTTCGAGTGTTGTTCTTGAGAGTTCCTCCTGGGCCCGAGAACAGCCCGCCCGACTCCCCATCGATAACTTCCTCACCACCAAAGCTAACATTTCGTTTCCCTCCGGTACGGTTGTATTTCTTGTCCAAATATCTCATAATTTTGATGATATCTCCCTCACGAATCCCCAAAGTGCGCAGTACGGTAGCATCAATATCGGGCAAGACACTTTCGTCCATCGAGTCTCTGTTAAATGCTTGTCCATATCTCTCGCAAAGTCCGACCGGAACGTCGCAAGAGAGGAAGAACTGGAACCAGTCATACTCAGGCTTTGTAGACTTGGGCACAATACTAGCTCCAGCACCACCAGGACTTGTGTTGTTAGCAGCTCGAGCCTTTTGCTGCTTTTTGATATCTGATAAAGGCTTGTCTTCGTCAAGTGAGACGCCTGTCATACGTTCAACATATTCGAGATCTTCAATTGACATTTTGACTACTGGCACTGCAATCTTGACGCCATTCATCTTGTGGAGATTGATCTTGCCATCTTTCAAAGCTAAAAATTGAGCTTCGACGCTAAATGATTTCGATCGGTCCGTCCAGGTTCGTACTTTAGCAGGATCAGGTTCTAGAATCGTTAGAAGTATGGCCAGATAGTTCCTTTACATGACTTACTTGATTTTGAAGACCTTGATTGCCCGTCTCGTCCGCTTTCATGTCTACTTCTCTGTTTCCCATCATGGTTACTACTGTCTCGTGCCGATAGACTGCTGCCCCTTTCAGGTATTACCTGTGACCCTTTTGATTCTTCTTCCATGCGCGCCGCTCTAAGCGACTCCTTGGCTAGTCGTTCTTCTTCCAGTCTGTTCTGATCGATAGTCGACTTGCCCGCGTTGATACCAGAACTGCTTGGTGCAGCGACTGTGCCGGTCACTTCCACGTAGGAACTTGGTACTACACCCTCCTTCCCATTTCTGAGCCTTTTCACCTGCCACCACTCTTCGCTCTTGGTGTCGTCTACAATAATGACCTCGTCTCCAACTGCAACGGTAACTTCGTCATCTCCTTGGGCCATAAAATCGTAAAGGATCTGTCCCTTCTTCTGCCCTTGGCCGGTTCCAGCAAAAATTACTTCTCGAAGTCCTTCGGCTCGAACAGCTCCAGCTAATTCTCCCAAGGCGCTAACGATTTCTAGAGCAGTATCCTTTGCTCCGGCATGAAAATCAACACTCTTACTTGGTCGAACCAGTTCCAAAAAGACGTGCTTTCCTTCAATGGAGTAATGGGTCATCTTTTCAGCAGTCCAAGTCTGTTCAGGACTATCTGGAATATTAGCATGTTTCGTTCGATATTATCACTCTTAGCAATCTGAGAACAACGGGGAGGGGAGGGGGGCAGTTTACCCGTCTCGAGACTTTTCTGGGGCAATCAAGATAACTCCAGTGGCAATGTTGACGCCCAGGGTCGTTGGCATCTTCTTCCTCTTCCCCATGATCGACACCATTTCGTTGATATTGTACATGTGGAAACCGCCCGGCGCATGAGATGCGACCTCGTCATCGATGCTACGGTTGAAGCTGGCCCTGTTGTATGGTGGAGACATTCTCGGGCCAGGAGATGGCGGCGAAGCTTCCCGTGTATGCACAGGCTTGGGAGCTCTTGCTTGCGAAACAGGACGAGCAGGCATCGAAGGTGGAGGCCCCTCATCTTCATCAGAAGCCTCTGGAGTATATTGTGCCGGTGGAGCTCGAGTTGCTGGCGCAGAAGCTTTTCGCTGGTTGATGATGCCTGCCAAAGCTGCCGCCGGACTTTGCACAGGGCTCTGGGGAGATCCAGGAGACCCAAGTGAATCGTCGTCCTCAACAGCCGCAGGTGGCCTTCTTGGGAGGCTGGGTGGGGGTGCTTGTGCGGTACTTGATAATGCTTTTCCTTCCTGAATCTCTATGTAGTTTGCGGGGGCGAAGCCGTACTCATTATCGAGTCCAACCAAGATCCAATCGGGATCAGACGTGTCGAATACTTCAAGTGTCGCATCTTCCGTAAATGACAACTCCTCGTCCGTCTGCCTCGTATAGTCGTAAAGAGCGCGGGCTTGGTTCGTAGGTTGCGCCTAGATACAATCGTCAGACTCCCAATTTCCCAATAGAATCATGTTTTAGGTATGGTTTGGCACATATACAACCTGAACTGCGCGATATAACTCTGGAACCAAGAGGGTATCTGTGGGCCCCCTGACACAATAGGATCCGAATGGGACAAACTGCCACATACCTCTTCCACGTAATTACTTGGGACTAAGCCTGTTGGCTCATCATCGTCCTCCCCAGATGCCTTCTTCTTTGCCTTCCACCAGTCATCCTCTGTGCTCTTCTCCAGCACATACAGTATATCCCCTTCGCTGATCGCAAGCTCCGAAGCACCTTGGGGCACGTAGTCGTATATCGCTTTGTAGACGCCGAGGAAGCCCATCTTCACTGCAGCTGCAACTGGCAGAGGCCAGATGTTCTCCGCGATCGATCTTCGTGCTGCTTACTATCCTGCGAACTGGTCTCAGGTCCACCCCATGCAACTTCGGTCCGTTCCAAGCTCGAGGCCGCGATTCCGGATTACTACAGATCGAGAGCTGTTGACGACCGCGGTCGAGGACGAGGTGGCGTCAAGTGATAGTAGGAATTTGATTCAAGGATGGGGCAGTCTGGCAGACGCAGCATGAAGGTGGAGCAAGTCGGTCGAGGTCGTAGATGGCTGTGGATAGATTTGTTTAAGACTATTGAGTTGCCTCAAGCGGAAAGGTTGTCAGTTGTCTACCCGTCCACCGTAGAACCTCACGAGGCTAGCTCGCTTCTCTTAAATTGCCCAGGCCCAGACGTCAATCGGGGGTACTTTGAGGATTAGATAATTCTTGGACCTCTCACATGCCTATTAGATATCTAAGAATTATTGTCGTGTAGCGCAAATGTTCAAATGAGGCACAGTCATTTGATCTCGGGAATCTCACAAGTTACACTCGATATCGCACTGCATGAATTTGACATTGTGACAAGTCAGTGTTCTTCCCCAGCATGACTACTTTGCCTGAACGAGGATCATGCATAAAGTGTATCGAGTCTATCTGAAAGCAGCTTCCCTGCAAGTACCGTCGACCTCAGTATCAAAAAGTATATCTAAAGTCGATCGTCTCCTCCAGTAACTTTTGACCCTCCTTCTGCTTCCTATTTACGCACCAGAAATATATCGAGAATATGGCAACAATGCCAATAATCAGGATATGAGATCCGATACTGGTCCAGATAGCTGTCATATAACGGGGGGCTTCCGGTTGTCTAACAATAAAGCTTCCAGCAATACCTCCGAGGCCATTGCAAGCTGTTATGGATGCCGCAAAAGTAGCTCTTTTCCATTGCCCTGAGGATAATTCAGCTGTTGTTTGCTCTGTTGAGGTCCAAACAAGGCGAGACTTACCGACGATATTCGAGGCCTGGTATGCGTTCATGGCTGCCCAATTACTCACATATGCTCCAGTGGCGAGATAAGTTCCCACGTATCTCACTGTGACCTGGTTTGCAAAGCCTAGCATACTAAAGCCTACCACTGTACAGACACAGTTGAAGGTTATTACCAGACCTCTCAGTTGATACCTGTCACCCACAATCGACGAGATGATAACTGGAATAACAGCATAGAAGTATGGTGGAGCCGAGAGCAGGATAGCCTGATCGGTCGAAAATCCCATGCCGGATTGCAAGATGATAGGCAAGAAGTAGGAGAGCGAAGTCGAGACCAAGTTGAGAAGGAAGAACATCATGCAAAATCCATACAGCTTGGGATCAAGGAAGTGGACGAGACAACGGCTCCAGGAGAAAGCTTCAGGCTTTACGTCTCCTCTGTCCTCCGAGATCCGAGTCTCGGCCAGAAGCTGCTCCTTACGGGAGAGGAAGCGGAAGCTCTTGTGGGAATTCTCTGGGAAATCAACAATCCAGAGATAGGTCACGAAACCAATCACTTCACGACTGTCAGCAGATAGAACCACAACTTCAGTGTCACAACATCTTACCGATAGCAATCAAACCTTGGACTAGAAACATCCATCTCCAACCAGCAAGGCCTCCTTTTCCGTTGAGATGGTTAAGTCCAAAATTCAGGAAGCCTCCTAGGCCAACAACAGTCACCTCGCCTGACTGTAGGAAGGCGAAGCGGAGCTGTTGTTCTTTCCTGGTATACCAGGTACTAATCAGATAACTGCGCAACTGTCAATCCTCGTCGTCCAAAACTTATTCCGACGTTGAAGCCCACCTGAGACCTGGAAAGATCGCACTCTGCATCATGCCCAGCAAAATCCTCACCCCGATCATCTGTCTCCATGTCGTGATGAAAGCCGTACACTAAAACCATCAGCAAAGTCTCAGACGTCTGGATGCAGACTAGTACTCACCAAAGTAACAATACCAAATCCCACAGTAATGCCCGAGAAGACAATCCTCGGACCCAAGAACCTCACAAGAAGCGTAGCAGGAAGTTGAAAAGTCACACTCGCAACGGTATACACCAGAATCGAGACGGACTATGCTCATCAGCTTGGCCGCTCCAAATTTCTAGCAAATCTGGAATCTCGAGAGGAAACTCACGTAGCGATTGCCAACACCTAAATCCAAATCGTCAAAAATCGTCGTGACACTCGCACTACTGATAATCCCCGAGTCCAGCAAATTCAACGAGCACAGTATCCCAGCAATAGTGCACAGTCTCAAATCAACCTTCCTCACCAATCGCCTCTCGATTTCCCTCTCACTCTCAGAATGTTCGGTATCTCCTTGGCGCGAAATACTGATATCGTCGTCATCGTCGGCATCTGCTTCGCTGCAACGGCCATTTCCATTCGAGTCGCCGGAATTCTTCGATTGACTGGTTTCGTGGTTCGTCACGAGGATTGATTTCGTGGACCGCGAGTATGAATCATCAATGCGAGTATTGATAACCTGCCCCGCTTCGGGACGAGGAGAAGATGACCCCTCCATTTCTCTCAATCTTCTCAAAGGGAATGGTCGCAAGTATTTGAGATCTATTCAATCATTTGCACATTGCCACTGAAGTATTGTTTCGAAAAGGAAGGGGCATGTGGGATTTATATAAACTCAATCTAAAAAAGTTTAGAGGAAAGCACGTCTTACCCATTCCATTCACCAACCATGTCGGCACTTGGTTCCCGATCCTCGGCTGGACCCGATAAATAGTCTATTGTCAAGCAACTTCTCATCACAACATCTGGATTAATCAGCTTTTCCAATCATTTCTGTTCATGCTTATCACACTCCCGTCCTGTGGAACATGCCTGTTGTAAATAATAGGTTATTGGTCAAGCTCTATCATTGAGGCATACCTTTTTTTGCTCCACTGCAAAATTGAAAAGTGGGAGGAAAAGCGAACTCGGCAGGTACGAATTAGGATGCTGTGGAACATGGACATGAAATGGTATAACCACATATTCAACGCTCGGAAGGATCTAAGTGTTTACTTGAGAGCAGAAAGAAATCTAGACTTCATACGGCAGTAAATCAAACTGCTTCCTCAACCCATTTCTTACAGACACGTGTAGATGATAATTAGCACCTTGAAAACCATTACAATCATCAACAGCCTTTCTCACATATTCCGCCCTCTCTCGTATGGTTGCATTGCTCAAGCAATCTACACAACATCACTCTCCTTCGCTTTCCCAAACTTTCTCGTGATCGGTAATGCTGGCATCCCTAGGTAAATGTAATTATACGATGAAGGATCAATTGGCGCCTACTGTCGAGAGCTCACGGACGATTAATATCTCACGGATCTGGGCCCTCTCGTCCTGTGAGTCGACTAGCGGAAGAGACAGCGACGGGCTCTTCGCCTGAGCTTGACATTCTGACATGTCTCTTTGAAGCAGAGTAACTTTAATACAAAAGGGAACGTTCATGAACGGAAAACAATAACCATTCAATTCTTGGAGAGAACGAGATCCTTACTCAGAATCAACGATAAAGGGCTAGGAGCGAACGCATCGAGATCGGCAGCAAAGGAGAGTGGGTGGGAGTTTTTTTTTTGACGTGGATTCAGTCATTGGTTGCACCCAAGCTTTGTTTTACACCTGAAAACTTGACGAAGTCTTCACATTGATACATCGCTTCCTGAGCTCTCGGCCAAAAGAAAGCAGCGTTTGTAAACAAAGACTCGCTTGGACGTCATTTGGATGACACCTACTGCACAATGACTTGCAATCACATAGACCAATCCAAGTGCTGGGAGATAGTAATTAGGAGCTGATCGTGTAATACAGTCAAACTAACCAGCCAAAATGCACGCCTATGCGCCATAGAACCCCGTGCTGACGATACCCAAGCTATCCAAACGAACGCATGTATTCACGGTGACGATCATGAAATAGCGTCAATCGGCTCATCATCAGCCACATTCCTTCTTCGCACCTCAGTCTCGTCAACATCGATTCTCGACTTTCCATTTGCGCCAGTGCTTCTAGTAGCAATGGCCTTCTCCTTACGCTTGGCTTCCTTTGGCGGTTGGAAGCGCTTGCGAACCGTCTCGATCATCTTGCCGAACCAGTAGAAGTTCAGGGTGTTGAGAATGACGTTGCTGCCTAGGTATGTGAAGGCGAGCCATAAGGGGACGAACTCTTTGCCCGCAAAACGCATGATATCGTCGTGGAGAGGAGCGGCACTCTTTCCGGTGGCCGCAGTGGTGCCGTTCAGGGCATCAATGTCAATGCTGGTAGTAGCTGGTTGATGGTGGAGTGCTTGCCAGACATCTTGATACACCCGGACGGATTGATAAGTTCCCCAAACCAGACGGCAGCTGAAAAATGTGAAGAGGAGCATGATTCCGTTGTATAATTGGGCCTTGGAGCCAGTCATATCCAGTTTGTCGAAGAACCAGTGAAAGTTTAAGAATGGTGAGGAAAGCTCGTAAAGAATGAAAGTACATCCATAGAAGTTGACAAATGGTCTCTATAAGAAGCTGTTAGCCTTGACATTCAGCCCGCCCCTCGAAGTAGAACTTACGAATCCAAAAGAGAAGACAATCAGAGCACTTAGCGCGTGTGCGAGCATGCCGAGTCCAAAAACCTTGACATTCTGGAGCGTAACCATCAAATCCCAGAGGAAGTATCCAGTCGCCATGCCCTGAATCATGCCCGCAGCACCAGTGTACCCCCAGATTCTCTGCTGCCAGTCCATATTCTTGCGCTCCTCATCGTTGAACATCACCCACAGAGCAAGGAAGTTGATCGTTGTGCTCTGGACTAGGGACACCACATGGACGTCCCAGTTGATCTTCCGTTCAGGAGAGAGCTTCGCATATTTGACGGGGAATATGCGCTTCGAGAGCTGAGGCGCGAGAACATGGTTGATGAATGTGTATCCGAGGAAAGAGATGAGCACTTCGTGCACATGCAAAGGGAGTGTCGTGAGGTGGAAATAGTCGGCGAAAGGCTGGACGGCTTTACTGAGCCATGGCAATGGTGGGATAGGAAATGGGTCGTGCATTGTGGTAGGCTTAAGGAAGAAAAGAGCAAACGGAGGATGATCTAGGGAGGGCGAACAATTAATTCCGGATCGATGACACCGGTGAGAGCCCAGCAAAAGCGTCGAACTTCGACTCGTGAGTGAGTCGTGTGGTGGTTTCAAGGAACAATGTGGATGCCCGCCCGAGGTTGATGATGAGGTCCCCAACAAACTGCAGCGCCGGCTAAACTCAGGCTTAAAACAGGGACACAGGAGGGACTCGAAGACCCCTGCGATTCTGGGCTGCTTGATCTTCAGGGTCCCAAAATAAAACCTGGGAAAGAAAATTTATAGGATTTTGCTTTTGGATTCATTTCTATCTTTTACATTAGGAGACTGCTCTCATTACTTATACGTATGCTTCGTAACATCTGAGGCGCATCGAGCCAAGCAACCAGGCAGGCTGACCGCAGCGCCGCCTAGACCCAGAATTCCATTTGTTTGCATAATGAGCACACGTGAGACACTAGGATGTTTATCTCGTGCCCAGCTCGAGAACTTCGCCTACGCCCGTTCTATCTGCTGACTATTTCCCCGTTGAAGACCGTGATTCTGTTCGAAGAAGGGTCGTTGACTAGGTCCGAGACCGTCTTCCTCGCCCTGAACGAGCCAGACCTGCTGGCGGCTTGGTTGCCAAAGACGACAAAATCGGCTGGGTCTCCAACATCAATATCGATCTCGCAAGAAACAGGTAGATCGATGCCCATAGCCAGCTTCGCCCGGTTCGATACACATTGCTGTTCAAGGCAGTCAGCGATAATCCTCCGAGTAAGCTGGTTCACTCACAAATAGCAAATCAGTGTCCTTCTTCGTAGCAGCCTGGTACACTCCCACACCAAGACTTGCTAGACTCAGCGGATCACAGCTGCCATGGGGCGTGAATGCGTTGCCGACATTGTTGATGCCCAACGAAGCGTTCATACCGTACTTTTTGATGATATCGAGGACTTGCAATGTACCTCTTACCCGCTGACCTCCAGCATCCTCTTTGGTAGGTCTGCCCATCATGAAGAGATCGGAGGTAGGTAGTCCTACAAATGCGACGGGTAATCCTCGAATCTTCTCCCGGAGATTCAACCAATCCTGTTCACTGAACAGCGTGAGTCGGGTACAATGGCCAAAAGAGACGCTCCTATGGGTGTGGTGGTTCCAATTTGATGGCCATTTTAAAGTATGGAGCTGCTCCAAGGCATCGCCCATCATGCTTGGAGTGTCTGGGTCTAGGTTGTAATCGATATGGAAGTCCAGATGAAGTCCATACCGGATAGCTGTTCTAATCGCGAAGCCCATGTTCGCAATTTGCTTGTCACGGTTTCCGTCTTGCTCAACATAAGGAGTGCTTCCAAAAGCCTCAACACCAGGTCTGTTGGCGGCGACATCTAGTAGCTTCATCATTGCCTTTCCCTTGTCTCGATAGCTGACAATGGGATCTTGAGCAAAGACGCAAATCTGAACATAGCATCTGTCCTTGAATTCTTGCTTAAGTGCCAGACCGGCTTCGAGACATTTGAACCTGACCGTAAGATCGACTTCGACAAAGGCTCTGAGATGGGTGACTCCAAAGTTGATGCTCTCTTCGATCAGAGCTCGGCCGCGCTCCATAAGATCACTGCGTTCAAATCGGGCCTTTGCTTCACCTGAGAAAGCATAAGAGACGGGGACTGGAGTAAAAGCAAAGAAAAACACCTACTGGTCAACTTCATCGCCTCCGCAAAGTCACCCTCCTCGATCTCCAAGTCCGCATACTTCGGGTGTTGAAGAAGAAAGCACTTGTCAAGATGGATGTGCGGGTGACAGAGGCTCGGGCAGAGGAATTGGACATCGTTGTTTGGACTGGAGCTATCCGGTACGTGCTCATCCAGTGATTCAACGATGCCTTTCTTGCAGCAAATGTCCCAACGGGTATTTTCCGGTTTTCCAGCTACATAGACTCCTTTGAACGACAACTCGGCGCCGGCGTCATTGGACCAGCCGTTAGTCGAGTTGTTGGTTGACATGGTGCGTAGCGTGACCTGATATCGAAGTTCTAGATACGAGGAATAGAGGAAGCGTAGAATGTCTACCAACACAAGTAGAAATTACAATTATGAAGTGAAGTGAAGTGAAGAGAAGTGAAGGGCCGAGAGAAAGGCGGCTGAAGAGTTTGAGAACGATTGTTATGTGGCCATGATTCTGGGGAACAAGAAGTGGAAGTGGTTTGAAGAGGGATGACGCGCCCTAGAATGAGGGGAGCGAGGTGGGCAGGCGGGGTGGATAAAATAAACTTTTCGGCATGCTGTCCCGCGTCTTCCCGTGGAGCTTCAGGCTTGGCTTCAGCAGTTCAAGCACCTCCGCTTTAGCAAAACATCACGAACACCTGTCCCACATCACCACGTTGAACTTTCAAGTCACAAGCATATTGCAGCAATGGCAGACCCATTGTACGAACTTCTGGTTCCATATTTCGATACGCCTTCACCGCGACCGGCGCCCTCTTCCAAAGACCCTACGACCATTGCCTATCTAAATCGACTTACAACCCTCCCCCTCTCATCCCTCACCAGTAGCGAACCTCAGTCCCTTTCGCAAACCACCCACTCTCTCCTTCTCTCGCTCCAGGGTCTTTCCAAACGCTCTCATAAGTCAATAATTGACTCCTCCACACACTTGTCAACTCTCAGTACAACCCTGCCCTCCCTCGCCCAATCTACAGCCTCTCTTCGAGACGCCCTCCCCAAGCTCGACGATGCCGCCATACACTTCAGCGAAACCTACAACACACGCGCCGAAAATGCACTCCTTGACCGCAGGCGTAAAGCCCTCCTTCTCTCCCGCAACATTGACCGTCTTTCCGATATCTTGGACCTCCCAACCCTGCTCTCCTCTGCCATATCCACATCGAACACAGCTTCCGCAGCTGCAACTGCATCTTCCAGCGCTACGCTAAACTACGCCTCAGCCCTTGATCTTAATTCACATATAAGACGTTTACATGGCCTATACCCAGACTCAGCGCTCATTTCGAGCGTGGAAAAGCAGGCGGAAGAGGCTATGCAGGAAATGGCCACGAATCTGATAGCCAGTCTCAGGACCAGTTCTCTTAAGCTTGCCAGCGCAATGCGGACTATCTCTTGGCTACGGCGTGTTGCTCCTGAACTGGACCCTGCACCTGCATCCTCAATCCCAGTGCAATCAATACATAGTACCAGTGGAGCAGCTGGAGCAACAAGTCGAGAAGGCAGTCTCGGCTCCCTCTTCCTCGTCTGCCGTCTCGCCAATCTGCAACAAACCCTCTCAGCCCTTGAACCTCTCCGGGAACTCGCAGACCAAGAGACCTTGCGTCTACAAGACACCAAGAACAGTGAGAATGCGGTGGTGAAAGAGCGCAGTAAGTGGGAAGGCGGGCAGCAAACAGAGCGATACTTGAAACGCTATATCGAGATCTTCCGCGAGCAGAGTTTCGCTATCATTTCTATGTACAGAAGCATCTTCCCGGAGAGGAACTCAGCGCAGGAAGAAGCTGTTCTGAAAGGACTTGGGAGGGACAAAGTGGATGGGGGGAAGAGGGATGAGAATCCATTGCAGCCTTTGCCGAGTTCACTAGGCACGTTTCCGTTGCAGCTTGTGGGGATGTTGGAGGAGACGCTGAGGAAGTACCTGCCTAATGTCAGAGACAGGAGCAGTAGGGACAGTCTTTTGACGCAGGTGTTGTACTGTGCGGGGAGTCTGGGGAGGTTAGGGTGGGATTTTAGTTTGTTGCTCGCTTTCCTGGGGGAGAATGAGAAGGACGATGGACAGGCTAGAGACGTTGAAGACGAAGACGAGGAGGACGAGGAGTGGGTAGAGGTGATAAAAAAACATAGAGTACTAGCTGGCAGATTAGAGCTAATGGTTGGAGCTAGAGATGGATAGATCTCTCATCTAAAGTTCTCCAGAATCTGGAGGTCTTTCTGGGGTGGAACCAAGACTACAAGTAGCTGCAAGACAATTGAAAGTTGAAAAGTATAAGATAATCCTACCTACTTAGAACAAGACTTCGACCATGTAATCCTGTTCCTTGTAGCGAATTTATCGAGTATGAGATCCAGAGATCCCTTCTTCTCCTCCAAATTTCAAGCCTGAAGCTCAATTAGATACAACAATGCTTACACCAGAACTCTAAACAGACATCACTCCATCCAATCGAACCTAGCCCGTCGTAGACAAAGTCCATCCCGAATGCTAGGATCCGAAAGCACTGAAGCTGGTTCTCGGGACCGACCACAAACTCGCCTACCTCCGTAGAGCCAATCAGAACCCGCGTATTACCAACCCTCCTTCCTTCAAACCCACTCATTTCAACACAGATTTGAGAATTTGTGGCATATACATCGCGTTGGATCCAACGACTTGCTGCTATTTCCATTTCTCTGCTACTCCTCTTCTCTCTAAGTCAAGTCGTGTCTCCTTCTGGATGGGCTCACAATATCATGGGTCCTTGTACATTGCGTCTCCCTCGAATTTGGGCTAATCAAAAAGGAGCTCGACTCCCAGCTCGGCCTCTAAGTCTTAGAGCTCTGGGATTGGGCTTGGCTACCTGAGAGAAGGAAATTCCAGCGATGGACCGATTGAGAAGCGGAGAGACTATGTCTGTTCCTTGTTCCTGGTTGATATTCCTGGTTGAGAGACTGTTTCACTAGGCATGTGGACAGGACTCGGGTGCGATATCTGTTCTGTTTACTTTCATTTTTACTTGCAAGTCTGTCTTCGTTCTCTTCTATTTGGTATCAACTATCATGCTTTGATGAAGCCATCGGGCTTGAGGAGACTTCTACTTTGTGCCTGGTCGAAAGACACAAGGTCATTCGCAAGATCCTTTCCTTTCCATTCATTTTTCTTACGGTCGAATGCTCTACTCCGAAACGGTCCTTGGTACACTCTGAACAGTTGGTACGGTCTTAACATCGGAATGGTGGTCACTGCTCAATGCACTCTCAGACCCGCTTCCCATTCTCTCCTGCCTTGCATGTGCGTTGGCTTTTTGGAATGGGAGATGGCCATTGACTTCTCTGTATCGCATCAAGAGGAAGCCGATGATTACAACGATCCAGTAAACGTTGTATGAGATGACGGATCCGTAGGTTGCTGAGTTCTGCCAGCCAAAGATCGCGTTGAAGATACCCCATCCGCCACCACCGTTGAGTTCAGGATTTCCGTACTGTGGACTGTCAAATTTGTTCTTGTTCGATGGTGGAAGTGGGACTCACGTTGACGTGCCAGACGCTCTGGTCAATGTCATATGATCCTGGACCGGAGCCAACTTCTGCCGCGTCACCTCCGACTGCATCGTTCCATTTCTGAGCTTGGAAGTACCAAACAGCTTTAGAGAATAGACCAGCAGCGACGAGGTAGAGAAAGCAGGTGGAGACAATCAGGAAGAATTGAAGTTTAGAGGTTGCACCGCCCCTGGACACATGTCAGAATGATGTTTGAACGTGCGCTTCGGTACTCACTTGTAGATCATATAACCCACCACTCCTCCAGCCAACAGTCCCATCACAACAGGAAGAGGGACTGCCTTCGCGGGAGCAGAGAAAGATACGCCAGCAATGAAGATGACTGCTTCAAGACCTTCACGCAGGACGGTGATGAATGGCAGGATGAACATGGCATACTTCTCACACCAACGCTTGAACGATCCCTTTCTGCCATCGGCAGTGACTGGCTTGTCTTCCAAAGCTTTGGCAAGCTTAACACGCCACTTTTCCTGCATTTTGGCGACTCGGAGGAGTGCAGCGCCCTAAAGTGGCAGCCTTGGTATCAGCTCATGGCCTCGATATGTTCGAAAAACAGTCCATAGAATGGAATATGGACTTACCATGATGGTAATGACAACCGAAGCGACGATACCAAAAGAACCTTCCCAATAGTACTCGCTCTTCGACCATGAGTTCTTGCCGGCGCCGTAGAAAGCTCCGATCAAGCCGGCTCCGATGATGAGGCAGATTAGCAGCCCAGCTCCAGTTCCATACCAGACCTACAATATATCAGTACTTCTGGGCTTTGGCATCGCTCGAAGAGTATCTTACTTGTCTGACGAGCTTCTTGTACACTCCAACATCTCGACTTGGGCCATCGAGGGTCTGCTTCAAGAAAGCAAGGAGAACCGAGACGATGATTGCTGTCTCCAATGTCTCTCGGAAGACAATAAAGAAGACAGGCACGGCGAAGACGTTGACCGTCATAATTGCGGATTTATGTACTCAACGGAGGATAAAGTCGACGAAGGACGAAGAAGTCGAAGTTGATTGCCGGAGCTTCACGGCGACCAGAGCTCTTAAGTCGAAGAGTGTGGTTGCGACTTTTCTGGGGGCCAGCAGTCTGCTCTCGCTAGAAGGATCAGATTATGCAACGGGATCTGATTAGATGAAGCGGTTCGATGTCTGGGACGTGGAACGATCTCTGCGGATCGTGCGAGACTAGGGTGCGATCCAAGCCAGCGCGGCAGACTTTATGGAAAGCGTCTCTTGTTGGCCGAAGATCGGAAGGGAAGGAGCAGAAGGAAGTGGCTTTTGCACAAGGCGTGAGATATGCTTCGAGGATACAATTGGACGGCCGGTGGGACATCCAATCCAAGGCAATTGCCGCAGGCGGGCTGGAGCTCTAAAATCAAGCTACCGAAGGTTGATTAAGCCGAGGACGAGTGGTGGAAATGTGTCAAAGTATGGTCCAGCCAAGCGGTCAAAAAGTTTGAACATTTGTCTCTCGTGAGAGTGGGGTAAAGACTTTATTCTGAGGGGTTTTATTCGTGAACCCAGGAAAAGACTTCCACTAACAGAAGAAGTCCAGGGTTCTCTGCATTCCTCGTGTTGCAGTCGGGTCGAAGAGGGACGGCAGAGGAGAGTTAGTGGCATTTAGGCGTCTCGCTAGGGTGTCTCCTGCCAATTGGGCCCACGAGGTGACATCCGTCCCTCTCGAAAACACGCCAGAATTTATCAGACAATCTGATTGTCTTTGCCGAAAATCAAATCACATCTGATTAGATCCTCGGACCTGTTTTGCCATATCTTCCCGTAAACACAATATCGAGGAAATGGTTTCGACAAGAACATCGACGACGACGGCTTCTTCTACATCTGGGTTTTTTCCAGAACCAGCTTCTTCTCCACTTGCCAAGTCAAGTAAGCATTTTAGGTCGATTGCTTATTTCTCTCTTCACTCCAGCGATCGACTTGGCGAGCCGGGCGGCCAGGATATTAGTTCTCCACACTCTTTCTCTAGTCGTGCTCCCACTTGCATGCAGCTGAGCAGCGACGCATGTGGGTGGAGCGCAACTTGCCGGACTGCATCTGACAAGCCCTTCAACGTAGACTTAGTCGTGTCGTGTAAGCCACGCTATTATTCCTGAACCAGACACGAGGACATTTCCGACAGTTCTGTGATCCCAGTCTTTGACGACCCCCAAGGAAGAGCAAAAGCAAAAAGAACCCCGCCAACAAACATACTTGGGCAGCCAAATTGACGATACCCGATTACCCGCTGCTCAAAATCACACCAGCAAAAGGAACTCGAATCATTCTTTGGAGACGCCTCTACCAGCCACTTCCATCTCAGTCACACCTCTTACGGCATAGAAACTGGCAACAAAGCTGTTTCTAGACCAAACATCAGCTAGTCTGCGGCAAGAATCAAGACGAAGCCAAACGAGATTGTTATTCCCACGAAGACAGGGATTAACTTTGACCCTCGAGCAAATCCAATCCTACGCCTTCAAACTCAAAAAGCATTATCCGGCCCGGCCATCTGCGTCGTCTCCGCCATTGGTCGAATAATTAATGCAGTACCGGCTACACCTTAAAGGCTACCACCATTCTCGAATCAGACCATAAAACCAGGCTTTTCAGCCACCCAACGCGAAACTCTTCCCGACGTCTGATCTGATAAGCTAGCCAGTCTCCGCACCATCACAATCAGATCATCTTATCAGTTCTTTTACGAGCGAACTGTAAATCAAGCAAGGGTCCTTCCGTTCAAAGGGCCACAAACCCTGTACACTTCCCGTCTCTGATCCGGCCTCGGTGATTCACCAACCCAGTGTTCTGGTTACCCTCAACACCTCGATTACAGTCTCGACCCTCTAGAAAACGAACGCATATCTGTCAATCTTCTCAAAACCTTGCAGGACATTGCCAGTAGCAAAACGATCGCACGAGATTTCCAGTCTCCGAACCTTCGAGATGGCGATCTCTCTGTCTTTCTTTCCCATTTTATCGCTTCTGCTTATTCTTTTGACAGAGGTCGTTCGTGCAAAGACAGTCACTTACGATTTCAATATCACATGGGTTACTGCAAATCCCGATGGTATAAATGCAAGACCCGTCATTGGGATCAACAATGCCTGGCCACTTCCTGTAATGACCGCAACACTTGGTGACCAAGTTATTGTCAATGTCAACAACCAGCTTGGCAATCAAAGTACATCTTTGCATTTCCATGGCCTCTTTCAAAATGGAACGAACGCTATGGATGGACCCTCGTTTGTTACTCAGTGTCCAATTCCAGCAGGGTCATTCTTTACGTACAACTTCACGGTATGTTAATAAGTATGCATTTGATATCTATGTCTAACAGTACTACAGGTAAACCAATCGGGCACTTATTGGTACCATTCCCACAACATGGGCCAATACCCTGACGGTCTTCGCGCTCCTTTCATTATCCACGATCCTGAATTTCCATACCAAGACCAGGTTGATGAGGAAATCGTGCTGTCGGTTTCGGACTGGTACCATGAGCAGATGGCTACACTGAAACCGAAGTTCCTCAACAAGGCGAATCCCACTGGCGCAGAACCAGTTCCGCAAAACGCTCTTCTCAACGACACGCAGAATCTCACTGTTTCTATTCAGCCAGGGAAAACGTACTTGTTCCATGTGGTCAATATTGGTGCCTTTGCTGGACAGTATCTCTGGTTCGAGGGTCACAACATGACAATAGTCGAAGTTGACGGCGTCTTCACTGACCCCGCCGAGACTTCTATGATTTACATCTCAGCAGCGCAACGATACAGCTTCTTGCTTACCACCAAGAATGATACCTCAACCAATTACGCTTTTGTTGGCAGCATGGACACTGTACGTAGCCTCACATGAACCGGTTTTATCTATACTGAATCACTGTAGGATTTATTCGATGTATTACCGGAGGATCTCAATTGGAATGCAACCGGATGGCTGGTCTATGATGACTCCAAGCCTATGCCGGAGCCAGCAGCCGTGGACTCTTTGGATCCATTTGACGACTTTACCCTGGTACCGGTCGACAAGAAACCTCTCCTGCGAGATGCTGACCAGACCATTACCTTCGTACGTATTCTTCCGAAGCTTGAGGTCGCTTTACTGTCATGAGCCAATCTTGGAGCCCTGGAATCATTAATTCTAACTTGGGACAGGATGTTATCATGGATAATTTGGGCGATGGGCGGCCATAGTAAGTGCATGATACTTTGTGTTCGTGTTTAGCGCTAATGATACAACAGTGCCTTCTTCAACAACATTACTTGGGTCAAGCCAAAGGTCCCTACATTATATACAGTCATGAGCACTGGCGAAGCAGCTGCCAATCCCTTGGTATATGGAGAGTTTTCTCACTCTTTCGTACTTGACAGACATCAGGTCGTAGAAATTGTGGTAAATAACCTCGGTAAGTGTCACAAGCAACCATCCTTGCACAAGAAGCTGAAGAATTTCAGATTCTGGAAAGCATCCATTCCATCTCCACGGCCACAATTTCCAGACGATCGTTCGCTCCGACGACGGAGCGGGATCTTTCGATGTAACAAACTCCAGCCAGACCAATTATCCTGCGATCCCCATGCGAAGAGATACTGTTGTTCTACATCCTGAGGGCCACATGGTTCTACGCTTCGAAGCTGACAACCCAGGAGTCTGGCTTTTCCATTGTCACATTGAGTGGCACATGGATCAAGGGCTAATTGCAACCATGATCGAAGCCCCGTTGGATGTACAAAAGTCTCAGACTATCCCACAGAATCACTTCGACGCATGCACAGCTGGCAAGATTCCATATGCTGGCAATGCCGCCGCCAACACGGAGGACGTCCTTGACTTGAAGGGTGCTAGTAAGGCACCGAAACCTCTACCGTCTGGTTTCACAGCCCGTGGCATTGTAGCTATGACATTCAGTGTTCTGGCAGCTGTTATTGGATGTGCTGTCATTGCATGGTAAGTCACCATATAAACGAGAAAATGACTCTGCTAACACACTCAGGTATGGTATGGCGGACATGGGAGCTGCCTCCATCGCCAGCGAGGAGCGCCGCATTGCGAACATGAACTCAGTTGGTCAAGCCTCTGTTGTATTAGGCACCTCTGCAAAATAAGATGATTTTGGCTTGTATTTCTGGATTTCTCATGGAACTTTCAGACCCCGGCGTTCTTGCATTTTCAATAAGTTATCGTGAGAGCGGGGCGGAATTTGCTGATCCTTTAATGAGGCTAGAATAGGCCAATAGATATGTAGACCTTTGCAGAGACATGACGATGAACCCTATGGTAGTTAGTTAGTCGATAATTGAGCTGTTTATCCTTAGTCCCCAACTTATGTTGTCTGCCGTTGAGGAGAGTCCTTGGACTTTGAAATCCTTGTTAGATGGTTGGAACATTTGTGTAGCTCTCTAAAGGATTGTTCTCTCTCTCGGTCATTCTTTTTCGATTTTTGTGACGTGATTCGTCTTTCTTGTGCGATCTTTGGTACAAGGGGAAACCGAGGTTACAATGCGACAAAGTGAAGTTGTCTTGAAGCCAACCCTGTCCAAAGCTCGGCCCTGCTTTGCCGAAGTGGAGAAGCCCGTCCGCAACCTCAACGAGGGGTTCATCCATGTTTCCAGCAACTCACGATACTTCCGGTACAGTTCATCTCGAGCTTTCAATGAACTAAACATTCACAGTCCAGCATCAATTGGATACACGAGTCGCCTTTAAAGGTACTGATAACACCGAATAAACTAACATTTCGTCTGGCCTATCCTTACACCCGGAGCTACCCTACCTCCATCACCAGACCGAATTGTCGGTACCACTTCATCGGACGCATTACATCAGATGGCACGAGAACCCCTCTATCTGGGAATACTCACTGGCGACGTGCCATTGAAGTCTATGAAGCAGACGGTCCCAACTCAAGCACCGTATCTTTGAGATGGCGGGAACGAAAGTTGGACGGAAGCCGTGGTCGCTGGGAGACACCTATGGTACATCGTCTTCACTTCGCAATGAAAGTATGTCCTGCTAACAGGCTTCGCAGACTTCATTGCTACTTACCTCTGCAGACCCGATGTCCGCCCTATCTACCCTTCAACAGCATCCGGATCTAAACGCCAGTACCAGACTTCGCACGGCCGGACTGCACATATAACCCGTATCGGAACACATAGACCAGAAATACCAACTTCTACATCTATATATCCTCAATCTTTGCAGACGATTGCGGCCGGATACCGTTACTTCCACGATTATTTCGTCACGAACCTCCCATCCTCTTCTCTCCACCCAGACTCAAAGTCGTCCACTGGACCCCACCACAAGCTTCCCCGAGCAGCTTCAACACCTCATACACCAGGCAATGGGCCATCTCCCGCCGCCGCACCGCCGATGGTGGGCATGTCTCGAGAGATGACAGTTGTGCGGATCCCTCTACGCAGTGCGAAGCATCACTTCGGCGTCTCTGTTTCACGCGGAACTCGACCCTACAATGAGGACACATACCAAGCTGGCACATTGGAGATACCCGCATTTGCGAAACGGGCGCCTATCAGTCTGAGCAGAGCGGGAAAGTCTGCAAGCGCCACCTCTGCGGACAGTGCTAGTGGTGATCCTCAAGTATTCTACTTTGGCGTCTTTGATGGGCACGGTGGGAATGAGTGTAGTGATTTCTTGAGAGAGGAATTGCATGGCTATTTGGAGAGGACGGCGGAGACTTTTGAGCTGGCTTCCAGTCTAAAGACGGGGAAGAAGAAGGAGAGGGATCTGGGAGGGCCAAGTGCTGAGAATGGGGAAATCAGTGAGCTCGCATCAAAGGGAAGAGACAGTTTGAAGAAAGTTGAGACGAAGAGCGGGAAGGATGTCGAGCAAGATTTGAATATCCCGATCAGAGATAAGAATGGGAAAATTGAGCAGCCGCCAGCTAGTCCTGCTATTGAGAGCGAGGAGCCGGTCTCAATTGAGTCGAACAAGCCTAAGGCGATAGAGCTGGAGCGGTCACTGGTTGCACAATGGAAGGAGACTGTTGGCGGATACTTCAGGCGTTTCAGACCGGAATATTTTAGCCTGCCATCTTCGTCAGGTGAAGAGCCAGCGGTCGAAACGCCCATATCCATCGAGACAGTCCTCATGTATGCCTTCCTCAAAGCAGATTTGGACTTTGTCACCGCACAGGCTCAGAAGCCAGATCCAGAGAACAACCACAGCGATAAACCTCTGAACGCAGACGACATACTGGGCCGACCAGCTCACCTCTCCTCCCAACACCGCATTGGCGGACCTACCCGTTTCGTCGGCGGCTCAACAGCGTCCATTGTCCTCATCTCCACCCCAACGCCCACTCCGTTCTGGCACCCCGCATCCCCCTCTACCATCGTCGTTGCTCACGTAGGCGACACACGTATTCTCCTTTGCAACACTGCCACCGGCCTCGCCATTCCCGTAACCACAAACCACCACCCCAGCTCTCCTGTCGAAGGCGCCCGTCTTCGTCGCTACGCCGCAACATTTGTCACCGACTCCTTCGGGGAGGAGCGCATGTCTGGGCTTGCTAACACGCGTGCCTTCGGCGATATGCGCTCCAAACGCATCGGCGTGTCAGCCGAGCCTGAAATACACCGTGTAGAGCTCGCACCTGCGGAATACAGTTTCCTGGTTCTGGTCAGTGATGGTGTCAGTGGGACGCTGACGGATCAGGAGATTGTGGATGTAGTCAAGGAGGCGAAAACGCCGGAGCAGGGGGCGAGGGATGTGGTGGGATTTGCGACGGAGGTTAGTAGGGAGGGGGATAATGCTACCTGTCTTGTTGTGCGGTTGGGAGGCTGGGAGAGGAGGATTGAGGGTGGTATGGGGAGTATGGGGACGAAGGAGGTGAGAGATTTCAGGAAGGGCGATGCGTTGGATCCAAGGAGGGGAAGGACGTGAGCTGGATCTCCTGGCTGGGATGGAAAGGGAGAAGAGGAAGGATGGCGAAGAGACATTTAGCTTTATTTGCGCGCATACATGCATAAGCGAGCGAGTGTCGAGTGTATCTAGTCACTGTAAATACGATGTATATCCATTTAGAGCCTTGATCCAACTTAATGATTGCGTGTGGTGGCCCCTCTTGTTGATACCCAATCCCTGCATTGGGCTTAGCGAGATGTTAGAAGCTCATCGATCTAGAACTTCCACATAGCTTACTGTAGTCAAGCTGGTATAGCGGATTACTCGCGGCTAGAATTTCCTGGCTACTAAGCTCATTTTGGAGTCGTTGTTACTTTAAGATTTTCAGGTCTAGACTTGCTGAGACAGTACTCCATGGTATATTATGTATCCGGAATGCCTGCCTCTTCATTGAGATTTACTTGATACAATAAGGTGTCAGATCTACGTCGTAAAACAATTACCGAATTCCGATCTGGAGAGACAAGGTGCCTCTCTTCTTTTTGTTCCGCTGTTTTGCTTATAGTCCGTATCCAAGTATGCTGCAGGAGCCGAAATATGCCCTAAGATACCCTGAGCCTTGAGCTACCAATAGACTCGCCCACCGTTTCACGTTGCCAGCATCAAGTACGATCATTTTTTTCATTTCTATTTTTTGACTGAGCTCATGTTCATGATGCCAAGTTCTGGAGTACAACTTGCCAAATGGCAAGAAATCGCAAAAGCCCGCGATGTCTCCCAACCGTGACCCCCGTACCATGCAATCAATCAAACTCCTTACGCTCTCGACATAACACCCCAAGCACGAATGATGTTGTCGGTGTAACCAGCGAACAAAGTCTGTCCATCTCCGCTCCATGCCAAGCTGACACACTCTGGCTCTCTGCTCTTCTTGCCAACGGCCTGGAACTCTGGCTTCAACTCATCAACCTTGCTCTTCTTCTCCAAGTCGAAGATGATGATGCTGCTGGAGGTGGCGGCGCAGAGCCAGTATCTGTTGGGGGAGAAAACGAGGGCGTGGATCTCATCACCAGCGTTCAAGGAGTAAAGGTGCTTCGACTCGTTCAAGTCCCAGAGCATTGTAGTTCCGTCCTTGCCACCGGAAGCGCAGAGAGATCCGTCGGGGGAGATGGTAACGGTGTTGATGTAGCCGGTGTGTCCGATGTGGTCGGTCTGCAGTCTGCAGGAAGAAAGCTCCCAGACCTGATCATAGAAGGTTAGCTAGAACTCTATGATAGACATATGCGCTTCAAATTGGGACATGCGAGATTCTTTTATCAGAGCATATGGTGATGGTTTGTCTCATGGCCTGGTCTCCCAGGCTCTGAAGTAGCAAATACTTTATAAGTTGCGTAGCATCATATGAATCTCGCACACCCGTGTCTGAACCGCAAATTGGAGGTTTCCTCACCTTAACAAGCTTGTCCCATCCACTGCTGACAATGACTGGGTTCTGGGGGTTAGGGCTGAATCTAACGCAAGAAACCCAATCGGCGTGTCCCTTCTCAGTGATAGTGAACTTGCAGTCACCGAGGGTGTTCCAGAGCTTGATTGTGCGGTCGCGGGATCCAGAAACGATTTGTCTGTTGTCGGCGGAGAAGGAGACAGAGAGAACATCGTTGGTGTGTCCGACAAATCGGCGGGTGGTGGTACCGGTGGAAAGCTCCCAGAGGCGGAGAGTCTTGTCCCAGGAGGCGGAGAGAGCGTAGGCACCGTCAGAAGAGATGACCTGAAAGAAAAGTCTCAGTAAAAGAGTCTGCCGTCCATTCTGTTCCACCACTTACAACATCCGACACAATGTGGCTGTGGCCGTGAAGAGATCGCTTTGGGTATCCGTAGGAGCTCTCGTCACGGGTAAGGTTCCACTGAATAAGGGTCTTGTCGCGAGATCCGGAGAGCAAGCTGCATTGTGTTAGAATTGAAGCTGTTGATTGTGGTGGAGGGGATGGTAGAAAATTGAAGTTGGAGATTTCGCGGGGTTTACTGACAGGTTTGGGTTCTCGAGGGAGGTTGCGAGGGACGTAACCCATCCGCTGTGGCCCTCAAGGGTACCCTTAAGAATGAGTTGCTCGGTCATCTTGAGGGATTGTGTGGTCGTTGCTCAATCGATGTTGCGACGAGGAGGTTGAAGAAGAGTATCTTGAGAATTTACGGCTGTGGGATTAAGCGAACGGAATATGGCACTAGTATGGACTGGGGTGCGGCAACTGTATTGGCCCGAAATAGCTGGACATTGATGACATGCCCATGCCTCAATTATTGAACTGGATAATGATAGAAATGCCATATTTTTGATCAAGGAAAATAGATTTGTATCTTCTGTATTAGCTATTGTTTATCACTTGGAGTTTATCTCAAGTGACTTTGTGCTTGAGAATGCTCATTTTGGCCTGGTCGGCACTCAGAAACGATGTATGGCAGATAACAAATATTTCCGTACCGCATCAAACATTGTAGTGCACATGACGAGGGACGTTACATCACATTGGATAGAGATGTGCTTGTCAAGTAATCGGCTGTATTCTAGCAGAGCAGTTCAAGTCTGTGGTGTACCTACCTCTATCCGGCCAGCTCGGGCAGTCTCCCATCGCCCATAAACAATACCTAGGTCAATCTGATAACATAAATGATATCGTGACATAAGTTTACCATACAAGTGTGAATTTGAATGCCTGTAGATGAGTTTTGTAATGAAAGCAAAACTCGGAAATTGCGGAACATTGATTGCTAGGTTCTGACCATGTAGTACTGTCTCCACGGGAGGCTCAGAAGACACGCTGTACAATAACATGCCTTCAAGATCAGGCTGTGCTTCATGGCATTATTCTCGCCCTTTTGGTCTAAAGCTGCGAAGCCGGAGAAGCGGAGCAACATAAAATTTAAAATGGAAGAAGTACGTCCAATTGACCACTTGACCGTAGTCAACATTCGACAATTCATGAGAGCAATCATGTGTGAAGCCGAGAGAACCTACCAGCTCCATTTTGGCCACTCTGACGTTCCGGAGACTTTTAGTGGATGCCCAACAATCAGGCTGCCCGTCTTCAAATTTGCCATTCCGAGACCATGCGATCTCACAGCAAGCCACCCCTCTTCCTCTTGTATAAGCAGATGTGCAGGACGCCAATATTAGAGAGAAAGGTTTCGAAGAAGGCCAGGATCAGAAACGGGTATGCATTGCCAAAGGTCCGTCGATGTTGGTAATGTACAGCTTAATATCCCTCTATGCCCCGCGATCAGCCCCTCCTGGGCTCTCCAAACATCCATGATTCCAAACATCCATCATTGCCTTCGAAAATTGACCGTCGACCCATCTACTTCTTCAATACATCTATGCCGCGGCATTGGCTGCTCTCTGGTCCTCCAACTTCGAGTAATATGCGTCTCGCTTGGCAACGGCTGGGACGTGGTATCCGTACCTGAGGTGGACGATTAGCTGGGGAACGTTTGAATTGAATCGAGGGCGCGTAAGTCATACCAGAAGGCGTATCCAAATGATGTTCCGAGACCTAAATCCAACATCAGCCCACGTTCATTCTTATTGCCCATTGCACCGCCCCAGTGCCCCCAAAGATCCTGAACACGATGCCCAGTAGATCCATTACTCCCGCCGATCCAAGTTCCGTTACTCACCGAAAGCGACGCTGAGGTCAAGGACGAGGCCCCTTCGGAGCATCTGGAAAGAAAGTCAGTTCATGAACCCAAAGCTTTATTCAGGAGCTGCAGATTGCTCCAGTGGCCTTCTGAATGTACAAGTTACTTACTCCGGTAATTGGTCTGATTGCCATTGTGTGGGATGTATGAACTCTTTGGGGAAAGCTCTCAATTGTGTTTCTTGCACGTATGTTTCTCAAAGGAGCTCTCGTCTGAGGTTGGAAATCGCATGATTTGGTTCGGCACTAATATCCACGTGATCGTGCACTGACCAGTCCGCAGGAACGGCCGATTCGCTCTGACATCGAGACTTGAAAGCGCGAACCGTCGAATGCGACGAGGGAGTTTGGAAGCGAATCTCAACTCAACTGCTTACTGCCTGGGATTGTGGTATGGATATAATCGCCGTCTCGCTCTGAAGACCTTGCTTCGACAACGCACACCCAATTCTACGAACTTGCGACCATGGCTCCCATCTCCCCCATTTCGATCTCGAAGAAACGAGCCTCCCCCTCACAGAGCGATGACAGCCTCTCGGATGAGCCCACATCGAAGAGGAGACGAGTTGAGATTGACATGCCTGCTACGCCTCCTCCAGAAGAATACTTCGATGCCAAAGCTCAAAATATCACAATGTTCGACGACGATCCACACCAACTGCTATCGCGCTCAGTTGCCTTGGCTCTAGAGCATGTGGGGTTTACAGGAGCTTCTCCAGAAGCACTGGAAGCCTTTTGTTCTGAAGTGGACGTCTGTTAGTATACCGAACTGTCAGCAGTTTCTATGTACTGACATCCCATCAGATGCGGAGCATTTCCTCTCCAAAGTGACGTCCTCGATGCTCAATTGCAGGCGGTCCCTCCCAACGCCTCTTGACTTCAAATATGCACTATCCGAATTCGACATCCCGATCGCATCTATAGAACCTCACCTCAAACCACCAATACCTAAAAGCAAGTTGCTGATACAGCTGGAACCCGCGCCTCCTACAGAACTGGGCATGCCTTCCTCAGAGAAGCTGCTGGGAGATGCTCTGAGTGGTGAATCAGACAAGAAGTTGAAACCATATATACCAACACGATTTCCGTCTTTTCCAAGCAAGCACACATATAAGTGGACGGAGAAGGAAAACGGGCTACAGACAGACCCAAGGAGGATCAGAGAGGAGGCTGCAAAAGTTGCTAGGCAAAGCGAGGAAGCGCTACGCCGGTTGACAAAAGTGGCCAAAGCAGGGAAGGAGAAAGATGTCAAGAAAACTGCGAGCAAAGACCCGAAAAGCAAAGAAAGACATGAGATGTGGGAGAAGACCATGGGAAAGCTGGTGACGAGCGAAGTACAAGCACCAGCAAAAGAAAGCGTCGATGATAACGATCGAGGCCTGATCGTTAACGCAGACCGGAATTTCTACAGGAAAGGAGCGCTGGCGAAGAAGAAGCATGCTCCAGTGCTACTGGAAGGGTTATGAAGTATGAAATTTTGCTTTGGAGTTGGGCTTTGGATGCATGAAAGCAAGGCGTTTAAGGAACATCGATTCCAGGTTGGCATTGCATTTGCATCGGAGCTATGGGCACCAGAGGCTGGACTGCGCCAGCAGAGACTGTAATAATATTGTTGTATAATTTAACCTCAAGTCGTCGAAGGAGACTTAAATTGAGCAAAAGCCCATTTGTAACATCCTACATTGCCCTATATGCACCACGGCACACGAACACTCAGACTGAACCACAAGGCTACCCAACTCCCAAACTCCTCCAGACCTGAAATCTGGCGTAGAACACTCAAAAGTACATGTCATATAGACTTTGCCTTCTTGCCCTCCCAAGCCGTCGTCTCAATCATAAAAGTCCCGCGCCGATCCTTACACCTACATCACCATGAAAGTCAGCCTCATTCCTCTCACTACTGAACCTCTTCCCACATCTCCTCTCCTCCCATCATAATTACACCTCCCTCCCCAAGCAAACTCACCGTCTAAATAACCTCTCCACTGGCCAACACCTCGTAACACTCTCCCTCGTAACGGGCTTCTCAACTTCACAATCATACTGCCACATCTCCAGCAACTCACAGGCTTTCAAATCGCCCTGGAAATCCTTCCGCGCTTTGCCGCGCGTGTTGATCTGTGAGCGGAGGGGGAGTTCAGAAGCTGGAAAGACTTCGACGAAGGGTGCCATGGTCGTGAGTGGTGATTGAGGGAGTGAGGAAGTGTGGTTTTTGATTCTGGGTTGAGGGCGCTTGTCGGAATAGCGAGTGAGGAGGGTTAGAGTTGACGAGGGAAAGTTATCGGAAGGGAATTGGAAGATGGCAACGATGATATCATCCACTGAGGTTCATGGTGCAAGGTTGCTGAGAGAGATAGCTGCCGAAGAAGGGAGTTTGGAAGATGTAAGTCTCTATTCCAACTCTTCTCTCACACCTTCTTTTCCATCGTCCTTCTCCGTTTTAGGTCACATGAAAGTCACATGCATTTCATCCATTCCCTCATGCCCCTTTCTTCTTCTTCTTCCTCCTCCTCCTTACTTTCTGCTTACTTGTCCCATACTGACACCTCTCTTACAGCTCCTCACCTCCCTCCGCACAACTCTCATCCCCAACCCACCCCGAACAGGCGTCCCAGACCTGGACTCTCTCTGGTCGACCCACGGCAGCAAACTCTCCATCACAGGCCGCACCCTCCCTCTCCTCCACCAAATCCTAATCTACCTCGTCTCCCCAGCCCATTTAAACGGTACCATCGCACTCGTAGACCTCACGGGTCATTTCTCGCCTTCTCATTTACTGTCTCCAACCCTATCATCAATATCGATATCAACATCCACCCAACCAGGAAATCTAAATCCGACTTCAAATCTCAGGAATGAAAGGGAAAGATCTGATAGTAGATATATCTCCAAAGAAGACCTTCAACACATCCATGTCTTTCGCCCCACCAAATCCTCTCTTGCTGCCACTCTCGCCAGCATAGAATCGTACATGCTGTACGGCGCTCACCGCAGTCACGGCCGGGAATGGCTCGGTGTGATTGTGAATGGTGGGGTAGGCGGGGATATCAATTTTGGGTGGAGAGGGTGGCTCAGGGTTGAGAGGGAAAGTGTTGGGGCATTTGGAGAGGGGGTTAGTGTTGAAGAGGTGTTCTTTGGGGAGAGGGGGCGCAGAGCAGAAGTTGTAGATCAGAAAGGGTGGAGGGCGGAAGATGTTAGCGCTGGGGGTGGTGGAGTGGACTTTGCCTGGCGATGAGGGGACTGAGGGACTTTGCTGTGTTTTTCGAGGTATTACGACTATTTAGCTTCGATGTGAGTGTTGCTATGGGGAGAGCGTCACTGGTTGCTGTGGAAAAAAATCGAAGATGTCACGCTACAAGTGGCAAGAGGGGAACATCTCGGGTCTTAGAACTCTGAAATTGCTTCATTGTCGATCTATAAACGCCGGCATGAGATGCTAGATATGTATCCTTTGCAGCATCAACTCGATGCCAGCAACCCCGAAAATAGGACAAGCCTGCCTCAGACCTTCCATCCAAGCCCGTCATGATTTAGGTCTGCCATTTCCATAGTATTGAGCCAATCCGTCCTTCTCAACTTCCCGAGGAAAATCTGTGGACATATTCTTCCTTCCGTCTTACTTTAAAAAATGGCATGTGCCAATTCCCAGTCACTCTGCTTCTAGTCGCTGTCATCCTCCCACTTCTTAACATCCGGATACGATGCCAACGCTGCCTGTCTCTGTCTAGCCGACTCGTCCAGCGGACCCATAACCTTCATCACACTATCCCTATACCTGATCCTGAAGTACCACGCCACAACATTGTGAAGACCCTCTGCATTCTTCCACTCGTTACGAATCTCTTCAACAATAGCAAAAACTGCAAAATCGGTGACGGAGATTGTAGAGCCCGCGATGTATGGCGCTTCGAGAGCGTAGGTTTCCCAGACTTTGAACTCGCGCTGGAAGGGCTTGACGTTAAATGGTTGCGCTCGCCATTTCTTTTGCAAGCCAACAGATTGCTGGAGGCGAGTAAATTGGCGGCCGATGTCGACTTGGGACTTCGGGCTTGTGGCGGACTTAGAGCCGTAGACTGCATCGAGGTAGAGCATGATTGCTAGATCGCCTATCACTGTGGTCTTGCTGAGGTCGTTATCGACAAATTTAATAGGCAGACTCTCTGGAATTTCTGGTGCACCATGGTGCGAGCTGCCGTCTTTCCATGTAAACAGTGGTGAGAGTTGGCCTTCGGTCCATTCGATATTGAGCTCGGCGAGATATACCTTGACACGTAAATCCGCAGTAACATCTCCAGACAGGAACAACTTTCGGGTGTTAGAGATGTGCAGCACATCGAAGCCATCGCCGTAGGATGCCTTCCAGTCAAATTCTGTCGACTGGTTTTCCTTGCCGAAAGCCTTGAGCATCTTCTCAGCTTCTGGTGTACTCCCGTTGATCACAGTCCTCGCTTTCTCCTTAGTCTTCGCAACAGCACCTTGGCCCCAGATCATTGTCTGGTCTTTATCAAGGTATGTTCCAATGAGTCTGAACGTCAAGGAAATACGACCGCCTTGGTAGGCCAGCTCCTCCGCCATCTTCTCGCTCGCCAACCTCTTGTCTTGTCGGATCCCATGAAGCCAACGCATGTTCGTGACTAAGCCCATCTTACACATTGAATTGTGAGGTAGCCCTGCTCTGGTCGCTTTCCGAGGCTCAATTACTTCCGGAGCAGGCTCACTTCCTTTCTGTCTCTTGGTGCGGAAGACCATTGTTCTCTGAGCACCCAGACTGACATTTGCAATGAACGTCTCTGGAACGATATCCAGGGTCTTGTCACTATGCTCCGAAATATAATCCGATCCATTTCGATAGAACTGGATCAGGACATGGTTGACCTCGTGTCCGAGATGCTTTTCAACTTGCTTTTGAATGAGCGAGACAGTCGGAGAGAATGGTAGCAAAGGTGGGGATTCGTCTGCTGGATGTCGATACACAGGAATACTACCATCGTCCGCAACTGAGCCTTGAACAGCTACCAGACGTGGAACATCGCCGCCTTGGTGTGACATCTTCTGCCATTGTACCTCGTCACGAATCCTCTCGAAAATGCCGTCGGCAAGTTCATCATCCAGAAGATTTCTGATTATTGTCGTGTCACCCTCGCATAGAGCAGGTGATCCATCCTCACTAGAAGACTCTTGCTCGGCCTCAACGGCATAGTCCGGGTGTACAGCGATGGCACCCATTGCTGCCGTTAGCTTAGCCATTTCTAGATCCGCTTTCGAGCCAGGTTTTGGTGGTTCTGACGTATCTTTGGTCGAGGAGGTATCTTTTGTCTCCTTTGTCGCTTTCGGTAAGTCTTCGAGTGCCTTTGTTGCCGCTTCCAATGTTGCTGCTGTTGACGCGTTACTTTTCTCAGAGGATGGTCCCGCAGCTCCCGGCTCTTTATCTGATGGTTTCGGTGGATTTGAGGGCCGTCGACGGGTTCTAATTTTCTGTCTGACTCTATCGCGTTTCTTTTCAGGTTCTGCTGGTTTTGAGGGAAGTTGAAGGTCTTCTGAGTCATTGCTCTCAGCCCGCTGAGAGCTTCCAGCACTTTCGGCAGCCACTATAGATGGTGGTCCAGTAGAACCCGTGGCTTTCTGCTTGCCTGCTGACCTGTCCTTTTTCAGATTGAGACTGGACATCAGCTGCTCGAGCGTGGAATTGGTTCCTTTCTGGCCTGGCCGTGGCTGGTTGTTCCTAGGGGGTGGCTGCTTTTTCGCTTTCTCCCGCAACTCCTGTGCTAGCTCCTCACTTGATATTATATCGCAACCAGTAAATTCTATTAGTCGACGTAGGGCCTCATCGTGCCTCTCCTTACTCCGGTAACCAAGACAATCCTCGACAATAGTAATAGCATAACCGTGTCGTGCTGCATCCATCGCAGTTGCAAAGACACTGATGTTTGTCAGAACTCCACAGATGAATATCTCCGTCACAAACTTGGCTCGTAATATCTGCACAAGATTTCCATCTCTGAAAGCAGAATAATACGTTTTCTGAAATATCAGATCCTTCGTTGCATCCACAGCCTTGAGGATTGGTTGAACAAAATTCGTGTTCGGGGACATGGCCAAAACGACCTGCGGGAGCTTGCCCGGTTTGACAGTGAGATATGTTTCCGTAACTGGGTCATCGTCCTCGTCCAGAGCCAGTATCGGGCCACTCTCTACTGTATGCCCACTGCCTTCTTTTTTCTCCAAGCCATCCTGTGGCTTAGATCCTCGAATTCCACCCAAGTTATTATCATCTCCTCGCTTTTCCAAGTTCAACTCGGAATCTGTAACAACACTTTCGCTCTCTCCATATGGTTCATTGACTGGTCGCGACTCCTCAAAACAACTTCGAATCCATATCACATTGCCAGTAACTCGGAAGTCAGGCACGAGCTCTGCTACCTTATCGAGGAAGCCTGAAGGGCTTCCAACTGGGAAAATCGCATCGGGGCCGACGAAGTCATTTTGGAGATCGAGGACCAGCAGTGCCGAGCGGGTTTGCACAAACGGCAGACTTTGGGCGTCGATTTGGAACATGTCTGGTAAACTGGAGGGCACACATCAGTAAGCATTTGGTGAGGCAGTCAGAGGTATATTTTAAGAGATATCTATCTGCATCTGTCTGCAGGCGCAAGGGTAATGGCCGCGGAAGTTCAAGGAAGATCTGTGATGCCCACGCGACTTTAATTGGGGACGACGCAGGCTTACAGATGATGGATTGTGATCCGAACCCTTATTTATCTGCATGCATCGGGCATTCGCCGACCAGGTCAATACAGCCGCCAGATTCGCAGAGAGAGCAAGGCGTCACACGGCATGGTTGTTCGATTCTGTAGGTAGGCTACCGGTACTCATCTGGGCAACGATGATGCATTGATGAGTTGACTGTCCGACGTCTGTCTGCAGCAAGAAAAGACAGGCAGATGCATTGTTGAAAGTCAGAGTCAGGACGGACAGAGCCGGGGAGGGGAAGGTTTTCAGAAGTTTGATGGCAGGCCAGGGCAGGGCAGGGCAAGGCAAGAAGAGGGCAGGGGGCAAGGCAGGGCAGACAAGGATCTAAAGGACAGGGAGGAGGCATGGAAGTCTTTCGGCACAGGGAACAGTGGACGTCACGTCAGGCTGAACGTTACTCGATCTGGCCTTTTTAGTTGTCGATAATTGTTGATTGCCATTATAGACAATTAAGCATAATTGCCCAAAGAAGATCTTTTGCTGTCATTATGGAGGGGCAGCGTCTTGGTGATTGGGCCAAGAGATGCTTCTAAAACATCTGGAGGGGGACAGCCGTTGAGACTACATGGATGGTGCAAATCATAGCAGAAAGCATCAGAGGAAAAGAAAAGCCGGCGGCAATTCTTTAAACTCAGTCTCACAGAAATCTGCGGATACTGCACTTTGCACTGCACTGCACGTACTTCACTTCATGTCCTGCTTCTGCTGCAGCTCGGGGACTTGGCACACTTCTTTCAAGCCCCAGGCACTCCGTTCTGTTGCTCCTCACTGTCCTCAGCGTCAGGTCAAACCATTGCACATGCAAAGCCAGCGAATAATTGTCGCAGCCCTCGACAGCTGTTACGCCCGAATGGAGAATTAACCCCTCCATGAACCACACCTCGTCGGCTGCGGCGTTGTGCCGGTGTAGAAGCCACACTCATGATTGGCGCTGCAAGCTCACGGGTGTGTGATATCCTGGCTGTCTGCTGCATACGAGGACGCAAGCACAAGTCTGCACGATTTCGCTGCTGCAAGCCCCCAAAAGATGCGAGGCTATCTCATGTACCGTATCTATCGCGAACATTGTGGATGAAAGGGGGGAAGAGGAGTGAGACTTCCGGCCGCAGATCTAGGTATAGTGCCCAGACGGATGTGCAGATCATCAGCGGCCACGAGCCCGCGACGATTTAGCAAATATAAAAATACTTTAACCCACTCCTTGTTGGCTTCATTCGGCGGTGAAGTTCATGAACGGTCCTTTTGACGGTACGCTTTCCACCGCCTTGTTTGCCGCATTGGATCTCGTTTCGACTTCATCCGAGGGCCGGCACGAAAAGACATTTTGAGCCATTAATGGTGGTCACATATTATTCCTGATCCTTGTTAAGCTGACGATGTTGTTGGTTTGGGGAGGACAAAAGTGGACGTGCTGTATCGAGAACCAATCGTTATTAGACATTCGGAAGAACGTTTGGCCCGGCGAGTATTGACATTCGGTTGGTTACCGAGAGCAGTTGTGTACCAAAGTCTCAGGTTGTGTCATTTCTCGAAGAAGTACTGCTTGCGAGGTATCATGGCCTTCTGTTGTACAATCCGGCACACTACAAGTCGGCTAGAGACTGAACCCTCTCATAACCCTAGATTATTGTGGAAGGTTGACCAAGGGCTTGCAGCCTTCGTAAACCAGCCAATGTATCAAGGCAGCTCGAGACAATGAACAAGCTCTGCGCCACGCCCACAGATAGTTGGTACTTTGTCGCCCGAATGTCCTCGCTTGGCATCTTCTCCGAGGAAAACTTGCAGCATCCAACGGATCAACTTGACCGCTCCTTAGCGAAGCGTTGAGTCGCCACATACATGCACAAAGACACAAACAAGAAACAACTGAATGACACGGAGGAAAAGCTGCATGGCCTCGAGAACACTGGAAGCAGGTATCGTGACCTTTCATCATGTGCCGCTTACGTACGCAAGGCTCACATGCCTCGGTTCAGAATGGTTGACAGCTCGGCTGCGGCTAGCTTTACCCCGGATTATTCTGTCAATATCAAGCTTACACCTTTCAGACAATACCTTTCTGTCTTCATATGTAACGGTTTTGCAAGAAAATATACAAGCAAAGCGTACCCCAGATATCTTCAATCTTATTCAGCCAGTATTATTTCCAACTCCAGCTTGCACTGAATAACCCCTCAACAACCCCTCGTCCACACCTCACAATGGCATCTCCAAGTTACAAACATTTCCTGGTCTCGAGGCCTCTTCCCAATGTAGCTCACGTCCAAATCAATCGACCCGCGAAACTAAACGCCTACCATGAAGAAATGTGGATCGAGATGAAAACCGTCTTCGACACACTCTCCCTCAGCCCTGACGTCCGCGCCATCATCTTCTCGGGAGCTGGCGATAAAGCGTTCACAGCAGGACTAGATGTACAAGCTGCCAGTCAACAAGGGGTTCTCAAGCAGCAGGAAGGAGCGGCAGATGTGGCGAGGGTGGCGGTGGGCATTAAGAGACATGTGCAGGAGTTCCAGGACTGTGTTAGTAGTATCGAGAAGTGCGAGAAACGTATGTACTGCTTGTTTCCTTTCCCTTCTTCCTCGGCTCTGATCCATTCATTGTTCTCGCCCAATTGCTAGATCAGATCGTTACATTCGTAAGTTCTACAGCTGATCAATGGTATAGCCGTAATCTGCGTCCTCCACGGCTTCTCCTTCGGCCTCGCAATCGACATGTCCAGCTGCGCCGACATCCGGATCTGCACAAAAGACGTAAAGCTCGCCGTGAAAGAAGTTGACATCGGTCTCGCCGCCGACATAGGCACCTTAACTCGCCTCCCCAAAATCGTCGGCAACCACTCCTGGATCAAAGACGTCTGTCTTTCCGCGCGAGTCTTCGGCGCAGAGGAAGCCTACCGAGTCGGCTTCGTCAGTCAGGTACTGGAGAACAAGGAGAAAGCTGTGGAGACTGCGCTGAAGATGGCGGAGCTGTTGGCGAGTAAGAGTCCAGTGGCGGTGCAAGGTACGAAGGAGCTGTTGAATCATGCGAGGGATCATACGGTTGCGAGCTCGTTGAGGTATACGGGGGTTTGGAATAGTGCGGCGATCCAGACGGAGGATGTGACGAAAGCGATGTTGTCGGGGATCAAGAAGACAAAGCCGAGATTCGAGAAATTGTAAATAGAGCGGGAAAATAGACTAGCTAATGAACTGTACGATCTATCATCATGGAGTCTGCCTGGGCAACATTATAAATATTGTTTGCAGCTATTATGTAGAAGTCGACAAAACATGGTGCGCTGCATACAGCTCCTTGTCTATGAATCTCTCTTATTCAACAGCCAATGTTACCAGATGCAACAGTGACCCTGGATAAAGCACTACTGAGTAGCAAGCTCATGTCCCAGTATTATCGGCTGTATTGGGTCTTGCCAAGTTTTGAGTTGATGGGGCCAGGACATGACTGGAGCTCGGCAAATCGACGATGAGTCGCCAATACAACTTTAACAGACAGCACACTTATCAAACGTCTCTCACATCATAACCTTGGCAGGTAGGTTATCTCATATAGGTTCTAATGCAAACACCATCTAATTTATTCCATGTATACCTATATTCAGCTCCAGCCGACGATGCCAAACACACTTTCTCAGCATCGGGTATAATTCTCCTTGCTTTGCTCACCACCACTTCCAAATTCTTACAAGTCCTCAACCCCAGCACCTTAGACCTGTCCAGCATTCTTCTCCAAAACACTCGACTCCTGACTCCCATTTCCAATCCCGTCCAAACCTCCATTCTCGATTCCCCTCACCTCCCCGCCCTTCACACCCCCCTGATGAGCCACACTCCCCACCCTCTCAGCATGCTCATCCGTATTAACGTAATCCACCAACAACTCCCCATGCTTCCCATATCTCAACGGCTCATCCCTCGCCGTCTTTACGACATCGAACCAGCCCCTCCACCCCTTCGTCGTCTTGCGGAATATGCTGTCGATTTCCTCAAGCGAGCGGTATGCTGTCTCGGGGTAGAAGAAGTAGACTACGGGGAAGATGAATGCATTACTATATCAAATGTCAGTCATTGACTCTAGGACTTCTGATGTTTGGGAAGAGGACGAGATGAGGATGGGATATGATGAAAGGGTAGGAAGTGCTTACATAACCGCAAAAATAATATACGTCTGGTACCCAATCGACGTAAACGAAACCGGCGTGATCATCACAACCATAAAATTAAATGCCCAATTCGCACTCGTGCTCAGCCCATTAGCAGGGGCTCTAATCTTCAACGGCACGATCTCAGCTGGGTACAGCCAAGTCATGCCTAGCCAACCGACAGCAAAGAACGTGTTGAAGACGAAGAGCATGACTGCTGAGATGATACCGGGTGCTGAACCGCCTTGGTTGACTTGTGACATGTAGTTCATACCTGCCAACAAAGCCATGGATCCGGACATGCCTGCTGCGCCAAATAGCATGAGCTGTCTACGGCCGAATCGTTCGATGGTGTAGACAGCGATCCAGGAGGCGAGGAAATACTCGGTTCCGTTGGCGGCGGCGAGGATCCGAGCTGTTGTTCCACCTAGACCAATGTATTCTTCATAGATGGTTGCAGCATAATAGGTAATCAGGTTGATACCGCTAATCTGCTGGAAAACCTGGTTCACATAACCAAGAACGACACGGTGGAACTGTCTTTCAGGTCCCATTGTGAAGAGATCTGCCCAACCGTGTTCTTTCATTTCGAGAACGGTGTCTTTGATCATGGTGAACTCGATGGTCACGAGTTGATCGTCAGCTGGGAGATCAGCCAGGGCTGCAATGACAGAAGTAGCTTCGGCTTCGTCGCCCTTGAGAATGAGCCACTGTGAAATGTTAGTACAAAAGCTTGAGACATTTGCGTATGTCGGACTTACCCTAGGAGATTCTGGCAGTTCCATGATGAAAATAAGCAACAGAACAGCGAAAACGATCTGGAAAGCAATAGGGAATCGCCATGATACACTGCTGGGCTCGAGGAAGGAGAATCCGAAGTCGATCCAGTAACTCAGTGCAATACCTCCCGTGATCATGGCTCCTTCGACCATAACCATCTTGCCTCGTTTCTAAAAGTCCAGTCAGAAAGATGGCCACAAAATGCCAACAAGGTTAAAGTCAATAAACTCACATGCGACTTAGACGTCTCAGACGCCCAAGTAGGAACTGTCGAAGTGTTCATACCATTTCCAAACCCAGTAATGATTCTCCCCACAATCAAATGTGCCAGGCTGAACGCAGAAGCTTGCAGAACGGCACCGACAATCATAATCGACGAGCCCAAGAAAATCATCTTCCTTCTGCCGAGGATGTCGCCGATGAAAATGGTGATGACTGCACCAACGAAACAGCCGACGTTGTAACTGGCAACGGAAATACCTTGGATGGTGGAAATGTGGGTGTTGCCTGGGTTATTTACTGTGTCGATCTCTGGGAACTGTCGGACCCAACTTCCGAGAGTGAGGAGTCCTCCCATCACACCTTGGTCGTAACCGAAGAGACTGGACGAGGGTTAGTTGGATTCTTGGTGGCTAGAGCTTTTGGTCTCGATATCCCAGAGCTATCTAGAGACATGGGAGAGGCTCGAATGTAGAGATTGCCATCGGAGGGTCAAAGAACTTACAGGAAGTCAAGACCAGCAATAATATTGATAGCCAGCGTCAGCTTCTGACCACGAAGGCCGAAGTATCTCCCGCCTCCAAACATGATGTTTGGGTGCTCCTAGCACAAGAGAAAAAACCCCTTCTTAAATATAAACTCAATGTTCAGAAGGAAAGAGGAATCAGGATGGCAACTACTCGAACGACGACAACAGGAGAAAGCGTCTGAACTATCCATCAACAAACAGATCCAGAACATTGGGACCCATCGATGTCTTATACAAAAAAAGGTGTTCGGTCAAGCAGCGCTTGTACACATTTGTATATTCCGAGAGCAGATCACCTAGTCAAGTGCGACGGAATCCCTCCTAGTACCACCCTACCTGAAAGACATGACATCGTTCCTAGTCAAGGATCCCAGGCATCGAACAAACTTCGCTCTATTCCATCACTTGAAGAACATAATCCTAGCCCTGTCTCCACAGCCATGCCTCTGGAACTGACTCGTTCGTCCATGTTCTCGCGTGCCCGTGGCGTACCAAAGTTCTGCACCCTTCTTGCGACTTTCCGGAGTACAGAGTACGTGGTACGGTGTAGAAGCCCTGAGAACAGCATATCAAATATCGGCCGTTTGACTGATATTCACATCAACCATTGCCTGTAGCAGTTTGGTGGCTTGCAACTACTACATACATCCCGTCGGGTGGTGTAAGTTTTTCGCTGGTGCTTGCCCCATCGGGCTTTGAAGGCGGGGAAATTACCCCAGCCCAGCCAAGCGCTGACCTTCTTCCCCCTTCGGATTGCCGAAACAGGAATGCCGTCTCCAGAAATTTGGGGTCTCCATTCTCGGCTACGAGAAAAGGGGGGATGCTGGGGTGCTCGGATTCCCGTGCCGTGTTGAGTCGAATGAAAACATGGGCTTGTTGTGCTGTAAGCAAGCGTTGAAATTCTGGGCTCTTGCTGCCCTGTAAGCAACATTGTTAGCCACCCGTATAAGTTACGTGAAACCATTCTTGGAGCTGAGAAACTTGGTGGACGGAGCTCTGGGTTGCCAAAGAGGGAAATCCGGACAGCAAAGAGGCCGCATTTGTAGACCTCTAATGTCACAAGAACTTGTTCCATCATTGAGACCAAGGAAACAGAGGTTGCTTGGTAACCATATCAGCAGAAGAAAAAGAGCTACCACAGTATGCAGGACTTTTGATTGTGCTATTTGCTAAGAAACAGAGTATCTAGCTAGCTCGATCACTTGTCCCATTCATATCCTCCATTTTCGTCGCTAGCTCGCGAAAAAGAAGAAGCAAGTTAGGCAAAGCTACCCATCATTTATCATCAAAAGACGACCCGACGAGCAGAACCCAAGAAACGAACATCGACTCATTGTCTGTCATCCAAATGGAGAGTTGACGGAGACGACGCCCAAATCAGGTAACCCTTTACCAGCCACCGCCTCCACTATTGTAATCATCGCCAGTAGGAGCAGCAGTAAAGCCGTCACCACCAGAAACGAAGTTATCACCACCAGAGCCGAATGTATCAGCATTGTTGGAGAAACCATTGTCACCACCTCCAAAGCCGTCACCTCCGAAACCCGCATCGCCGCTCTCCTCCTTAGGAGGTTGGATGCATTTGACTGTTCGATATCAGCATTGTTTTCTGATCGTGTATGAAAAGAACTTACTCTTGGAATGGCCCTTTTCTTGGCAATTAGAACAGGTAACTCGCGACCAATCCTTTGGCTCAGTGCATTCCTTGCTCATATGACCAACTATTGGCTCGTCAGTACGTGTTCTTTCAAGATAGACCTGAAGCAAAGCATACCTCCATCGCAGTTACGGCAGATGAGTACCTTCTCATTCGTACAGTCCTGCTTTCGATGGCCAGTCTGTCCGCAATTGTGGCAGAGCCCACCGCTGCCTCCTTGAGGGCAGTCACGGCTGAAGTGACCAACTATTGGCTCGTCAGTACGTGTTTTACGTGCGGACATTGGAGCAATACATACCCTCGCTGCATTTCTTGCACTCAACACCTTCAGCAGAGCGAGGCTCGGGGCACTCCTTGGAGCTGTGGTAATATTAGCAGAGGCATGCAGCAGCAGTGGTGGAGGTCTTACCTATGGCCAGATTTCTTGCAGTTACGGCAGGCGAACTTGTCAGGACGAGGCGTTGGGCCTGTGTATAATTAGCTGATGCTACGAAAAACAGTGAAGAGGTAAGGTACAATCGCGAACACGATGACCAGTCTCGCCACAGTTGTAACAGGAAACGGATACACGGTCCTTCTCCATCTTCTCCTCGGGGCAAGATTTCTGAGGTCCATGAGTATATGACTTCAAAAGGGTAGATTACGTATGGACAAACCTGGGTATGGCCAAGAGCATCGCAATTGCTGCACTTCGGCATCTTGCAGTCAATGGGTTGACCTGCATCAGCCAATCGCTCAAGGTTCTCATCTGGTGTTGCAGGCCAGATATCCATCTCCTTGGGAGCACGAGGCTTATCGGACCAGCGCCAGGAAATAGAATGCTTCTTGCCAAGGTTTCCTTGCAGGTCCATGTTGGTGTAAGTGGCGCTCAACTCCTTTTCGATGGCAATGAGCCAGATGGCAACCTTTTGAGTGCGGAAGGCCTCCTCGAGCTGGACGTAAGTGACATCGGGGCATGCCTTAGCATACATCTCGACAGCTTCCTTGAAATCATCTAGGTCCCGCTCGGCAACAGCTTGCTTCATCATCTCCCAAGCAACTTCGCCCGAGACATCCTTGATGTGATTTCGGTCGATCTTTCGGGGATTCTTGCAACCAACGATCTACCAATTGAATCAGACGATGAGATCATACTGGGGGGAGTAGGCTTACTTCATGTCCTTCCTCGCCGCAATTCTTGCAAATCGAGGGAGGCTTATCAGGGCAATCAGTGGCACGGTGACCGACTTATAGCACGTCAGTACATCTCTCGGCGGATGAATGTAAGCAACACATACCCTTTTCACAAACTCTGCATGTGCCTGAGATTTCACGAGGAACGGCCTCATTAGTGCACTCCTTGCTAGTGTGTCTGCAGAAGGAAAAGGTCAGCTCAAATGTCTCAGGATACTGAAAGAATATTGTATGGTAATTAGTTACGTACCCTTCCTGATTGCAATTGAAACATGGACGAGGCTTGGCTGGGTTTGGGCAGTCACCCTTCATATGTCTGCCAGACTGTCAGAATAGTTCCATAGCTACAGTGCAATTGAACAAACTTACCCAGCTTCGCCGCAATTGAAGCAGCCGCCGCCTGAAGCTCCACCTCCGCCACCGCCAGCCGAGTCACCAAAGGCTTCGCCACCGCCGAAACCATCATCACCGAATGTATCACCAGCATTGTTACCAGCATCGCCGAAGGGATCACCAGCGTTGCCAGGATCATTGAAGGTAGTAGTAGGGGCGGAGTCCCAACCACCACCGCCTCCAGCAGGTGCAGCAGTGTCCCACGACATGTTGACTTAAGCGTTCTTGGTAAGGGAAGGTTGATTTGTTTGTCTGCGGAGAGAGTGTATGGTTAGAGTAGTGATAAGACAAGACAGTTTAGTAGGAAGGTGAAGGGCGAGGAGGAAGAAAAGTGTAAAAACGTGAAGAGATTTTGCCAATCAATTGAGATCGGGGTCGCTCCAAAATGGTGGTGTATCATGAGATGGCAGAGTTGAAGAATGAGAGGTGGTAGAAGTTATAGAAGTGGTGCGTGGGACGGACGTATTTGTTGACAAGTCGTGTTGTTCAGCCCCGAAGTAAACAGACCGAGACGGGAAGCGCAACGGTAAGATTGTGGCGGGAAACACGTCGTAGAGAGCGAGACGGTCTCGTATCAGATCAAGGAGGGAGCAGAGGTGAAGGAGTGGAAGCCATGTTGGCTCTGCTGACCGAGGCCACCAAAAATCTCCACCGCAGAGAGGATGTGCGCACCCAACTGGGAGAGTGTCGCTGATGTGCCATGGAGACGGGGAAGCAACTTACAATTGACAGAGTGTACTTCTTCAATGCTTACCTCGCGAAGGACTCACGAGACAGTGTTGAAGATCTTGAAGGTAGAGGTAGATGTTGGAGGAGGAATGTTGGAGGGGCGACGGAGCGGAGGGGAGCTTTTGTAGACCGTAAGCGAGAAAGATTTGCCTGACTTCCGGTCTGGAAGGAACATGATATTCATGATATTGCCTTCCTTTCTAGCGTCATTGAGCTCATTCCTCCACCGCCTAGCTATTTACTCCGGCAGAATGGATCAAGGTGACAGGAAGACGGTTGCTTGAAGGGTCAAGATATGTATCTACCTATGTCAATACATATGTATGTAGGTAGTTAACTAGTTCAGGAAATGTCTGCGTGTATGATCAAGAAGAGATCATCAATGACAATGTGCAAGAGCAGCGATGAAGGGCCAAAGGTCTAGTCCATAAGTACAGTGAGCTAAAAGAAGCTTACACATGGCTAAGCACCCTCCACACCGTGACTCGAAGAAATTTCTTGTACTTCGAAGAGGTACACGAGATCAAGATGTTATGTATCGCCACTCCCTGGCTCCTGTCCTTCGTTGTCTAAGCATATTGCTGATATTGGGTAGATTTGCAGGACATCCTACCTCTTCCGAAGAGGGCTTCACCGACACAACATCGACGAGCGGCAGCTGGAACGAGAGGAGGGATGGAAAGATTAAGGCAGATCAATGCGACGCTGAAGGACACAGCATATAGACAAGGCACTAGAAGTAGCTACGACATAATAGCGAGCATACGGCAGTTCGCCCCAGTCGTCAGAAAGATCGCAAGCAGCAGAAACACAATCGATAGAGCCGCTCCCAAGGACGGCGCTGTCTACACGAAGCAGGCAGCCAATTCGATACCCGCAGACATATGAATCATACTTTGAATGCATGCGCTGCTGTTACGACAGGAGAAACATTAGTGGCCATGTACTTAAAGCACAGTAGGGCAAATTATATTTTCTGGGACGGCAAGAGTAGTCTGGTACCCGAAGCAAGATCGAAAGATGGGTCATGGCATGAGCAAGAGGATACACTCCGGCCGCCCGAATTTGCAGGCGTGGTTCTAGTTTCCATCTCTTGGAAAGTAGAGTGGCATACCCAAGTCCTGTAAGCAAGTGCTCAGGCTCTTCTTGTTTGCAGGAAAAGACCGACGGGAAAGAGCCTTAAGTTTGATTTGAAGCACGAAGCTCCCAAGGCTAGCAAGCGCAAATACCCAGTATCACTATGACGACTCAAGCGAGCTGGAGCAAGTAATAGAGGTCTAGACCCTTATTGCCCCTAAATTTCTCATCTTTGTGAAGAGAATGTGCTGAAGAGAGCACGAGGACAACATTCCTTGGTGCGGAATTCCTCCAATCCCCAGCGACGAAACCTGGGAAGGTTCAGAGATGAAAGAATGAAAAACGGGATTATCCTTGAGTGCCCACAGATATTCCCAAGTTGATGATGGACCCCACTGTACATCTTCCTCTCCGTGAATGTCAGTCAAGGAGATCTTGTGGCGTCAACCGGACTAGAAAGTCCCAGCATAGCTTGCTGAACATCATGCCCTGGACCGTATACAGAATTGCGAGTTGTTCAAATTACAGGGGGATTCTGTACAAGAAAAGTGGTTCTCAACCTCCATATATAAGAAAGAAAATGGTGGAGTACAAAGCTCGATATGCTTGAGATGGCTCTTTCATTTCGTGTTTTTGAATATATTATAGTATAGATGAACGGACTTGGATAGGGCGACAGAGAGGGACCTGCCGCCGAATGTGTCTGCATCTTAGAGTGGAGGAACCTCCTTGGGCTCCTCCAGCGCGCCGACAAAATTTGAAAAGATCCTCCAGAAAGGGTGCGTGCCAAACACCAGAGGAGAAAGCATGGAAATCGCATGTCTAGAATAGTGGCAAGCCCCATTGCCATGCTCTGGCAGCCTCAACTCCCCAGCTTTTTGCAGTGGAGAACAGAACCACATCCTCCCTATCACAGTTGCAAGTTGACTTGAGGAGAGAAAGGTCCTGAAGAAGTGTCGTCAATTTTACCACAGAATCACAGGGAAGTGCTAAGCTAATAGCTCAGCCAGTTACATTTCGAGTCTTCTATCAAGCTCCATTTTTTGTGGCTCGAGCGCCTTCAAGGTCCGCCTGTGGAAGCTTTCATCCACCAACAAGCACGCTACGGCCACCTTACAAATTAAAAATGTCGCGGGGTATTTGGCCCCGAGAAGAAGGAGCTTTAACAAAAGTCCCCCTGGTACTGTATGATCTTCCTTGTGAACTATTGGACAAGAAAGGACAAGAAAGCTTGACATCATCACTACTGGACATTTCAGCGAGCATATCTCCAACGTCCTGGGCCGTGGGGATGACTCCTCCCCGTGTTCTCAAAGTCTTGTCTACTGCTGTTCCCCTGCAGCTTTCAGAGAGCTCTCCACTCTTGGGAACTGACAGGCAGAATGACCCCGCAATCCCAATTGCGCCATAGGATATAAAAGTAAGTTCTTCTCCTCTTTCTACAATTTTTTTCTTTGTAAACAATTCCATTATCCAATTTCAACCTCCAGTCAATATATACCCAATTTTCAAGATGTCTCCTCCAGAAGGTCTCCCAAAGATGCAATACAGATTCCTTGGCCGCTCAGGTCTACAGGTTTCTGCCATTTCACTGGGAGGATGGCTCACATACGGTGGCCACGTTGAGAGCGGTAAGTAACATGAAGATTCTGGAGAACTAAAAACTAATTCCGAGAAGACAACACTTTTGCCTGTATGAAGGCAGCATACGATGTTGGGATCAACTTCTTCGATTGTGCTGAGGGGTACAGCGGGGGAGAGTCCGAGCGCGTGATGGGCCAGGCGATCAAGAAGTTTGGCTGGAAACGCAACGATCTTGTTATTTCCACCAAGGTACGACTTCTCTTCTTCTCTCAGAACCCTTAAGATCCTCAATTGACCATTTGCAGATCAATTGGGGAGCATCTCACGGCGAGAACCCAGTCAACAACGTCGGCCTGTCACGAAAGCACATCATCGAAGGCACGAACAACGCCCTCGAGCGTCTCGGTCTCGAATACGTCGATTTGATCTACGCGCATCGCCCAGACCGCAACACCCCTATCGAAGAGACAGTCCGCGCATTCAACCACCTGATAAACACCGGCAAGGCATTCTACTGGGGCACATCCGAGTGGAACGCAGACGAGATCGCAACAGCATGGCGCTATGCCGACAAGCTGAACCTGATCGGCCCGGTCATGGAACAGCCCCAATACAACATGCTCGCACGCACAAAAGTCGAGACTGAGTTCGCACACTTGTACGAAGAGACGGGATTGGGACTCACCATCTTCTCGCCTCTCAAGATCGGTATCCTGACCGGAAAGTACAACGACGGCATTCCCAAGGACTCCCGCCTAGGAAGCAGCAACGACCCATTCGTCATCGGCATGAACAAGCGTTTCGGTGACGAGAGCTGGAAGAAGGATATTGAGATTGTTGCGAAGCTGAAGCCTGTTGCTGAGAAGTTGGGCATTACACAAGCTTCGCTGGCTATGGCTTGGGTGCTCAAGAACAAGAATGTTAGTTCTGCTATTACAGGCGCGAGTCGCCCAGAGCAGATTTACGATAGTGTTAAGTCTTTGGAGGCGATTGAGAAATTGACGCCTGAGATCATGGCTGAGATTGATGAGATTTTGGGGAACAAGCCTGCTGAGATGATTAGACGGTTCAACTAGATACACGATGTTGTAGAGTAACAAATTTATATTCAAGCTGTTCTTTACAATACATTCTGTGTACTTTTAACATCGAATTCGATGGTTGATTCGATGCTCATGGCTTATTCCCAAGCGGATCAAGATCCTCCCCGAATCGCTGCTTTACTTATTCTGTATCTCCTCACAAACACTCTTGACAAGTTCAGTATCCCATATTCTACCGTTAAGCATGCCAGTCCGTGCAAGTAAGCAAGTCCGCCCCAGCACTAGCTCCACAACACCTCGCATCTCTCCACCCGTCTCAATCCCGCTCTAATCCCGCTCCAATCCCGCCGCTACCACACCTGCCTCCCTCATCCAGATTCTCCTACTGCTCAACCCTCAAACTCCGCGTGAGTCACTTTACACCACTGTAGATCTGTGGACATACATAGTATGCTATCTCGAAGTCTAGGAACGATTCGATGGAGCCAGCGCTGGTATATCGTCCGGGCCCGGAAATGAGCTAGTGAAAAGGGGGGAGACTTCGCTAAGCGAGGATGTTTGTTTTCTTCCGGCTTGAGAACTGGATGAGTTAGTTGGATGATGGCAGTAGGGTTTTGTTGTGAGAGGGATGTTTGATGAGAAATCTAGGTAGCTACAAGGACTGGACGTAGAGTCGAACTCTGCACGCCACAAAGCTCAGAGTTCTTGAGCCATCAGTCGTGAATAAGTATTCCGTTTTGCAGGAGTTACTTCGAGAGAACACAGTACCAGAAAAAGGGGATTGAAGCAGTCCTTTCAAGCCGAACGTAAGTCTTGATGGGTGGAAAGAATGGGCATGGTGGCACTGCAACAGAAGATTGGAAAGGTCGGGAGAGGTATCAGTAGGCACTAAGCAATTGCTGTTTATGTTTCTATTCCGCTAATGCCGAGGTGACGATTTGATTGAAGCTATATCCAGTGGTGAGTGGATTTAGGAAATAGCATGGTTATTTCCCGGGTCCTCCTTCTAAATCTGGATTTACAAAGAAGGTGTCCGTAGCATCTAAGACTCTTTCTGTATTCTGAGATTACCGTAACCATGATTTTGTTGTTACATTTTGTAGTCACCGTATGTCGTTCCGTGTCCAAACCCAGCGCCTAGCTAACTTTCATCAATATGTACCTTAACATTGTTTCCAGTATGTACTCCAATATGCCCGTTCCCATATGCCCCATACCAGATATCAAATCTCGGATACCCAACCCCATGTGATATCATAAAATATGTCACATCTACTCTGTAGATCTATTCCGAGGCCGAGCAGTCACAGCTGGCGTCGGCCTTGTCATTTCCAAATCGTCCCAAGTCTCATTTCGGCCATTATTTCCATTCAAATTCGCATTCCTGTTCGTCTCTTCACGATAGCCCGGCGGATCCTGACCATGCGTCGGCACCGGCCTCGCGATCGTATCCATCTCCACCGCCTGCCCACCCCTCTCCTCATCACCCTCCCTACTCCTAACCTGCCTCACAGCAACCCCATCACTACTCCTCAAACTCGGCGGTTTATCCCCAGGTATATACGGCGGCGGCGCTTCCCCTAACTCATCCAACCCCTCCGTCCTCTCATCCACACCTCTTCTCTCCCCAACGCCAGGGCCCAAACCACCAGCGTGAGCCCTCCGCATCGCACCCCTCCCCATTCCGAATCGATTTCGTAACCCTTCAACATCTTGTGCGAGCGCGCGCTGCGAGTTGGAGCGCATGATGGCTGCTTTTTGTTTCTTGCGCTTGCCGATGTAGAGCATGGTTATTACGAAGAGGATGACGACGATGGCGACGATTATGAAGTAGTAGTTGAACATGCCACTGGTATTGCGACCGTTGTTGGTGTCGTCTATTGGAGTTGTGGAAGGGCCATTGCTTTGCGTTGGTGAGGGAGAGCTATCGAAGGTCGATGGGGGGGAGGTTGGTGTTTGTGTTTCGAGGGTACTCGGACTTGAACTCGAGGATGCGGGTTCTGCGATCTGTGCGAGAGAGGAGGAGGGGAGGATTGCGGAGAGGAAGAGAACTGCGGAGGATAGATGGAGGGAGCGAGTGCATAGGCAACTCGTCCTCCTGCTCGAAGCCATGCTATTGATATTTATTCAAATGATTTTCGTAAAGTAAATGTAGTAGAAAAGGCGGGATGAGAAGATAATAAAGTAGGTAAAGCTCGATCCCAGTGCTATGGGTCGGTCTTGGAGAGCTTCATTGACGTTTCGTCATGCCCATGGGGAAGATGGCGAGTCGAAGATCCGGTCCAGACTGTTTGAAGTGAAGCAGAAACAAAAACCGGGATGGGAAGAAAGGAAGTAGGAGGATGATGAGTAGGAAAGGAGGTTACCATTACAGACGGGTAAGAATGAATCAACCTAGGGAAATAATGTTCTTGATTATTTATCAGCACGGCACTTTCGTTGGCTCGTCGTCATTCGATCATTGGAGAGCCCCAACTCGGATGTGCCGGAATGGCAAAAGCTTGAGGGAAATGATTGTCGCTCATTCGACGGAATGAGTACATCCCTGTAGATTTCTGACTTTGTTTGCGACCGTCGACGTTTACCGAGCTAAAGGCTGCCGCTTCAGCCTTCTAGAATCACAAGACAACAAACCTCAGCCTCGACTTCGACTTGGCCAGGGTATACCAAAATTCCACTCCGAACTATCTGCATACTAAAGGGTCAAGATGCCGAGAGCTATCAGAGGTCAGTAGAATCCTCCAAAGCCCCTTGCCTGGGGTGCAAAGACCGCCTTTGTCTTTCAAAACTTAAGTTATCAGGTGTCCTAGTAGAGTGCGACCCATCTATCAAGTCCATCATTATGAAGATAGATGCCCAAGACCACGCTTTCATCGTCGAGGAGCTGGATGACCAAACTTTGGTGATCAAGGAGAATATGCTTTCGATTCTGAAACAGAAACTGGATGATGTTCGTGATGCTATCCTTTGTACGCTGCGTGGCAAGACTGACATAAACAGATTCTGAGAGAGACTCAAGCTGTCGCCGATGAATCAGATATGGACTAGAGGTTCAATCAGGGACTGTGGGGAGTTGAAAGCTGAGGAAGGGCGGTCTTGATTTTGGCGTGGCGTTACGGGCACGGAAATAGGAAATGAGTGTGAAAGTAAGGCGTTAGGCAGGAAGCTTGCGTTAAATCACAATGCCTGGTTTAGGAAGTTACTACACTTTGACTCGCGAACATCTTCATACGTTTTCAAGACGAATGTCTCCGAGCAAGTTGATCCAGAAGTACATGGGATTTACGGGTCCTCGTCCATTTCTTGGTATATCTATAACCTTGATACCTTGAGTCGGCTCTCATATTGTACACTTTATACATATTCTACACTCTTGTGTCTACGCTTCTGGCGATGTGGATGTAGAGGTTGTCTTTGAGGGTGTCTCCGCTGCTTCAGCACCTGGCATAGGTAGAGGATCTTTCCTTCTCGGTCTCTTCAGTTCCGCCAAAGTCACACCATCCAACTTTGTGATTCCTACAACCGGTGGATCTCCCTTCTTCACAAACTCGTACATTCCTGAATTCCAAATGTCAGCAGTTGTGATGAGAGAGCGCAGTAGGAAGAGCTAACCCGGCATCTTGTTTCCAGCTATCCGGAATGCATCTCTTGCTACTTGCTCGTGGATATCTCCCTTCAACTCGAAAATGACTTTGCTAACAGCAATTCTCGACGCCCAATGATCAAAGCTTCCCTTTCCTTTACCCATACGGACCTGGAAATATATTAGACTCAGGCTTTCTCCAGTCCAAACAGAGCACAGCATACCTCATTACCACTGCTATACACACCGATGCTAGCACAAACTCTCTTGTACAGCCGATAACGCATTCCCTTTAGTCGAACCTTTATAGCATCCTCCCCAATCTTTAATTGTGATGCGCTGACTCTGCGATGGTGATCTGCCATCCTTAAACCGTAGTCACCCCATACCATCGTTGTTCCTCTTGCTGACCCTCCTGTTGGCACACGGGGGCGACCTTTCCGTGAGCGTTTCTTCTCTGGCATCGTTGGGAGCAGCCAATTCCCTGGGCGGGTTGTTGTACTCGAAAAAGGACGACTGGAGGCATTTTGTGATGCAGCTGTTTTATTTGAAGAGGCAAGCAACGCCGTGCTGAGCGGCCGTAAAGGCGTCGAGGTTATCGAGAGCCGGTCGAAATGAGCTGTTAAGCTCGAAACATTTCGGAGCTTCATGGTTGTGATTTGACTTGACTTCTGGAGTGAAGCTCTCAATAAAGAATTCTTGGGACAGCTAGATGTTGATGCCTCGCTTTTGCCTGATAGTTCGGGCCAAAATCAATTAAGCTGCCTGATGCACGGGCGCGGTCGCGCTTTCTCGTGTAATCAGTCGCGTCAAGGCATCATCAACTTCGAGCCAAAATCTTTTGATAACAGTTCCTCCACAACGCGATGGTAATTTGACCCACGAGCGCATATTTGTACTGGTACCAACGTTGGAGTTTTGACTTCGACCCACATTGTCAATATGCCTGCGGATATTCGGAGCTTTTTTGGAGGCAAGACTGCCACGCCTATTCGTGAGAAGGAGACCAAGAAGGAGGAGGATTCCAAGAAGAAGAGAAGCAGTCAGTTCTAAAGCTCGATTAAGGATGTTGACCTACTAACATACTATAGAAAGCCGAAAAGTCATTGAAGATAGTGACGATGAGGAAGAGCCGTATGGATCAAACTTCCTTACTAGGAAATCCACAAGTTAACAGTAGCAGACCCAAGAAAGCAACTCCGAAACCAGCGGCGAAGAAAGCTGTGTTAGTAGCTCAGAATGATTCATTTATAGCCCGCTAATATCCTTTTTAGAAAGAAGGAATCTCCAAAGGGCGAAGAAACCAGCACAGCAGACTATTTCGCCTCCAGCACAAAGCCGAAATCCAAATCTACTCCTGTGAAGTCGAAGGCAGCCCCAAAAGTCGAAAATGGAGGCCGTTCATCTGCGCGGAAGAAGACGACGACAACATCATACAGTGAACTAAAGGATGGTGACGAGTTTGCTTTCTTGGACGATGGTGACGATGCTTCAGACGACATATTTGCTGCAGATGTCAAAAAATCGGGCAAACGGAAGGATGATGGATATGTTGAGATAGACAGTGACGACGAGCCTGTCATTCAGCCGAAGAGGACGACCACGAAGAGCAAGCAATCTCCAGCCAAGAAGAAGGGGGAAGATGTCGAGATGAAGGATGCAGACTCATTGGTCATGGTGGATGACAGCGACGACGCTATGGTGATCGATAAGTCAGCGCCAATGGCTGGGAGTAAAAAGAGGAAATCCGTGGATCTAGAATCAGACTCGGAAGAAGATGATATTGTGCCTGCCAATAAAGCTTCTAAGGGTAAATCCGCGAAACAACCTCCTGCGAAGAAAGCCCGAGCTCCTAAAAAGACCAAGGAGCCAGAGCCAGAGAGTGCGGCATTACAGGCCATCCTTGACAGTATTCCAACCGTTCGAGCACCTACACCACCTCCGAAAGACCCAGAAGTCAAATTTGACTGGAGAAAGGGTGGTGCCGCCGGTGGTGGAAATGCAGGACCTCCACCAGCCGCTGGATCGAAAGACATCCCCACGGGCGAAGAGAATTGTCTAGCAGGTATGACCTTCGTCTTCACAGGACTTCTCGAAACTCTCTCGAGAGAGGAAGGACAAGAGCTTGTCAAACGCTATGGAGGCAAAGTCACCACCGCTCCAAGTAGCAAGACAAGTTTCGTTGTACTGGGGAATGATGCTGGGCCAAGCAAGCTCCGAAAAATTCAGGATATGAAGATCAAGACGATCAATGAAGATGGTCTGTTCGCACTCATTAGTAAATTGCCAGCGAATGGGGGAGATGGAAAGGCTGCGGAGAAGAATATGGAAAAGAAGAAGGCAGAAATGGAAAGGATCAAGAAGGAAGCAGAGGAGATGGAGAGAGAAGAGAAGAGGAAGGCCGCCGAAGCCGAAAAGGCAGAAAAGGAGGCCCAGAAGCTCGCCAAGTTGAAGGGAACGCAAGCGGCTGCTCCTGTACGCAAGATCGACCCAAGTTCGCAACTGTGGACGACCAAGTACGCACCAACTTCTCTCAACCAGATTTGTGGCAACAAAGCTGCCGTTGAGAGAATTGGAGAATGGCTGAGAGGATGGCCAAAAGCCCACAAGTACAATTTCCAACAGAAGGGCCCCGACGGACTTGGTGGATACCGAGCGATTATTATTCATGGTCCTCCTGGCATTGGAAAAACAACCGCTGCACATCTGGCTGCCAAATTGTCTGGTTACGACATCATCGAAAGCAATGCAAGCGACACTCGAAGTAAGAAAATGGTCGAAGCTGGGCTTCACGAAGTGCTAAATAATACCTCCCTTCGAGGGTACTTTGCTGGAGACGGTAAAGATGTCGATATTCAGAAGAAGAAGATCGTTCTTATCATGGATGAGGTTGACGGAATGTCAGCTGGAGACCGTGGAGGGGTGGGAGCTCTCGCAAAGGTGTGCAAGACAACCGATATCCCCATGATCTTGATCTGCAACGAAAGAAAGCTACAAAAGATGAAGCCATTCGACTTTGTCACCTACGATATGCCATTCCGACGACCAACCAACGACCAAGTGAAGTCGCGAATTGCCACCATTTGTCACAGAGAAGGTCTGAAATTGCCCATGCCGGTCATCGAGGCGCTCATTGAGGGAAGCAACAAGGACATTCGGCAAATCATCAACATGATATCCACGGCAAAACTCGATCAAACTGCCATGGACTTCGACCAGAGTAAGGCTATGTCAAAAGCTTGGGAGAAGCATGTTGTTCTGAAACCATGGGATATTTGTCACAAACTACTGGGCGGTGGCATGTTCGCTGCCTCCAGCAAAGCCACACTTAACGACAAGATCGAGCTCTACTTCAACGATCATGAATTCAGTTATTTGATGATTCAAGAGAATTACCTGAGCACCAAGCCTACGCTAGCTTCTAATCTCAGTCCCCGAGAAGCACGACTCAAGGCATTACAGCTTGCGGACCAAGCAGCAGAAAGCATAAGCGACGGCGACTTGGTAGACAGAATGATTCATGGTTCGCAACAGCAATGGAGTTTGATGCCAACACACGCTGTTTTCAGTGCTGTCAGACCTGCCTCCTTCGCAGCTGGACTCATGACTGGCCAGACTGCCTTCACTAAATGGTTGGGTAACAACAGTAAGCTCGGAAAGCTTAGCCGATTTGTGAAGGAGATTCAGTCGCACATGCGACTGCGAACATCTGGAGATCGCCATGAAATTCGGCAGCAGTACCTCCCTGTGCTCTGGACTCAAATGATCAAAAGACTCGAGGTTGAGGGCAAGGATTGTGTCGAAGAGGTCATTGACTTAATGGACAGCTACTTTCTCACCAGGGATGACTTTGACAATATCATGGAGCTTGGCCTGGGGCCTCAAGATCAGGAGCGAGTCCATCTGGAGACCCAGACTAAAGCTTCGTTCACTAGACAGTGAGTACAACATACTCTTCTCATGACAGCATTTACTAAAATGACTAGGTACAATGCACGGACTCATCCTCTGCCATTCATGAAAGCAAGCAATGTAATGGCACCTGCCAAAGCAACGAAGCAAGCACCAGATCTGGAGGAGGCCTTTGAAGAGGAGGTAGACGAAGTCGAAGTCGCCGAAGTCAAAGATGATGACGATGAAGTCGATTTGAAGAAAGACAAGTATATCAAGCAACCAAAGGCCAAGAAGGCATCTGCAAAGAAAGCAGCACCAAAGAAGACGGCTGCGAAGAAGGATGATGATGACGAAGAGGATTCCGAGGAAGACGTCAAGCCTAAGAAAGCAAAGGCCAAACCGAAGGCGAAGCCCGCAGCGAAGGGAAAGGGAAAGAAGTGACATATTTTGTCATTGTATGACTACATTGGCATTAATACGGCCGGCGTATAGCGGGAGTGATTTAGGGATTCTATTGTAATGGTAGCGATAGGACTGGAGTGGAAGAATACTTGTGATATTTCCATCTACGCTCTCTTGTGATCCGACGGTGATATACGCAGCCCCTTCTTTCTTCGGCAGCACTGGATCGGCCCGGTGGTAGTACCACCTGATACAGTACCTAGATTGGCAAGGCATAATATTTCCGTCGCATTGCAATTCTCAACGGTTTGGGGCTCTTTCTACTGCTTCCACTGATCATGTCTTTGTATGTTGTAATTTCTTTGCGCGTCCTTTTGGGCACAGACAATTTCAGTAGCTCCGGAGTCTGCACAGTCAGGATTGTGCCTTTCAGAGAACAACGCACGAGCACTATGAAGTAGTGATCATTTGAATTTGTTGTTCTCCATGACATCAATGATTGTATCGCAACATGATTGTCCCGGTGGTCAACGAGAGATGTACTAATAATAAATCCGGGTGTCCTTTCCACCCATTCTACTTCATCATTTATCAAGCCGGCCAGAACCTTGATCAATATATAATTCCGAGTGCTTGAACAGCCTAGCATAGAACAGCATCCACTCTATTCTCAAACCTCTCTCACACTACACAATGGCTGATCACCTCCCTCGTCTCGCAAGCGCAACGGAGTACATCGAAACGACTCGATTGATTCTGCGAAGTTTTAATTCAAGCCGGTGATCCAGAGATTTGTGTGCAATTGAACAGATCTATCACGATCCCAATAACAACGCTTTTGATGCCGAGGACGCATCTTGGCTGGGAGGTGAAGAACTCCTCGAAGATATCTGCGGATGCTTGAAAATGGGCAGGTCAAATTTTATGATCGTTCTCAAAATTGATGAGCCAAGTCCTGCTATGGAGGTGGACGACGGAGAGCTGATTGGAGTCATAGAGGTCGGTAGTACAGATCGAAGATGTAGCCCCGTGGGCGGCTGCATACACTGGAAGCACGTTGGACAGGGTTACGGGACAGAAGCTTTCCAAACAGTTTTCACGCATGCTTTCGAGTCTCTTGGCCACAGGGAATTATTTCTTGAAACGAAGGCCACCAATTTGCCTTTCCAAGCTATGATGAAGAGACTCGGTCTTACGAATCTGCAAAGACCAGGATTCCAGTGGACGGAATACGATACTCTAGAAGCAAGTGTAACTTACACTTTTGACCAGGCAACTTGAAATGCAGCCAGACTGCTGACTGAGGGCTGCCCTCAACGCCTCAATTTCGCTAGTGCCGTTTCTATGGAACTGTCGGTCTGTTGACTTTGCTTTGACCTGCTATGCCTTCGAACTTATTATTCTCTGTCCCCGAATTGGAATGCTTTTCAGCGTGCTGAAGCACCTCATCATGAATTTATAATGCCCCAGTTCGTATCAAAATGGTCGGCTTGTGTGGCCTGTTTTAAACATGTCATGTTTATTTCACTGCAAGTGTTGTCTTACTTACTGCAAGATTGTGCGCAGATGTGATGTGTACCTGCATAATTACGCTGCATCACCACATAAAATGCAGGAACCCGGGCGAAGTCCAGCAAGTCCTGCACTTTGGGAGAGCAAGAGTTGAAAATCGACTTTCGGTCATGATTCAGAGTCAATCGAATTCCGTTTGCATCTTTATGGTGGCTGGGGTCTACAATGTGCGCATTTCTCGTTACAAGTCTTTATCTGGCACGTCGCATTCCAACATGTCAAAGACTCGTGAGAATCACGACAAGGGGAATATGTCTTGGCAGCTCAGTTGTGGCTTTGAAAATGGGTTTCATTGTTCCTACCAGCCACCTTCGAAGTGATCATGGTGTGACTGTAAGCTTGCCCAAGTGGATGCAGAGGTCACTGGTTCATGGGTCGTTGCTCGGCCTACACCCCCTTACAACGTTCTTGATTACCCTCGTTAACTCTGCCGTTATTCTTTGTTTTCGTCGGTGTTGGAATTGAGGATCGTGGTGTTCCTACATGGGCGTCGCACGCTGAGGTTGCGCCCTGATGAAAGGAATGCGACACGATACCCGACATTCCTCAACCGCACCACATATTACCCACAATCCCTATGTTCCAGCCCCTTTCAGAATTGCAGACATTGGGATGGCTGGTCAAAGGACCGTTCCTTTGTTTGTTCGATGAGCCAATCATCGTCTATCACGTGTGGGGTAGATCCCTCCTTTCAGAGACATCCGCATTCCAGACCCCATTGTAGGAGGAATAGTGCACTATATCGCAGGTAAGCTGGTAGCACTTCGATGGACCCAGTATTTGCATAAGTATCTCATCTCAGACAGTTCCGTAGGTTCGCTGTCTCAGACCTCGAAGCAGGCTCCTCATCGTCCATAGAATATCTCATCTCTGACCCATACTTGACAAGACATCGGGATATACTTTGAAACCCAACCTCTCATTCTCCTCAGCCTGACTCAATATGTCATTCTCCGCCGTTGCCTCCTCCTCGGTCGACAAGGCCCGCGTCACATTTGTGCAAGGCTACGAGGAGCTCGGCAGTGATTTCTTTGACCAGTTTCTTACTTACAGCCCTGCCGACGCTGCGACTGATGACTACCCTCTACCAGAATCAACCTTAATGAAAAGACCAGAAAGCGACTTCGAGTCTGCATCTTTGAGCTCCACTGAAGGCGGAAACAAGACTCTTGTTGCCCATAAGGATTCACGGCAAGGCAGAACTGGGGCGATGGAAGAGCGACCAGTAGCCTCATACTCAGCATCAATCAACCGATTCTACACATCAGACAGAGCCGCAATCTCTGACAGCGAACTACTCAGCCTCGAAGGCATCTACTTAGATTCTCCTCGTCTCCCCGCGCACAGCCAAACATCTCTGCCGTCGTCTCCAACCAAAGGCCAAGTACCTACACTGCGAAGAAAGAACCGCATTGTTGAGTCTTTGTCGAAAACCTTCAAAAGAGGAGCCTCGAACCTCGATAAAAGCGCACTTCGAAGTCCTATCAGAAAAGCAAAGTCGAATTCCGCAATGATCCGAACGAATCATCAACACAACAGCAGCTTCGACCTGTGGGGACAGCAGTTCGATTTGGACGGTGCAGATTTCAGTTTCGATTTCGAGCAGAATGATATGCCTCTTTCACCACCATCATCTACCAGAGCGCCAGATGGGCTCCAATTCTCGAACACCATTGACCCTCAGAAAGGAGAGCTTCTCAATGGGATGTCGTACAAACATGCTTTGACACAGAACACGGCTCGTCCGACGCCATACGACACGCCACTTTCGACTCCGACATTAGACCGCTTTCCGTCGCGGCAGACGAGTCAACAACTACGTTTAGACAGTGCACTGTTCCCAGTTACGCCTCAAGCTCCAAATGCTTCCTCGTCCTGGTCACAATTGCCAGGCTCTCCTGACTTCAACACATACGGGAACTCGACGATCTATCCCGAAATAGACCCTCCAATATGGTGGAATCATGCTGCTACCACACCTATGGCACAGCCATCACCCAATAACTTTCAAACCGGTCCTCAACGAGCAACCAAAAGCCTCGCATCGCAGCTGCAGAACGATCTCGCGTTCAACAACAACGATATTGAATACAATGCTTCAGGCATGCCGAACGGGCTTATGATCCAGATGCCCGACACTTCCGCCCAGCAATCCTTCGTCTTGGGTACTCCGCCCATGCTCCCGCCGCAGGGCTATTTCAGCTCTCACTCTCAGCCGCACCCACACCAGCACCTTCATCACCAACAGCACCACCAACGTGCAAACCACAACCGACAGGCATCTTACCACGCCCAGTCGAGACATCCACATCCATCCACCCCCGTACGTAAGAGTCGTTCAGCATCCAGCGATTCCGAATCACCCTCACCCAACTGCTCAACGCCGGCAGGCTTCCACGTCCGGAAGCGAAAGACGCCCAAATCAAATAAGCAATCGACACCCAGGACACCGAATACAGGCAGCGTTGACTTTGTCAACTACACGCCCAGTGACAGCAGGAAGATCCTGACGGGTGTTGCGCCGAGTGGCTCCTCCAAGACGAAGGCGAGGAGGGAGAAGGAGGCTCTTGACAAGAGGAGGAAATTGTCTCAGGCTGCGCTGAGAGCTGTCAGGGCGGCTGGTGGCGACGTCGATAGCCTCGTCGAACAGGGTCTTTTCGTTTGAGCGTTCCTTTCGTCGTTCTTTTCTTGCTATATTGCATGGATACCAATTTCTAATATCGTTTCGGGATCTGGGAAGGCTGGATCGAGCTTGTAAGCAGAATTAGGATATACTTAATCAAATAGAATTAGTTACAGACAGTCTTCATACCGTTGTTCATTGCACTCATGTGTAGTGAAGATGAGTCAGTCGAAACGATTTTGCTGGCCAGGTAAAGTCCTAATGTTTCTGCAGAATATGAAGCAAGTTCAACTCCTTGTCCCTAGTCACCCTTTCAGTCCTTTCAACTCGACTTCCGAGTTCGTAAAGGAGCTTCTGCTTGCAACATTTGACACCAAGACCTGCTTTCATATCACAGCCGAATTCATTTGTCAACAATGAACATTCCCCGGCTGCCAGCAAAATCGTGAGCGTCGTTGATTTTCACTTCTTTAAAGTTGTCATCGTGTGTTTCAAACCCCTGTCAATCATCACTCAAAATGAACTTTCGGAAAGCTGTCAGCACCGTCAACTCCCTAACCCTGCATACGGTACCGCTGCCAAGCAGGTTGAGTTGTATTGACCCCAGAGAAACCCGCCCGGAGCATCCTAACAATCCGCTGATGACATCGAGAATCGTCACTCGTCAGCCTTACGGCACAAGGCAAAGACCGCCTGCATCGGGCCTCAAAACCTACACCCCATGATTTCAAAACAACGAAGTGAAGAAAAATTCATTCGATGTCGAGAGACCAAGCCCCCTTGCTGGGCTATTTTGAGACTTGCGGCTGGAAAGCGTGGAGATGATTAGCGCAAGGGTTTTGGGGGCCTTTCTTGGCCAGGGCTGAGAATCGGGTTCATCTGATCCTCAGCACCGAGATGGTGTCTCCGTCATCTCTTTTCACTTCACCTTCGTTCTGCGTGTATCGACAGATGGCTTCATCTCACGATTTGTATTTCATCTGACCGCATTTGTTGTTGTTTGATCTGCGACGTTGAAGCGCGTATGCGAATCAGCCTTACCGCGGAGCCTTCCCTGGCGCGCGAACCAACAAGCAGTACTGTGCCGCATTTGCAGACGTCGAGCGACGGTGATACAATCTGGACACAGTGCAGAGTCATACGGAAGGGCGGTGTCGTGGAGGAACCATATCAAGCACTGGGATAGGCGTTGAGAGATATTCAGGCTTCCCTCCAGGGCTGGTAGTCAGTCGCTGGCAGGTTCAGGTGCGCGGGGCGATTGGATTGCGCTGGGTGAGCCAAGATTCGAATCCTTCGAGACATAGTGGTGTTCTTACAGTGCTGCCTGTTCTGATATCTTCTTAGCAGTTCTTACGTTCGTTACAAGTTCGCATCATTCGTTGCCTTGAATATATCGAGAGCGGGGGGCAATAGTACACCTACGTTAGGGCATGGCCAATTCTGGTTATGGCGATGGCTACCCCTACCCGTGGGGCGGTGACAGTCCCAGGAGACCTGACTTGAGGCATCAGGGCTCGTCCATATCGGATATTAGTTCATTGGGCGGTTATCAGCCTGATCATCGAGATTCCGTGGTCTCGCTACCTTCACCGACTTCAGAGCACCCCAGATCACTATCGAGAGATGAAGTGGACATCAGTCGGGTTCAGATATCGTCGGGCAGGAATTCGGGGATTGGATCGCCTGCTGAAGGATCTAGAAGCCATAGCAGATTGTCGGAAGTGCTACCGGAGACACTACGGGTCGGCACGCCCTCCCCTACCGTTAGATCGGGATTCAATATGTTTCGAAGTTCGCAGTCTTATGAGCCCATATCTAGTCCGAACGTGGGACCAAGCAAGTCTACGAGAGCTTCGAGGCGGTTTTCGAGCAGAAGGACTGGTTCGAGTAGTTCTTTGCTCAATACGAAACATGGCACGATTCACGAGGAAGAGATCGATATGAGCTTGTTGGGAGCTGCAATGCCCATGGGTATGGCTAGTCACAAAACAGCTTATGCCTCCGTAGATGAAGAGGATCCTGAAGCAACCGTTCTCTCCCCGATGGGTTTCGACGTCTCGTCATTTCTTGGGCCTCCTCAAAATGAGCAGCAACTCCGGGAAGTCAATCGCCAAGAAGCTGCTGGCATTCTTACTGGAGGCTTAGGTGCTGGATGGAAGCCAGATACTACCATCAGGAGCACGGATCTGTATGCGAATGCACCTGTAACTCCGAAGACACCAGGAGGTTTATCGCGGGGGATGTCATTCCGAAGTCCTTCGTTCAAACGAAATCCAGGTCTGACAAGGAAGCAAACGGTGCGCGAACTAGGTCAGATTGAAGCGAATAAGCGTGGAGAGATTATTGAGGTCATCGTGGAAGAACCGACTGTTGACATCAGCTCGTTCGCTGGTGACAGTTCTGCGTCGATCAATTTTGACCAGATCGAGAACCAGACAGGAACACGTAAAAACACCGTCCCCATCGCGACTGTGGAAGTCTTCTATCCACAAGATAATTGGAAGCCATTTTCGATGCGATGGCCATACATAAGTGGGCTTATTGTAATTTCTGTCGTCCTAGCAGGCGCGCAGGAATATCTGCTTCAGAGGGGAGCAATTGTTACATTTACATCCGCGCAAGAACTTAGCACGTGGAGTTACTTCACGTTCAAATATCTTCCGACCTTGGTTGCTGTCTCGTTCGGTGTTCTGTGGCAGGTGACAGATTTTGAGGTTAAGCGGTTGGAAGCATATTACCAGCTCTCCAGGCAGGGGGGAGCTCTAGCTGCCGAGTCGATCAATGTGAGCAGTCACATATGTATTACTTTGCAGATGAGACATATACTAACTGTAGGCAGGTTGACTACATCACTTTCTTCAACTTTCTCCGACCTATTAGAGCGCTGACTTACAAGCACTATGCAGTTGCTGTTTCCTCGCTCGCGACACTCATGGCAGTATCACTCGTCCCTACACTGCAGGCTGCTTCAATAGAGCTCAAGCAGGGTGAGAAACCAGATGAAGAGCAAGAGATCGTCATAAATGCTATCTTGTCACGGGTACTTAGTGGAATTCTGGTACTCATTGCAGGGCTCGGATCATTTCTCGTCTGGCAACTTGGAAGTCGTCCGTCGGGGCTTGTGGCTGATGTCAAGGGAATTGCTGGTATCGCAGCCATGGCTAACCGAAGTCATATTTTGATGGACTTCAAGAATATGGATACAGCAACACCCGAGTTGATTCATCAAACACTCAAATCCCATCGATACTCGCTTAGGAACTCGTCGCTTGCTCCAGAAGATAAAGTACCTCTCACACAAGAAGAGAAAGATAAATACGATCAGCAAACTCGACAAGAAAACCCTCACCCTCTCATGCTTAGGCTTGTAGCCGGCATACCCTTCATCATCGGCATGTTCCTGTTCATGATCGTCATTCCTATAATCCTCTTCGTCCACGCCGCAAATCCCCTCACAACAAAAGTCCCTTGGTTCCTAACCGCCCTCGCCGTCTGCATCAAGCTCGCCTGGGGCACCCTCGAAACCGATGTCCGCATGATCGAACCGTTCTATATCCTCTCTAAGCGCCACGCCTCCCCCAAAGTCCTCACCTTAGATTATACCGGCATGGCTTTCGGCTGGATGCCGATCCGCGCCTTCGCCAACGGGCACTTCCTCGTCGGGCTCGTAGGCCTTGGTTCCGTATTCGCCGAAATCCTCACTATCTGCTCAACCTCGTTCGCCAACGTATCCGGCATGAATTTCACCAAAGGCGGTGGCCCAGGTCCTGGTCCAGAGGGACCAGATTCGGACCACGACCGCCGCGCCACCAACGATGCCGACTCGGGCGAAGAAACGTTCCTCTCCTTCTGGCTCTCCTTCAGCCTGGCCATCTTCATAATAACCTTCCTCTGCCTCGTCGCAGCCCTCGTCTACTCTCGCCGTCGACACCCCTTCCTCCCGCGTCAACCCAACACCATCGCTTCCATCCTGGCCTTCATCCACCAGAGCAAGATGCTGTATGATTTCGTCGGCACCGAGAAGATGAATAACGATGAGATGGTGCGGAAGCTGGCGAGTGTGGGGAAGACGTATGGGCTTGGGTGGTTTGTGGGTAGGGATGGCGAGATGCATTGTGGTATTGACGAGGAGGAGTTGGTAAGCGCGTATAAGCATGGGGATGATGCGAGGAAGGCGAGTAGGCCGTGGGATTTTAATGAGTTTTATTGACGGCGTTTTGACTTGGCTGGTGAGCGGGCGTCTTTGGGTATGCGATATGAGCTTGGATATGCTTAACATTGGAAGGAATTGGAATGATTGATGCATGTGCAGGTGCATGTATGTCTGGAAACCGGGCATGTGTATCTGATATTTGTAGAGCACTGTCTCCCATCTGTAGATAAACGGAATACCCGGTATGTATTTGGTCTGAATAAGGCGGACATTGGGTGTATCTTTTAGAAATGACGCATGATGATCGCATAGGCTGTGCAATATGAGTTATCTCGGTATAGATATATGTGCTATGGGATGAATATATTATCAGACTACACATTTACTCACCTCCGTCTCTGAGCATGTGTGGTCTCTAAATGCTTTCCCCGTGTCATTTACTCCGTGAAAGAGCAGTCAGATTCTAGACGCTTAGGCTCAATCTCCATGGATGCCACAGATGCTTCGGATGATGCTGGATGATTTCGTAGCCAAATGAAGAAGTTCGTGTTTCATTGACAGGTATCGGGTCTCGCTTAGAGGCAGATACTGGTGAAAGATATTCTGGATGTCTGAGATGGAAATACACAATGACATGTTCGCTAAGGGAATGAGAGCTTTGGGTGTTTCGAACTTCAAGTAGGGTTGACATAATTATGAATTTTATCATAAGAGCAATGCCCTGAACCAATATAGCAAACTAAACACACGCGACTGTACATGTGACTTCCTACATAGATACAGATTCTCCTTCCAGTCTAAGAGGTCCTCGCTAAGGGAGAATGAACACTTCTCTGAACACTTCTTCATTCATCAGCACGACGTCAATCCTCTCTGAAGGTCAATCTATTCCAAAACCCCACCACCCTTCCCATCACTCACACCATCCACACTCTCCCCAACCAACCTACACCTCCTCCGCGCATCCAAAAACATCATGAACTGCCCATACGTCTCCGGTACAATCCTCACATCCCTCTTAACCTCAAACGTATAATTAAACGTCCCCGTCGGCTTCGTCTCTCCATGCTCAATATCCCTCACCTTACTATCCACCCGAATCTGAATCCTGCTACTCCCCTCGGGACTCTTCTTATCCAGCAGGCCATCCTCCACCAACTCGCTATCACTGTACGCCACCGTAGCAGTCAAGTACAGGACTGAGCCTACGGGGACCGGGTTCTCGAAGACAGAGGGGTCGAGCGAGAGGAATGTTGGGCGGGTGTGAGAGATGCTGGAGGCGCAGGTGAAGGCTAGCTCGAAGGTGGATTTTAGGAGGAAACCGCCGAAGATCATGAAGTTGTGGCGGTTGCGGTATTGTGGCTGCATGATCTGGACGGATTGGATGGTGGTGTTGCGCATGTAGAGGGCGGAGGCGGGTTTCCGTGTCGGGGTGTTGGGGTTGTGGTAGTCTTGTTGGGTGAGCCAGATTTGGTGGATCAGGTCGGATTCTTCGTCGCTGTGGTTGGAATGTGTTAGCATGATGTTTTGGGTGGAAAAGGGACTGAGAGAACTTTTGAGGTAGGGCATGGAGGCATTTTGGACTTACTTGGGGGTTTGCTTGCGAAGTGCAAGTGCTGAAGCGGACTTCTTGCGAGTATAATTCGCTTCTCTGTAGATAAATTAGGTCAATGTCAAACACGAAGTTGGTGACCACAATCGGCTCATTGTGTTCCTCAATCTCCCTGATAAGTTCGGCTACAGGAATTCTCATACCCTTGAGCAAACATAGCTTTCTCCTCTGGAGTCTCGGTGATAAGAGGACTGATAGCAACCGGCTTCTTCGTCGTCGGATCCAACGAGACCTATCTCCTATCAGTGACCTTTCTCTCAACTCCCAGCCCAAGCGAGCCCGAATAAGAACATACCATAGTAAATGCACAAGTAAGCAGCACATCCTCATCCGTCTTCGTTTCCCCCTCCTTCGCCGCCTTCGCAACCTGAATCGAGATCTCCATACTACTCCTCCCAGTAGCAAAACTAACCTGGCCAGTCAACTCCAGATCACAGATCTCGCTCAATGGATGCTTAAGCGTGATTCGGTCTACGGCTGCTGTGACTGTCATTACAGAGTCGCCTGTGTGTTTGTAGGCAATCACGCCGGCAAGGGCGTCGAGATCCATGAATATCGTCCCGAGACGAATGTGCCCTGAGCTGTTGATATAGCTGTCTAGTAGCCAGGGATCGCGGGCTAGTGGGAGGATCTGGGAAGTGTTAACTCAGACTCAATATACATTCGTGTAACAGAACAGTAAAAGAGGATCATCATTGTCCGAAAGCACAATACTCATCCCCGTAAAAGGGTAGTTGGCTTTGGGAGTTAATGACAATGAGGTGCACGTGACAACTTACAACCCGCGTAAAGCTCTCCTTTGGACTCTTCGGCGATATGTCTCTCTCATGAATCGCCGTCGGCACTGCCAGAGATGGGTTCTCCCCGGCCTGCTGTTTGCGAAATGCTTCGATGAAGGGGGTCCGCGTTCGCATGGCTGTTAGCTCGCCATAGACTCCATCTGTGGTTCTTCGCGGCGTTGAAGAGAAGAGTCGTGATTGAGGCCGAGGACGAGATGTCCGAAGGCATCGTGTGACATGGGACAGGGAGTTCGGTCGAAGTTTGGATGGCATGGTTGTGGTGGTTTAGGGGTCTGCATAGGGATTGAGGGGAACGAGAGGAAGATCGTGAGGTTGAGATTTGAGGTTTGGCTTTGGTTTGTTATCGGCAAGATACGGAGGGTTCGGTAAGGACTTTTGGTTAATACGTGAATTACTCGGAGGATGTATATCTACAGGATTTGTGATTTACGTGATTGCTTTCAGAGATCTGCTACTTTATGATGCACCTCAATTCCAAATGTTATTTTCATGTTTTGGGATTTTGTGATGAGGTTGGAGGCGTGAGGCTTTACCGAGACATTCTTCTCATTGGCTTGCCTGTGCCTGTCAGATGCAGGATTTGGGTCGATGCCAAGATACCAGTCGTTCTTTGTTTACTGCAACCACAAGATAAACATAAACATCCATTGCGACGATCGCAGGCTGAAGATGTTGTTATCTGTTGCTGAAATCCGTTGTCAATTCACCCAGCATCATCCTCACATGGTATGCCCTCGTGACCAATATCTAAAAATAGGGGGGTTTCAGGGGTTCTTCAAGGCTAAACAGATCCCCAAAAGTCGGATCAACACATGAGAATTGAGTCCAGACAACATCGATCTCCAAACAAATTACGTGACGTGAAATGACGTGCAAAGAAGATTTGAGAAGCTTTTTCATCTTCAGCAGAAATCGGAAACCGGATGAGGCCGTGTTCTTTCGTCAGAGAGCGTGGGAGAAGAGATGATTCGTCGCAGGCTTTGCAGAAATTACCACGGTCGTCGACATGGGGCCGAGACTTGATACAGGTGTTGCTTCATGACTTCGGGTGGGCGCGTTTGAAGGGCACGGTTGGACCGTCGCCCGTTTATCGGAGATAAAAAAATTGTCTAAGAATTCTAATTATGAGGGTGTGACGGATGGATTTCATGCATAAGTCGTGGTCAGCGTTGAAAAAACTTCAGATTACTTTGCAGCACGCACGGTCAGTAGCCTCATCATCGTGAGACTCTGAGGGGGAGGAATAGGGATGAAGAAAAGGGATTAGATGTGATGTTCAGCTACCGTTCCGCTGTCTTTGTGAACTTTAAAAACTAAGACTTAGTGAATGGCGAAGGGAAGTTCAGCATGAACTAGGAAAGTATAGAGGGAGAATCGTACAAACCGGATCGTATCTGGGGATAGAATGGGATGGGATGGGCAGCTTTATTCTAAATTGGTGCAATTAATTATGGGTTTGGAAACTTTGGGCGGTTTCCCTGGGCCCTTGGAGTCGGATCTGTCGTGTCCTGGTGCGAATACGCTGAGGAGTACGTCGTAGTCGTGGGCGCGGATGTCTTACTCCAGCGATTCGCGCTCCATGGGAGGGAAGCGGAGGAGGAGATCGTTATTTGAGATACGAGGCTCCCAGTTTTTTTTTGTCTTGTGGAATCTTGTCGAGGAGGCAGTGCAAAGTGTCAACTGCCAGAACGGAGAGAAAAGAGATTATTTGACTCCCTTGAACGCCTTTGCCCAGCACCAGACGCGCCGTGTTACAGGCTCACGGAAGACCAAACATCCATTCCCACATGACTGAGGCTGCAGAGCAGAAGGGGTTTGGTTTGGCGCGGAGACTTCGGCAGGCTGGTTCACTGGGTAGTGGCCGTTGTAGATGAGATGATGAAGTCAGTGGTCTTTGGCGAGATCTTGGTGCGTAACTTGGTGTTCTTGTTAGGGTTCTTGGAGGCTGGAATGCCAGGCGTGGTGAGCTGTGGCATTGGTGGCCAAGGGCTTGAGATATGAGAAGGCAGTGATGGCTGGGTGATGAACACGAGTGCTGACGAGTATGACTTTGTGTGCCTGTAAGGAGATTTTCCCTCGCTGCCAGTACCTCTATTGCCTGAGGAACTGGACGAGGCGTATCTATTTATCTATCTGGCTGAAGTCGAATCATCAAGTGAGCTGAATTCAGGGGCATATCCAGGATTATTATTTTGGCGAACAACCGGCTCTGAAGATCACAGACACCAGCAGACAGATGGAATGGTTGGGCGAGGAACATCCGCATCAGCAAGCAAGCAAGCAAGGGCGTGTATCTAGAGCCGCGTAATAGATCTGTTTAAAGTTATTTACGCCAATCTGGAAAAGGCAAGGTTCAGGGAAATGATTGGGTCTTTCTGGCGCGGTTTCTGGAGATTAGCTGGATGCTCCGCCACTCCTACGCACGTCTCCTATTCTACTGGCGACCCCTGACTTCACTCGGCCCACGCAGCGTCTCCTCCCTGAGTCGAGTCTGTTGCGTCCTCCAAGTCGCCGCCCAGCCCATTCGACCTGCACTCCGAGTGGTCCTGCCATCTGCACCCTCCAGCCAGCCCAGCCCAGCCCGGATTCCGACTACATTCCATTCTGTCCCTCTCGTCACCCCCTTCCTTTCTCTCTTTATCAACCACTTCGATTACCCTCGTCACCACTACACCATCACGGTCGACGTCTCTCGTTCGTTTCGACCGAATACTCCGCCATCTATCTCTCGCAATATCACTCGTTACGTGAGCTGGAAACCTCACAAACCCTCTGCGATTCTCCCCATTCCCGACTTCTTCGATACAATCGTTCCACGCCCCTCGCTACCACTCACCGATCAGTCTGCAGCCCATTCAGGAACTCCCGGACACAGTCAATAACCTGTTAAAAGACTCACCATAAGAATTTGAAGAACAATTACTTGGAATAGAAGGGTGCGACACAGAATTGAAGTAGAAGGTTCGACACTTCCCGGATACAAAAGACTCCACGGTTCATTCAGGAGTTCCGGCCCATACAAACTCACCCTCCACGCCGCGACGGTTTCCGTCAACATATACTCGCAATCATGTGGTCCTCGATATTACTTTCGCCTTTCATCTCTATCCTTTCTATCCTTTCCCTCTTCTCCGGCGCTTCCGCTGTCAAATTGATCGAGTCGAAGTCCCTCAATACCTGCCAAGATAACTCGAGCTTCACAGCCAGTCTTTTCAATGTCGTCTTCACGCCGAACAACAGAACCCTTACATTTGATGTCGTCGGCGTCTCGTCGATCCAAGGCAATGTCTCCTTTGGAATTGAGGTCTTTGCCTACGGATACCGCTTCTTGAAGCAGACTCTCGACCCATGTAACATGGATTTGGCTGGAATGTGCCCCATGTCCACTGGCCAGATCGATATTCAATCGAATTTGGTCCTCGACGCGGACACCGTCAGCCAAATTCCAGGAATTGCTTTCGGTGTCCCGGATCTAGATGCTAATGTTAAGATTCACATCAACGCAACGGCCAACCCAGATGTCAGCTTGGCTTGTGTGGAGGCAAACCTTTCCAATGGACAATCTGTTGATCAGAAGGGTGTTTCATGGGCTACTGCTGTTATTGCTGGCATGGCTCTCGTGGCCTCAGCCGTCACATCCGGATTAGGACACTCGAATACTGCAGCACACGTAGCGTCGAACGCACTGTCTCTTTTCGGATACTTCCAGGCCCAGGCCATTGTTGGATTGACCGCGGTTCCTCTTCCACCTATCGTTCAATCATGGACCCAGAACTTTCAGTGGACCATGGGTATTATTCGCGTGGGATTCATGCAAACTATTGCTACCTGGTATCAAAAGTCGACTGGAGGAACCCCAGGTACCCTTCTCAACAGTCTCACTACGACATCTGTCCAGGTCCTCAAGAAAAGATCAACCAGTACCGAGCTTAACAAGCGATCTGTTGACGAAACCATCAAACTTCTCACCCATGCCCACAACTTGAGCAAGCGTGCCACCGAGACGTCTTCTGGAACCTATGTCGTCAAGGGTATCAAGAGAGTGGCCTTCCGTGCCGGTATCGAAGCAACCAACCTCTTCCTGACTGGTCTTGCTTTCTTCTGCATTTTCATCTGCTTCACTATCATTTTCGTCTCCTTGTTCAAGGGTTTCTGCGAACTTGCGATTCGATCGAAATGGATGAAGAGCGACAAGTTCGAGGATTTCCGCAATGGCTGGTTCACTGTCCTGAAGGGTATCATGTTTCGAATGGTTCTTATTGGTTACCCCCAGATGACTATTCTATGCTTGTGGGAATTTACCCAGGTCGATTCTCCCGCTGAGGTTGTTCTCGCCATTTTCTTCTTCTTTGGCATGACTGGAACTTTGGCTTGGGCCGCTCTCAAGGTTGTTCGCATTGCAAAGCGATCTGAGGAGATGCACAAGAACCCGGCATATATCCTCTATTCTGATCCGGCTGCTCTTAACAAATGGGGATTTCTCTACGTTCAATTTAGAGCTACTGCGTACTACTTTATTCTCCCGACTTTGGCATATATCCTCGTCAAGGGCATGTTCATTGCTTTCGGTCAAAACTCTGGAACCGTCCAAGCTATCGCCTTACTGCTCATCGAGGCAATCATTTTGATTGGAGCCAGTGTCATTCGACCATGGATGGACAAGAGCACCAACAGTTTCAATATTGCCATCTGTGCTGTTAACTTCGTCAACGCCATCTTCCTTCTCATCTTCACGGACGTCTTCAACCAGCCAGGCATAGTGACTGGTGTTGTGGGAGTTGTCTTCTTCATCCTGAACGCAGCGTTCTCCCTGGTTCTCCTGATTTTGGTGTTGATCGCTACAGTCTATGCTTTCATCCGAAAGAACCCAGACAGCAGATACCAACCAATGAGCGACGATCGTGCATCCTTCATCAAGTCACAAACCCAACTGACCACCGAATTGGATGCTTTAGGAGCTACTGCTCGAGGCGACATGAAGGGTGGTTACAAGCACAACCTTGACCTGGACGATGACAACGATTCGTGGTCTTCTGATTCAATGAGAAACCCAGCAAACCAGCCACTTCCTCCCTCGACTGCCAACTCTGGAGCAGCATACAGAGAGCCTCCTCACTCTCCAGTGGACCCATCCGTCCCACTGTTCCCAGCCGGTCGTGGACCTCCACCAAACTACCAGGACAACAATCGCGGGATGTACGAAAATGACAACCATAATTTGAGTGACGTTCCTTTGATGGGTGGCAGACCAGGACCTTCACCAAGTCCATACCGCGATTCTTCAAATTCGAATCTTTCAGCGGCATATAGATCACAACACACTCCGAGTCCTGCGGGATACAGAAACAATAACAATGCCAGGTAATTGATCCTCACTTTTTGTGTACTGTCCTCGAACTGACTTTCTCTAGTCCTTGGCAACGTGGAGCCGGATACGAACATTAATGAATGGGCTTAATTGGCGTTCTGCCTGATCGATATTTAAACCGATCCTATGGGGTTGGTGTTATTTGCATATTTTACTGCTCAGTACTCGCCTCAGCACCGGATTCGGCAGCTGGCTGTGCGTAGAGTGATTTTCTGCATGGGAATGGCGTGATTTTGTATCCTATAGAGGACACGCGAATCGCATATTTGGCTACTTGGCCTCTCACCACAACTCGGACCACAACCACATCCTACACCGTGGATCTATACACCTCCTGCTAGTCTCGAAGGGAACAAAACTTTTTCATTGTGTTTGGGCATGGGATTGGGGACTGGCCTCGGGGTTCATTTCTCAGGTGGAAATAGTGCACGCAGATGAGACGGTGTACAGAGAAGAGGAATCGAGGTTTGGCATGCATGGGCTTAGATGCTGCTGTTGATTGCACATCCAGGCTCATAAAGTACATAATCAATCAACTCAGCGCGCGTATTTGAGGGTGTGGATGGATGGATAAGTGCCTTGTACCAAGAAGGCGGATAAGATGGCACGGCGTGTACCATAGACTATTATTGATGTGTCCGTTTCAACTTCAGCCTTTGGGCTCTCTATGTCTTCTCTGTGATTGGTGACATTGGTGACATGAGTCGGGACTAGTATCAGTATACTCTTGCATTCCCAAACAGCCAGTGAGCGTGCCCCATTGTTGACTGCTTGCATCTCATTTATTACCTATACTCCCTCGCTTCGACTTCATGTCAATTTGCCGCGACTGATTTCTGTTCATCTCTTTAGACTCGTTCTTATCTTCAGCATTCTTGCAACGATGGTGTTCTCCTATCTGGACGCTGCCGTCGTTCTTGCCTTGTATCTCATACTTACTTACTCAGCTCTCGTTTGTATCGTTCCTACCTTTCCTGGGAGGGAGGAGAGAGAAGGGACTTGCACCGCTTTTCCTTCTTCCTTCCTCCCCCTCCACTCACTTTTCTTACTTTCGAACATCAACATAACATCAACTTCAAAACCATGACCATATTTATTGCACATCTCTACACCAATGCCGCATACACTCGCTCATATTGGTTTACGTTCGCTATTGGTCAGGCGCAGCTCTTGATTGTGTTTTCTTCTTGAGCAAACTAAAGCGAATGCCCTTCAAGTCTTGATATCTAGTAAGGCTTCTGACAAGCAGACTGTACTGCTCGACTTTTGACCTTTGACTTCCAATTTTCAGTCCTTGATTCGAGTTCTCAAGGGACAATAGGACAGTATGGCGGATCCATCCGGTATAAGGTCCATAACGTGCACGTTCGAAACCGAAGGTCTCCTGCAATGGTGCACCTGTCGCGAGGGAGAGGCGACTCCGCTACATGTGGATGGGCATCATTGCTTTCACAAAAAGGGGGTGGATAGGGCAGAATTCGACCGTCTCCAAGTTGAAGAATATGAATCGCAATTGGATCCGGTCGGCTGTATACTGTTGGACCAATATAGACGTGAGTCCCTAGAGCGCTATCGGCAGGAAGCTTCTATGATGAGTCGGTGGGCATTCGAGCGTTTCTTGAGACGAAAAGAGCTTGAGGATAGGGATTTGCTTGAGCTCAATCATAGACTGGGCCGGGCGGAAATGGATGCAAGTAGAAGGGAGGCGGCTGATAGTGTGATGGATGATTGTCACCGAGCCCACATAACCAGGAAAGAGACAGTGCCAGATGAGGGGCGAAAAGATGGAGGAGCGAACTTTGCGCGCCAAACCGAAACAGTACGATCTTCGATCTCCGGACCTCGCAGTTGGGAAGGAAGTAAGTTCCTCGAAGGATTAGAGAGGACGTTGGAAGATCTCGGTGGTCGTCAAGGAGCTGCTCACAAAACTGCTTCTCCTGAGTCATTCAATTACGATCCTAAAAAACGCCAATGGGAGGACACTGCTCCGACTCAAGGACATGACGGATACAAGAATCACAGGAATATCTTCCATCAAGGATGCAAGGACATGGTAGCGCAGAACAACGACGAACCCACGCCAGTCTCGTTGTCTGTTGAGATGCCTCCACCCACGTTTGCGAGTATTAAGAACAAGGCACATCCCGTTGTAAATGTTCCACATACCTACGGAGCGACAGGTCACATCGAAGCAACCTCAAAACCCAAAACATGCATCTCTTCAGCGACCACTTCCAATCGTTTGTGTGCATACCATCCTAGGGTTTTCTACTCTACCACGAAGCCCCCAGCGGTCCAGGCCTCGACCGCTGTCACTGGTCAATCTGTTCCGAGGTCAACAGCCACCATAGTCGAAAAACAGAACAGCAAGCTTAAGAAGACAGAGCTAAGAAAGAGGGATATCCTTGACCAGCATGATACTATTGAGATTAATCCTAGCGAGGCGTCAAAGACCACTAGTATTGTGCAGCAAGCCGCGATTCCCAGTATCAGTCCTACGACTCTTCTTTTCCAGACGGAGGCCAAGCCAGAACTTCGTGGAAGACGCTGGGATGATGACTATTGGGATTGGCTAGATCGTGTTACCAAGGATCGTAAACAATATCTTTTCGAGGAAAAGCGGAATTTTAGAGAAGCCTATCAATTGCAACTCCCAGGCGGCCGCACCTTGAGACAAAAAAGGCTTCGATATGATACGCCATTTCGTTGGGTCCTAGAACGGAAGAGAACCAGTACAGCGATGCCAGAAAAGGTCCACTGCAGACTCGACGATATTACTGAGGCTCCTGGCTCTCCGAATTCCCTTTGCGATCCTCCAATCCACTCGAATTATCCGCAAGTTTCAGCTGGATCAATTATCACTCCAAGTTACAGCAAATGTGCCATCCTGATCTTTTGCATGTTCTTCTTTCTTTTCGTCCTACAACTTTTCCCGATTCAACATCAAACAGAAAATATCGGGCTTCCTTCAGGATTGGTGTATAGGGATAACAATGTCCACAGCGGCGATCTCGGCGAAGATGACAATGTCAATGGTGAAAATGAAGAGAATGGGGATGGTTTGGCAACTCCGGGTGGTAGTGACAAGGATGAAAATGAGGAGAATGAGGAGAATGGGGACGATTCTCCGCCCTCGGATGATGATAACGATCCGGATGGAGGTGCAAGAGTTCATGTAAAGTCGGGATTCCTGGGATACAACTGGCAGAGCATAGGGAGGCATTTTCGTTGTCCCAGCGAGTAAAGCCCGGGTTACGATGGCTGTCATGGGAATGATCAAGAGTACTGGAAAGGAAATAAACACTGGCAGCTAAAGCAATGTGTAGGGTCCAGGATGTGGAGAGTGTTGGTCAAATGAGAATGTGTGAAGAGCGTGCTAGTACATTGGTCTGCCACTGTTTACTTTCAGAGTAGGCTTTAGCGACTCCAAGCGAGCGTACCAAACGATGTTATATCATCGATTTCGTCCCTACTACGCGGATTTTCGCTGTCATTGATGTGAGCAAAGCCAATCTACGTACTTTGAAGGTATAGTCTTTTACTAAGCAAATGGTATCAACGCATTTTCCCCTCTAAACACCGGTAACAACCCCATACTTCGCCCATGGGAAATCTTCCAGTGTTTTCCTCTGCTCTCCCCATCCATCCCCAACAACACCCAGCTGCTCCGGATCAACCTCACTCCCCTCCCCTCTCCCCGCCAACACTTCTCCCTCCCTCCCAACCCAAAGCCCCGCCAATCCCTCATGCGGACACCAAACCACTCTCATCCCCGCCCTCCTCCCAGCTACAACCCCTGGAATCCCATCCTCAAAAACCAGACACTCCTCCGGCCTAATCTCCTCCTCTCCCTCCCCAAGACTATCATTTATAGCCTTCAGCGCCACGAGATATATATCCGGACTCGGCTTCCCCCTCCCTTTCGGGATCCTAACATCGTCGCCGAGGATCCGTCGCTCAGACGTAAAGATCGAGAAGAGTTCGGGGATGTGATCTGTCTTTATACGGAAGTGTCCTTCGCCGCTACTCGTTGCAAGGGCTACATGGACCTTGTCTTTCTTCGGGGAGGAAGTGCGAGCGGATTGCAGTTGTTTAAGGAGTGCTTCGATACCTGGCAATGGGGCGGCTTTCCTGAATTCTTCTTCTTGGATGGTGTGCAGTTGGGAGGTGTAGGTTTCTATGTCGACGGTGGAGGTGAGGTGGAAGTGTGAGAGGAGGAGGGCGATGGATTGCGCGGCCGGGCGGCCTTGGAGTTGGGATTTTATGTCCCAGGTCATGGGGCCGGAGCCGTAGCGCGCGAGGAGGATGTTGTGGCAGAGGGTGTAGATGTCTTCCGTGTTGATTAGCAAGCCGTCCATGTCGAAGAGGCAGGCTCGGACTGGGGGGAAGCTGGGACCATATCGTCAGTCAGAGCATTGGCAAGGCTGGGTGTACAATTAGATTGATAGTGGGGGAGGGGAGGACGTACTCGGTTCGGGGGTTGGCCATTTTAGCTTCGCAATGAGTGTTAAGTGTCTGGCTGAGTAGATAATTGGGTTCAAGCGTAGTGTAGGTGATTCCTGGTTTTCAATTGAGCAGGTCATGAAAGTTGGAGCTTTGTATCTTCAATTTAAAGCTCCAATGCATGTGCAATGAGGGGCAGAAGCGGCAGCCAAGACTTCGCCGACTGAGTCAGAAGAAAAAGAAATGGAAATGGGAAAGGAAAAATGCAGGTAACGTTCCTACATTTTGATGTTGTTTTGTAATTGCAGTTTGAGATATCGCTTATCTCTAGATCAATTGACAAAAGCTCTTCTTGAATTTGCAGAAACAAAGACTGAGCTTCATCTGATGTTAATTCTGTTGTCAAGAAACTATCCTGTCCGGTGCACGGAGCGGCTTGCCGGGAGAGCTTCGAGACAGCCCCTCCATCGAAGGATCAACATCATACTTCCGCATGAGAAGCACTGCAACTGAAGCAAAACATGCAAATTGACAGCAGTAAATGGTATAATCATATGTTCGTTTGAATATGGAGACATTGGAATGCCTTTTCCTCAATTTGCACAAGAGTCATCCTGCATTTTCATTAATAATCATCATATGACGTCCTAATCTCATGTTGCTTGCTCTCTAGCTGCAGCGTAACGTTATATTTTATTCTGGGTGGAGAGACGAACGAGAACACAGCATGCACAACCACAAGTACCTGCAATAGAAAGAAGCAAATATGGCCATTGTACACATTGTACACATTGTACTCTTTGAATTCAAGCCGTCGACTGAGAGTGAGGTTATTCATGATGTATGTCTTCTTCCCATCTCTCCCGAGCCCCGCGATGCTACCCCTCCGTCAACTTTCCTGAACTCCTCAGCTCAAACTCACGGCCTGATATCCTCGCTCAATCCCGCAGTGAGGCACTATTGAAGGCCTAGAAGGGATGAATTATGTTACTGATTGGGTTATACACAGGTCTGCAGACGCATGCTCGCCCTCCGCCAGAACTGCGTTCATCCCACTACCAAAGAACCATATATCCTAGACAGTACGGGAGGAAGAGATAATTCTCCAGAGGGACACCAAGTAGTTCGCACTTTTCCATCCCTTTCTCCTCCCTCTCCCTCACAACACTAGCGTATATGTCTACTGCAAAGCAAAGGGCTGACAGTTGTGTAGGGAGCTTTCTCGCATGCCTTCGTATCACATTTTAGGGACGAGGAGGATAGGAGGTATTATCTTGAGGAGGATCCTGCGCATTTGGAGTTTGTGAAGAGCTTGAAGGACATCATTCAGAATGTTAGGGTGGTGGATTATTCGCCGGGGGTTTTCTAGGGGTGGGGTTGAAGCTTGAGGATTTGGAGACAACCTGGGAATTGGGTGGGATATGGTGGGATGAGATATCTGCGGATGGGGATACTGGCGTTTGGGGACGTGGGATACTGCACAGAGTGATTGAGTAAGATCTTGTGTCTGAGGAGCAAGATCCAGTGCGTTCTGTTTGTGATTGTACATGTTTCATTCTGGTGCATCTATGAATTCTAATGCCGATGCTGGTATCCAAACTCCCTCTCAAAAACGCCGTTCCGTGCCAATGCTATGCCGTAAAGTCGATTCTATGATACGTGAAAGGAAGGTATTCGTGCCGTTACACCATGAAGGATTCGCCACATCCGCATTGCTCCTCTGTGAAGTAGTCAGTAATTGCCAAGATGTGAGTAGGATCCGGATACGTACTTATATTCGGGTTGGTGAAAACAAATCTCTGGTTCAGCTTGTCCTCCACCCAGTCCATCTCACTCCCAATTATACTGAACAGCGCCTTGCTGTCTATAAGCACCTTCACTCCGTCCTGTTCCACCGTTTCATCAAACATGCCTGGCTTCTCCACGTATTCCAAATGGTACGCCAGTCCGCTACAGCCACGGTTCCGCACTCCAACCTTGATGAGCTTCGGTTCAGGTTGGTTCAGCAGCTCTCTCAATTGACTGACGGCCCCAGGCGTGAGCTTCATCGCAGCCTTTCGAGCTCGTAACTTGGGCCGAGGCTTTGCGCGGGGTTTTTCCGGTGTCGCAGCCGCTGATGATGTTGTCGTCGTCGGACGAGACATTTGTGCCTCCTTCTCTGTGACGCTGATGCTGGTCTTCTCTTCTATAGCTGGGTCTAATGTGATCTCATACTGCTTTGTGTGTTTTGGTGGTCGGGTTTCGTTGACTTGCGGGATAGAGCCTGCGATCGATGTATCTGGAATGCCGGAATTTCGAGGAAGCGGAGGTTGTTGTTCTAGTGAGTAGGGCGTGTATGCTGTGCTTGTTTGCATCTTTCGTTTTGATGAAGCCTGTAGTGACTGGGAGGAGGAGAAGGTTCGAAGGATGTGAGGGCATGGTCGGAGGTTTGATGGGGAGGAGGCGAAGCGGAAAACGAAGCTGGCTGGCGATGCCAATGGCGTTATTACTCTGTGTACAGACATTATGACCGAAATCTGTAGGAGGTTGTTGGAGGGAGAGTTCGAGGGTTGTTGAGCGAGGAGAGATGCTGAAGTTGAGGCTGTTGGAAATGGGGCGATATTCAAGGTATGTCAGCCAACCTTTGAGCTTCGGTATGGAACCAATCAACCAATCACGGCGAAGTGATTCATAAGCGAATCCTCACTGAAAGTATACAGATTGATAGGTCGCGATGTGACTGAAACAATAGAATAATATGAAACAAAATCCTCTCATTCAATGAAGGCAAATGGGCGAAATATGGGCGTATCTTGGTTCTTAGATTGTGACTTCTTCTCAAGCATTATGATGTCGTTTTGTCTTCCGCTTCCGCTTTCCTCGAGCCAGACTAACCGAGCGGCCGCTTAGTGCCGATCACTTGCAAACCCCTGCTGGGATCTTTATTGGAGAGACATTTCGGGCTGACGAGGCAGAGGGCAAAGGTCACAGGAGAGAGTTCAAGCCGAATACTGAAACCAAACACCAAAGCTTCTCGCAAAAGGTCTGCGCATAGTCTGCTGGTATCTTCAAAGAACGACCTGCTGCTATGAGGTGAAGCATGGAGCCCTCTCCCCTCACCCAGCAAGCTCGCCCCGAAGTGTTTCAACAGAAAGTTGTTGCTCTATACGAGGAGCTCTTCAAGGTGGGGAGACATACTATATCTGGTAGATAACATCTGCTAAGTTTTGGATAGGATGAAGAAGACCATGAGAAGACAGAGGGGTACTGGAAAGAGTTCTTTCTGCTGAAACCAGACAAGGCTGCTCTGCAGAAATTGATCGCGGAATCGAGCCCAGACGACCTATTGCACCTCCAGGTACGAGGCTGAGATGGTATGGATGGAATACAGTGGGGCTGATGAAGAAACAGGTGCAGACTCGACAGCTGTTTACCAGAGCGGTAGGACGCATCAAAGCAGGAAGTGCTCCAGCAGATGCGCATGCTCTCGATGTAAGGCTCGGCGCATCCCTTACTCCAGGACGAGGCTGATAATCCAGACCATCACAGCTTTCCTGACCTCGGTTCTTTCGAAGAAGTATACCAATGCAAGCTCGGATATCATAAATGTCCTGGCAGGATTGGATGAGGTAGATGCTGTCTTCACGGACTTTGTTGCTGCGCTGGACGTCACAATAAGGACTGGTAGAAGCTGTAGGCAGCCGTTTCGATTGTCTCGAGAATGCGCTAATACCTGGCAGTGGATATTCGGCAAAAGGCAATAGAGGTTGCCCTGGCTGTTGTATCTGGCGCATACCAGACGAGTCTCCTCTCTTACTTCACCCATCGTGATTTGTTCCCTTCTCTCATGAAAGTATGAGTAGCCCAAACCTCAGTCAGTATGAAGCTTATAGTAGCAGTATGTCCAAGATTCAGATACCACTTCTCGCGCATTCGAGCCCTTTACTCTCCTTGGCCTCCTAGCCAACTACAACAAATTCGAATTCCAGAACCCGTACAGATTACGACTTGATGATTTTGTCAACGAGGGTACAATACAGAAGATAATAAGGTCTGTAGGACAGACATCCGCAAATTCTCGGAACAAGTATGTGGCAATTCAAGAGGATCTGCCTGAAGGATGGTCGATTAGTGGTACTCTGAGCTTGATTGGGTTGGGTGCCATTGCTCCAGGAGGCGCAAAACCTGTTGCTCCGATCATTGATCCTGAAGCTGCGAAAGAAATGTTTTCCAAACTGTTAGTGATGACATACTGGGTCGAAGCTTATGCTAATACGCTGCAGTCCTGGAAGCGAAGCTGCTGTTCTACTGGCAACGTATGATTTTGCACATGCAAACAAGCTATTTTGCTTCAACTTCGTTTCTTTACCAGCAGAAAAGGGCCTTGAAGCTCCGATTAGTAGCTTCATATCACTCACATCATATCTTCTACAACATGCACACACGTCTCTGCGAAATACACAATACTCACATCTCAATCTACTCATCATACGCCTACTGATAGAAGATCAAGTACTATGTAAAAGGATATGCAGCGATGAAAGCAAAATGGCGGTTCGGTTATGTCGACAGAGATCACCATATTTACCTCTAGTTCGAGGCGACAGAGTACTCGCGGCAAGTCTCCTAGATACGATGATTGATGGAATCAACCACAATCTACGGCGGCGCCTCGACGTGGAATTTTACATCGTCTGTGTTGGAATTATCTTGAGAATTATCTCTCATCTGTCGAGATCTCGAACACGACTCAACTACCATTGGTCGGAGTTATTCAGGTCACTCCTATCTCTGGTACGCTTCCTCACCACTTATCAAGCGGACCTGAAGAGCTCAATGCATATTGAAACTCTTCTTGACGATCTCGTCAATCTGATAGCTCTGTCTCTTTCGGCTGGCGAGACTTTCCTTCCGACGCCCGCGGCATACGATGATCTGTTCTATAAGCTTGTGGAAACCGGGGAGAATTTGGTGAAGTTTCGAGACAGTTACGACTTAGGGAAACGGCCGACGAGCTCGATAGACACATTGATTAGTGTCAGCACGCACTACAATCAATTGTTGGAGGATGGCGCATCAAGAAGAGGAAAACACCTGACAAGTGCACAGGTTGCTGGTGTGATCAAACAAGGATACGAGACTTTGAGCATTCAAGCCAAAGAGGGATTGGATAGTTGGGATAAGTATCGCGAGGCGGATAGGAGGACCTTCTTGAAGAAGATGGCGAGGACGACGGTTGGCGATGTCAAGACACTTATTAGCGAGACTTAAGCGCCCAGAATGGAACTATATCGCGAAATACCAAAACTCCGCGAAGGCCTTGGCTCTCATAGTAATTGTGAAAGTGAGCTGATACTTATATATCTCGTATGTAAGCTCACCACTCTTATTCTACTTGGACATCCAAGAGGTGTCTCGTACCTGTCAGCCGCCTGTCCTGGGCGGCTAAAGTTGGCCTTTATTGACGCGACTCATCTCTTGCCGCGCAGACACTGACAGTTATCGTCCGGTTCAGACTCGAGCCAGAATAATTCCAAACCCAAAGCTGCCCACTCCTAGTCCAGCGTCAAGTAGCCTCGTGGCGCGGCGCTTCGAGAAGGTCGACAGAATGGTTGTTTGCCAACCATTCTCAAGCGAGGGCCAACATCTGAAACATATGCAGTGATTCGCTGCATTTTGAACCGAGAATATCCTGAGTCACAATGGATGACAGGCCATACTTCGGATTATCGGGTATGCATGCCTGAAAGAACTCGGCAGTGCCTCCCCAGATCATCATAAAATGTTTCTCTGTTCGATGATGGAGGTGGAGTGAAGTGGTGGAGGTCGAAAGAAAGTTGGCTTGCAGGGATGGAAGACCGGTTTTTGAGTTGGACCCTGAATTGACAGGCTGAAGCGAGGGGAGCTGATTCGCTGGGACAATGAAACCTTGCTGAAGGCCCTGGCTCAACGGTCAAAATCCATCATCCCACTCCAGATCTTGTGAGTTGTTCAGGTTCTGCACGATTAAACTTCAACAAGTCAGGGCAATGCAGCCACAAATCCACAAAATGCACTCAAACTGCAGGCCCTCAGGCACAGCCTCCCTCGGCAAAGAGCTTCTTTGACTTCTGAATGGCTTCGATGTCGTCAGGGGGCGTTGTGCCTGCCTCCGTTCACGAATAAAGAAGGTCACCGCCCCAGCGCCGGGAGGCGACTTCTCTTTGAAAGATGGGCACCACCAAGTCAACCTGCAGTACCTGCACCCTCGCTCCATCACGGTGTCCCCTTGCAAGCCGAGAAGAGAAAGAGAGAAGATCAGTCTGGTTATCATATATGATCATCGCCTCCCGAGGTTGTTGTTCATCCATAGCCAATTCTTTGATTATCAGATTCATCTAAACTCGTATCCCATCGCTGCAAGTCAATCTTTGGAGCATCAACCACCAGTCTTACCCGCGAACACCCTTTAGTGAGACTGTAACACACTATCCCCATCGTCCTATCTCACCTCACTTTATTCTCGAACACCTCAAGAGCCGCCTACGCGCAGTTCTCACTCAAGTCGCCTGTCGCAGAATCGATTGGCTGGGAAGCGCCCTCGTCAAAGAGGCTATTCTTGGACTGCGGCTACCACAACAAAGGATATCGAATCCGCGCCCAACCTCGAGTAACGGCGCATGACCGTGTAATTCAGAATCAGAAACAAAGGATCCCTTGTTTCAAGTTTTGCTCAATTATTCGAGTCCTTTGGGCCTATTTTTGGTGCTTTAAGTGTATGTACTCCCCCACTCTCTTAAGTTCTCATGATTCTGCCATTCACCTTTGGCCCGTTCATACAACTTTTTTCCTATTGTCATTGCACTACAATAATAATTTTTCTTTCATTCGCCTACGATCAATCACAATAGAAGTAACTATTGTTTCATTCACGAGTTTTGTTCTGAGAATAATTTCTATCACTCATCGTCGACGACTTTCTAAATACAGTCACAAATACTTAATTCTGTCTCACAAAAGCCCAAACAACTTTTCTTTCCTCAACATCAACCAACTCTAGACATCGTCTGCAAAGACCTCACATACACACACACATACTAAGATGTTGCCTCTGGCTGGACTTAGGCGTTTCCTCGCATCACATACCGAAATGTCTTCAGCAAGAAACCAACCAAATCAAGAATTTCCCGCTGTGCCAGCAACTCTCAACGCCGGAGAGCATGAGCTGCGAGACTGGCCGCCCAACTACTCAGCACCTCCCAATACCACACCTTACTACACGCCATACCTCGGTCTTCGAGCAAGATTATCGCAAGTATGGATAAATCGGTGGACAGTCCTTCTCATCCTCATCATTTGCCGACTCCTCCTGGCCACCAAGGACCTAACACACGACATCACAAGCGCCAAATCAGAAGCATTATCAGCATGTACGAGCGTGGAGAAAGTCGGCAGCGCTATGGCATCTATGCCTCATTACCTCTCTGAGGGGGTGAACGCTCTTGCTGCTGATGGAGTCACGAGCGCAGTGAACGGATTGATGAGCATGCTGCTCATGTCCGTTTCTGCAGTCGAGGAGATTGTCCTCTTCGTAATCCACATGATGACATCGACTTACCTGTGTCTAATTACTTTGGCCGTCTCCGGAAGCTTGCACGTTGCTCTCGATCTGATCGAAAAAGTTGGTGACTTTGTCAACAAGACAATTGGCGACATCACCAGCGGCATGACAAGTGAGATCGGAGACTTCGAGAAGGGCTTCAACTCATTCCTCAGCGATATCAACATCGGTGGTATCTTTGGGAGCTCCAAAGATCCTCCACAGATAGACCTCACTTCTTCAATCGACAAGTTAAACTCCATCAAGCTCGACACGAACGCCTTGGATGGAGACCTCGCCAAGCTCAATGCTTCGATTCCTAATTTTGAGCAGGTTCAGAACTTCACAGATAATGTTATACGCTTTCCATTCCAGGAGGTCAAGAAGCTCATGAACGAATCCCTAGTCGCATACAAGTTCGACAAGTCCGTCTTCCCGGTCGCTCAAAAGGAGGCTTTGACGTTCTGTTCTGATAGCCCCGCTATCGACAACTTCTTTGACGGTCTCGTCAAGGTCGTCAAGAAGTCCAAGATCATCTTCCTCATAATCCTCTCGATCCTCGCGGTTGCGGTCTGTATCCCAATGGCTTACCGAGAGATCTGGAGATGGCGACAAATGCAGCAGCGATCTGTTATGCTTCAAAAGAATGCTTTTGATCCAATGGATGTCATCTATATCGCCTCGAGACCTTATACGACAACTGCTGGAATCAAATTATCGTCGAAGTTCAAGTCTACCAAGCGCCAGATCCTTGTGCGCTGGCTCGTTGCGTACGCTACGACACTTCCAGCATTGTTCGTCCTTGCTCTTGGCTTGGCTGGCCTATTCAGCTGTCTCTGTCAATACATAGTCCTCAAGGTTGTTGAAAAGGAAGTCCCTGCACTTGCAACCGAAGTGGGCAACTTCACTGGTGTCGTTGTGCTAGCACTCAACAACGCATCGACCGCCTGGTCAAGATCTGCCAACGAAGTCATCGCAAGCACCAACAAGGAGATCAACAGTGATGTTTTCGGCTGGGTCAACACTACAACATCCGCCGTGAACGGTACTCTCAACACTTTCACTGACGAGATGGGCAAGGCCTTAAACACAACATTCGGCGGCACCATCCTCTACGACCCTATCAAGGAAGTCCTCAATTGCTTGATCGGTCTCAAGATTGCCGGTATCCAGAAGGGTCTCACCTGGGTGTCCGACCACGCCCACGTCGACTTCCCCCTCTTCAAACCCGATGTCTTCTCCCTTGGCGCAGCCGCAAGCGTAGCATCCGATTCTGACTCCACCGACTCCTTCCTCTCCTCCCCAGGCAGTGTAGCCAGCGACGACATCACCGGCGCCGTCATCAAAGTCTCCCTCAAGCTACAAGAAGCCATCAAAGAAGAAGTCTTCATCTCCCTCGCCCTCATTGGCGTATACATCCTCATCGTGCTCATCGGTCTCGGCCGCGTCCTCTTCGGCTTCCTTGGTCGCGACAAGACTCGCGCGGAAGGCGGACCGAGTTTTACTGGTGATGGAAGAGCGTCTTTGAGTCCAAGATCGCCGAATAGAGGGGACATGACTCGATTTCCGGCTTTTGGAGCACCTGTAAGCTCGATTTATCCTACGAGAAGTAATGGTGATGCGTGGGGAGCAGACGAGCCACATGATGAAAAATTGGGTGCGGTGGGTCATCGGAGTGTGGAGGCTAGTGTGAAGCCAGGACATGAAAGAGCGAGTAGCTATGGCTATCTGGATGGGAAGCACTGATCTCTTTTCTCTAGGAGGGACAGTGATGATGGCTTGAGCTGGTTCTCGACGCCTCTTCGGTTCGGTTCAGTTTTGGTCTGGTCCTTTGGTGGCGTTCTTTGGCGGCATGGATAGACGGCCTGGCATGGCACGGTTCTACAGCTCATTTGGGATGGAGTTTCTTGCTTACTTGATTCCCTCTTGTTTTCGTCAGGCTGGTATAGGATGATTCCTGACCATATCTGCTTCCGTGTTGCGTTGCATTGCATTTGCTTCCTCTTTTCAAGTCATTGATGGAAGGATGGAAACCCGAGAAGTTTGGTACGGCCTAGGAGCAGAGAAGCTGAGATGAGAGAGAGACGGACGCTGGGGTGTATTTTTTGGCGGTGGAGATATTCATTCGACCTTTTTCGTGAGTGGTGGAAGTGGACGGACGGAGAATGCTCTACTTCTCTTTACATACCTACATACATACATACATACTATGTATCTGGGTCTTTTAGAACATAGGATAGGATGAGAGAATGGATATCTATGATACCGTTAATTACTGTGATTTTCATTGCAATGTGCTGTGATATGCTGGGCTATGTTGTGAAATGATGTGAAGTGATGAAGTGTGCAAAAGCGTCGTGACTTTGGTAGGATGTGGTGTTCGAGAGAATTTTTGTGGCGTTGGTATTGGATCGGGATTGCTTGATGCCCTGTGATACCCAACGACAGAGAGAAAATGGCAATCGGCAGCGTTAGTGAGTGGACCTCCCCCATGAGATGTCACGATCTTCACTAGCAACCCACTCGCGTACCTTCCGACACGTTCCCGAATGAAGAAGAAAAACCACCCAAAGCGAGTGTAGTTTTTCCGCATCTCCTCAATGTCCCGGGGTCATCTAGTGACATTGCCTCTCCCATTTCGGTAGATTCGGATACGAACATATCTCCAACCGCAACTCATCACTCACGAAACCCATAGCATTAACATCAAGAATTGTTACCCCTCCCATTTCCAAAGTCAATATACCGCAACCCCAAGCCAAAAGACTTGCAAAGATTGCAATGGATACGCACCCCAAGTCATATAAAACCGCAAAACATGTATATATACTAAGGCGGTTTTCTGGGTACATGATTTCGAAATTCAGCAGCCAGAGCAATATTGCTTTCCATAGTATCAGTGAAGCTATAATGACGCCAAAATCGCCTGAGATATAGATTGTGATCTTATTAGCAACCGAGGACTTATGAGCGCCGCTACCCATCGCTGATTCTCTGGCGGAATGTTCGGATCGTAGGTACCACCTTCCAGCGTCGATGATTCCCGCTATATGGATAAAGCTCACGATGAAGCACCACCAAACGGTGCATTGAGCTAATGGAAAGTACAGTAGTAGATATAGAGCTGTATTTCGGGCCTGGAAGGTGTGTATAAGAGGAGTGGTAGTTGGATTACGTGGAAATAGACTGTGAGTGTGAAGATGGATTTATATCGGAGGGAAGCGTGGTCGTATCCCCAGTCGAGGGCAGCCTGCGAGAGTGCTTGGTCTTCGGGCGTGGGTGTGGATAGGAACATGTTGGTTTCTGCTGGTGAATATGTATAGGTGGGTGGGTGGGTGGGTAGCTGGGAAGGGAAGATGAATCAAGTATCGGTAAGTTGCGCTGGAGCATAGACTGGATGGAGATGTGAGACTTCTGTGTGGATATGAGACTCAACATGACGAGCTGAATGTATTCGGGAGGTTTTAGCACTTTGTTATCCACCGTCCAGTATCCAATGATGCCGAACCAGGTCCGCTGGGACTAAGTGGACCTCCCGCTGGGACGAGTGAAGTCCAAAACCAATGAAAGTCACAAATCACCAACAGGACATTGAAAACAAGTTCAAGCTCTCGAAATAGTGTCAATTCCCGCCATGATCCCAGAAAAGGTATACCACACCTCGCCCTATAGAAGAAAGTCGAATATCGAATTTCGGACATCGAGCTCCCATGCATGTAGATGTAAAAAACAAGACCACTGTTTCACTTCGCTTCTCGCCAGAATCATACCATCCTCCCTTTCCCATCCTACAAAGTCTCGAATCGACATTTCATCCCTCCCCTTCTCTTACATTCCTCACCCAACAATCGCCATTCCCCTCCATATCTTACAAATACTATGTATGTATGCGCGAAAGTCACGCGAAGCAGAAAAGTAAAGCAAGGCCCAGAGAACCCTGCCAGGCGTGAGAAACAGAAACAGAAATGCAACGACGGAAATGCACCCTGATTGATAGATAGCTTGATCGGTCCGTAAAAACGCCATGCTGAAACAACCGAAAATCGAGAATGGAAATAGACCAGGCTGAGAAATGCCGATCTCGCTGTGCTTTGTAGTGGTACTTCGTCAGACATCGCTCGCCGGGTAGCAGGGAGAGGGAAGTAGAAAGAAGAACGTTCGCCGCTGTGGTTATTGGAGCATTACGAAGGTAGCAGTATGCGAGGAGTTGCACAGTCCCTTCCGCAAACCAGTAGACTTAGATATCAGCAGCTACTGCATCGCCATCTTTCCCTTCTTCACCATCATCTTCCTCTGCTGCAGGTTCTTCAGCGGGCTCAGCAGCAATGGCATCAGCTTGTGTCATGCCATTCTGCCTTTCCCAGACTTCTTTCCGTATCCTCTCATCCTTGAGCTTCCTTGCTCTCTCTACCTCCTCGAAACCACCAGCTTTCTTAAGTTTACCCTCTTCCACAAACGAGCCTAGCTCTTTCTGGAACTCGCCCCCTCTTCGACTTTCAAGTTCTTTCTGGCGTAGCTTCTCGGCGCGCTCGATGGCTTCCAGTCGGTTTTCATGATTAGGCTGTAATGCTCGGACTTCACCCAGAACACCTTCTTTCGCGACTGAAGGATCGGCTGCTATGACATGATTCAGTCCTCGAGAGAGCACGCGGGCTGCGTTCGAAGATCCAGGTACGTCTTTCATCTGCTCCTTAGTAGCCTGCTCAACAAGGGCGAAAGTCTGAGCAGCCTTCTCGAGATCATCCTGGAGATCCGCAGCAAGATCTTCTTGCATGGTGAGCTCCTCTCGGTCATTGCAGACGGTCTCAAGCTCTTTCTCCCAGATCTTGGTCCAGACTGGTCGCTCACGTTTCAAGAAGTCTTGCATCTTCTTGAGCTCCATGGTAGCTTGGGATATATCCTTGGCCACAGTCTCTAGTTGACGTGGCAGAGGTCGGACACCACGAAGAACAACATCCTTTCGAAGATCCTCAACAATATCTTGCAAGTCGTCGACTTGGCCGACCAGCTTGTCTGAGTCTTCGTTGAGATTCTTCTTGCCAGAGTTGACATATGCTCGTCCTGAGTCGCCTTTCATATCTGGGATAGCAGTCTTTGCTGCTACAGTCTTGACGGAAGAAGCCTTTTGGCGGATGAGAGACATGGAGTTCTGGACATCTGACTGGAACTCGGAATACACTTGTCGAATAACGGCAAGATCGCGACGTATCCCGTGCAGTTCATTGATCTGGTCTGCATTCTTAAATTTCGACGGGCTGATGAGTGGCGCATGGGACTTTTGATTGTCGATATACGATACTCGTGAGGAAGTCGGAGGTACGCTTGCTAATCTCGCCATCTCCTTTGCTGCATCTTGTTGACGATCTGATACCCGTTGAATGGTGGCTTGCTGGTCATCCACTGCAATCTTGACGCCCTCGACCATTTTCTTGAGGCCCCCGAGACCCTCGTCAATATGGCGCTTAACTTCGTCCAGTACCTCGGTATTCAGTACCAACACCGATCGATCTTTGATGTCAGCAAGATCCTCCAGTTCGTGACGTACACCTGAAACTGGGTCTTGGATATATATCTCAGGTAGATCCACCCCATTATTGTGGGTATTCCAAGCGAACTTTTCGATGAAAGCCAGCTGCAATCTCGCCATTGACAAGTCATTGTATCCGTCCGCAAAAACAAACTTCTTGACTTTGGTCTTGTATTGCAAGAATACAGTCAGTTCCTTGCCAGGTGGTGGAGACAGCTCAGGGGTGAAATTCCGGTCCTGAGACGAGCGCGGCGGAGTTTGCTGTGCAGTGGTTACCGGCCTTTGATCTTGAGGCGTTTCCGGACGTTGTGCTTTTACCTCGTCTGGATGCTGGATAGGGAGTGTCATGATAGAATCTGACGGCGGGCCTTGCAAGGTTGCGCTCGGGGCATCAAAGTCTATCGGCTGTCTTTTCTTGTCATCTGGAGTTTTGACAAGCGGGCTATCATCTGCAGCTGCATCGGCAGGCTGTGGTAATACAGGAGGACCTGGTGATGGTTCCTCTGATACCCTGCTTGGAATACGAGCTGGAGATACATCCACATTTAAACGATTTGACTGCTGACGCACATGCCTTTGATCTCCTCGGTTTTGGACAGCTCTCATCGACTCCCGAGCATCGTTCCGCCCTCTGTTCGGTATAGGCGAGTTCTGGGGAGGTGGGAGCATAGGGACACCATTGGGAGATGCCCCCAGGTGTTTTGAGATCTGATATGCAGAGTATCTCCTCGACGCTCTCCTCTCAAGGTCCCCACCTCGCTGTAGCGCGGCGAGAGCATTTTGTTGTTTCGGTGGAGGAGGTGGGGGTGGAAAATTGTCAACGCTGAGTTCCTCTGGCCCAGATGGCTGCTGTGCCGCTTGTCCTTCCGTCGGATAAGGTGGTAACACTGGCATATTCTGCATCGTTGTACTGGAAAGTGAGGATTGACTCGAGGACATAGATGCCCTGGATTGATCTCGTTCCGGAACCATTCTCCGGCTCGACGATGCAGAAGACATTCTTGGGGGGACAGAAGCCTCAATTTGGCTCATACTGTCCCTATTATCCACGCTTCCATCTTCCCTTCGAAAATTGTTCTGTATCCCCTGGTCCAACAGTGTCGTGAGTCCAGTATTGGCACTTCCCACGCTGCTGATACTGCTAGCTCTGGGCACGGAACCATCGCCATTTGCATTTGTGCTGTCTCTAGCTTGCTTCTGCCGTAATTTCTGCTGCTTCCGTTTTAGCCCGTGGAGTAAATTTATAATAATATCTCGTATCCTCGGGAGGTATTTTTCCAAGCTCTCCACGCTGGCCTCTTGGCTGAGTGTTGATTCTAATATGTGGCGCAGAAGCTCAGGAACGTTTCCTAAATCCGAGGTATCGACATTGATAGCTGTGAAAGCCCTGCAGGCAATATTGAACTCGTAACCTAGGCGCACATAGACGTCTGAGACTTGCGCATCGGTCGCTTGGTGGCGAGACCATTGTGTGAGGGTTTCGAGAAGCTGCTTTGTAGCTACGAGGAGATGGGTAACGCTCTTTTCAATTTGGGACAGAGGAGGAGCATTTTGACTAGTCTGAGGTGATGGAGCGACCTAAAAGAGTGCAACTATTAGCATTCTTCGAGATCAAAGGTGGAGCATCCAGAATTCGTCTCCAAAGCTACGAGATGCGCGTGAAGCCAGAACTCACATTTTGTCTCCTACTTCCATTTGGTACCGACTTGCCCGAGGCAGAAGACGTCCGCGGCTGAGCACCAGGCCCTGGAGACATCGATCGAGCTGGTACGTTTGGAGGAGGTCCTGGATCCGCGGCGGGAGAACGTCGTTGTATGGATCTTTGTGAGGTTGGCGGCGCCTGCATCGCTGTGATTGCTGCGGCAGAGTTTTGAGCACGGATCTAGCAAATAATCATAGCGACATTTGTCGAAGCTCCCCGAGTTGCTGAAAGGTGTAAATGCAGCGAGCTTGACGTGAGTGAGAGATGGGGTTCGGAGTGTTTTCAAGTCTCACTCACTTGACTCTTCGTATCAGATTTGGGATGTCTGCCCCCTGCGCGGACAACTCCTGGTGCTTGCCGTACGTAGCGCGATTTAGCGAGGTACAAGGTTTTAGATGCAGACCAGCTCTGGGGAAATTCACAGGCACCTTGGATAAATATGGTCCAAGCAGACAAGGGCACAAATGGATAGGGACGTTGTTGATCAAGACTCTAGATCTATGATGATAATGATGATGTTGTTGTTTGATGGATTGACTGTTTCTGAATACGACAGCACATGAAGCCTCCTTGGTCTGCAATGTCCAAATGAGGAAACCTTCCAGAAGCGTTTGGATCTTCACCAGCAAGCAGAGCTATGTTCCTATACAGGAGGTTCCGGTAACATTGTTGTACTCCCTACTTGATACTCGGTATCGATGAATAAAGCTGCATCTCGTTCATTTCTACAAGGTCGACTGCTGTCTCGCTCCTTCGGCTTCAAGGCATCGAGGCTTAGAGCTGACAAGCCTAGTTGTCTGGGAGGCGAATACAGCATTCGGTGACGAACTGCAGATACTTGTTGTCACGCTCATTCTGGCCGTCGGGTACCACTGATTGTACTACCATTCGGAGTCTATTCGGTTGGGACTGGCTATGGATGGCTAAGTTTCAACCCGATGTAATGAGCAATCCTGGAGGGTGGTTGAAAGTGATACGTGGGTGAAGCTGTAACTGTACTTTTCGAGACACTCAAAAGATCTGTTATAGCATGCAGATACCTATACCTGTCCTCGGCTGGCGACTTCTTGCATAAGTACCCTAACCATTGACACTGAGGGCTTTCGAAATCAGTATTTGAGAATGACGGACGATGTTTGGGCGAAGAAGTCGAAGGTCGTATAACTGGCTAGGAGAATTGGAGAAATAGTTGCAGAAACGGCTGGCTTTGCAATGGCTTAAGTAGTGCTCACTAATGAACGGAATGAGTTCAGTGATACAAAAGTTCTCCGCATTCCCTCCATGTTCCGATACAGCAGCTCCAATCGCATATCAAGATTGTAACATTTCCATCCATATCACCATATCGTGACCATATTATGCATTTCAAAAGTGGGAGGGTTGTGGTACATCTCGTTCGATATTCCTGTCTTTAATTGGATGGTTCCAACCTGAATCCAAGGAACGATTGGCTCGACTCCAGGCAATCAGCCGCTGTAGTTCCTGCCGAATAATGTCGATTTCCCGTCTGGCTGTTGCTTATGAGGGAGGACCTGACGCCAATGATCTACAGAAATCCGGGGTGGAAGACAGCCAGTAAACAGCCGGTTTGGATCTAGACCCAAAGAGACCTTGGCTGTTTCTATCTGCCGCCAATCTTAGGGGAGACCCTGTCAAGTGGAATAGGAAATCATAATCTATTCACAGTATGAAGATCCTCATTCGGAACTTCTGGGGGTTTCTGATTTGAATTATTGAAGAGAATTTGTCTGCTTAGTGCATCTCCTGTATTCTTAAGCTGCAATAGCAGGGTCATTTGAGGAACATGGGCACTTCGTATTGCTGTTGGGGGCAGGCGCAATGTCATGGGCTGAATCAGTGACATAGCCCAAGTACCGTAAGGTATGGAGATAGAAATAGAAACCCACTCATCCACTCTTGTACCTCTGGAACAAAGCAGAAGTCAGAGCAGAGTATCGAACTTGCAGCATCGTACAAAGACTATATACTCCTATTTAGCAAGCAACAGTAACTGGGGCAAATCATTGTCAATTGAAGTGCGTCGGATTGCGCTTCTTCGGGACCACGCCAGATATAATAGTGCCGGTACTCGAGCGCACCAACTTGCAGCTGTGCTCTCTTTGTTGAGGACCCCTCCCCTCCTCTCTTTCCACCTTAGGTACCCTTGGCGCAACCCATAATTTGGTCATAACATCAATCCCTCTTTACAGTACCAGGTCATTTATTCATTCATTCATTCATTCATTCATTGTTTTTCTTGAAACGTTCAATTGATCGAGAGGAACATCGACATATAAACAATTTCTCTTCCAAGTCAACCATCTCAATTGACAACCTCGGACTAATCAAATCATTCACTTATTTACTTTTTTTTCTCCCCTTCCCCTGCCCTGCCCTTCACTTCCTTCAAACCCTCGCGCACGCACCCACACGAGCTCTCCTCTTCAGTCCGGAAGGGGTGTAGCACTCCCGAATTTTGCAAGGGTCTGTGGTGAATTGCGACCACTTACAGTGCGCGGCCCAGCGACCGACCTAGCCAACCGTCCGTCTTGCTCGGAACGACACTTCTACAATCTTCCCACTCCAACCTAACCTGTCGACACAGACGAAGACTTCCGTCCCCATCCTCATTCTCTCTCCTCTCCTCTCCTCTCTCCCATCCTGCATCTGTTGTTGCTCCTGGAGGTTGATGGTTTGAGTGTGCATCTGGCACGGAGTGTTCTTTTTCTCTTCCCACCGTCAAGCGCTGTTTTGTCCCTTCAGGTTAATTTTGAACTTGCGCATCATCGCTTCCCGGCCGCCCTACGCCGCCCTGCCCTTCCTTCGATTTCCCCCAGCTCGATCCCATTCACCATCACCATCTGTTCGCACATCAATCAGCGGCAGACTCGTCCTGATCTGCGATCATATTCTCCTTCGGCATCCGTGGTCGCGCGAAGGATACAGCAGCAGCAGGTCTTCGCAACTCCAATCCTCTGAGGTGAGACTTTCCTGATCCAAACCCAACCTCCTTTGGCACAGACGCTCCAGAGCTTTGAGCTACCACATTCCAACTTCGAAACTTTCTTCAATCTGCAACGGCTTTACAACCGCAGAGTCGGTATCGTCGCGCGAATGCTAACACGAACGTTCTGCAGACTGGTTTCTTTGCATTACACAGCTTGTCCAGCAAGCTAGAGATTTCGTCACCGATTCTCGAGCCAATATCTACCGTTGGCGCGCCTGTCCATCACTGGTGATCTGCCCAGATTTATTTGTCAATCAAAAGGTAAGAGATACCCCCTCCTCTTCACGAGCAGACATTTCCATGTTGGCGTGACACCGCGCCCTGGTCGGCTGCAATCATGGTTCCATGCAGCCTCACCTCGAACCTCACCTTTGGCAACCCACAACATTTTTCTCAAATTGTGCTAACTTGGCGGCCGCGCAGATACCCAAGTACTTTAAAGCATCTCTTGTACTTGCCAAGTACAATTCGCATACACCCTCAGCTGGCAACGCTGGGAACATGGTACAACCGGGAAAGAAGGCCACCGACACACCGAACGGCACAACGAAGAACTCACAATCCAACATGTCGTTCCAACGAAAGGATATGACTGGAGCGGGCAAGAACGAGGGTAGACAGAACGGTTGGTCCAGATCATTGCCAGTCTTCGATCTTGCTAACCAGAACACAGGCAACGCGAGTTCTTTCCGCACAGACACTGCAATCTCTGGCAACCGATCTCAAGGAGAGCGTCCTTTGCAGAGATGGGTTCCAGATGGTCCCCCAGATACTCTAGGCTCATTGGAATCGGGCAGAATGAGCAACTCTGGGGGAGGCGCGTGGGATCAGTTCGAAGAGAACGAGCGTCGCTTCGGTGTCAAGACTGACTATGATGAGAATATCTACACCACGACCATCAATAAGAAGCACCCGCAGTACAAGCAACGTCTTGCTGAGGCCGAGCGGAAGGCGAGAGAGATTGAACGTAGTGCTGCCAACAACTCTCATGTTGCTGAGGAGCGTATTGTGGATAATTTGGCTGGAGAGGAGAATGGTGTAGACGAGGAAGACAAGTAAGTTGACTCGATCTTCACGAGCAGGTCCATGTCTAACATTACTCTAGGTACAGTGGTGTTCGTAGGCAGCAGGACTTCCCTCCTTTGACCTCATCAAACAACAACAGATACACACCCCCAGCCAGAAGAGCGCCCACTGGATCATCTACTGTCAGCGGAGCTCCTGTAGACCCTGCGATTATCTCTTCACAGCTTGCTCGTCCTGACAAGCCTGCTGCTGACAAGGGGAAGACACCAGCCGTTCCAGCTGTCCCAGCGGCTCCAGTAGCTACCAAGACTTCTAAAGCAGAGGTCTCTACACCTCCTACCACTACCGAGTCGAGTGTTGCTGCAACACCTGAGCCAAAGGTACCTGCAGCAGTCGCGGGCCCATCATCATCGAGCCGAAATGCTTCTCCTCAAGTCAAAGCCGATGGCCTTCCTAATGCTACAGCAACTGTTGAGCGGGATGTCGCGAGTGCTTTCAAGGGTTTCGCTGCTCAGCAACGAAAGAACGTTGAGGCTGTTCGCCAGTCCAGAGCCCGAAACGACAAGGAGATCAAGTTGAATGACTTGAAGAAGTTCGCTGATAATTTCAAGCTCACAACTCCCGTCCCATCAGATCTTGTACCTATTATCGCCAAGGATCCCGCGAAGCAAAAGGAGATCCAAGAGAAGGCGAGACGTAATGCAGAGGAGAACAAGGCCAACCCTTCCGAAGGAGTCAAGCCCATCCCACCACCGGTTGATATGCGAACAGCCCAGCGTCCAGTTGCTGCTACACACGGTACATCTCCTGCCAATGTTCCTTCTCGCCAAAACCCGCCTCGGAATGCTGGTTTCGCAAACCAAGGTCCATACAGAGGCACTTCTCAAGCTCCACAACCTTCTGCCCAGCAGAATCGCCCTGCGCCTGGTCTTGGTGGTCGATTGAGAAGCTTGGACCAGAACAAAGTTGGCCCTACGCCACCTAATCCGATTCCAGCCCATGAGACAAGACAACCTCCCACTGGCCCTGCGAATGGAGACCCAAATTTCTCCCGACGCTCCAGCGGAGTAACAAGTGCACAAGGAGCTAGATTGAACCCAACCATTGGCGAGTTCCGTCCCAATGCTCATGCAGTTTCCTTCAACCCCAACAGCAACCCAAGCAATGTTTCGAGCCCAAGATCGGCTGTTAACGCCGCCCCTCCTGCGCCTATCACCCGTTCTCTTCTCCGACGCAAGCCTATTCCTGAGTCCGAACGCCCTTCTTTCAAGGCCAAGTTCAACTCCTTGGATCACATCAAGACGATCAAGCCAGCACCAGAGAAGAATTGGTCGCTTACCGGTGGCTTGAAGCCAGCTTACGAAACTCCTGTGCTTTGGAAGACGGCACTCCCCAGTGATAAGCCTGAGTCGGCTATTCACCTGACCTATGCTAAGATGTTCGATATGGCACCGTTCCCAGCACACACTATCTCTCCTGCTGCCCCATCTCATGCTATTCCGCAAGTTCCTCACCAGCACCAGCTTCCGTTCCACTTGCAGCAGAATGTTCACAACCCAGCTGTCCGTCAATCGCCCCGACAAGCACCAATGAACCTCCATGGCAACCAGATGCCTCATGGCCCAGCTCAGCCGTTCAACGGTCACGATGATCACAGAATGGTTCCTTCACATTCTGCACAGTCATTTGCATCTCCTCGTATGCAACACACTCAAATGCAGTACCAGTCACCGATGAACCAAAATGCGCAAATGGCGTACAATCCACAAATGATGTCGTTCCCGAATGGCCCGCCAATGCAACAGCAATTCCGTTCAATGTCGAACAGCCATCAATACATGCCACAACCAGGTCCCATGGGTCCAATCATGATGCCAAACCCCAATGGCATGTTCATAACCTCCCAAGGTCTCCCACCTGGAGTCGGCTCGGCCCAGATGTTTCCTCAAGGCAGCCAGGGGGGTTTTATGCCACCAACTAACGGCATGCCTCCACAAATGCCAGGTGTCAACGGATATCCGAGCCCTGGCAGAGGCGGTGCCATGATGATGAACCAAGGATCTCAACAAGGCCATCAACCCCCACCACCGATGTATGGCATGAATCCGGGCATGAACCCAGGCATGAGCCCAGGTCCTCAGTATGTTAATACTGCTCAGGGTTACAACCAGCAACCTCCTCCGAACAGTAAGTGCTCTGAGTCAACACAGTTCTGCAACCAACTAACAATTCGTAGTGGGAATGAGAGGTTATAGCGGCCCAAACCAATTTGGCACAAGCCCGCAGCAGATGCACCAATTCGGTCCACAACAGCACCGAAACAACCACTCCAATGGCAACTACAACAAGAACTTCCAATCCCACGGCCAACACCAGAACGGTCCGGCAAACAATCAGATCCCTACCGGTCCCCAGGCACGTACATCGGAGGGCAATGAAGAGTCCAAATGAGCGGCCCACCGTTCTTTCTCGTCATATAACGCGGCTTCGATGCTTTGCATCAATGTGTTAACAGCATCTTAAGATTATTGCTTCATGCCCGTCGAAGGTTTGGCTGCATTTCTAGATCTGCAACATTCACAGAGGATCCTCAGTCTTTGCTTGGATTGGCCGCCCTGGCAGCTGCCGAGGTATTGGATTTGGCATGTTCTTACACCGACTCAGGGCAATTGGTTCGTTCTACATTTTGCTTAGCTGTGGGCATTGATAGTAACTTTCGTGGAGAGATCTGATCATTCTTCTCAGCAGAGGTTACCTAACGATCATCTCACGAACACTGCTCACAACGAGTCTAGACAAATAAATTCGCACTCCAACTGCAGCCTAGGGAAGGAAGGGAGGGACCATAGCACTCCTCGAATCTCTACGAGAGAAGCGAGAGGTAAGTGCAGTGGTAGCTGATTAGCCTAGCAGATGATAGGTTGGAGGTCGTTAGGGATGGATGGATGGATGGAATATGGGTTTATCGAAGAACTTTTTGTGGAAAGTGGTGGCGACAAGGGTGGTTAGAAGGGCTTTCTTTTAAGAAACTGCTCTTTTGATGTTGTATCCCCTAGCCTTAGGTCTACAATCACTTTTCACGCACCAGCCTAATTTCATTACTGCTTGCTTCACTGTGATCAGTGGCCTTTCTTATGACCCGCTTCCAATTACATTCAATCATTCATCATCCTTCGGAATCACTATCACTATCCACCGGCACCCCAGCCGCAGCGTCACTCGGCAGCTGTCTCGGAAACCATCCATACTCCCCGAGATCAACCATCAGTTCTCCCAGACTCCCTGTGTTAACCGTCACCCCTTCACTTTGCAACACGCGCGCTTGATTAGCTGCTCCTGAAGGGTGGCCACTAGAAACATCATACCGGGTCAATGATGAGTCCATATTCAGTGAGAGGAACGCAGGGAAAGGGGAAGAGCAACTCGAAGAATTGGAGGGGTCAGAAAATGAGAGGTGGGGTGATGAGATGAGATGGAGGAAATAAGGTATTAGTTAGGTGGAGAAGGCTTACCGAGGAGATATAATCCCTTTCGAGTTAAGCACTCTCTGCCATGGGACATTGCCATTATGGAAGCGAGATGTTGGGTCCGAAGAGAGGTGTTTTAGACAGACTCCTACTTGTCTTGGTCGTTGTGCTGTACATACACAAAGTAAAAATCAGCTATCCATTCAGCCATTCATTCCGTCTTGGGCATGACGCCATGTCGACTGGATTTTGGAGAGGGACGGGTGTTCTCTGTAAAAAGCGTAGGCCCACTTACGCGTTCCGATTAACCTGGCGATATGTCCGTAACTCGTCACTTTACCGGGTGGGATCTCCTGGATCGCGCTGTATACGGCGTGGAAGAAGGCTTCGGCTTCGTCGGTGCGTGTCATTGTGCTTTGTCTGCAATTGTTCTGGTTCTACATGTCGTTGTGCATGTTTCGATGGGGAGGAAGGGGAGTTTGAGAGGGGCTGACTGATGAAGTGAGAAACGCGATATCAGCTGATATGGTGGAGCTGGGGGTTCCCTTGGCGGCGCAGGGGTCTTGTCTTTCCTTTGACGGGAGTGCTTGCGTTGCTGTGAGACTTTCTGCGGGATCTCCATTCTTTTGTTTCTGCGTCGTCAAATATTCTGAATGGTGATCAATGTTTGTTTATTTTGAATCGCCATACCTCCGTACTTTCATTTGTGTATTTTCTTTTGCTTTTGCAGGTATGAAGTCAGGAAAAGTAATTAATGCTTCTTCGTACTGGGTCGGTCCGAGACAGCTGGCAAGGCTCAAGCGGAGCTTCCAGCCACATGGTTTGATGACGGGGCCCAAATCTTGCTTCCCAGCCACTCATCCAAGGAAAACCAAAGCTTCATCTCTTCTCTTTTTCTCTCCTTGCTTCGATTTATTTCTGTACATATCTTGGATATTTCCCGTCCCTATATTCCGAAGCTCGGAATGTGATTGATTGACTTCTTGCCGCTTACTGCTGATCTTATCTCTTTGGAATCAATATCAGGCTCTACAGCCTCGTCTCTCTACGACTCGAATTACGAGCGAATCATTCACCATGCGCCTCACGCCTAGCATTCTATCCCTCCCTGCTTCGATCCTCCTTCTCATTGTCTCGCATACCGGCGCACTCAACTCTTCAGACTCAGCTTCAAATCCACAATCGATATCAGAACCACGATCCTCAGCGCAATGGCCTCACGACCTGCCCCCAAGCCGCCGCCGCGACCTCGAAGTTATAAAGAAGATACAGCTGGGGAGAAAGCCAGTCGGTGTGATGAAGATGAGTGATGACGAGGGGGAGAAGTTTTATTTGGATTATTGGCAGTTCGAGGCTGAGGTGAATCTGGAGGGGCAGAGGGTATTTGAATCGCCGAGGGAGAGTGCTGCTGTGAGGCGGAGAAATGGGGATGAGGATGGATTGAGAGGGAACGAAAGTGCGATCATGCAATTCAGACCGGCTTTTTTGCTGCATACTGAGAATACGGTTGGAGCTGAGGAGTTGAAGGCCAGGGACATGCTGAGAAGTCGAGACGCTGCTGGGGTTTTGGCGGCACTTCAGGCGAGGGACTTTACTTGTCCGACTGGGACTAAGGATTGCTCGATTATCATGTCGCCTACCAGTTGTTGCGGAACGGATGAGACGTGCTTTAGTATACCGGATACAGGATTGGGTGTCGTTGGATGTTGTCCAGCTGGAGCGCAATGCTCGGGGCCTATCACCCAGTGTGATTCTCCAAATACACCTTGTCCTTCGATACTTGGCGGAGGATGTTGTATACCGGGCTTTAGTTGTGTGGCAGGTGGCTGTGAGTATATCTTTTCCTCAGCATGTTTCTTGCTCACAGTTGATAGGTGCCTTGGATCCTCCTGTTGTTGTGACTACAGTCATAACCCGTACTTTTACAGTCACAGCTTCTTCGGTCACACGTACAAGCACATCTGTCAGTACCGTAACCTCGACATCAACGACAGCTTGTCCTCTGAACTCCCAAGCCTGTCCCGCGAGTCTAGGTGGCCAATGCTGTGCAACCAACCAAGTCTGCGCTCTGAGCTCATGTGCACCATCCTCCTCCTCCTCCTCCTCCTCCTCCTCCTCCTCCTCGACATCACCATCCACAAGTCTCACAACCACAACCTCAGCAACAGGCGTCCTTCCCGTCCGACCCACAAGCGGCACCACCAGCTCCACCCTCACCACAACAACAGACACAGGCCTTGCAGTCTGCCCTACAGGCTTCTACGCCTGCGAAGCCTACTACGAAGGCGGCTGCTGTCGAACCGGTCGCAACTGCGAGAAAACGTCCTGTCCTCCCACCAGCTCAACGACTATCATCAGTAGCGGCGTCACAGTAGTCGTCCCTGTCGGCTCGGCAGCTAACGTTGCTACGCCTACTGGAGCTTGTGCTTCAGGCTGGGAAACGTGTGCAGCGAGTGTTGGAGGAAATTGCTGCCCAAGTGGTTGGGGATGTGGTACCGCGAGTTGTTCGTCAATCGGTCCGAGTAGGACAGCCGTTTTGCAGAAGGCTAGTCCTGGGGGTGCTGCCAGTTTCGGAGTATATGGGCAGTTAGGATGGGCCAGTTTATGCTTTGTGATGGGCATCTTGGTCCTTGTTTAGGATGAGGAGCTTGGAGCTTGCAAGATGAAGTGGCACTTTGATGCGGTATATGAGAAACGAATTTTATGTCGATATGGGTAATGCGAAATCTTATTCCGTTTTTAATCTCACATCTAAGATCTGCCGCCACATATTGCGTGAAATAGAACGAATTGAAGTCGAGGAATAGCACAGTGCGTTCATTACCAGTGATAGTGGACATCTCAGTCTATCCATAGACACAAAGCTTGGGATTGAAGCCCTCGGAATTGAGTGTGTCCTTGTAAGGAAGTTTAAATAAACTCAAGTGTGTGTATGAGCTCATATAATGTGACAAATATACCAAGATCGCGAATGGAGATACTCCTGATCTGTATATATTTACAGACATCTTCTGACCAGTAGTGTGCTGCTTAAATGTATAACTTCTGTGAATAATACGTACCGTATATCGTCTAGAGTCAGTCGAACGGCCACTTGTTGAATCTGCTCGAAAGTTATCGCTTACCTCCTGTCAAAGAAAACAAACTCGCCTCTGTACGCAGAACGTGACACTGCGAGTGCCCCTCATCCGGCGATCAAAGTCCCCTCTCCCTTGCACGACTGTGACGTGGGGCAACATCCAAAATTCCAGCCTCCGTCACCGCACCACCAACCCAACACGAATCTACACGCGCAGCTTTCTTCGGAACCTCAGCTTCCACCCAGAAGAATTGTGTGCTCGTGATAAATCTTTGCTACCGGCTCCGAGGCACGATAACACGCGAGAGGCTGCAGGTGGACTATTGCGGGATATAAGGCTGAACCACCCACCCGCGAAGACAACGCCTCTCTCTCTCCAAGCACTCGACTATCCCGAGCATTCTACTCTTCAAGTCAAAACCTTCGCAATCCATCACCTACCCACCTACCAAAGACACTCTATCTCTAAAATGGCTACCACATCCCGCGCCCCAGGCGCCAACCAACAAACCCAAATCCTTCAACCGACCCCTCAAACATCCAACACAACGCGCACCCAGACACAGACTCAAACACAAGCAGTCCTCCACCTCCGCGGCGCCCCACTAGACAGCGAAAGAGGCAGCACGCAGCGCCGCATACAATGGGCCGAAGACGTAGTGGACAATGAAGGACTAGGCAGGAAGAAGAGCAAGGTGTGCTGTATCTACCATGCGCCGAAGGGGATTGATGAGAGTAGCGATGAGAGCTCGTCGGATAGTAGTAGTGATGAGAGTGATAGTGGGGATGATGGAAGTGCGAGACCGGTTGGGGGTCGAGGTGGGAAGAAGGGGGAGGGGTGTGGACATGGACATGGACATGGGCATGGGAAGGAGAAGAGTGGTGGCGAGGGAAGTGGGAGTGGGAGTGGGAAGGTGAGGAAGAGGAGTCCGAATGCTTATGAGAGGATGCCAAAGGTTAAGGGTGCTGCGGCGAAGGAGAAGTAGATGGGAATGGGGGTGGGAGTCGATGCAGAGGGCAAGGGAATTGAGATGGGCAGTGAAAGGGTTACGATTGTATGATTTGCGCATTTTCGGATGGCATTGGGCTCGGATTTGGTATGGGTGCATAGATGGCGTTCAGAGGGCTTGCATTGGATGCGTTTACGGTACGTCCCTATGCTAGGACTGGCAAAGGCATATTCAGGAGTTGCTGGGCATATATTTGTCCAACTATCGCTGAAATACTTAAGAGCTAGTCGGCTGGTCTCTCAAGTATGACTGGAATACCCAGGCAATTTTGCTCTTGTCTTTGCATTTTCTTGCTCCGTCACTTATTCTCTTCGCTATGCGTTTTTGGGGATATATAGTGTGAAAGTAGTTCTCTTTGTGCAAGTGCCTCTCTTGGAGAACACGCTTTGGGTAAATAATATATACAGTAGAAGTATAGGCAACCAGCGAGCAAGTGTTCGCACTGCCAATTCCGTCAGGAGTGCTAAATGGCTTCTCTTGTCTCTTATTGCTTCGCTCCGCAAGCTCGCTGGGTCATCTAATAGACAACTGCTTAACAAGAAGCCCCGGTAGGAATACCAGTGCAGTCACTGCTTGTCTTTCCTCCAGTGACGGCAACATCGCTCCATGTCCATCCCGAGCAGGAGGCACAGAGGATGTAGATGTTAGTCGCATCGGACTCGACGGTTCCCTTGACACCGGAGACGGTCAAGTCTGTGATGGGGACGCCATCAGTGGGTGTGCCGGTTGGGGAACCGTTCTCATAATCTTGCTCGATGACGATGCCGTAGTCGGTGACTGGATACTCGTTAGATTCTTTCTCTGTCTCTTTTTGAGGATCTAAGGAGGGGAAGTGGGTGCTTACTGCCAGAGAGGGTGATATCCTTGAAAGTAACGCCCTTTACTGTACCAGTTGCTCCAGATACGGTCTTGATGCGGATACCGTTCGCAGAATCAGAGACTGTGGACGATGAGATCGTGACATCAGAGACATCATTGTCTGTTCTTCCACCGACAGAGCCAATGCTCAAACCATGGCCTCCTGAGCAAGAGCCGCCCGTGAAGGTGATTCCGGTACCAGAGTTGATGGCTAAGCAATCATCTTGGTTCTTGACTATCGCTCCGGAAATGACGATGTTGGTGCTAGATCCGACGTCGAAGGCATCTGTGTTATGTCCAAGATCGCCGGCAGCGGAGTTGTCGATCGTTACGTCTGAGATGGTGAGTCCATCGGCGCCGTTGATGGAGAAGCATTGCACGGGGTAATCGAGGATGTTGAGGCCGGAAATGGTGGATGTTCCGGTGAGGTCGTGAGCGTAGAAGAATTTGGGCTTGGTAACACCTCCATTGCTTCCCTCTGATGGAGTTGTCAGTATATCTCGGTTGCGTGTTAGTAGGTGGATTATGCTAACCTCCATCCCACCACTTGGCACCATTGCCGTTCAGTGAATGGCCGGAAGCTCCAGAAACCTTGATGTTTTCTCCTGAGACTGAGAAGAGAGGGCCACTCCACTCCTCGTAAGCCCAGGTAGTCTCTCCTTGGAAGATGACCTAAAGTCTGTCAGGATCGAAGCATGTCTCATAGAAGGGGAAACGTACGGAGGTGCCTGAAGTCAAGTCTGTCAAGTCGAGAGTCACCCCAGCTTCGACCGAGATACCGTCCAGAACGATGGTTGTGCAGCTAGCCTTTCCTGCCTTCGCAGCTGAAGCAGACGTGAAAGTGCAGCCGGCCGACGCACTTCCTGAATCGGCAGAGCTGTTGCTAGAGCTAGAGCTGCCAGTAGAAACGGAGGCAGCGGCAGAAGTCGTCGATTCGCCATTGGACACTGACGACGTCTTCGTTGCCGAACTGTCCGTGGCGGCAGCAACAGTAGCAGAAGTTGTTGTAGTCTTCCCCTTAGCCTTTGGCATGGGAGTACCAGAGACGAGAGACGCCACGCTGAGGGCCAGCCCAATTGTAGAAAGTAATTGAACCATGTCGAATGATTGGAAGTCTAAGAATAGAGAGCGTGCGATGAAGACGCAGGGAATGTGAAAAGCCAAGGAAGAAAAGAGAGAATGATGAAAGCTTGAATGAGAAAGCCAAGAGGGCCAAGAACGGCTTCTTTTGAAGTAACTCGAGATGATGGTCAGGGAAGACTTCTTCCCTTATTTTCATTTTGATATTCCACTCTCGTTCGAGATTGAGATTTGGGCTGTCGAGCATATAGCAAATGTCCCATTATTGTCGTGGACGACAGCGATTCTTGCTGGACACGCAAGTCGGGAAAGCTTGTCTTTGCTGATCTTGTCAATTGCAAGAATAGAACGCGTGGATGAGCCATGTTGAATGTGAGCTGGTGTTACAGATATTCAGGAAGACAATCCTAATCGCCAACTCATGTCCACATGTGGATTAATGGCGACCTCATCCTGAATGATGACTGACGAGATCGTGGTGTCTTCGAGTGGTGGTGAAGGAATGTTGGTGGAGAACCGAATGGAGAGATGTTGGAGACCGTCCGTTTCGAATTGATCAGGTTTCGTCGACATCGAAGCGAATCCATTTCAGGGGCAACATTCCCCGCTCGTCATTGGTGGATTCAGATGGGAAGGCAGACTTCTAATTTTCCTCAAATTAACAAGATATCCTCTTTTTCCAACTTCGCAAAAGCTTCATCTGCTTCAAACAAGATGAATAAGTTGTCGATGGATCAAGCCTCGCTCGGAGAGTTTTAGTTGTACTTGTTGTCTCGAAAGAAGCCTTGCGGCCAAGATTGCTTGTGATGCTCAAGCTTTTGTTGCCAAGCACTGGCCACGTTTGTAGGCCAAAGGAATTTTGACGAATGAGAATCCAATCAGGCATCGATCATGCTTCTTCTTTCTAGACGTTAAAAAAGTGCAGACTCTGTCAATGTGAACGTTTTTTCTCGCTATCAAAATGAGCCACAAACATGCTGGCTAAATGATGACAGGGACAAGCTCCAATTCGGTCTGTCAGAAATCCGGTATTGGACCCAGGCACCAAAGTTCCCCGGAACATCTGGAAGTCATCCCATGTTCGAGGTCCATAAAGTCCAATATCGGACGATTCGATGATCTGCTTGCCCTCTTCTCATTGGTGGCAACCCACCATCGAGACATAAGCTTTTGATGGGTTCCGTGATCCTCGAAACATCGCATCTGTGCCATCCTTGTCGCATACGAGTCCTAGATTCTGGTAAAGTGTTTACAGTTTCGAAGTTCTTTGGTCAGACGGCGATACTATCGTATACCGTGGGGCGGAGTTATATTCTTGAGATTGGTTCTATGCTTGAGTGGATCAACTTCGATGCAACTCTCCACTACTTGGACAGGTGGACTTGAGATATGAGAGGTGGAATCGTAGGAGTCCAGAGCACTCGGAGACCTTCCCCAAACCCTTTTCCAGGGGTGGTCATACGTCTACCACGAGTCAATGAGCTTGATTCCCGCATTATGTCGGCAGGGAATTTTCCATGTCAAGTCCCTGGCTACCAATGTCTGCCGACGGATGGACCCTTCTCATTTCCTCTTGTAGTAGATAAGTCGTCCCGTTCCTCTCGCTTTTCGTTAGCCACTTACTTTGCTCAAGTGACGCCCCGTCAAGCTTACCACATTCTCTTCTATCTCCAGCAATCATGCGTTTCATTCTTTCTCTCAGTGCCTTTGTGACAGCGGTGCTGGCCGCTGGGCGGACAACAGCCCCTTCAGGTGCTATCACTGTTGGATCCGGAGGAACCTACTCGACCGTTAGTCAAGTATCAAACAGACAAGAGCTTTGAGCTGATTGTTCTAGATTCAAGCCGCTATCAACTCTTTGAGTACTACCTCCACCACCGCTCAGAGCATCTTCATCCTGGCTGGCACCTACAAGGAACAAGTCACCATTCCTGCACGCAAGGCTTCTTTGAAAATCTACGGCTACACGACAGACACGAGCAGCTACGCTTCCAACGTAGTCACCATCACCCACAGCTCAAGTCTTCTAAGTGGAGCTGCCGACGATGAAGCCACTGGAACAGTCATCAACGAAGCCGCAAACACAGCCTTCTACAACATCAACATCAAGAACACTTACGGCAAGGGATCTCAAGCCATTGCTTTGGCTGCTTACGGCACCCAGCAAGGATACTATGGTGTTGGTCTTTATGGGTATCAAGACACCCTCTTGGCTCAGATCGGTAACCAGTTCTACGGAAAGTGCTATATCGAAGGAGCCGTTGACTTCATCTTTGGTCAGCACGCCGTAGCTTGGATCACAGGATCTGACATTCGCGTCTCTGCTGGAGGCGGCGCAGTCACTGCCAATGGACGAGCTACATCCTCAGATCCTTCCTACTACGTGATCAACAAGTCATCCATCGACAAGACCAGCAGCTCAACAGCCGGAACGGGGACTGTTTATCTTGGACGCCCATGGTCGCAGTACGCCAGAGTCGTTGTTCAGAACACTGCGTTGGGTTCCATCATCAACGCCGCGGGATGGGAGGTCTGGAGCAGCTCTGATGCACGAACTGGATCCGTTACCTTTGAGGAGTATGGAAACACGGGCACTGGGGCTTCAGGAACTCGTGCTAGCTTCTCTAAGAAGCTCAGCTCTGCTGTTACCATCTCCTCGGTCTTGGGAAGTAGCTACACTTCCTGGGTGGATAGTGCCTACGTGTAAATAGGCTCGAAAGTTCGTGGTAAAAAAGACTTGTGGGCGAGGACTTTTGACTGGATTCAATGTATATATTTCTCTTGCATGCTCAAAGAGACGTCTTTGATGTATATAGCAAACCATGAAGAACCTTTGGAAGGTCTTTTCTTGCTCAAAATAATTCATTCGCATGATGTTGTTATTGATTGTTGTCTCCAAGGACTTGGCACTCGAGTATTTCCCCTGAACCTTTCGCCGCCCTGAAGGCAGTCTCGAGCCTCAAAAGCAGCGTCGTCACGGAGTAAAGTCAACAAAGTCACCGCTGAAGACCAAAACTGCACTGTCGTTCACCGTAACGAAGCTTCTAAACCCACTTGCATCACCGTGCAGAAGCTGCCCCTGCCAACCGCTAACCTGGAATCGTGAGGAAGTGGGCTCCGCCAAATAACAATTTTCGAGCATCGTCAGATCACGACATTACGCGCATTCGTAAGGGAGACTACGACAATGGATTCTTGATCCTTTAAACCGACATCTACACCCCAGTGTTCACAGTGGAATCAGCGAAGGAGGAGACCTGATTTAAGACGCAAAGAGATATTGTTCTGCGGACCAAGCCGGGTTATCGAAAGACGGACTTAACGGAAGGATCTCACTCGTTTGGAGGCATTGGAGGACTCGAGGACGTTCTGCCTGAGCTCTTGAATACCGATCTGCGAGCTTGAAGAAGAGAAAGCTGCCAGGCCTGCCATCACGGCCCGCGTCAACAAGATGTTACGGACAACACTCTCTTCAACAGCAGCTCGAGGAGCTCTGCGCTTCCCAATAGCCAGCAGAACCGCCTTCCGACCCTCAAATCTCCAAATAAACACACCTCTACGCTCCCTAGCTCAAAGATCCTTCACGAACACCACCCGATCATCCACCAAAACCTCCTCCTCAACAGGCTTCACATTCTCCTCCCACGGTCGACCCTCCCTCCGAAACCCCACCCTCCTCCAACGCCTCCGCAATTCCATTCGCTTCCTACACATCTCGCGCGCAAGACGGAATGGAAAACCAGTCTCTCCAAACGTAACGCCCAATCTGGGATCTGCTGGAGGAGCGGCGGCGGCGGAAGCTGAGCCTACGAGTTTAGGGGGACGGCTGAAGAAGCTGAGTAGGGAATACGGTTGGTCTGCTGTGGGTGTATACTTTCTGCTGAGTGCGGCGGATTTCCCGTTCTGTTATTTGTTGGTGAAATATTTGGGTACTGAGAGAATTGGTGAGTTTGGAATTCCTATTAGTCTCCTTCTTGGGGGTGTGCAGTGTCCGGCAGTTGGAGATGGTAGTATGCGACAGAATATGCTCGGGAACCTGGATTCCGACAGAAGCATACTTGCAAGATGATTAGGATCAAGCGGCGGGAGCGAAGACATGAACATTACACCCGGAATCTGGAATACGGAATTGACGGAGGTTACCTGAAGTTCAGAGCTATCGAAAGCCACGGGGAAATCCCCCAGCATTCCTCTGGACTTCTTTGAACTTCTTTGGAAGACTTGTCGAATAATGGCATCGCAAATGGAAACGAGAAGCTTGGCAAAGATATCCTGGGGAAGTGCTTTGACAGCCCTGGGTCCTGGTTGCATTACTTTAGACAGGCATTCGTGCCACCTCCAGGGCATGCAAATCGCAGCGCCGACGGGCCCTCTGACGAGCCCCGGTGCTCGAAGAGCGAGCTAAAATATGGACCTACTAGCTACTTGTAAAGTACCTGTTTGAACGACTAGGTCTCATCTCCTACGGACTGGACACTGCAAACTTGGAACTTCTTATATGTACACATGCCAAAGGGGAACTCGCTAACATCTCTTCAGGTCGCTGGGAAGAAATCCTCGTGACGAATGTCAAAAAGCTAATTCCGGACTCTGTTGAGAACTTCTGGCACGAATGGCGTGCCTCAATGAAGAAGGCAGAGCAAGAATTCACTGGCGACGATTTAGTCAGCGATGCGGTTGAGATGGCAGGATGGGGCGTCGAGGAGGCGACAGAGAAGAATAAAAAAGACGCTAGTAAGTTCCAGTCCTTGGTCGTATTTCCGTTTCTGTCCTCCCCTGTGTATTTAAATAAGTTTCTCGGAACTTGTTCAGCTGCTCTATACCCTCCAGCCTATTTTACTACAAGATCAGCAATTATAGCCCAATGCAAGCCTGACTGACACATTCCACAGGTCTAGCAACAACACTTGCACTCGCCTACGCAATCCACAAATCCTTCATCTTCGTCCGTGTCCCTCTCACAGCAGCCGTGACACCAAAGGTAGTCAAAATACTCCGGGGCTGGGGCTGGGATATCGGCAAACGGACAACGAAAGAGGCGAAAGCCTTGAAACGAGCCAGCTTACCGCCGAAGAAACCTAGGGCGAGGTTCATCAAGCGGAGGTCATCGTAGGTTTCGTTTGATGGAAAGGGCATGTGATAGATCGGATGGAAGGTTGGATGGAGGTGTATGATACGATAATAATGATCTCTCTACTTGCATCAGCGGCCTTGTTTGTAGTTTAGTGTAGTGTGTATATACTTTTGTTTCTTTTCTACTCATTACGAATGTCTCCAGACCGGGTAGATGCGAGCGGAGTCTATGACTATTTACATAGACATGTTATTGTCATGCCACTGCTTTCCAGAAACCCCTTCACTTCGCACCACAATATCCCTCCTCAAACTCTCCAAATACACATCTCTCAAAAGGCACACTAGCATTAATGATAGCCTCAAACACAGTCCTAGCAATCGTTTCAGGCAATCTGGGATTTGTCGCCCTCGATGCATTCACAGCACCTTCGATGACTTCCACGTTTCTCGCGGGTACATCGACCGCTAGATCGTAGAAGAGATAGCAAATAAATAAAAAAAGTGAGATTAGCTCTCGGGAACCATGGGAAAATATACTTTGGCGAATTGAGTTTTCAAGAAATGTCGGCAGTTGAATGCTGATCATCACGTGGAGAGCATCATCTGTGGCCCCCTATCCTAATCTCGCGTACTTGTTTTGATCGACAAATGATCGAATGCTGGCTATTGCTCAAGAGGTTGTACATGCAAACGTATGTAATTGTCAACTGTACACCAATCAAGGATATTTCTGCCCTCAGCAGCTGAGAAAGTATGACATCCAGGAAGCCAGGCCATGAATTGAATCAAGCTGGTGCGGGGGAATAGGGTCATATAAGTGCTAGAGATAGTAAGATATATATTGCGAAGCTATAATAAATTTCGGAAAGCATGCGTCTGGCTCTTCTCGTCGTAGAGGTAGTGTTCCTTCCTCAAAACCATGGCGACCTCAACGACGAGATGCTGTGCACTCCGCCAATCGAAAATATTCGCAAAAAAAGCAAAGTGTCTTGCACCGCGCGCTTAATTCAGTCCCTACTTCTCTTTCATTTCCTATCACTTGGACCTGGTCGGAGTGCTACGATCTTGATCACTGGTCGCTTCCACGAAATATCTTCGGACTCAAGATTCTCGGGAACAAATTCGTTCCTCTCCCGGTAACCCGATATGAGCGCTGACCTTTGCTCTGCACGGTCTTCCTCTTCGCCTTCGGACAAGTCAATTGCAGCTCCAGACGTCTGCGAACCTCCAGGATTCTGCCTTGAACCTCGACCGTCATCTCCCCCAAATCAACGTCCTCAAATTCAATTGAGCCTGTCGTTGCTAGCTCAATGTGTTTGTCGTCGATGAGCACCTCGGCAATCCCAGCGTGGAACCAGTCTTGTGGACCCGAGGAAAGCGCGGAGGCGATTCTTGGGAATTTATAGAATCGAGTGGATCCACTACCATTAGCGTTCAAAGCGACTTTCTTATAAGAGTATTGGCTAAAGTCTTCACTTGCAGACGAGACATCTCCGATGGGACAGATTCTATCGCATTCGAGATTGACATAGATATGAGCAGGTGCCGTAATCTTGACTCCATGTCCAAGGTCATACATACTCTTGGTCGAACGTCAGGATATAATGATCGAGGCCAACCGCCCGAGACTCCCTGCAAACTGACAAGGCCGATGGAGGAGAGCAGGTTGTTGTATATCTGAAAATCCGTCCCCTTTCCGACTGCCCAAATCTAATCTCGTCCATGTCAATCGCCCATAAAGAGATATTCCTCGTATGGTAGCAGACATACTGTCATACCTTGAGCCGGAGCTCGGTTGGCAATCTGGGGAAACAGGTAAAGGTTCGAAGACCCTCTTCAGGGGTACCGCCAACCTTCGGAGTAGAGGCAGGGGCATCTTTAATGTCGGCGAACAAGAGTGCACTATCAACTGTGGTTTGTGAGGAAGTGGTTCCCCTTGAGTCAGATGACGAGCCTGTCGTGATGATGTCTGCACGGGAGATGCGCTGGCAATCGGGTCGGAGGTCTGGAGCATGGCGGTGGTGAAGTTCTCGATACTCGGGTTGGCGGTGGACGGGATATACTGATCCATAGTGGCGGCAGTGGTCCGAGAAGGATCTGCGACGTCCGATTGAGATGACTGCATTGTCGCGCAGGTGTTCGTGAAGGTTTTGATGAGATATTGATCAGTAGAGCTTCGCATGGTCAGCATTTACCATGGGAAAGCCCAGCACTGGTATTACTCACACTGCTTTGGAGCTTTCAATCTTGAAACACGTTGCGAAGGTACAGACTGTAGTTTCTTCAGTTTGGCAGAAGTGTGTTTGCACTGAACAGTTCTCGTTCGAACGCGAGGTTGTCGAGGCCGAGCGAAAGGGTTTTGGCTTCTGATTGGTGAATTCGAGAGAATCAGTATTGTAAGCTGTGAATATGTTTCCGCGAAGAAGCGATGTTGAAGGCGGGGGAATAGATTGGGCAGAATATCGGGGGAAGGAGCGAGTCCGTGGTCACGTGTGTTCTTGCGCATACATGTTTGGAAGGAGCCGGGTCTGCCGACAAGGGAAAGCCAGGCACATGGTCCATTGATGGACCTCTGGCTACTGAGAACAAACATTGGAGAGCATCGTTTCTATCAGTGGGTTTAGGATTGGTATCTTGCAATACCATGTGAGATCAAACAGAGTACCACCTGGACCCAGTGGTCAGTGTTCAGTGCAATCGGTAGAATCCTGAAAGTCCTTTGCCTCACAACCCTCACTATAAAATCTCTTGGTGAGTTCAAGAATTGAAATGGATTATATATAGCTTCTACGCAGTTTCGATTACCAGAATCAGCTTTATGACATTGATTCGTCCACCAAAAGTCGCCACGGCAACCTTGTCAAATCAGGTTTATTTAAGTAGCGGCCTTCAGCATCATTCGAGGTAAAGTAGAGCGTGTCGTCAGGGTGTTTAGAGATGTACTTGTAGAATTCAATCTCGTGCTGCAAATTGTCTGCACACGCCTCCAAAGCAGTTTCAGCTACGTTGGTGAATTATTTATTGACACTTGGCATGCTGTTTAAGCGAGAAAAAGCGGACTCAACAATCGACACATTCCAGGTCGGTGTGGCAAATTCGAGGTTCCATTAGGGGATGCTCGTGATTGATGAAATGTTAACTTCACATTTATCTTGACAATGGTATTCTCGGAGACCTAAGTCACTATCTGACGTTCCCACGAGTCCCCATATTGTGGTTCCGAAGGTCTCTGATACTGTATTCCCAGTTGAGAGAATTGTTTAGACGCTTTTTTTTGGGTTTGCAAACCCGGCCTGCAAATGGAATGATTTTCTACAATACTCTTCTCGTGACTCATACCGACTCTTGAAGCTACCTATCTTCAATACGAATCGGGACAGTTATCTGTCCTATCGGTTCGTCGAGCAGGCTTGATCAGCCCCACTTCACGTTTGCTTTCTACTGACTTACCTCAGTTCTCCCCGCTTCATTTTTCCACTTTCGGTCTTCCACCTCGAAAACTTCGGTTTCCTCTCCAAGTTCATTTCTCTACACCGCAGTGCTCGACTTCGACCGCAACCATGAGGAATCTGACAGTACAACCCATCCTGATGGCCATCGTGCTGAGTATGTCACTTTGAATTTCCAAAGATTTTCGCTAGAGACCAACTAGTGATAGACATCTTCCCGCTATTCATCACCTGGTGTAGCAGAGGTGGAGATGTCTCAAGTGGTAAGTACACATTCTGTGAAGTCAATACTTCAAAGTACTGATCTCAACTTAGTCGCACTATCGCCGCAGGTTACCTCTCTTTCTGGGACAGACGTTTCAATCCACCATGCCGAGGCTTCGAAATCAAGATTAATTGAGTACATCAGGGGGACCGTCGTACTTCTGGCTGTAGTTGTGTGTTTGGAGATCCTCATATTCTTGCTCTGCGTCAGCATAATGAGGCCATTCGGTGAGCTCTACGACCGTTAATTGGGCAGATTCGAGAATCCTATCCTGGACAACGTCTCGAAAGTCGTCCCGGCAATTCTGAGCATCAGCTTTGCTTTCGTTTTCCATCACTAGGTACATGATCTGTGGTATTCCTTCATAAGTATGCTTTTCAGAGCCTGCTTTGAAGCAGGCATGGAGGGTTCAGGGAGCGCCTCAGGGGCAACTTGAGAGCCAGGGACCACGAAAAATCAACCCCCACCCGCTCCATGTTACGCTTTGCTCGTGTAAAATGTGAGCAGAAGTTGTCAAGCTACGAGATTTTAACGCTTAAATGCCTTCGCACAACGCTTCGTTTATTCATTTTGTTATGGGAAATGGCTGTCTATGCCTGGCTCCTAGAAATTACTAAGCCCCCAAGAGATTGGCTCATTCTCCGTACTTAATCCAGCTTCCAAGTGCAGATGATAATACTCACTTTGGCAGGGGCCTAAAATAGAATTTTATCTTCTTCAAATGCCAGCGCTAACAGTCATTCGGTCAGCGAAGTTGAAGAAGCCCGGCAGAAAGTTGTTGCCCGGTCTCGAACTTTCGTCTTCCCCTTCTCAGAAGGAATTATTTACATGTCGGGGCTCCTCTAGTATCCAAGCTTTGGGAACGTGAGCACTAAAATTCCGTCTGCCTGCAGCCCGAGACATGAGCACATTCATGAAAGAGGCCAAATCCTCCGGAGTATATTCTTGCTAACGTTCTTTGCCCGTTAAAGTAGAGCGATTTTATTCAGGATACATTCATTGAACTGGAAAGTTCCATTATTTCGCACCCATAATTCAAGTATCACTTCCAAATGCTCCTCAGTCTGGTGATGGCCCATCACCAAACCCAGTCCACCCATCAAACTCCTCCACATACTTTACAGCAGCCTTTAAGCACCAGTCATCATCGTCAGGCCAAGTCTTAGTCACATTCTCAATGGCCCGGATGGCCTTCACAAAATGCGAGTCCATTGACCATTTCCCCGCCACAGCTTGCTCACTGACCCACTTCCAGTCTCGGCCGTTCAGCTGAACGGCATCTATGGATTCGGTATTGACTGTCCGTCGCAATTGTGAGATATACACCAATAGACTGAACATCCACCACTGGCGCATAAGCTTGACCTTATAATCTAGAGGAACCAATTGAAGCACAACTCGAAGAGCATGGTTGGCAGTCAAGATATGGGCAACGAAGAAATCATGCTGCAAGCCGTTCCCACAGGTCTCTACCAGAAGAGAAATCGCTGCTTTCTGGGAGTCTTTGAAACTCTCCAGGCTATCTGTGGTATCCCAAGCATTCCAGTACTTCAAGAAAGCTTCTTGATGCTTTTCAAGCAGGACAAAAATGTTCGCGAATCCCGGACCCGTAAACAACCCGTCGAAAAAGCTGTCCGAGTGGATTTTCGACAAGATTTTCAGGATACTGGTGGTCTTGAATGTGGAGTTGTCCGCAGGTGTCTTGTCGAAGTAAATATGTATCGGGTCGTATTCGGTACATGCCAGACTCAATGCTTCTGTGGCGACTTCTTTGCTACCACTTTCGTAGGCATACGCGAGATGAATCAGAGGATGACCAACTGCTCAAGGTCAGCTGAAGATTTGACTCGGATGCTTGAAATTCGGAATGAGGGATGATTGCTCACGTCCACCAGTGATCCCATGGATCAAGGGCTCTTCTCCGGAATATAGGAATATCTCCAGCAACGCTTTCCAGTCACCATTTCTATTCTCGAGCTCATGGTCGAAGAAACGAACATATGCACTATTAAGACTGAGGAGACTGTCAGTAATGCCTGTTTCCATATGCAGGGGGGAGGTCTGAGTTCTACCTCTTGTCATTGAAGGACTTTCTCCAATTTTCTCTTGTCAACACAGTCTTCTCGGCTGGGGGGGTATCCAAATTCTCGATTTCGTGCTCGTAAGTTTTCTTCAGCCGCTCGACAGGAGCACCGAACAAATACTCAGAGATCAAAACCTTCATCCATTAGAGAACTAGTTCAAATATTTTCTGAAGAATGAACTCACATGGGGCAGATGGTTGTGAAACAGCAAGCCGTGGTGCAATGTCCCATAATGTTTGTGATTACTTTTGAGAAGTTCCAGTGTCGTCTGAGCTCGCTCATCCTCAGGATTGCCGAGATTGTAGACTTTCACTGGGGGCAGTTGTTGAAGCCCATTTGATGTCCCGTTGGTGATTTGAGCCATGCTGGGAAAAGGCCCACCGTATGCCAGTCGAATGCAATGCTTTACCTAGCTAGTGAAAAGCCAGTTTTACATGAGGTAATCTTGGGAAGCAGAGCTACATGTTGATCTATTAGTATCGAAAGCAAATGCCTGAATCATAATCCGTAAAATGTTTGCCGCACCGAGTCAAGCAATGTGGGGTAATGCGGGGTGAGAGTTGCGGCCCGTCTGTGAGGATCTCGCGCTTCGGGCATGTGAGGATAAGCATCCAAGCAAGGATGGGATGGGAAAAAAAAGTCCGGAGAGGGATATTGAGCCCAAAAAGTCCGAGGGCTGTTGTACCTGATCATGGCGTCTGGTTAGAGGTGATAATAGGTGCGGATATAGCCATTGGTGCAACCACGACTCGGACTTCGGAACGCTCCTAAAGCCGCGCCGGGACCCTTCGCAAGTATGGTGTGGTATGGACTTGAGGACCGAGGACGCCGTGGAAGAAAGATGTAATGAAAGTACATCTACAGCTCTGTCTCTTTGGGGTACGCATTTCGAACAGGCATGTCTGACTGAAACAAGTCAGGCTTTCAAGACCCACCGAGACACGTCCGTTTCAACGAAGACTCGGGCAGAAAGAGGGAGGCGTGAAGTTTACACCTCAGGCACATCGCGGGGGCCTTATACGTGCAAGCACTTTGGTGCAAATAAACACTGCTTTATGTTGTTCCCCTCCTTGCTGGGATACATATCCTGGATTAATAATCTGACCACCCCCACTTCGCATCGAATCAAAACACAGATCTCGCTTAAATTAACGCACCGCGGATCATTGGAAGATCAAGTTAATTGAGGAGGAGAATGCTAACGAAGCCATTGAGTTGCAAAGAAATTTTTGAAGTTGTGTTTGATTTGTTAGCTGACATTGACATCGATTGATTGTTGGAACAATCATTGGAGGCAGTCCGCGATGACTCGAATGGATCCTACACATGCTACCAATTATCTGCAAGAGCTGTGTTCAATAGCTTGATAAGTATACAGAACACCAGGTACGTCTTACGCACAAGATCAAGCAATCCATGCCAATGCTTTATCAAAGGCACTCCGTATCGTCTTCGCACCAGGAACAAAGCGACAAAAGAAGCCTCCAAACAAACTCCTGAAAATCAGCGGAGCATATCTCAAGGCAGCGAGACCTTCCACCTTTCCTGATACGCCAATCTCACGCAGTTCATCAAACTTCCTCTCCAAAGCTACCTCCACAAACGCCGCTCCCAAGTCTTCGTGCGAGATGCCTAAGCTGACCGCTTCAGTACTTAGATTGTACCCAGTGGGCTTGTCCTCCGCCAAAACAGTTGGCTGTACACGGAGCACAGAAACTAATGACGGATCTGCCAGTAACATGCGCTCTGCTATCCTCAGGTCTTCATACCCATTGCAAAAGGCCGTCTCGATCATCCAATGTACCAGCTTAGGACGAGCAGCTGCAAATCGCTCATTACGTGTTGCAGAAGAAAGGTAGATAAGCCGAGGTGGCTGCCAAATTTTGCTTCGCTGCCTCAAAACCTTCAACGCAGTGACGATTGAGAATGCAGAGTCGCGCAGGATCGTGTCGGGAAACCAGCCTTCCCCGCCAAGTGTTGAGATGATGAGTTGTGCACCTTCCAAGCATTCTTGAATTATTTGGTCGTCCGTAACATTGCCGATGTAGAATTGGATACGTGGGTTGGATTTCATCTGAGGAAAGAGCTTGAGAAGCTTGTCTTTTGAGCGCGCATAAATCTTCAGACGATAGACATCTTGTCGAAGAAGTACTCGGAGAACTTCCTGCCCCGTCTTGCCAGTCGAACCAAGGAGAGCAATGACTGGAAGGTCTCGAGTAGACATGATTTAAAGAAATTTGAACTATTCCTGGAGCTAGATCGATGTCGACAAAAGCAATGATGACCAACTTATTCACTCCTGAGAATCGTCGGCTTTATCGAAGAGATTCGAACTTCATTGCTTTAGGTGCTGAAAGACACTCCTCGCTTCTTGCATCATGAGAATCACTAGAACAAGTAATGTAGCTTGCTTCATGATGGGATACTCTACTAAACGAGGGAAGAAAGTCCGAAGGCCGGCCGGACATTTTTATTCCCTGATCCCCACAAAAACTCCATTCCGGATCGTCTAAATCCCCACACAACAAAAGAGCGAGAAGCTAGACGATGAGAACTTCCTACACAAAATCGTCGATTTCTTGCGAAAAGAATCATGTGGACAGTCCCGCACGCAAGAGGAGACATGTCCACAATGGACTTTTCCAAGTTCCGAACTCCTCTCAGCACATTGTACAGCACAACACAGTCAACTGTTGTGTGTCAAAATTACAGCAAGATAATTTGTTTCAGAAGCCCTTGCAGGTTACTCTACTCACTCAAGCTCGAGCTGATCAGTTTCCATCAACTTCACCATCAAGATGAATTCATCAAGCTCACCTGAGCCGTCCGTCGAACGTTCACTCACTCTGAATTTTGTCGGAGACTGGGGCCAGGCAAACTTCCACCGTATCTGCTCCTGGCTCACCCAGGAATTCTGCGATCGAGCCGGTCCTCGAAGTAGAGTTGGAATCTGGAACATTCGAGGTGGTGGCATTGAAGCCTTACAGCAAGTCCATGATGGCGAAGCGCAGTTGTGCATTGCTACTCCTGCAGGCCTTCTGCCATCTGCGTTGACAGGAGAAGGGGTATTTGCTTCGACTGGACCGATGCCATCTCTTCGCTCGCTGGCTATCCTTCCGCAGAGGGATCGAATGATGTTTGCCATCCATCCTCGGTTCGGCGTCAAGTCATTCGCAGACTTACATCGCGTGAAGCCAGCTCTGAGAATCGCGACCTCCGCTCATGATGGGACGAACTTCATTGGATATGTTGCCATGCGAATATTGGAAGCTCATGGAATCACGAAAGAAGTATTGGAATCTTGGGGTGGATCTTTTGTCCTGACCACTCGTCCAGAGCAGGCTATCGAGAACATGAGCATTGGAAATGCCGATGCTGTTGTACAAGAGGCCATCATGACACCTTGGTGGAGAGAGTTGATGGAACATCAACACTTAGTCCCGATACCTATGCAAGCAGACGCTATTCTATCTCTCCGCAACCAGCATGGCTTTCAGCCAGCTTCCATTCGTGCCGGATTCTGGAAGTCGAATAATAACATAAAAGAGATCCCTGCACTCGAGTTCTCCGATTTCCTGGTCCTGGTCAGAGAGGATCTGCCTGACGATGTTGCATACCTACTTACGTGGTGTTTGGTCGAGAAGAGAAAAGCGATCGAGGCGCAATACAAACATCTCGAGCCGGAGAGAAGTCCACTTACATATCCTCTCGATCCCGTGGCGATGGCGAAACCTTCTATACCATTACATCCAGCTGCTGAAAGATATTACAGAGATGCGGGACACATTAAGAATTAGTCAGAAGCAAGGCCGTGTTGGAAAAGAGATTAAATAGGTGTTATCCCTCGCCTCGCCAATGAACATATCTTCATGGAGCGTACTATGTATTCTATTCTACATTAAGATTTCGATACTGAAGCTGATTCTTATAGGATCACATAATTCTTGTGATGCTAAAGGCTCGACCTCATCTTGGGGAATAAGAGCTGCGTTCCCGGTTAATCATGTATTCGGCGACGACTTCCAGCTAAGAAGGTGAGGAGCACATCAGGTCCGACTCATGTACAAGCTTCGTAAAATCACAATGAAATAAGTCAAAAGTAGATTGAAATTAATTTTTACAACGTATGCACATCACGATGGTCTGTGTCTGTATGAAGAAAAGAACGCTCGCCCATAGTCTACATCCACCAGCATGAAGATCCTTCTCAAGCCACACGATGAATAGAAAATTGCCAGATTGTTCCTAACGATTTAAATATTAGACCGTGGAACTTCTTGCTAGTGGGAGGAATGTTTCGAGATTGAGATTCTATGCATATCAACAGTCCCAGCTCGTTAAATGGGCAATATTTAGCCTCGCTTAATTGATTCAGTCGTCAACATTGCTAGATTTCAAAAGTTCCCGCTGAATACCTCCTGTGAGAAATCATCCTGTATCGAGAAGCCATCTTGGATTTTCTAAGTATCTCCTCTCAAATGTTTCTTAAACAGAGCGAAGCGCCCATGAATATGAGCATAATGGGTCACGTGGATTATTACGTAAGGTCCGGATGCGGCCGCAAACGCCCAAGATGCCGGGGTCATTCCAACAATACATCTCAATCCTTTCAACATGGATGAGCAGCAAACAATTGACCAACTCACTACACGAACATTTTTAGACCCTGTCTCACTCTGACCTAAACCTGCTTCATGCCGTTGTCTCTTGTGCTGAGTTGGAGTACGATCAGATTGCACACTTTGCCGGTCGCGAGGCTGTCAGAGCTCACCGCCCATACAACTCACGGGAAGGTCTCAACGGCGCTGCTGCATGGATACCAATCACAGACACCCACACGTACCCATGGATCCTCCAATATTTCCAAGCACTCCTAAGGTTCAGGAACACTCTCCACCTTTATCGCCGCTTCCTCCCCCACCATGGAGTCCCATCACGCCTCCGCGGCACATCAAATTGGAGCCGGAGCCAAAGCTTATCTTCGACAGGACATCATTCGTCAATGATCAACAGACTCGCTTGTTCAGAGATCCAAGAGCAGCTTTGCTCTTACACACCTATGAGAGAGCGGACACATTATATCCCAATACGTACTACTCACATCTTGCACCGCAGGGTGCTCACATTCTACGCCATGGGCAGCCCGCGCAAACTGGACGTAATCCTGAAGAAGGTGATTTCATTGCCGTAAATATCAGGGATCTAGATGTGTGGCTTGGCCATGGCTATGGAGGTAAAGTCATGCTTCTGCGGGACAGGACTTGGTCGACTGGGCGACCGGCGACGACATCAGTTGACATGCTCCACGAAGCTGCCGCTATCGACCCTGAAATGCTTATCGATGTTCAGGATTACGGCCAGATATACTCAGATGATCATCCTGCGGTGCGGTCACTCAAGCTTCAAGAAGCAATAGCCCGAATGAAGGACCGCAACCAGGCGCCGATCAATGCCCTCAATATTGAATGCAAAGAGGAGTGAGCCATGATATGTTGACGACATCCTCAACCTTTGAGACTGACTTCGGTAGACTTTTAATTCCCCCGCCGCTGGTCAAGCATTGTAGAGAGCTCGCGAATGCCACCCGTTATGCTTCTTCTCAGGCTGTCCGATTAGCAGGGCACTTGACCGAGATCGGGAAGAAGACCACTGAGACGATTCACACGCACGCAGTTGATATCCAGTCGTGTATCAAGTTTCAGATCAATGGACAAGCCGGAGCATTCTCTTCCTGGTAGGTAGCTCGGAGTTCCGCCTTTCCTACTGATCGAGCGTGTTGAGGGCACTTCCAACTTGCTCCAGAGGAAGAAAATGGGCCATCGCTGACTTCTCGACCCCGCAGGCATATGGATAACATGGGAGTATATACATGGTAAGCTCCATCAACAGACATTTCTGGACGATTGAAGTCCGTGCTAACCTTTCACAGGGTGACTTTAGAACCAAATTCAGAGTACACTTTAGACTCCGCCGCTGAAGACTCTGCGAATGCAGCTGCCCACTACGACAACTACTTCTCAACACCCGAGGATGAATCCGTACTGAAACTCTGGGCGATCATCGTCACTACCTCTCCCGAGGAAGAGATGGAAGCACGAGCAGGATTCAGTAAGCATGGCGAGGACTGGCTGCCCAACCCCAAATGGATCAAAGTGATCGCCCTGACTCGCTTCGATACACTAATCATGCCCCCTGGCACGATTCACGCTCCAATTACAGTAACAGACTGCCTCTTTCGCGGCGGCATGGTAATGCAGAAAAGATTCATGAAGGATACGATGCGGCACTGGAAGTTCTGCTCACAATTCCCATTCTGCACGAATGAGAAGGCGCCGAAGCAAACACGGTCGGTGATTGATTACCTTGAGAGAGTCATACTGGCCAATCCGAAGGAGTATGGATATGGAGACGACTTTGATCCCGCGCTGTTCAAGGACGAGTGTAAGAGGATATCTGCAGTGGCATTGAGTTGCTCGTGTAAATCAGGGTGTACAGGACGAGGATGCAGCTGTTTGACTTATGGGCAGAGGTGTGGAGCGGGGTGTCACAAGGGAAAGGTGTGTAGTAATCCATGTGGTGTTCATGAGACTGGTCCTCCTGCGCCGTCGACGCCTCTGCCAGCACCAACACCAGCGCGGATATTCCCACCGAGGAGAGAACCACCTCCGATCCTACCACCCGGGTCAGTGCCAGCAAGACTCGTATAGGCATATCCAGGAGTTTGGAGTTGGGTCCGGTATTGAAATCGGTGTTGCGGTGTCTTGCTTGGGGAATATCTGGCGCATTTGAAGGAGTCACAGATATCACATAGTTGGGAACTGAAGAGCATCCGCTGTGGTCAACTCGAAGGAGTATGAGTGTAATTTGGGTGCGCTTTTAGCATTTCTGGCTCAGTCAGCAAGCCAATAGCACGATGTGCTTGTAGGATTTATGTGCTTGCGGGTAGTTTGTTCTTGACTACGTGTACATTTTATCTTTACGCCCAGGAACCGTCGCGAATCTTGGCAGAAACGAATAAAGTACGTTGTAGCCCAAAAGCTAATTCCCAGCACCGAACTCCTTCTTCGCCCTCACACTACCACACGCAGCCCATGACATCCCAGTAACCAATCTTGTGCAGTACCCCCAACCACTCCTTCCAGACCCCCGTCTCGTTCCCTGCAGCACCACCACAGCCACAATCAGAACCAAAGGCTCATCTCTTACGCCCTCCTCTTCCCGCAAACGCCTCCAGTACCTCTCTCTCAAGAGTCTCCACTCTGTCCAGCAAGACCTGACCATTGGCCTTAGCTTTCGCGCGGGTAGTCTTCACTGCTGTCTTGTCGTTGTCTACGTCGTTGTTGTTGGCAGCTTTACGTCGAGTCGGACTTGCAGTTGAAGCTGTAGGTAGAAGAGTGCTGGAAAATGGTGTACGCATGGCAAACTTGAAAACTCAGGATAAATCAAGACCAAGAACAGCGTCAGCCAGATGTGAGCCGGCGAGACGAGCAGGAGCTTTTGGAAGATGTGTGGCAAGGAGTCGTGGATGGGTTTGTAGATCGAGTCGGTAATGAAGTTGATGATGTAGTTGTAGATATCGTTTGTGATGTAGGTGTACGTCGAATCGTAGAATGACTGTGTTGTGGTGGCTGGGAGGAAGTAGCAGGCGAGACCGAAACCGAGGATGAAGCTGATGATGATAGTGACAGCAGTGGGTTTGAATCTGGAGGGTGGGGACTCCTTGATCGTGGCTGTAGCGAGAGATAATGTTATATTCTCCTTTGACTTGATTTGTATCTTGTTGATGGGGGAAAGAGTAGTGGGTTTGTGTGAGAGGAAGACGTGCGGCTCTTTGGAGGCATGATTGTTGATATTGATATTACTCTTCGATCTTGGGGATACGATATATATGTGGCGAGAAGTGTGTGGATCGATTGATAATCGCCGTGGCTGGCAATGTTCTCGTTGTGTGTGAGAGTGTGTCGTTGCGAATGGGGGGAGTCGAGCGGGGAAAGATGAAGATCTTCCTGCGTAGGCTTACAGCTTCACTTATATAGCCCTACAACTACAAACCAAATTCTTCTCAGCTAGATGGATGCCTCTTATCATCAAAATGACCTGGAAGAGTAAGGTATCGGAGCTCGGAGGACGGAGGCTGAGAACTGGATTGTTGACTTCCCACCCACAGCGAGCGAATTCTCAAAAGCAAACTCGCCACGACAGACCAACGAGAGTATCCTCACCACCCATAGTAATAGATAAAGATCTTACGGCATGAATGCCCGCAAGAAGAAAGCAAGACAGTCATGATCTCTCAATGTAAGTAAACATCCCTACCCACGCACTGAAAACCCACGCGACACTGCCAGATCGCGGGCAGCCTTGACCAACCAGGTTGGGTAGTGCCTGTAAACAAAAGGGAGTGCTAGCGGTCAAGCTGCCGCTCGCAAAACTTTTGTTGCACGTCGCAAAATTGTTGCATCGCAAATATCGCGAGATTTAGCTTAAGCGAGCGGTTTGAATGGCTTCATGTTTTTGAGGAGGGAGATTATGTAATCAACAAGAACCGACGGCACCAAGTAATTGATTTTCGGCGGCAGCACGGACGCGTATGCTAAATTAGGCACACAACAGTCATTGATGCGGATATGATATTTTGATTTCTCGTTGATGCTCAATGCTACTCAACCACTCGCCTCTCGAAGCACATCAACATCAAGTATCTTCAGTCTCTCCAAGGGCATGCTTTTCACCACTCGTACCAGCATCATTCTTGATCCCCGTAACCAAAGCTCCGACGCCAAGTCCAAGTCCAAGTCCAACTTCAAGATCAAATTCGCCCTGCTTTTCTGTCATCGAACTCAGGCCTTTTCCCATCCCACTGTTTCTCTGCTCTTTTTCCAGTCCAGGCTCCTGCTCTCTCTTCTTCTTCTCCTTTTGCAAGGATATGCTCAAAAGTCGGAACGCCATGAGGCCGCCGATGACAACCAAGCCTAAAGCCATGACGCTAAGGTGCTCGCTGAGGGTGAAGCACTTGGTTGACAGGATGAAGTTCATGACGGTAGCCATGAGGCAGGCGGTAATGGGAAAGAGATCTGGTTGTAGTAAGAAGTAGGTCAGCGAACAGGACTTCTCAAATTCCTATTGAGGAACAGATTCCCCCAGATCTGTGTAGGTACATATAAGCAAGTCGGCGGATAGGAGAAACCTTAGCGCGGTATAGAAAAAGGATGATCTACAGTTGGGATTTGGGCCCGTATGCTCGACGCGAAGGGAGAGCCAGGCGGTGGAGAGAGATTGGATGACTGGGTGTGTATACAATCAGTTGAGCGGGTCCGGAAGCTGCTGGGCTGGATAGGGATCGTCGAAAGGGTCTACAAGAAATATTGTGGACTGACAACTTCCTCCGGCTGCTACTGAGTTGATCATGGTGCTGGTCTGTACAGTATGCATGAAGTGGCGGTGCTCGATGATATTGTTTTGTTGGCGCCTTATTCCAGGCCTTGGCCCTAGTCTGAGAATGGTGTGTATACCTGCAATGCAGCAATGTGCAGAGTGATCGATAGGCAAAGTCCTTGGTTGGAGGATTAGCTGAAGAGAGAAATCTGATATGAGCTGTTCCAAGTGAGAAGAATGTTGCGAAAGTGGAAGAAAGGCGATATCGCGGTCAGACGTGCAAGTTTCCAGGTTCGGAAGGAGCTCCTATCGAACTTTCCCTAACAACAAAACCAGACCTCGTCAAGTCTCAACACAAGAGCTCAGACAAATGAAAAGTGGTGCAAGTCTGAAATATGCTTGTATGTGAATCTCATCTGCGGTGATATATACATCCGGAATCCCAATTTGCAAGAAAGATCCAACGCCCCGAAGGTCCCTGTGGTGAAGGTCCTCCTTTTCCCAAACTCCAAGAAATGCTGCTATGCTATGTGCGCAAAGAGGTATCCATCCGAACTCCCTAATCAATCCGATCCACATAGAACAAAAGAAATCGCCAGGCGTAGCTGGCATCGTCATCATCAAGTAGTCTTCCCACTATTCTCCCACGCTAACCTCAACCCTCTCCCCATCCTTACTCTCTCCGCAACTTCTTTTCCAATCTCCCCATTTGCTACTCCACCTAACGTAAATGCATCCCACCATAGATACAGATCCTGCTCCTTACAGATTAACATCCCGTTGACATCGACCATCCCATCCGCATTCTCACCCTCTTGAACTTCCCGCATACAGGGTAGCGCTACAGAGACGAAGGACGATTCGCCTGTTCCAAGTCCTGACGCATCGACTAGACCGGCATCTTCAAGTGCATGCTCGACGATGATGTCGAGTAGGAACTTGGGCGTATCGTAGTAAAAGATGTCTTTCTGGGGCAGGAGAGTGGTGACTTCAGTTGTGGATGTGGCAAGAGGGGCTGCTTTCTGGCGGGATGCGAAGGATTCGGCTTTGGAGTTGGCCTTTGATGATGGATTGGATTTCGCGTTTGGCGATGGCTTGTAGAGCGTACGAGCTTGGCGGACGTCTGTGCGAGCTTGCTCTTCTGAGGCGGCTGGGACTTTTGGGGGCTGGAATGGCTCGGATGGTTCCAAGGTGATGGGCTCTTCGTCCTCGCTCGAGTCGTCATCTTCGTCGGAGTCATCGTTGGATTCAGGGCCCGAAAGGCTGTTCATCCATGAACCCATACTGTTCTCAAGCATCTGATTCCAGCGTTCTGTTAAATACACGGCATTCTTCTGCTGTTCAGCAACGCTGCTTGGAGACAGTGGTGCTGGACGATGCGATGCCCAGCCTGGAGTGAGAGTTGGGTCGAAGAGACGGGGAATAATGATGTTGAATTTTGGTCGACTGGTTGCGTTGACCTCGGCTGGGTATAATGTTATATCGAAGTGGTTGTAAAGTATGTTTAGTTGAGTGAAGATCTCATCGATAGATCTGTCTGTGACATTCATAGCCATAGCATAGTCAAGACGTGCAAAGTCGTAGATGTCCCAGAAGCCGAAGGAGAGGACATAGATGGTTTCCTTAGGTGCTTGTTTGGGAGCTGGAAGTGAAAGATAGGCTTGAACCTGGGCTGATAGGTCGGGAAGGGTGTAGTTGGTGTCTTCGTGAGGGAGGTAGCGAGTATTTTCTACAGCCCAGGCGTGGATCTTGTTTGAGGTCTTGACTCCTGTTGATGGGAGGGCTGGCCAGTCGGATGCGGATTGAGTTGCTGCAAAAGTGAGGCGAGATGTGCAGTTGATCTAAAGCAACACGTTAGTATCAGGAAAGAAATTGGGATCACAGGTACACACCTCTTCACACATAACCTCTGGCCAACTCTTCCCCTTTTTATCTTGATTCTCCTCCAGCGTATCATCCACCCACGAGTCTCCAAAAACCACCAGCCTTACCCCACCGCCCGCATCCTCCTCTCCATTCGACTCATCTTCATGCCAGCTCCACAGACTCGAATAGTTATCAATCGCAGTACCGAGAGTGATTTTCTGTAAATGCGAGCTAACCCTCGAATTCGGTAGCAAGAGGCAGATTGACATCATGGAAAGCACCGTCAACAGCACCGCGCCAGCGAGACGCTTCTTAAGATTCGCCATCGTGTCTAATATAAATCGACCTTTATTGCTGAAATCAAATCGATAAAGAAAAGAAGAAAATGCGATGATAATTGTTGGAATATGTTGACAGTTTGATATTTGCGATACTTGGTCGAGGCTATCTTCAGCCTTGTTTCTGAGTAGGGGATGAAAGTCGCCAAGTGCTTGGCGATGATGAAATGCCAATGGCGACGAGCCTCCAAGACCTGCAGTGCCACCCAAGCGCGCGTTGGCTTGAAAGGAGCAAATCAAATCGATTCCCAGGAACAAATAAAGAGCGACGCAATCACAAATTTTGCGGGATGTCAGCCTCGTGCGTGAAGGAACGAGATGCAACCGAATGACGAGACGAAGGAAAGAACAGATGAAAAGAGACGAGAAAGAGTGAACAGATCTAGATGAGAGATCTGAGGAGATGATGAATGAGAGGAGAGACGCAGGCGTCGTCAGCGCCGTGCGCTCAGGGTTAGCGCCTGCAGAGATAAAAGTGGACGAGACAGGGTTCTTGCTACAGTGGACCTGAACTCACAGCACTCAGGTCTTTCGCATCCAGGCATTCGATAACCAAGCCTGACTTGCATATTTGATAAACCGTGAGGACAACTTGAAATGGAGATTTCTCGCTTGAGTGATGATTCATGCTGTTTGGTTGTTGGTAACGAGAATAAGCATAAGTGCCGTGAGCCGAGATATTTTTGCTTGGTGATGCGGTGCGACATCTTGCATACATGTTTTCTAGGGTCAGTAAACTTCAAATGCTAGATGAGATGAGGGAAGGGAGAACCAATGAACATCAATAAACTGGCAGTAATCATTCCTCAAATCTGAGCCTCTCAGTTGTGGAGTGTCCACTTGGACCTGCATGTGGTGAAATAACCAACACGCAAGGCTGACGAATCCTAGACGGGATTGGTCCCATCTCAAATTCTGCAGAATGGCACGCGTACAACACGCATGTCCAGAAAGCCACAAGTTTCCAGCCACCTCGTGAACACAAGCTTCTCCAAAGCCCGCTTGAGAAACGGGTTGGCTTTTGAGGCTGTCCTGGCCTGGTCTCCGGTAGATCACTCTCTAAATAACGCATTCCCCACTTTCAATGAAAAAGGGTCGTGTCTTAAAATAGATGTCGAGATCATGCTTCCCAGGTTCTTCAGCCTCTGGCACTCGAACGGAGCAGTTGCAATGCGGAGCCGCATCGCAGGTGCCGTTATCGCATATAACTGCAAGGATGGAGAGAGAAAGACTTTGCTGGAGATGAGGCTGAGTGTTTCGAGTCCCTTCTGGTATTCATACTTGGGACCGTTGGACTTCAGCATGGTCTGGATTTGACGAAGGAACTTTTGCAGAAGCAAAACAAGGAAGGAAGCAAGCAAGCAAGCAAGCAGGGGATGGAAGTCGGCAAACGATTGAAGATCCGGCTGTGATGTTCCGAGATGTGGCTGAACGAACGAGCAAACGAGTGACATCTTTCGGTTGAAGAAATACCGCATAGAACAACACCTGCAAGCTGTTCATAAAGTCGGATCACTCGGCTGTTGCTATCTTGGTACTTAAGAAATATGTTCGATAGGAGGCGTGGAATCTGTTTTTGATGGCGTCATGCGAAAACGCCCGCTCAAGAATGCCAGAAAAGCTTGTCTTGCAGAACGTGACGTGGTCCTGAAATGTATCACGTGTTGAGCGGTATTCAGTCTTGAGTTGTTTCAGGATGCGATAAAGCTTTTCGGGGACTTCATATTTATGAGGGAGGGGTATAGGTTGTTTTTATTGGCGGGGTTGCGCTGTCAAGATAAGCTTGGTCGTGGATTTGGTCGGCTAAATATTTGAAGGCCTTTTCGGGGGCGGCCTCTCGCTACCAGGAATTTATTGACTTTAGGGTTTTAGAATGACGCTCAAATATTGACTTCGTGAGGAAGTTTAGTTGCATATTTGATGGGGACATATACAAGCAGTCCATTTTCCTGTTGGACTATGGACAAAATCTCATCCAGAGGTATCACACATCTATGCTCTCTGCATCGTGACGATAATCAACAGTGTAGCCAAACAAACTCCGTCCCATGCAACGCCAAATGCTATCCTGTCCTGCCCTTTTCGATTTATCGCTTTTTAGAGAATACAGACTTCGTCTTGGACAGCTTTGCTGGAGGTGATTGGTCTGCGTCGCTGTCATCCTCCTCTCCTCGGGAATCGTCGTCTAATTCATCCTCGTCGCCTGAATCTGCGTCTGTTTCTTCTGCTTCGTCATCCAGAAGATTGTCTTCATCACTGCTTTCTTCTTCCGAGTCAGAATTTGCTCCATTGACCATCGGCATGTCGTCGGATATGTCGCTGTCCACATCTGAGAGGTTTCCATCCCCGTTCCGTAACAGCTTCGTGGCTCCCTCCTCGTCGCTCTCTTCTCCCTCGACATATATCACATCCTCATCCTCTTCATCCTCGTCTGAACGTCTGCGCTGATCCTGTACACTTCTTCGGTATTCCACTTGTGCTCCCATCATGTCTAGCTTCCCCTTCAAAGCTAGCACCGGCCGCAGAGCCGAACTTCTTCCGTCGACCACTCTATCCAGCTCAGCGAGCTTCTTGATCAGATCTCTTTGTGTCGCCAGGTATCCTCCATGTGTGACTGAGGTCCATTGAACCCACACCATTAAGCTCCCCGCTCTGCCTGGTCTCTTGAATAACCGGTCCGCAATTTTTTGTAACAGAATGCCTGCGAGTGGAGAATCGAGACGTTGTATTGTGGCGCGAATTGTGTTCAGGTCTGTTGTCTGGAGACAGGATTCGAGGAGTGCGACGTCGTTTGTCTTGAGAGCTTGGGATAGTACCGTACCAAGTGATGCGCCGGAGGGGGGTTGTATAGCTGCACCATTGGGGTAGGTCAAAGCTTGTGAGGGGTCTTCGAAGGCAGCAGCGACATCGATAGGTTCGTCTGCCAGGGCTTGAATACGGTCCCCGAACGATGGCTCGGCCAGTTCCTCCTCCGCGTCTTCATTGTTGGGATTGGAAGGGTCGGCTATGTCTTGTACATCCTCCATCGCTACGTCTTCTCCTGCTGCGGACCCTTCACTCTCAGCTTCTGAATCTTCCACGGCGTCATCACTACTCGAATCGCTCGATATGTCGACAACTTCGTTTGCAGTCTTGGTCGCATAGCCACCTCCAGAAACCACGGCTCTCGAATCGTTCACAGCACTCTTGCCCAGAGGTTTTGCGCTCTGCTTGACAGTCGGCAAGCCAATTTTCATGGGAAGTTTTCGTTTGGTCGCCATCGTGCTTCTATGCTGAAATTAAATATCTAGGACAGATTGTGCGGCTTTCTATGAGGAGGTACCGATTGGCAAAGAGTCGAGGGTTGTCCAGCGTTGTGGTGCGAACTCGATACTTTGGCTTGCTAGAACTTGGAGCTCTTCTCTTCCCTCACACTTTGCTCTGCTCCAGCGGGAACTCACAAACTTTTTTTCAGAACTGTCACGTGTGAACACAGCTTGGCCCTAGCGTTGGGCTTGGTGAGGAAGGCACGGCGCTCATTGGGCTGCAAGGGCTCCCGAGCTAACGCACCTACAGGGGCCATTCTAGAAAGCGCAAGCAATGATTGGTTTCGTTTAGCTCTTGCCATCACTAGCGCAGGTCGGATTCCAATCTCTCCTTGATAAATCAACGATCGTTCCTTCTCTTTGCTGCTGCTGCTGGAATTTCTCTGATCCCTCTACGCGGCCCTCATTCGTCGCTTCCCCCGTTCCGACACGACAAAAGCACATGATACCAGCGCAGCGCAACGCAGCACATCCAGAATAAAATACGGCCAGCCTGCACAGCACAGCACTGCACTGCACGTCGCACTCACCCACTCCACCCAAACACAGTTTTTTCTCTTTCCCTTTCTACCTGGTCGGCTCGGTTTGGATTCCCACGATCCCGGCTGTCCGCTTCGTCCGTCACTTTGGTCGCCGCGAATAGAAGAGGAGAGCCACTCACTAACTAACTGCCTGTCGCATCGCCACTCATCGCCTGCCTGCACATTTATTTGTTGCGCGCATCTCCCTGGAGTTGGTTGGTGTTGTTGACTGCTCATCCGTCTGTTACTTGGGTCTCTTTCGCTAGGTGTACTCTTCCTCAGTGTCGCATCGCATCCTTTTGAACCTCACGATCCCAGACGCGCTTGTCAGCCGTCGCGTACCAACAACACAAACAAACACCACCAACCCAAAACAACATCGCCTTCGCGACGAGTCATCGCCGGCGCATTCACTTGTCGCCTTCAATCAATAGCGCATTCATTCTCGAGGTTAAATACTTCGACGCGACCTGATAACGCACGCTGTCGGCCAATCCCGGCTCTTCCTGTCGCGCAAGGCAAGGCTACAATCTCAGCGCAAGGCTGTCAGATTATAAAACAAACACCACCCCCACTTACTTTCAGGCCAGCTCTTCCCCTCCATTATACCCGTACTCGGTGTCGCAAACGCTGTCGCATCCTACATATCCACAGTCGCATTTGCCTGAGAGGCTCTCGCATCTGCCACCCGTCTTGCGGCGTCGCCTCTCCCAGTAGAGGTCTGTTTGTTGATGGCCGTCATGACCTCGCAACAACCAGAAGGAGTCGCATTTGAGCAAAAGGCCCAGCCCGTTCCATCATCTGAGAAGATGGCTTTGGATTTAGAAATCAACGGGTGAGTCTATCTTGAAGAACTCCTTCCTTACCTGCAGTTCTTTTCTTTCACCTTTGAATGTACACATGCTTAATAGAATAAAATTACAGAGACTCTGCCCGAGATGAGACCACCATGAATGACGCGCCCGCTGAACTACCTTTAAACGAATCCGTAACCTCACCTTTACCTGCCGATAATGCTGCTGCCATGGATAAAACAGAAATGAATGGGTCGAGTAATGTTGATGCCTTTTCTTCGAATCAAGCAATCGCGGAGCCGATAAGCCACGCCGTCGAGTCACAGCCAACCGAAGCTTCTTCCATTTCCGCGCAAGAATTATCTTCCTCTAATACGACTACCGACGAGCCTCTCCCAGCTTCAACTTCGACCGATCTCGCACACGATCTCTCGACGCAACCCGCCTCCGCCGATTCTGCCATTGACGCAGCAATTGAGGACGTCTCAGCTGCCACCACAGTACCTTTGGTCATTGAAGCACAAGAGTCAGATCTTCGACACACATCTCCGCCTCTGGCTGCAGAGCAATCTGCGCAACCAGCTGATCTCGATCTTGACCTGGATAGTACACAGCTACCTACACCTCAGCCAGAGAAGGATGCCGATGTTAGTGGTGTCAGCGCAGAAGTTGCTGATCTCACCTTCAGCCAAAACGAGGCTGCACCTGAAAATCCTGTAGATCTTGCCACGAACTCACCTCTACCTTCAAAGGACGACGCGGAACCTACAACACAACCCGAGCAAGTCACACCTCCACAAGCCACACAAGAAGTCGAGGATATTGAAAGAGACGGTACACCACAACCTCCCACTTCTGCCAAGATTGCTCGTGAGCGTGAAGACGACGATGAGATCGAACCTTCTGCGAAGCGCACCAAAACCGAGACAGAACCCACCACCCCCGACACGGCTGCTCCAACTCAGAACGGTGCGATGGAGGGCGTTGAGTTTCAGTCTGCTGGAACACCAATTACAGCATTCGAACTCAAAGAGCTCCTGAAGATCGTCAAGGCTGCGGCTAGATCAACGTCTGGAAAGAATTTCCGGGCTCCTGTGGCAGAACTCTGGCCTGGCTTTGCTGAGCCATATGCGGAGAAGATCGCGAAGGAGGTTGATCTGAAGACCATGGAGAAGACTCTCAGCAAGGGTGGCTACTCGTCAATGGATGTTTTCAAGGGCGACGTCCAGCTCATTTACGACAATGCTGTTACTTTCAACGGTCCTGATCACACTATCTCCAAGGCAGCTCTTGAGGTTCGCGATGTTATATTGAACAAGATCAACAATATTCCACCTGAGCCAGTCCCTGCACCCAAGCGAGACAAGAAGGCCAAGAAATCAACACCAGTACCTGATGCACCCCGTACAGCAGCTCCTCGCCGTCAATCTAAAGGCTCCCACCCGGCTCCTACACACGTTGCACCTGCGGCACAAACATTTGCTGTTGATCCAGTTACCAATACACCACTCATTCGGCGAGATTCCACGAAAGGTGACGGTGGTCGTCCCAAGCGAGAGATACACCCCCCCAAGAGCAAGGATCTTGTGTACCCTACGACAAGACCCAAGAACAAGAAGCTTGCCACTGAGCTGAAGTTCTGCGAGGAGGTCCTGAACGAGGTCATGAAGAACAAGTACTGGTCGATGAATCATCCATTCTTGATTCCTGTTGATCCGGTTGCCTTGGGCATTCCAAACTACTTCGCCATCATCAAGAAGCCCATGGACCTCGGAACCATGTCTTCGAAGCTCAAGGGAGGTCAATATTCCAGTGCGAGCGATTTCGAGAAGGATATGAGGTTGATACTCAGCAACTGCTACAAGTTCAATCCAGCCGGTAACCCAATTCATGAGATCGGCAAGCAGTTCGAGACCCTCTTCAACGAAGAATGGGATAAGAAGGACAGCTATCTTGCCGAACACTCCCCGCCTGTAGCTAGCCCCAGTCTACCCGAATCCGAGGACGATGAAGATGACGAGGAAGAGGAAGAGGTGCAGAACCATAAGAATTCTTCTCTCAGCGCAGCTAAGGAGCTCCTTTTGGAACACCAGCAGAAGTTGATTGCCTTGATGAGCGCCAAGAACAAGGATGAATTCGTTATCTCCATGCAGCAAGAGCTGGTCCAAACTGTTCAAAAGCGAGTCAGTGAGGAGGAGGAGGCATCCAAGAAGAAAGTCAAGAAGACAAAGCCCGTAAAGGCACCTAAGAAGGTTGCGCCTCCTCCCAAGAAGGCTGGTGCTCCTAAAAAGGCCGCCACCCGTCCAAAGTATATGGGAACCTTGGAGAAGGAGACAATTTCTGCTGGTTTGATGAACCTTCCTGATGATGTATCGATGCAAGTCTTGGAAGACATCAAGAGAGAGCGACCAGGCCTCGATGTAAGTAACTGTAACCCTTTTCATAGTTCATACTCTAACACTTTCCCAGGCTGAAGATGATGGCACCTTGGAGCTTGACATCGACTCGATCAGTCAGGGTCTTCTCTGGAAGATTCACGGATTGATCATGAAGCATGCACCAGAGGTTGAGGATGCTATCAGGAAGACAATCCAAGGTCGCGAGAGTCCCAAGACTACTGCAAAGCCTCCACCAAAGAAGAAGAACAAGCCGATGAGCAGCGTTGACCAGGAGCACCACATCAAGGTCCTTGAGCAGAAGCTAGGCACATACAGGGGACAGAGCTCTGGCTCCCACTCTCAAGAGCCTGTCTTACCGAGTAAGTTCAATTCCGACGCTGACTTTTCTTCCATAACTAATACACAACCAGCTGTTGAAGATGAATCTAGCGGAGATGAATCTTCTGGTTCGGAGGAAGAATAAACTCTCGGCCGCTTCCCCCTGATGGACCCGAGCTCTCGCCACCTACCACCTTCCAACTGTACCATATCCTTCTGGTTCTGTTTGACGAATACTGTACAATACATACGATTCCATTCTCAATAAGCCTTCCCTCACCCTTCTCATTACGCCCAGTCTCGACCTACCGCGTAGACCCCGAGGCACGGTGGATGGATGGTCTTTGCGGACCTTGGGTCGATGCTTTACGACATCAGGGACACCACTTTTGCGATTACGAGAAGTGGTAAAGCGAGACATGAAGCGATGCAAAAGTTTGGAGAGGCAGTCACTTTGCGTATTCATTTGATTTGCTCGCTCAGATTTCTGCTTTGCCCATTTTGCTTCGCTGTCACTGCTCTGCATTTTCTTCAACGTCAATGCACCGCTGTTCTCTGGGATTCATTTCTTGAAGATGCGGGAGCAGTTAAGCAAGCAATAATCGCTTCGCAAATTAATGCAAAAGCATTGGGAATATTGCAAACAACCAAAAACGTGTATGATAAATTTTTACGTGCGAAAAAATGAGCATGAGCGACAGCGAGAACGAGGCTAGTAGCGAGCGGGCGATGTTGCAGCTGAATTGCAGACGCAGGATTGCGGTTGATGGCCTCGGAGGAAGACTTGCTTGCTCCTTGCTCTCTGCTGCTAGCTGATTGAGGCTCACTGGCATGGTGGATGGTGGACTCATGGATGGATGGATGCCGAATAGATGTTTTCTGCTCACGCAAGAGCGGTAGCTAGCATGCATGCATACAGGCAGACAGACAGACATACATTCATGAATGACAAAAAAGAATAATAATACTTTGCAAAATCTTTCCGTAACCCTTGAAGGAAGAGCGTGAGTGAGTGAACAAGCGAGATATGCGATGCTACATGTAGAACGCACTGTGGAATGAGGTTGGATGCTAGAGATTCTAGGCAGGGGGGGGGGGGGCGGAGATCAATCTTTTCCTTTCCATCACCTTTCGCGGAAAGGATGGGGGGGAAGAGAACTCTTATCACACAGGACGAGCCACCACCATTCATGGGTCTTGAGAGCCAATGATCGTGGATTCGTGGGTGCGCTGAGAGTCTTCGCATTGCGAGTTCCCATAGATCCCCACATTTCATGGCCCCGCCCCTTTCCTTGACTCTCAGGAGATGTAGGGGTTGCTGACGATGATAGTTGAGCATCGGACTTCTTTCATATCTTTCATTCTGCGTCTCTTGATTTGATGGTGCTAGAATTGTCACATTGTGGAGTAGGAGACGAACGAACGAACAGCTTCAAGAATGGGGGTTTGTTTGTTCGCTTAATTTGGTCTGATATGTCCGTGTTCTACCTCCTGTCCGCCCGCATAGGGGCCGGAAATCCTGCCTTTACTAATGGAAACGATACAGCTGTCATAGAATAGTCGGAACCTAAACTTATATCCTTCCCAAAAGCCCTATCTGGCGAACTTTCATGGTAATATTCTGAATTCTGTACACGCTGCCTAGCTCTTGCCTCCGGACCTCAATCCAGACTCACGGCCCTAGACTCGAGGTCATCGACGGGAGTGGATGTTTTCTGATATTTGGGAACGGGTCTGGAAAAAATTTACTCTAGATCATCGCTATCATCAAGTGCTGTTGCATTCAATTTGTCCACAGGTGGTGGTGTGTTTGGAGGTGGAAGAGCATCGCGCGTGACGGCTGCCGTCCCAGACACGTAGAGCTTGGGTGGTTCTTGAGACCAGTCGATTTTCGTCTCTACAAAATTCTCAGGCATTTTGTATGTGGAGCTGGCGGGATCAAAAAGGAGACCTTCAGATACATCTAAGAATTTAGAGCCGACAGTGTCGAAGGCGAGATTGTCTGTCGCAGTTGGCTCAACGGCGCTGGGGTTGTTTGTGTAGACGTCAAGGCTGTCTAGAGGTTCGTAGGGCCTCCAAGTTTCAAATGCAGTTTCCTCTGGGATTCCTGGCTCGGTGCACATAGCCTTGACTTCGCTCTCGGATAGCTCATCGGTCCAGCCATGATGTTTCTCCATGTGCTGGCGGCGCTTACCTAGCCGTGGCGTTCGGTACCCACATGGCGTGTAGTAACACTTATACCATTGCAGCCCATGTACCTCCTTATGGTGTCTATGTAGTTCTGACTTCCTCTTATAAGTCTTTTTGCAGCTCTCCACCGGGCATCCATACGGGCGTGCGTGCTGATGATTTTGATCCATGTGTCTATCAAACAGAGAGCTACTATGGAATGCCTTACTGCACCCTGGATCAGGACACGGAATAGGATTACCGAAAGCACGTGAAAGCTTGCTTTGAGGTTCTCCTAAAGGCTCGGAGTTTTGTGGCTTTTTTCCGTGATCTTTGAATAAGTCTTGCTTGCTTCGAAGCTTGTGGGGCTCAGGTAGAGGTGCGTTGACATCGCGCATACCAGTTGCTGATATGATGTCAACTGGAGATCTAGCAGCCTTTGCCGTGAATCTGCAAGGATCTTCTGTAATGCTGGCACTGGATCCCATGTCATCTCCGGTTTGATTTGTTACAGATCTGACGTCAATTAGGATATTGGATGAAAAGCAGCTGCTCATCCGGGTGGTAACTGACCGATCTTGTGCCAATTTTGCTGTCCGAGAGTCAAGACTGAAGGAAGTCAGTTTTTTAATATTCTATAGCGTACGAACGGGACTCACGCTGCCTGTCTATTCTTTAGTAGTCGCTTCTGTTGCTTCATTTCCTTGATCTCTTCCTTGTCGGTTGACTGAGCAATAAGTTGGTCGATTCTACGGAGAGTTCGCCCACCGGCAATATCAATGTGAGAGGACATCTTGAAGATTTTGTCACTGAGCTTCGCCATAGCAGGATGCAGACTATCATCCAATGACTGTTGCCCTGCGACGTGACTTTCATTAGCGTTGCCAGGATATGTAGCAGATACACCATCTACAGTTGTCTCTATTTGGAAGTTATCATCCTGAGAAAATCGTGCTTGGGCGGTCCCATAAGTATTGTGCGAGTTTGATGCCGTCGTAGCCGCAACGTCAGAGCTTGTCGACATTTTTTGGTGGTCGAAAGCTACTGCAGTCATGCTTGAGATCGCAGGAGAGAGGCCTGAACTCATCGTTCTAGTGACAATGTCGCTCGAGACGTTTCGGCTGCTGTTTCCGGACATTGACTGTTGAATCTGGGCGCTCTGGTGGGACATTGTGGAAGCTACGAGGGGCTGATCCTGAGAAATATCTGATGTCTGTCGACGGCAAGCTTCGCAACAACAAATACTGTCAGGTGTACCAGCCATGCAAGGAAGAGCATCTAAAAGTATCAATTACCTACATGGATTGTTCATGACTGGAAGAAAACACTTACAAGTATAAGGAAGTGGACCAATCGCAGGAGATTGAACAGCCCGAGTATGATCGGATGGGACATGATTCTTGAACTCGAGGTGAGCCTGGGAGCTTCCATATTCATCACGCTGAAATTCGTTGTCTCCCAAGTCGTGATCTGAGTATTCTTGTCCAGTCTTGTTTGACGAGTTCGATTCAGTGTCCGTTGATTCGCCGTCTCTGGGCAATGCTGCGAGTGCGATACCTTCCATATGCTTCCCAACATGCGTTGCGAAATTTCTCTGTGACTTTCCAGGGACTACCAGACAAAGCGGGCAGCTCAGTGATTCAGTCGGAACTGGCACGCAGACTTCGACCAAGCGAGGATCAAGAGAATATCCGCCAGTTGTGAAGGGAAGTTGGTGAGCCTTTACCAGATGGTCACGCCAGCCTTCTGGAGATCCAGCTTTATATTGACATATTGCACAAGCCCAGTGCCGAATCAGTCTGTGCTGACCAAACTCGTGCTCTTCCCAAAGCTTCCGAGTCGCAAAGGTCTTGTACTCATCTTCACAGCCAGAAAAGGTACACAAGTAAGGCTTGAGATCTGAAAATACGTGGCGTCTGTGGCCTTGTTAGTGCTGCTTCGAAACCGAACAGTCACAGGAATTTTTATTACCTCCAATCCACACGATTTCTGATCTCAGTCAGGAAACTCCCACAAATACTACAATTGAAAGGTACGCCCTCTGAGACTTCCTTGGGAGTGGGAGGCACTTTGAGGTTCCCGTCGTCCTTGTCTTCTGCTGTAGTCTGGAAAGACGAATGAGATGCAATTGTAGCTGCATATGAAGATCGTGCTGGTTGCGACGAACCAAGTCCAGAGTCGTGAAATTCCGAAACTGCAACGAAGGTGATCTTTGGCGCCTCTTGGGGAGGCTCGGCCTCTCGTTGAGTATTAATTGCTCGCAGGGAAACGTGTCGCTGCCAATTAGCCTCACCCAAGCGATGCATCAAGTGCATATCAGCCAATGGAAACTTGTCGTACACTTTTAAGACATATGGTTGTGCAGGACCCGAGATCTGGAATTCGATCGGCTGGCTTGGACGGGCATCCACCTCCTGCCAGTTCAAGGATTTGAGGGTCGCTTCCATTGACGGAAGTAGCTCCATGAGATCTTCTATGTAGGCTTCCAATGAGGCTATAACGCTGGAAAGGCCTTCATTGGTATCCGAACTTACTGATGAGTCGTCGGTTTCATAGTCACTTTCTATGACAATGCCTGCTTTTTCGACCCAAATGCCTAGGTCGTGCATCTCTTGCTTGACCCTCGGGTCATCTGATGTGTTAGACTTTGCCAGGCTATAGGAAGGTATCTCTTCAAAAACTTATCAGTATGGCTCGCGCTTGTGAAATTTGATAACATACTGAACAGCAAAATCTTGCCGAGGGCAGTAAGAGACTCCATGACTGTAAGTTTCAAACTTTCGGATTCATCCAAGACGCTTTCGAGTTTACCTCCTTCAAAGCTAGCTCCCCAGAGAAATAGTCTACCCAAAGATTTTTTCAAAGATTTTTGGCCTTGTTTATGGTACGATAGGCTACTTATTGCCACATATTCCAAAGTAGTTGGTAATAGTAGTGCGAATAGCTGGAGCGTATGGTGGTACAGACTCCACGCAAAGCCATCATGCTCTTGAGCAGCCTTATCGTTGCGGCAACCTGTCGCCGTCCTATCAATCCAGCCTGCTAAAGTATCGCACTCTGGATCCATAGCAGCCGCCGAAGATGGGATCTTATGCCGTTGCTCTGGACCTGGTGTTGCATCGTCTATGATGCCTTCCACGGTGGGGACGGAATTATTTCCATTCCATTCGATGACAGCCTTGGGAATCTGCAACTCGGCCATGATACGTTCGCTGTTTGTATTTGGGCCAGCAAGCCTTCAAGTGACTTTCTTAGATGGCTTCTTCGGCTGGTAATGTCGATTGGCTTTCTTCTTGAGACTGCTTTACATGTCCCGTTGGTGAAGTATTCGATCGTCAGAAATGTGAATAACACTCAGAGTCAGGCGTGTTGAGAGCCAACTTGCTTATCGTGGGTCATGAGGCTCCATTGACAGCCTGGCAGGCATGCTCAGCTGCACAGCCTCCACAAAGGCGTGCAAGCATGCAGGACCAGCGTCAGGGCTGATTCGCAGGCCGCACGATCGACGTCTTCAACTGTTGTCCCGCTTTCCACACCCAACATCAGAGAAAAGCCTACAGCAAAGCTTCTCACAAAATAACAGTGTTTTAACATCGCGATGTCGGGCTTAGAAGTGGTTGGGATTGTTTTTGGAGTGCTTCCACTGCTCATATCCGCAGCTGAGCATTACGATGATGTCTTCAAACCCTTTAAGAGATTCAAAAAAGCCGCACCGGAACTCGAATTGTACCAGCAGCGGCTAAAAGTCCAGAGAACAATCTTCTTGAATCAATGTCAGATATTGTTGACAACTTTGACGAGCCGAGAATCGGCTAGAGAGATGTTACGGGAGAAAGGCCACCCTTCCTGGAATGACGATACACTGAAACGAAGACTCGTCGAGCAGTTAGGAAACTCTAAGAAGGCTTGTGAAGTTACCGTGCAAATGATTGCAAAGAAGCTGAAGTGTATTGAAGAAGATGCTGTGAGCTTTGGTGTGATCTTGCAGGACACAATACCCGTAAGAATACGAAGCCTACCTTACTGACAGTCTACTTCGGATTTCGACTGATAATCCATCTGTTATTTAGTTTCGGTCAATCGGGGATAAGGCATGGCGGTCTCGAATACAAAAGAAGCTCAAATTCAGCTTTTCAGAATCGCGACTCACGGAATATCTTGACGACCTTCGAAAGCTCAACCAAGACTTCCGCACCCTAGCAAAGCAAACCGGAAGACTTGAGAGACAAGAAAGCAACAGGTTAGCACCGCCTGTAGCCAAACCAGTCCCGCCAAAGAAGATTGAAGAATCAAGGTTGATCCAGAGAGCATCGGCGCTGTTGTACGATGCAATTGGGACAGCCTGTCGACATCATACAGAGCATTTTGCACATTTCCAATTGCTTCCAAAGAACATCGGATCAACAGATTCAGAGGCATCTTTCGTTCGCTTCAACATTGCGTTCGCTCACGATCGCAGTGGAAATCATGCCACTCTGGAGCCTGTGGTGAGGCTATCTCCGTTATTCTCCTTTGTTCTGTCCAACGAACGCTTGGGTCAGGACTGATTCGTGGCACTCATAGTGGATAGCAGTAGAATCCTCTTTCCTTCAAAGCTCGCGGAATGACATACCAAAAGCGATCGTGCAGGAAGGTGGATCGCCGAACTTGTCTCGAGCTTTGGCTCGGAACCTGGAGCCGGAGCCCCAGCAACCTCGGAAGAAAACGAAGATACAGAAAAGCGTACGCTTTATGCAAACCCCTTCAGCATGCACAGTCAATCAAAAGCTAGGCTTTCAACAAGAGAGCTCTAATGCTCCCACTGCTGCAGCAGATCCAGCAGCGCATGCCTCCTCCTGTCTCATGATGGCAAGCAAGGCACAGCAACACTCGACACTGCCCGACTTCTGCGTGCAACATGATTTCTGCCATCAACTCCGGAAGTCTTGCAACTTCACCCGCTCTCCAGAGAATAAGTTCATAGGGTATTTTCAGAAATCCGGGCCATGTAAACACCTCGTTTACTTCGCAGCTCCGATTGCCGTACACAAGTACACGGAACCCGAATCACTTGCGTCGATCATTGGCCTCATGAAAGGCAAAGCAGAATCCGAACAATTTCTAGAGTACGAGAGACTGAGGTTAGCAACTCGACTTGCTGAAGCAGTCTTGCAATTTCATGCTACGCCTCTGTTGAAAGGATTCTGGCATGGCGACGACGTGATCTTCTTTCGGCAGGGGCGACTCGATGATTCGGCGTCAATTTCATCACCGCATCTCAATGTCCAAGTTGGATCCGCTACATCACCCAAGTCAGTTGAGCAAGGCAATCAGGACGTGGAAAACGTCGTCGGTCATATGATTCGGAACCCTTATCTGTTCAGTCTAGGCATAGTGCTGATCGAACTCGCCCTTCAAGCGCCGCTTCGAAGTCTATACAAAAGCAGTGATATGATCAATGGACAGTGCAACGAACTCTCAGATTTTCTCGTCGCGAGCCGTTTGAGTGAAACCATAAGCTCGTCCTTGGGTCCTATGTACGGCAAGATTGTAAGGAAATGTCTGAACTGCGATTTTGGTCAAGGAACCAGTGATCTGGGTAATGAGAAATTGAAAGCTGTAGTATATCAGGATGTGGTATGCGAGCTGGAGAAGCTAGAGCGGGGATTCGCGATGCTACAACTTGGTGGATGACCAATGCAGCAATGCTTATGCTCCCTCGTCGGTCCTGATTTTCTTCCACAAATAGTAGCATTTGACTCGGAACGAGCATTATTCAGGATTTTTGGGTCACCAAAACCGCTTCTTCGGACCTTTATCAGTCTTCCAAGAGCAGACAGACATCGATGAGCAGTCACATACACATCCATCATGAATAGATGTATCTGTCAACTGGGTGAGATTGGACAGAGGTGGGAGCGTATCCATTCATTACTATCGCGGACTTCCACTTCAAATCTTCCTTGCCGAAGGCTAGTTATCCCAGCGAAGCAGACCAGAGTTTGGCTTGAAAGCATGCAAGGAAACTCCAATGCCAGAGACCAACAACAAGCAGAGCCAGAACATACGGAACAGAGCGTAGCCCAAGCCTCGGGCCGTAGCCCTAACAGTATTGACGAGATACTGTTGGAGTCTGCGGCTGACCTCGAAAACGGCAGCGCCAAGAAGATATACGAGGCACAACACGATAGCGAAGAGGATAATGTGGTGTAGACCGGCGGTGGATTTGACATGATTCGGGTTTGCTGTTGGCAGATTCATAGTGGATGTGCAATTGATCGGAGCCTAGATGATTGTCAGCGAGATTCCTTCTTCAAATTCCTGGATCCTTACTGAATTAGATACTAGAACAGCTGCAGAGATCTAGGTTCGTTTTCGTCGTTTGTCGTTGTTGCTTAAAGGAGAACTCGAGCGGGCAGAAATATGCTGCAAGACGCCTTTTCTCTATATTTGCTTAGACCTGTCGACTTTTCGTGTTCTGTCGAATGTGGTGAATGCCACATTAGCTTGTCATTACTGGAAAACAAGGTCAGATATATGCAGCTCGAATTCACCTTGGACCCAAATTATTTTGCACTGTGCATAACACTGCATTCAGGTAATGTCACAAGATAACTTTGCTACGTACTACATACGATTTTGATATGGCAGAGAAGACCATCGCGTTATCCTGAGCTTCGCAGTGCTCTGAAACCCTTTTATTCTCGTACTATTCCTAGGCTTCTGGTGATTTGAATTGACTCTAACCTCCTCACACTCTGAACATCACCAAGCTTTGGCCAATCCAAGCGAAGAACTCAAACTTCCAGATTGACCCTATCAGAGGAACAGTGGCAGAGCGATAACCAGAAGCTCAATTGCGAGTAGACACATGATCAAATATGTCATACACTCAGTAACCTTCATGCGTCTGACGGGGCTTGCTTGTCTTTCGATGTTGCGAGTGATGCGGATGTCGCGGACGGACTGAGGGTAGACGATGAAGAAGACATAGTATGCGATACCTGCAGTGACGAACATTTGCGCCATAACCTCTGTAATGAGAAAGGCTCTCATACGAGTAAACTGCTTGTACTCGTTGACCTCTAGTCCGAATTAGCTGCCAGTCCATATCCCTTAGTTATTCTAGAATCTGCACTTACCTGTTGATGGGCCGACGATCGATGTGAGGATTTTGGCAATTTGTTCTTTGATAGCATTGTAGAGCCACTTGGAATCTGCTAGAAAGTTAGCTGTTATCAATTCGAGTCAGCATCTGGGAGCCTACAGGTGGTGGTATAATCTTCGACGGCTGGCATTGCGTCCATCTTTGGTTTGCTGTTGGGGGTTGAATGCTGCTTGAGTCGATCTGAGTGAAGTTGAAAGATTGGCAACAGCTTGAACCTTGGTGTCTTGAAAGACTTTTGTTTGATGTCTGCCACTGTTCAGCTTCGAGACGTCGTTACCGGAGCATTCACTCTGGTTGCGGCGCCTTGAAATCAATGCCATCTGAATCTAAGCGATGTCAACCACAAATGACTTGAAGCACACAGCCGCCTCGAAAATTCAAAGTCAACGACGAACACAACCCACTTCAAATTCTGCGATCGCCTCTCATCACCACCTGCTGCCAAGTTCTTACCTCACCACGATGGCATTGTAACCAGCCACGGCACCCTAAATCACCGCCGACGTCAAGCCAGTTTCCTCAATGACAGACACATCTAGCATCAGCGAACCTCAGAAGTCAACTGAGGGTAGCAATGAGGTAGACAAAGTTCTGACTGGTAGATTCACCTGCTTTCCAAGACTGCCTCTCGAATTGCGCCGTAAGATCATTAAAGAAGCTTGCAAGGTCGCCCGCATTCTCAATATCCTCGCAAACTCCTACTCTCTCGCCGGAATCCCTTCATCTGTCGTCAATATCGCGGTCCTCTATGTCTCGTCTGAGACCAGATCCACAACTTTGGAGGTCCTCAAGCCAGTCTATGATCATGGCAGACGCAGCAACGGTTCGAGATTCAAAGACTTGTATGGAACGGTACTGATGTCACCCGACGATGTCCTCTACTTCAACTCCAATAGCGCAGATAGTAAATTCGAAGCTGCCATCGCAAACCTTACCTTCCGCAACGGTCGCTCGTGCCTCAACGTCACAAGCACTGCTTTCAATACCACGGTACTCAAGGATATGCGGTTCGGTGCATACAAGTGGCTCAAGGTCCTGGCTTGGACTTGTCCTACCATGAAGTTCATCCTCGTTGACAGATTGGCACCACCCCTCGATAAATTCCTGCCAGATATAATTAAGGCGGAAGACGAAGAGGAGGACTGCAAGGGCGACTCTCAAATCCGCTATTCCCAATCACAGCGGGCTACTCAAATCCAACCTGAAGGACCCCTTGAATTCATCGATTTGGACGAGGGTACATACACGGCGTTGGATGATGAGATGATGGATGCCATTGCAAAGCTCGCTATTTGGCCATTCGACCTGACAGTCTGGGGCGTCCTTGGTCTCGATGTGCCAGTCACGAAGAAGGCCGACTTCAAGATTCCTATATTCAAGCGCATGGGTTTGGCTCGTGGAGGTGTTCGGATCTAGGAATGAACTTCACAAAAGGTCGCGAGAAGGTGGATATACACTGCTCTGGCCTACGCTGAGGTCTGCAAGCTATGACTGGAGGTACAAGATCGAGAACACATCGATGAGGGTGACGAATGCAATTGAACACAAAACGGTGGATAGAGGGGATGGTAATCTGGGAGGAGAACAGGTATCAGATTTATCACTTTCCAAAGGAAGAAAAGGCGTTGTATGGATGGATATGGGACATACTTGAGCTTCTGCCCGCTCTTTCTGTAGGCAAATGAAGCAGCATGGCCAAAGTAATTACGTGGCTACTCATGATAGTCTCGTGTGCCCTGTGGATGCGAACAAATTCGAGGAAAGCAGCACAAGCCAAGGAAATACCAACATTAATTATTGGTCGTCTCCACCAGCTCAACTTACTCAATTCACTTGCCCAAAGTCCCAGAGTCGATTTGGGTCGGTTTTGTTGACATCACTAGCGCGACCAACCTCGCTTAGCCCCTCGCCCAAATATCCCGACGAAGATCAAAACCTGGCCATCTCTCTATCGCTCCCTGCCACGAACTTCGTCGAGCAAGACTTGGAAGGGTCCCACGCCATCTCAAACCCATTCATCAACAACAAACAGAATCTCCAAAAGCAGAATGGCTTCGAACTCACCACCACGAGAAGAGGGCGTCGCTGCCACGCTTCCAGCCGTCGAAGCTACACTCGACTCGCCTTCCACATTGCAGTCTGCCATTGAGATAGTTAACGAAGACCTCAGTATTCTGTTAGGTGCTGAAGCCACTGGCGAGCACAAGCCCGACACTTTCACTTGCTTTCGCAAATTACCCCTCGAGTAAGTGAATCCAAGACTTGCGAAATATCTTTCCTGCACCTCAACTCGATTATTTTTGGTGGGGTGTTGCTAACTAGATCACAACAGGCTTCGACTAAAGATCTCGAGAGCTGCAGCAAGGTTTCCTCAAATCATCATGCCGATTGAAACCGAATCTTCAATACCAGTGCGGGAAAGTTCGACCATGATAAATGGCTAGAGCCGTATCGTCATGCATAAGAACGCTTCCACTCAGCCAGCAGTCCTTCAGACTTGCCAAGAGAGCCGTCAGGAGTGTCTACAATTTTATCAGCTCATCTTTGGTACCCAAGTCTTCATTGGAGTGCCATTCACATGGGCCGATCTCCTTGCACATCATGAACCCGCCATCCACTTCAACAATCTCAGAGATACAGTCTACATGTTGCGACGTCTTCTTGACCAAGGTTCTAGCCCCGAATCCGAACGCTGGGACTTCTGGGATGGTTTCCAGTCTAGCTCCAACTTTTTGAACCTCAGAACATTCCTGAAGTCTGTCGCATTTGATGTAACGGAGCTGGAAGAGGAAAGTGTTGGTGATGGCTTGGCTGTGGACCCAGTTGATATCTTGAGTGGATTTTTTAGACTACAGATTGGTATCGAGGAGATTATACTGGTTGTTCGTAAGAGACGTGATGGAGCCAAAATCAAGGGAGAACTCGAGTTCCTCGAGCTGGATGAGAACGAAGACATGACGAAAGCCAATGTGGTCCTGCGCAGTTTTAATATTTTGTTCGATCGAATTGCGCGCTGCTGTGAGAAGCCCATTAATGGCAGATTGGCTGGAATATGTCGCGACACATGGACTGTCACGCCCAAGCTTCAGAATTATGGGTATCACGAAAGGCGGCGTCCGATTGTGATAGCCTGATTCTCCGATATTTGATGGAGCAATGGGCTGTTGATTGGCGAGGAATCTGCTACAGTTGACGATATACACCGGCACGAGTCTCCTTTGCGCTTTCCACAATTGTTAGTCCAGCTGCTGCTCTAAGCTCCGGGACAAAACTACGAGGCCGTCAAAACTTCAGTGTTGGATAGACTACTACCTTTCGGTACAAAAGCATCGCCCATTGCTTTCTAGACTTCTTCCGTCTTTGATAATGCATTTTCAGTGCTACCAGGCTGTTCTAATTAGCCATGCATATGGCGGTGCACTACAAAAACGAAGTACATCTCAAATCTTCTAACGATTCCAACCATTGCTGATGCTCGTGATCAGTTGTGAAAAGTCAAAACGTGTCCACAGAGGGCAAGACACTCCATTAATTAAAGTCCATCCACGATCCCTGCGTCCAATCTATAGTATTAAGCCAATCCAAATCATTCATATTATCAAACCCAGTCCCCAGCATAGGATCATACTGCAACTGCTCACCAGGCACAAAATCCGGCGCAGGTTCCTTCTCCCCAATATCCAGTACATAATCCAGCACCTGTCTCACAACCTTCCTCAAGCGCTGCGCAAGCGTGTAGTTCCCATCCGTAGGCCGAATCCATTCCAAGAAAGCAATGAACAGCGTGAGTTTCTGGATAGCGTCTGACCGCGAAAGTTGTACTGAACTTTGGCCTGAGGACGTCTTGAGCAGTTCGACGCAAATCACGCCAGCGGAAGGGATCCCGTAGTATGTCATGATCCAGTCGAAGCCGTGGGAATGAGCCATTAGTTGGTCTCGTTTGCTCCAGAACATGAGGGAGAGATCGATCATCTCCATTGCGGTGTTGAGGAGTCCTTGGCCGTTTTCGAGACCGCGGGCTTTGGCGACGCGGTCGATGAGGAATTTGTTTTGGAGTTGTTGGAGGCTGAGGAAGGCTTGATCGTAGAGAAGGTTGCCAGAAGTGTTTTTGGGGTTGCCTTCTTCGTCGTAATAGTGGAGCTGCTGTGGGAAGGATTCAAACATTTGCTGTGACTTCTCGTGCAGTTCGCTGATTTCACGTTAGCAGGAATCTGCTCACAAGGGCGGCGCGCTTACTTAATGCGAGCTACAGAGACATTAACATCAATTCCGAGTGCCAGTTCCAAGATCTCTTCTCGGATCATGTGGATCAGCGTCCTGGCTCGAAGCACAGTTGAAATCTCGTAACAGACTCCAGAGGTATTCCAGCCCTTCGGACCGAGTCTGCTAATAGCTTCGTCAAGTTCTTCCGGAGTGGCGAAAAGTACATCGTCGGCAAGATCGAGACAAAGCTGGACATCGCAAAATTGACGAGTGAGCAGAGGCGGGACACCGTTGAGGGAGGAATGTATCTTGTCGCTGCAATAGATGTTACTGAAGAGACGTCGTTTGTACTCCAAAGCAGCAGTGACTTTCGTAGTTCCATATTCTGGCAGTCTATGAAGACCGCATGTGATGGCTGTTGTGACCATATCACCATGGAGTCTCCTCATTCGATATGCTTGAAACAGTCAGTGCAATTCCAGGCAAAATTTTGAAGCCTGCACTTACTCTCATCTCCCGTACAGCCACTTTCAACCCTCTTGATATTCAGGATAAGTGCCGTAACCAAGTAATTGACCGTTTCCGAATAATCACACATCGTCAAACACACATTAGCACACTCTTTCATCCTCCAAGCGGCCTGTTTCCTATCACGGCCATGATTATCCGGGTGGCTGAAGATAGGATCCCAATCTTGCGATGCCAAATACGCCAACCCGAAGAAACAAAACAGCATTCCCATCATCTCAAATCGAATATTCGGTCCCGTGAATTTGTTCAACCAGTCTGTGCCGTCATCAGGATCAGGAGGTAAAGGCATCTCTTCATTGCCGAACATGGCATCAGATATAGCTAGCAACGGTGGTGGTTCATCGCCGTTTTCTCGCCAATCTAATGTGGGTTTCTCTGGACGATGAGCAGCCAATTCTGATCCGAATGTTGACCATAAAGTCGTAACACAATGTCTCATCATCTTAAAGTTGAGACTTGGACATCTCAGAGACTGTGGAACGGTGACGAGGGCTTCCATAGTCTCCTTCGAAGGCAAATTCCACAGCGCTCTCAAAGTCTGCTTCTCCCTCTCAGTCGGTCCATTGGGACGGTGAAACCCAAAGAGCGGTTCACCATACATCCAAGCACCAGGATGTTTCCGCTTGTCCTCTCCTATATCCAACAAGTCTCTGTTGACTTTGGCATCGCTTTCAGCAAAGATGGCTGAGAAACTGGTGGGGCCGTAGAATTTCTGAGAGCGTGGATATTCAGAATGCTTCCATGCCCCTCGCGGACCTTTGGGTTGCCCCATACTAGATTGACTGGTCGTTGTACTGCATGGCGTATTCGTAGTTTGAGTAGCTGTTGTCTGCACTGTGATACTAGAATATCCGGGAGCGGCTCCATTGGTAACAATATCACGTGGTACGGAATGAGGAGGCGAGAAGAACGGGGGGTTGGCATTTGCTGATGCTGGAGGAGAGTTGAAGTAGACTGTCGTCTTGGGGTAGTCTGTTGGAGGCTGCTGTAAAACAACATTGGCAGCTGGAGGTCCTCGACCTCTCGTCATGGGTGCAGGATGGTAGATGCATTTCGAGGTGGTTTTCCGTCGTACACATCTTCCGCAAAATGGAGCTCCATGGTCACACCCGAGCTTTCCCTTCCGACACGGCTCACAAGCCTGCTTCTTGCCATTGCGGCGGTACCCAACCGAATTCTCGTTTGGAGGCATTTCAATTGAGTCACTTCAGGACGCCGTGAGGTTCAAGTTGAGTTCCGGAGCTAGTCCTTTTCTGGACCTTGACGAAAAGTGGGGGAGACAGACTCCTCTGAACGAGACTGACAATGGCTTCGAACGGACACTCCTCAAGGACATGAAGCCTTGCTTGGAAGAGTCCATAGTTGATATAGAGAAGTGTAAATTTAGGTAAGGAAGATGGAGTCATCGGACCCAAGTTCGGAGCCTTGAGCCGTTGCGGGAAGCTAATCAGATCGAGACTGGGGATTACGTGATGCGGTGAAGAGTTGTACCTTGCAGGGTTGTTTCTTATCTGATCGTAAGAAATTCCCCGGGCGGATTTAAGATTGAGGACTCAAGAAGAGTGTTTAGTCGCTATAAGTTCACTTGAGTTGAATTTCATCAATTGAAGCTTGTTTACCAATATTTGTATTGTTTGCATCACGGTACAAGAAATGGCGTATGCCGCCAGTACTGGTAAAGATCTATTCTATGTATTTCTTCAAATCTCGTAGCCTTTCCTTCGCTCTCTCCAAAACTTCGTCCTCTTTACAAACCGCAAATCTCAACCAATCTTCACCAATGTGAGCATTGCCATCGGTGTAGAACTCAGTAGGTGGGATCGCTGCAACGCCAACTTCTTGGATTAGAAACCAACTGAGCTTAAAATCTCTGGGTCTATCCTTGACCTGTGCAGGGAAGGGGTAGTCTGATGGGATCTTGACCTTCTTCATGTTGACAAGGACGAAATATCCACCTTCTGGGTCTGAGAACGGAAGATCCAGTTCCTTCCAGATAGTGTTAAATGAGTCCATCTTGTCCTTCATTTCCTTCTTCGCCGTCTCCCAGAAATTCTCGGCATCGGCTTGCTCGAAGCCTACGGCTGCTGCTTCTTGGAGTGGAGAGACTGAAGAATAACAGATTCTGGTATGAGCAGCTGCAACGTACTGGATCAGTTCTGGAGGCCCGATCAACCAGCCGACTCGCCAGCCGGTTGCATAGAAGTTCTTTCCGGCAGAGCCAACAGTAAGAGTAAGCCTCTCAATCTCAGGTGATAGAGTAGCTATTCTGGTGAATGGGACATAGAAAAGACGGTCGTAGACTTCATCTGAGAGAATGAGAATCTGGTTCTTGACGCATAGCTCCCCAATTTTCAGGAGTTCATCCTTCGAGAAGACCTTGCCAATTGGGTTATGCGGAGTATTAATGACAATCATCTTGGTCTTGGGAGTGATGGCACGTTCTAATTCAGCGAAGTCGATAGTCCATTCAGCAGAAGAAGTATTCTGAGAAGCACCTTTGGGAGGTGGGTGCAATGGAACGTAAACGATTTTCCCGCCTGGCATTTCAATGTTGCTGATATATCTGAAAGACATGAGGATTCGCCAATCTGAACCGGAAGTTTCAGAAGAACTTACTGGTCAAAGAAAGGCTCAAAGACGATGACTTCGTCTCCTTCTTCAATAAATCCCATGAAGGCACTGAGCATACCTACCATGTATCAGCATCTTTTCTCCTGCACTTGACTAAGTGTCTACCAACCTTCATTTGCACCAGTTGTGATAGTCACCTCAGTGTCTGGGTTCAATTTTCTTCCCCATAGCGGCGAATATGCATCTGCAATTGCCTTCTTTAGGCGAGGTCGGCCTCTTGTAGGCGAATACTGGTTGCAATCGACCTTGTTCAAGGCTTCCTTCGCAGCATTCAGGATGAATTGTGGCGGATTGTATCCGAAAAAGCCTTGGCCCATATTGACAATGGGCTGAACTGGAGATGCTGCTGCAGCTTCATTGACAATCGTCCTGCATATATTGTCAGAAATCATACCCAATACTTAACTAAACAGCTGGATTGTAAATAACGTCCTCCCTTCTTATTACCCCGCGCAAAACTACCCCGCCATATGAGTGCCCAAAGATATCCATTGTGAAAGGCAGACAGAGCAATAGAATTTACTACATACCAAACATCTTGCTTCCTACCAGCTACCCTTTTGGCAGGCTGAATCTTTCCCTTGTTATCCATAGTGGGGGTGAAGTGTCGAACACCGAAACCGGCAAGTTGAATAGGACTCTTGGGAACACGACACTGCCAGTTTCTGGACAGTTGAAGAAGAGAAGTGCGGGACTTCATGAAGCCCTCGGCAGGGGAATAAATACTTCTTGGAAACTTCCCCACACGCAATCAGGTGGCACGGTGAATGGCACAGTAGTCATCAACAAATGGTGAAGCTGACTGCGATATGCGGACGCGCTCGAAAGTCAATATGGCGTCATTACGGAGGCCTATTTGGACGGATGTGACAAAAGCTAAGCTATTGATATGAACCTTCTTGATATTGCAAATCGGTGGAGCTTGAAGTTTTCTTACTTTGAGCTATGCGCAAGGAAAATTCCAAGAACGACTCCGCAGGCAAAATATATGTTTTAGGTACTTATTGCTTTTCTCATCCTCGCCTCGAATTCTTCCCCTTTGCTGGCAACACCTGCTACCCGAGCTCAAGGAGTAAGAGATAAAATTCATTAATGTGATCTATAGAGCCAATTTCAGGAAGGAAGTAATGCATTGTGTCGAGTACCGTAGATTCTATAGTTTCTTAACACGTAAATATGCAGAAGTATAGCCAGGGTAAGAAGTCCATACTGTCTATTCCCCTGCAGCGGCGCTAACCCCTCGGCTCGGGACGGCGACTGGCCTGCTCGTGTGAGCTTCATCATCAGGACATCAACCACTGCAACAACGAGGCTCAGTCAACACACAACTGAAGTAAAGATGCTCGCTCCCATACCACCTTGAGCACGACCTGCAGCATGAAATCTGCTCGTCTTCATCCCACTTCTACGAAAAGGCCAATCAACACTGCAATCTCACCATCATGGCAGCAGCAAGCTATCTCACTCCACAACCCCAGGGTATAGACCCCCAGCCAACCCCTCTCCTCATCACCGTCCGCTTCACGACATCAATCCCCGACCTCCTCCTGGATATCCCCGATCCAGATGCCACAACCGTAATAGCACTCAAGCACCTCCTCCGCTCCAAACTCGATCCCCCCACCTCCCAGCACCGCTACCGCTTCATCCACAGCGGCAAGCTCCTCAAAGACGACGACGTCCTAGCCGACGTCCTCAAGATCCCCTCCTTACCCCCTCCACCCGCAGACCCAAAGGGCAAAGGCAAAGCAGTCGAGCCGCCGCCTCCGCGCGTCTACATCAACTGCTCCATCGGCGATGCTCTGACATCCGCCGAATTAGCTGCTGAAGCTGTCGCGGCTGCTGCGTCGTCAGATAAGTCGAAGAAGAGAGAGAGAAGCGAGACGAGAGATAGAAATGGGGGATCTACGCCCTCGAAAAGCACGACGACGGCCCCGAGAGGCTTCTCGCGGTTACTATCTGCAGGTTTCACAGCTGCGGAGGTGAACCAATTAAGGTTGCAGTTTAGATCTATACAATCGAATATTCATACACCGGACACGATGCCCTCACCCGAGACGTTACTACGCATGGAAGATGCTTGGATAGATGATAACGCGGGGAATGCTGGGACGGGTGGTGGTGCGGGCGGTTTTGACTTTGGGGATGATGGGATTAATGGCGGTGCGTTGGATGATTTGCTTTGGGGGAATATTATTGGCTTTTTGTGGCCGTTGGGGTGTGTCGGGTGGATTATTAGAGAAGGAGGTGTGTGGTCGAGGAGGAGGCAGATTGCTGTGTTTACGGGGTTTTTGCTTAGTTTGACGTTTGGGATGTTGAGGGTTGTGTCTTGAGAGGCAGGCTGTTGGGAAGTAATTTTGCATATAAGGCGTTGGTGGATGATTGAGCCGTAGAGGCTTTTGATACCCAGATACTGAGCGTTGCTCAAGAATAATACTAGAACCGTGGATCGATTTGATCCGATTTGATCATGCATTCCGCTCGAAAATGTTGCTATTCCCCCCTTCTTCAAGGGTCTAAGTGCCTTTCGGCTTGCCACATCGGCCGGGCTGTCGAGTGGTTCGAGTATGCAGGGAAACTTTCTCTCATATCCGCTTGGACTGTTCACGATCTTGAAAATACTAGCTTGATGTACAAGTGAAAGTGCACAAGCTGAGAATGAGGGCAGGGACTTGAAAAGGGTTCAGTCACGCAACGGAACATAGAAAGATAGCATGGCGAGCACTTTCCTAGCCACTTTCGCTCTGTGGACTCCCAGGTCAAAGAGCTTCGTATCCAACTCCGGTTGTAAGGCATTCCGTTCTTCAAATGTCCAGAAGAGTTCCAGACATTGCGCCGGGCCCATTGTCCCAATAACCAAAAGACAACCACACCTTGCAAAATGAGTTCAAGACCGACTCGGACAGAATGTACAACGATTCCATTAAACTGGTTTACTCCTACACAGCAAAGCAAAGAGTGTATCTCCAAAGCACCAAACGCCGTATTCGTCCAACCGGACCATCTACTTGAACTTGCTGTAAATAACCGCAATAATAAGCAGCACCAAAACCGTAATAATCGCAATAGTTATAATCCGATTTGTAGCCATCCTACGCAGAAACATTAGCAAACTCCATCTAAACCATCTACAACTCGGGACAAGGGACGATTTACCTACGCGCCATCCCCCTCAGCGTCTTCACACTTCTGTCAACGTAACCCTCGCTCTCATGTAGTATATCCCCCGTATGCTGGATCGTCTCTCTCTGCCTATGCAAATCCGCCAGCGTACTCGCTCCAATCGCCTCCGTCTCATTTGCCAACGCAGCGCTGTTCTTCAATCGCTGAGAACTGCGATCTAGACGGTCTGTTCCGGACAAAAGTTGCTGTCTCTGCTCGAGCTGAACATCGTTCGGATTATCTGAGTAGCGGGAGCCGAAGAGGGCGGAGCGGTCGTTGGAGAGGGATTGGAGTTTGCGCTTTGAGGAGTCGATGTCGGATTCGTGGTTGCGGAAGCGTTGGTTGACTTTTGTGCGGGTGGAGGAGGGGATGTTCTGTTTCTCGAGGCGCATTTGATCGAGCTGGTACCGGGTTTAGTATTGCCATCTTCAAAATATGGATTCTGCTATTCTCACCAACTCGTTCGCCTCTTCCAGAGCCCGCTCTGCTTGACTGATTGCTGCTTTGCGTGGCTCGCCTGCCAAGTCGGGGATCTGGTCCAGCTTCTGGCTGAGGTCTGCTTGCACCAGTTTCAGCTCGGCCTCGTAGCTGCTGAAGAGCTCGGAGCCGGCGTCGGTATCGAGTGGGTTGGACATGGCGATGGATGAGAGTTTGGAGATGGATAGATTGGTGCGTTGTTGGAGAAGGTGAGATTCGTGGTGTTATTGTCGTTGCCTTCGAGAAGTGACGGAGGAGTCGCAGAGGCTCGGCTCAGGCTTAGTGGCAGATCTGGTACAAGGGCCGATGATTGGCAGGTGACAGATACTGTCAACCTTCAGATGGTGTAGAGATGGAGGCTTCTGTAGATTTTGATGCAGAGTAATTTAGATTGTGACTAGAGTTCGGTAGTCCGTACCAGCTGAGATGTTTCAATTCATCGATAAGCGTTCGCAGTTCCAAATCAGTTCTAAGAATGTATTGTCTTGAAATCCCCAGCCACATCACCAGCCGCATCCATCGCATCGTTAGCCCACGCTGGATATCGACAGGGTACAGAGTGGATTCTCACCCCTGCACCATTATCATATCAAACATCCATTGAGCAATGGGGAGTTTGAGCTTTGACGAATCTGCAACTTCTACAATGATAATCCTTCAACCACACTTTCCATACTTTCACTACTGTCACTTCAGGAAATACGACGTCAGCCTTTGATTCGAATTGCGTGAGCCGTCGTCGTCCAGCTTAGACTTTCACATGCTAGACACTAGACTCTGTACTTGCTTTTGGTCCCGTACTAGTACTACACCTGCAAACAGTAAAAGCCATGACGGCGTCACCCACTACCATCAACGCCTCAATCAGCTCCAGTTCCAACTCCAGTTCCCCCACAGACGCTAAGCATGATCTGTGAATTATTCCTCTCTTTAACTCTCCGCCTCTCCTCGTCGTCCTCATCCTCATCTCCTAATACCATAATGGCTCCTCTAACACCTAATGTGCCCAGGAAGAAGGTTGCGATCATTGGAAGTGGCAGTGCGGGGATAGGTGCGCTTTGGGCCCTCAACCGCACTCACCACGATGTCTACATTTACGAAGCGGCGGATAGATTAGGCGGGCATACCAATACTGTGGAGTTCAGAAATGGGAAATATAAGACTTTGGTCGATACAGGCTTCATTGTCCTAAATACAGCTACTTATCGTAAGTACTCTTTGCGCCTGCCCCAATCGCAAGCTGTGCATGCAAGCTGACTTTAATATAGCGAACTTCATAAACTTTTTGAAATCGATCCATGTCCCTACTGTGCCGACGGAAATGACCTTTGGAGTGTCGCGAGACAATGGATTGTTTGAATGGGCTGGAACTTCCATCGCTGCTGTCTTTGCCCAGAGGAGGAACTTGCTCTCCCCCAGGGTGTGGCGGATGATATTTGACATCATACGGTTCAATCAATATGCGTTGGATTTATTGAAAGCGGAGGAGAAGAGCGAGGAATATGTTGTCACAAATGGAAATGGTCATGCGAACGGAAACGGGGTACATCATGCCGAGAGACAAGAGACAATTGGAGAATACCTGGACCGAGAAGGATATTCGCATGCGTTCAGGGATGACTACCTCATTCCTATGACTGCTGCGGTCTGGAGTACAAGTCCAGATAAGTGTACTTTGGAATTTCCTGCTGTGACTTTGGTGCGGTTTATGTAAGTTTTGGAATATCGGGTACATTGCATATCACTAACAGAAAATAGGTGGAATCATCATCTCTTAAGTACAGTTGCGACAAGACCACAATGGTTGACTTTGAAGTACGGCGCAAAGAGTTACATTGATGCCGTTATGAAGGGATTCCCACCAAACCACATTTTCCTCAACAGCCCTGTCCAGACCATTACAAACGAGAATGATGGAAAAGTACGACTGCATTTGAACGGTGGAAAGTCAGAAGTCTACGACCATGTGATAGTTGCTACTCATGGAGACGAGGCACTCGATATGATACTCCCAGAGGCCGATAGGGAAGAGAAGCACATTCTGTCTGGGTTCAAGACTAGCAAGAATACTGCTATCCTCCACTCAGATCTATCGCTCATGCCCAAGTCGAGAAAAGCCTGGTCTTCTTGGAACTACATCACAAAATCGTCACCCACATCCGCCAATATCGATCAAGTATGTCTCACTTACAACATGAATATTCTACAACATCTGGATGAGCGACTCTTTGGAGACGTCCTCGTAACACTCAATCCTCTCCATCTCCCACCACCAGAAAAAGTTCAAGGTCGGTACACCTACACCCACCCTCTTTACAACGCCGAAGCCATCCGATCCCAAAGCCTGCTGCCAAGGATACAAAACACTCGAGGCATCAGCTACTGCGGCGCATGGACGAAGTATGGTTTCCATGAAGACGGCTTCTCTAGTGGCTTAAAAGTAGCTCAAGACCATCTTGGTGCTCAACTTCCATTCCGCTTCAAAGACAGTACATTCAGCAGAGGCAGACGGCCAGTCCTAGGTATAGCCGATCTGGTACTCCGACTCTGGATCACTTTCGTACAGCTGTTCATTTCAATCATCGAGAGGATATTCCGTGTAGAGCGCAGGCAGCAAGTGCGAGCTAAGAAAGTTGCGAAGAAAGTCATGTAAATGTATTTAGTACGGCGTTTGGAGCGTTGTGTTATCATTCACCAGGAAAATTCAACGACTTTATGACTTCTACTCCAACTTGAACATTTCTTATTCTCCTCCCTTACATGCATGAAACACACATCTTAACCGGGGCTCGAGGATCCCATCCGGCAGTCAAGCCTCTCGGGAAATGCAGCGCCCCAAAATCCAGTCATCTCCATCGAATTGTTGTCAACTGCCAGTACCGGACCGAGCCACCAAGCGCACAGCCGCTTTCTCACCATTAACAGCGGGCACTACAACTCCGCACTCGGAACCAATTCTCGTCGAATCGGCGATTCAGCACGGTAAAGGGTTACACGCCCCTCCATCGTGCTACCTCACACCAACCAACATTATACCAACAGATATTTGTACTACACAAAATGGTCGAAGACGGAAATGCGACATGCCGAGCTGTATTATGATGGGCCCAACGAGCATACGCACATACGCATACATGCGTGCATACATGATCGCAGTTGACTCGGGGGATTTGAAGAAGCACAGGGATATTTGCTGGGACTGACATGTCGTGTGTCGACCCGTTCCTGCCTCGTACGGTAAATAGAATTGTTGAATGGCGAGGGTGGACCTTCCTCACTCATCATTCCTTCTTCTTTGCTTTTGAAGTAACAAAATTCTGTTTCGTCTTCCGTATTACATGCTTCTATTGTTGACCCTATCACACCTTCCAGCAACATCAAAATATGTGCAGTTCAGATCCACCACATCTATGGAATCCAACAGCACCATCAACCCTGAACAGCCTGCTACTTCTCCAGCTCCTGCTGCAGCCCCAGCAGTTGTGATTTCGATCGAGGCAGGTGTGAGCCCTTCTCTGCTGAACACTTGCCAGAATCGATCGCTGATCACTGTTCTTCAGGAAGCAGATGCACTTGACCACGACTCTGCATTTGGAGACGATGCTTCGTGTGTCTTTGAACCCATTTTGCCCTGCACGAGAATCCTTTGTCAAGATACTTAGAGTGTTGCCCTTCTGACCAGACTGAATGCCTAGAGATGCAAGTTCGAGAACGTCATTGAGTTCTGGTATTGCAAGATATCGGGTAGAGGTATGCCTGCTGGACTTTAAGCGCTCAAGGAAAAGTAGAAAAGATCTCGCTGACATTCCTGGACAGAATGGTAGGCGGTACCATGCATACAAGGAGGGAAATTACCTGCTGGTGCGCAACCACTTCTTTCCAGGACCTTCTCCTCCGCCCTGATAGTCATGTACACAAGTAGACTCCCCTCCTGACAGGAGCACAGCTGAACGATGACGCAGAGCAAGATCGCTTGGATCTCCATCACCATATTTTCAATCTCATAGCAGAAGGCAAGCTCTTTTTTGCACCAATCGAGAATCCATCGAGAGTTCTGGATGCTGGAACCGGGACAGGCATATGGGCGATGGATTTTGCTGAGTAAGGAGATATCTCTACAATCTGGGTCCAGGAGAATAAGGTGAAGTCAGCCTTGTCGCGAGGTGACAAGACAGGTGCTGGCTGTTCGAAATTGATGTGTGGACTAATCAAAAGAGGAGAACTGATTTGGCTCTTCACAGTCAATTTCCTGGATCTTATGTATTGGGAACGGATCTTTCACCTATACAACCTGGCTGGTGCGTCTGCTTCTTCCCTCCTCCAAACTGCGTCTTCCACCAAGCCTCATTTGATATCAAAAAAATGCGAAAGCCCACTGTCCTGCTAAATACTTACGAAAAGAACTAGGGTGCCCCCGAACCTCGAATTTGAGGTCGACGACATGGAAGACGTATGGAGACACAAGCCCTTCTCTTTCATCCACCTGCGCTCTCTAGCTGGCTCTCTCAAAGACTGGCCGCGTCTCATCTCCCAAGCAAACGAAAATCTCGAACCTGGAGGCTGGATCGAAGTCGTGGATTTTGAGCTCTACTGTAGAGACCAGAGAGATCCGGATGCCGAAGCTCCTGGGGTACCGCATTTGAAAGACGCGAAATACATCAATATGTGGGTGGCAGGCTTGCATGAGGCGGCTGATAAGATTAGCAGAACATTTAGGAGTCCAGAGCGTTGCAAGGGTTGGATGGAAGACGTTGGATTCGAGAAAGTTGTTGAGCAGAGAATTAAGGTTCGTATTGTCTATGTAGATATTTTTGCTATGATGGGATGTAATCTTCATTTCAATGGCATCCCAACGGAATGTCGAAGTTGTGTTCATTACTCCGAACAATCGAGGCAACTTAGAAAGGACTTATGCGTTTAGTTAATACTGACCCTTGATCGGTAGGTTCCCTCAGCACCATGGGCCAAAAATCGGCGCCAAAAGGAAATTGGTCTTTACCAACAGCAAAATATGCTAGATGGCTCTTCTTCCTACGGAGCTGCACATTTCACTCGTGTGCTAGGTTGGACAAGTGAGGAATTCGAGATGTTGAGCGCGAGCGTCAAAAGTGAGCTAAAGGATAGGACGCTGCAAGTCTATTCAAACTTGTATGTGATTTACGGGAGGAAACCTGGGAAGCAGGATGGGCAGACTAGTGGGGATGAAGAAGGCGAGGGATAGGGAACAATCCTTTGGGTGCCAACCAGGACACTGGAGTTGACACGAGTTATGCTGTCCCAAATATGCCATCCTCACGTAGGCCTAACTGGGAATGAAAGTAAATGGATTGTTTCTTCTAGTATGCCTGATACTCATGTGATATTTACAGATCAAAGACTGATGTGTCGGCTTTGTTATGCCGATGCAACGCCGGGAGGAAAGAAGATCTCGCTTAGATCCCGGCTCGAAACAAACAAAAACAAAAACACCAAAAAGAAATTCCCCAGACGCGAAAGTCTGCCTTCCCAATACCATAAAAAACCAATGCAACAAACAGCATATAAAGATACCAAACCAAGATAGACACAAAGACAGAAAAAAAGTAAGAGCAAAAGAATTGATCAAGCTGGGAATCGAACCCAGGTTTTCAGCCAGACGACACCCGCGCAACCTCCAGGGCACGATTAGCGCGTGCACGCCGGGGGTAACCAAAATCGAGGAGGTATTGCAGGTGCTTTTTAGTCGGGGGACGTTCTACCACTGAACTACTCGACCGATTTTGTGCACAGCAATTGTTGGTTGCTGTGTTGAGATGTTGCTCGAAGGCCTTATTTGGGTAGATTAGGGGGGTGGTTTTCCGAGAAAAAAGTGGAGACGGGTGAGGACCTTGAACGTGGAGGGAGCGGAGGAGGAGGCAGGGCGGGAGGAGACTGCACCGATGGAGGCTTTGGTGGTAAGAGTGCCCGAGCAGGCAGACAGTCACAGTGAAAGAATGTCAAGGAGTGTCAAGTGATGGACATGTTTTGTATATATCCGTTTGATAGGAGGCCTTTATTTTATCGCTTTGTTTGTCTTGGCATCAAAGGCTGGACACCTACAGTTGACCTTCGTTTTCGGATTCTCAGAAAGGAAGGGGAAGGCTCAACATCTCCCAGCATTGCATCTATAATTCAGAATGGCAAGTTTTGGATAGACTGTCCGCAAAAATTGAGTGGTCGATGGAACTCAGAATTAAAATCATGATTGATTGGGTCACCAGTACTGATAATCTGTTGATACATCTCTGTTCTCTGTTCTAGTACCATCCCAAAGCCAGACTATGGAAGATGGCAATTGCATACATTACTCGCGAAGCTGATCAAGGTCCTACAGGATGATAATTTTTGCTGGTAAAACAGGGAATGAAGTTCAAAGAATTGCCGCCGTATGATGTAGCAAAAAGGAAATCTTTAAATGTGATCCACCAGGGCCAATAACGAAAGGACATGTCGAGACGAGTACTGAGGCCCGGTTGTAGCAGTCTGAGCATTCTCCAAATCTATAAAGAACCATGTCAGTATCAAGGTCTTTATTTCTGATTGCCGTTAAGAGAATTACCTAGTATCTGGCGCAAATTGCCAAGTGTGTGGACTAATACCGCGCCCGTTGACGTGCAGATAGCTCGCCTACTCCGCATTTTAGCGCTCATAGGTTGGTAGATACGGGAAAATGCCATGTTTTCCACGTTCCGGCTATAGTCCCGCATCTTCTTGAGCATGTCAGCTCGATCTCCCTCCTCCATTGCTGACCTCAGCGAGAGTCGCAGGCGTTCTATGCTTGCGATATCGAAGCGTTCGATAAGGAAGGCCAGACACATAGAGATGAAGAGGCAGGAGGTCCATGATTTGGGTAATACCATAAGTTTTTGAAGCCCGGTAAGCAGCTGCTCCAGTATCTTGCACTGTAAGCAGTGAAGGGCCACTTTCACTTGAAGAGAGAGAAGCAAGGGGGATTGACGCTGCGTATCGCTGAGAGGCTGTGGACCGGATTGATCCCCGAAGGTACCTCCCTTGAAGGACTCAGGTAGGTCGTCCAGTAGCAGGGCTTGGTTGATTAGCCTGTATATGGCAATGAGCTTGATGGCACTTCTCATGATGACAAATTCGCGGTTGGGCATCTGCCAAAGTTAGCTGTGGCTTACAAAAACGCCTCATTCAGTGCATGCTCACGAGGTGTTTGTGATCCTGAAACCATGTAAAAAGCCGGTATAAAACTCGGCTTGAATGGTCGCCAGCTCGGAATTGTAAAAGGTACGATATACTTCCAGTGGTCAGGTGGTTGTCAACAATGTCATCAAGATAGTTGTTCAGAATTTTATCCAGAGCTTGGGGATCGATATCTTGGAGACCTAACGGTAAGGGACTTCTGAAGTCTATTTCTGTGCCAGGGTCTCGCTGAAGCGACATGAGGTCGCATGTGGGCAGAAATTTCCGTATATTTAGAGCAAGTGGCACGTTTGGGATGCAAGATAGCTTGACGAAAATGTCCTGTGTTTGCCACTGGCCATCCGAGACGAGTGATTTCATGAAACCATTCAGGTATGTATTGGTGAGATGCTGAACCATGAAAGTTGGAAAAAACGAAGACACTATACAAGGTACAGGCCAATCCTTAGAAGAGGATATGAGGTGACCGAGATAGTGGGAGCTAAAGACATACTTGCATTGAGCACAGAATATGGCACGTAGAAGTTCCTTTCGAATCAATTAGCAGACTCTTTCTTTTGGTGAGAGGAGTTTTACCTTGCTCGCGACAGGTCGGCCGCATCTTCCACAGGCAGCAGAGATCCCGATAAGCTTCTGACTTGTCGATTGACAGCATCTTCCAATATACAATGTGCCGGATTTAGTCACGGCTTTCTGATCATTGATGAGGCTTACCAGTGTGGCGGCTGACGGTCTGTCCCTGCGATTCTCCTGGAGCATTTTACTGGCCCAGAGGAATGGCTTATTGTCAACTCGTGACAGACTAGTCATATCATCGATCCAGGCAGCGATTCCGGAGTCATTATTGTAGAAGTGATAACTATCAGATCGCTTTATGAAGAAGTCTCGTAAGTCCGAAATGCGCTTCCCCTTGAGTACTGTGGCCATCTCGAAATACACGCAACCGAGGCTCCAAATGTCAGAAGAAGTGTCGCGTTTCATGCTTCTTATAACCTCAGGGGCAGCGTAGGGGCGCGTGCATGCACAGTAAGTTGATGTGGTCGAGCTCTTGGCGTCCTTCCAGTCCCAAGCAAGTCCGAAGTCAACGAGCAAAACTTGGCGATTGTGTACCAAGATGTTGCCTGGCTTTATATCGCGATGACGAATTTGATTCAGGTGTAGGTACCGAACTGCTGTAGCCAGACATCCGAACCAATGTCTGATTGGAGACAACACGTTATTTTCAGGACAATCACTGGCATAAACGAGATATCCTTTAAGATCGGAGTCGGCTAATGGAGACATTACAATAGCCAATTCACGTGCGGTAGTGTAACTTCCGACCTGCAAAATGTTCTGTTAGCCACAACTACATGCTCCAAAGGACAAACGAGTCATGGTAGTTGCTGAAAAACATGAAAAGGAGAGCGAGCTCGGGCCTTGAAAAACGCGACCTGATTCCGGCCCGATGGGCACGTGTAGAAGGTCGAGGGGCAGGGAATGGAAAGTTTTGAAAAGAAACACGCTCTCACAATCTTGACACAATGCCTGTGCCTGATTCGGTGCAATGCATATATCTCTCGTTGAAATGCCTGGACAGCACCTTTATTGATCGAGACACAGCTTGTGCGTCGAATACTCTTTCTGGCATAGACCTGACCATCAGTGAGGCTCAATACCTCATCCACTGACCCTGTACTGCCGTCTCCGATGTGTCGACGCCTTTGGAATGGAGGGTGACTTCCGGGTGCAAAGTGACCATGGCTGCTTGCATGCCCGAGATGGAAATCTTTGGGGTGACCACAAACAAGACGCTGAGCCTGAACAAAGTGTTCCTGCACGGCCTTCGGGATGAGGATTTCGAGCATCGACTCAGAAGTGATTGGAAGCCATAGGTCGCTGACGCCTTTTTCATGGAGCTTGTCAAACAGGGATATGTTGTCTATATCTCGAAGAATAATGTATAACCTAGGACTCTTGCTCCATATCACCTGCTCAGCTCGAAGTAGCTCTGCGGCCACTAGTTCCACGTAAAGCTGATTGTAACCTCTAATGTCCTGTTTACCATTCTGAATGGAAGCGACTGTGCTCCCGGTAGTCGGCATTGATATGGTGCTACAAAATGCAATCACTCGGAAATGATAGTTGATATCGGATCCCTGTTGTCGCAAATGGGTTGCAGGAGCAAATATCAGAGGATTTCGAGAGTTTGTAGCACGGCTTTTCTTGGATGAGGACCGGGTGACGATGATGGGGCGACGAAGACACCCAAAGTTGCGGATCTGGAAACAAGTGCGAGCCTTTGACTTCCCACATGGCGGTCAGGAAGCTTTGCATCTTTCACCGCTGATCCTAGAGGTATCGACCTGCAGCCTCTCCTTTGCTGATTTGACTCGCCTAATTGAAGGCGTTCACCCGATCACGGGATCCAGGCTCATGTAACAAGCCGGGCGACTTCGAACGAGAATGTAGGTAGGCATGGAGCAGGAGGGCCAGGAAGCCAATAGAAACAACCACCTAGCCCATGGCTTGCGATGACCTTTCGATGTGGCAGAGCCGCCGCTACATCTATCTACATTGTCGACTACGACGTGGTAGAAGCACATTCAATGATGTGCTGAAGAGCAATTATAAGAGAGATCGGAAAGCGAACAGATGAAGATTGCGGGTGGATGGCACCGAAGTAACAAAAAAATAGACGAAAGCTTCTCAAGATCTCTCAGCTGAACAAACATACATTTTGGAAGACGTCCAAGAAGCAGACAAGACGAGAAAATTTAAAAGTAAGAGAACAGTAAAGCCTCGGGGATCGCAAGAGGTATGCCAAGACGTGAAGTCACACATCCGCCGGTGCCCGTGACGATGATGCATGGAAGTGGGTCATGACTTTACTACATTAGTGCTCCCGGCCACACCAATCCACATCTTGGATCGGCCATAGGTATAGCTTCATATTGAGTTGTACTTGTTCAACAACCAAGCAACGCTCGACAGAACGTGTGCCAACGAACGTTCAGATGTTGTTATTCTGTCGAGGAGGGTCACCCCGGGAGAGTACAGATCGCATCCGCAAGATGAGTCACGCTAGCCAGTAAGGGGCGCGCCCGGTCATGGCCCAGGCATAAAGGCATAAAGGGCGTATCAAATTTCCAGAATTTGGAGGCTGACGTCTCGGATTTATAATTTACTCGTCCTTTTCCTGTTTGTGACTTTCAATATCACTTTCTATCTCTCTGCGGTCAAGCTGGGTCGTTGATTCCCTTATCCATCTCGACTCTTGTAACCCCTCAGCCGGCGCCGAAAAAAATCAAAAACATCGCATGCCCGTTGCCCCTTTGCAGCTCTACCTTTCAGCCCCTCAAGGCAAGCAACACCATGTCCTACGACGACAAACCTCCTGAGAAGCCCGTAGAAGTCGCTCCTCCGGATCCCTGTGAGTTCACGATGCTCCAAATCTGATAGGACGACTGACCACTAACAATCAATCGCAGTCTGGGGCAAAGGCAGGTAAACGGCCACCAATCTACACCGACGCGAAAATATAGACCGCTAGCGCGAGAATACTGTCCTTCGACTTTCATCAAATGCTACCTTTTATTTTCCTACTTTCCGAACCTCTCGAAAGTCGATTTCGAATACATCCGGTCTCTACCCCTATATCGACCCGCCTCCCTCGACCCGAATAGCGCACAAGCCATTTCTCTTCATATCAGTTGTCATTAATACAACCTATATTCTAGTTTCGTCGGCGCACAAAATGTACTTTTAGTCTGCAAGAGCTTGTCTGGATGGCATCGAAAAATAGATGGAAGAAAGCGTGTCTCGCAAGAGCAAGGGTGATGTTATACCCGTCCGGAATGAAGATCTGCTTTTGGGGATATGCGAGATGAACAAAATGTACCACTGGATGTAAAGATTAGACGGGTGACTGGATGATAGAGAGCTTTGCTTGGGATAGAAAGTCTGCTAGTGTTCTTGCGTTCTGTATGTTTATGTCTCGGTTTTGTACAACATATCTCAGATCTGCTTCGGATTCCTTAATTAGAAGTGCCATGTTTCTTGTGTACGGAAAGGAAATCGTCTGTCATTCGATAGGCGGCTATACTCCACGAGCGTTGGGATATTTGTTTCTGCAATGCTGGGACGTGCATAGGGAAAATTATTCAATCTTGCACATGTTCTATCCTCGAGACTTTAGGTATTCTGGAAAGTATATTTACACATCTAGGATTTTTGTTTCTCTTCGGGCCAAACCGCGGAGTGTGCGACGACCGTTTTGTCCTTAAAGTTTGGGATAAGCGAGCACAAGAGAGGAGGTAAACAACATGCGGGACAACATATGAGGATCGCAATGACTTGATTCAAGAATCACAACATTTGGGTACCAGCTAAATAATATCATGGATGTCTAGTCACTCGCGACATGAAGAGGACGTCCTTAAGCAAGCATCTTTCATGGCGATCTATCTACGGACTGAATTAATTGCAAGATCATTTCTGTTATTAGTCGGGACGACCAAATGACGATACTTCAATCTTACTATGCTTCAATCATATGATTGGATATCAAACATGCCCTAAGCTAAAGTAATCCTACTAAAGTACTGATGCAACTGGAAAGATTACTACTAGACTTCCTCGCTCTGTGTCTCACGAGGTAGTTGGCAGAGGATCCAAGTTCTGTCTTTGAGCATATATACTCAAGCTGCAAGCGACCTGCAGCTCGTAAGATGGACATTCTGGTGAGCGTGTCTGAATACATTTGTGCACTGCAAAAGCTACCCCAGACTACCTAGGGACGATGGAAAGGCTCTTGCACATGATATTCCTGACCAGGAATTGACCAGAAAAACGCCCTCAGAGAGCAGCACAAACAATTTTTCAAACCGGATAGCGACAATCAACTAGCCGACATCTTCACTTTTGGGTTCAACGACTTCTTAAACCCCGAAAAAGTGGACCAGAAACTTGGATGGTGATATCACGTGACAACTACCCATTTTTCCATGTTTCGCTCTCGTCTCGACGTTTACACACCAAAATGAACATCAACCAAATAGTTGACATGAAAGAATCACGCCTTCCCACTGGATCCTCCGACCCAGTGACATTCACATGCGCCTGTTCAGCATCAAAATTCAACGATGGGCAGGTCCTTCTTTTCTACCGATATTTCGATGCCACTCCTTCCCTCCCAGCTGAATATCACGCTCTGGGAGCCGACCCTTCCCCGCTCGCCTCCTTTCATACAAGTCTCGCTCAAAAGCTTAAGATAGGAGGCAAGATCCGCATAGCAAAAGAAGGCTTCAATATCACCGTCGGCGGCACGAAAGCTGCAATCGAAGAGTACATGCAAGCATGCATTTCGCACTGGTCGTTCTCTGGACTGGACCTGTCTACTCTGGAGAAACAAAATCAGTTTTTCAAACCGACAACAGAAGGTTGCGCATGTGTATTTGGAGGTGCTCCAGCGAGTGTTCGTGTCACGTCTGAGATCACACCGATGGGAGTCACGAATTATATTCCCGCTCAGTGGGATCAAATCGACAGCCTCAGTCCAGCGGATTTTCATGAGCGATGTCATAGTGATCCCGATACTATGCTACTCGATGTCCGGAATCACTACGAGTCACGTATTGGGTACTTCGTTGATCCAAAGACGGGTGAGGCGGCCTTGAGACCACCAATTAGGAGGTTCTCGCAATGGCCGCAGTATGTGAAGAGGCAGATGCGTGGTTCTGGAAGTACGGCTCCTGAAGGGAGGCAGATCATGACTTATTGTACAGGTGGAATCAGGTGTGAGAAAGGAGCGAGGTTCTTGCAGGAAAATATGGCCAAGAGTGACGGAGATAGGGTGTGTACGCTGAAAGGAGGAATAGCAGCTTACTTGATGTGGATGGATGAGGAGATCAGGTCTGGAAGAAAAATTCCTGAGGACTCGTTATTCCGAGGAAGGAATTACGTCTTTGATGCGAGAGGCTCAACAGGCTTGGATTCAGCTACTGAACCAGTGTCGACTTGCCATACATGCCAGGTTCCCTGTGACAGACTCAGCAAGTGTCGATCGAAAGGATGCCATCTTATCCTCGTCATATGCGATACGTGCGAGTTGAGAAATCCAAGGTGCTGTCAGAGCTGTCAAGCCTTCGACACCGAAATTTCCACGATGGACCTGGAATCGGAAAAGTCCAGACCAAGACCTATATGTGCTTGTGAGAGGGAAAGAGAAACCGAACTATGGGGACCGGAAGAGGAGAGGATGCCGAAGACTCAGGGCTGGAGAAAGGCCAAGAAAAGACCAAACCACAACGGCATTAATATTCGAGTTAAGACCATCGACTGAACGAAATGGATTGACCTCGTTGGCCTAAGTTCCAGAAAAGTCATTTCAGACATCGGATGTGGATATATTTGAGCAAATCGCTACCCATTTGCGCTTCACTGGCAAACCCTATTTGCTTGAGGACAAAGATCGAACCTGTCGCAACATCCACATAAAGCCCTTCCAGAGTCCAGATACCCGAAACGCCTCGCCGTACCGCAGCAGCTCATCGCGTGCCGCAGCAACTCCGAACACCAGAAGTCCATACAACAAAGTTCTGTACAGAGCAAGGGCCAAATAATCACCAAAACCACGCTCGTTTCCTTGCGAAGACTCATCATAAAGCAGCTGCAAAAGCCAATACCGCAGCACCAGCCGCCAGCGCTGCTCCTCTTGTGTCCAGTCTCCCATTCGCAGCAGCAATCTCATCGCCTCCTGGGCGGACTGGTTCATGCCTGGCTCATGTCAGAATAAGTTCTCGTCAATTCCACGCTTCGATGCATAGCGCGATCGCTATCCATCAACACCACACTGAAGAAGCCAGGATAATCCAGCAGTTACGCGAATCGGAAATTCGACCGATGATGAAATAGAATCAGAGGAATTGACTCACCATCCGCAAAACACTCTATCCTGCCCAAACGTAACACAACTCCAATAAGTAGTAATATGCCACTTCTGCTTCAAACTCAACTCCAGCTCATCCCCAGGCTTAAAATCCGGTTTCGGCGTTATCACCGCCTCATCCATTCCCGTCGTCCTCGTCGTTGGTGGTGGTATTGTTGAACTTGACGTTGACAGACTGGACAAACTTGAAAATGAGGTTGATGGTGCTTGTAAGGCTGAAGCTGGTGATGCAGGTGTCGAAGGTGTGGATGAGGTTATGAAGAGGGCGTGGGTTATTTGGAGACGCGATGAAAGGAGAAGGAGGATGAGCGAGAATGTGGAGTGCTTGCATAGTCTCATGTTTTTTTCTCTTTGGAAAATGAATAGCGAGTCGTGATCGGATGAAAAGAATTGTAACTTCGGACTTGATGCAAGAAAGTGAGGCTGCTTCAATATGCAGACAGCTCGTACGTGCAGAGCCCGGATTGGATAGTTGAAAATCGCAAGTCTTAGGAGAAGTACCCTCGAAAGCCAGTCTCGATGTCGAAGTCGTAATTAAAATAATAGAAACGCACAAGTACTGTAAAACCGAACTAAGACAGGTTTCAAGAAGTCTTGCACCGAAGATAATTTATGATTCAAGGTCTCGAGGGCTGAGACTGAGAGGGAGAAGAAAGAGAGGAGTGAAGTTGTGAGGCTGGCAAGGATTAAAGCAGGGCAGAGTCAACTCGACATCTTGACCTAAGGTTGACTGACTTCACTAATGCCATGCCGCATTGCCATGTCATGCAGGTGATTCACAGCACAGCGCGCAGCGTAGCACGGTATACTGCCCAATGACTCCCTCTTGGTACCTCCCTCTCAAGCTTGTAAAAGGGGGTATCGTTGGGAATACCCGACTAAGTAACAGAGGCTTGAAACGTTATGAGAAGACGAAAGGAAAATCGGAGCTTTGACTCGAGGATAGCCTTTGACTCGAGGATAGCCTTTGACGGATTGCGAGGCTGCAGGTTGCTGCAGGTGGGAAGGTGGGATGATGGTGGAAGCGATGAAGCATGGCCCAATGAGCGGCGTCTTTGCTTGTGCCGATGAAACATGAGGGTTGACCAACGCCAATGATTCTTCGACTTTGATCTTCGAGAACAACATATCGCTGAGCGTCGGGAATAGAAGTTTCATTTGATTTCTTTGATCGGGGAAGGCCAAGGATTGTTCTACCCTTGGTGAGAATCAATGTCAAGATCAGCTTAATATGAATTTTCGCACGCGGAGCATAGCGACTCTCTTCCATTGCTCGTTATTGATTCCTAGAAGCTGCAAAGCCACCGACCTAATGATCCAAACGCCGAGCCAGTCATAACGCCAACGCAACGCTTTGGTATCTTTCGCAGTGGCCAAAGCATGCCATGCTATCACGTACAATAAATTAAGTCTTTCCTCCTTATGTACATATCGTCTACTCCGTAGTCTGCCGCCGGTTCCGAGCATTGAGAATGGTCTGGGAAGAATTACTAAGTCCAACGCTGGTCTGTCGCCTAGGTGGGTTGGTGACCGTGCTTCCTCTCTTCGGAACCCAGCCAGGGCTGCCTTCGAAATCCTCGTCATCGTCGCTCATCAAATCGTATTTCCTAAAAGCTTTTCGGCGTGAGGGATCCTCAACGACCACAGGAGGAGCTGGTGCTGGTTCGGGCTCAGCATCACTCGAGAGTGTCAGGTCCATATATTGAGATCCTGCTGGAATGGGCTGTGAAGCTCGAGGAGGTTGAGAAGCTCGGGGGATTGTTGTGCGTGATTGCGAGGCAGCTCGCTCGGAGGCTCTGCTCTTGACAGGCTGTGAAGCTAGTCGCTCAGGTGCGTTGCTCCCTGAAGCTCTGCTCTTCGATGGCCTCGAAGTTGAAGCTTGCCTTTGCTTCTGAGATGCCTGTGGCGTTGTCTGGTCATCCGAGCTCTCTTCGTCCACAGCAGCCATAAGCTTCTTATACTCCGCATCGATTTTTGCAGAATTTTTCGTCTTCATTGGGCCCAAGCTTTCTCGCTTGATTGTAGCAGATCGCTGTATTACTAATTAGTCCTATTCCATAGACACAAAGCATGTGTATATCGTACCTGCGAGAGCACCTCTAGAGATGGAAGTTCGTCATCAGATGAATCATCTGACGGCATGGTGGGCATCTTAATTGGAGCTGGCACGAACTGGGATGAGACTTTAGTACGAGGCAATTCGATTTCAGCCTCGACAGATTTGCCTTTGCCCTTATCATTTGTTCGCTGGTTAGGCTGCGGAGGACGATTGAAAAGAATGCTTGGCTCGGGACTTGGTAAAACCGGAGAATCCACTGTTAAGACAGTGTCCTCAATATCCGCTTCCGGTTGGTGCCCATGGTCGGTGACTTGACTGGTAAACGATGAGTTGAGCGAAAGTTTCGGGTAATTGACACTCGCATCAGGAGCGTTGTCAAGGCTTGTCTGAGATCGTCCAGGGGAGTTTCTGGTGCTAGTTTTTGCGTCTTCGTAATCAGAGTCTGATTCACTGCTCCTTCTTCGTTTCCTTGCTTGCCACTGTTCCCAATATGCTTGTGCCTTTCCAATTGGAACCTTCTTGGCGGGCGCTGTTTTTTGAGGCTTCTCAGAGTCTTCCTTGGTTGTCTTAAGAAGAACCGCCTGATGGTCGATCGGCTCCTGAACCTGAGGTATCGCAGGATCGGCTGCAGGAGATGGGCTCGAAACTTGGCCCAGCTCGACTGCTAGTGCGGTTTCGAATGCCAGAGGACTAGATTGCTGTACTTGAGTCTGAGTCTGGTCGACGGTGACCCAGCTGGATTGCCCTTCTTCCTCTAGTTCAGGTTCTGGTGATTGCTGTGGGGGAGAACTTCGAAGGTCTCCATCTACTGTTTCCCAGCTGGACGAAGGCGGCCGGGTCGGCGAACTTGAATTTGGAGCTAGCTGTCGTGCCTTAGTAGGGGTTCGAGAAGACTCTCTTGGCTGTCTGAAAGGCGAAGAACCAAGCCCGTTGAACTTTGGGGAGTATGGCTGACTCTGGGTCTGTCGGTCCGCTGTGTTCTCCTTGTCGCCATTAGTCTCGGTCCCGGTCATCTGCTTTAGAAGTCTTTCAAACGATGCGGCCTCACCAGGGGTTTGTACTCCATCGGGACCTCTTAAGATTGACGATGGGACGTTCGAGCGGAATCCAGCGTCTTTCATCATGCGAGCTACTTTCAACCGAGTTTCTTCGGGGACCGGTTCATCTAGGTAATCAATGTCAGGCGGTGGCTCGTTGTTTCCTCCCAAGGCAGGTGTTGCAGGAGTTTCTTGGCTAATAGGGGCCTCTACTTGCATCTCTTCGGCTCCTCCTGGTCCATTCTCAGGGTCGACCGTTTGAGAATCTGCGGCACCCACGTGCTGGCCATTATCGGGTACGATAGCTATGACTCCTTGATCTGGGGAGATCTGTGGAGGTAGCTCCGACATTTCGAGGTCTTCGTCGGGCTGGCGGTCTTGTTCATACGATTCAGGAGCATCAGAATTGAGTGGCGTCTCGGTGACATGAGAGTATTGTGCTTCAGGAATTTCGTCCTCCTTGTTCTCGGGAAGCTCCTGCTCATGGCTTAGAGTCGTAGACTCGTCCGCACTTGGTACTTCTTTAGGTGGAGCATCATCATCTATGACGAAGGGATCCGCCTGGGTGGTTTTGGGTGGCCCGCCCATATCAATATCGCGGTCCGAAGAATCCTGTGCGCCTCCCTTCTGGGGATCCTGTTGCGCCTCTTCGACAAAATTCGTGGACGCCTCCTGAACAATCCTAGGCTCAATGAGTTGACTAAATGTTAGGAAAAGCTGTCCATCATCCTCTTCATCGTCATCATCATCCCCGGGCATCTCAAACTTATCGTACATCCTCTTCCCAGTACTTGGATCGATTGTCTTCTCGGTTGTCTTTCTGTCTCTCTTGGCAAGAGAGAGACCGAGTTCACCCTGTTCAGGCACGAAAGTAATCTGAGCAGTAACATAACCTGAAAGCTCAGGTTGCCACCCGCGGAGCTCATAATGCTTGAAGACAATAACCATCCCAACCTTTGCCATGCAGTCCTGCAGAGGGGTTAACGTAGTAAGGTCTTCGGGAAGAGCAGGCAAATCTGGTTCGGAAAGATCATTGCCTTCAGCGGAGTTTTCTGCGTCGTTCATGAACTGTTGGCTGATCTCCTCAGCCTCGTTACCGTTCTGGCCAAACGCCTGTATTGACTCGTCATACTGTGAATCCATAACGCTGTCTTCTTGGTAGCTTGGTTCATATGAGGCTTCTAGATATTCTTGCTCCTCCGTGTAGGTGTGCTTTCCTTTACGTCGCTTTTGCTTCTTGGAAGCCCGAGGCTCGTCGTCATATTGCTGAGCTTGTTGGTTCTTACGCTTGCCTTTCTGAGACCTTCCACCTCGTTGTTGAGGATCCCATCGCTGGACGAAAGGAAATGGCGGCTCGCTCAATTGAACGACGTCCTCCTGAACACATTCGACAGCTCGATAGATGATCCTGCTCCTCCAGGCTTCTGGATCTTCATCGATCTCCTCCTCGACATCCTCTGGTTCCTCAATAGGCTTGGGGGTGATCAAGGGTTTGACATCTTTCATGAGATCCTTCTTGAGTTTCTCCTCATCTGTCTTAGTCTTTGGAGTCTTGAGGCCTAACGCACCGAAAAGCATTCTGCGACCAGCCCCAAGATTCAGTCTCGACCGTCGGGGTGCTGTTTGACTGGAGTTCTGTGATGCTGGAGGCTTGGGTGACTGTATGGGGGTATCAAGCTCCTTCGGGGCTTCTGGAGCAGTCGAAGGTCTCGGCTCATCGTCATCCATAGCAGCTGTCGCTTTTAATGATACTTCAGGTAACACTTTCGACATCAAAGATGCTTTGCTTGCTTCTGGCTCAGTTGGATGAGAGCTGGCGGTCGGTTCGGTTGAGAGTGTCTGTTTTGCTGGCACTGGCGATGCTTGAGCGGAGGTAGTTTTGAGCGTTTGTGCAGGAGTAGCGGACTTTCCTAACTTCTTTGGCTTTTCTTCACCAACTTCCACACCACCCTCAGCGAGGGATGAAAGAAGCTCTGCTCTTCGACGTTCGAACTCTTGTTGAGCTGCATGTGCCTTCTGGCTCAGCGTCTCCATGGATTTGGAAAGGTTCTCGGTACTTTGGTCATTCTCAGCTGCTCTGACTTCTTCCAAAGCAGCCAGAGCCTCTTCGGGTGTCGAGTTGCTGTTCAGCTTCAGTCGAGAAAACTCTGCCAAAGTGGTACCAGCTGGCAGAATTCCGTTGTTTTTGTACCGATCCAACAAATTCGCATTCCTCCTACGCGCGTTTCTGCTTCTTGTGCTGCTCTTTCCTGAGCCTGGTTTTGGCTGACTCCTAGCCTTTGCGTCTGTCTTTAGTTTAGGTGAGGATGGAGGTAAATTGACCTGTAATTTCGTCTTGCTAGACTCCACTTCCGGGGCATCGTCGTCGCTCGAAGAGTCGCTACTGCTGTCACTGCTGCTCTCAGAAGATGACGAATCGGCCACATCTGCCATCTCCTCGTCATCAGAAGATGAGTCGCTGCTGTCGCTGCTGCTTGAACCATCTTCATCGCTGGAGTCGTCGCTATGACTTGAATCCTCGCTCGACTCGATCTGTTGAGATTCTTTTTCGATAGCTGGAGTTGACGTAAGACCGTTCAAAAGTCCCTCTTCATTTCCCTCTTCCTCGGAGAATTTGACCAGTCGACTTCCTGAAGACGATCCGGCAGACGTTGGGCGTGGATCTGGCGAGCTTTTTGCAGCTTCAGCCATAAAAGACAGCGCCTTCCCAGACTTGATGGATCCTGGAGGAAGTCCATGCTGATCATAATGCTTGAATAGCTCGTTTGGTGTCTCGTCATCCTCTTCCTCTTCCTGTTCCACAGCAGGCGATTTGGATTTCGACCTTGACTTCGTACGAGACTTCTGTGCCGGCCCTTTGCCGTTGCCTTGGAGACTCTCAGTAATCTCGCTTTTGGGCTTGACAGGGTGGAAACCTCGAGCTAAGACTTCGTATGCCTCTCCAACGTCTCCTTCAACTCCTTTCCCATTGAGGATATATTTGCAAACAGCCAAATGGGAGTTAGGAAAGGCTGAATGTAACTTACGGATCTTAGCTCGAGTTTCTGGGTCGGAAATTCCATTGAGAGCAGCCTCGTTTAGGTCATCGACTTCGTCTTCAACCAAGTCAGTAGCCGGCTCGACTTCCATTGTATCGTGCTCTTCAGCCTGCTCTGCTGAGTTTTGATCCTCTTCAGAGCCCATATCTTCGTCCTCAAATTGCTCGAAATCGTCGCCTTCTTGCTTATGGTCTCCTTCTCCTTCAGGAGCATCATCCTCAACCTCAGAATCAGAATCTGCGTTATCAAAATCCGCATGGAGAACCAATTGCTTGCCATCATCGTCCCCATCTGTATCCTCTGATTCTGGAGCAAAGTCTTCATCATCTTCAGAATCGTCGTCGTCATCATCCTCCGCATCGGCATGAACAACGAGCTGCTTCTTTTCGTCTTCCTCGTCTGCGTCGCTATCGTCCTCTCCAGGAGCGAAGTCCTCATCATCTTCCGAGTCCTCGTCGTCGAGATCAGCCGTAAGAAGAAGCTGCTGTGCCACGCTCCTCGCATCGTCTTCTGCCTCTTCTAAAGCGGCAAAGCCTTCATCATCCTCCTCGTCCGGGTTGTATGCGATCCTGCGCTTCTTTCGTGGAGGGATATTTACTGCAGGCCGGCTGGGAGTTCGTAGAAGTGGTCTGCCCAACGCAAGGCCATCGTACAAACGCTTACCATCGTCCGAAATCTGGTGTCTCCCAGATATGCGGCGTACTTTCAGGTCTTGGGTGAGGAGTGGGCGAATGCTGGGGAGTCACGTAAGGTCAGTTTCAATTATGCATTTCACGAGATAAACGTAAGTAAGGCGAACGAACATAACCTCATCCTCTTCTTTCAATACACTATCAACAGGCTGGAAGTGAAGACATTCGTAGTTGGTTCCATTTGCACACTTCAACTCCACCGCGTAATCTTCCAAGCCCCATTGTCCGTCCGTCTCGATCGGTATGACCTCGTTGATCTGCTCGAGAAGTTGGTAGACTGTGGGCGACGCGTTCGTATCGATACTCCAGAGAATTGGAGTTTCAGGCAAGCCGTGACGTCGAACAGTCACTCGAAGCCTCATTGTGGTGGGATTCCGTGGTTGACGTAGTGCGGAAACTGCAAGCAAAACGAGAGGGGACGTGAAGGTTTTTGTCGCGTTCTGCGCGTGGAGACACGTGACTATGAGACCAGCTCACGGCACTGAGATCGATCCCTTCAGACAAATCAATTGAAGTTCTTGCAATAACTCGAAGGTGCACTTACTGTCATCCCGCACGTCATTGTGGTAAATAGGTCTCCAGCAGAATATTCCGCATCCCACGCCCACTCCATGCCATCAACAGCCCTTTCCGCCATCATTCGTTCGTATCCGTAGACCCAGATGGCACAAAAATGTTTGATCATCTCGATTTGGGTATTCTCAGGTATTCCGGTACTGACTACATGGCTAACAGTCTGGTGTTGTGAAGTTGGAATGCTTCCACCTGTGGGACCGTTTTGAGGTATGACTGATGGTGCTGTGGAGGTATTGACTACATGGCCGCCAAGTTGAGGTTGTGCATTTGGTATGTTCGGAACGTTTCCACTTGTAGGAATACTCTGAGGTATGATTGTTGGTGCTGGGACAGTTGGCAGGGTGAGTTGCTGCACTGGTAGTGGTTGGGGCTGGCCTGCTGGATGGACAGCGGATTGCTGCGTTGGTTGTGATGGCGGCTGACCTGCCGAAGGGACGGTGGCTTGCCGGTATTCCTAGAATAACGGGATGATCAGCAGTTGTCACATCTGAGTTGTCTGGGAGGAGGATAGGGCAAGTGATTCGGAGATCTTTGATTTTCATAGGATGTGGTGGACTTTCCCTGTACCTACCTGAGGATAATGGGGCTCGAGTTTTGGATAAGTCGCGAAGAGTGCCGAGAACTTTGCTAGGTCGGCCATGTTGATGGTTGATCTTTGCTCAAGTATCGTTGCTCGCTGTGGTTTGCTGATGATTCTTGCTGTGGTAAAGGCTTGCTGTGTATGACCTGAGAAGAGCAGTCTCGAAGAGAAGAGCAATTTTGAAGGAGAGAGAAGTCTTCAAAAGAGGAGAATCAGTAGTGTGGAAGAATAGTTGAAGCGATACATGGCTGGGAAAAGCTCTGTCTGTCAGCTATTGTCAGTGTTTGACAATACTTAAGTCATTTAGCGATGATACTCCTATTGTGTTTCGCTAAGCGAGGTCGGAGTGAGCATTCCCAACGGAACAACGGCAGTATATCACCTTTGTTGGTACTTTGGCAACCGTTCGTGCTGGAAAGTGCTCCCAATTTATGTAAGACTACTTAGTTATTGCAGTAGACTGAAAATTCGTTCTTGCTCATGTTGTTGCCCCTGGCAATTGCAGGCACATCGATGCCTATTGGCTTCCCTCGGGACTTGATGTTAAAAACCGAAATAATTGCCCGTAAGATGTGAGGGGGAAAATGAACATTAAGGGCATGAGGCGCAGTCAGTGAGCATAAATCTATCCTAGTCTTGCCATTGCCTGTACTAAATTATTAGAGGAGCCTGTCCTCTCCGGTGGTGAATAAACTGGCTGATTTTGACAAGCGAGGACACCTAAGTCCAGTATGAACACCACTTTATCTATCAGCATTTTAACCTCAAAAAGTCCTGAAACTTTGATTGTACTTTCAAAAATAGTAGAACAGCTTTTAACAGTATCTTGAAGGTCTCTTAGAAGGACGTTGAGAGAAACACAACTTCATCAGATTTGCGTGTTCTGCAAATATGGGCCATATGTTTCCCCGTGGTAGGAGCCGGTCTTCAAAGGAGCTTCGCTTCAGCCAAATTGGCGGCGAACACTTGTTGACTGTTCATGATTGTTTGAAAGACGTTTAACATTTTATTAGCCAGGAAAACCATCTCTACCTCTCACCTCACTTTTGAGTCGCCGACGTCTTCATCCTATTTTTCTGCGAGGGCTTCATTACCTTCCCCTCTTCAATGATGAAGACGACATGAACAGCACTACAGCCTCAAGAAGCCCACTTGAAGTCCTGATCGAGGAATTCGCCAACAACGAGTCGTTCGATGGCTTTGATGCTCTACGCAGAACATACCTAATTGTTGAAGATATCCTGAAGGCAGTCCAGGCTGGGAAGAAGAATACCATTCAAGTGCTTTACACCGAAATCGACCAGTCATCGGTCCCGGAACATCATCCCTTACTCGCTATCCCCACTTGCTTCTTGCTACTATAATTGCCACTTCCATAACCCATGAAGACCTTCCTACTATTACCCTGCTACTATCAATTGATCCGCCGCCTGGATCTGAATTGAAAAGAGTTCTCAGCAAATATGGTGGGGCAATCAGTACAAGAATAACACCTACAAACAGTCCCCAAATACGCTCTTTACTTGTCAGGCATGGGTATCAGAAGATCGATCGTTTCGAACTCCCATTTGATTAGAAGTTGTATGAAACTCTTCTAGCTAGAGACTCGGACTGTCTGAATCGCATGTCTCAGATGTCAGAAGCAGGGGCAAAGCCAAAGATGGCTCATCTTCGAACAGCGATGAATTTCAAACCAATCAACGTCTTCAAGCTGCTGCTTAAGCATTATCCTTCCTGAGAGCTGCATGACTGTCGTTTGATACGTGATGCCGTACGAGAGGGGAAAATCTGAAAAGTTCGATATCTGATTGATGTTGTTGGAATCAATATCGACATGTTTCCTACAGAGCGACCTGGACTGGAGAAACTATTCGGAGGATCTTGCGCAGGGATGCCATTGGAGCCGAATGGAACCCCAGTTCACGAAGCTGTCAGATACCGGAAGAAGCTGGTGCTCCAAAATTTACTCGAGAAGGGCGCAAGAATCGATATTCGCGATGAGGATGAAAGAATGTCGATGGAAGTCGCAAGGAAGTTGGGAATAACCAATATCGTTGTACTGCTTCAAGAATTTGATGCCTTTGAAATCACTACGATCATCAAGGCGCTGAACATTATCTTGAATTGGGCTGGAAGGGCCCAGGATTCAGGCCCTTCGATCACAAAGTGCAGCGCAATGTTGCTACTGTAAGATAAGACATAATCCTCGAGGATTCCTGGTGCCGCCAATTTTGAGGAGATGATAATCCCTCTTCCATCATTGATATTTCCCAGCCCACGGTTTTTAGTCGAAATGAGAAATTTGATCACGGAGAAGAGTTTGTTAGTCTCGGTAGAGCTCGTATCTGTTGTGACGTCAGCTTCAGCCATGAGGAACTGGTCGTACTTGGAGATCTACATCTTAGACACAGCGGGCTTATCGGCGTAGGTTCTGATTCGTCTCTTCCTGAAGCGACTTGCTTTGGGTGCGATCAGATGTTAAAGTTGCCGTCCTTTGAATATCTCGAGAATGTCAACAACGCGGAAATCCCTAAGCGAGAATTTCCGTACCAAGCCTTAATTGACTCCTGCAACACCTCTTCAGCCCCAAATGAGTTTTACCCCCCCTGAAGAATCGACACTGCAGGCTCTCCGTTCTAGATACAAGCCCAGAGATCTCCTCATTCTTTCGTGGTACGGAGCAACACCAAAACGCCAACTCACCTCATCGTATCGCCGCGCTTCAACATGCGGACGCGACGCAACGGGATTGACATCAGTACAAAGCCTCAAGGTGGTGAACAAGCGATGAATAGTCTCACTCCCACTCCGTCCGTCCGGAGGTGTCACCCGAAGCCGAAGATCTGGTGAAACCACACTGCATTCCTGGGAGTCAATCCAAGCTAATCATGCAGAGGATACAAAAATCGGATCACATACATGTAACAACATGGAGTGGCGTCAGTGTACGGCATGTAACATTTATCAAGTGCTACCCTGCCTCCCTTCCTTCTTGCCTACGTATTTGTACTTGTACGTATTTGCAGCCTCAAAAAGAATCGCTTTGTTGTTCCGTCCTACCGCACCTTGGCAAGGACCACCAGTATTGCGGTCAAGGGCCAACAAACAAAGCGGTACCGCGTTATATCACATCATATCATATTATATCATATTTACCACACCGACATTACCATTCTTAAATAAGCATCCCGATTCTGATGTAGATACAGTGCTGACCGGTCTCGGCCCCACAGATACAGATACCTTGCGTCGATCAAAAAAGCTTAGCCTTAATTACCTCCAATCTCCAGCTCCAGATCGATCCGAGCCGAGAGAACGATAAGAGACGACAGAGCTTCACCTCAACCTCTCTCCTTCTCTTGAGCCTTTCTTTCTTCTCACCTTAACAACACAACACTCCTCTCCTACTTTCAACATCACAAGCACTGACACCGACCGTCCTGCAAAGTGCAGCACACCGCCGCAACAATGACAGGACCTTGCGCAGACTGCTTCAAAGGCAGTATTCACACTGGCACCCCCGCCGGCACCGTAGCTGAAATTCATGGCCTCCAAACTTACGTAGCCTATCCCGAAGCTGGCGTTACACCAAAGGGCATAGTCGTCATGATAACTGACGCCTTTGGGTACGACTTTGTCAACAATCGAATGCTCTGCGATGTCTATGCGAAGAAGGGTGGTTTCTTGGTCTATTGCCCAGACTTCATGAATGGTATGTCTTGCCCGCACTCGAGATGTCTGAGATTCTAGTCCCTTGAGTCTTTTGTCATTATCATGATAAATCCCGAGAATGATCTCACTGACACCTCTTTAAACAGGTCACGCAATGTCCTCGAAATGTTTGCACATCATGGAGCAGCTGATGGCACCAGCCTCAATCCTCACCTCAATCATCTACAAGCCCATCTACGCCATCCAAGCAATGTACCATGCTCTTCCCTGGCTTATCACCACCCGCTCAAGCGGTACGTACACTTCCCACATTCATTTCAGAGCTCGCAAGATCTCTATTCTGATCCCCAATCCTCAAATTGCACAACGAAGAGACCATACTAACAAAACCCCGCCCAGTCTGCCGTCCCCGAATCCTCAAATTCTTCCAAGACCTCCGCACCTCTCCCCCACCCTTCGAGACCCCCTCCCTCAAAATCGGCGTCTGCGGTTTCTGCTGGGGCGGCCAATACACCTTCCTCCTCGCAGCCGACAAGCCCTCTCACCGCATCAAGCGGCACTCCTCCCAAATCCCCACCAACTCCTCTTCAACCTCAACCTCAACCTCCCCTGATACCCCCCTCCCCCTCATCGACTGCGCATTCACGGCCCACCCCTCATTCGTCAAAGTCCCGCAAGACGCCGAAGCCGTAACCATCCCCCTCAGCGTCGCGGTCGGCGAGACGGACATGGCGATGAAGGGGCCGCTGATCAGACAGATGAAGGAGATCCTCGAGGTCAAGAAGAAGGGTGATAATGAGGTTGTGGTTATGCCAGGAGCGAAGCATGGGTTTGCTGTTAGGGCTGTGCCGGATGATGGTGTGCAGAGGGGTTGGGCAGATAAGGCTGAGACGCAGGCGATTGACTGGTTTACGAAATACCTTGCTTGAGCATTGTGCTGAGGTTGTCTGATTCCCGGTTTTGACTCGAAGTTGAACGGGATATCACGTTGCCTTCATTTGCACGAGCTGAACAGTCCTTTGTTGCGTGGGTGTTGGGCGTATTTGGAGCGGGTATATCATGAGTTCATGTCTGATCTTATCTGATCTGGCGTTCTGCAATGGGTCTGCTTTCTTGAACGGGGGAGTCGAAATTACGATACCTTGCACTAGCTCGCGGGCAGTCAGGATATTTACCTGCCTATGTCCATAGGTTGACGACATGATGAATGAACATGGAAGGATTTGCAAGGGACAAATGGGCTTTATTGCACCGTCTTCTCTCAGCATTGAGTTGCTTTGTGTTGTAGCAAAGCTAAAAGTTAATGAATGAAAAGTAATGGACAAAACAGCTCCTCTTTAGTATCTGTGAGAAATACCAGAGAGACTGGCATTTGACTACCCACAATCTACACAAAACAAGAGCGTAAGGCTTAGTGCTTGGGCATGATGTTAGTATATTTCGCAAGAGGCTTCATCACTAGAGAATATCGCACTTGGAGATTGTGTCAGAGAATGGATGTAAGCGCTTCAGATCTTAATGCCATCTGGTCTATGTCTAGCTTCAGCACCCTACACGAGCGTACTTCAGCAGATCTATCTCAAAACCCAACCCTGACATTTGCATCCTCTAGCTCCAAGTTCAGGGTTCAGGTCCAGGTACTCTTCTGGGATCTTCCGATCACATTATTTCCACGATCTCTCCCATCACGCCTAGTACCGTCCCTTCTCTGTCGGAGTATCAAAATCCATCCACGTGTGAAAACACAACGAAGCTATTTCCCTCCAAATTAGCACTCATGTCCCCAAGTTGCAACCGTGTTCTCCACTACTGCAGACTAATTTCAAAGACACATAGAAAACCATTCAGACAAGTTGAGAAGATTTGTTATTGCGGTTTTTGTAGGCATCGCTTTCCTTCCCCTCAGCCACCATAGAAGGATTGGACTTATAGGGTGAGAAGAGAGAAGAGGAAAGCTAGTATGGCCCCGCGGAGTCATCATGTTGGTCTCTTTGATTTTCAGAAAAGTCAAGAAGATAGGAATAGGAAGGGCGATTGGAAAGGTTAAGGGAAGAGATCAAGAGCAAAACGGACGACAGATGAAAGTGTACATACCAGAATTATGTATCCCCAACCAGACCAGGCCCGGACGGAGGAGAAAACTCTCAGACGTTCGATACCAAACAAGCAAATCGAGCCAGAATCCTAAGCTCGACTCCCTTCCGCCCCAGTAAAACCAAAGCGAACTCCTCGCCTCCACACTCACTTCTCCGGCCTAAAACCCCCTCTCCCCCCCTTCCTAGCCTTCAGCTCCTCCACCCTCCTCCTATCCCCCTCAAACGCCTTAACCAACTCCCCCAGTTCCCCCTTCCTCCTCTCCCTCCCCTGAAACCTATAGAAATCACCCTTCCTCAACTGCCCCCTCTTCTCCTCCTCCTTCTTCTCAAGCTCCACCCTCTTCCTCTCCGCATCCTCCATCCGCGCCGGTCCACTCCTGCTCCCGCCCCTCACCACAGTCACGAATCCATCTTCATCAGGAACATTCCTCGTACGTTTCGCTTCGAGAGCTCTTTCTCCTTCAAGCGCATTGAAAGTCGTCATGAATGCGTCGACGTTTTGCTGGAGCGTGAGTTTCGAGGGGAAGCGGAGGCGCAGATGTGCTGCATATCTCGCACTGCCCAGACTTGGAACTGCCTCCCTCTCCCTCTCTCCTTTTTCTCCTCCCCTTGCCTTCCCAGAAGACGACACAGCAACGCCCTCACCCCAAACATACCTCTCCCCCTCCTTCGACTTTTTTCCTAACCTCCGAGCAGCCTTCAGCGACCCCTCCACACTCCTCTCATCGACCAGGACAACCACAGCGGTGCTCCCGCTCTTCCTTAATTCGCGATTCCATATCTGCGGTAGTGGTAGATCGAGCCCTTCTGAGCTTGGCGTGTCGTCTCCGCGTTTGCGCTTCTTATTTGGAGCTGTGCCAGCGATTGCGAGTGTGGTTATTGGGGAAGAGGTGCGGTTCTTCTCGTGCTCGAAGAAAACGGATTCGAATCTGCCTGCGCCGATTAAGGAGGTGAAGGCTGCACGCAGGTGGGCGGACGTGCTGTCTATTGGGACATTGACGAGGAAGAGGCTTCGTGAGTCGTTCTCAGTGGGGATCTTGGGTGCGTGAGGTCGGAGGTAGATTGTGTGGGTGGTTGGTTTGGGGTATGCCGGCGTAGAAGGAATTGTGATTGGGAGAATCGTGTACTCCCCGATTTGGGACATCGTGTGATTTTATGCGGTGTCGAGTATCATAAATTTGTAGACGTTGTCGGCAGTCATTATTTTGTCAAGGAAGTGGTGAAGCTTTGGCTGCAACTTTTTACATAGCAGAAATTCTTGCCGAAATCTAATCTAATCTGATGACGCTAAGATTAAGCAAGGGTATATTTTCCAACAGCAACTCCTCAAGCTCCATGATACGTATGATGAATATTTCCCATGACCAGCCATTTCTGCAAATATAACGAGATAACCGACTTTAGTTCGACTCCAAAAATTAAGCTTTCTCGGGGTCATTGATACCACCAGTTGTGATGATGTAGGTTGCTTCTCTTTCAGGACAGTCTGGAAATGGTCAGCCACGCAACAATGAAGAATTTTGAAGAATTTTGAATATCGCAATTCCAAAACGACTAACCAGGGGAATCGACAATCTTGGCAACTCTTTCTTCGCCACGACCCTTACGCAGAAGAAGTCTTGTTGTAGAAGCATGTGCCAGAATATGACCTCCAGCAGGTTTTCGACCATCAGCCCCCGCGAAAAGAGCACTGGCACCAGGATCCGACATAACTTGATTAGTCTATCATCGTGTCAGATACAACCTCATTTGGAGAAGTAAGAGACGTACCATCAAGACGCACAGGTTGAACTCCTCCGCCATTTGTGTTGCACGACGGAGGAATTGGCCAAGAACTTGTTGACGTTCAGAAAGCTCACCGCGGCCACAGTAGTCAGTACGGTAGAGAGACATGACACTATCAATGACGAGAAGACGGTATTCGTTGGTGGCAAAGTTTGCAGCGAGACCCTCCAATAACTCGGTTTGCATCTGCCTGCGTTTAGTAGGAGACTCTAGACGTGCATCGTAGACATACCTCAGAATTTTGGGCACGAGCGTAAGCAATGTTCTCACAAGCTTGATCAGGATCAACTGTAACCGTCAGTGGGCTCCCAATGTCTTCCATCTGGCTGCGACTTACCGCCAAATCGTTCTGCGATCTCTTGGATTCTCTCAGGACGGAAAGTACCTTCAGTATCTATCAAGGTCAGTCTTGGTAGAGCACAGCAACAATAGCAAGCTTGGCTCACCAATGTACGCGACCTTTCCTTCGGCACCACCCATTTCCTAGACTTATGTGAGTAGCGCTAGAATATAGTACAAGTCGAACCAACCTTGGGAAGTTGTGCAATGACAGACATCGTATGCGCGAGCTGGGTTTTGCCGCATCCTTACAAGTCAGCGATTGGCACGAAGATTGGAGCATGACAACTTACTGAATTCTCCATATACCTCGCTGATACTCATTGTTTGGAAGCCACTGCTTGACATCAGTCCATGTGGCTCCGACCTGTAGATCTTTACCTACCCATTCAAAGCAGCATCAAGTTGCTTGCTTCCAGTAGAGATTCTGACACAACGCTTGCGCATGTGTCCAAGTTCAGCAGCAGTGATGAATCCAGCAGTGGGCTATGCCATCTTAGTCGACATTTCAATGCCATTCACAAATATATACTCACCGACAACTTCTTGGCAGCTTCCTTGATCTTCTCAACCTTGGTATCAGAAAAACCCTTGATCTTGAGGAGTCGTTTTGTGGTGGTAGAGATCAGAGTCTGCACCAGATCAGCATCACCAGATGTCAAGACGTAGAATTGGTGTATTGATACTTACTGCAACGGTGTGGATGTTCTGAGCTTTGAGCTTGGATATATCAGCAGCACCGATTCCTAATCACATCAGTCTGTAGCAGTACTGAGGGATAGACAGCAGCATACCATGAGCTTGTATCTCTTCAATGTCGACAATGTGACCCTTCGTGATGTCAGCTTGCAGTCACATTTAGAACTTGGGACATTGGATACGAACCTCCTCCTCATCGTCACCAGCACCGCCATTGTAGACTGAGCCTGCGGCCATGATGATGGTAGCAGATGGGCCCCAATGATAACGAATACCGTAACGCGCGGCAGAGTCAGTACCCTGTGGTTAATAATGCAGAGCAGATGCGCCGCTCGAGGCTGGCGGCTTGTAGCAGAAGATCAATTGATCTGGATGACAGCGGAACGCTGGAAAGGTGTGTGTAAGAGAGGTTGACAGCTAGACTGGCAGTAGGTATATCGAGGACTCCTAACGCTCACCACCTTCAGTATCCTCGAGATCAGGCAACAACCACACAGCAGCAACACAGAACGTTAGACCCTTAACGACTCCGACCGCCAAAGCTGCACCGAGGATCTGTGCGAGAGACCAGTCTTTGATGTCAATGTTGGTGCCGCTGAGCATTGGGGTGCTAGACAAGAGGAAGGGAAGACCGAGTTAAACGGATCAAGTTGTGAGATCTGAAAGATTGAAGGAGAGAATGCTCAAGGGAGAAAATCGGGGAAAAGGATGAAGAAGTCGAGGCAGGCAGAACTAAGCTTGTGCAAGCGAAGTGCTAGTCCTGCCTAATTGGGGAGGAACGATGCTGGAAGCGAAGAGGGAAGGCACGTTCGTCCCCTCCTCATCCCAATCCCAATTATCACTCCCCTGGCCCGGGACTGATAGACCACGCACATTGACACGAAATGGAAGTATTATTCGGGAGGCAAAATAATAGAAGAGAGGAGGTAGAATATCGCCATGCAGATGAAGTCAAAAGAAAGTAGAGATTCACGTCCCAGACATCACCTACCACGAGACTTTCCTCGTGATGTTGCAGCTGCTTATGTGCAGAATTTGGTTTTCTTTTATGTTTCTTCTCAACGCTGCTTGATTGCTACTAATCGATCGATCGAACGACGGTTCTTCTTTTCTTTTCCCTGCAATCCCCACCGTAGGTGCGTGCGTGAAATCTCAGCCCAGAAATCCACCACCAAGCCAACATCAAACTCCCCAAAGATCATGAGTGTACCGCTTCAGTCCATCCTCCATTGAACCCGCCCCTTCCTTCCATCGCCCGTCCACTTTATATCTTCTCTACCTCCATACGCTTGCTCTGCTCTGCTCTGCTTCACTTCGTTTTGCTTCGCATCGCCTTGCTGCTTTCCATCCGTGCCTCTCTCTCCATGTGATTAAAATAGCCGTCCAGTGGTGTGCTGTCTCCATGTTCAAATCCTGACTTTAAGCCAAGTAGGTGGAAACAGCACATCTTCTTTCTCTCCATTCAAACCACAGAATTAGGGGTCGCAACGTCGTTTAGGTGGTATCTACCGGGTTGCCAGTTCGTAAAAGGTAGGAAAATGAATATCCGTGTGAAAAAGCTTTTGGGTGTTCATGTCAGAAAACATGGGGGAAAGACCAGGCGCCAGGGGTGAAAACAAGCCAATCCGTGAATGTTGAAATCGATGTTGTCGCATGCTGGGCCAATATGCAGAACGAGTGGAATGTGAGATGGCATTGTGTCCAATTACAAAAAATGAAATCGATGATCAGATCCACATGGTGTTCGATAGTTCATCGTGGCCTATCGAGCAGTGGAGATCCATTGAAGGATCTATGCGATAGGAGCAATAGGGGCGACGACTGGAGCGACACCGAGATCGACATCACCGCCAAGGTCACCATTGGTAGCCTTTTGTGGGCAGTCACGGGAGCTGTATATAGTCAGTTTAAGGGCCAGTAGAGGTGCTCCGGTACACTCACATATGGCCAGCCTCGCCACATTGGTAGCAAGTCTTGCCAGCAGTGTTGAGAGGACCACCGTTAGGGGCAGTGCAATCTCTGGAGATGTGACCGAGCTTGCCGCAAGCGTAGCACTTCATAGCTTGAGCTTGGCCTACATTGACAGGTTAGTTTCGGCTCCGTAACCTTAATCCATGGTAAACTTACAATCTCTGGCGAAGTGGTTAGGTCCACCGCACTTGTAACAAGTAGCAGGACGTGGTCCACCAACAAATCCTCCGCGAGGAGCGAATCCGCCACCGAATCCACCACGGGGACCACCAAGGCCACGGCCAGCGCCTGGAATAGGACCAGGACCAGCTGGGCTTGGGCAAGAACGCTGAAATTTGTCAGCACTTATCCACCAGCAGAAAATTCCATAATACATACAGCCAAATGTCCGGGTTGTCCGCAGTTATAGCATCGACCACTGGTACCAGCACCGCTCAATCGAAGAGTTGGGCAATCGGCCTGAACGTGTCCCAGACCCTGGCAGTGGTAGCACTGCTTAGCCTCGGTAGTTCTTGGCAAAGGGCATCCGTTGGATTCGTGTCCTATTATATCTCCATCAGAAACGTCGACAAAGCATGCGCTGCATGAGGCTGAATCTTACCGGGCTGCTTGCCTAAAATAAAGAGTCAGATCAACTGCACTAAGAAAGAATGCGCGCAGGCGGCAACTCACAGTTGTAGCAAAGGCGCTCAGCAGAGGAGCACACTTCAGCATAATGGCCGACATTGCCGCACTTGTAGCAGGCACGACGAGAGAGTGAAGACATAGCGACTAAACAATGAGTCTGTTGGGTTCCATCGTCAGCACAGCACGTAACAAATGCGCCGTCCTCAGTGGTCCATTCCCGGATGATCTTCCTGCATCGATGAGGTGGCTCGTCTGGTCGTCCGGATTGCAGCCATTCCTCGACGGTGGTGGCTGGCATGCTTGTCGCAAGAATGAGTGTCTGCGGCGACAGGACTGTTGTTGATTTTGACAACCTGGGGAGTTTTCTACCAAGGATTGTGTTGCATGACCAGCATCCGCCAGGCTGCAGCATGCATGGATCTTGTGCGACTCGGGGATGCGTTCGAGATCGATATTGAGATGCAGAATATCTGTGGAAGGCGGAGTTGTCGTACAGTCGATAGTCGAGAGCCACCTCTTTGATGCAGGACAAATGGAATCACCGTGGAGCTGGAGCGCAGGCGACGAGGTAGATTTGGAGTTCGAGTTCAACTTACATCTTTCTCTCTGACTTTCCTTGCCTTTCGTTCCGTTCCTTTCTTCTTTTTGACTGAGGATATTCCTGCGGGTATCCGACTTCCTTCTCAACAGCACAGCACTTCTTCCGTCAACCTTCTTCCTCCGTGTACAACGTCGCGAACTTGAACCAAAATCGTCGACTGGATTGATGTTGTTTTGTAGAGGGAAGGGAAGAAAGGGACAGGACAGGGCATGGGCAAGGGCACAGAGTTTTTCGCTTCAACTGCCTAGCCCAGCTGGCTTGGATTGGTGGGTTCTAGCTAGGACTAACCGCGCTTGGTGTGGCGGCGAGAGGGCGAGGGCGGGCAAGTGGAGTTTGAGTGGGCAGCTGCTGCAAATCCGATCCGTGTTCGCTCGGGTCTCGGTAAGGAAACAGCGATGCAAGAGTTGGTGGCTGGTGCAGACAAAACCAAGACCAAGACACAAGACCCAGTGGGAGACCGAGCTAAATGAGCAGATCCGTGGAGTCGGGAATTTGTAATAGAAAGGGGCCATAACAGGATGACAGCCAATCAATTTATATAGCTTCTATATTGCATGCAAATTATCAATAAATATCTACTTCAACGTCATTTGCAATGATTCACACAGCCAGAAAGCTCTTCTTTGCTCTTGATATTGATGTTGATTAATCTCACAATCACCGTCAAACAAAACACACAAAGAAAGGGTGAAATCTACTTTGCTGTACTGACACGATTCGCAACTTCCTTCTTCTCTATCCTTGTGCTTCCTCGCTACCAGCATTTAGATGCTGGCACATTACTGCGAGAATATCAAAGGGAAATAGCAAGTCTATACACCGCTGCAGAACAAAACGCCTTTCCGCCACAAAAACAAGGATGTAGAATTAATATCGGGCAGATATGACACCTCCCTCCCCGGGAGAGATCCGATCTGACCATCTGCCCCAAATGCAATGCAAGTCGAAGATCTTCTTCTCCAGCAGGATGGACCTTGAAGTGGCATTCCCAGTCAAAAAGGCATCGTTATCACTGTCTCTGTGGACAATATCCAAATTGCATGTTTACTATTGTTGTATCTACGAGAGCTTTATATTGAAGTAAGTCGCTCAATGCCATATCACACCTAATATCCCTCGCAAATATAACCTCCGAAATGCCATGCCCACCACCACCAAGCTCAGCTCAGCTGACCGTCATTCCTCCCTCCCAACCGAAAACCAAATCTCGTCGCGAGAATTTGCTTCTTTCGCTCAATCCATGTGGCATATCACAGTAAATATGCAGCAATGTGTAGTCCAATCAGAGGATGATACGTACAGCCGAAGTGAGGCTGTAAGGGAATCTCTGACAGTATTCGCCTATCCCCTATTCTTTTACATCACCCGTCATTGAACATGATCCAGATCTGGGTGATTTGGTTGAAGGAAAACTTTTCTATCTAGCTAGACCCCCAAAGAAGCCGTCTTAATGATATCATATGCTCTGGGACACCCTCAATCAGTTCTGTCATCTCCACCCGCGTCTGTTATACATATACCATCCTCTCGTCCCGCCATCTTATCCTATCCTGTCTCGTTTACGTATACATACGATAGACGGCTAAGCATATAGAGACCCAAAATGATACTCTCCTCACTCATCCCAACCAAGCTCCAGGATGACTCCAAGCGCCAGACATAGCAAATCAACAAGCAAAAGTGATCAACACAGAACACAACAGCACACGCTACATTCGCTAACCGCACTATGTTAAAAATACACTCGCCTCTCCTGTAGCTCCTTATCGTCACCGCACCGGTAGCGTAGGCACCCTACCCCTCTCAGACGGATGAGGCGGTAAAGGAACATCATATGTCGGAGCAATGGACCTCGGCGCCGCCTCAATAATATACTCCACACCGTCTTCAGATATATAACTGGGCGGTCTATTTGCGGTCTGCGGTCTCCGCTCATCGCCCTCCCCAGTCCCATTCCCTGGCGCACCTCTCTGCCTTGTCGGCACAGGTGGAACATCCGCATTCCTCTGCCAGAAGATTCGGTTCGGATCGACTCTGACGCTCTCCCTCCAAAGACCATAAGCCGGCGGAGGTAGTTTCGTAGCATCGCTCTCGATACCAGCAGCTTCCTCATCACGTGCGAGGGTCACAGGAATGGGAGCAGCTGGGTTGGCGTAGCCTCCTGGACCGACCATGGCGGGGAGGGTCTGCGATTCGAGGTCTGTGTCGGGCGGGGGCTTGATGATCATCATGCAGAGGCGGATCAGGGCGTGGCAGAAGAAGATAGTGGTTATGAGGATGATGAGGATCAGGAGGACGTGGAATTCTTGACTTTCGTTCCGATTGGAAAGGGCCATTGCCAGGTAGATTGTAAGGACGAGAGTGAGAAACTGTAAATGTCAGTCGAAGTTCAATGTAGACGAGTTCTTAGAGACGTACCATTCCAGATATGAAGCAACTCAGAATCTTTGCTCGTATCTTCCTGTTCTTGATCTTCGGTCCACATAATCGCTCTGATCTCCTAGTCTTCTGCCTCCTTCGTCGTCTTCCGGTATTGGCCAACTCAGCCAGATGAAGTTCGGCTGGATCTACTCCAACGAATCTTCGTCCCGAGGGCTGGTGTGTTCGGGGAAACACTGTTTCGCCTGAGACTTGTCGGGTATGTTCTCGTCGTAGAGAGCTGGCTGTGGCAGGTCGAGAATTGATTGTTGCAAATGGATGTCGAAATGATCTCGGCGAGGCTAATGGCCTACTATCTGTTACAGATGCCAGGGAATTTGATCGTGACAGATACGGAATGTGTAGTCTGGTTGACGGTAGACGTAGCTCCTGTAGCCCAGGAGTATGCCGCGGGGTCTTGGGACTCTCTGGAACTTGATTCCTCCTCGGTATCCCAACCCTCGACCGTCCATTAAACCAGCCATTTAATCCACTTCGAAGGCTCTCAACCCTCGATTGAGGCTGTAGAGGAGCAGTCGACGACGACCGTCTAGGTCTTCCTTCACTCCGCCTTCCTGAAGACATAGCGCTTCCTGTTGAGATGTGTATGGAGGATCCGCCGGGGTATCCAATCTCCCAACTCATAGAATTCCAAAATATTAAACCGGTACTTCAAGAAGACTTCGTCTGTTATGAAGTGGCCTGCTTCGCGTCCAGCACAAGGTCCTCCTCACGCGAGGGTAAACCGATCAACACGACCGGCTCGTTCGTAGCTTCTGATGCATCAGGGTCGAATAAAATCGGAGTCGAAGTCAATAATGAAGATTCTCGAAGATCCGCCGAAGACGTGGCTAGCAATCGAGAGGCCAAGAGCTCTCGATTCACCCGAGGGGTATCGGCCAAGTGCAGTAGGTTTGCAGCAACGAGCGAGTGGCGAGCAATGATGTCTGGGAGCCAGCACCAGTGAGTAGTTGAGAGGAAGCAATTGTAAGGAGATCCCAGGAAGCACAACCAAGAGGATGGGGTTAGGTTCAAAACTCGAAACAAGCATGCAGGAGTCGTAGTTCGTCCACGGACGATACTTCGTTGATTAGAAACACAAACACAAAAAAGAGGCTTGGAGAAGAAGAGAAGAAGAAGGACTGGAACACTGGACAAGACTCGGTCTCGCTGCAGACGCGGAAGATTGAGGTTTCCTGGAACGGTGATGTTACTCGAGCAGAGGGAAAGCACCGACCTGCTACTGGCACCACAGACCGACGAGGAGAACAAGCAGCTGCGACGGCCAGGAGAAAGCAAGAAAGAGACGGGGACGGAGACAAGATGGAGACAAGATGGAGACAAGATGGATATCAAAACCCTCTCGTCCACTCACCGTGCGGGCTGATTGCTGAACAGCCAGAGCAGAGCCCATGGAGCCAGGAGGTTCTAACCAGGAGCAGGAGCTCGAGGAAATCAGGGGTTGCGATACCATAGGAAACCCCAGCTTATCTGAGGCAGAACAAGGTTGTGAAGCTCGCTGATGTTTCAGCACGACGCCCAGCAAGGCTCCGCCAATCAGAAGCGCCTAAATACTTGTTTGGCGTTTAAAATGTGACGCTGGACGCGAGAAGATGCCAGGAATGGATTTATCTCCATTGCGCTCGCTGATGGGTGCGGGGAGTTTTGTTGAACGATGGTGAGTCTGTTGAAGAGGGACGAGGACTTCTCGTGTTGTTCTTCAGCTCTCGTTTTGCGGCGAATAGACTGGACTGCTGGGCACGTACTAGCGGAGTTGGCGATTGGCTCACTGCACTTCACTTCACTTCAAGCACAACATGTTCCTGCATGGTTTCTACAGCCTTGTTGGTATTGGTAAATACTATACACACAAATGTTGACGCCAGCGCATTCAGCCAAATAGCATTCTGTCCTGTCGATCATTGTCGTCTAATTTATCACCAACAACAAAATCCATGTTTCCTGCGCTCTAATTGGTGCAATCGAGGCCATTGGCTGGCTATTATTGCATAAATCGCTCGCGGTTTGAATTTGGGGCTCTTGCGCAAGAAGATCCGCCCATCAAACAAGGGATACGATACTTACGGCTCCTCGGGGCCGTATATGTATAACGCCACGACTCCAGATTTCCCATTGCGCCGTCGCCTCGTCCGAGTCCCTACGTAACCCAGATCCAGATCTAGAAAAGCCTTCATTGAACTTTTTGTGCGCCGTGTTCGGCCACCCCGCTCCTCAAATAGGTCATGGTAGCCTTCTGCGTGTGAGAGAGGTGGAGCCTCACTTCAACTCTCCCAAGAGAAGTTTTCGATCAGATGATCCAGAGAGAACTGTCGGTGATGTTAGCTGTATCCACTTGACAGGTTTCATACCACGAGCAAACTTACCGATCGGATCCGAAGATGGCGACAGTTCCGCGCAGTTCACTGTTCCCTTATGCCCAGGCAGCTTATACATGAGCTTCCCAGTCTCGCTATTCCACACAACAACAGTACCATCGCCAGCACCAGCTGCAATTCGCTTGCCGTCGAAGTTCCAGCTGGCACCAATGAGGTTCTTCTCCATACCAGCAGGCGCACCATCAAAGGTTCGAATGTGTCTTTCTGTAGGTGCGAACGGTCTGATATCCCAAGTCCGTACTGTCGAATCCATCGAGTTCGAAAGAAGCGATTGCGAGTCTGGTGAAATCCGGAGGGAAGAGATTGTGTCCGTATGTCCAAGCATCGAGTAAACGACGGCTTTTCTCCTCATATCCCAGACCTTGATATCGTTGTCGATACCACCGGAGTAGATCTCATTTCCTGCCTCTGCCAAAGCCACCGCAGTAATGGGGAATTCCGTCTCGATAAAATCGACTGCTGATTTCGTTCTCGGGTCCCAAATACCAATGCAACCATCGTCCGATCCACTGATGAGCAATTCCTCTCCTCTTTTGCTGATATCCATGGTGTTGATGATCTCCTCGTGCCCAACGTGCCTCCGTATCCTCGTGCCAGTCTCTAGATCCCAACTCGCTAGGTGCATATCCGCCGAAGCAGAGAATAATACTCTCGAGTCCCGCGACCAATGCAAATCCATGATCGCACCTTTGTGACCCGTCAAGGTACCATAGTTCTCGCAATTGCCAAACGTTCTCCAAAGCACTACAACCTGTTAGAAAATTACCCCGCACCATAGCTACAGCCCAAACTTACTGATTGTACGGTCCATCGAGCCAGAAGCAATGTAGTTGCCATTCGGGTCAAACTTCGCGCAAAAAACCTCTCCAGAGTGGCCAGAGAGCTCCATCACAGGTGCTTGTAAACCCGTCGTCCGCGGCACCTATATTACGCGCATTAGCCATGACTTCTCTCCAAACGTTCAGCATGAAGCTCCTAATAGTTTCCAGACAGTACATACCGCCTGTATGAGCGCGCCATTCGCAGCAGACCCATTGACCACCGCTACAGCCTTGCTGTTGTTGCCCAAATTCTGCTTCTTGACCACCATCTGCGAATTGCTGTAGTCGCCCGACGCGGGACGTTTCTCTGAAGCCATGATTATTAAGTTCCTTGTTGCTTCTCGGAAAGTGGGAAAATGCGTTGCAAGGGAGAGGCTGTAGTGGTGCTTGGTCTCGAATCGCAATGGTCAAGAAGCTCTAGATAATTTTTGGGCAGTTTACGCTAGCGAAATCGCAGCCTCTCGCTCGGAACATCAACCTTGCCCGCCTTGTCTTTCCGCCTCGTCCAAGAACTCCCAATTCACAGAACGCCTTCGAGATTCACATATCCTAAGAAGCCCATACTAAGTCATGGCTTCCAAAGCTGCACGGATAGGAGAAGAGTAAGCTACTTTCCTGACAGCCAGAATATACAAGAACAATTGCTGACACCCCTCCAGAGTATGGAAGTAAGTCCACACAGCATTCAAGCTGCTCCAAAGCTAACCCCCAGCCCAGGAGTCGAGTAGACAAAGTCAACGCCGAGCTGGTAACCCTTACATACGGTACCATCGTAGCACAATTATGCAAAGACTACGAGAGCGATTACGTAGAAGTCAACAAGCAGCTGGACAAGATGGGCTACAACATCGGATTGCGGCTGATTGAGGATTATCTGGCCAAGTCGAATACTATGAGGCGGTGCTCGAATTTTAGAGAAACGGCAGAGATGATTGCTAAGGTCGACAAAACTCTCCACATCTTGATGTCTTGATGGCAAGAGCATGAAGCTGACAGATCTCTCTCAGGTTGGCTTCAAGATCTTTCTGAACATCACTCCCACTGTAACGAACTGGACGAGCGACAGCAAGCAGTTCTCCTTAATCTTCGAAGAAAACCCCTTGGCAGACTTCGTAGAACTTCCAGACGACGGGCGGGCACAGGACGAGCTATGGTACTCGAACATCTTCTGCGGGGTCCTGAGGGGGGCGCTTGAGATGGTGCAGATGCAGGTCGAGGCACATTTCATCACCGATGTACTGAGAGGGAACGATTCGACGGAGATGAGGATATCTCTGATACGGTATATTGACGACGAAATGCCGGTGGATGACGAATAGGGCTGCATATTTGGAGTTGGAGGCGTTTACAGATTTGGGCTGGGATGGGATCTCAAGGCGCAGAGCTGCCGCAAATGGAAGAACACTACAGCATTTGCTGTCTACCGCTTTTTTGTTATGGGATGTTTTCGCACATGTTATGCACGATGCATCAACGAGAGAGCCTTGCTTCGATCTCTTTTTCAGAACTCCAGAGCACGAGCAGAACAGCAAACCTAGCGCTCTGCCAGAGATCGTAGCTTGTGAGGGTCCAGGCTCTCTTTAGCCAGGATGCAGAATCTTGTTTACTTACACGGATATCCTTATGTTCACAGCTTCTCTTGCACGATGTCGAACGAGAAGGTGTTTGGGGCTCTTCGCACAATAAATTTACGGGCATGAATCTCCCATATACCTTCGACATCCCGTCATGACAATCATCTGAATGTTAGGTCTCTATGCACTTCAATGGCATTTCATGCAGCCTGGTCCAGTGAAACAAAACGCATCCCGAGCTACAAGATTGCCTAGTCCGCATACAGTACTAGCAGTTATCCTCACTTCGCATTCCCGAATACTCAAGCCACGCCATCACTTAAGTTTTTCCTTTTCCAGCCTCGTCTCCTTCAGAGATCTTCTCCCCCACCATCAAAATATTCACGCACCACAACCCCCAAGAAAAACGTCGCCTTACCAATACGAGAACTCTTTTTCGATTTCGACAGCCGATCCCTCGGGAAGTTTCCAGCCGCGCCAGGGACTAAGTGCCGTAGAGGGATGGCTCGCGGTGCATATCTGAGAGCTATGTAAGGCTACTTGGGACGGCGCATGCTCGGGTTATGATCCGCGCCCATTCCGTCGATGTCATCGATCGGAAAGGTCTTACTTTTCAAAATAGAGCGAGCGAGGGATTAACGTTCACGAGGATGACATCGGATCTCTCTCCTTTCTCCTTTATTTCTTTTCCGAGTAGAATTGAGCATTGTCTTTTCTTTTCATTGTGCTACTTTTGTACGAATACTACTTTTATTTACTGGGACTCGGCAATCCCTCGCTTCGATCCAGCACCCCTGTGTAAATACCAAGGACATCAACATGTCTTCTTCTCAACCCCTCTCCTCTAATCCAGAAGCTCAAAACGCAGCATCACAACAATTCCATGAAAAGCCAATTCCGTCCCAGACAAACGGCACCTTTCAACCTCCACAGGCCGTCCGCCAAAGGCATCAACAAGGCAATGCCAGTCACGGCGTCTCCCAGCGCGACCATAACTACAACTCACCCATAGGTGGCTATCGCAACTCCTCCTCAGACGACACGGCCACATATCGTAGCCATCGTAGCCATGATCCGCATCATTTCAAGAGAAGACAAATCAGGCATCGCTTGCATCAGAAGCATAAACAGGATGGGCCGGTGCCAGTCCGACTCAAGTGGACGAAGTTTATGCATAGTGATACGAAGAACCGTATGTACCATTGAGAGTCTTGACAGGCATCAACGTACTAACTTGATGGCGAACAGATGCTGTAGCGTTCATGGGAGAGTTCGTAGGGACGTTCATGTTCCTTTTCTTTGCTTTTGCTGGCACCCAGGTTGCGAATATTGGAGTTGGAGACTCGACTGACCAGGTAGGCATGCTTTCCCCCAATTCTTACAAAACTTGGAATTGTAATCCCAGCGACACAATTCGAAGCGAGTACGTCTCGATAATTTTGGAAATTTGAGTTTTGGGGCATAGCAAAGAAGAGAAAGCTGACATGTTTTGCAGTCCACGACCGGCTCCGCAACTGGTTTCAACCCAGCAACTCTACTTTATATCGCCCTTAGTTTCGGTTTCAGTTTAATGGTAAACGCCTGGATCTTTTTCCGCATTAGTGGTGGTCTCTTCAACCCGGCAGTAAGTCCTCCTTCTTTCCTCTTCTCCACTTCTCAATCTGGTCTCAAACTCAACTGACTCCTTCCTTCAGGTAACCCTCGCCCTCGCACTCCTAAAGGCCCTCTCCCCGCTCCGCGCCCTCCTCCTTTTCATCGCCCAAGTCACAGGCGCAACCTTCGCCGCCTACATCGTCTCCGTCCTCTTTCCCACCGCCTTCAACGTCCGCACCACCCTCGCCTCAGGAACATCCATCGCCCAAGGTATTTTCATCGAAGCCATCTGTACGGCCGAGCTAGTCTTCACGATCGTCATGCTCGCAGGCGAGAAACACCGCGCTACTTTCATCGCACCCGTGGGAATCGGCCTCGCGCTTTTCATCTCCGAGCTCGTAGCCGTATACTACACCGGTGGTTCTCTGAATCCCGCAAGGAGTTTCGCGCCTTGTGCCGTGACGCATGATTTCGACAGCGAGCATTGGATCTACTGGCTAGGCCCATTTATTGGCGTACTTCTGGCTGTGGGCTTCTACAAGCTCAATAAAATCCTGGAGTACGAGATGGTGAATCCGGGCCAGGATGGAGATGCGGCGAACGATCCTACACAGAATCCTGACCACGAGGTTGCGCAGGCGGTGGAGGAGAGAGCCATTGAGGTTGAGGAGATTCAAGCTGTGGAGGAGCAAGGTGGATTTGATAATTTGAGTACGGATGGAAGTGTCGCTAGTTTGGATCCGGCGGTCATGGAAGCTGATCCGGTGGCGGATTTGGATGGTCACGTCCGTGGTGCAAAGACAACGACTATTGGTGGAGTGCATAAGGAAGACATCGAAGCACAGTGGCCGAACACGTCTCAGCATGAGGGCAGGTAACAGGATGGTGTGGAGTTTGCCAGGATATCAAAAGCGTCTTCGTATATCAACTTGTAATTCTGAACACATAATGTTAGACCCAACAATAATAGTAATCTGTCAGTCAACAAAGTTCTAAGTGCAAACTTTCAATCCGTTCTTCAACACACGGTCAAAACAAAATCCAAAAAAAGTTAAGAGGAATTTTCCGGAACGAGGAATTGAACCCCGATCTCCTGCGAACACTTGACTGTTAGTACAACAGCCAATGAGAGGCAGAAATGCTAACCATTACACCATTCCGGGGTTTGTACTGTTTGATGCCGACAATAGTGTTGTTCAAAGATATCAATGCGATAGTAAATCAAATGTTTGAAGCACGAGTCAAGTTCAAAGTTCAGTAAGCGAGTTGAAAAGGGGTAGCAACAACAACGAGAGCGTTCTACAATTGAGGGTCGTTGAGGTCCTAAAACGCTTGTAGGGGGTACTCAATTCACGGATTTTGAATGTCGCAACAAAATTCAGATCTTAACACCTCAATTCAGCATAGGCCCCTCTACCACTCAATCCTCAACCTCCCTACTCCCCGACTAACACAACTCAACATCCCACCCTCTTCCTTATCCTCCTTACTCAACGCACTGCCTCTGTGTTCGACCTCTCCCTCCTTGACCGTAACCCTACAGGCACCACAATTACCCACCTCACAACTACTGTCGATCTCCAGCCCTGCTTCGCGGATACACTGCAACAGTGTCTTATCCCCTGGGACATCGATGACCTTAATCTTTCCTCCTTCAGTCTCACCCTCTCCGCTGGCACTTACGACCTCTGCTGTGAATGGATCGCCGGTATTGTCCGCTAGATGTCAAGTCAGTATGTCTTCTTACACAAGTCCCAGAGTTTCAGCTCAACCAAAGCGATCTTTCCACAAAACACAAAGAAAGCTTACCCTGAAAAGCCTCAAAATGCACCTCATCCTCACCCATTTCCAGCCTCTCAACCACCTCTCTAACCCCATCAATCAATCTCCTCGGTCCACAAACATATACTGCACTCCCCCATGTCCTCTCCGCAAGAATCTTCACAACATCCATCCTATCTACCTTATTCCCATCATACAATACCAAGCGTCCTTCACTTCTCATCTTCTCAATTCGCTCCTTAAAGGGAACATCTTCAGCTGATCTAACGGCATAATGAACGGTGTAATTCCAGTTAATTTGTGCGTAGATATTGACATGAGACAGGAAAGCTGTGATGCCGATTCCGCCAGCGATGAATATGCTGTTTGGCAAATCAATATCAGCGTTTCCCAAAGCCCCAGATCCTCATTAATGGCACTTCCCAATTCCGCAAAACAACTTGGAAGGCAAGGAGGAAATCAGAGAACTTACTGATTCGAAAACTGCCCCTTAATCGGCACACTCTCCATAATCTTCCCCACCTCCAGCTTATCCCCGACCTCCAAATCCTCATGCAAGTATCTCGACCCTCCACGACCCTTTTCATCCTTCGCAACGCCTAACACAAATCTATCCTTCGTCCCGCTAACAATCGAATATGATCTCAACAATCCATTCGGTAGTTTCAGTCTGACGAAACATCCTGGGTCAAGTTCATCGCCTTTACCCTCACCATCTTCAACTTTATTAGGTGCAGATTTGGAGAATACGAATGATGTGATGCGAGGAGTCTCTTTGCTCTTGGAGATCAGGGTGTATGATTCCCATTTCTCCAGTTCTTTAGGCTTATTCTTCTCAGCTTCAGCGGCGATGAGGGAGGCGATCATGCGTCTAAATGCTGTTTTGCATTCTGTTCCAAATTCAGGGATTTTCTCGAGCTGCGAAGGACATTAGCCCAACACTCCAATCCTAACGACATATATCAATCATATCGTTTCCCAAGGACACAGAATCCCCTTCCCCTTCAGTTAACACTGTAAGAAATCACACCACATACCTCCCTCAACATCTCCAAATTCCCCTTATCCCGGTGCAAATACTCCTGCACCATCTCAACCGTCCACTCCGCATGCGTCCTCTCCACCAACTCAATCTCATCCCCAACACCCATCCACCCCTCCTCAAGAACCCTATAATACCACCCCGTGCGACTCTTCTTCCACGTCTGGCTCGCGAATCCCTTGAGTCCAAACCGATGGTTCAACTTGAAGCACGGCTGTCTCGGTAGACTTACTTGTAACAAGACCTCACCAATCCGGATGATATCTCCAATACATACATTTCTCTCATTCATGACTTCGCTTACTATGTTCTCGCCGAAGCCGCCAACTTCAAATGAGGAGGAGGCGGAGGGGAAGTCGGTTTTCCAGGAGGGGTAGTGCCCGGGGTAGTATTGGTGCACGGCTTTGTCGACACCGCCGTGAAAGGTCAAATCGTGCTCGTCGTCGGCTAGGCCGGTAAAGCTACAGAAGACGCGGTTGGTGCGTGGCTGCTTGTAGATTCCGGTGGTGATGGAGAGGTTGTACATGGGTTTCATTTTGCTGGTGCGGAGTTGGAGGACGGTGTCTTTGTGCCAGGGGGCGGAAAGGTCTGGCGGTGGAATGGGTGCCATGATTGATAAATTCCCCAATATTTGGTTCGTTGCAAGTACGGACTCTTTCTTCTGGTTGACCATGTGCTTCCGGGAGGTGGCCGATGGGATTTACCGATCTATACGCGGTTGATCTTTCCGGGGATCAGAATTGGAGCTATGACACTCTGTTGTGAAGCTATTCCTTGCTGACGAAGAAGCTTGGACGCGATGTTTACCTCGAGTGGGGGCGTAACGAGAAGCTCGCCAAAAAAAAGGGGGCTGAGTATGTTCAGTGAACAAGAGACTAGGGCAGGTCTTAAATTCAGAATAACAGGGAACAGTGTAAGCTCTGGGTGCACGAATCAGGTAGAAGAGTCAGACTTGCCAAAGCCCAGTTTTGAAAGAGAAACATAAAAGGAGGAAGGAACGTGGATGCTAAATAATCAGCTCTGCGTGAGAACTAAGCGCTAGACGCTACAATTTGCGGCGAGGGCTTGTATTGGCCCGACCCAGACCTTGCATGTGTGTGGATGTGGTAGTGATGAAAAGCATCCATGAAAGTGATGACCAATGAGATTGTACGTATTTGATTAGTGACAGCCCACTGGCATATTGTAACATTACCCAAAACACTTGTATCTTACGTCAAGATTCAAAAGACTGAACATAATATCGTGCTCCATTGCAATCAAGTCTTAAAATCCACCGGCAAACCCTTCCCGCACCTCGATGATAAATACACAGGTTCCTCCATGACCTTAGCCCCCACAAACGCGCAACATAATGAACAAATAAGAAGTTTGTAGAGATTGGCCCCCGACTCCAGAATCCACCTGTCGCTCCGATGCCGAGCGCACTGCGAGGCAGCAGATACAGCAGGTATTAGGTACGTTGCAACAATCAAGCATAAACATAACTAGAGAAACATGCCCTCATCCATATCCAATTGCGTGAGAAACAAATGTATGTAATAAGGAATTTTTTGGAGACTGCCAAGTCGCTCTTTCTAATCATTGGGACCGAGACTCTTTTCGCATGAATAAGGAACACTCCGGAACCGAGATGGTATGATCCGCTTTAACGCCATGAGGTATGCACGAAAACTCCGGAAATTTGAATGATGGTACCCCAAGAGAATTTATGCTCGATCAATCTGCACCAATCTCATTCCCATCAAGGAATGCGGACGAGTCAAAGTTGAAATTGTCAACACCTTCTCCATCTTGGTGCAAGAAGGAGTCGAAGTCGAAGTCCTGGAGCACATCCATATTGCCATTGCCAGGATTTGCAAAGTCCATACCACCCTGGAAATCGAACTGTGCGTTATTAGCAGACGGACCAGACAAGGAGTGAAAAAAAACTTACAGCTGAAGAATCGAAGTTGAGAGCTCCGCCTTGCAAAGGATCGGGCTGTTGGGAGACGACACCGGGATTTGCCGCTGGCGCAGGAGGCTGGCCATTCGTGACGGGTTGGACTGCTCCGTTCTGGAAGCTCTTCGGGTGGACGGGGGTAATAGGAGTCGCGGGCGTTGGCGTTGCCCCGGCGTTTTCGGCGTCGGCAGATGGTGTAGCACCTGCGTTGAGGTTCGCGGTAGATCCCTTCTTTGTAGCCCGCTGTCATCAATGTCAACATTTCTACAAAAAAATCCATTAAACGCAATAGAATATACCTTTGCTTTACTGTCCTTAGACTCTGCCTTCTTCTTCGGATTTGCCTTATTGGACTGGGACGGCGTCGGTGGCGCTGGGTTCTGTTGCGGCGATGGAGGTTGCGTTCTACCATTCGCTGCGGGGTTGGCCGCTGGGGCTGAAGGCGGTGGCATAGCTCGTTGCTGTGGTGTGCCCATGTTCTGTTGTGGGGCTCCACCTTGGGCAGGTTGTGGCATCATTTGGCCGTTAGGTCCTTGCCAATTCTGGACTTGCTGCTGTTGTTGACGAGCCATAGCCATTTGCTGCGGGGTCATTTGGCTGTTGAACCCTCCTGGATGAGAACTTGGAGGACGCATGCCGTTAGGCATGACCCCCGCCATGTTGGGATCCATACCATTCATCTTAAAGTACTGAGGATTCATATTTGGATCCATTTGACCTCCAGGAAGGTTGAAGTTCATTGCGTTACTAGGAGAACCTCGAGATTGCCCTTCAGGTAGAGGGGATGGCATGCCAGCGTTGTTCATGTGAGGAGTTCCACGCTTCATTTGATCTCCCGGATTAGGCGAGTTAACCGAACGGGGACCTTGAGGAGAAGTTCCTTGTTGGAATGGTTGTCCATTAGGTCCAACTGGACCTGGACCTCCTCCTTGCCCTCCCTCGGGACGTGGCATCATGTTGTCTTGTTCTTGGCGGGCCATCATTAGCCTCTTCTTGTTCTGCTGCTCTAAGAGCATGAGCTGCATTTGATAATCTTGCAGGGCATGGTTCCCGCCGCCACCACCGGGTGCACCGCCTGGACCCTGCATCCTGTTCGGATCCTGAGGATTGTAGTAGTTGGCGATTGCCGCGCCGTCCTGTCCTTGGGTCATCATGGGCGAACCCTGGTTCTGGGGACCACCGGGATTTGGTACGGGCTTATTGACGCCGGGCATTTGGCCAGCCTGCTGCTGTGCAAGGGTTTGCTGGTATCCGACGAGTCTGGCTTGCTGAGCATTTGGACCGCCTGGCATGTTCTGGAACTGCTGAGCTGTCAGATTACTTGGTTCGATGCCATTGGTAAGCTGCATATGAGCCGCTTGAATAGCATTGCTGGGGCCAGAATCTCCCACCTGTTGGGGCATTCCTCCAGCTTGTCCTCTTCCATTTGGCATTTGTTGTGGATTGAATGGGGTTCCATCAAGACGAGGCCGTTTCGAAGGGGACGGTGCATTCTCAGCGGATCCAGGGGATTGTGGACGTTGCTGGTTGTTGCCATCCGATGGGTCCCGTTGCATTTGTTGCTGCTTCTGTGCCTGCTGCTGGGCTTGAAGCATCTGCAATTGCTGCGGGGTACTTTTGAGACCATTAGCTTAGCTTTCCGCAATATGTGTGGTTGGGTTACTCACGCATTTCTGTTGTTATTATTTTGAATAGCCTTGTGCCTCAATTCATTCTGATTCAGGTTCATGCCATTACCTGCAGCAGAATTTCTCATCATCAATTGCTGGTATTGCTGCGGTGTCATGTCGTTTCTCAATCCACGCAGCATTTGTTGTTGCTGTTCTTGCTTCAGACGTGATTGACCCTTCAAAATTGTAAGTTTCAATTCAGTTCAATTATCTCAGATTAATAGTACTGACCTGTGTATGTGTGACGTATTGCAACACACTACGTGCATCTCCCTTTCCACGCTGGGCATTGAACATGTCCCAGAACAGGCACCACCATTCATACAAGAAACAGCTTTCTGGGCATTCCTTAGGAATAGCTGGGTTTGGGAGATCATTTGGTTGCTTGGAGTCGATATCGTCTTTATTGTCTCCTTCTCCTCCTTCGTCGCCCGTGCCATTTTCGCGACGGCGGCCAGGACTATCTTTCTCGACATTTATGGGCTGTTCGCTGTTCAGAAGCGACCTGGCACAGTCGTACATGCCATTTCGGAGGAAATATTCGTAGATGTAGGTGTTGAGTTGCGATCGTTGGTCGTTATTGTTTGGCGGCATTGGTTGACGGACTCCACCCGCGCCGTTGTTCATCATGGGCATCCCTCCGCCGACAGGACCGCCCATGGCATTCATGCCACCCATATTGACGTTGTTCATCGTCGCGGATGAGGGGCGCGAAGCAAATTCGTCTTACAGCCAAGCTCCCGATATTCTAAGAGCGTGTCAAGACCGCGACCGGCGTTCTAGCCGATAAAGTGTCGCGAGTCGACAGCTTCGAGGAAACAGGTACCGAATGTGCCAGCTTCTGCAGAGTCTCGGCGGTCAATATCGCACAGCGCGAAGAAGTTGGTAGTCGGAGATGGTAGTTGTCCGTGGAACTTTTTGCGAGCAGAGAGCGTATGCGATAGGCGGCGTGATCCAGAGAGGCGAGAAGCGAGAGCACCGGAGTAATCTAGCCACCACGCAGGAAGTGGGTGCGGACAGTGACAAATACACTGACTGCGACGAGGAAGAGGAGCGTCGTCCTGCGATGTTCGAGGAGCGAGTCGATGGGGTTGGGTGTCCTGATGGCCGGACTGACTGTGAATTTGGGGGTGTGAGGGTGGAAGGTAAGGTAGAGTATTGGGAAGATGCAGGACCACTATGATGCGACCGGGCGGATATCTCAGACCGGCAACGTCCAGTTTTCCGCGAGGCTGGTTGGTGCTGGTGCTTGAGAATCTGTAGTGATTCCGCTGCACACGAGTCCGGACGCCACAAATATTCCACAAATCCAAAGTTCCCAAAGATCAAGAAGACACACAACCGTCGGAACGATGCTCAAGAAGCATTGGGGAAAGAGAAGATCGCAGTCGAGAGGAGGGGAGGTGAGGTGTGAAGAGGAATAACTGGCAGAGTTCAGTGCAGTCTTGAGCACGGAGCTAAGCCGAACTGGGCATGGGGTAGGCACTAAATCACCTGACTATTATGAAACGTTTCTTGTGGCCAGAGAAAAGGTTTTGCTGGCTTTTGATGGTAGTAATTGGAAATGTGATCAAGTGACTGGCAATGTCTTTGCAATGTTGCCATAATGCTAGAGAACAACGGATCTCTGCGAAGTATTTGGAGCTGTTGTTTGGATATCGCTTATCACTCTGGATGGACTGATGGACTGTGCGACAACTCGGCCGGATAGACAAAAGACTAACACCTAACGGCATCGGATTATGAAAGCGTTTCTTCCAAAATCTCTATGAATACTTTTTGAGAAAAAGGTCTTCAATCAATTTTATGCCGTCTCCTCCCATTTCTTTCTGCTGTTCAACTTGAAAGTATGTAAAGTCACGTGTATGCTACGGCTCCCGGGACTTTCGACCGAACAACTCATCTGACCATCTTTCCTCTTCTAAGCTGACCAATATTTGCCCTCATAACAAGACTCTTCTTGCTCCTAGAAGAGAACCAGACAGCTGGTTCCAGATAATGAAGGTTTACAGCTTAGGATTCTTCCAGCTTTGGATAAAGTCAAAAAAGGCACGGATCAATTCAGTCCACATTCGACACAAAATAGGGGGCGGGGAATTTTCATGGTGGCCCCTTTTTATTAGTCGCGACACGGTGCGAAGCGCAATGAACAAAGGGTCAGTAGTAGGTGCTCCCTATCTTTCCCTCACATTTTCTGTACGTGAAGAATTTTCGTCAGGTTTTGCGCTGCGAGGTGCCCCTTTTTGCGACAGCCAGTTTGTTGAACTAAAGGCGCCAAGAAGTGGTTTGGACGGACAGACGCTCTTTGATAACCGGCTCGAGCGTGTCACAAAACTCCCAAGGAGAATAAGAACAGTGGCCTGCCATATTCCAGAACAGAGACACGTCTCTGGAGAAGTGGCTTCTAGACTTTTCTTCTCTAGTTTAGGGGTTCGTGAAACTCCCGGCTTGTCGGCTTTCAACCATTCCAGAGTTTGCAATTCCGGGCCAGACGGGCGGCTGCTGCTGCTTTCCTACCTATCAAGGCACACATCCTTTGTTTCGATAGAGAGGAAATCAATCGAATAGGACATTGGCAAGAGTTCAATTATGTCAAGATCACCCTCTCAAGAATCGTCAAGTCCAATTATGCAAGCCCATGTTAAAACTAACTTCCCTTGCCTTACCACAAGGCTGAAGACCTTGAACATATCTGGCGTTATTTTATAGTGTAGGGAAGATGCACGATGGTGGGTTTGCTGGGGGGCTTGCGGGCTGCCAAATCCCTGCTGGAGGTCCCTTGGGGGCGCCATCGACCCGCTGCCGCAGATCAACCTCGAGCCGCGCCGCCCCCATGGATTACGTACCTGTGGAATGAAGCTTCTTTTATCGTTTTACAAATCTTGATTTTGTCTGTTTACTTGAATCATAGAGCCTTTTGTATTTTTGAAGGTTTAAGTTGGAAATGCCTGACGGTTTACGATGTGTCCGCCATTGAAGTTCAATTGGCCAAGATCTGATTTATCGACAAAGTTTTCCACTTTCTGCCGCGTACTTGGTATGAGGACGGAGAGGGTTTAGTACCCAGTCAACGTTCTGCGATATCCTCTAGTAAAGATGAATATTCGCGTACTACAATATAATCCTCTCTTGACCATCCATGGGATCTTGGTGCACTGTCAGATTATCTTCCTACGCCCCGTTCCGCACTTTCAGACCCATGGCTTGGCTGTAAGATCAATGCAATAGGAACAAGCCCAAAGCATCTATGGAAAACATACGTTCAAGAGCGTCTCTGACTATCATGCTCAAGTAATCTCTACTGAAGTACTTCCCCGACAACTGTAGGACTTTTCAGACACCAGCGGTTCTTCTTCACCTATCTATCCACTTATTCAAAGCTGCCTCGCTTAACCGAACAATGGAACCAAGCCTCCACTCGAAAACAACATACCCTCAAATGCGTCCGGGCTTTTGATGAATGAGACGCTGTACATTAGAGAAATTACAGGAATTGGACATGTTCTGAAATTTCAATGCTAGCTCACTCGCATGTCCTTGGACGTAACCTGCTATTTTGGGATGCAAATGCACAATTGCAGCAAAGCAAGCAAGGGGGGCGAATCATCAACTACCACCACTGAATGGGACTGTTTTATGGTGATTTCCACCCTGGCAATGAGGAAAAATAGCACCTTAGCTCCAATAATGAAGAGCTTCAAGGTGGTAGGTCGCGGTACAATTACTTGCTAGAATATTTTGCTGCAAGGCAAGCATGATTCGTCGACGAATGCCTGAGCCTGTGTAACCCGAGTCCTCAAAACCAACAAAGACCAACAACAGCCCGTCGTACATACACTCTCAAACCTCTACATCATCCTGTTCCAAGCTCAACATCGTACCTACCTGCAGTCGAAAAGCCCTTCCGCATCATGCCTGCACCACCCACACTCCAAGACCTTGAAAGTCCTCGGCCCGCCGCCATTGGCAGGCAAGTCAACAACGATTGGATGCCTCATTTTAAAGGTAATTCAATATCATTCCATATGTACAAACAGACAGTACGTTTTCGTACGTTTTCGCTGACGTCCAACCCCAGCTCAACGGTCTCGATCTCCTCACAATGGCTCGTTTCCCGACTGAAGGCATTACCACACCTGCTCAAGCAGCCGGAGCCTTGAAAGCTCAAGGCGAGAAAATCGAATTTAAGAATCGGTGTGGTAGAGTGACTATAGTCGGTATGCATCTCCACTTCAATGTAGTATGTAAAAAAACTGTCCAGCTGAAATGTCGAGATCCTGAAAGATGATAATGCCACTACGCAAGCAAATTGTGCTCTCCTCGTCCTAGCTATCGACCAACAGTTGAGCATTGCCGAGCTGAAGGGGCAGGTTGATTCTGCGAGAAGAGCTGCGAGGGAGATTGTGGGGCTGGTTAATAAAATGTGAGTTTACTTTATACTAGAGAGCCTAGCGTGTTGGCCAATATCTGATGATCTGCTTGAGTAGGGATACATGTGATTGGTCTGAAGTGACATTTCACGGGTTGGTCGAGAAGCTGGGATTAGGGACTGAGAAGTATGAATCCTTTCTCTTTTATCCAGAGCACATATTAACGGTCGAGAATATCCCAATCATCACGTTCTCTGGCGCTCGAGGCAGGTGTTGTTGTGGAGATTCCTGAAAAGTGTACATGGTACGAAGGCTGGCATTTTCGTAGCCGGAAAGGAACAACGCTCCTCGAAGCTATAGAAGCCTCATTCGCGTCTTGCATAGGAGAAGTTTGAAATATTGAAATACTGAAGTATTGCTCAATTCTAGAATGTCATCAATTCGTTACATATATACATCCGTCGCGTATCCCTCATGCCTTCAACTCCGCGACATGCTTCTCGTTAACCAGGACATATCTGTACCTCGCCTTTCCAGCATCCATATCCACAATCGACTGGTTGGCATCCTTCATCGGTCTCTCCTGGATCCAAGGGTGGATATCATTCTTCGCCGCAAACTCCAACATCTCACTAATATCCTTGGGACTTCCGATCATGCTTCCCCCCATCTTGCATCCTTTTGCAATCAAAGCAAAAGCGGAGAAAGCAGGAATCTTATCCTCAGGTGCACCAACCTGAATAAACTGTCCATTGGTCCTGAGCAACATGAAGTACTTCTCAAGCGGCATGTCTGGGCTGGAGACGGTAGATACAATCAAGTCGAGAGAGCGGTAGTTCTTCTTGGCCCAGCCCTCTGCCTCGGTAGCGATGAACTTGGTAGCGCCCATCTTCAACGCATCCTCCTTCTTGCTGTCTGTTCGCGAGATAGCTACGACTTCCGACGCACCGAGAGCCTTTGCCCACAGGAGACCGAAGTGTCCAAGGCCGCCAACACCAACGATACCGACTTTCTTGTCCTTGATATCACCGTTCTTGGTCAAAGGACTCCAGACTGTGACACCTCCGCACAACATGGGCGCAGCTTCAGCGTTGCTGATGCTGTCGGGGATCTTAACGGCGAAGTGGGCTGGGGCACGGCAGTAGTCGGCATAACCTCCGTACGATTTGCTGCCGTCTGGGTATTTGCCGTTGTAGGTTCCGATGTTTCCCTTGGTGCAGTAGTGCTCGTTTCCTTCGATGCACTCTTCGCAGTCGAGGCAAGAACCTGATTGAGCACCGACACCGACACGATCGCCAACCTTGAAGTGCTTTACGTTCTTTCCAACTCGGACAGCTGTTCCAGCGATCTCGTGACCAACACACTGTATGAAGTCAGAACGGATATGGGGGATCGAGAGTGTGGAGACTTACGCATGGGTAGAGAGTAGGACCCCAGCCTGATCTCAAAGTGTGAAGATCCGAGCCGCAAATACCACAGTGAGTGATCTTGATATCAACATCATCCTCCGTCCAAGTCTTTGGCTCATACTCCTGCCAAACCATCTTTCCCTTTTCACTTTCCTTATCCAATCCCATCCATCCCGCGAACTTGTATGACGCCATCTTTTCTGCTTTCTGTAACTCGTCTGCTGGGTTCAAAGAGTCTTGAAAATGATTTGTGAGAGATAAAATCCGTTCGGTTGCTGCTGAAGAAGGAAACCTAACGGGGTTCGACATCTTTAATATATGTTTCTGGAGGAGCTCTTATGCGATTGCCAAATCAGCCCACCTACGCAATGGGTCCAAAAAAAGTTGTCTTGACGCAACACTCGCAGTTCGAAGGCCCTGTAGTGGTATGCAGCTAGAACCACTTTTTCGCCGTTAAGTGCGCACCTGTACTGAAACTCTATCTTAAAGCCGACGCCCGCCGAAAATCTAGGTTGAGGATCCAGTTATCCACTGCCGTGGAAGGCCGTGATTCGGGATGTTGGGAAAAGAATGGAACTTTGACGGTGCTAGGTAGACTGCCGCAGAGTCGAGATCCGATGATGTAGTTGAACCCCTGGTGGCAAAGACTTATTTGGTGCAGGGATTGGACGACTAGTCAAATGGGACGACTTTTCGGATTTAACATTAAGTGGTTTATTTGTAATTGGCCGAAAAAAGATAAGAATGGAAGGAGGACTTTGGCATCTTTTAACTGGTGAAAGATCGTAGATTAGAGTCTTGAACCCCTCTTCACGGGCATCGGGTCCGGCTAAGCCACCAGATAACCGAGGCTTCACCGCTTGGTGCGCCGGCCTTCCATAACGCCCATTCTTTACGGCTGTCCGAAGAAGGCATAGTGAAATTGTTCCTGCATGAGATGTTGCTCAATTTTGAATCGTGGGATTCAACATATGTACTCTGCTTATGCTTGTGCGGGAGCTATCCCAGCAGCCGCGAGTTGTCAGCACTTTAATGAATTGGCATTTCCTTCTGCCCCGATTCGTGTGAAGATCCACTCTTGCCGACAGCACATTATTATCTTTCACTGAATAATCAATACTGCAGAACCTGACCGACAGTTCCTTGCAGGCTCGGGTATATGAGTGCTGCAAATGAAAATATCGAGTCTGTCTTGGAGCTCTTCTGGGATAGTTCAAGGGCTCATTGGCAGTAGCCGCCACGAAGTGATTGTTCCCAGTTGCGCCTCAAAGGTATGACGAGCCTCTGTTCATTCCAGTAAGCCACATCTAGCATGACGACAGCTCAGGCTGCTTTCCTTCTCTCACGCAGAGCCACATCTCAGGCTCCAGCTGGAGAGATTTGAATGAGCATCTAATTGTGAGCGACTGACCAGTATTGGGAACATCCCTTGGCCGACTATAGGGAGTCTGTTCTGATCTGTCCGGATGAGCAATCTCATCTACAGTATCTTTGAGACTGGTGGTATGAAGAGATGGATGTGTACAGGTTCAATTGCTTGTCAACAGTCCCAGACCTTGAATCGACGTGCCGGTATTTGTGGAGCAGAGTAGTGGAGAACGAATGGCAAGGCACTCAAAGGAGGCCTTATTAATTCATTTGAAGCAGAATTCGGCAAGAAGAGATCACAGCATCGTACCCTCAAAGAAACATTACTGCTTGCTTCGCTGTAAATGTACGGCTTTGATCGGGTTGGTTGACGTATGGGTCTTGGCTAGAGGTATTAGATCAACTTTGATACAGCCCTGAATCTGCCAGGGCGACAGTCTCAGAGTCCGGTTCTGAGGATCTTTATACAAGCATAAAGCAGAGGGGATGAGGTAGAATGAACACCAAGGAAATCCATACAATTAGATGTTTCTTCTCCTCTCCCGAGCAGCTTCTATTGCACGTTGAAGAATGGGCCGCTTGACCAGTGCTCAACGCTAGAAATGCTTAACATGAACCGTGATCCAAGCGGAATCGCAATCCCTCTGTGAAACAAAGGCGGAGACAGACCCGGACAACAAAGACTGTCTCAGGTGAATTTGGATCACATGACTGACAGCCAGCTCAGCCTTGTCAACAGCTTCACTGCACTGCACTGCCAATGCGTTCAGGTCAGCGAATGTGCAACTATCTAATTTTTAGCCAGTGCTTCTCATTCTTTGTACGATTTCATGGCTTCCTTGATTTACCTCATCCTTCTACTTGCTTTCTCTGGGAGAAACCAACAATGCTCCCACAGTGCAGATGCTAAGCTGGACAAACACAATGACAATCAGCGCTGCCACTATCAGCATTCCCTTCACTGCACATTACAGACGTGCCATCATGTTACTATAATGAATGCCAGTATATATCGCCAAAAAATCAAATTGCTTGGACAGCTGTAGGTGTGTTTTAATCAATATTGCTCGAGCTTTGGGTGTGTCGGCTAATGATCTAACTCGAAAGGGTAAGGTCAGAATTTGCTAGCGCTTTGAAGCATCTCGTCGAGGAGGCCAAAGACAAGGCGTCGATGCGAAAAGATCAGGTCGCGTCAACAGCTCTCGACGAGCAACAACCAACAACCTCAAACAGCTGTAGATTCCTCATCAACACTTCCCATTCTATCATCGAAGTTGTTCTTGATCTTCATGCTCCTGAGATACTGTCTGTAAGGTCTCCCCAGTCCTGGGCATTTTGAAGGCGACCGCCCCTTGTCACCTTTGGCTTTGCGTGACGAGCAGTCCTCCTTGATTCTCCAACCTCCCCCCGACTCCGAATACCTTCGCATACCTCTTCGCGACTCTCTACGACTTCATCATGGCGGACACGCAGGAATTTGAAGATGGCTACGAGTACGATGAGGAGTATAACGACGAGGAGGAGGATGGTGGCATCACGGCCGAGGACTGCTGGATGGTTATCTCCTCGTTCTTCGAGTCCAAGGGCTTGGTTTCGCAGCAAGTAGACTCGTTCGACGAGTTTGTTTCTACGACCATGCAGGAATTGGTGGAGGAGAACTCCCAGCTCACCCTCGACCAAAATAACCCGCCATCCTCCGACGACAACCCGATCGCCCTTCGCAGATACGAGATCAAGTTTGGTACTGTTCTGCTATCGCGACCAGCAATGACTGAAGGTGACGGTAGTACATCGGTTATGCTGCCGCAAGAGGCCCGGTTGCGAAATCTTACATATTCGAGTCCGCTGTACCTCGAGATGACAAAGAAAGTTTCCGTGGCGGTCGAGCGCCCTGTTCCTCTCAACGAACTCGATGATGAACAGGAGACAGAGATGGCACAAACTGGCGTCCATCCAACACGTTTGGTCTGGGAAGATGAGGATGGTGGCGCGCTGGACGGAGACAAGTCAGAGAGAGCCCCAGATCGAGTGTTCATCGGAAAGCTTCCAATCATGCTCAAGTCCAAGTACTGCATTTTGAAGGATCTTGATGAAGACGAACTCTACGGGTGGAACGAGTGCCCATACGACCAAGGAGGGTATTTCATCATTAACGGATCCGAGAAAGTCTTGATCGCCCAAGAGCGCAGTGCTGCCAACATTGTCCAGGTGTTCAAGAAGTCGCTTCCGAGTCCGACCCCATACATCGCCGAAATCCGAAGTGCCCTCGAGAAAGGCTCCCGGCTCATTTCTCAAATGGCTATTAAGCTATTTGCTAAGGGTGATGGTAACAGAGGCGGTTTCGGTCAAACCATCAAATCCACATTACCATATATCAAGAGCGACATCCCAATTGCAGTGGTCTTCCGTGCTCTCGGAGTCGTTTCTGACGAAGACATCTTAAACCATATTTGCTACGATCGCAACGATACTCAGATGTTGGAGATGTTGAAGCCATGTATCGAGGAGGCTTTCGTCATTCAGGACCGTGAGGTTGCCTTGGATTTTATCGGCAAGCGTGGTTCGCAGCAAAACCTCACTCGCGACAAGCGTATCAAATATGCCCGTGATATCATGCAGAAGGAGCTGTTGCCACATATCTCTCAATCAGAGGGCAGTGAGACCCGCAAGGCCTTCTTCTTGGGATACATGGTTCACAAGATGTTGCAGTGCGCTCTTGGACGCCGAGAGACTGACGATCGAGATCATTTTGGAAAGAAGCGCTTGGATCTCGCTGGTCCTCTTCTCGCAAAGCTTTTCCGTTCATTATTCCGCAGATTAACCCAGGACGTCTACAAGTACCTTCAGCGTTGCGTCGAGAACAACCGAGAGTTCAACCTCACTCTTGGAGTTAAGGCAACTACTCTTACCAACGGTCTAAAGTACTCCTTGGCTACTGGTAATTGGGGAGACCAGAAGAAAGCTGCCAGCTCCACTGCCGGTGTCTCTCAAGTGCTCAATCGCTACACATTCTCTTCGACCTTATCCCATCTTCGCCGTACGAACACGCCTATTGGTCGTGATGGTAAGATTGCAAAGCCTCGTCAACTACACAACACCCATTGGGGTCTAGTCTGTCCAGCCGAGACTCCTGAGGGACAAGCTTGTGGTTTGGTCAAGAACTTGGCCCTCATGTGCTACGTTACCGTTGGCACGCCTAGCGATCCTATCATCGAGTTCATGATCCAGCGAAATATGGAAGTTCTGGAAGAATACGAGCCTTTGCGCTCACCGAATGCCACCAAAGTTTTTGTCAATGGTGTATGGGTTGGAGTGCATCGAGACCCTAGCCATCTCGTCAAGACAGTGCAGCATTTGAGACGATCACATTTGATTTCCCACGAAGTCTCCTTGATTCGTGACATTCGAGACAGAGAATTCAAGATCTTTACCGACGCTGGCAGAGTCTGTAGACCTCTCTTCGTTGTGGACAATGACGTGGACAGTGCCAATAAGGGCAGTCTGGTCTTGAACAAGGATCATATCCGAAGACTGGAAGATGATCAGACTCTTCCTGCCAACCTGGATCCACAGACCAAGGAAGATCACTACTTCGGCTTCCAAGGATTGATCAACGAGGGTGTGGTTGAGTACGTCGACGCTGAAGAAGAGGAGACGATCATGATTGTCATGACTCCGGAAGACTTGGATATTTCTCGTCAGCTTCAGGCTGGGTATAAGGTGCAACCCGACAACAGTGGAGATCTGAATAAGCGTGTCAAAGCTCCCGTCAATCCTACGGCGCACATGTGGACTCACTGCGAGATTCATCCGAGTATGATTCTGGGAATTTGCGCAAGCATTATTCCCTTCCCGGATCACAATCAAGTATGTGCTATACAATTTCGCCAGTGATCCTTTTGCTAACCGAAATAGTCTCCTCGTAACACCTACCAGTCTGCTATGGGTAAGCAAGCCATGGGAGTTTTCCTTACGAACTTTGATGTCAGAATGGACACTATGGCAAACATTCTATACTACCCGCAGAAGCCCCTGGCGACGACTCGATCCATGGAGTTCCTCAAGTTTAGAGAACTCCCTGCTGGTCAAAATGCTATTGTCGCCATTGCTTGTTACTCCGGTTACAACCAGGAAGATTCCGTCATCATGAACCAGAGCAGTATTGATCGAGGTCTCTTCCGAAGTTTATTCTACCGTGCCTACACAGACCAGGAGAAGCGCATCGGTATGAACACTATCGAAGCATTCGAGAAGCCCTTCAGAAACGATACCATGAAGCTTAAGCATGGTACCTATGACAAGCTTGACGAAGATGGACTAGTTGCTCCCGGTGTTCGTGTTTCGGGAGAGGACATCATTATCGGAAAGACCGCTCCAATGGCTCCAGATAACGAAGAACTTGGCTTGCGTACCAAGGCTCATACCAAGCGCGATGCGTCTACGCCTCTGCGAAGTACTGAGAACGGCATCGTCGATCAGGTGTTGCTGACTACCAATGCCGAGGGTCTGAAATTCGTCAAGGTTCGCATGAGAACTACGAAGATTCCTCAGATTGGTGACAAGTTTGCTTCCCGTCACGGACAGAAGGGTACTATTGGTATTACCTACCGGCACGAGGATATGCCTTTCACCTGCCAGGGAATCGTGCCGGATCTGATCATCAACCCCCACGCCATTCCTTCTCGTATGACAATTGCCCATTTGATCGAGTGTCAATTGAGTAAGGTTTCAACGCTTCGTGGTCTTGAGGGTGATGCGACACCTTTCACAGAAGTCACTGTCGATTCCGTTTCTAAGCTACTCCGAGCACACGGCTACCATTCTCGTGGCTTCGAGGTCATGTATCATGGCCACACCGGGCGTAAGATGATGGCGCAAGTCTTCTTGGGCCCAACCTATTATCAACGCTTGCGCCATATGGTCGACGACAAGATTCACGCCAGAGCTAGAGGTCCCGTCCAGATCCTGACCAGACAACCGGTAGAAGGTCGTGCTAGGGATGGTGGTCTGCGTTTCGGAGAGATGGAACGTGATTGTATGATTTCTCACGGTGCGGCGTCGTTCTTGAAGGAGAGATTGTTCGAGGTATCGGATGCCTTCAGAGTCCATGTGTGTGACATCTGTGGACTGATGACTCCGATTGCGTAAGTTTTGCTTCAAGTTTACCTTTTAAGAGCCAGTACTAACCCAGTATAGCAAACTTTCTACACAAAATTTTGAGTGCCGACCTTGCAAGAACAAGACGAAGATCTCGCAGATCCACATTCCATACGCTGCGAAGTTGCTCTTCCAGGAGCTTGCGTCGATGAACATTGCAGCTCGGCTGTTTACCACGAGATCAGGAATCACAGTCCGATAAGTGGTCGCTTGGGATCGAGGAGCCGGAGGGGGAGAGGACAGGATGTAAGAATGTATAGGGTTGGTAGAGGGGTAACGAATCTTTGCATATTGAGGCGTTTGGGAATGGAGCAAGATTGCCTGGAACAAAAGGACTGGGTGTGCTGCATATTGGTTGCGTTTATCCGCAGCACGCATTGGAGGGGTAGAGCGAGCGAAATTTGGGCGCTTTTCCAGGTAGATCTCGTGTATGATAGCTAGATTTCAAGCGAGATGATGGGGGACGAAAAGAAAGTAAAAGAAGAATAATGCAGACAGAGATGATCTGGGTAATTTTTCCTGCCTGCTTGACGTGCTTTTCCTTCTTACAAGTGTCGTACACCGCAATTCGTACATCTCCTGCTTGAAATCGTTCGATTCGGATCCTTTACGCCGCCCAATGCTTCCCCTCTATTGTACACCATTTTATACACGCCTCTCCTCGGAGTAGAGATTCGTAGAACACAGAGGCAAGCCGACAGCCAATACTACCTAGGCTTATCCAACACGACTGACCCATCATGTACACTCTGCACCTTCTTGTATTCCTCCTCCAGCGCCCTCTGCATATCAAAGTCCAACTGGCGTTCCTTCTTCAGTCGCTGCTGCTCCATATCTCGCACGACGCCTTGGTGCATTGCCTAGATAACAGAAAGCTGTATTAGCTGCTGTGCTTCCAAATGAAAATTTGCAGCAAAATAATGTTCTGGATACGTACAGCTTTCTCGGCCTGTTGCCCATAGTGCACAAAGAAGACCGTGGCGATGGCGAAGAGCGACGTGCCCGCGAGCGTCAATTTTGCTGGACGAGACATTTTGTAGGATTCCTCTATTCCCAATCTCCTATCGAGTCTGTATTAGTTCGTGAGAATATTCAATGGCGCATCATGAACCGCTGAAGTTCTTTGAACTGGATGGTGGAAAGTTGCACCAGGTACGAACGATGTTGACGGAGCTTGCCGAGCAGGGGTCGGAAGCTCAGCTCTGGTTGCTTTTGGCGCTGGTGGGCCAGCTGCAGGCAAGCAAGCAAGCACCTCCATCTGCCATATCCCGCGATAACGAGCTTCTCTCCTGTCCTTCAACACCACGATACCTGAGAACCAGACAAGGAGGATTGCAAGATGGTATGGGCCCCCATCTTAGCTTTGATCTAATGGAGCATTGGCTAATGTGTTCATGACAGTCTGCACAAAACTCCGCGGGTATCCAGACCCTGCTCGATGTACGTTTCCACGGCCTGGAGCTCGATGAGGGGATGGCAATACTGATGGGTAGATAGGCTGAGAGGGAGGCACAGAAAATTGTTCAGAGAGGTATGTGGCTTCTCTCGCCGAACGGCAATGGATTGATGAACTGTGCTGACTTGGGCTGTAGCTAGAGAATGTGAGGAAGCACCTGCCCCAATACCGCCACGAGCACAGCTGCCACAGCGAGAAATTATGGATGGCTAATTGGTATAGACCGCACGAAGCGTGTAAAGGAGGCTAGAGACGAGGCGAAGAAGGAGATTGATGCATACAAGAAGTCAAAGGATGACGAATTCAAGAAGTTCGAGTCTGAGGTACGCTACCTCTGGCAGTGTCCCGCCGTACCCTTCGGATCAGGGCTTCTCTAAGACGACCTGAACTGGAAGTATATCATTGGCACATTACTGACCTACTTTCTAGCACACGAGCGGCAACAAGAAGGCCGAAGAGGATGCAAACAAGGATGCCGAGCAAAAGATAAAGGAGATCCGCGCCGCTGGGAAGAAGGGACAAGATGCAGTTGTGAAGGACCTATTAAATGCCGTCTTCGATGTCAAGCCTGTGGTTCCAGAACGCATCGAGGCTCCGAAATGAGCGGGGTGATGGAGATACATGCCTTGAGGTAGAAGGGAGATCTTATGGACTGGTTTTGGGCTCGGAGATGACATTGATTGCAAGCCTTAACTGCTTGAGAACTCGACGAGAGAGAGGGAGATGGACAAACGGACAGAGATCGCTGTATAGAGTATTGCAATCCAAGAAGATATCCCATTCGAGAGCTTTGAGCAAGTATCGCTTGTCCCAATTGTATGAAATTGCCGCTTGGAAAGTTACAGAGAACTTCGCGACTCCAAACCTGACCAATACTACCTTTACGATTCGAATGATCCTGGACCAATTGCCTTACTATAAAGTTGGCTGCTTCAATTTCGATTTCTCATCCAGAATCACATGCTTGACTGACTCGAGGCTTTTCACTTGACGACGTCACTGTTTCTCCATCGCGAAAACTATCAACACCACAACGCGCCTTCCTCTCGTCACAATGGCATTTCTCCACCAACACAAATCAAACCAATGCATTACCCACAGCAATGACAACGCTGATACCTCGTGTCGCACGCACGAGATGGCTCCTCCAGAATGTGCCTCGCCGGCCAACCTCTACCCCTACGAATATCCTTAAACCCACCTCCCTCTTACGCAAATCAATGTCCCTCTCTCTGTCTACAACCTGCTGCTGCTGTTCTGTAGAGAAAAAGGAGAGGGTTGATAAGATCAAGAAGGCTGGGAATACGGACACGGGGGAGCAGAAGAAGACGGATAGTGATCCGAGAATCAATGATCTGGGACGGGCGATTGAGGATGATTATGCTACAATTAGGGAGACTTATGGTAGACTTTCCCTCTGGCAGAGTTCCTGGCTCGAACCATCATAATTAAATCCATTGAGCCAAGCTGACATTTCCAGCAACACCCAAACATCCCATTGTGTTAGCCCACGGCCTCCTAGGCTTCGACGAGCTCCGACTCGCAGGTTCCCTCCTCCCAGGCGTCCACTACTGGCGCGGCATCACAGACGCCATGCGCGCAAACGGCATTGAAGTCATAATCGCCTCTGTCCCAGCGTTGGGCAGTATAGAAGAACGAGCCCTCAAACTCAGCCAGGACATAGCCTCCAAAGCGAACGGCAAGAGCGTCAACATCATTGCGCACAGCATGGGTGGTCTAGACGCCCGATATATGATCTCGCGCCTCCAACCCGACAACGTCAATGTGCTGTCTCTGACCACAGTAGCGACACCGCATCGAGGATCGAGTTTCGCGGATTTTGTTTTCCAGGAACTCGGGCCTTCGTATATACCGCATTTCTATAGGTGGTTTGAGAGAGTGGGCATTAGTACTGGGGCGTTCAAGCAGTTGACAACGAAGTATATGCGTGAAGAATTCAATCCTAAGACACCTGATGCGCCGGGCGTGAGGTATTTCTCGTATGGAGCGACGGTACACCCCAGTGTATGGAGTGCATTTCGGCAGCCGCATAGAGTGGTTGAGAGGATGGAGGGACCGAATGATGGGCTGGTCAGTGTGGAGAGTGCGAAGTGGGGGACGTATAAGGGGACTTTGGTTGATGTCAGTCATTTGGACTTGATCAATTGGACGAATAGGCTAAGGTGGATGATGTGGCAGTTGGTGGGCAATGAAAGGAAGTAAGTACTGTCACATGGGCCCAACAAGATGATTATGCTGACATTCCGAAGGTTCAATGCCATTGCGTTCTACTTGGATATCGCAGATATGCTTTCCAAAGAAGGCTTATAGTCCAGCCGCATGAGAGATGGTAGGCGCTGTACAATACTTCCGGGATTCGCACTTTGGAGGAAGAGCAAACACTGCTTGTATAGCATAGAGATAGAAATAGACTTTACTGAGGACTGTAGTGGAAATACCTTCAACAATCAGATTAAAAACATTTCACAATTCTCTTGTCTTGCTATCTTGAACGCTTCTGCTAAGTCTCTGATCATTCAGCCTTTCACGCATCGCTATTCCGTACACGGCATCAATTGGAAGAACTATCTCCTGTTTATTTCCTTTCCTTCTGAAAGAGTCCTCATAGCAGCAATGGTATTTCCTTACCTTTGGAACTATCGCATTCATCTCCATAAATCTGCCTGGAGTAGCTTGAATGCGAATGAAAGCCAGTGGATACAAGTGAAGGCCAGTGGATATTTGTTGGGATGGTCCTCGCTTAGAATGTTTGATTCGGCTAAACAAACAAAAACAAATAGAAAAGAAACCAAAGGCGCGGAGAATCGTCAGACGCGGTCGAGAGTGGGTAGGCTGTAAGAAACATGATACTTGACTCCAATGAAGATGAGGTTGAATTCTAGGGAGCAACCCAAACCGGTCCACATCTGACTTTTTATTACTCCGTCACAAATAGCACGCCACACGACACCAGAAAGCTTAGACAGATCTTTGTATTCTCGTTTTCACTCTACTCAAAGGACATCTCTTTCTCCCTCTCGGCAAAATCCTTTGAAGCGAGCTCTCCTGCAAAATCACAAAAGCACAAAAACACAAAAACTTCGAGAATGAAAAAAAACCAACCAAAAAAAGAAATCCTCTCGAAATGATCAAACATGGAATCGAACCACAGTCTCACCGTGTTGCCCAGAACCGGACCAACTCAACCGACTGGGTAACGATTAAGCCCGTTACAGGCCCGGAGGGTATCCAAAATCGAGACGGATTGAGATGTTCCACTGGCAGGGTGCGTTTTAACCACTAAACTATTCGACCTGCTTGGTGGAGGAGACATGGAGGAATTCGAGGTATTTGGGTAGATAGGGGGGTTAGTGATTTGTGTGCTTCGAGGTTGGACGGTGGTGTGGAAGAGATGGGGGCTGGTGGGTGGGTGAATGGGGTGGGTGAGGGGAAGGTGATGTGAAGATTTGAAAGTGAGAGGGTGAGATGCGTGTTTATCTGGTGTTCACTGGTAGGGAAGTAGATGGCGATGGAATTCATAAATTGGACGTTCTATGCAGAGCTCTTTAAGCATTAAGCAACAATCTGAGTCTCCGACTTGGTGGGTTTTGGGGACTACTGAGTGAAATGGACCTCTTGTTGACGCTTCTCATACGTTAGATCTCTGTCTAGTACTTTTGAATAACAGGGAATAATTCAAGAACTCTCAAAGAGGGGCTCAAATTAGTAGAGACTGCAATGTCCTATCATCCTTGAAAGGGCATACTGCACGAAAGCTACATAGCATGCGACAAAGAACAACCAGAAGCGTTTTGACACAGAGTTTTGATATCAAGTTGGAAGAAGAAAGGTGCCGTATCATACTCTCATTTGTTTTCATCCTTTGACATACATCTCTACTACAGTCTACGAGTCTCTGTGAATGCAGATTGCTTGATTAGTGTGTCATTCTTTTATTTATTTGTTTCTACAGCAGCTATGATATTGAAATCTCCAATCTCTCAAAATACCACAGACAGCTCTCCAATGCCCACATCTTTCGTCGGCGGCGAGTACTTGACCTCCTCGAATGGAATCGCCAACTTCAAATTCGGAAGTCTCGTCCACAACGTCGCTGTTCCGAAGTCAGTATATGATGACACAAGCTCTTGAGTACGAATTAAACTTACCAAACACAATCTCCAACTCTGCCCTCGCCAACCACTCCGCCACACACCTATGAGCTCCCCACCCATATCCCAGGGCCTCCTCACCCCCCCTCACACGCATCATATCAAACTGATCCGCCGTCTCCCCGAAAACCTCTTCATCTCTATTCCCACTCTGCGTCGCGGCAATGATACCCTCTCCAGCCTTAATCAACTTCCCTCCATACACAACATCCTCTTTCGCAACTCTCTTTGTCGCTAATGCCGACGCAGTGTGAAATCTACACAGCTCTTCCACGAACGGCGCAGCCCACTTCTCAGGATCTTGTTTGAGCAATTCGAGTTGGTCTGGGTGTTCGAGAAGCGTGACGACACCGAGGGCGATCATCGATACCATTGTTGCGTTGCCGGCGACGAGGAGCAGAAATGCAATTTGTACTACGTCAGCTTGTGTGAGATGGCCTGGGATGAGCTGTTCGGTGACGAGGAGGGAGATGAGGTCGGGTCTGGGAGAGGCGAGGCGAGCTGTTACGAGGGAGTCCATGTAGGAGAGGAGAGCCGCGTTGGCATTTGAGGCCTCGGTAGCTGTACCGGAGCCGTTGGATCTGATTGCGGCGAAATTGGTGAGTTTGGGTAGGTCTTCAAGTGGAACGCCGAGGATACTGTAGATGGTCTAGTGATTTCAGTTCAACGATGTTTGTTCAAATCATGGGGTGGGTTGCATACGTAGGATGGAACAGGCAAAGCAAATTTCTCTACGAAATCGAAGGACACAGATCCTCCCTCGGCAATCATCTTGTCAAGGAGAGAATTGACAGTCTCCTGGATCTGTGGACGCATGCTGTCGATGTGTTCCTTCTTGAAAATAGACTCCACCATACTTCTTTGCTGCATATGCTGAGGTGGATCCATGTCAACAAAAGTAGGTTTGTTCTTGGCTGCTAATTTGCCACCTGCTGAGAGCTCGGGAAAGCCTGGTCTGTTACGTTGCTAGTTCCATATTAATTCTGTTCAAGAGATTTTAGTGGAAAATATGAACCTTTGAAAGTCTTTCGTCTGTCAGGACGGCGCAGATATCTTTGTGCTTGACGACTAGCCAGGCGAGACTGCCGTCGAAGAGCTCGACCTGAGATACTGGATCTGTTGCTCGGAGGTGGGCATATTCGAGGGCTGGAGTGGTCCCAGATGGACGAGCAAAAGGAAACTTGGGGGGAGTTGAGGCTGTGAGAGAACCCATGATTACCAATTTCCGATTGCAAAAGTTGGTCTAGAGGGCTTTAGTAAGTGTATAGTAGCTGTAAGATGTAGTGAGGATGATTTCTTACTCTGATTGACGAATTTCCATGGACTCATATACAAACGTCCTTCCGCGGAAATTGTACTTCAATGACGCTTCACGAGTTTATCCAGCATCCCTTGATCCACAAAATGACAATTCGAAATCGATTTCTCATCAGCTGTCTCCAATCAACACGCTCACATAACAAATCGTATGATCTTTCCCCATGTACCTCCAACCTTGCGCATCCGAAGCAGCCATTCTCGCCTCCCAGAAGGCTAATTAAGCAACGTGCTTTCCCACAGTCAAGCCCATACCTATCAAGACGGAAGACTTGAAGAAGACAGTAGGATGAAAAAGGATGTAATCAAGAAAGCGCCTCATCGCATATGCAGCATCGATACCCCGGACTTCTCCTGCTACCCGAGTGGGCCCTTGGCGGAAATACCGCATATCCTACTACCCATTGCCGAATACCCATGGAGATGCAAGATGTGCGCGACTTTGTCAGCAAGTGTAACACGACATACGATGTCACGATTTGTACTTGGTATGTATGCATCAGGAGACTATTTGCAATTACTTGCATGTGGGGCATTGCTGGGAGTGGATAGTGAATATGCAGGTCTAGTCAGGGACCGGATTCCATGTGGACTGCGAGCTGCAAGCTGCAAGCTGCAAGCTGCAAGAAACTCCTTGCCCTGATCTGGATTTCCTTGCCTCTTTTAGGACGACAACAGACGAGATGGTGTACAGAGAAGGAGAAACTGGTCTCAGGAATCGCTCTCCATTTTGTTGTTTGTTCGGTGATTCGACTCCGAAATTTCGCAGTCCCCAGGCAGGGAGAAGGGTTCAACCTCGGAAAGGCATCGAAAATACTTCCATGGCATGAAGTGGCTTGTATGCAGGTTGTCGTAATCCAAAGCACTTGCTTGCTTTCATTTCCTGAACGAAGCAGTGCTTCGTGGACTGGAAGTTCCACAACAGAACCTCTCCAGACTCGTCAGCTGAAGCGGCAGACGATCATCAAAGTTTTTCAAAATGCGATTATTGGCTAGAGCCTGTTCAGATGTGCATGTGTCAAAGCCGAACACTAAGACAACAGCATCGCTGGGAGGTTTGCCGGCAGTGAAACTGGGTAGCAGCAATCCTCGCATTTGTAGTTACTCACCATATTTTGCGGGAACGAAAACAACACGACATGGAAGAGAGGATGCGGACATGGTGAGCTGGATGTGGAGGTTTCTGGCTTGATTTTCAGTCCAGAAAATGTACACTTCTCGACCCATTCGAAAATACTCGTACAAAGAAACCCTCCCGCAAGTCTCAAGCTGATGTTGGATCTGACCTGACCTGGACCGGCCATAACTCAAGTTTTGGTAATAATACACAGCCTTACAGGCGCCATATCCGAAAAGAACGGCCCTTGCTGTTCCTCTGCTTTCAAGATCTCAAAATTGATCTCCCGAAGGCGGTACCCATTTCTCTTGCACGCATCCGGGAATTTTGCAAATGTCTCCTCACTTCTCACAGTCGCCGCTATCAAGATCTCGACATCAGGGTACAGCTCAAACAGATCTCCAAACGTAGACAGCAAAGGCGGGATATTCCTGGGGTCGTAGGTCAGATCTGCTCCAAGCACAAGATCAATATGCCGGCCAAGGTTCCACTGGGGGTCTTCGCCACCTGTCAGAGCATGTCCCCATTTAAGCTCTTTGCCTTCGATATGTGAAGCCTCTTGGAGGCCATTGAGGTAGAAATTCGTCGAGAAGCTAGCAACAACATCGTCGTCTCCATCTGTAGCAAGAACATGACCGGCTTCCAGATACTTGGCACAAAGGATCGAGATGTAGCCCGTGCCGGATCCGAGTTCCAGTATCGACTTTCCACGAATAATCTCTGGGTTCGAGCAGAGGTAGTTTCCTAGATGGAGACCAGCTTCCCATGTTCTTAATCCTGTCGTTCCAGCTGCAGCGAGGATATTTCGCGCTTCGTGAAGAGTGATTGAAGGATTGGGATCAAATTGAGGGGTTAGAGAAGAAAGTGAATATGTAACATATGCTTTCTGTTGAGCTGAAGTTTCTTCGCTTGGAAGGGAAGTGGAGAGTAACACCGCGAGGCAGTTCATAAGATCATCAGATATGCCCTGATTTCAGGAGAGTCAGGAAAGTTTATTACACAAGGAAGTATATGGCAATACAGCAATGAGAGAAAGAGCAAGCAGGAGTAAAGCATACTTGTTCATCCCAGTCCTGGATACTGGCTTCGATCCTCTTCATCAGCTCTTTCAGTACTCGAAGTTGATATCTTGGTGGAGGAGTATATTGAACGTCATCTGAGAAAAGACGCGAGTAAATAGACTGTTGGAATGCATCGTTTCTGAGATGTTCTTCAGTCGGGTAGTCGAGGCCTAGGGTGACTTGAAGGTATTGACGACAAAAACGATCGAGCTGATGCCTTGCATCCACTGATATTTGACTCTCCATCCCCATTACAACGTAAAGAACAGTTCATCGTACGATTCCCACTCTCAACTTTGAGAAGTTCCATCCTCATACCAGAAAAACAATTGCGATGCGGTCATACCGTTGTTTTAGTCACGAGATCTACTTTTATTTTTGCCTCGGAGATCTGACTTCATGCCTAAGGCCATAGTAGGGTTAGCACCCTTTTCACCGAAAATCTCTGTGGGCTCGCGTAATCTACTCCATCGCAACTAGCGCATTGGATAACGAGAACCTCACGAATTCCACCCTCGCAAATCTTCTTACGACGACAGCGACCCTCTCACGACAACCTCTCGACCGACTCTGTCTCAACACGCAGACAGACTCATCGGATCTCACACAATCGCCAAGATGGCAGACCGCGAGCAACCCGTCACGCTGCGAACGCGCAAGTTCATCAGAAACCCCCTCCTCGGCCGCAAGCAAATGGTCGTGTAAGTTTCCTGCTCCGAATCCATCAATTGCGACTCTTGCGCTCTTCTCGATATCAGCGTCTGCGAAGGAATGAAGGATTTCGGGTCATTGTGGACCCGTCGAGCTTGATTTCACACACTGCGTTGAACATGGATTCTGACTTAGCTTTTTTTCTATAGTGACATCCTCCACCCCAACCGTGCCAACATCTCCAAGGATGAACTCCGTGGCAAGCTCGCCGAGATGTACAAGGCCAACAAGGACCAAGTCAACGTCTTTGGTCTCCAGACTCAGTTCGGTGGTGGCAAGACAACCGGTTTCGCCCTCGTGTACGATTCGCCTGAAGCCTTGAAGAAGTTCGAGCCACACTACAGATTGGTCCGTGTTGGATTTGCGTCGAAGATCGAGAAGCCCAGCAGACAACAGCGTACGTCTCCCTACAAACACACACGTCCATGTCGGATTTTAGGGCAGGAGGCTTCATTGTGGAGTGGTTATGTCATAGATGGAGGCTAACATTTTCGGTATCTAGGCAAGCAACGTAAGAACAGACAGAAGACTCTCCGCGGTACGGCAAAGGTCAAGGGTGCGTCCAAGAAGAAGGACAAATAGACGATTGGTCACTTCTGCAGGGTGCAAATGGTGTGCGGGAGGATGGAAGGCGGCAAAATTGGTGTTGCGGATATTGGGCTCTTTGTCTTTCAACGCATACTATTTTCGCAAATCGGCTTCATCGTTTTTTCGTGCATGGATTCCGATGGCATGAGCAATATGGAAGGTGGCATAAATTCTCATGAAACCTGAGGACCGTACATTACAATCAAGGCGTTTGCTTCTCATGAAGATACGGGATCTGGATGTGAGTCATTGTGATAACGGATCAAGCTGCGACAATCAGGGATTCGAAGTTGCGAGACTGGACACAATAAGTGAGCCGAGGCTGTACAAAACCGAGAGGTGTGGAAGCGGCAGGTCCAGAAAGATTCATACCAGTTGGAAGTGTCATCAGAAGTAGTTCTTCAGATGATAAGCCTGGAAATGCTGAGTTGAGCCAGGCGTCCTAAGCAAGGTTTCTAACCTACAAGTGTGTGCCTCAATCTGTTTGGAAGTTTTTAGCAGCAGTGGAACCCGGTTGCTAGGATTGATTACTTTCTGTATTCCTCCACCCTTCTTCTCCCTGGACTTGCAGGCACCGACCCTTGTCGAGATTGGCTCCAAGTCCAAATTTTACTGCAAGCACTCTCTACCATACACTCCTTATCCTTATTAACAAGTTGCACTTGGGCCATTTCTTAGTCATCGACAAGCACAGCAGCAACATTCGTCTGTGTATCTTTTTTAGAAAACTTACAGATCAAATTTTAAGTGAAGGAGTGTGTTTCTCACGGATAAATGTTGAGATGCTACTTTGACCTCGATAAGTATTGTCAAGGTGGACTTGCGTACAATTTCTTTTGTCCCTATGGTTATCCTCCATACTTAGTTGATATGTTTTGTATGATTTTGCAAGCCTCAGCTGTTGCCTCTTCAATTCATTTCCTGAAAGAATTTTATTCATAATCAACTGTATAGCATCTTCTAGGTTATTCCACCTGGTCTTGTTACTTTTGGCGTTTATTTCTCTATGTCTGAAGGAAAACGTCCATCTGAGAACCATCTCACGTTCAGTGCGACCTTGTTCACGCAGCACAGCACCCAATCGGAGCGATTTCACTCCGGGCTGCATGAACCGATGCGACCACCGTTCTATGAAGTACGCATACAGCTGCGCAGAGGGTAGAGGGCATCACGATAAAGTGTCGTGGTTCTTTCTTACTGCAAGGCTCCAGGCACACCTTCCATTTCTCTTGGTACCCTCTTCAACGACCGTGAGGAGTCGAAGCAGAAATCGACTGAAAGATGACTGCTGTCCATCCAATAAATCGGTCAAGACTGTTTCACATCATGTCTTCGGACTGGATGCGCCGTGTCCACATGACACCATCTTATGGGACCTACCAGCAGACTGGCCGACTCAACATCGAGGGTCCAGCCCTTGAAACACGCCGGACGCACTTGCTCGGCGTTTGGCTGGAGCAAGAAGGTACCACGCACTTATGTGCGCGAGATTCGGTTCTCGCGCGTCATGGCAATGAAATGTTCGAACCTTCTGTCACAGCATCCCATATCTTTGATGACTTCGCCAATCCCGGAGCAGAACATTCCACTTGCGAGCTCTGCAGAATGATCTCTCAGCTTCCTGCGTATAAGATCGGAGAAGAGTATGGGCTCTACGCCATCAATCTGTTGGACGAGAAGGAGAGGTTTGTGGCCCTCGACTATCCCCCTGAGCACTTCGTCATGGGGCTGGCAATTAGCGAGGACAATGGTGTCCGTCTGTCTCGTGGAAGACTGGGGTATCTTCCTCCTCCAATGCAGGGCCTTCAGAAGGAGAACCTTCTTGTTCCTATCGAAACAAGGAGTGAACGTCCTGGACATGCTCGATCGCCATTCCGTGCTAGATTAGTGGATCCAGCCCAGGCCGACTTCGACTTGGTGAAAGCCTGAATTCACGACTGTGGTACCTCACACCCATCCTGCCACGGATCTGGTAGCGATCTCTCAAACATAATCGATGTAATAGACTGCTGGTCCGATCCGAAGAAGATTATACCGCTGCCAGTGGGCGTGTAATATCTAGCATTGAGTTATGTCTGGGGCCCGACGCTAACCAAATTACTTCCCGCCAGCCTAGTCGCACAGCATTACTTCCCTTCTCACCACAATTTAGCTTTCGATATTCCAACTCCAACTTCATACTTTCACCTTTAAAGCGCAGCGCACACGACCACAAATTTCTCCCAAGCATACAACCTTCTCGAAATGAATCCTCCGACCATCCCAGAGAGATTCTCCTCTCTGCTCCCTGAAGCGCGAAAAGAGAAGCTAGCCAGCTTGCTCAAACGGAAAGTGAGCAGCATGTCGCAAGTCTCGGTCACAAGTTCGATTGCGGATTTCATAGACGCCAAGACCGAGGCGCTCGAGAGCGAGTTCATGTATAGTGACACGCAGAGGCTATATCTCACAGATGCCTTGAAAGACAAGACCCTGACACAGGGTCAATTTGACGACCTAGCAAAGGATCTGCCCAGCCAGCAGCATCTTGACAATGTCCAAACCGAGCTGAAAGTTCTGAAGAAGCATCGCAAGCTAGTCGAAGATGATCTCCAAGAGATCGAGCCGGAGAAAATGCATCTTGAGTCCGCGTACATCTCTTTGATGATCACCAGGGTCGAGGCTGCTACAACAAAGGCGCCAAAGATGGGGAGTAAAGTCAATCGCACAGACTTTAGGAACTTGGTGTTCTTGAAGTATGCCGGCCGCCGATATAATGAGGAAGCTGAGCAAGAAGAGCATTTCTGCTGCATCACTGGCTGGTATGGAGCAATTAGCGAAAAAAAGGTCAGCCCTGTCAGAGCAGCTCATATCGTTCCTCGATCATTGAGTGGAGAAGACTTGGAATACTTGTTTGGGGTCAGTAGCGGTGGTTCTGATATTGTGTCATCCGCAGAGAATGGTAATCTCTCATTAAAATGATTATAGTATGTTAGAAGCTAACTAGTCTTAGGCTTGCTGCTACATACAAACATTGAGACGGCCTTGGATAGCTGCCAGGTCGTGATCTACCCAGATAATAAAGATGGTATGCTCGAATGGAAACTGTATGTCACGAATCCAAAAATGCTGCCTCAATCAGCGACCGAGTCATTGAAATGGAAGGTAAAAAGCTGCGCTACCTTTCATTGTGATATCAGACTACTGACATTCCCAGGACTTACACCAAAGACCGTTAAGGTTTCTGGATGCAAACAGACCAGCCAAAAGATATCTATATTTTAGATACGTGATGACTTACCTCATACAAAAGCGGAGGAATGCAGAAGGTCTTGCATGGGCTGCTGAACTCCCAAGTAAAGGATATCTTTGGGCTACACCTGGACCTTATCTCCGCAGAACCCTTCTTCTCTCTCTTGCTCGACGAGTCAGCGACCAATATTTGCCAGAGGCATTCTACGAAGCGAATACTTTCCCAGATCTCCCATACGCTAGGAATCGGTCAGAAGAAGATGAAGCAGGCTTAAGTCACACGCTCGCCAACAAAGTCATAACGCATAGCGAGGGGTTTAGAGACAACGAGGCAAATTGATCTATACTAAAATGTGCTATATCTGAACATGTGTACTGTGCTATCCTGTGGGGTAAATTAGGAGAAAGGGTGGTCGGGCCTCAAAACCAAAGGTTCACTGTCTTTCCTTTTCCTTCTCTTTTCTATCGTCACATTCGAAGAATTCGTCAATGAAAGCCAGTGGAGCAGCTTGGGTTTCTTCCCAGGCCAACACGGGCAGAATATGGAGATGCCTCAGACGTGAGACATGCCAACTTTTAGGTGAAGCCAAAGTGCGGTTGTATGCAAAGAAAGCATATCTACCTTCCTTTCCAAGAAATAAATTTTTATTGATCAGCAAGTGCCATTACCAACAGCATTCGGAGTAGGTACCGGACAGACTACCGGCTCACAAGGTGGTAATGATGCAGATGGGTAAGACGATATGAGCGATGAATCGATATCTCCGACATCCCTGATCCAGTTCAGCACGGTGAGGCCTTCGACAGGTGGAACTTCTGGGGTTCTACGTCTATTTTCTACGTCTATTCAAAAGTGTTGCGGGGTGCGGGGTACCCCACCGGAGCACTTTCATAGGATCGTCGTTCACCCTCCCTTCCCAGTTCGATTGTCCCTCACCGGATAATAAGCAGCTATGGATTGAACAAACGAAAATCCGGGAATCGGGCTAAGTACCGGAAAAAGGTTTCTCTGCTAAGCGAGAGACAAACATCTATGCAGCATTTTCAACATATATCTCACGATATATCTAGTCACTCCTCCTTGAAACTTAGCCCGTCTCATGTGAGAGAGGACCAGCTCAACTCAAAGTCCACTAGCTTCTCCAGCCATGGTCTCACTCAAGACCCTACTCGCTTCCACGGCACTCCTCGGCGTCACATGTGCTCGCAACCCCTTATCCTTCACCTCATTATCAGCTCGTCAATACCCAACAAACCCATCGAACAGCACAAACAATTTTCAGCTGTATCCTCGTCCAGCCGGTCAACCAACGAAAAACTCTTTCTCCCTCTCCGTCAAAGGAGCCTCTGACAGCATCTGGCGCCCAGTCGACATCTACCTCGCCAAGCTAAGCGAAGTAAATACCACCTCCGGCTCTGGCATCGTCCACGACACCTCATTCGCCTACTTCGATTTCAGCGGCAATGTATCAGTCCGTGTCACTTACAACAACGGAACCATTAATAATGCTACCGTCCGACCTCACTCCTACAACATCCCACCTCAGATCCAAGGCAACGGCAAGAACAGAAACACCCTAACATTCTCCCTCTCCCAGCCACGAAATGTAGTCATCCAAGTCAACGAAATGGTCTTTGACGCCCTGCACCTCTTCGCCGGCGCCATCGAAACAGACGTCCCCTCCTCAGACGACCCAGACGTAATCTACTTCGGCCCCGGAATCCACAACATGTCCTCCACCGGCGGTCTCCTTCAAGTTCCCAGCGGAAAGACAGTCTATATCGCCGGCGGCGGCATCCTCACAGCCCGGGTGAACTTCACCAACGTCGAGAACTCCTCTCTTCGCGGCCGCGGCATAATCTACGACACCAACGGCGGGGCCGTAACCGTCGTCTCCTCCAAGAACATCTCCGTCTCCGGCATCACAGCACTCAACCCCGTAGGCTACGCCTTAACAGCAGGCCAAGCCAACGATCTCACTATCTCAGATTTCAAATCCTTTAGCAGCAAAGGCAACGGTGACGGGATCGACATTTTCTCCTCCTTGCACGTACACGTCTCCAAAATCTTCATGCGCAACAGTGATGATTGCATAGCGCTATACAACCACCGTTGGGACTACTACGGCAACTCCTCAAACATCACAGTTCAAGACTCCTCACTCTGGGCAGACGTCGCACATCCTATCAACATCGGCACGCACGGGAATTCCATCAACCCCGAAACCATGGATGGCGTAGTCATCAAAAACATCGACATCCTCGACCACCACGAACCGCAAATGCTCTATCAAGGCTGCATCGCCTTGAACCCTGGCGACAGCAACCTGATCCAAAACGTCCTCATAGAAGATATCCGTGTCGAGGATTTCCGGGAAGGGCAACTCCTGAATTTCAGAGTTATGTATAACACTAAATACAACACTTCTCCGGGGAGAGGGATCAGGAATGTCACGGTGAGGAATATGGTGTACAAGGGGACGCATGCGAATCCGTCGATTTTCGAGGGGTATGATGACGAGAGGAGTATTGATGGGGTGAGGATTGAAGGGTTAGTGGTTAATGGGAAGAAGATTGCGGATGCGATGCAGAAACCGGCGTGGTTTCTGGCATCGGATTTTGTGCCGATGTTTGCGAATGATCATACGAAGAATTTGGTGTTTAATTTCACTTCGTGAGCTTGAGGGTCGAGGATGCATCAGTAGTCGAGATGAAAGCAATTGGAAGGCTCGGAAATGATTGTTGAGTGCTCCTTTGCTCGGTAACTTTTGCCAATGGTCTGCAAAAATGACACAATTCCTTGTGTGTCCGGTGAATAGGTGACAGACTCCTGATTGCATGCCCATCCCATTAAATCAGGTAGGAAGTGGTACTAGCCTACGAGTCCAAAAGGAGATCAAGGCACTGAGCCTCACGCCCATGAGTCAAATCGAATTTTTAAACGAGTCAAATCCATTTCAGATGAGCCGTTTGTTGACATTGTGCTGTTGAGTCTACAAATCCGTAGCGAGCTTCTCCAGTATGCGGTGACACTCGCTGGCAGTTCCCTTTCTCTCCATCACGTTCCCAACCCCTTTTTTCATCGGAATCAACATTGTCAGACCCCGATTAGAACCCGCATATGCCGATTAACTTAGACGAGTCCTGAGTACAGCACATGATGATGCTTTCGGCCTCTCTCAGCCCAATAGTAGTCTTTTGTTCCCACAAACCACCCGGAGACGTCTGCAACTTACCGACACACCAGGTATGTTTCTGCATCTTTTGAAGTATGCATCCAAGACTCTGGACCTTATGGTCCGCTGCTCCTGAAGCAAATTTTCAACAGATTCTTGGTTGATGTTCGCATCTCACCTTGACTCACGCTTTCATCCAGCCATAGTCCTTGGTAATTACTGTCCAGTTACGTACGTCCAGTAGATGTCCAGTCAAGGTCACATGTGCCCGCAATTGCTTGGGGCGTAGGGTAGTTAAGCGAGGATTGTTTACATTGTGTGGAGACAGAAGCACAGCAGCATGATGGGCGCGAGCAGACACGTCTGGGACACTACCGGTGTAGGGGCTTAATCTAAGTTTGCTAGCAACATACTACTCTCAACCTGAACCGTTTGATGTGCCAGCCTTTCTTGACGACATGTGTATTCTAGAATGCGTTATATCGAACATGGCAGCGAAGTCTATATCTGTCTGGTTCGCAGCTAGATAGTTGCTAAATCGCAACGCGATCAGAGTACAGCGTTGGCAACGACTTCATCTGCATTCGTAGCGTAGTCCCACTCAAACCTCACACTTTAGCTTCGGGAGTACCAGACACAGCTCTGTCGAGACCTAGACCCACGATTTCAAGTTATACAAAGGCCCAGTAAGATTGATACTTGTTTGTATAATACCAGGCCATGGGTGCGCGACTGGCACAAGAGCCGTGGCGTCGGATGAGATATCTGGATTACAATTTCCCTTTCGGGTGTGTAATGCTGTGCACAGACGATGTGCTGGGTATAGAAGCGGGAGAGAGGCGCGGGAGAAACGGGATGGACGGGAAGACGGGAAGGTTTCTCCTTTTTTGGACTTAAGTCCCAATTCCTCGCAGGTCGACATTGCTTTTAGCGATAGCTATGGGGTCGGGCGTAAGAGGGCAAGCGGAAAGAATTGAGATAGAAAGGAGAAAGTGGTGATGAGGACTGGACTAGGAGTTGTGAGAACAGTTTGGGAGGTCATTTCTACCGTTTGATTGCATTTGTATTTGTATTCTATTCGCAATTGGGGATTCGTCGTGAGGTTCGGAGCGGCTGGAGTTGAGAAGGATGAAGTGAGAAGGATTAGCGACTGTATATGGTTGTTTGAGGGTGCGACTTGAAAGCCACTGACTGAGGCGTAGATGACTCCCACGAAGTGACTTATCCAACAGGACAGCACAGTACACGTTTGCAGATATAGCACACTTCAGTATAGACAGCTTATCACATACAGACAGAATACAAGTACAGAAAATTACTTGCAACAAGACGGTCGGCAAAAGCTCATAGGACGACAAAGCAACGCAATAGCTTTGCGAGAACCCTAAATTGTTTCGGCCGAGCTTTGCACGTGTGCTCAGGTGTTTGACTTTCTTGCTCGAGTCTGACTTGGCTGGACTGGGGGGATGAGAGCGTGGTTTGTAGACCTGAGTCATGTGTGCTTTGCTCTGCTCTGGAGTCTAGATTGTAGGGATTTAAGGTTGAGAGTCGCTGAGGATGGGGTAGATTCGGGATTCGCTGACTGACTTGTTTGACAAGCTTGGGGTCAGCGATCTGGGGGTAATGTTTCGGATTTGAACTGCTGTGCTTTATGGGTGGCTGCTGCTGGTAAGGGTTAGGGTTCCCGGTTGGTCGGGAAAGGGTCTGTGAGCGTGGGAGGGGAGGGATCGAACGGGCGGGTGCTGTGCGTTCAAGCTGGGATAAGGGGATCATTAGTTTGAGGTCAGTGATCTAGGTGTCAGTATGAGCAGCAGGGAATCGGGTTGAGGTATATCAGGTTTTCATTTCTATTGACACATGCCCCATCAATCCATCACTCCTTTGCTTGTTCCCAAACCATTTTTGATATCCCATTTCTCTAGTAGAAGTGGACGTAACTCTCACGTTGCGCTCGAGTCCGAAAAAAAGGCCGTAGTAGGATACAGTCGAGCTCCAAGGGGAGTCTCGGTCAAGAAATGTAGCGAGCCCATCCCATTCTCGTCCGCGTAACCCTTGGATGATCGAGATTAGAGGGTGGTGATTGGTGACCTAGGGACGCCAGGCCGAGTATTGCAAAGACGCCGCCGGAAACAAGGAAATAAAACCATGCCACATGCAAGAAAAGGCGCGGAAGGTATCATCGGTGAATAGGTATTCTCCGATGCGCTAGAACGCTTCAAGAAACGAAGATGTGCTTCGGTCATATACAGACAGACAATGAACTCTGAACAGATGGTGAGTAGTAGTGGGTATCGGGCGTGTGGTATGTCGGGTCATTACGACGTTGATTATGTTGTTCCTAAGGGAAGCAAGTGTAGATGGTTGGTATCCAACCTCGAGGTATGTAATCCAGTTTCCAGAATTCACTTATTCAAAGAATCAGCTTCTGCAGGTTCTTTTGGATGATCATATCCTGAACAGATGCCATGGTGACTTTGAGAAGATCAGTATCGGTGGCGTTTGTGAAATGTGAGTAGACTTCGCGGCCAGGACTTCGGTTCAGAGCAACAAACTTGTCCATGAAGTACTTGCTAGTTTGTTGGGGGTCTCTTGGGTCGCCTTGAAAGTCGGAAAAGCCGAACTTGGTGATGGGGCTAATGGCGATCTTGGCCTTGAACAGATCCATCTTGTTCAGGAATAGGATAAGTGCCGAGTTCTTGAACCAATGAGAATTGGCAATTGACTCCCAGAGCATGAGTGCTTCTTGCATTTGGTTCTTTGAAAGTTAGCTTTGCTTCCACCATATAGCATACAATACTTACACCATCCTTGTCCTCTGCCAGACACTGATCATATCCACTGATTGCGACCAAGAACATCAAGGCATTGACGTTCTCGAAGCAGTGAATCCACTTCTTACGTTCTGATCTTTGTCCACCAACGTCAAACATACGATATTGTAGAGATCCGAGATCGAAGACCGTCTCCGTAATTCCAGTCGTCCGAAGTCTTGCGCGTAGTACATCTTGATCAGTGGGGATGAATTCTTTGTTGAACAATCGGTCGAGGTCCTGGAAGAAACTTTGTCTCCGTCAGCATGCGACCTGTAACGATTGCCAGGCAGCTGGAACTTACTATGCCAGATTATCATGAAGCGCGAACTCGTTGCCTCTCTCGATGGCCTTTTGAATTCCTGGGTCCCTCCACATGTCCTTGAATGCCCGCAGATATTCGACTGGTATAGGCTCGTATGGTCGAAGGTCCTTTTCTTGCATGATGACAGGGAGATGGGCCTGTGTTACCATTAGATCGTGATTTGGTCGATCCGTCCCTCTTGGAGAGACGGATCATGGCAGATGGCATGCTTACAGTAGTATTGTCGAACTCAAATGTGATACCAAACTCGTCCATAGCGTCAATCGTCATCCGCAGACCGTCCAGAATGTTGTTGAAGATGATGACCCGCCATTCCTCCTTTTCGTTCTTGGTGAAGCCATCCTTTGTGTATATCAATCGCATCTGCTTCAATATCGTCGACTTTCCACTCTCTCCGGCACCTGTTACATACCACAATTAGAGATCGGTCGCATTGTGCGTCTTCGAACGAGAATGGGGGGAAGCGGCATACCCAAGAGCAAGAGTTTCACCACCTTCTGCATCACCTTCTCGTCCCGGTGGATCAGAGCATCGATCTCCCGACTTCTCTTCGCCTCTCCATCTTCCCGTCCACCGAAACACATACTGAATAACTGCGCCGTTGCGGAGGAACCGGTGAAGTTCGAAGTATTTGCGCCGCTACAGCGACAAGTGGTGAGTTCTGGTTGGGAATTTTCTGGCAGGTGCTTCGAACTTCGGAAGGTTGAAGTATCAGAATACACTAGGAGGGATGTATGCACGAAGAAGGGGGAGCTGTCCTAGGCTTGGTCTTGTCTTGTCAGCATCTGCGGCCATGGAGCGATGAGTGGGAGAGAAGAGAAGGATCAGGGAAGGCGTGGAAGGATTTGAGGGCACTGACTTGCTTGCACTTGCACGAGTTTGTGAGGCCGACAGGGGAAGAAAGTTCGCCTGGGTAGCAACAAGGGTTCAACGTGCGGTTGAGGTCTCAGACTGGGATAGTGAGTGGGGGGGCCCTAGGAGCTGGTAAACGGCACGCCGCAAGTCCATAAGAGCCGGCGTAACGATCTGACGTGCCCGAAGAATTCTGGATCGTGAACACGTCCAAATTCGAGAAGCAAGCTGTCAAAGTGTGGTTTCGCGCGGTAACTGGTGGATTGCGCAGCGGCTGGTCTTGTGCCAAACTTTCGAGGACGCGGCAGTTGTACGGACAAATGTAGGCTTGTCGGTGATTGGCACCGCAAGAACCTGGTTCTGACTGCTGAGGTGGTGTTACTGTACTTACTGCTGTAGGCAAGGTTCAGACAAGGGTTTGCAGAATTGTGTAATTGTGCTCGTTGGTGTTATTGTTCTTTTGAGAGGTGAAAGGAATTTCGCTCGAGACGTGAAAGGGTTTTTCTTCGAGAGGTGAGGGGATGTCTGCTCAAAAGGTGAAGAGATGTTCGTCAGGTACGTTGAACAAACAGTCGCGCTGGCGTCTTGAAGTGGAGAGCTCCAAACCAGATATTGGGTTCTGTCAGGCACAACAAGCGCAGCGCGGCATGTCACAGGATAGCGGCAGTCCAGTGAGATGTGATGCTGTACCAGCAAGATACAGGAACGGTACGGCACCTACAGCTATGCAGTTGACGTGGGGAGGGGAGGATGTCGCTGTGACTGGTGGAGGAGGTGCAGTGTTTGGCCGTTGAGACTCGAGAGGATGCGGGATGGGAGGGGAGGGGAAGAAATGGCCGATCTGATAGGCGTTGGCGTTGGCGTTGTGGCCTGTCAGAATCTGATTTGGTCGCTAAAGGCGGGAGAGAAAAGCCGCTAGATTCCTGGGTTCAGGGCTGTTGGGCGGATGCTTCCGCGTCCAAGGGGCTTTTGAAGTTCTGACAGGTACTGTACTTTCCATTGGCAGTGGTGGCAGAAAGCCTTAGAGCTGCTGTGGTATCTTGCAGAAATGAACTTGCTTTTGGGATGGCTTTGTTTACTTTTTATCACGCATTGACGTTTTCATCTTGGGCGTGAACTTTGGCTATCTACGCCGGGATGCGTGTTCTAGATACTTCAAGGTTGTCCTCACCTGCTAAACGTCTGCTAGAGTGACAAAAATGCTTACCATGACAACTTGATCTCGCCTTTTGCCTCAAGTCGCGCAACAGATTGAGTGCCATGGCAATTGGTACATTGTATTTGTATTTCTATCGAGGCGTTCCCCTAGGCTCTGTTACTTCTTCATCTTCGTTGGCGTCTAGGTATTCTCTTGCTCTTCCTCTTCCGATCCTTTTCTGTTCATGTCTGTCTTGCGTTATTATTCTACAATCTTTTATTCCTCAACGGGGGTCAAGTCCTTTCCATTATATTCGAAAATGTCTTCCATTTCTCTCGTCCAGTTTCTGCTTCGCTTTAATCAGTTGTTACTACAGCTCATGTCTTTCTCAAAATCTGCCTTTCACTTCACTGAAGACACCTGTCTCGGCAAGAAGCTTTTCAGGCAATTTATGTTCATGCGCCCACTTCCTCGGCATCGTCATGCCCCTCACTTCTCTCCTACCTCCGAGACATTTCGAGACGTTCTACGGGCACCATCAAGCCTTCTGCACATTCCACACGTGGCCTGAATCGCAAAACCCCTTTATACCCTTGCTATTTTCAGATTGCAGTGCTGAGCTGCGGTACCGTAGATCGAATTTATTGTAGCCGAGGGCGCTAGGGCTGTTCTTCCGGTGGTTTTGCCGTGAAGGGAGTGGTGGATTTCTCTGGATTGCTTGCATGCTGCCATGCTGCAGGCGTCGACGGCGACGACCACGTTCTGGGTTATCGATGATGATCTCAATTTCTGGATGGAGTTGATGATTGCTGTTTTGGGATTGATATGCGTCGCAACGTTGTGGAGTTAACATTGAAGGCATGTTGGCACGGCAGATCAGTGGAAAATTGGAAAGAATTGTTTCGTGGCCCGGGGACTGGGGAATCAAGTCCTCATCACAACCATTTTCATAGCATGATCTACCTTGTTGAACTCCAGCTAATCTGCTGTAGGACGTGAGAATGCGCATCCCCAAGGGTGTCACATTTGTACCTACACCTAATGGTAGAGTGAAGCAGGTCAACACCAAGCAATCGTTGCAAATCTTGCGACGATTTCAACACCTTGGACACCAGATTTTGCTACTGTCGACTACAGGATATCTTCAACAAGCCTCGAGGCAAGCAAGAGCAAAGAATCAACACCTGAACGAGTTCACTTGTTGAATGCTCCTAACTTCCCAGTCGTTTTACACCTCCCGCTGCCTCCAGAGACCTTTGGATATGTCATTGCACGCATCTACAATTCTCGCAGACCAGGACGGTTTTGCAGAACAATGGCCCCCTTAAGACCCATCGGCCACGGACGCGAACTGTGAAATTACCAATATGCGAAAGTCGCGCCAGCGAGAGATATACAGATGCTCAACAGTACTCCTCAGATCCTGGGTGCCGCGAATGTTTCTATTCAAGAAATGAAGCTCCTGCTCTGGAAAGCCACTCAAAACCTCGTGTCACGGGCATCAATGGCCATGACCATCAACATAATCAAAGGCTTGCGAGGCTTTCGATGGCTATGGGAGCAACGTACATGCTTATGCATTCTGACGCGGAGCATAGGAGCCTCAATTCTCGACCGTCTAATCTTCAAATGATACCAGCCTAGCTACCTGTTGCCGAGTGCATTTTTTTTTTGCGAAAGGTCGTGATATGCCAAACAGAGACATTCAACTCCAGTTTCTTCCAAGAAAGATAGTTCGGCTCACGTTTGGCTGAATTGGCGCATCTCAGGTAGGTCGTAGGTTTGTGGTTCAACAAGACACCTGAGCGCACTTTCCATGATTGTTGCTTCATTCCAGCCTCCCACCACCCAGCTCCTTCCTCATGCAAAACAGAACCAGACCTTTCTACATTATTTCTTCTCGAGCTTCTACTTCAATTCTCTAATCCTCAACATCTTCAACATCCTTACCACCACACTCTTTTCTACCTATCTTTACCGTGGTTCTCCAGCAGATAAAACTTCAGCAATAGATACGATCCGCTGGAAGTCTGCCATCCATTACATGCCTGGCGATTTGTACGGAACTGTTGAGGTGATCCCGTCGCTGCGTCGACGAGCCTCAACAGAGTACAGTACTGGCCTCGAATACACCAGACGCTTACTCGTGGACGAAGATATCGTCTCTCGCGTTCGCTCATTTCTTCTATCGCGAAACGAGCACTGGCCGCCTCGAACCCCAAGCACGTCCGACGAAGATTTTGCTCAGCCTGAAGACTGCCAGCTGGTCTCCGGCTTCGACTTCAGCTCCGCGAAGAGTGTTGCAAGATTAGCTCATCAGACGACCGGACGCCTCAGTGTCCCCGAAATAAGAAGAGCATATCCTAAAAGCGAAATGGCGGACTCAAAGCCAATTCAACCAAAACTCAAGTCAATCCTACGCACTTCTAGCTCGGCAAATGATCTGGAAGTCCCTGGCGAATTCGCACCCGAACCGAAGAAGTTTCAATTTCCCAGATTGGTTTTGCAGGACATCAAAAAGTCGGAAATGGAAGGAGTTAAGTCATGTGTCGAAATCAATCCCCTCATACCTGTCAACGATGCAGAACTACACCAGACGGAGTTGGAATGTTGCCCGCCCTGTGATCCTGCTGACCCACAGCCATCCAAGTACCTCGTCAAGCATCCAAGGCTACCTGCCACAGGACTCGAGGTCGAAGCTGCGGATTTGGCATGCTTCATGAGCGGATGTGAGCCAGGTCTCAAGAACTGCTCTAAGCATCGTGGTCGGTCCGAATCAACATCATTGAGAAGTGCGTCATACGATCATCAGGTTGAAGAGGACTTCGGATCTATACCTAAAGGTCTCGCACGATTGGGAATATCCGTCCAAAATTCGAAGAGTGGCCAGTCCTTCCAGCGAGGCGGCACACTCGCTAGACCTTTGGACAATGGCAAATCAGAAGATACCTTGAGTGAGATGCGCAAGTCTTCTGGAAAGTCCGCAGGATCTGCGCAAAAGAGCGTACGGCCACCAACCGAGAGAGCTTTATCACCCATCAGTAGTGTGACTTCTGGATCTACCATGGACGCGTTTCCCCTCGCTGTCCAGTCTTCGGAACTTGCAGCAATGGAGGATTCGATTGCACCATTCTCCACGATAGTTGCAACGAACTTCAGTTTACCTGCCTATAAACAGAAGCGCGCGTTGCAATCATTGCGGAATAACCTTGCCGGAATTCCAGCTCCATTCGACCATACCACCGGCAAAGTCAATGTACCTGCAATGTCTAAAACCAGTCGGACTCCGACGAATGCTTCGATTTCTGTAGTGAACCATGTCTTCGAGCAGACACCATCTGACGAAGATCCAGCGCGTCAACCTCGAAAATTCAGTTCCACAACTCATAACATCCAAGGTGCGGATCATGAAGTTAATCGAAGAGAGCCTAGTCCGTCTGTCACCCCAAAGATGCTGAGCCCATCATCGCGAGAGCTCTCAGGCGATCAACAGAACGATGCCGTTCGAGAAAAGAGATCTGATAATTCACTGAGATCTACCACCGTCTCATTAAAGTCAAAAACTTATAGCCCTTCCCTTCTTTCGGGGACTTCGAGAACTTCGGTCATCCGACATGCTCTTTTGAAGTCTCCCGCTGCGGAAATGTCCCCAGTCGATACGGGCTTGCCTGTTCCTCCTCTGTTGTCCACGGTTTCCAGCTTGTCCGAGCAAATCATGCCTACTGAACCAGCATACAAAGAAGTCTTGAAGTCAGCTGGAAGTAATTCAAAGGGCAAAGCTTTGCAGAGAGACACAGATTATTTTGACACGAATGAAGCTATTGGGGATGGCATGAAGGGACCGGCCAGCATTGGTACGGCGATTGATGTAGAGGATACCGCAGCGAGCAAGCCGGGTGAGACAGGCAATACTCGAGTTCCAATATCTGGCCACCTCACAGATCTGCAGAAGGCAAGAGACCTTGTCGATAGCGTGCGTGGTCGAATTCAACAAGCCGAGGAGCAGATGATTCAAGCCCTGGCGTTCGAGGAGCAAGATGGCCATGGTCCTGAGGCCAGTAAGCCTGTCGATACTTGCAGCATCGACAAAACTACAGCTGAGGATGCGTTGCGTGCAGTTTCAAAAGCGAGAAATGTTCTTTCGGCCTCCACAAGCGGCATGATGCCTCCTATATCCCATGTTCTTGGCGATTGTGATGCTCCGGAAGAAAGCATGGCAGAGAAGACATCGTTTTCGACAGCTGAGAAGGGAGATGAGTCAACATCTAAATCTGGTCATGAGATCTCGGAGGATGTACTCGTTGATCCAGAGGGAACGACACTGGATTCTGCTTCAGTGCCAGAACAGGGTGTAACCGCTTCACCCTCGCAAGGAGGTGAACTTTCCAAGAGTCCAAAGCCCAGTCAGAATCAGCCGCATCAGCCACCTGCAGCGATTTCGAACTTAGAATATTGGGGATTTGTTCCTGCCGTCAAGGAGGCAGTGCAAAGTGCAGTCCAAATCGCGGTTCGAAATGCCGTCCAAGAAATTGTTGTGCCGCCTGGCATGGACAAAGCCCCAAACAAGTATAGCCAGCTCATGTCGGCTTCTCTCGAACGAGCATCAAAAAATGCAGACAACTGTATACAAAGAGCCTCTGCGAAAGACCCAGTGCCACGGTCCGAGATAGCTTCTGAGGCTACTGTAATTGTTTCAGGTCGGCGTGTGCCTGAGGAGCAGTCATGTACGGGTGAGATCACAATGCCGGGCAGGGCTTCTGACCAAGCAGCAGATGGCCAACCGTCTGTCCTCGGTACTTCGCCAAGTCGTAGCCCGGTTCCTGGATCTGTATCTTCTCGGGAGAATGATCGTGGAACGGGCGATGATCAGACGAATGTTATATCATGGCGTCAAGTACACACCCCTAAACGTCTGTCCGTAACCCATCAGAATCGCGTACGGCCTTGCCGCCCATTCTCGCCCGAAGATTTATACACCATTCCACTCGATTCTGATAGCAAAGCACCTTTCGTCGATGCAAATGAAGCTAGGAAAGTTTCTCAAGCGTATGCGTCCAAGAAGCCCTCGGTTGCTGGATACACAGCAATTCCGACTCGTCACTCTTCGAGAAATCGGGTGCTCAATCCTAAACCGAAAGCTACAAATGCGTTTGCGGATGTCTCAGCTCAAGGATCTCTTATGCAATCTCGCAAACGATCATTCGAGCCTCCTTCCTCCAGAGGTGGCCAAGGACTGCGTTCAGTATCTTCAGCTGGCTCACTGAGAAGTGCTGAATCCACAGATCAAGACATAGACGCGGTGGAGCTGACCCCCTTGCACCCAGTTCCAAATCGTCGCAAGAGCATGAGCTCCGCTTCGATTTCTGGCGAAAGGCTTGGCCGTAAGAATACTGTGCATTGGCTTAAGGATCTACTGTCTACCAATGGGCCATACGAGACTCGATTCACAGCTTTGCCGCCCAGAACAAGAGGTGCTCGGCCTACCAGATCCCAGACTGCTCCTGTCAAGTCTATCGACGAGTTGTATGTCGGCAGAGTTCCGGATGCTGCAGACCTTGGCAAAGGTTCTACCAAACCACAATCAAATATGGTTCAGGATCACAAACGAGTTGACATATCAGAAACCTTCACGCGTACAATAAAGGATCTCGAAAATCTCATGAACGAGGCTCTCCATATTGCCAGACAGGCCACCGATAGCCCCGAAATATGTACTCTCCAAGATGGACTTGAGAAATCTATCAACGTCCTGCATGGTAGCCAGAAGGGGCATATCAATGGAGGAGCAGATCTTCCGCCCCGTCCGATGGCAAATCGAGTTCAGTCAAGGATCACTGCTACTCGCTGCTCTGATTCAGACTTGAGCGATATGAGCGTGCATGAGAGCTTGAAAAGCTATTCTGGGAGCAGTGATTCCGATGGCAGCGACGAAGAAAATCCTCCGAGTCCTGCTCAAGTCCGAAGCGTTACAGTTTCGGCCAAGAAACACCCTTCGAGGCACTCATCCGGATGGCCGCCAACTGGTCGAGTCTCAACACCGTATCCTCCCGCGTCATTCCCCCAGTCGCGAGCTTCGATTGTTATTGAGCCTGCTATTCAGCAAGACAGAAATGATTTCAATGATCAAATCAGAGCAGCAGATCCCCGCTCTATGCGTATCGAGACGAATGTGGATATCACTAAAGTGGATACAGAACGAAAGAGCAAGGCTGATATCCCGCCTGCTTCAAGACGAATGACTACGGCTACATTCCCACCAATGGGGCCCGACGACGTTGAAAAGCCAGTTGAAAAGGATAAGAAGCCAGAGTTCAGGAATCTTGAGCCTTTCAGTGCAGAAAGACGAAGCACTAGCCACCGCAAGAGTTCTGCCAAATCCCCTAGACCCATGAGCCCTAAAAGAGCAACAGTGACAAGCAATACTGGTGTTGACGCCACCGACCAGGCAGTAGATGTCACCAGTGACCATTCTGGGGCAGGTAAAACTGGCCCGTTGCCACAACCTACTCCTCGCCGTGGCACAGAATTCGTTCCTGTTTGTATCAAGGAGCATTCTGAGGAAGATCATCAAGCTATCCGAGCAAAGCTTGCTGCCAATGATGTTCCTGGAAAGCAAGAGGTACGTGATTATATACTGGAAAACCGACATCCTCCCATCACACATCGAGCGAGCTCTCTGATGTTGAGAAAGCAAGCTAAACCAGCACAGTCGACGTCCAATGTCATGTCTGGTCAGACCTATGACTGGCAAGACATTGATGACACCAAGATCGAGCCTTGCTCTCAAATAGAAAGCAGAGGATATGCGATCGTACCAGAGCCGCATGTCCTTCATCCCAACGGGTGTCAGTATTCACACAGTCTTGATGGATCCTTCATGACCCATAGCGAAATTCTCGATTTCGACACTGGTTATGGAGTTCGACATCGTGGTGGGGGCGGAGATTCTAGTCGAAGTAAGGCACACGAGGCAATAGAGTTACGTGATAGCCCTGGTTCGGATCTTCCTCAAACCACCAAGGGTATGCAGAACAGCCGAAGCAAAAATAGCCATTTTTCCCTTGGTGGAAAGAGACACGTCAGTCTCCGAGACCATCATGTCAAGGGTTTCAGTCTGGCCAGGAATCATAAGAGACAAAAGATTGCCAGAGACTGGTCTCCTGGTCGAAAGCGATTCGTTGCAACTGTGGCATGTATCAGTACCGCGTTGATCGGTATTCTGGTAGGTATCTATGCTGGAGAAACGCCGGCAATTCAGTATTACATCGTCGACTTTCACCACTATACTGTTCTCGGCAACGTCTTCTTCTTTGTCGGGTTAGCAATTCCTACCTTTTTATTCTGGCCACTGCCTCTCCTTCATGGACGGAAACCTTACATTATGGGTTCCATGTCTCTCGCCATGCCTCTGCTTTTCCCACAAGCCCTTGCAGTCGGTGAATTTCGTTCGCCGTATGTGGCAACATGGAGAGTCGGGCTCATCATGTCTCGAGCTCTCATGGGCTTTTGTCTTGGTTTCGCCAATATGAACTTCAAGCAAATGCTCACTGATCTATTTGGTGCGTCATTACAGAGCACAAATCCTCATCAGGAGCACGTGGACGAATTTGATGTTAGACGACATGGTGGCGGTATGGGAGTTTGGCTCGGCCTCTGGACTTGGTCTGCTCTTGGTTCCATCGGCATCGGCTTCATGATTGGAGCAGTCATCATCAACACCTTGAATCCAGCCTGGGGCTTCTACGTCAGTATCTGCATCATAGCCTTTGTGATGTTGTTGAACGTCCTATGCCCTGAGGTGCGACGTTCCGCTTTCAGAAGATCTGTGGCTGAAGTGGTCAACGATGGAGATGTGTCTCGAAGACTTGCCCGGGGCGAGGTCAAGATGCATATGGTTCAGACGGGCCCCAAGTGGTGGGGCGAGGAGTTCAAACATGGTGTCATCCTAAGTCAAAAGATGCTTCGACAGCCAGGGTTCCTTATCATGGCATTATACACTGCGTGGATTTATGGACAACAGGTGCTTATTACTTTGGTATGGCTTCTAATGGAATCTGTAGAAACACTGCTAACAACTCGTAGCTCCTGGGCGCTTTGATGTCTAAAGATTACAAGTTCAAATCTCCGCAGGTTGGGGCCGCTGGTCTAGCGATACCAGTGGGTGCTCTCATCGCCATACCATTCCAGAAAGCATCTTTATTCAGTCGAGCTCGTCAGATAGCTCCCGTGAGTGATGATGGCACTTTCAAGAAGAAGATATCATGGACATCGCACATGGTGCGACGATCAATCTTCGTCTTGTGCCTTCCATTGGCCGGAGTCGCATATACTCTCGCATCTGGTGGACCACCGATTCCTTACGTCCTTCCGATCCTGTTCGCTGCTTTGGTCGGATTCCTGTCAAATCTTGCCATGGCAGAATGTCACGGCATTATCATGGAGACTTTTGACACATCGGACCTTCAGCCTGGAATGACTGGCAGAAGTAGAGGGTCTGCTGGTGACAAAGCGGCAAGCAAGCGAACAAACTATTCATCATTCCCACGAGTCTCTTCTGGCTTTGCAATAACCCAGGGCTTCGGATATTTGATTGCTGCAGCTTCTTCATGCGTTGGAGGTGTTCTCACACGACACCTTGGTCAACAAGCTGCCACTGGTGTCATGGCAGGTATCCTTCTCATTCTTTCTGTCTTGCTTCTGGGAATATTGATTCGCTATACCAACGTCCAGATCATTCCGGACTCCAAGAAAGACGAGATGGAGCGATATCACAATGCCCGCCGAACCTCCACTCTTCGCCAGCAAGAAGGCATGGAAGAAGATGAGCCCTGGCGTCCCATCATCATTGGAAATCCTCACCATACTACGCGTCGCATGTGCCTTCTCGAGCTTGGAAGTCTCTCGCGTTTCAGTGAGATCCGACAGAAGAACAAGTTAGTCGACGAACAAAGTCTCGAAGCCAAACATCCGAATCAAGCAGTCATGAACGAGCTGAAACACAAGATCCATGAGAAAGAGATGGAAGTCGTCCATCATGTGCGTAGAAGCTTAAGTCGACATAGCTCCAGAGGAAGCAAGCGCAGCCGGAGTAGTGCCCCTGAGCAAGGCGATCTTGGAGGACACAGAGAAATGCTGCATTGTGGGAGTTCGGGAAACGGGTCTACACGGCCGGCTCCCTCCAGAGGAGCGAGCGGCAGGGAGAGTGCGAGGAAGGGAACGAGTATGGCGCGAAAGGGCATCGAAGAATAGGTGGTGGATACAGGAAGCATAATACTGTGGCTTTTGCACCGGATCATACTAGGGCCGATTCTGGCGACGGTCACTGGGTGGCGGATCTACTTGAACTGGTATTCAGACTGTTTGCTACGATCGTCGAGGTTGTATGGAAGTCGCTTGGTGCTAGAGGAGGCTTACAAGAAGTCGAGCAGTATGGTGGAGGTTTCCAAGGGTGGTACTGGCGAGGAAGCGTGTTTTCCATGAATGGTGAATTTGTAGAAAGAAGAGGTGTGAGAGGTTGAGGATAGAAGAATACCTACAAATGAAATCGTTAGCAAGGACCTAGTCCCCCACCAGTGAAATGACTGGACCCTTCGACCAAAGTGTCAGATCTGGTATTGCATGTATTTATTCTGACGAACATCTACCCAGAAGCAGTCTGACCCGCTTCCTTTCTAACATAGGCTTCAACCTCATCAGTCGTCAGAAAAGCGACCGGAACTTTCTGTGCTGGGAAACCGTCGCAGCCCGCTAACAAAGTCCCATTGATCACACTGTCGGGCTTCTCAACTACAAATCGTTGGAAGGTTGCGAGTGCATCTTGCTTGAGATCAATCGATTCTCCGTTGAATGCGCTACCAAGCTCTCCAACTCCGTCTGGCGAATTTTCCTCGGAAGCAGGAATACACAACCGCGCCGGCAGTGTCGTGTTCAGCAGCGTTGAAAACGAGAAGATCTTCGTCGAATTATTCTCCTCCTCATTGCTGAAGACATTCCCTCCCGCCAAAACTGAAGACTCGGTGTACACCCCGAGATTGTATTGAAAATGCGTCCGGTACTCCCCCACTGGCGCCTCCTCATACGTAAACAGATTATTCAAGATATAAAACGTGCCGAACCGCATCAACGGATTCCTCGAATCGGAATTGTTGAACCAATTTCCGTAGATCGTGAAGCGCATCTTGCCGATGTCGCGCTCGCGCTCTTTCAGGCCGCCGCCGAGGAGGAGGCTCTTGTGGTGGTTGGAGACGATGTTGTGCGAGAAGGTGATGTTGTCGGTGCCGTCTTCGCAGTCCATCAGGCCGTCGTACCGGTCGACGCTATAGCCCCAGATTAGAGAGTCGGGAGCTACGCGGGAGGGGCCGTCGGTGAGGGTATTGCCGTCGATCCAGAAGTTGGTGGATGTTACGAGGGAGCTGGGGGTGGTCGATGTTAGCATAGACCAAAAAAAATCGGCGGTTTGGGGAAGATCGAAAAGTTGAAAGTATTTTTATGGGAAGAGGAGAGCTTCACAAAGAGATATGTGCAGTCTTCTTACAGTGCATCATAGCGAGCATTCCAGGCAGTGTCTGGTTCAACCTTCTCGGGAGCCGGGAAGCAATCTTTTGGTGGAATCAGCTTGAGGTTACGGACTGTTGTAGAGTCAGCTGAGCGCTCACTCGCACGCAAGAGTGGCTTTCATTCGTACTTATCACGTTGTTTACAGTGTTGAAGCCTAAAGAGACTCCATTCAGCATCGCGTTGTCGTCGAACCCGATGAGCGTCAGATCCGATTTGACGTTTATGGCGACCCATGCTTTCTGGGTATTCTGTGCCTGTGGTCTCCACCCCTGGATTATTGAGTCAGAACTTGAACAGGTAGACAGGTAAAGGAATCTCGTCAGATCTCAGATTGATGGGCGTTAATGACACGGGATTTTCACGAAAAGAGACCCACGTTCTGTTTCTTCAATAGAGCCAGGTAGTCCACCGCACTCATACCCTCAATCGTCCCATTGTTATCTGCAACAGCCTTGACACTATCCATATAACTCGAATTCAAGCTCATCACATATCTCGTCAAATTGAATTGCTTCGCTCCGCTATTATCCGTAAACCACTGGCAATCGGCATATGTACTTCCATTTCCTGTATCCGCCGTGATCTGATTCCCCGTGATGTTCCCCTTGACGTAAACAATCCTCGGGTAAGGAAGGGTAAGTGCGGTCCGAAGATCTGGCATATTATCTACCAGGAAAATTGAGGATGAGTTGGCTGCTGCTCCACCAGTAGTTAAGGATCCGAAACCAAATGTTGAGCGGTTTGCTGGGAGGATTGGTGCGGGTCCGGTGTAGGGTGTTAATTCTGCGTGGACGGCGAGGTTTCCTAGTAGGAATGCCATTGCGGCTATTGAGAGCAACATCGTGAATGTGAGAGAGTGACAGGCGATTGAAGACTCAATGGCCCAGCTTTTGGGACGGTGTTTGGGCTCATATATACATGTTGAAGGCTACAGAACATTGTTGTCGATCATTCATCCCATCTTGGACCCCTGAATTGCTTCGGTTATATTACCCCAGAAAGCTAAATAGAGGTCGCAATACAACTGTAAAAGTACAAGAGTAATCGCCCTCGTACCTTGCGGAAGATTTTCTATCAAGTAAACTTAAGTTAATTTCGAAAAGACATACTGAATTGTCCACGAAATTGAGCCTGACCTTGCATAGATTTTTTGTTCTGGGTAAATAGTGATGGCGGGGTTGTGAGCCCCTCATTGATCAGCCTTGACGTACTTTATTCCGTGTAGATCAATTGTGACATTTGAAACTTGGAGCTTGATCAGGGATTCTCTCCTCTATGGATCAGCTTTCAAACCAAGAGAAACTTGTGGTAGATTGAATTGAGAACTTTCGGTGGGTACAGGGGTCGGATTTTAGAAGGATCTCCCTTGGGTCTTGCTCAAGCTCGGTAAAATAGGCTTAAGCGAGGGCATTCAGGGGTTAGGACATGGACAAACAAGAACAACAGCACTAGACGCCGACCTCCGGCAAAGTGCACAGTCAATGAAGTAGGGACACAGTCAATATTGCGTGACAATGTGCAATTTCACAGTCCTCACAGCTACTGGCGTAACAAAACTGCCAGCTAAGTCGCCTTTTTATCGCCCTCCACATCGGCGGCCGTCTTCTTCTGCTCACGGTCCTTGATAGCCTTAGCCATCTTCACAATTCCTGTCTCCAGAAAATCGCACCTTTTTTCCAGTGTGCTGAACACGCACCACATCTCGTCAAACAACATCTCCTTGACCTCATGCCTCTCCTTCTCAGCATTCTCCTCCTCCTCGCCATAATACTTCAGACTTGTCTCGAGAAACCGATTGAAAGGCTCCTCCCAGTTATCTTTGAGACCTTCGAAGACTTCTCTCGCGTTCTTGAAGGCGGAGCGATGCACGGGACTGGTATTGGAAGCGGTTGGATTGTTGGATAGGTGGGCGACATTCAGAGTCACATCTTGGGAAGGAAGGTCCTGCGGCTGAATCCTTTGCAAATGCTCGTCCGGAGGGAGTGGCGCCAGTCTCGGCCTCGGAATAAGAATCTTTGTCCATGGCCCAATCAGAAGTCAGTGTCCCGTCTTGGGTGTAGATCGCCCAGTCGTAAGGGCCGACGAATTTGAAAGACTTTGGACCGACTTCGGTTGAATGAGAACCGTCGGGTGAGTGCGGTTGATCAGGGTCTGTTGTCATGAGTGAATTGCCAATGAAGTGTCGAGCAGGACGAAAGGATCTGCTGGATATTATAGCTCTGGAAAGGAAATCTTACAATTTCTCGAAGTTGCTAACATGTGCTTTGATGGATCCTGCTAGACCTAAGCACAAAAGAGAAGACTTCGGAGGGCGCTGGCGGTCGAGGATCGAAATTTGGGAAAAGGGAAGAGTTCGACAAAGCATCAGAGAAAATGTTTAGCCGAGCCGTTTAATCGTGATGCATGGAGAGCCAAAGTTCTATGTTACACTCTTTGCTCCTGCCTCACAGCGGCTGGAAATGACCAGTGAACAGAAGAATATTCTTACCTACATGCACACACTTCCAGATCGAGCCAGCGATCTAATATTGAGCAACAATAGTGCCCTGCGATGATCCTCACCATCGTTTCCTCCCGCTGTAGCGTCCCCCACTGACACTTTTCTGATACGTTGGCAGCTTTCGCCCAGGTGACCCCTTTGAAACTGATCTTGAGCTGTGAAGTTGTTTGTCGATCTGCTTTTCATAATAAAAGCAATTCTTTTTTCGTCGGCCATTTCCTGCGAGCCATGAACCCTGACTAGATCCCATACATGATACAGATAGTATGTCGCCTTGGATCAATTGTCTTGCCCTTGTGCTTTCCAAAATCGAACCGGTAGGGAGCTGTAGGGGCTCGTGAGGATGATTGCACTGCTAGTGCACTACTGTCTGGAGGTGGACGTTCCTGTTCATCCGCTTCGTGCAGCTAAGGGGACGATAGGAGCTGAGATGAAAAGCCCTGTGGCAATGACGGTGGTTGCGAGGGCCTAGTGTATGGGGAGTATCTCACAGGCTCGCATGTAGTTTTGGATTTCATCGCGAAGTAGAGTCTTCTGGTCATGCACGGAAATGCATGAGTGTTGATAGTACTGAAGCACAAATCGGACGCGTCGTCCTGACTTCACCTACCGCGACGAGCGCTTGGCGATCATCACGTGAGTCACATTCTACCATTGGGGCAGGATGGATGTTCCTTTGGTCCTCCTGAACCAATGGGAGCCTAGAATACACGAGAGTAGAACCGTCGAGTTCCGGGGACACTGTTCTCTACGTCCAGGCCCCAGTACGTTCTAGATTCATTGCTCTCCGCAGCTTCCTGAGGTGATTATTCTCCCACGCGATTGTCCTGATTCTAAAATATCTTGGGACATTCCTCTCGGCGCAGGGCGACTCAAGATCCCCGCTTTCATCAGGAGAGGGTAATGGATAAGATGCTTGTGGGAAATGAAAATCGTTGCAGCGCCCTCTTACGGAATTCAGGGAATCTCTTCCTTCCAAAATTCGGCGGACCGCCTCTGAAGATGTCGCCACCAGTCACAAGCTATACTTGATCTCATCCAGCTTGATTCGCAATCCTGATCCGTTGCTACTATGCATAGGCAATATTATTAGAACTTGAAAACGATTCAATATTCAGTGTGTGCCACTGCCATTAAACATCGTTGGTTCTGTGGCACATTATTCCTATTCCTTATTGAAGAAAGTCATGGTCTGTCAATGGGGTGCTCAGCTGATTCGTGAAATTACCTCTTATGAGTTATTGTTTTTCTAAGCTGATCGAGCCTTTTGGTTTCTTGATGGTATCGTGTCTCCGGCCGTCCAAACTTCGAGCCTTCGGAGCCGAGCCTAACCCGCCGTCACAACAAAAGAAAGAGGCCTATTTTTTTGGTAACGGTAAATTAAGCACAGTCGACTGCCAGAGCCTACAACAGCCATTCTGTCATTTTGTATCCTGTCCGGGTGCGGGTATAATGTTCTTGGAACTTGTCTGCAGGCGAAGATCAACACAACCCCGCAACAAGTGTATGCAACACAACAGTCTTGTATAATCTTTGGCATGTTATATTTACCTATTTCCGCTCGCCATCAACCGACTGCCGACTGCCGACCGAAAGTATGTCCAACTGAGGAGGTCTTGCTTGACTCGTAAGTGTTGCTACTTCTAGTTGTGGCTAATTCCCGTTTTTAGCTCTGGAGATCTAAGATCTAACAAAACCCTGATCAGCCACATCTCCAGCTTTCACTTTTCAGCTCCACTGAATAAGGGCGATTATCTCTGCTGATCTTACACCCAAAGAGATAAACATTCGTCAACCTCCACACGAAAGCGACTACCCCGCGTTCCCACTCAAGATACAATGTTCTCGTCCTGGTGCGAATCGCCCAGGCATCTTGACAACTTGAGATGTACAAGTCTGTCTCGAAGGTAAACGATCGCCTTTGGGGATTGCCGTTTTGGTATCTTGTTGGATGAAGTCCAAGAAATTGAGGCAAAGGAGTCTTCTCCGCACTGCAAGGAAATCGTATATATAAAGCAGCCCTCGAAGAAAGGCCTTTGTGGAATTCGCCTACTCAATCTGAAACCCGAAATTTTCGACAATAATTCATCATGCATTATACACTTTCTACCTTTATCATGGCCCTGCCCCTGGTTGCAGCTTGGCCTGCTGTGATGGAAGCAGTGAACTTAGAGAATCTGCAAAAGCGACAAGGATCCATTCCAGTTGTGCCTCCACCAAGATTCACAACTGACCGTGACAACTGTGGATCTCATGGGAAATGTACCGTTTTCAACGCTCAGGATCAACTCGTGAACGTTGCATCCGGAAGCGGGCATGAGTGGCAAGCCCCTGGAACGAATGACAAGAGAGGACAATGTCCTGGTCTCAATGCGGCAGCTAACCATGCCTTCTTACCTCGCAATGGTATCGCAACCATACAACAAAGTATGTCGTCGCTGTGCCCCGCTTGATGTTCAAGCACAGTTCTAATTCTCGTTGTAGCCATCGATGGTCTTGGTGCAGCCTATAGCATGTCAACAGACCTTTCACTTGCCTTAGCTGCAATCTCTATTGCGATTTCCGGCGATCCTGTCGCTGGAAAATGGTCTATCGGAGGCGCATTCCCTGCTACTCTCGGTCTTCTAGGACAACCGTCAGGTATCGTTGGAACACACAATCGCTACGAGGGTGATGCATCGATAGTCAGGGTGAGTCAGGTCGTGTCCGCACACATGTTCAGTACTGATGGATTCAAGGGTGACGCCTACATGCATGGTGGATCTGTCGGCTTCTTCGAGATGCACAGATGGGAGCGTCTTTACGGCCTTGCGGCTTCCAAAGGTGGTCTCACCCACGACAAAGTAGCATCGCAAGCATATTACACAGCACAATACTCAATCCAGAACAATCCGTACTACTTCTCCAATCCTTTCTCTGGCCTCGTTGCCCCAGATGCGCATAACTTCGTCGTACATGTATGTACTATTCTAGCTTATTCCATCCATCGTCAAGCTATTCATCGACAATTCCCCAATCTACAACTCTTACTCAGGTTTAGTACTGACCCATCACTTTTCAGTTCATGTCAAATCGCTCCGAGGAGAACAAGGGTGGTATCTTGAATGGTGAGGTCCTCAAGTCATTCTTCTCAGTCACGGGTGAACCAGGGAGCTTTGTTCACACACCCGGGCATGAACGTATCCCTAACAACTGTAAGTATCAGAAGAACCTATTATCCATCTTACCATTGCTCAAAATGTCCTTGCGACATCTTTCTTCTCATTCCGAGGCTTCCAAAGCAATGGCTAACATACATGTGACCAGGGTATAAACGTCCAACATCTCAGCCTATGAATACAATTGATACGAATGTCGACACCGTCATCAACAATCAAATGTATCCTGGGATCATCAGATTTGGTGGCAACACTGGCACAGTCAACTCCTTCGTCGGAGTCGACACCGGGAATCTCACAGGCGGCGTGTTCAATGGAGGCGACTTGCTCCAAGGCAATAACCTGGCATGTTTCTTCCTCCAGGCCACTCAAGCTGGCTTGGCGGACTCCGCGAGTCCACTTCTACAACCCGTTGGACAGATTCTTGGCTTTTTAAACAGTAAACTGGGACCGCAGATTAATGCGCTCAGCTGTCCGCAACTCTCGGACTTCAATAACGACCTCTTCAACCAATTTCCCGGCGCCTCTTACAAAGCTCAAGGCCAGTAAGTGCTGATAAATCAAGGAGTTCGGGTCCGAATTCTTCTGTTGGTAGAAAATGATGTTGATGGGACATGGAAAGTATGTATACCGAATTGGGTCTATGATATCAGCGAACATCTCTCAGAAGTCCCTTACAACACCACAATATTGTTTTTCAAACACACGTAGTCTTGCAATACCTCTGAACGGGGATTTCGTATTGACCATGTGTTCCTTGCAATGCCGATCAGAATCACATCTCAGGATGCGGGGCCATGGCACGTCCCATTGCAGCAGGTTTGTTTACCTCCAAGTTGTGAGTGGAAATTGGCCGAGACTCGTCGTATTCACATCCATGAGATGATAGACAGCACAATCCGTTCAAGCCCTTGGCCTTCGGAATAATGACCATGATCACCGGTGAGCTTGCTTTTGTGATTTTCATTCTCCCTGTCATATTCATCAGCTTCTGCTGCTTCCCCTTCTCGTGGAGTCCTGCTAATCATCCTTGACCCTACATGCACACTCTAATGAAGGTCTTTCCCGTCCCTCCCAAACCTCAAACAGCATTAAATAGGCACTAGTCGGATATCTCACGCTTTGATTCTCTTTATTCCACGGCATAAGTCGGCTCAGGATGCTCAACCCCGCCTTTGAACCATCACATACTCTGATTTACAAACTAATGCATCAAGACAAGAGCCCCTCACGCGTTAGTAGTAAGGTCGGCCAGCAGCCACTTACGTACGTAGCCTCAGTTGAGTGACGAATGAGGTGTTGTCGATGACATACGAGTTGAGTACAGGAAAGCTTGATATGGAGAGGCAAAAACTCTTCTGACTTTTGGCTGGCTGCCACAGCCGCTGATCCTGCAGCTACAGAGTCCATCACCTTGGCTTTCGCAATTGTCTTAGCTGGCAGGGCAGCGTTTGAATCTGCGGCTGGGAGAGGAGCTTTCCTTTTTGTCCCGGCCACCTTCTTCGGGGCCATGATGGTGGCTTAACGGGCAATACTGGAAAATGCGTGATTTGTCGTTGTCGAAAGGTTTCCCACGGCTTTGATTGTGCAGTGTTTGAGCTCCTCTGAAGCCCATCTTGGAAGACGCCTCGCGATCTGCACGACGCGGAGCGCGTCATGTGGTGGATGATAGTCCTGGAGGGGATGGAGTTTACCTAGCCGACGTTTGAGGTCGAAATGATTAGTTGCCGGCAGTATCCCTTCAGGCCAGCTTCTGTGCTTCGCCTTACTGCTTTGGATCCTTTGTTCGTTGGGGAACGCAGAATGGCATCTTTCCACAGAACTTGATTTCATCTCGCTTCGCCTGCCGCTACAACAGCTGAATTCATCTTGTAACATGAATTCCTTCATATGCTTCTGCTGATCAATTGAGCTAATAATGTAAGTTTGATCATTAGAATTGCTTCAGCAGGAGTGGGTAGGCAATGTTGACTTTAGGAAGCCAAGCTCGCTTAGCATTTTGTTTCAGTCGCGGGGCTTGTTTCCCGACGTTACAAAGGGTTGAAGACTGTACATATTTGACGTTGCCTATGAGCATTTCAGCCACTTTTCGAAGGAGACAGCATGACTAGAACCTTGTAACTTGCTGCGCTGTCAGCCAATTGATGTCTTGTGATGTTGGCCACCAGGCTCGACTCGGAGAGACGTAAACTTGTCTCTCAGAGCTCGAGGGTCTGGAGCTGTTATCATCCGATGGCTTAATAGACCTCTATGTAGAGAAGGGAAGCCAGATCTACAGAAAGAAGGATTTCAGAGCTTGGATCTCATTCATGGCCCTTCTTATCAAGAATTTTCTCAGAAGTATGAGGCAAAGACGTCGACAACCGGCGGTGGGAACGTATCCCTGTCGACACTAAGCCCTTTTCAGATTTTCGTTCCCTATTTCCAACAACAGCCAACAACACTCCTCTTCATCAGCACTAGGCGTCCTCCATTTTCAACAATTGAGACCTTGACAGCATACGTTAATTTGGATTTAACGCGCGACGAAGGCATCAAACCGTCACTACTTCCACAATCAATAGCAAGATGTGGCTCGTCGAAGCATTCTTCCACGCCCCACCAATCTCGAGGTACGCCAACACTCATCTTCCTCACCCAGCTTCCTTTCCCATCTCACAGCTAAAACATTGTGGCATAGAAACCTTGCCGCCGCATCATTTGTCTTTTCTCTCCTACTTTATATCGGTATCCTGGACTTCACCATCTTTTACCTGTCCCTCCCCGCTCTGGTCAACTTACCCCCTGAGCTGTGGCGTCTCTTCACATCGCTTCTCATCACGGGCCCCGGGCTTTCTCTCATCTTTGATGTGTATTTTTGTGAGTCTTGAGTCGTGATTACAGACTCAGTACAACGTATAGGGGCTAATGGGTGTAGTGTATGTGTACGGCGCTAAACTGGAAATTGCTTCGCCTCGATTTTCGCAGAGAGCAGATTTCGTGACTTATTTGTGTTTCATCTGTGGTATTATTCTAGTAAGTGATGGCTCTCAAACACACTTGCTGTATACAATGTCAATTGCGTGTCATTTTCTGACCGTGTGGTTCCGGTACCTACCCTTTCAGATGCCGTCAAAAGATATGGTCACGTGCAGTCCTCTTCTCCGTTTTTGGAGCTTTCCACTCCTCTGTCCAATACAAAATGTCTACAAAGTATCTAATAATGTACAGATACTGAATCTATTCATCACGTCCGGCCACGTCCTGGCCTCCTCCCTCGCTCTCTCATTCATAACCACCTCGGTCCGCGATACATGGGACCAACCCATAACGCTCTTCATCCTGACCATGCCCTGCCAATACCTACCATATGCCTTCCTTCTCCTGACGCTCATCGTGGCCGGCCCACAAGCAGCACTCATCCAAGGCACCGGTCTAGCCGCAGCCCATCTCTACGACTTACTCACAGGCCTATATCCGAGTACAGGCATCGAGAGGAGTCTGCTTCCTACGCCTGGCTGGGTAATGAAGGTATTCGGGACGCAGGATGTAGTTAACAGACCGTATGGTACAGCTGTTACGGGAGCGACCGGGAAAGCGGCTTGGGGGTTAGATTTGTCGTGGAAAAGGTTCGGCCCGGGGAGGACGTTAGGTGGGGAGGGTGCTGGTGCGGAACCCGAGAGGCCGAAAGGGTTGGTGTTGGCTGCTATTGTGATGGCGATCTTTCTATTGGTTTGTGGCGTCTCGGGATATCTGTTCGTGTACGGAAGCCCCGGGTGGGCACCGGTTGTGGATGGTGGTGAGGTCCCTGGGAGTACATCACCTGTTGGGAATGGAAAGGTCACTCGCTAAATTTGAAAGAGTGGAAATGGAGCAAACAGAGGATGAAGATAGATGAGGTAGACTGCATGTTTTTCCATGGGATTGTGCATCTCCTTGGTAGTGTATTAGAGCAATACTCATACAGCACTATTATCGCTTAGATGTACGCGACTGTCCCTCAGCATGTTTCTCCTAAACCTCCTTCTTTTTGAATGTACACTATCCTCAGCACTCCCAGAGACTCCATTCGAACTATGAGTACCTGCAGTCGACAATTCCCTTCCCTCAATTACAGCCCCATGTGCGCTTGCATGACCATTCGATGATGCTGTACTCAAGCCAGCTCTTGACCCCTCTCTTACGACAACACCGCCGTTCGCCAGTTCTTCCAATCTTTTCTTATCTAACAATTTCGCCTTTGTCCATTCCTTCTTCAGCTTAGACCTCTCCTTGCTGCCATATATCCATCTTACAGCCTCATTCTTCAGACCATAGAAGCCATCGCTCTTACCATCCTTTGGAACATTCGTTCTCTTCGTGAGTTTGTTGAACACTCTGACACAGAAGTGCCATATGTGCCGAGCGTATGAGTACTCATATATAGAAGCCCAAATGACGGATCCAATGAAGTAGATCAGGCTGCGGATGAAGGTGCTGAAGGCGAGACCGAGGGAGACGATGATCACGCCAACTGAGATAGGAACTGCGTGAAGCCCTTGTATTAGTGTCGAACTTCACAAGTACTCAATGCTTTCAAGTACATATAGATATCACTAAGAGGAATCTTACATAGTAGCTTGAAGATATGCCTCAGACTCATATTCGGGTCCCCTTTCGCATCCGCAAAATCTTTCGCGTTCATGCCGAACACTGAACTCATGAAAGACAGCGGCAAGAAGATTATGGTGACAATTGTAAACAACATGATGGATCTCCCTTGGGAAACACTTTCATCCGCACGCTTCAGCGCATATTTGGCCTCGATGATGCTTGCTTGTTGCTGCTTGAGATCGAGGAGATCTTTGAGCTGTGTGGCGTCAACGATGAGTGTCAAAATTTTCGTTGGAAAATTTACCTGATCAGAGACGTAGACGGTGTTTTGCTCCAATTTCTGGAGCTCTGCTCGGCGTCCTGAAATTTCCCGACCGACATCTTGAGCAAATTGAACGGTGCTTTCCGGGATGGAGATCTTGGCTACGGAGTCTGTAGTTTGACAGCTTGCATCTGCTGCTCCACCTGCTGCTGGTATTACATCTGCAGCTGTCGACTGTTGATCTTCCAGCACTTTACCGTGCAGATTTATGTCAGCAGATCCTGCAGTTGTGCCTGTGTCAGTTGTTGCAGAATTTCTTTCTCGAAAGGCTGGGCTCGCGGCAGGATGTTCGTGACCGGCGAATTCATTCTTGATCGTGTCATCGTCCTGGTCTCGTATTTCAGTCTGTACTTGTACTTCGGTCCGAGAAGACGCGGAATCCGTCGAATCATCTTTCTGTTTGAACCTTTCTTCCAATAGCTTCCGTACCTCAAACATCACATCCAACATCTTCATTTCAGTCGTTTGCTTCTTTTCTTCCTTCTCTCGCAGGTTCTTGAGGTGGGTAGTAAATTGCTCGATGACATGAAGCTGTTCTGTGAAGATATGCCCCATCATTCTCAACTCTTCGATGATGTCGTGGGTCTCGCGAAGCAATTCGCCTTCTGGGTTTATGTTAAGGTACTTGCGGGCTGTTGCCTCGAAATCAGCTTGTTGGTGGTCGCCCGCGCTGAGCTTCTCTAACTGGCGCCAGAATGACTCAAAAGAGATGCATTTCATCCCAGACTGCGTGGACTCAGCTGTACGTCGGTAGGGAGGGGAAATAACGGAGCTTACAACATGACTTAGCGCATTTGAGAAAATATCAAGAACTTCGGGTCGCTCATCAACAGGTTTCGTTCGGTCAAAGAATACCGTTGAGCATTGATTCATGATCAATAGAGCCATATCGTAGACGGACTGGATCTCGCCCTCACGAAGGTGGTCCAGCCGGGCACGGATACCTTTATGTACACCCGACCAATCAGGCTTGTTTCGACCCCATCGCCTTGGAAAGCTGGAGATGATCGTATCTACTTCATTAACATTGCACTTGATGGAATATAACGTGAGCTTACTGTCATCAAGGACGTATAACCACAATTGGTCGACCATGATCACACGCGAAGTCCTCGAAATGTTCTTCCCGCGTTTGGTTTCACGATACACAACTTGGTCCTCATCTCTTCCATCGGTATTCTGGAGTTTCCAGTAGTAGGATTGGTCGAGTGTTCGTCTTGCATGTAAAGGTGGATCTTTATGTAAATGATCTCGCAGAATTCTCACATCAGGTTCGATATCAAGCGCATCGTAGACTCTAGCGACCTGCAGTAAATATTCCCCGAGTGCTCCTCTGACCTTCTTCCTTTCTCCAAGTTTCGATGGATTTTCTTTCCTCTTCCGCTTTGCTGCTTCTTCCAGAGATAGGAAGTCAGTGAGCTGTCGAGCGTGCCTAAGATACAACTCTTCAGCAGTCTTTGCCATTTCTTCACGCAGGCTCTCAGTGACGTGGGGTCGGTCGCGGTGGTATTCATCGGTGATCTCTTTCATTATTTCGGTCATCTTCTTCCGTCTTCGATGTGTCTCCCAGTGTAGATAAGGCATCTTTACTTCTTAGTGTTTGATCCCCCTTGGAGTATGGGCATCCCGAAGGACTTACGAAAATGACGAAGTTCTTGCTTCCTGTAATGGGCTCTGCACCGCACGCCGTATCTATATTGGCATTAGACGGAAAGTAGAAGACAAAACTGTGATGGCGTACCAGGAGTAATGAGAGAACAATGCGATCTCATATGTCGTGCGTGAACGGGATCCTACTGCGAATCAGCCACCTGAATCGACTCTGCGCAAGCGAAGGACCACGTTAAATCCCATTTGATGGTACACAACTTAGAATGACCCCAAGAAAACTTATCACAGGGAAGAGCGCCCCAGAATGTATTATACAGACTTACATATACACCACCGTGCTGTAAAGATGTCCAAAATTGGCGACATAGCAGATTGGACGACTTCTGACAGTACTTCTCATGCTTCCGGTAGTTGAATTCTCCAGGGGTCTCCTCTCCATGATACCTGGCTATAGCCTCCTATCAATGAGTTAATGGGAGACGACCCAGCGGAACGCTCGAAAGGTACAAGCAAGCATACCTCGATCCAGTGCATATTGTTGGCAGGGAAGTGGAAATACCGAATTGTGTCCGGCTTGCACGGCTCAGTCAAGGGATTCGTATCACTCGCCAGAAGTATTTTAGATAGTGGAAATCGGTCGGTATCGTAACTCATATACGATGATGGACATGATTTATCTGACTGCCGCAAGGTAATCCTGTGGACGCTGATCCCATAGCTATCGTCTGGATGCTCGAAAACGCGACTGTTATCGATCGTCTCCCGGGGCTGCAAGTCAGGTCGCTTGGTCTCCACCTTCTTGGGTTTGAATCGTTTGGATATCTTCTCAATGAGATATGTCAAGGGATCTTTAATCAGTGCCGCGGCATCTTCTTCGGCATTCTTTTCGTCTTGCAGGATCTTTGGTAATTCGGAAGGCTCATCTGGTTTCTTCCAACCGGAAACAGCTTTGAGAATCTTCTTCTCCAGCGTAATACGCCGTTCGCTATCCCCTGGTGATTTGAACTTATTTTGCTTTTTCCACTCTACTACTCGAGTCTCGACATTCTGGAGGTTCTCGCCGCAGGTTTCAATGGCGTGCCTCCTCCACTCCAAGAAAGTCAGCGCTCCGCCTAAGGGATGATGAGCATCTGCAAACTCCAAATCACGCATCACGCGATGTGAATTTACATTGAAAGAAAACTCGTACATACCATGGCTTGCCGATATTTGAAAAGCTCGATCTCTGGCTGGTTCCTCTCCGTGTCATCAAAGCCTTTCCGCAGGTTATCGATCCTAGCAATCTCACGACCAATTCTCCCTCTCTGGTCGCGTTCATTCTTTTGGGGAGGCGCTTCATAGTTGGTCTCCAACGCTGGTCGCTCCTTGTATCGGCATCGGAAGTAATTGACCAGACATTCGTCTTTGAGCTGTTCAGGGATTTCATCTGGCTCGAAATCTTCTCCGTCATAATCATCCACAATCGCAGGGACAACGTTGATCTGTGGGTTGTTGGATGCCATGTCGTATGAACATGCGACTCGAAGGAATTTTGATGAGGAGCAGCACGCTCCGAGGCAATCTCATTTATCGGCATTTCGTCCTTCAGCCGCATCCCATGGATCTGTTCAATCCATCCCAACAGGCTTGCTTATCGACGCCAATTATGAGGAAATCGCGGCTCACATTACTAGAATGGGCACACCCCGAGCAGATGTCCCGCTCGAGATACATTGCCTTTGACGAATGAAAAGCTGTGCCTACCCACCAATCGGTAGAACGACTGGGGAATTCCGGCGTCGTACAAGCTCAAAGATGTGTTAGAGGCTCGATTGGCGAATTCATTTGTGTGGTGTGACTGTCTTGCAGTCCTTGGGGGCCAAATGCAATGCATGGCTTTCAGCTTACGGCCTGCAGCTCCCTGGCAGGCAGGCTGTGTCACCCATGGAGGATTCTTTGCTATGAGCTGCCGATGGAAACAGTAACAGATTAACATTCGCACCAAATCGTGCTATAGAGGTGCTCTGCCAGTTCCCACCGAGTACAGCATTGAAACAAAAGGAGCAAACGCAAACAACATCGAGAGATTTGGAAATGGTGAACATACCGTAAGGCTAGACACTCGGCTTCCCCGCCTCAGCGACCAGCCATGCAGCTTCCTAGTTGAGTCACCGACAGGAGCTGGAAAATGACTGAACGCCATGAAAACGCCATAATTCTTGCACTTGGAAAAGAAATCCAGCACCGCGAAATTATGCTGCACCAAGATGCGCCATACTGTAGTACAAAGTTTTGCTCTCTAAAAATGCAAACTCCTGAATTGAGACACAGCTCAGAGGTCTTTTCAAGCAAGGGATGACGATATCGTGGAAATTCTATCGGACCTCTTGCTAGTAACTCAATCGCGAAGAAAATGGATGGAGACGCAGGAACGAAGATAATTGAATGTCAACGGCGAGCCACACGACATGCGCAAGGATAGAGTAGGGAAATCCTTTCGCTGAATGTTTGTAAAGTGCAGGGCTGAGCACTCCAATTTCCCATTTAGAGCTAAACGGGGTAACGACACGCTTCAGGCAAAACAAGTGAACCTCATGACATTTGAAATTGAGTAGGAAGCTATACTGGATGGTAGAAGTCAACATAAAGCAGATACAGAACCACTAGACCTGCCATTGCGATGCCTGGAGATAGGTTTGCTGATTTGCCAATAAATCAGAATACCACCCAATCTCAAAGCCAAAACGCAACTTCATATCAAGCACCTATCTTAATTCCAAATCAACGCTTGTAAGCTCGAGTGAAGGACCCTTCCACCGCTGAAAGACTGCGGAGATGCTGCATCCTCGCCACGAGAGTCATCTTGATCCACCACCCCAAACTCGTAGTCACACCCAGAACTGGAACCACTGCTCGAACTTTCGCCGGAATCAACCGCATACCAATCGTGCCTGCGATGCGCAACCTTTTTTGCATACCGAGCGAGCAAAACTTCAGATAGAAAGGCCTTGCCTTCCACTTCAATAATAGCATCTGTGACTTTCTTTGCTTCCCAGACGCGTCCAAGCTCGTTTTCAAGACGGCCCTGTCCAGCGTTCCCATGTCCACCTGCCTCATCCAAGTTCTGGCACTGGTCCCCAAGCCCTTCCTCGACTAAAATATAGCTTAAAAAAGTCTGTCCCTCTTCAGAATCCCAGTGTCCTTCAAGACCTAGCTCATCAGGAGGAGAAATCTCCTTCCACAACCCCAGAGCGTCCCTCTCTTCGTCACGCCCTCACAAACAAATTTCTTCTCGACTTCGTGTACCTGTAAGTGCCTTGCTTTATCTTGCTCAGTTGGAAATGAATTTCGACAATAGGAGCAATTGAAAGACTTCTCAACGTAATTCCGCATGTGAGTCTGTAGATGATGGTTATGTGTGAACTGCGAAGGGCAGACAGGACAGGTGAAGGTGGGTGTAGGCATGATTGTTGAGGAGATTTGACGAGACAAATACAAGCAAAGTAATCAAACAGACACGCGAGAAAGTCAAGTAAACTCCAAAAATGGTACAAAAAACCAAGGGTATGAAGTGACAACGAGTGGACTCGGGAGACAGCAGGAAGGTACAAGCACATTTTATCAAGTCTGATCTCAACATGATACCGGTCAGGCACTCACGCACTTGCGAACCATTACGGCAATAAACACTGTGATCGGACATCCAGCTACGAAAACGACCGGGTGTCAATATTTCCCTATCCGTAAACTGGGAAAACAAATGTGATGGATCTATCTTCGTACTTTCCGACGTTCTGGCAACAGCCCACAGGTACGAACGCACTTGCGATTTCCCAAATCAAGAGACACAGTACTGGGGCGTCCAGCGACGAGAACAACCGGGCGTCGACACGGCCATCTCGATTAGTACACTTCGTTTCAAAACAAATCTACCAGATCATCTCTATCAACTCTTGAAGATGATACTTAGGGGGTACCTACGCACTTGCGCAGTTCCAGAAGAAAAGAGCGCTATGGTCGGGCGTCCATTTCATTTTGGAAGTACGAGAACAACTCCGCATCAAAGAACAAATATGACCGGGCGTATGTTAATGACAATTCGCGAGGCGTCAAGTACTTATTGGATGATAGCATTCCAGGTACGATACATCTTCACATGCTCGGAACGAAGCGTCAGCCTTGCAGAAAAAACGAAAAATGAAAAGCCGAGAAATTATCAAGCTTTCAGGGACGGAAAAGCACCCGAACAATTGGAAGGGCGTTCAAGGCCGCGCGGGTGAGGCGTCCTGTCAGCCTCATTCGCAGAAGGGAAGTATTGCTACTTGACTGCCTATTTGCACTGCACTGGATCGAGATGTACCCGCAGACTGCTTTTCATGATCATGGAGATTCAAGGACAGTCTGGCAGAGGATGTTAAGGCTCAGGAGCACTTGCCCAATAGATTGGATTGAGGCTGCAGGTACCCCGGCCTGGTACTAGAAATCAAGGCAGCCTCATCTGGTAATAGATACCACTTGGCCGACTACACTGCGTTGAAGGGCGCTGATGATGCATAGATAATGAACGAGAACAATGCTAGCCCAAGGCACGATACTGAGTATATGACCCCGAACTCGATCACTTGATAGCCAGCCCGAGCCGATGATCGATATGCGATGGTTTGCAGATCGTCAATCACGCAGGCGAACAGATAAACTTTGTGTTCTGCGTTATCATCTGTTTCGAAGCTCTGGGGATGATCTCTGCTTTTGTTTCGGAATGAGTGGCGAATCGATACCTCAACCATTCCCGAAAACAGGATCTCTCGCCTCACTCTCATGCTCACGTGCCGTTGTTGACTTCCTTCCGGTTTTGTAGAATGGGCTTCGAACATCGCATTTTCATTTCCCCTGCAGAGCAATCAGCTATTCTGACAATTTGAATTGCCAAAAACTCACTAACTGTAAGCATTCTGCAATGCAGTGGTCTTCCAGAAAGTCTTTTTGAGGCTCGTCAAATGCATCAATGAACCATAATCGTACCATCAACGCCCATGCTTGCCATGCAACATGCTTCAATTCCCCTCCCTATTTCACTCCCAGCCTAATCCTCCCCCTATACAACCTGCACATAATTCGCCGGCACACTCTTCACCACCCCACCCCTCTCAACTTCCGCCCACCCATCGCCCGGATCCTCCTTAATAAGCACAAACCTCTCACCCTCAGTCATACTATGCTCAGCGTCACTCCCAGCTGTATACTCATAAAGTGCCTCAACGTATTTGAGTTTCTTTGCTCCGCGTTTAGGCGCCACGGCGGGTCCTTGTTTCTTGGTCACACTGCCTGAGATGGAGGAGCCGGAGTTGGAGTAGATGGATGAGGGACGTGGTGTTGGTGCGAGGATTTCGACGTAGGCGGTTGGCACGAGTCCTTCTTTGTAGCCGGCTTTGACTTTGATCCAGCCGCCGTCTGGTGAGAGTGTGTTAGTGGTTTTTGAGATAAAAAGAAAGGGGAGAACCTACCATCTGGTTCCAAAATCGTGACCTCCTTCCCTTCGGTTACTGTGACTTCGCCATCACCGTTCGCGTCGTAGCCGTATAGCATCTTGCCTCTCTGCTCATGTGACGAGGTAGCTCCTGAGCCATTGGTGGGTGGTGCACTTCCAGGCAACTCGCTGATGTAGGCAGATGGAGGCGGTGCTACCACCCTATTCTTTCTCGCGGCAGTTGGCCCACTGACACTAAGACTATGAGGTCTGTCGGGTGGTGTTTCTTCCGCTGGAGACCTTGGACCACTTCCAGATACCGATCGGTTTGCGCTCGCAGCATATCCAGAACTCAAGGAGTTCATGGTATTGGAGCGGCTCATTGTGGGCAGTTCAGAGACACCATCCTTGGAGGCTCCAGTGGGACTCTTGAGCGAATTGGCTTGCTCTTGTCGTTCAGCTTTCAACTTTTTCCTTTCATCTTTTGTTTGCTCCCCTGGACATTCGGCTGGAACCTTCATCTCGCACTTGCTGTGACACGTGTATCCACAGTCTCTACAGTCGAATCCCTTTGCGGATAAACCCCAGATGCGCTCTCCACAAAGATCACAATTTGTGGGGATTTTGAACGTCTGCGACTTGAAGTTGTGACTCTTTGCTCCAACCGTGACATCTCCTACCGCCAGAGTGATGGTTACGGTTTCAACTTCTGCGGTCAATCTCTTATGATCGACCTGATGGAGATCCTCTTGCATGGCAAACAAAGCTCTCACTATTTCGACCTCATCTCTCTTGTCTTTGCCCTCTCTGATAGCCTGCTTTACTTTCCTCACTCCTTCAACTTCTCGGCGCTTTTTGTCGACCTCTCGCCGTAGATCACCTAATTGGGACTTGGACTTTCCCAATACATTTCGCAGGAACACTTTTGCCGTATCGTCTACTACCATAGCATCATCATCGTGCCAAACTGGACTAGGTTCGAAGACTTTGTCCGGAGGATCCTGCCATGGTCCAGCATTGTGCCTGGCAAACATCATTGAGTCTAGTGGAGGTTGATTACGAGGTATCTCTTGCGAGAGATGAGTGACGAAGTCAGTACTACGCTTCAACATCCCATTCTCGAGTTGGGCAGCAAGAGACCAAATTCCATTTAGCTTTGTGGTCCTAGACTCTGAAAGATCCTGCATACTGTCCAAGAGATCCGGCACATATTCGTGGTAGTACTTTTCCTTCTGCTTGTTCGTAACATTGATTGCGATCAAGTAGCTATTCTTGACATTGTGCATATCAAGTATTTGTTGCTGGTATGCGTTCTGGGCTTTCGTTTTCGAGTAGTCAAACGCCGACTCGGATTTCTTCCGCTTATTCTCGACCTCTTGACATGCCGCATCGTATTTGCCCTTCATTTTCCGCAGATCTCCGTATGTCGAGTCTCTCTCCTTCTCCAATTTATCCGCATATTCAGCATGACGTTTCCGTAGTTCTTCATAGCGGGTTCCTAGAACTCTCAGCGGGTCTGCAAGGTTCGTTATCAGCTCGTTGCCGAATCGATCGTGTTCGGCGGCTCGAGATTCGACTGTCGTAAGTTGTGTTGTCCAAGTGGTGAGGGATGCGCTGGAATCAGGCCAAGTAAGCAATTGTGCCTCGCAGAAGTGAGTGTTCAGCATACCTCTCTAAAGATCCGGGAGTCATAGCAGGTGTATCTCCAACACTTAGACTGCTCGACTTCTTGGACTTCTTCTCATAGTACTTCTTCGCCAAGCCATTGAGTTTGGCGCTGTACTCCTTCTCAATCGCACTTCTCTCCCGGTAAAACTGCTGGATTTCGTCGAGCCATGTTATTCCGCCGGCGACCCAGGCATTTACGGGCTTGAAGGCATCCTGTAGATGGCACGTTGTCAGTCCTGCCAGATCATCGCAAGTAAGTCTTGGAAGCCGCGTACTTTTAATTCCTGCCCAAAGTTGGGAGCAATGTCAGCATCTGCCATGATTACCACCGTAGCAAAGAGGCAAAGAAGGTAAGATCATGGAATTTGTGCAAGACAGTGAAGCCGCATAGTGTTGTTAAAGACAAAGAGCGAGGATGAAGGCGAGTGTTGTCTGGATGCTCGTTTGTTGATGATGGCGCAGCACCCCACTACTCCGACTCCCGCATGAAGCCTGAATGCGAGAGACAGCCCAGCAGCCCAGCCCAAGATTCCCAAGACCACGGATCCACAGCCGACTTGCCCGAGCGTGCCTGATCCCGGAAGCTAAAAGGCCTGAGGCAGCACCGAGTACTAGGCGGACGCTAAGCCTAAAGAAATTCACCCCGCCATTTGTGCCAAAATCTGGAGCTTGGTCAAGCTCGAACATTCAACTTCACCATCCACCCCACCACTACTGTGCTGCGCTTCTTCTTCTCCTACACTACAGCCTCACGCACCAAGTCTTGGTCAACTTCACTACACCGCGAATTTACATAACACTTCCAACACACTTGTTGTGAATACAAATCGCGTCTGCCGCTTCTTCACCGCGGCCGCCTGCCTACAAATACTCCCGCAAACGGTCGTCGCATTCCACATTCGCAGACTCGAGATACTTGACCATTCGACTTCCCTTCCTCGCGTCTAAACCACAACTGATCATTCATAATGGCCGAAACACCCAAGCCAGCTGCTTCCCTCGCGGATCGCATTGGTTCAAAACCTCTCGACGCTGGCTCATCTTCCTTCACTCCAGGCACGAGCTCCTGGGCAGACGAGGTCGCATCACCAGTAGTTGAACAAAAGGAATCGGAGTCATCTCTCGATGATGCACAGGGCGATGGTACCACCGAAGATATGGGTGGATCGGGTCTACACGATGCTCAGTACGAGGTTGAGGTGAAGCTGAGCGACCTCCAAGGCGATGTCAACAGTCCGCTGTTTTCTGTCAAAACGTTTGAAGAGTTAGGAATGTAAGTACACGCGGTCATGTTCATAGGATCGCAGACTAAATCTGTCAGCTCCGAAGCAGTTTTGAAGGGCATGTATGGAATGAACTTCAGAAAGCCCTCAAAGATCCAGGAGAAGGCACTCCCTATCCTACTCATGAACCCTCCTCAAAATATGATCGCCCAATCACAGTCTGGAACCGGCAAGACTGCTGCTTTCGTCATTACAATTCTCTCCAGGTTAGACTACACCCGACCAAACCAACCGCAAGCTCTGTGTCTTGCTCCGAGTCGTGAACTTGCGCGCCAAATTGAAGGCGTTGTCAGAACCATTGGGCAGTATGTGGAAGGTCTTACAGTTCAGGCTGCAGTACCTGGTGCCATGGAGCGAAATACTAAAGTCCAATCAATGGTCATTGTTGGAACTCCGGGAACTGCTATGGATCTTATCAAGCGAAGACAATTAGATGTCTCGAACATGAAGGTTCTTTGCTTAGACGAGGCAGATAATATGCTGGATCAACAAGGTCTCGGTGATCAATGCCTCCGCGTCAAATCGTGAGTCTTTCATGCCTTTTTCTATGATGACATACTCACTGCTGGTAGCATGATTCCAAAGATCGACCAAATTCTCCTCTTTTCTGCCACCTTCCCAGACGAGGTCATGACCTATGCTCAACAATTCAGTCCTGGTGCAGCTGAAATCAAGTTGAAGCGTGATGAGCTCACGGTTGGAGGCATCAAACAAATGTACATGGACTGTCCATCGGATGAAGGGAAGTACGATATTCTTGCTCAGTTGTATGGCTTGATGACCATCGGATCTTCTATCATCTTCGTCAAGGTAAGAAGACTCTCCCTACCTTGGGATGATCTGGCCTAATCCTCTTTAGAAACGAGAGACCGCAAGCAGAATTGCCGAACGCTTGACTGCCGATGGACATAAAGTTGTTGCTATTCACGGTGCGTTCGACGGGAATGATCGCGACAACATCTTGGAACAATTCCGCTCTGGTCAAGCTAAGGTCCTTATCACGACGAACGTTCTCGCTCGAGGTATTGATGTGTCGTCCGTCTCGATGGTCATCAATTACGATATCCCCATGAAAGGACGCATGGACGATTCCCCAGATCCAGAAACCTACCTTCACCGTATCGGCCGTACGGGACGATTCGGACGTGTAGGTGTCAGTATCTCCTTCGTCTTCGACAGAAAGAGTTTCAATGCACTCGCCGAGATCGCTAAGCATTACAACATCGACCTTATTCGACTGGATCAGGACGATTGGGATAAGACCGAGCACATTGTCAAGACAGTTATCAAATCCAGCCGTGCTGGTACCAATCTTCAAATTTAAGAGGTGGGATGAACCGAGTGCTGTATGAATGTGTCCTTGCATCACAAAAAGCGGGCGGGCGTTGCGTTACTTTCTATAGACAGATGGGCCAAGATTTACCTTGGGGACAATTGAAGTGGACATTGGCATAATGGCCGAGAAAAGCTCTATATCTGCATATGGCAGTGGGGAAATTTCGAGAGCATTGCACTGCTAAAAGCAGATGCACAGATACCATAAATGATAAGCGATTTGATTCAAGCATTTGGGGCCCAAAAGAATTTCTATTCCCAGATATATTCATTTGAGCAGCTGGAAAGCTATTCCTTTGAACGCAGATACTAATACATGTTCTAAAAACAATGACTAGTCCCATTTTAGAGCAGGATCATGCTGTGTGCAGTCAGGCTTCGCATCCTCCAGATTCTGCATACTCTCAAGCGAGTTCTGTCGGCTTTCAAAAGAGTTCTTAGAACGCGGTAAACGGTATCTACCTTGTTTCTTGAGCTACACCTGGGATGTAAGTAGCGTTCCGTTTCCATTTGGCCTTGTACTAATCTGTCTTCCTCGTCCGATATACATGCAATGATTGCTATCTTTGAGCGGTAGCATCGTATATATAGGTTGAATAGCAACAATTCCTCCTGCAAATACAACGCCAATATCTCACCTGCATCATCTCGGCTCCAAGAAACAACATAAGTCCCGTCGTCGTCGTCGATGTCGAGGTTTTCACGTGACTCACCCTCGCGATTTTAACCGCCCACCCCACCAAGCGCGCAAACGACAACCAACCGAACCTCTTCCCCCTCCACCCATAAATAGACTCCCAAACAATCCAGACATCCCACCGACATCACGACAGCGCGTAGTTACATGAACTGTCCTTCCAAATGAGACTCTGCAGCACCCGTTCCTGGGGCAAGGAACGGGCCATGATGTCAGATGCAGACGTCGCCGGCGCAGCTTGCTGATTATTGGTGCCCGAAATAGCCCCTTTCGTGCTTCTTGCGGGTTAGGATAGGTTAGGTCACGTCGCGTAGCCTCTGCAGCCAGCAAACGATGTCTTCACGGCGATACGATGATGCAGGCTGGTGATGGGAGGGCTCACCCTCTAATACTGGAGGATAGTCCCTCCCAAGCGCGGGGTTTGTATCATCTCTATCTCCTCCAATTTCCAGATTTCCTATTCTTTCCACATCATACTGTTTTCCTTATTGTTTGCTGCATCGTTAATGAGATACGGGGCTGTTTTGGATTTCTTGAACTTGGTTTTTTTGGGTCTTCCATTTGTTCCTGACGTCTTTGCCATACCTCAAACTGCATCTCATCTCTGTTATCCATTTTCCCCTCTCGGTCTGCTTGTTTCGAGGGTCTTAGAATGGGCTGCTAGGTGCTGGGAATCTTCCGTATACTTTTGTTGTAATTATGTTTGAGACGCTGGTCGCCTCTGACACTGTAATTTTCTGTTCTTCAAGGTCAGTTCCTCCTACCTACACTCCTCTTCCTGAGTATCCTCAGATGTTTCATCATACACGGGGGCGGCGGCTTGGTGGAACCGGATACTGGATGCAATGTTGAAATTGAGGGCTGTGCAATACTTCATCACATCCGGAACCAGATCTTCATATACAGTGGAACCTGTCACCGCAGAAGAAGTAAGACGAAATGCTACCAGAGTATGCTGACGATCTCATCCTACAGCTCCGATGAGGATGGCATTATGCTGGCCAAGCCTAATCCTTCTGATATTCGGATTCTCAATACACGCCAGCGCGGCAGCTTCAGACTCCAACTACACTCTCACGCCTGAGCTGACCAATTTCATTCCGACATGCGCCCGAGAATGTTTCCTTTCGTTTTTAGATGCCAATTTTCCTTCTGGCACTTGCGCGACGAAGCCGACGCTAGATTGTCTCTGCTCAACTAATAGCACCTCGGGGTATACGATTGGAGAGGGAGCAGTACAATGTATAATATCGGAGATCAATATTGGGTTCTGCCAGGGCAGTTCTGCGAAGGGTAATTGTTTTTGTGGCAGCGAAGAGTTCTCAAATGCTGACTTAGACATAGATTCTGTTGTGAACGGTGCATATGCCATGTGTACAGGACAGCCGAGTGCGTTACCGAACACCCACGCAACAATCACGGCGACCCTCATCTTGCAGACTTCAATGCCAAGCATTGTCTTAGTGGCTCCAGCACCAAGCACGTCGTCCGTTTCTGGTCGGTCATCTTCCACTGTAATAAGCACCACTACATCAGCTTCGTCAAGCTCGTTCGCCACAGCTACGAGCCGACCAAGTCCAAGCAGCTCAGCATCCAGCACAGTCTCTTCGGTGCCTGCAGCATCGGAAACGAGCTCTCCAGAACCAATTCTTACGAAGAACCAAATTGTAGGAATAACTGTCGCTTCCATTGGAGGTGGGGCAGTGGCAGTTGGACTGCTGATCCTCTTCATTTGCTGCAGAAGAAGGAAAAGGAAGGCGCGCGAAAGCGATTTGATTCCATTCCAGCTGGAGCCAAATCATGTCATGGACCAGAAGAAGTACAAATACAAAAGCTTCAAAGGCCCCACGGAGAGAAGACCAGGCGGAACGAGAAATGGTGTAGCAGCCAAAATTCCGCCTCGTGTTCCACCACGTTTGGATACTTCCAGTCCGAATATGTTCTCTAGAAGAAGCATTAGACCAGATACCATTGGCCTCGCTATCTCCCCTGAACAGGCTGTTTCCACAGAAAAGCAACAGCGCCGCTCATCTAAGCTCCTACCTGAGAAGCCAACTTTGACACTCAAAGTTCCCAAGCAAGCCGAGAAACCAATGAATGGGTTCTCGTTCAATCAACCGATTATTCAGCCGTCCGCTTTCAGTAGGCAGAGCACAGCTACGCAATTTGAAGAAGACTATGATGAGAGTGCAGATACTGCTGTTGCAGCTGATGATTCTTGGACCGCGAAATCTACAGATCAGATCCTGGATGTAGGAACAGGGACATGGCAAACGATTCGGAAGGTCGATCCTGAGCCAGGTTCCAGTAACGAGGTCTATCATTGGCGACCCACAAACAATGCTACCAACCAAAATGGGAAGAATGGACAGGCAAATCCGGATTACTACATCAGGCCATTGAGTGTCGCAGGACGTAAGATTGGAAGCTTCTCACAACCACGAGCACCGAACACATACCTACGCCAACAAGATCAACAACTCTCTATCCCAGAACAAAATCGTCCAATTACAGCCTCATCTTCAATCTACTCAACTCGCGGCTCAGTAACAAGTAATGACCCAGGTCGCAACAGCAATTCGAGGCCGCACCGCTTTTCTTACCAACAAACTGGGCCATACGATAATCAAGACTCGATTGTGTCTCCACAAGACCGAGATCAGGATCCCAAGACAGCAGGTACAGATTTACCACTCTCTCCTGTCATGGAATCTCCAGCTAGTGGTCGAAGTCCAGTAAGCTACCCAAAAATTCCGCCTCCAGGAGCAGGAGGAACCAAGCGTCTGAGCCAGAGCATGATCCGTATGGTTCCTCCTCCACCACAGCCCGATTTCACGAAAGCTTTAGGGGCAGGGAAGCCATGGCGTCAAGCGGAAATTGCTGCACAGATTGAACGCGAGAGAATCGCCCGAGCACAGGCTCAAGCAAAAGCCCAGAATCAAGAACAAGGTCAAATGGGCATGCACAACCTTGGACCCCAGGACTCGCAATCCCAACAACGCCCTCGAGAGCAACGCGAACGCAACCCTACTACACCCTCCCCAGTAACTTTCGCATTTCCCGCTCCTCCACCACAAGCTCTCATCCCCGGGCGTTCGCAAACGACATCTCCGCCAGCCATTCCATCACCCTATCTTTTCCGCTCACCATCTCAATCGAAACTTGTTCCTCCACCTCTGCTACGCTCACGTTCGCAGCTCCAAAGAGAAGCGAGAACGCCGCCTCCAAGTCAAAATCAGGGCGGCTTTGTATCTCAACAAGGACAATTACAAACTGTAGCCGAGTCTCCACCAGCAGCAAGAATGGCACCGACGCCTCCACCAGGACTGCTGAGGTCGAGATCGCAACTGACAAGGGAAGGAAGGACGCCTTCGCCAAATCCTAACCAAGGTCAACATCAGAGTCAGAATCATGCCAGGCCTCAACAACAAACCCAATACCTCCAAACCGTAACCGATTTCCCACCCTCAAGGATAAAGCTCTCGCCACCACCCCTCCTTCGCTCACGCTCTCAACTCCAACGCGAAGCACGCACTCTCCCCCCTCTACAAACGCAACTCTCTCAACCGCAAGCACCTCACCAAAACCAAAACCCACCTCAATCCGCCCATCTACAATCCGCCACCACCTTCAACAACCCTCGCCCATTCCCCGCACCCCTCCAACCCGCCTCTCAAACCAACCCCAATTCCAATCCCAACTTCAACGCCTACCCACCCTCATTCCCCAGCTCAAACACCCTCCCTACCAACCCTCTCCCCAACCAGCCAATTCCCGGCAACCCACTCTCCTCCCATCCCTCCATAACATTCACCCGGTCCTCCTCCCTCGTCTCCCAAACCTCCCTCTCCACAAACTTCTCCACGCACTCCAACTCCTCCTCCCTCCTCGCCAAACGGCGCGGCACCGAAAAAGCATCTGCTTTAACACTGAAAAACGAGGAAGATAGGAGGAGGCAGATTGCAAAGTGGAGGGTCCTGAAGAGGGAGGAGATTGAGCTGGCGAAGAAGGAGGGGTGGAGACCTATGCTTGGGAGGGAGGGACAGGGAGAAGCTGGGAATGGGAATGGGAATGGGAGTGTAGGGGGCGGAGGACAAGGAGTGTGGTTGAGTCCGAGGGAGTATGAATTTGAGAGGACGGAGTTGCCTACTACGCCTGGCTGGGTGCCGAAATTGACGCCTACGAAGAGGGGGGATGAATTATTCCTGAGCGTGCAGTGAGGACCTATTTGGTTAACTATGGACGGAAAGTATGTATTAAACCATGATCAGTGGGGGAAACGCACGGAAATTGCGGAAGTGGAGGAGGAAGGAGGTGAAAAGACACACAGAGAACGATACGAAGACGAAGGAAAGAAGATGAAACAGAAAGAAAGACAGACAGAACAGGTGGTGCATTCCAGGCGTTCACGGCAGCAATATCGATATCAATTTCCTTTTCTGTATTTTGGCGAGGGCCACAGGGTGCCACACAAGGGCAGTTCAACGTGTCACGCATGGTTGGCGTTCAGGAGCATCTCATTCATTTATCCATTCCTCTTCAGCTCTCTACACCTACATCTTTTTCTTTTTTCTGCATGTATATTATAGTATAGGGTGGCATAGTTGATACTTTTGTACGACGAGGGCACACAGGAGCAGAGAGCAAGCAAGCAAGATAGGGAGGAGCAAAAGGAGACGAAGTCAATAAAGAGAAGGAAAAATCGAAATATCAAATTGAATCTCTACATACATACATAACCTTTCAGCCGATACAACGTGCTGAGTATATTTTGGATTCCAAACAAGTCCACATTAGCCGCAGAAAGTGAGACCGCCATGCTCGCATGCCTGCCTGGTCGCTTGAAGGATTCAGCCGCCGCCTTCTGGTGGTGCTTCGCCTCGTCCATGCTTCGTCGCTTATGAATGAGAGCCACACCACAAGCTCGTATCATAACGCGGCTGGCAATAGATAAGAGGGGATCACGTAGCACGGAAAAAAGGTGATGATGAAGATCTGATTCATCTTGAGCGATGGTGGATTCATTGTTTGGTGCCTTGTATTCATCGTACAGAAGGATTATGTGTGAGTTGGGACAGAAACGCCGCACCGATGACTGAGAGGTGGCCTGCAGGACTCTGGAAACGTAAGAATGAGATGTTGCCCACCCATCTTGGGTAGCAGTCACTGGAAGCAGAACACGCGATTCAAGCAGTGAAAACAGGCCACCTGCTTGCTTAGAATTTCTTCTTGAGCACCATGCAAAGGTACCCATGTACTTCGCTTTCTAAGATAGTATGGCATCTTTCGTGTCATTGGTACGCAACAACAGAGTATCTATACACTGAAATCTGACACCTAATTTTCTCCCCAGTTAGTGATCCACCAAGATTGGGAGGACCTGCTTACTGTGTCTATGGAGTGGAACGAGATCCTGCTCATCCACCAGCCTCATCCCAACGTTCGTTCGACTCTCGAACCATTCTTTGCCAGGCTGTCTCTTGCTTAGGCGTGCTTACAGACTCATTGCTGAATGGAGAAACATGATGCTTGGATTGGGTATGGTTGCCAATAGAAGCGAGTGTTGGGTTCTGTGATCTTGAACGGTCTGGCATGAACGGCTCCTGTGCAGCGCTGCGAGCGAGTTTAAATCCTTGTGGTACGCCATATTGGCTTGCAAGAGAACACTTTGAGGAGTTAGGGGTACTATGCGGTAAGACTTTCTTGAATTCGTGACTGGAATTGGGCGACGACGAAGGTGACGGGTTGGTGGTGGCTTCAGTAGCGCGGCGTTTTTGGATGATTCTGCCGAAAAGTCGACGAGTGGCTGCAGGATCTTCTGTCGGTGTCCGCTTTTCATCGTTCAAGCCGTCGCATTTAGATGAGAAGATGCCACTTCCAGATCGTCTGGGTGCATGCTTTTCTTGTTTGGGGCTGACAGAGATATTTTCCCGATCTTCAAAGTCAGTGAAGGAGAATAGCGTTGTCCCATCTTCGAACTTTGGGATACTGGTCACTGACCGAGCCGAGGCTCGCTCCGAGACTGCGGTACTTGAAACGGGGACTTGACCTTGTTGGGGGCGCTTAAACTCGTATTTGTATTGCATAGCCTGCGTAGGGAACGTTTCTGGCATCATGAGCTCGCGTTCACATACTTTGGGCGTAAATTCACCTTCAACATCGACAAATCTACTTGCTGCTGAGATCTGCTGGTACAAGATTGGATCTGGTCGATATCTATCACTCTCTTGGACACCTCTACTCCTTGGATTATCGCCCGCAGCGAACCCCTTGTTCACACGATGACGACCGAGAAACGGAGTACTCTCGGGGGCACCAGTCTCGGGTCTGTACCTGTCGGTGTCTTGAACGCCTCTTTTTCTTGGATTGTCACCTGGTGCAAAGCCGGTGGAATTCGCCGGGCGGTAGAAGTCATTGGTAAATACAGCATCTGCGGAAAGTTTAGCTAGCAAACATTGAGTCCAGGGAGGCCCTGACCGTCATCACTACACTCTCCAGCTTCTATCTGATATCTCAAAAGACGACGGGAGGTTTGTGGAGATTGATCGCCTATCAAAAACAAATGTCAACAGGTTGTAGACGCTCCCGGGCTAGATTTTCCTTTCGGATGACAAACACAGCTTCTTGCCAGTCAAGAAGACACCGGATGGCCGACCAGACTTACGGGAAGGAGAAAGGTCTCTTGGAGATTGGTCATGCTGGTGTTCTTGGCGCTCATATTCTGATCGCCTGCGCAACCTCTTCGTTCTGTGAGGAGATTCTGATAGCGACCGGTGTCTGCGCGAAGCGTGCTTGGAGTCGACCAGTTCGTGTCTCGAGTTCTCAGTGGGACGGGGAGGACAGGGAGGGGGAGGAGGAGAGACATCATGCGGATCAGTGGGAGGGGAGTGATTGCGATTGCTCCGATGATGCGGAAGTCGCACATCAGACGCGTGCAGGTTGGGGTGACGCTCACGAGGGGACCGTTGACTGCGGAAAGAATGGCGCTGGCGCCGAAGGGGGGACAAAAGAAACGAGTTGGAGAGAGAATGGGGAGAGGCCACCGACTGGGGATGAGGGCTGCCTTCTTGCTCTGAGTCGCGTCCTTTGGTCACGCTCGTGGGATGGTGGGGGGTCATTCTGTCAGAAATCTGTCTGCAATTGCGGTAAGCTTCATCAATTAGTCAAAAGGTAGCACATGTATTGACATCCAAGCTGTGTATGGTTCGGACAGCACGTCTGCACAGACTGTTCGTCAGATGGGAGGGAGCCTGGTTGGGGTGTTGATGTTAATGTTGATGTTGATGTTGATGTTGATGTTGATGTTGATGTTGATGTTGATGTTGATGTTGATGTTGACGTTTGGAAGCCGGACGGCATGAGTAGGGGAGGAAACCGCGACTGATGCCAAACCAAGTCAGCCATCTACAAAACTCGCTCTCATTGGAAAGCTAAGCGAAAAGAGCTTGTCCTTTTCTGGCTGGCGCCCCCCCTTGTGGAGTCTTTCTTTGCAACTCGGTGTCGCCAGGTTTCTCATCTCACTCCACCTACCTCACTCCCTTCCATTTCCTGCCGTCACTCCATGTTGCTCCTGCTCAGTCGGATCAACCGCCTCGTATCCAGAGCAGAGCCGCAACATCAACACCATCACAAACATCGATATCGACAGTCATTACATCGCCATCGAGCTGACAACTTACCAGCTTTCTTTCCCAGTATCCATCGATCGATACCGTCATTCATCTCAGCCGCACTGCGCTTGGTATCTGATCGATGGATCCATCCACCCACCCTACCTGACTATGGTACATGCAGATTTCTTAGCATTAGGCTCCGACATGGTAAGTGCAGCACTGTAGTGCAACCTGCATTGTCAGCTGCAGAAACGGCTGCATACTTTTCAGCCCTACGAGCAGAGATCCTCTCGCAGTCAACCTCGATCCGTGGATAGCCTGCCAATCAGTCTGGCTCATCGAGGTCTCGAATACCTGGCCAATTGTCACCGAGCTGTCGGGATCTCAGGGTTTCTTGCCACTCCAGTAGGAGATGGGCCGGGAAATGGATTTTGATTTTACTCGTGGTTTCATGGAGGAGCGGGACAAAACGGACCCCAAACCCCAGGGAACTAATGTCCTAATGCAGAGATTGACATTGGCCTGATCAGAACTAGACTTGGTTTCTCGCACTCATCAATTCTGGGGCATGCCCTTGTGCCATCCCTTAGCCCGGGCGTATGCGTGGTCATCCTCCCCTGACAGGTGCCGGTCTTTTGTGGAGTGTAACGTGGGCTCCCAATGTCTTCTGGCCGATATGTCTCCACTGGCGTCCAGCCTTGCTTCATGTAGACACCGCGAGTCTGTGTTTAAAGAATGCATACCTTCCAACAGAAGAGACCGGAGAACTGGTCAGCTTCCACCTGGCTGCTTACCAGGTCTTCAGCGCGGAGAGATTTTTGTGATCGTAGAACGTGCGCCTTCTCCAACGGTCTTGATTCCCTGTCGTCTCCTTCTATGATTTAGAGAACATCGCTAACATTGTGGAGCGAATCAGATCTTCCGTCTTGCCTTTTGGTCATGGATGACTTGGACGGAGCCTGGAAACCCCCGTTCTGCCACCGAGTAGGCGGCGTTCTGCTCGATCCAAGCCATTCTATTGGTATCTGACGACCACTGGTAGTCATCTGAGTGGAAATTGAGCAACGAATGAAACGTTATCTTGGAATTCCTCGTTTCTGGCAGCGATTTTACTAGGTTGACAGCGACCCAGAGCAGGAAAGAGCGTAATCTTCCCTACCCTTACCTAGACCATGACACCCAGAACTCGGATTCTTCTGAAACGAAGCATCTTTCTGCGGTTTGAAGCTTCAAGTGAAGCTAACTAAGTCTGCGGTCATGATAGCTTTTGGGACCGGTCTTCAGCCCTACCAGCTATATTTAGTTGCACGTCTTCATTTCAGACTCATTCTAGAGATCTTGGCTACCGGTTCTGCGTATCATATACCGACAAGCTCAAGGAGCCTCAAGGCAGTCATCGCCTTCTCCGTGCTCTTCGGTCCTCCCTCGCCCTTCTTGCGAAGTCTTGTCCTCAGGTGCTACCACTATGTCGAGATCTGTCAAGGGTCTTTTGGCAACCGATTCGCCACTCTGTTATCATCCTAGTGCTTCTGTATATCACATTACCTTCAATAGTAGCCTGTTAGAAGTCTCCGAGCTCGAAATTGTCACGGCGATAAGACGTCATTCGTTTATGAGGAGAGTCGTAACCTCCTCCCTGCATCTCGACATGCTCTCCATTCAAATAACTTAGAATTCTTGACTCACCGAATGACTGATTTGCCTTTTCACACTTCAATTCCATTCGCTACTCAGCTTTACGAGTGCATCTTCTGCCTGGTGTACAAATACAAGAATTGTGCATGGTTGCAGAAGGGTTTTGAATAAAGGAAGCAGCACGGACTCATCACTCAACCAAAATGGTGCCCAGAAACGCAGACAACATGATGAGAATTGCAATAGCTGGTGCTGGCGGACTAGCACGGGTGTTTGCCCATTATATCCATGAAACGGCTCATCAGGTCGTTATTCTCTCGAGACAGGTAAGATGTGCCGGTGGTGGCTTGGTCACAAAGTGCTGACAATGTCTCAGCCCCGTCCCGAACTCGAAGCTCTCGACTACACAGTTCTTGTCGTGAATTACGACAGCCAAACAGAACTCCGCCATGCCCTCAGAGGTATTGATCTGGTCATATCCACAGTCTCTGGAAACCCTCAAATCAATCTTATGGACGCTGCTGCACATGCCGAGGTTACACGATTCGTCCCGGCAGAATTTGAAGGGCCCCCATCACGAAGACCACGAAACGATCCTGTGGACCGTGGCCGAGCAGCATGTTTGGAAAGACTCCGTCACTGGTCTCGTCACAATCGACACCCCATGCCATCGACGATCTTCACCTGCGGTATCTTCTATGAAAGATTCGCACGTGGAGGTCTCGGGAGCATGGATATTGGTGCTTCATCCAATTGCTATTATCCCGCCTCCTACCTGATGAACATCGAAGCAAGCACAGCAGAGATTGTCGAGACGACTACATCCGGTAATCCCATCTCCGTCGCCATGACTTCAGTCAACGACGTAGCAATGTTTATCGTTGCTGCCCTCGACCTCGGAATCGAGAACTGGCCAGGCGAATTTAGGATGCAGGGAGACCGTAAGACAGTGACCGAGATAATACAGTATGCCGAGTCCGTCAAGGGAGGTATGCGTTCCTAGTCTACTCGTCGATTATGCTTCGAAGCTCAACTAACCACCTTGCAGGAACCCCGTTCGAGACAGATGTCATCCAAGCCAGAGACCTGACAACCCATCTCGACCATGCATCCTACTATCAGGATTACTCAAAAGTAGCTCGGATCCAAGAGCTCATTGCCACAGAGCAACGGCGCTACGATTTCACGCAACCAAACCTCAACGCTCTCGTCAACGTTGTCCCAACCTCGTTCTGGAACTGGCTGCACAGTGTCTGGGGTATCTAGTCTCGTTCATCAATTCGTTATCGCTTTACCTCCATCAACATGCACTGCCTGGCCAGCTGTCCCGCCCGCTCGCTGGAGATGGAAACAAGGGAACATGTGGACAGACACAAATGTTGTCTCAGGGGAGGATTTCTTGCTTGTCTTACTACACTTGGTCTTCACAGACGCCGTATTTGCTTAGATTGGATCAGATCGCAAGATCGTCGTCATCAGCGTATTAGCGAGGGTTGGAGGTCTTTTGGGATTTACGATATCTAGATTAGCAGAGCGTCACCACTCACTTACGATGCATTTGACTTGTTTTGATTTCCCTGACAAACTCGTCTCTTCTCGCTGACCGCTTGACATACATGCTCTCTCATCGAGCCACGTACTCCACCTGCCCTCTAATCCTCGTAAGGAGGCACGAAAGATGTAAGCATCCACTCCATGTATCACGAGACACCAGCCTGTTCTCAATGATCTTCGAAACATGCAATCTGGGTAAACAATATTCCAGAAACCCCAGGGACAAATCCGGCACTGCATTGAGCCTATTCTATGAACACCAACAAACACCCGGTACTTCTCCCAGGCACTGCGCTCTCTGCAGTACCTCGCCTCACCCTTGTACAATATGCACACACTCCGAGGAATCAGCACGCCCATCAACGCCAAACATGCTCGTGGATTTCAGCCGCCAAATGCGCCCGTTAACAGTGAAAGATCGGAGGTGATATAGATAGATTGAGATGGAGTCTACCTGTCTACTTGGCGCATCCGATCGGAGGTGTGATTACTGTATTGGGGGAGTATGGCTGTGTTGAGCCGAATTGGCGTTTTCGTTTTTGTTTGAAGTGGATCCGCCGTACTTGGTCAGATCGACCGTCCTCAATGTGGTGGTCGTTAATCTGTTTTTCCTTTGTCTGTAATATATGTGCAGCGAGGTTTGTGGGGATGTATCCTGTTCTGTATTCTAGACCCTTGGGACGAGGGAGGGGTAGGTACTGTTATAAGTAGCTAGCAATGTGTCCTGCACATGGTGAGCTTTGGAAAGGGGTTTGGATCTCTTGAATTTGAAGGCGCATTGACTGTCTGGAAAATAAGCAAGATGAAGTTATCATGGTTTTCGCTGTTCTTGCTGGGAAGCAATGTGGGCGTAGGAGCATCTGTCATCCCACGACAAGGCACAGAACCATGTGCAGAAGTTGGTGCAGCTGCGAAGGCTTACCGAGCGAGCAATCCTGGTTGTATGTTCTTCACTCCGTGCATCGCAACTCAAATACTGCAAGAAGGCAGGAAGACAGGAAGAAAGCAAAGACAAGCAAGAACCAATGCTGATTTCTCCGCCATCTAGCAGCTCCCCGCGTCGCCGCTGACCTCGCATACGCCTGCCTCCTCACCGCACCCCTCGACCCCGTCGCCGCAGCCTCCCTCATCCAATCCATCCTCCCATATATCGACTGGCAATCCGACCTTTCCTACCTCGCCAAACCACCACCCGGCTACCAATTCCCCGCCGTCGACATCTTCGCCAGGCTAACCACCATCCTCGAGAATATTCAAAAAGGTGTATATGAGAATGAATATGCTTTCCAGACGGATCTATTGATGCTATTCCAGAGCGTGCATGATGGGCACTTTCGCTTTTCGCCGGATTTGTTGAGTCGTGCTTTGGTGTTTAGGAGGCCGATGCAGGTTGTTAGTGTAAGTGTGGATGGGGTGGAGGTCCCCAGGGTGTATGTGAGAGGTTAGTTATGACTCCCAGCTCGATTTCTAGGGGGTAAGTAAAGCACTAGAACCGATGCTGATATTGGGTGACAGAGAGTATCGATGCGTACGTGAATAAGAGTAGGACGACGATGCCGTCCCCGATCACGAAAGTTAATGGTGAAGACGTTGATGTTTTCATGACGAAGTTGGCCGATCTTGGCTACCTCCAGGATAAGGACGGCTTGTATAACAACCTGATGTACGAGATGGCGTTTGATGCTCAGTCACCGAACTATCGATATACCGGGTACTTCGCGCTCGCTGGCAGGTATGGATACTTCTATCCTGGATCCAACACGACCATCGAGTTTGAGGATGGCTTGATCTCAACGATCATGAATTACGCAGAAGTGGTAGGGAACTTTGAAGGCGTAGTTGATGGGAAGACATTGTATGAGAGGTTCTGTACTGGTCCGCATCTCCAGGCTGTGCAATTTGACGAAGAAAAGGACCCCCAGGACCCCCAGGCACCTGAGCCACCTCCACTTCCGCCAGCGGCAAAGAATCCTGCTCATGGGTATCCGATGCCTCAAGTTATTAGTTCAGATTACCAGGTCTCGGGTTACTTCCTCAATGGCACGGGATATGAAGATGTCGCTGTCTTGAGTATACTTTCATTTTCGCCGGGTTCGCCAGCTGAGTTCCAGTCTGTCATTCAGAAACTTATTACGGACGCCAAAGCTGCAGGAAAGACGAAATTGGTTATCGATCTATCTTCTAATGGCGGCGGTAATATCTTAACTGGTTATGATGCCTTCCGACAGTACGTATTGGGAAGTCCATTTTCTTCTGTCTTTCGTTGTTTTGGGATTTTTACGAGATGTGAAGGAAACCATACCTAGTGGGCAGTCACTGATCCCCATCACTTATAGGTTCTTCCCCAGCATCATCCAAGACGGATTCTCCCGCTTACGCCAGCACGATGCATTCAAAGTGATGAGTACGGGAGTTTCTCGCTATGCAGCAAACTTCTCGACTTCTTCAGAAGATGCCAAGGAATATTTCGCCTACGGATCGGTACTGAATTACCGATATGACTTGAACTTAACAGACAACAAATTCCCAACTTACGACGATAAATTTGGGCCGTATGAGTTCAATGGTGACGAGTACACTAATCTGCTGAGATGGAATTTGGAAGATCAGGCGACGATAGTGGACGCCGATTGGGGAGTTGGACTTACTATCACTGGATATGGAGATCGCCAGAACTTCACGCAGCCATTCGCAGCTGAGGACATCATAATGGTAAAGAGCTTAACCCTGAGATTGAACCACGGCTCACAAGAATGCAGGTATACGATGGGTACTGTGCATCAACCTGTACGCTTTTCAGCGACTTCATGCGCGTCCAAGCAGGAGTCAAATCCATCGCCATGGGTGGCCGTCCAAACACTTCCCCGATTCAAGGAGTTGGAGGAACGAGAGGAGCAAACAATTACCAATATGAATACATCCGCCTACTTTCCACAGTAGCGCTCGAGACAGCCACAGCAGAAGAGCAAGGAAACTGGAAAAATACAATCAAGTACACTGACCTGCCGCAAAATCGTAGCACAGATTGTTCCGTCAACGTCAGAGACAACATCTTGAGGTCGAATATTGACGATGGAATACCAGCACAGTTTCTGTACGAGCCTGCAGACTGCAGACTGTTCTATGAACCTCCCATGATTTCTGACGTGACGTCTATCTGGAAGAGAGCTGCAGATGCGGCATGGGGTGGCAGGAAGTGCGCAGCTGGTAGCCTGCCGCAGAAGAAAGAGAGCAGGGGAGAGAGATTGAAGAGCTCTGAGGAGATGAAGCTCAGAGCTAGGACTGAAGGAAGAGCACCTGTTAAGCAGAGATCGGCAGATGTGATGATGATGAGGTCTGCGGTGAACTATGCTGTTGGAAAGAAGGTTCCACTGTAATCTGAGGGCTGAAAGATAGATGCAGCATATCAAAGCATAGAATTCGGTTTTCCATGTGTAATTGAGAGCAAGACTCGTGAAGCTAAATGCATGATGGGCAAAGGGCAATGGAAGAGACTTGATACATGTGAAGATAGGAGGCAGAATTCTTGAGAGACCTTCGAAGCAAGAACCAACATAAACCCAGCTGTGAGAAAATAACGAATGTAGAAAGAAACATCTTCGCTGCCAGAATGTATATGGACTTTGTGACTGACGAACGAATCCTGTAAGTTGCACAGTTCTGGGGTGTTGAAGGAGTCGAGAAAGAAAGGGTCGACACGTGCCAAGAAAATGTGTCCACGTGATTTAGCGCCCTATCTCAATGTAAACAAGCCGCCTTCCCTGCGGGATCGTCAAATCCAGGCATTTCACGACGACGACCCTCTATCCAGCAACCCACGACCACCAGCCATATCGCATGCCCTTCTGCAACATCCCCGAGTACCGGTATAATCAATTGACGCGAAATTGATTGCGAGAAACACGCGACAGCTTCGAAGTCGCGAACCACGACCGACCCCCCTTCGATATTCACCCAAACGCAGATGCGCTGCCGAACCTGGTATCAATGACTACCCTCATACGAACGCGAAATCCCTTAGAAACTTTGAGTATGAGCCAACAGCCATCGGGCAGAAGGAGAAGCAAGCGGCTTGCTGGTAAGATGGCCCCGGTATATGCTTTGCGCCTCTGGCGCTGGACTCGCCAGGTAGCTAATAATCATTTCAGCATACGATGAAGAAGATGGAGATTTTGTGTTTACACGTGGAACGAAACGAACGAAGACTGCACCGGCGCAAGCAGAACCTGCACCTACGCCGGCTCCAGCGGCTTCCGCGAAGAGGGTTAGGAAACCGAAAGAGGTGGTGAAAGAACGCGACGATGAAACCAACGCGACCGCAAAGAAGCCTCGAGGGCGTAAGATGAGCTTTTCCACGCCAAAGGTGGATAATGATACCCTGGTAGTTGCAAAGAAAAGGAAAGCCACGCGTTCCTCCACGGGCAAGACTCAGAATGGAGAGAGCAATGGCAACACGTCAAGGACCGATCCGGGAGACTATGATAGCGTTGAACTTCTGGGGGAGACTGTTGTTGATCAGACGGATGGATCGGTCGTGGACCACAGCAAACAGTCGACGGTAATCGCGTTACCTTTCAGCGACACGCCCATAATAAATCGCAATAAGGAATTGAGGAAGAAAGGAGGCAATGGTGGAGCGCGCAGGAGTAGTCTGGGCCTACGAGGGCGGAGGGCGAGTTCTTTGATAGATAATGGACACAGTGCGATACCGCATCGCGAGGTGGAAACATCAGAATTTTACAAGCATATTGAAGCAGAGGGGTTGAGCGAGCCCAGGAGGATGAAGCAGCTGTTGACTTGGACTGGAGAACGATGTATGGGTGAAAAGCCATCACATGGCGATCCAAACATTGGGGCAGTTCTAGCGGGTAAGTTGTGATGGCTCCTTTTTCCAGATTTCACAGCTAACAGGAGCAGCTCGAATGATTCAAGAATCCCTTCTGAAGGACTTCGCGAACAAATCCGAATTCTCTGACTGGTTCAATCGAGAAGAATCTGCGCCTACCAAGGTTGTGAAAACGCCAAATCCTAGGAATATTGAGCTGGAACAGAACCTTGGAGGATTAGAGGAGCGGATTAAACTGTATGTTGGATCTCGATTTAAGCTCTGAGCAGAAGGAAAATGCTGACTTGAACAAGATTGCGAGAAGAACGAGACCAATGGAAGGCATTCTCGAAACCGCCTCCAACACTTCCCCCACTCCTGCCTGAAGACGCCTTGAAACTAGACGCATCGCACATCGACTCGTCGCTCCTGACACCAGAGCAAGCCGCCATATTCGCTGAAGTAACTTCATTATCCGCGCTGGAAATCCGAAAACAAGCATCCGAACGAGTACAATCGCTCCAGTCGGATCTGGAATTCAAAGTGGATCGATTTGCGGATGGTGTACACAAGTTGGAACAATATCAGCATACTGTCGGGCGGGTGGCAGATAAAATACTAGCACTGAGTGCTGTGCGATTAGATCAGAGGGACCAGAGGGAAAAAGAAGAAATCGGCACGCGAGATCTGCCCATGCAAGAAGTATTACGAAGTTTAAGTCGAATATTACCAGAAGGGAGCAAAGGGAGATGATAATGCGATCCCATGAGAGTTTCTCAGGCATATAGGCTTCGGTGGTGTTGGTTTGGAGCATTGGGAATGGGATGGATACCTGGGGTACGGCTTGGACTTTTGGAGATGCCTCAACGAGGGACGACTTTCATGCAAGCAATGGTGTTCGGGGGCATTTTTGCTGGCTCTTTACTGTACAGATTGTGGAAATACAATGAGTGAGTGGCTGCTGGTCCGAGTTGGGTCGGTATGTCAATGGAATTACGCAAGAAGTTCTTTAACTCGCTCACGCGCCAAGTTGACATGGTGTGCAATGCCCAGTAAGTCTCAGAACAAAATTTGTGAAGACACCATGACGAATTGCAAATACTGTATTCTCGGCAATCTTTCGAAAGGGTTCTTCTGTTTCTCGTACTGCGCGAAGGTATCATTGTACCAAGTAAGCAAACTGCAGTCAGTTACTTCAATGCCCCAGAAGCTAATAGCAAGTGACAGACTAAAATCCTTATCTTCAGAAACTATGATCTCCATTCGGCCAAAGAAGCCTTCCTGATCTCCGGCCTACACTAGAAGATGCATTCCCTATGTTGAAAACAATGTCCATCAGGTCCACAATTCGAATTCGTCTCACATGGTAAATCCATTGTCATCAGCCTCTAGTCTCTTATCATCAAATGGGTTCGATCAAGACTTACGCAATCCCGGTCCACGACCCGGAGTCTCCGACAAGACTGTCTCTGACCTCAGGTCTTCAGTTGGGATCCGAAGGTGTGATTCCTTCCTCGCGATCCATTTATTGTCTTTACACATCTTTCCTACAGAGCACTGCCAGCTTCCTAGACACTCTAAAATACGGAATGTGTCAGCATGGTATCGTGTAAGTGCCAGTGAAAGGTGACGGAGGAGGAGGTAGTGTGGCAGCTGCTCCTGTGAGAGGGATGACTCTGGATCCTGATCTTGCATCGGCTGCGAACGGCAGGTGACAATGATGTTGAGATTCGGATCTGGGTTCGGAATAGCGGCGCCTAGGCAAGCGGGTAGCAGTGTTGCAATACATCCGACCAAGATCAGGAATTGCATTCTAGTGATGCGAGCCTGTTTTCGTGGGTTTACGAATTACTGCGCTGACAAGGTGGAGGTGGGTAAACATCAAAGTTCAAGTGGCGATGAGGCAGAATTTAAATGCTCGCGCTGGTAACACAATCCTGAGACTCCGGGACCTGTCGTGCTGATCATCGTCTTTGAGATACGTCTCACAGGTACAGGTACACAACTGCGGCACTCAATACTTTTTGGACTTCCTCAACAACATCCCATAGAGGCCTTACAAGTGCTGCCTCATAGTCATATCCACGGTCTTTGTGGATGGCATCGTTCCCTCACTATTACGGAAGGCCATTTGAAATCCCTGGCATAGAGCGATACTCCAGGCCACCGCGCAAGAGCATTTTATCTGTACATCGAGTGGGTGTGACATGTACTCAAAGATGTGTGCTGCAAGTGCTGTGGAACTCGCCCATTGTGTTAATATGGGACTTCTGGACGGTCCAGCAAGATAAGCTACGCACAGGAGGAGATTTTGACATAGAAATCGTCTTAGTCGTTCGTTCCTCGGTTTTCGACAGCAATCTGGATTGAGCTCGCTTATCTTTGTTGTCTTTCAGCGAACCCGGAGCACCGTTGTTAACTACTGTATGCGGAAAATCTTCGTCAGTGCTGATCTTCGTACTCTTGCCTGACTCGTTTACTCGTCGAACCTCACCAAAGCGAGAAGCCATGCGTATCATTCATTCCACTCGATCTGCTTCTGTTCGGTCGATTGTCTTGAGAGAAGCATCCCGCCTCCACCATCACATCTCTGTCGCTCAGCCAAGCCTCAACTCCAAGACTTGCTAAGGCGCTTAATTCACTACTTGTCAACCTTTTCTGGCTCCATTTCCATCTGGCTAAACTAAATACGATTGTGCTTGTACTGTGCGATCTGCTGCCATGCGCTTGGCTTTTACGACGGGCTTCAGACTGACTTTCACTACCGTTATTGTACTTCATAAGCTTCTTTCTGCCCAAGTGCCGGACGACTTTAAACCCCGCACATCTATCAATATATACTCGGTAAATACTCTTCTGATTTTGCACCACCTAGCCAGCAGTCGAAGTCAAAACCCACCTTCACTCTCATGATGAAGCTCCCCACAATAATCACCATCACCCTCTCTCTAGTGGCCTCCACCGTCTCATCTTAACTCCCACTTGAAGCCCGCCAATCCACAACATGGCAATACACTTGTCAGCCCAACTACGCCGTTCCATCAAATTTCAAGGCTTTCAATCTCGGCGGCTGTGCTGCTCAACTAACTTTCACCAAAGACCGCTATGTTGAAGTGCAGTGGAACTTTGATGCTGTGTACGCGGATGGTAGTCAGGTGAAGAAAGATCCGTATCGAGACTTCAATACATTCGGCGTCAGCGACGCATTCTATCCTTTCTTGAGAAACAATTTCGATACCCACTTCCCTGGAAGCTCTGCTTTTACGGCTGTGCAGTAAGAGACCATGCTCCATTGCCGTCCAATTTCCCAATTCAGCATAATCTCTTTCAGGATTCGATATGCTGAAGCTGGCCCGGAAAATTTGAGACGTGGAAATTGATACACTTGTCAATGGTCTCAAATCGAACTGTGCTGACCTTAGAATAGTGAGTTCACAAATATCTGCAAAGATGGCGCAGCGCCACTCGCATGGATTTTCTACTCCGGCTCCGCGAACTCTGCCTGCCCCGCGTCTTCCTATCGCTACACAAGTGGTCGAATCCCAGTGTTCAGCAACGGTACTGTCGTCACGCGACCTGCAAAAGCCGCGAGTTACTCGCTCCGTCGGATCAATGACGGTGGCGATTTCCAAGTCAATTGGTCTGCGGTGTCTACTGCTGCGGCCTATTCGATCATTGTGCAGTATCCGACTGGAACCGATGAAGTTGGGAATCCTTATACTAACCAAAGAGGTGCACGTGTAAAAGCTGTAAGTTTGTCCGAGTTCCATAACTTTGGGGAGAGGGATATAGAGGATTTACAACGATTACTGACTTCAACCAGCCGGCCCTTACTACCACGATCCCAACTGGCACAAGAAGGCAAGATCAACCACGAAGTCTAATCGTTCATGCTGTTGACTCTCGAGGTGTCTGGTCTTTCACCAATGATGCGAGGATCGTGTGGGCGAATTGGTAAAACACGATTGAGCAGAGCAGAATGGATGAGGACTAAGGATATCTTCAGTCATGTTTCGTTGCATGGACTCAGGCGCTGGATTCAGAATTTGGCAACAAAGTTGGCTCACGAGGTGTGGTTTCGATTTACATGCCCATAAATCTTTGCTATTAGTTGTCCAATCCGTTCCTTGCCATTTATCATTGACTGTACTCTGCGTCGTTCGACCTCTCCCTCGAAAATCACTTCGCTAAAGTAGGCGAACCTCGGAGTACCTTCTGTTGACTTTCAATTCACCACAAATCTACTCCTCCTTCTCAAAGCCGGTCCAAAGAAATACAAGAGGTACATAAATACAGAACAAATACACATCAACCCAGCTAATAAGCTGACGCCCCCACCAATTCCTAAAGCCAAATACATGGGACGCGCGAACAGTACAGCAGCTCCGGCCAGAAGACTCCTCGCTGCAGCGTTCGCGGCGAAGAGGGAAGCTGCATATGTTGGATAGATTCTAGGGATGTATGTGAACAGACCGTTGGATATGTGGTATGAACCACCTTGGAATATGGCCACGCCAAGGAGGGGAATGGCCCAGTGGATTGAAGGGCTGGATGTCCAAGCTGAGGTAGTGTCATTAACAACACGGCGTGTAGAAGTGATGGGGAAAAGAGCCTACCGAATATAAAGAGTCCGATTGGTCCAAATATATTGCCAATCAAAGCTGGTCTTAGCCAGTACTCTGGCGCCGGCTGGCCGTTTTTGATGAGGAACGGTTCAGCGACGAAGTAGTAATGGAGAAGCTGAGCTGGAATGGCGATCATCAACCCTATCGGCACCGCAATAAACGCCAGTCCCGTCTCCCCTAAACCAAAGCCATGCATAACCGGAAACACGAGTGGGAAAGCCTCGAAGAATGTGTAAAATATCGAGTAAGCCAAAGACACATAAACCGTCGAGAACAGTATCGCAGGATCAAGAGCGTTCAGCTGCCATGGCTTAACTAGAGCATTGAAAGTGATGGTCTTGGCAGACATGTTCGCTTGCTTGATCTCGGATTGCGACTTGTAATTTGGATTCCCTGTAAGCTTTCGGAGACGTGCGGCACGGCGTAAGAGGATGTTATCTGATGATGTCTCGGGAAGGAAGAAAAAGAGAAACACCCAGAGAGGGGAGCACAACCAGAGCAGCTCCAGCAGACTCCAATGCCAGTTCTTGGCCTCAACAGCATACCCTCCAATCAATGGTCCGACGGCTGGAGCTAGGTATGCAGATGATGACCATAGTGTGACAACGTAAGGGAGTTTTCTGAACTCCATAACGTCCCCGAAGGAAGCTGGTCCAGTGGACAGACTAGGTGAACCTGCTCGATGTCAGAATTGCCAAGTTCCTTCTACCAGAAATCTTACTAAAAAAGCCAATGAGAAACCGCAGAACGAAGAATCCGGCGAGATTATTCGTCAGGGCCGCTGGTATCATCAACAGTACAGAAATGAATAGGGTGCCGATGTAGAGCCCATTCCTCCCGACTGCAGGAATCTCGCTTAGTGGCGACCATAACAGTGGACCCAGGCCGTCTCCATGTTTTTGTAAGCAGTGTATTGGAACCGGGGGTTGGACGTTTAGACTCACATGCGACTACATAAAGAGCCAGCCCTAGAGATGCTACAACCTCCGATACACCGAACTGCTGAGATACGCCGGGTATACTCGGGGTATATGCTGATGAACCGACGTAGATCGCAAAGGTCAAAGAACTGTGTAAAAGTCATTAGGAAATCTGAATACCATACATGAGAGGTAGATCAGGAGAAGAAACGTACCATATCTCACCACAAACCAAAGTCTTCTTTGCCCCGCTCCAGTTGTAAGGATTTGCAGGATCGTCTGCTAGACTGTCAACACATGTACTCGTGGTCGTTGGACTTCAAGTTGCAAGACAGACCCAAAGAATACCAATCTACCAAAATAATACCATCTTCTGTCTGCACAGGATGGATGATCTGAGACCGCACGTTCTGCAGTGCATTGTTTAAATCTGCTTGATCGATCCGATCATCGCCGGCAAGGGATATACTACGACTTCCTGGCTCAAGTCTATCAGGTGTCTGTTCAACTTCGGTCTTCTCATCAAAGTCGTCATCGTCATTCGGAACTTCTCTCGTCAAGTTTGGTGTATGTTCTTGTCTCTCAACGACGGTCTCCGGCTGACCAGTGACCAGAAATGGCGGCACGAATCCGGGAATCTCTTCTGGGAAGCGAAGGATTCTCCGACCTGATAACAGGCGAATGAAGTACCCAGCTGCGGTGTCACGGATGAGATCAGTCATTATGCAGTTGAGGAGGAGCGCAATTGAACCGGCGAGCTGTATGTTTGGAGAGTTCCAGGAGTGTGCCGACCTGAACTTTTTATGAGGAGTAGCCCAGCTTGGAGATATCTGCTGACATATCATTACCAATTCACTTCTCGATCAGTAATCTGAAGCTTGAATGAACCTGTATTCAGCATTGGAACCTCTTGTCTCCGCTTTGTAAATATATGCTATCCCGTAGTCTATGTAAGCTTGTACTCGCAACTCCGCCGGAGATTCATGTGCAATATACCAATTGTGCTGACCAAAAAAAAAAAAAAAGGTCAAGCCCCGCTCCTAGTCTCACCATCAGTTATCATTTATCATTCAACGCCTCCAATAAACTTGCAACTTCGTGTCCTTGAGCTTCTGCTCGAGCATCTCCACATCCATATGACATTCGCTTAGCTCTCCATCACGATTCTTCACTGCCAAAACAGCCAGAGCATGTAAGTGCTTAATCTGCTTCTTCTCTCATTTATAGTAGAAGATTGTCTTGAGGATCAAGCCGACTGTTTGAAGCTTTGGAGCGTGACCTGCTCTAGCACGCATATGGAATGGACGCAAACCTACCAAAATTCCTCACCTTGGAGCCAATCAAATTGGTATCCTCGATAGAATTCGCTTTGCCATAGAGTTTGTAGCAGCATGAGAGGTTTATAGGACGATCTCTAGAAGCCCAGACTACCTGAACATGGCACCAGAGGTAACATAGTAGGTCTGAAAGATGAGGCTAAAGACTTCGCTATTCCTATCTATTGCCTCTGCCTGTCAAATGTACCGTCTGTACGACAGGCGATGTCAAGTCCTTGGACAGCTGTTTCTTGGTTAAGTACCTGATATCCCATCATGTTGCTACTTTCTAGACCAAAGTCTAGTTTACACCTAGTAGTAATTCGGAACTTCTAGACAGGAAGATCCAAAAAGGTGAACAAATGTCGTGAACAGAAAATGCAACATTGCCGAGACAACTCATTATCCACTGATACCAAAGAGAAAGAAAGCTCTTCTTGCTTTTTTGGTTTCCACTCGATTGCTAAAAGCAAAAAAAAAAAAAATCCAAAAACATACAACAGCAGGTATTCGCTGGTGGTCACCCACCCAACTACTAATCTGCCGATCACCTGCTTAAGTATGGCAGAGCGGACGGGATGCCCTGTTTTCAGGAGTCTGTGGTCGTATGTGGCAGCTAACCTCGGCTTTTCTTTTATTAACGGAAAGCAAAAACGGATTCTGAAAGTTAAAGATTCTTCACGACCTAGACTGTGCTGACCCTATCTGGCAGGCATGCTTCTCACTATTAAACACTTTATTCTACGGTGAACCGAGAACTACACCTACGTTCAGATCGCTCCCCAAAGGTCTACTTTCGTTGACTTTATTCTATTCGATCTAGGCCTAGAATATTTTCCTTCTGTGCCGTACAGGAAGAACACAGAATTACTGAACAATACATTCTTTCGTTGAAAGTTACCCCGCTATTACCCCGGCATTTGTATAGCCTTGTCAAATCATCGACCTCGAAGACCTAAAGAAAAGACTTCAGCACTAGATAAAAAGAAATAAACAACATGCATCCTCTCGCCTTCGTCTCAGTAGACATATAAAGATCAAAATATATACCAAAAGCTTCGGCCTTGAGAATTTTTGTGGTTTCGGACCTTAAGCTGAGTCATCTTTTGACGGGCACAAAGGGCACCACTTCAACCACCTTATTTTTGATGTACAACAAACCTTGTGACACACCAGAAGCACATTCCAGTGAACATGGATCAAGCCAAACAGGCTAGTTTGTTACAAACCCCAGTTGCCAATACCCAGAATCTAGGACCACAATCCTTCCTATGCCCGGATTGCCGAACAGCGATCGACCGTTGGGGCTCCGAAAAAGACATCTCACATGCCGGAGATGGACGACCTAGTCACGGGCCACCTGAGACTCTCTTAGCCCAGTCCAATACCCGACTTATCGACCGGGTCGCCATAGGATGTAGATTATGTACCATGGTCTACGATTCCTACGAAGGCGAAACGAGAAGTTTCCTAAGCACCACTTTCCGTAGCAGAAGAAACGATTTGAAGGAGGGAGAGCCAGCTGAGGTTTGGGGTTACATGACAACTTGGCGCTCAGGGGGACCGCCAAATGAAAAATATGATGAGACGGATATCTCGATTCGTCGGTGGAGACCACAAGTAGACATGCATTTTGGTGTGAGGTTGCATCGTGTGGCTGAGAAAGGTTGTACGGGTAGGAAATATGAGACGATATCTTGTGGACTGGAAATTACTGACGGGAATGGTGTATAGATTGCTCTGAAGGCAGACCTCACGATGTTCAAACCAAGAAACCACCCCCTTGGGACCTCATAAAAAAGTGGCTGAAGGACTGCACCGCCATTCATCAAGGACAATGCAAATCTACAGCAACATCATTCTTTCCCACTCGGCTCCTCAATGTTGGAACAATTGATACTCCCATCCTACAGCTTCAGCTCCGAGACGAAATTCCTCCTGAGACGGAATACCTCACCTTGAGTCATTGCTGGGGCCCCATCGTACCAAAAAGATTACTTCTCGAATATCTCCTCGACTTCCGCCAAAGTATTCCTACAGGGGGTCTATCGAGAACATTTAAAGACGCCATAAATGCCACCCAAATTTTATGTAAACAATATATATGGATCGACAGTCTCTGTATCATCCAAACTCAGCTGAGGATTGGCAGGCTGAAGCAGCGATGATGGGTCAAGTATACGCTAGTGGTTTCTGCAATCTAGCTGCTACGGCAGCATCAGAAGGGAGTCAAGGTCTATTCTTAGATAACCTTCCAACCGCTCAAGTCCTGATTGAATTCAACGACACGAAAGACTTGTGGCATTTGAACGAAAAGCCCTCATACCACTGGGAAGACATCTTGAATTACGCGCCGCTAAACTGGCGCGGGTGGATATTCCAAGAACGATTCTTAAGCACAAGAGTTATACACTTTGGAAGAAGTCGTGTATACTGGGAATGTGGTAAGAAGAAATGTTGTGAATGGACCGGCAGGGAAGAAGATGCACAATTAAGCTCCGACACCCGAACGGGTCGAGCCAAAGAACACTGGCAAGAAGTCCTCAATGCCGTGCATGACCTGGATAAAGATGAAGCTGTGAATATCTGGAAAGGAATCGTGGATTTTTACAGTTCACATAGCTCTGTTACATATGTGACTGATAAGCTACTTGCTATTGCCGGTCTTGCGAAGAAGGTGCAAGAATCGACAAAATGTCGCTATCTTGCGGGGATCTGGGAACACAACATTGCTTCCCAGCTTCTGTGGGACGTGGGGATAAGGAACGCGGACGAGGATTCTTCTGTTTCGTATGTTGCACCAAGCTGGTCTTGGGCTTCGGTTCATCTTCCAATCGGTCGGCCTACAAAGAACAAAGGAAATAAGTATACTCCGTTACCGGTTATTGAGGTGTTGAGTATTGATCTTGACCTGGTTACTGGAAACGAATTTGGACGAGTGAAGGGTGGATCGATGACACTGGCTGGAAGACTAGGGTTTATTGAAGATTCCAATGTCTTTGAGGGCGGGGATAACTATAATCCATCACGATTCGAGGGAAACGATGTGAGTTGGGATCGAGAAGGGGGTCCAAAACATGGCGAAAGTACGGAATTGTATTTGCTGGTGATCGAAGACGATGACAATGACTTTTGCCATTCGGGGGCTGGTCTTGCTCTTCAGCATGTGGGAACTAAGTCTGGAGTACGGCAGGAGAATATTTTCAAGCGCGTTGGGTCAAAGTCTTGGAGCATTACAGTCCTTTTAGCTATAACTCCAGATAGTTCTTCTGCAGCTTCCACTTGCCATTTCGAGCCTCATAAACCATCAAACGCAGTTCCTCCAGACCAAACTTCTTAAAATTAGGCGGCGAAGCCAAATGCCACAAGCACACCCCCAGGACAACTTGGTACCAAGGTGCCCCAAGAAAAACCCCCTTCAGCCATGCGGACACCCACTGACGACGGATTGCCAAAGCCTCTTCAACCATACTTCTCTGAACCCAACTTCCTTCCATCTCATAGTCTACGATTTCATCCGTCTGGAAAGATCGAATGCCGATATTTTCGCAGCTGAATTCGAGAATGCGTTCAGATCAGTTCGTGGCGTTGATTTCCAGCAGCTCAAGAATGAGATCAGAGCGCTGCCTTTGGAATGCAGTCCTTGCAAGGGTCCATGCATTGATCGGACCTATCTGGATTGCATGGAGGAGAAGAACTACGGCAAACACATTGGCAAGAAGAGCGAATACATCTCTTGGTGTGTCCCAGTCACGGAGCTCCATGAACTTGATGAAAAGCATCATCTGTTGAATTTATTAGCAACTGGTCATCCCAATGTGATACAGGAACAGCGTACGGCCCTGAGTCGTTCCTTTGCAGGTTCTCGGGTCATTCGATGGTCAAGTAATTGAATTAAGTGTCGCGGACAACTAGTTCGTTCTCATGATTTCACGAGAAAAATGCTAAAGCGATGGAAAGCACGCATATGGTACGTAATTGGATTTCATCGTGAAAGGTCCGATTAGGCTGACTAGCCTACCACATTTTGAAGTGCGCGGCACGCCAGTGAGTTAGTTCCTGATTTAAGCGACTTTTGTCGTTTGTTTACTTTTACCTCACGAGCTTACCCCTCTCATTCATCGTAGAAGCCTCAATATCCACAAATTCACAAGGTCCATCAGCATTAAGCCAATCGCTCATTGGAGCTATGGCTGTAAACAATGCTAGAGTAGTCAGAAAGCAGTTTTCAAGTGTCAACAGGAAAATGAACTCAGTATTTTCTGCAGCTGTTGTCGTTGTATATCTTTAGCCATATCGATAAAGTACAAGTCTTAAGAATTCTTCTGTTAGATGCTTTTAAGTTTTTTATTGTAGGAAACCCATTTTCGTGGCCGATTTGAGCTGCTTTACGATGTGACATGTTGAAGGCACAGGAAGAAGAGGTATTATAATCGTTCTCTGGCTTCGATACCAAAATTCAGGAATAGGATTTGGACAACTTCAATTCTCAGTACGCACCCGCCCTCTTCTTCCACTTCGGCGCGTCAACAGTCCTCGGCGCCTTCAACGCGGTCAAAACCGGCGTTCCAGCCTCCATTTCCAGCTTCGCCAATTTCGCCCCATTACTCTGCCTCGCCCAAATCTCCACCGCAACCCAATTATCTCCCTTATAATCCAGTATCCCCTGCGGCACAGGAAAGCTCAACTGCGGCCCGATATTATTGATGTACTTCACATACTGCCACCCGTTAATCCACAACTGGGCCTGATAATTCGCCGTCGTACCATCCATCGTTGTGTTGGCGAAGTTGAATGTCAAGGGGATGTCGTACCCGGTGGGCAGATCGAGTTTGAACGATGTAGTGTAGAATGCGATGCCAGGGGCTTTGGTGCCGGCTAATGGACTGAGAGATTTCCAATTCGGGGTAGGTGGAGAGGGAAGGTGGAAGCCTTGACGTTCGGCGAAGAGACCGCCTTCGTTGAGTGGCCCGCGCGCTTTGTCGAGGTATTTCTCGCCATTGAGGTTCCCCGTCAATTTCCAGGTGATGGCGGACTGAGGGGAGCCGGTGAGAGTGTAGTTCATTATGCCGCGTGGGGTCTTCATGTCGTCGGCGCCGACGTACCAGTTTTCGTTGAGGCCGTTGTTGTCGATGACGGCGGTGATGATGTACTTTTGCCCGGACTTGAGTTTGGGGAGAGTGTAGATGTCGGCGTGGATGATGGTTTTGTCGTTGCCAGTCCAAGAGCCGAGATAGGTGTTGCCGAGCCAGACACTGCTTCCGTATGCGGCGCCGCCTTGGGTGGTAATGTTGAGTGTTGTTTCTTTGCCTATGTTGAATTCCGTGAGCAACGAGATCCTGCGCAAATGTAGTTTTTGTGCTTACCTGTAGCTGTAAAGTGACCACGGTATACGAGAGCTCCGGTGTTGTACCCATAGTCTGAAGCATACAGAGAAGTCGGGGTTGCCAGTGCAGTTGGATTGATTGTCGTCTTGTGATCAGCGACAGTCCACTTCGAATCGTCGTAAGAAGCTTGGATCTCTGGGAGACTGTCGATGTACTTCCAATTCAAACTGGACAAATCAGGCAGCTTGATTGCAGGTGACTTATATTCGAGACTTGATATCCATTCTCCAGTCGCTGGGTTCGCCTTGAAACTCAGTTTTTTGCCATTGAAGAACAGCTGTGTTGCAGCTTTGGGGGCTCCGATTAGCTTGAATGGTGCCGTGGCGTTGAGATCTCCTGTGATCTTCAGTGCTGATCCAGCTAGCGTAACGTCTCGGACCAAGTATCCTGCTTCGATGATTACGGATGTCGTCTTATCGATGGTTGTGGTACTGGTCTCTCGTTAGCATACTATCACATATCTGCCACTCTAGTGGCAAGAAATCTGGGGAGGCATCATTACTAAGCTTCCCAGCTGTCGCTTCTCTTAAAGTCTGCTACCCAGTAGTTGTACGCAGTGTTGCGATCAAGAACATAGACAAACACGTTTCCGACTTGTACCACACGACGTGTACTTGACGTTTTCCATCCCAGAATAGTCGTGCTATTGTTTTTCTTGGCATTTATCCCAGACCCCTCAATCGTTTTGGCCGTCGACGTAGAAAGGAGGGCGAGCTCGTGCTGTTCGCCGGCTCCACCATATACAACCAAGAATGTCTTGCTGTCGACTTGTTTCCATGTGAAGATTTCGGCGGTTGAGTAGAGCAGGGTGGTATCCCCAATAGAGTAGTCTGTCACAAGCCACTTTGCATCACGCCCAGGCAGAGTCAAAGTACCGCCAAGCTGAGGAATCGTAGTTTGGCCTTTGCTTGTTGGAGCTGTGAAAGTATAGGAAATTGAAGTATCCTGAGTCTCATCTGTAGCTCTGATCAGATGGAAGTTGGTCTTTGTCCCATTGCCATACAATGGGTTGACTGTGATAGCAGCGGTGCTGGCGAAGGAGTTATTCGGAGACCCGACAGATGTGGTCAAAATTGCCGGAGACACCCTCAAGAAGTTTCCGATGAGCTTTGCTTCGCTGTACTTTTCGCGATCGACTTCTCTGTTCTCAGCAATCGCTGCGCCGTAATCGTAAGATGTGTAGACCCCAGAAAAGCCTAAGTTGCCCCAATTGGTTCCCCCATACGTCATATATATGTTGAGCAAAGTAGTGCCTGACCCAAGTCATTAGGCTGTTTCTTGGACGTGACATTGGGGACAATTACCTTGAGCAATTGCATACTTGAAAAACACGCGTTCATATTCCATATTGAGTAGGGCTGCGCACTTATCAAACCCATTTCCACCCCAGGGATCAAAAGCACCTCCTTGAAACTCAACGATGGACATAAAAGTTGATGGAGATACCCCTTGGTGGTCGACGTAGTACGTCTGTGGAAGGGATGTATTTGGCCAAACATGCGGACTGGCACAGTCGAACCCTAAAGGGTAGGAATCAAATCTAGAATCTTTTCAGCAAAACTCTGAGCATGTTGATTAGACGACATACCCATAGATATCTACATCTCCAAGGGTGGATCCATTGACGTCCGGACCAGGAGCAAGATGTCCAGCAGCAGCCCAGGCATCGTTGCTGATGAACGGAACCACAATCCCTGCATCTCGGTATTGTTGCTCAAGATGATCGGCGTAGACTGGATCTGGGAAAGGATCAAGGCCGCCAGAGTATTCATTTTCTGGCTGGAGAAGGATGACTGGACCGCCGTTCGTAATCTGATACTTTGCAATCGTCTTGCCGATCGAGGAGATGTAATTATCTGTGGCAGCAAGATAATCTGGTGCTCTGGTACGCAAAGCTCCCTTTACGCGTTGCAGCCATCCAGGAAAGCCACCACCGCTAGTTTCAGCATTGATGTACTACCCGAATTGTTACAATACAATCAGATGCACGATGTGGAAGGTGACATTACCGGGCCTGGTCGTGCGATGAGGTATATTCCTACTTTCGCTGCAGCTTCAAGCAGCGGCTCTATCGCAAACGCGCCGTCCGCGCGATATACTCCTTGTTCTCCTTCTAGCAGTGCCCCTGGAGCTTGTGAGAATCTTAGCTGTCAAACAGGAAAAGTCGTTGCCTACAGTCTGTGTAGAATGATACAGCACTGAACCCAGCTGCTTTTATCTTCTGAAGAATATCGACCCATAGATCTGGCACCGGCAGTCGGAAAGCATGGAATTCTCCACTGTAAATGAAGATCCGCTCGCCTCGAACCATCAATGAGTGCTCATCATATGTAACCTTGATTTCCGTTAGCATTGCTTTCTTAACTGTGAGAGATCTTCAGAGCCTATATCATAACTTACGAGATTTTGCAACCCGTCGCTATCTTTCTTGACCACAAAGCTCTTGCCGCCAATAGAGAAGGCTGAGCTCCCTAAAGCGAGGCCGGCTACCACAAGTGCCTTCAATAACTTCATGACGAGATACCTGAAAGTAACTTACACTGAAAATACGAATAGAAAAGGAAAATAGCTCGACTTATAGCTCAAGTACATGGAATTACCTCTAGGGTCCTCGGGCCGGGATCAGAGGATTGTCAGCTCATTTAGGTTGAGTTTGTTCATCGACATCTGGACCTTGCCTGGTACATGGTACATCACTAGCTCAGGTACAAGCTGATGGAAGAACTTTTGACCTTGATGTGCGATTAGATCTGGTGGGGTTGAGGCGGGGTAGTCGCTTCGAAGTCGGGATTCATGTACTGGATAAAAGCCATTCCCGCCGCTATATGAGAGGCGTACCAGCCACAGGTACAAAGCCGAAGGACAAGAAAGCTTCCTCAAGCCCAGTGTCTGCGATTGCGCGATAAAGCATATTTCAGGTGAGATCCTCATCTGGATTTGCAGTTGTCGTCTGTTGAATGCGGGGTTCTATGGGTCTGTCAATTCAGCCGAGAAGAGCAACGGAAAAACAACTTTCCACAAACTCGCATTCAAGAGACCAGGAACCTGGTCCTGTTCAGTTCGGGCCGCTGTTCCTTCACGCGATACATGTATCTATCGTCAATACTGTCTTAAATTCGAGAAAGCCCAGCATCAGCACTGAGTACCTGATGGTCCTCTGAGCCAAGCTCTAAGTCTTGCTTGTGAAAGAAGTTTGGAACTTGGTCGTTGGCTGATGCTTGTTTTGACGTCGCGCAGGGAAGATTGTTTCTCCGAAAGTTAAGCGAGTTTCGTCAGACAAAACGCGAACGCGCATCACGACTTCTCCTTTCCATCATTTTCACGAGTCAAATCTCCCCTACCCCTCTTTCCTTGCCAACCGTATCAGATTCTTCTTCGTATCTTATCTGCGCCGCAGGTGATCTGGGCTCTCTTCATGATCCGCAAATTGAAATTATGTGCAGCCACAGGAGTCCGTGCTTGGCTCTTGCTGGGATCCAAAACTTGGAAAGTTGGCAAAAATGATCGCCAATCGCGGGATGGATGGCTGGATGTAGCCGCATACCTGCGAAATGACATAGTGCGGCGCGTTCTGGGGAAAAACAGGGTCGCATCCTTGCAAAGGGCTGGTCGACATGTAATTCCCCTGTTGACCACACTACCCTGAAATCGATCTGATCTTTTCCATCTTATCACTACGAACTAAAATCGTCAGTTGACTATACTTTAGCTTCACGACCTTGAGGTCCAGAATGTTTACCAGCAATTGATTCGATACGCGTCCCGTCAATCGCGAATTGTTTACTTCAGCTCCGTGCCTCCCTTTTTCCAACTCGAGGGCCACAAATCAGTCGTCTGCGAAAGTATCAACGATTGAGAGCTCATCAACCAACTCACAATGTCGCAACCAGGATCACAACCACTGCAGCAGCCCCCACAGCAGCCAACAACAGAGCATCCGGTAGTGGCAGCAGCACAAAGAGTCAAGTCGGCATTCAGCTCAAGTCAGAAACCCAGTGTTCGAATTGTTCGAGATAATTCCAATGGACGTACCCAACGCGAAACAGGAGCCCAAAATGTCACGGAGAAGCCATTACCACCCCCACCAGGAGAGCCCACCTTCTCAAGTCGCCTTGCGGGAGCACGAAGCAGGATATTTGGACATAGTGGAGATAATGTAGAGGAGAAGCCTTCCCAGAAAGACTATTACGACCAGGAGAGGGTAGATTTGATGGATGTATGTGGTGAGTAGCAAGAGAGTTCTCACAGAAGGACGAACACTAAAGTCACGCAGACCCTGAAGTAGCGACCCTGTCAACGCTCACCAATGTCCAAAATTCGCTCTTCATTCCTTCCTTGGGTAAACTCGTCAATCGTCGAGCAACATACAAAATTTCGGAGACGCCAGAGGAGGAACGGAAATATGACAGGCTCAAAGCTATGCTTAAGAGGATTCCTTTACGTCGTTCGAAATCAACAGCAGATACCTTCCAATACGCGGTATTACCTGACGATGAGAAGCTTGAGGGATGGTCAAAGGAGGATAAAGCTGAGATGGACGATATGGTACGGCATCAGCTTCACTCCAAACGAGCGAAATTCAAACGTTCAATGAAGGGATTCAAGCAGTATGTCCGAAGACGTAAGTTTGCCAAGTCCAATGCCTAATCAGCTTCTGACACTGCATTTGTAGCTATGGGACTGTTCATCACGGTCTATGCGACTCTCGTTACCCTGTTTGGAGCGGCGTGGGTGTTCTTCCTTATCGGCTGGATATCCTTGGGGTCGAAGAAGGATACGGTCGTTGAAGCTGTCGATCTAGTTCTCGTTGCTCTATTCGCAATCATCGGAGATGGACTTGCACCATTCAGGGCAGTAGACACGTACCATATGATCTACATCGCTCATTACCATCGCGTATCATGGAAGAGACGCCAGAAACTCGGTCTACCTGATCTAGTTGATCATAATGATCTCCCAGACCAACGAGTTGAGGAGGTTCAAGACGTCCAAGTCGATATCGAAAGCCTAGTAGCTCGCCGAATGCCAAACAGTATAGCGAAACGGATCGCACCCAAGATTCCCAAGAAATACGCCGAGAAGATGGTCGTCCGCCACAGAGCACACGACCCAGCTTTCGAATACTCTGTCTTGGACGAGGATGAGCAAGCCAAGCTTGATCACCACGAGCGCAAATTCTCCAAAAGTCACACCTTCTACAAGCCTCACGAGACAGAGACCCACTACGCCTTCCCTCTTAAACTCCTCGTCACTGTCGTCGTTCTTCTAGATCTCCACTCTTGCCTGCAAATTAGCCTGGGCGCCTGCACCTGGGGCATTCCCCACGACAAACGCCCATTCGCACTCACAACCGTTATCCTCTGCTGCAGTCTAACAGCCAACATCACGGCCGGAATCCTAATCTCCAAGGGCGACAAACGTACCCGCAAAACAGACGTCATCGATCGTCTCATGCGACAAGAACTTACTGCCGACGCAATCGAGCAGATCCAGCGCCGGCAACTCAAAGAAGCTGAAGAGCGCGGAGAGATCGACCCTGCTATCCGAAAGCGAATCGAAAAGGAGAAAGAGGATGCGGAGAACGAGGAGATCAAGAAGAGTTGGAAGAGTGTGCCGAGCTTGCCGAAGAAATTACTCGGTAAAGGAGAGGATCATAGACAACCTGCTTTGCCGCAGTCTCAGAGGAGGTCGGGCTCGAATGCTGGCGTTGCATCTGGGAGCTCGAGTTCTTCTGGTGGCAAGAAGTCGAAGTCGGGGAGTGGATTGCTGGGGATCAAGGAGGATGCGAAGCCTGTTGCGCCATTGCCGACTGTGCCTCAAGGTCAGGATCCTCTGAAGCCGAGTAGAGGGCATAAAGCGTTGGAGTTCTTCAGGAAGGCGGATTTGGATAGGAGTTAGTGGAACTTACAGTACACCTTTAATCGGACGGAGCCTTTCGAATAGAATAGCTAGCGCTCTTAATGAGCTGCATGGTACTCGAGTTTGATTCCGACTGGTCGAAGAAGTGATGCGTGAAAGCTGTAAGCAAGTTCTTTATTTGAAACCAGGGAAGCCACCCTTGCCAAAATGACGGGATGTTACTCGAAGGAAAATTCTGGGATTTGGGCGTTTAGACATGCGGCTGCTAATTTCTAATGCCGCCTTGACACAAACTCAATCTTAACTTTGATTTATTTCCTGACAGCTCTGGTCGCGGAGCGAAAATGGTCTGAAGATCGAAGGTAGCGACAGGATTTGCTTCCTCCGCGACAACTTTACTCTTACAATTGCGGACGACCTGAATATACAACGCATGTCAGGAATATAAATAGTTACGAAGGACATAGTAACAAAGGACTAGCCACAACTGGATGTAGCACATTTTTGTGTCTACACCCCCGCTGCCAAAGCGAGACCCCGCGATGACATCACACCAAAACACATCGCTACGTGCTCAACTCAAACGCGATCAAAGCCATAAGACTTCGAATTCAAATCATACTGTACCATTTAAGAACACAAGGAGATTTCAAATATTCTTCCTAATCAATCCCAACTGTCGCAATAACCGCTCGCTCAACGAACCATCATGAACTTCAATCGCATACCCCGCATTCTCAAACGGGACATCCACATCCACGTTCGCAATCCCCACAATATCAAACCCAGCGCCTGCAGCAGTAAGCATCACCGCCTTCAATTCAGCACCGCGGCTGTTCTCCGCGAAGTCAATGGCTCCAATCCTCCACTCAAGAAAGACGAGTCCTCTCCACATCAGACGACTTCAGCTGAGACTTCTACGAGGGAAAGTGCGGGTGGAAGGGACAGAGCTTCATCGGTGATATTCTGGATAGGAGGTGTAGCTGTGATTTATGGGGCTTGGAGGTTAGAAAGGAGGTTCTGGAGAGGAGAGGCACAACCGAGGGTTGGTGTGTGAGTACGAGGCACGAAGCAGATGCCTGGGTCATAGGTGATGGCTCGGGGACGGGGAAAACTTGTCCAGAGCACTCTTCGTTCGGGCTGGACGCCCACGAAGAAATTTCTCATGTCAAATATCAGGTGTCACAAGTCATGTTTGCGACAAATAATCGAGAATGAGCAGTTCTGTCATGGAAACTTCAAATCAAGTCTCGATTTTGGGCTTACATGAGCACAGGCGCGCTGCAGGGACAGATATCCTATGCTGCGAGTGTCGTTACTGCAATGCACTTAAAGAAGTTGGAGAGAATCTACTATATGCAGTGGAATAGGCATTGCTGACCTACACCTTAAGCGCCTCGGGCTTGGCAGAACTCGTCCAACTTTCGAGATCGGATAGATTTGTAAACGCTCGCAGAACAGTTCCCCCGATTGGGGTCAAAAGAGCTGAAATTTAAAATCTTGAGTATTTGGTATGAAGAACGAGCTTACTGTACTATCTTTGACGCGCTTTCGGCCGTGTAGAGGTAGGTTGCCAGACCTTTTGAGTAGACGAGTACGGACTAGTCAACAGTAATTGACGCTCGCTCACTCATAACTTCTATGGATGATTGACAGCTTCTTCGATTTCGTTCAGAGCGGGTCATTTCACCAGACTAGTTGCTTATGTGAACAGTAAAATTCTTGGAAAGAACGATATGCAATTAGGGCCCGGTAGCCTCGGTCAGTTAGTCTTCCCCGCACGCTATGCCACCACCGAATGCGATCCCAATCGTACTTTTTGACCAACAGTTGTCACTCATGCAGTCAGCTTTCTCGACTACATATACCTGACCATAATTGCATTGAAAAATAAATCCATCATACAGATTCACATTCAAATTCATACACCCAGAACCGTAGACCTCACTCAGCTCAGCATGGCGATCACACTCCAAGAAAAGTATCGCCAAGAACGAGACGCCCGTCTCAATAACAAGGGACTTGCTCAATACTTGGACACATCTAAGACTAAAGACTACATTTCTCACGAAGATCCGTGGGTTGAAGCAGGGACTCCGGTTCGGCTGCCTATTCCAGATGGCGGCCACGTTAAAATTGCGATCTTCGGTGCTGGATTTGGCGGATTGTGTGCAGCAGCTCGAGCTCTCACTGAAGGGAGTGCGGCCACGCCTGACGATTTAATCGTCGTTGATCGTGCTGGGGGCTTCGGAGGGACGTGGTGGCATAACAGGTAAGCAAAGTCTGATCGAACACAGAACCATGAAGTCGTTCTGACAGATTTGAAGATATCCAGGTCTGATGTGCGACATTGAATCATACCTGTACCTCCCGCTCCTTGAAGAGACTGGATACATGCCCAAGCGTAAGTACTCCAGCGGCGAAGAGATCAGACAGTATTCTGAGAATCTCGCCCGACACTTTGGCTTCTACGAACGTGGTATGTTCCAAAGCGCTGGCAAGTCTCTCACGTGGGACGACCAAGCCAAGGTCTGGAAATGTGTTGTCCTTGCCCAGCCTAAAGGTCAACCCGAGTTCGAGGTGAAGTTCACAGCCGACTACGCTATTCTCAGCTCCGGCGGTTTTACCGAGCCTAAGATCCCCAATGTCCCTGGGCTCGATAAGTTCCAAGGCAAGATGTTGCATACTGGACGCTGGAATTACGACATCACGGGTGGGTCTGCAGCTGATCCAGTACTCAGTAAACTCGAGGGCAAGAAAGTGGCCATAATTGGAACTGGAGCAACAGCCATTCAAGTCGTCCCAGCAACAGCTAAGTATGCTGGAGAGTTGTACGTCTTCCAGCGTACGCCCTCGGCAGTTGATGTCCGTGGAAATCGCGAGACAGATCCCAAAGAATGGAAGACGAAGATAGCGCCAAAGAAAGGATGGCAGACTGCACGAGCAAACAACTTCCAGGCTTTCACTGAAGGGAAGGACAATTTACCTGAGGAGGATCTGGTCGATGATGGCTTCTCGAGGATGCCTACCATTTCTGGAGCTTGGGGAAGCTCCTCGGAGGTCAAGCCAGAGGATATGGAGAAATACCTTGCTCTGATGCATAAGCTGGATGCTGAGCGTTCTGATAGAGTGAGACAGCGAGCGCTGGATATCGTAAAAGATGAGAAGACCGCTAAAGTGAGTCCTATTCCAAGACTCGGTAGAAAACATCACACTGACTTGCGACCAACAATCAGGCCCTCCAAGCCTGGTACCCAGGCTGGTGCAAACGCCCAACCTACCACGACGAGTACCTTCAAGCATTCAACCAACCCAACGTCCACCTAGTCGACACCGCGCCCCATGGAGTCTCCGCCCTCACACCCACCGGCATCCTCCAGAACGGCAAAGAAACCTCCATCGACATCCTCATCTGGTCCACCGGCTACGGCAATCCTCTAACCCAATCCCTCGCCGGCAAAGCTGGCATGACCGTCTTCGGCAAGAACGGCATCGACATGGAAACACGCTTCGCATCCGGCCAACTCCTCACCCTACACGGCCTCATCCCCATCGACTTCCCGAACCTCTTCGTAACAGGCTTCTCGCAAGCCGGCGTCGGCGTCAACCAGACTCAACGCCTCGACGAGCAGAGTCTCAACATCGCATACACGATTGCGGCATCCGAGAAGAAGCTTGGAGGGAAGAAGGCGGTGATTGAACCGAGTGCGGAGGCGTGCAAGGACTGGGCGAATAGGACGGCGAGTAAGGCGCATATGCTGGGGGCGATGGCGGGGTGTACGCCGAGTTATTTTAATGCGGAGGGGGAGGTGGATAAGTTGACGCCGGAGCAGATGGCGGGGAGGGCGAGGTTGTCGATTTGGGGGCAGGGGTATTTGGCTTATGCGAGGATTTTGAAGGAGTGGCGGGATGAAGGAAAGTTGGAGGGCCTGGTAGTTGAGAGTGTGTAGCTGATAGAGAGACTGGGGTGGGTCGGGCAGGCAACTCGTTCTAGCGAGTATTTTTCATGTTCAAGGGTAGTAATTACCTCAATTTTGAGTACCTAGTCCACTCATTAAGAAATCACAAGAAGATTCACCTACCAAACGTCGGTCCGTATCACCAAGCTTTACCAAGCTTTAACTATCTATAAATTGCAATCCCACAGGTGACTCGAATCAAGTAGGTCTATAGTCCACAAGATCTCCCAAATCATGGACTTGCTGTCTGCTATGTTTCGATCGATGTGACTGTATGCCTCAACGTTCCTTGCTCTCGCCTCTCGCTTTTTCGAACTAATGTGTCGAATCCGTTGGGTTGAAATCTACGCCTTACAGCGACCTTGCAAAGAAATTCATGGACCGCGGTCATTAGTATCTCTTCTCTCGTTGAAGTCCCTGTCGCCATGAATTGAATAATCTCGAGTGTGCTCCAATGTTCATATGCATATTCTGGTTTCTGCCTTAATTGAGTGCGTGGGATTGGTCAGCCGCGCCAGCGCCGCTAGCCGAGCTGAAGGTAAACAAACGAATAGTCAAAGAATTTGGTGTCACTTCTATGCTACGCGGCCGTTCACTTCCTTCCCGCGCGGTATTGATCTGACTTACTTGAGTAATATCTCTCGTGTTAGGGGCAAATATATATTCCTGGCTGGTCTAAACGAGACAAGGATATTCGTGACCAGGGGTAAAGTTGGTGGTGCGACTACAGTATGGGATCTCGAAGGTTTCACCAGCGACTAATTGCCTCTGTTTTATTCACCTCGCAAAATTTTCTCAGGTATTTGACCCTGTTCAAGAATTTGGCTTCCTTTGATGAACTACCAAGTAATCACATCGCGGAAAGAGCACCCGTTCTTGCAGCCATGGAGACATTGGGATAACAATGACGATGTGGTGTTTGGAAGCTAGTGCTACGCTCAGAGGACATTTGACGAAATTCTGGTGCTTACCGTAAGAACACCTGGAGAGCCTCGGAAAGAAGTCGAAACTTCTTGGTGTTCCGAAGTCTGACATGAGTGGGGGCACCGGGGTGTAGACCGTCGTGATTTTGGAGTTTTTTGTCAAGCTCTGTCAGTTCCACAATTCGTAATTGCTCAACTTCAGAACCCAGGATCGTGACCTTACTCACCATATTCAATCGAAGAATACACAACTCGACTCATTTGAAGCAGAAAGTTTTCGTGAATATTGCTACTCGGGTGTGGTCCCCCACATTGCAGGCTGCGGAAGACGACCTCCGTCCATGTAGGAGAGCCTAATGCTGGAAATACCTGTGTGTTTATATATATGTGACTCTTGAATGCCTAATTCATCCAATTGAATGAAATCCGGATACTCACTTGAACCTTGTAACTGTTGATTGTGTGTGAAAGGCTTTGTGGGCGAGTGGTCGGAGCAGACAGATCGAGGCGAAAAATCAATTCCTAGTCTCTGCTCACTGGCGGAATCTTAAATCATTGATGTTAAAACTGAGGATAGAAGCTAGTCTAAAAGCCAATGCTTCATGCCTTAATAAATCATTGAGGTGTGATAGGCCAATTCCAGTAGACGGGTGCTGTGTTGCAACGTGATTGGAGACTGACCCTCCAGGGTTTCGTTGATATTCTCTAACCTGGGACCTTTCCTAGCGAAGTCAAATGGGTATTAGTGAGCATCGTAGTAGTTTAGAGATTAGATTGAAAACTAGAGTTTGTTACCATATTTCTCATCGCTGTCAATTCTGAGTTCTCGGACAAGTCTATGTCGTAGCTCAGTCTAACCATATTCCGACTTTCTTTCCACGCGTTCAGCCTTCTCAGCTGTCATTTGAATGAAACATTGCTGTCCACTAAGAGGAGCTTTCATCCCGCTTGCAAGCTCAGGCCAGAATACTTGGTCCATTAAAAACACTTTTCTTTCGTGCAGACGCCATGTGAACTCGTCTGCGATTGTACTGGGCTTCCAGATTCTGCTTCCAGTACCTGTTGGCCTGTCTAAGTCTCAAAGCAGAGAGCATCGCACCAGAAAATGAAACTTTACCTGATAATGATAGATGGAGCTGACGATGTATTGTCATGTATTTGTTCTTCAGTACTTTGAGTTCAATGAATCGTGAATATCGCTGCTTTGGCCTGATGAGATTGGTACTTATACCTTCAAACTCGGACGAGTAGACTCTAATGTGTGTATACGTGACGATCGAATAGTGATAGATCGGGCACCGCACTTCATTATTGGTTCACATCCTCCAAGCCTGCTGCAACGTTCCTGGCCGCTTCAGTAGATGCGATAAGTAGATGCGATACCTTCGTTACTCTCCACTCTGAAGGTCGGCTTTCACGTATAAATATAACCACACGCTGGACTTCAGGACCGTATCGCTGAAAGCCCAGTAATAGAGCTGGAGTTCAAGGCATCATGAGGCAGTGGATTGGCTCCGGCCTGCTTTTTGTGGACAAGCATCAAACAATTTCTCTAAATTCCAAGATCAATTTCCCCTGTTGACATGTGAATGTTGCCATGTGAAGTAGTAGAGGGGCGTGTCACGAACGTCGGGTATGAGAGCTGGAGCTGGAGAGTGAGGCGTGCGTGAGTGTTATCAACTCCATTTCCGGTATCAACAACCATTCTTTTCTTCTTCTTACATCCCGCCATACTTACTTAAAAATAGAGCGGGATGGTTAAGATGAGGTTCAATCAGGGTAATAGAACATTCATTTCACGGGATTCCACCAATTTAGACCGGGCGAAAAAAGAGAGAAAATACCTGAATGGCTGTACATTTCCCCACCGCCTTCTCATGTAACGACTGTACTGTTCTGTCATCAAAATCTGACTGTCTACTTACTGTGCACGAAAGGGTCTATATACACATGAGGTGAAAGGCCTCCAAAAGGGAGGGGTGTAAAACCTTTGGCATATTCACTTCTCTCTCCATTGCTTGATGTGACCTGAATCGCCCCTCCTGTCGCAATCAAACCCAATCCACCTGTCAGCTTCCGAATACAAATACCACAAAGCACAAAGATGGATGAGCCGACGATACTCGATCTACTGGAGCATGCCCTTCATGCTTCCATACTGGGGGAAACAGCACGATTCGGATCTGTTCTGGGAAATGAGAAAGTTTAGAGCAAGTTTTGCATTGCAGCGTCCCACAAGGATTCCGTTTGAAGTGATTTGAGTTGTTCGGCTGGGGAGCGAAGGCAACTGCCATCTCCAAGCGAGCGACAGTCAACATGCTTGTTGTTGCCAACAGCCAATCTTCGCCCGATTTGCACGATTGCATAATCGTGCTGATAGGGAGACATACAATCATCATTAAACAACAGCGAAATACATTAATTGACTACCGAGACTTTTGAGGGAGGTCTGAACATGTTTCATTGCTTCAGCAATTTGTTTACCTGTTATACGCGATTTAATATGGGTACAGGACTCGAGAGCGAGCGAGCATGACCAAGGCTGGCGGTTCTCTAGGATCCTCAGTACGGAGTTCGTTGATACGGTATGGAGAAGGGATAGTTATAATGAAATGATACTGCAAGAGCATACACATAGAGAGGAGAGATTGGCAGCTTTGGACGTGCCGGCAGCAAAATTCACAAGCGCAGGGGAAAAAGGGAGTGCCATGTTATCTCCCTGAAAAATGTACATTCAGATAGTGTATTATATTCATTGCATTCATCGATCAATCAAAACGCTAAATATACTGCAGTAGATGACCGACGGCAATGAATGGATTGCCAATTACTAGATCACATTGGATCTCTGTACAGACTTCCAGGCCGTAGCCTCATTCCTTTCTTAGGGGGCGTCTCGCCCTTCAATTTGTCGGCCGCGTGGCCTGCCTTCCTTTGTACCATGGAGAGGCGCTGTTTCTCCTTAAAGCCAAGCAGGCTATACTTCAAGTCCCGAGACTGACCTGACCTGACTTGACCAAGACGCCATCTATGATATACCCCAACCTATTTTGATACCCCATTCAGCGACCTATACTCCAGAACCCAACAACAGTAAGTCGTACACCGATCATCCATCCATCCATCCATTAGCACCTCCTCATTCACTCAACAACCGTATCAACCTTCCTCCTCCTCATCCTCGGCACACTCCTAACCTTCGTCCTCGCCAACATCGCCCCTCCATTCCCACCCGCATACGCATCCCTCATCCCCATACACTCCACACTCTTCCTCCACCTCACAACATTATACTTTCTAATCCCCGACGGCGCACTCGCCCTCCTCAGACTCATCTCCTCCTCGAACGCCAAGATCCCAAATGGATCATCCATCTCCGCGAATCCCTCGTCCTCGTCAGGGCTTATTTCCCTGTCTGCGAAATCGATGGCTGCGTGCGAGTCGATTGCGAGCTCGGCTTCTAGCTCTGCTTTGCTGGAGGGGACGAGTCCGCTCGGTGGTGGTGGTTGGGTGTGGGATTGTGTGCTGGAGAGGTAGGGTCGGGATGGGGTTTTGTGCAGGCGGCATTGTGTGTTGGTAGTGAGCATGTCCTCGACGAGGGTGGAGATGTCTTTCATGTGTGTGTTGCAGGATTGCAGTTGGACGTTTAGTTGGCGTTGAAGACGCCTGCAGGCTACTGTGTTGGTATTGGTACTGGACCGGGGATGTGGTAGGTTTGGTAGTGATGATGTTGAGGAGATGGAAGATGAGGATGGGAGGGTTGATGTCCCGCGTGTGGTCGACACGTAGGACATCTCGGATGGTGTGAACTCATCGTCGATTGAGTCGTTGCTGGAGAAGTCTGGACTGGGGAGCGAATCGCTCCATATCGAGCGATGAGGCGCCTCGTCGGGTATTAATGTTTGTTGTGAGAACTTGTCGACAATATCGGTCATAGGTCCTTTTGGGCCTGTAGGAGGGAAGTAAGACGTAGGAGCTGCAGACGTGATTGGGAAAGAACAATCTGTCGGGGACGCAGAGATGTCTTCTGGCTCCAAGTAACTCGTTTGCGCCTGGGCGCCAAATATAAAGTGTTCGAACATCGTCAACTGATGCAGATGGACTCGATGTCGTTGATTAACAGGCCGAAATCATCTAGCTGGGAATGGAGTCGGGGATGCCAGCGATTATGAGTCCATTCGCAGGTGCGCACGAAACGCCGTGGCTGAATTCAGAGCTGAGGACGTCCTGCAGTGAGGTGACGGTCGAGTAGTAGCGTGGATTCCCAAGTTTCGATGTCCTTGATCCCTCGTGTCTGCGCTCGGATGGTAGGTATGTAAATGTATCTGCAATGTCTATGCACGGGTAGTAGTCGTAGTCTCCTTTCTTTGCTGCGTGGTGAGTTGTTGTGGTCGAGTCTCACGATTCTAAGTGGTGAGAGTTGTTGAGTGGAGGCGAGAGAGGAGAAGTCTGGCAGAAGAGGAAGAGCAACACCGCAACAGCAGTTGGACGGCCCAGGATCGAGATGGCGGGCCACCAACCACAACCCAATGGTAGCGAGACCCAGGCAGACGGCAGGGTCAGTATGGGTCCGCTAGAAGACCACCAGCACCTTGGTATGCCTCTAGACTCGATCAGACTAACATCCGAGGCAGAATGCAGGCTGTGGCTTCATCCAGAAGCTCCCATAGGCTACTCAGTGGAGAATTTGTTCCACCAGAACCACCACGGACCAGGCTCCCAGCAAGGAGGAGGCAAGACAGGGGTAGCAGATGAGATGGATGGAGCACTGGGACTGGAACTGGAGTGGCCGATGGCGGTCATAGCTTGTACTCCCCTGCAAACTCTGGCGGAGCGGTACTTGGAGATGATGCCTGTCTGTTTCTCTGCGGCCGCAGGAAACCTTGACGGCGAGTACGGATAGAGATACAGACGATCTGTTTACCGGATGAGATGAATTCATTCCAGACATTGGATTTCCTAATAATAGGAAAAGTATCTAGAGCCGAGAACCTGTAAATCCATTCTTTACGATTCAAGTCCGTAACTCCCACGACTCATTTCATTTCCAATTGTCAAGACCAAGGACTCGTGAAGACTTGGTGGTGGAAACCCCCTGCTCAGGTTCGCTTACGTCCCGCTCTTCTCTCCGCGATGCATCGCATCGGCTTTGCCTTCTCTTCTCGCCACGCAACCTCCCAAATCCAGCCTGGCACCGACCAGAACAATGCAATGAATGCACTTGCCAGCACCGAAGCTCTGGTTCTGGGAATTGTTGGATCCGAGAACCAACAGAAGTAGTACAAACAACACAACTGCCAGCGATCAGCTCGAACTGCCATGATGATCTCAGATCCAAGTTTGACTTGTCCAAGGTACGGACGGTAAGGTAGGCTAGGAAAACACGGCAGGATGGCTCGATGCTCCAGCCCAGCGCTTGAAGGACGGACTAGCCGCTATGAACCCACGCTGGCGTTTGGCGCGAACCTGTCAAACCTTTCTTGTCGAGCCGGCCTTTCCCAGCTTTTCTTTAGGTCATCCGCCGTCACTGTTTGGTCTGTTCCAGGCTTGGTGCACATGAACGCGCGACGGAAATATACATCTTGGCGCGTGCCAGCATTATTTCCAGCGCCTGCAGAGCCCGAGTCCGCATTCATTCCTTCTGTAGCGAAGCCATCATTTCGAGCTATGAACAATTGAGGCTACGTTGTGTTTTGTCTCTGAAATCTGTACGATGTTGCCATGTGGAAATCAAACGATGCCCAGACAAGGGCTGAACTGAAAGCAGAAGATGTGTAGCGAAAAATAAGAATAATTCGCCAGGTTTCAACACAGCCCAAACACAGCAGCATCGCGTACTTTCTTCCCCTTACAGTACCGAACCATTCAATTCGATTCCTTTCCCCAGCCAACCCGAGCCAGCTTGATATGGTATGCTGATCTCTCTCCAAACACGGTCAGCATCCGGGAAATCGGCGTACCAATGAACAGCCCAGGAGCTCAGCTCCGCCTGAGATCGAAAGACAGCAGAAAAAACGTGCCTGCTGCATAGCCGGGATCATGCTGACGGCTTCTGGAAAGGCTGTGGAAGCCTTGCGTTGCGATCGACGGGATCGTCGAGGGGCGACAAACTCAATACAACCAGGAGGGAATGTTTTGTCGAGAGGCGGAAGTGCCCATGCTGATCAGCAATTGGACAGGGAAATGCATGCCTACTGGAAATACTGGAATGGGAAGAAAAGAGGGGGAGGGTTCATGTGCATGACTTGTTGTTGATACGGCGCTTTTGAGTTTGCGGAGCGTGGAGTTCCTAGCTGATGGACCTCGAAACGATGCTTCCGCTTGCAAGCACATGGTAAGGTCGAGAAGCGAGATTCCCGCAGCAACACCATCCTGCCATCACCCCACCGGAACAACAACAAACTCTCTCCTCCTCCTCCTCTAGCCGAGAAATATAAGATGGGGACTCCTGACTTCTTTTCCTAGCAACCACGAGGTCCATCCTGGCGCTCTTGAATTTTATCTCAATGACATATCACATCGCTTCAATACATACTTGACATGTCATTGGTCCCCCCTTTTCATTCCAACCGAGTCAGGAGATGAGCCAGCCCTTCCAGCCTTTCCTCCTCTCATCCAACCAGTCCAGTCTGACCACATACCAGCTACCAACGCACAAACACACACTCTTCTAGAACCCTTCTTCATCAAACCAGCAGTTGCCAAATCATGCATCCCACCAACCCAGCGCGACGGTCTGGGAAGAAGCGCGTTTCGTCCGTTTGCTTTCGTGGTCCCAGCTAACCTTTCGGCACGGTCCTGTGGCATGTGGCATCTATCATTATTCGCACAAGGCTTTTCTCTCGGAGATTTTCCTATCGTGCGCTTTCTTGCCTACACCTATCATCCATGATTCCTTTCCATGCACCAGTAATAGCAGTCCTTCAGCACCGGTATCAGCTTGGAAATTTGGCACACCTTGGCTGTTAGCCTTACAAGAGGCTGCGATGGCCCGTTTCAATCGGATCCTACACTATGCGCGTCCAGTGACGCTGCCGCTTTCCTCAACCGTCTATTTTATGATATTTTTATGCTGTGTGCCATGTGCTGCCATGTGCTTTGCTCTCAGACGAGTCTAGAATTATAGTCTATTGTTATTTTTATCTGATTGATCGAATTTGACGACTGGACTGGTCTGCGCGTTGGTTCCTCTGGTGATGTTATGGCTTGGTCCAGACCATCTAGACCGTTGAAGGATAGCATGTGGCTTGCACGTTGCATCGCTCTATTGCTCGTCGCGAGCACTTACTTTATTTATGTTCAGGCGTTTGGCTTGCATCTTTACTCATGCGAAAGATTCAAGCAATGGCTGGCTGGAGATCCGAGGAAAAGTTGAAATGTTGGAAGTCATGCTTTGTCGTTTGTTGTGGTCTGCGTTTCGTGGCTTGATTATCAAATCTTTATCTATCGTTACTGTCGAGCGGAAGCTGGAGGGAATATTTTGTGGCTGGCTCTCGAAGTCAAAGCGTCAAGTGCCCTGATGAGAATTGCATGAGTCTCGATGTCGATGTCGATGAGGGGTACAAGAACAGACCAGATTCAGGCTGAAGCCCTCTCGACATTAATCCCCGATTCTCCGATCTCTTATTCGCCAAAAACCCCTTCCAGAAGATTTCCTACTCAGGCTGCTTGACAACACATCTGATCGCAATGCCAGGGTATTCTCATTCGTTGACAGAATGTAAGCTGTGACTTCGAGAATACTGCCTGTTTGAGATATTGAGCTGTGGTTGCGTTCAGTCACTGCGGGGATTGTAATTCCGTTTTCTCCTTTCTTTACTTCCTCATTTTCATGCTGTCTTGTTCTTTTCGGACTTCGCGCGTCCGTATTACTCGCTTTCGGTTGCCTACCTTTAAGCCTTTTGAGGTGAGGCTGGATGAGATGTCTGCCTTTTCCCGCCAAGCCTCCTCTACCATCCTCGTCACCCAAACAGACCACCACTAAGACAGGTGACTGATACATTTTGCTATGCCTTGTAATGCTATGTCAGATGGCTACCTACCTGCCCCAGTCAACATTGATCAATACAATCAATATCAAAACTCGGGACACGGGTGTCAACGTGCAGTCAAGTATCGGTTGTGCACGTACCCGGTGACCGAGCCAAGATATCTCGGCTCCTTCTTGCGTTTGTTTATTTACTCGGAAACATTTTGTGTTACTCTGGTACCTCGTTCTTTAGAAACTTCGTTTTAGCGAATCCTGGGACTCCGCTCAGTCGGGTTGACGCGTGTGAGATGGGATGAGATGAGATGAGATGAGACACAGTCAGATGAGATCGGTGGGATGGAAATTGTGGGGTCAGACCCTCAGCATTGGAAGTGCAAATCTGATGTCAGAAGCCTGGTTCACATCGAATGATCATGGACCATTCAGCGACACGACACTTGGTCTTTTGGAGAGTCATTTAGATGGAGTTGTCCTTAGACAGAATCATGACCTATTTAAGTATTCAAGACTCATCGTATCTTTCGCTCTTGCTTACCCCTTCACTGAAACTTTCCCAATCTTCAAGTGATGTTGCCATGACCCTAGCTTGGCTGCTTGAGACGTTCGTTTTCGAAGGTGCAATCCACAGCACAGATGCAGCAATGGTGGGCGAGGTCCAGATATGTGTCTCGAATTTTCCGGGTTTGATCAATTGTAGGAAAGTATGTATGTTGATATATCTCACCCACGAGCGAGATTCACCATCTTCCCAGGTCGAACTCATAGGTACAGAACAAAGATCAGAAGTCCATTCGAGGCGAGCCATCTGTAGGCTCAAGGACTCGACGGATGAGGTAGGGGCACGCTCAGGTCAGTAGTTGTTTCTCCAGTGTGGGTATTCCACATACCGAGCTCGTAAACGAAACACGTCCACAACAATATAAGCGCTGGCTGGATGGATTTTAAGTTGAATTCGTACAATTCGAAGTAATGAGCCAAGTGGATTGTTGCTGGTTAGCGAATGACAGCGAAACATTTGTTAATAGCAAAACAGCACCCTCGCTTATTATCCAAGCAGTGAACACCGAGGTCAATCTCCCTGGATAAGGGAGCAGGCACTATGTGCTCCAGAAAGCAAAGGATGTACTGAATGCCTCAGCTCTGAAATACCTGTAATCTTTCCCTGAAGCTGTGCTACTTTTGCTATCCCGATGTGATGATAGATGGGCGTGATCGAGAGGACTTCATGTGATTATAAAGTTGAGCTACAGTTCAAGAATCCACTATTCATCGAATCGAGTCGGCTTACCAGTAAGAATTCACCTGGAGACGACGACACACTTTGGAAGAATTTCGACTTGACCTAACGAAGTGTGGAAGGAGAAGAAAGTCGTGAACGCACTGGGGGTCTGCCACACTTGTGGATAAATGCTGGCTTGATCATAACTTCCTCAGCCTCAAACGGAAGACCCGGGTTGACGGAGTTTGAATGATTGGCTCGTAGTTAAGAGCTAGGATAGCTGCGGTGTAGCTGTTTACCTTATACGGGTCAATGGAGACCTTGTTTTGGAGCATTGCTGTGCGGTGAGTGAGTGAACGAGCACCGAAGCTGGGATTTTGAGATGACTTGGTTTGCTTTTCCGCTGTCATTCGAAATACCGCTGTCGATTTTAGAACATTCCGATGCATTCCATCAAACCCTGCCATAAGAACATACTAAAATTGGCTAAAAAAGAGGTGAATTGTATTTATCCACCGATATCAGTGATCTTTGAAGAAAAGTCGTTGCAAGAACATATTCTTTGAAGTAGCTAGTAGCTCCAAGCCTGCTCCGTGGAGAGGTGACACAAGAACTTTGGCCCTTGCTAATCAATTTGGGTCCCTACCTCGCCGAGAAATATATCCCCCGCACTATCCTGGAAGTGTGTGTTGTAGGACATTCACTCGGCTGTCCATCTCCCACTCCAGCGTCTTGAACAAAACCGATGATCTTCTAGCCATGACATAATTCCTTCCAAGTGCGATTCTAATCACAACGTGAATGAACTGAAATCGTGAAGGTTCGGGATTTTTGTTCAAAAAGGGGAATTTTTTTCGTTCAAAAATTCTCATTGCTACCAATCACAAGCCGCTGCAAGTAACACCGCCAATTTCTCCAGCCATATCTGATCTACCTCATCAAAGCCATTCAGCTCGGCACAATCGATATCAATGATCGCCACTACATCTCCTTCGCCCCCACTTCTCAAAATGGGTACCACTATCTCGCTCTTCGAATCGCCGTCACATGCAATGTCTAGACCATGTCAGCATGTCTTCCACACTCACCACCATCATTCGCATCCTTCGTTTCAGTGTTCCACCGTTTCCAAGAGTACATTGTATCTCGGCCCCGAAAACCAGAAATTTGGATGGTAGAGAATTGCCAAATTGAAGGAGACCACTCACGACCAGGAAACGCCTCAACATCCGGCACCAATTGCGTCTCTTTCGACGACGCTGCGGTTCCACATACACCTCGCCCAAACAATATTGTCTGGCATGCTACCTTGCCTTGAAAGGGGCCGAGGATGAGTTGTCGTTTTGATGTTGACGAGGAAGAACTCTTGGGATCTAGGACGTAGAAGCCTGGACATGGTTAGTATGCGCTCAATAAAAATAAGGACGAAGGAGGAGGGAGAAATTGCGGGGGGTGGGGAGGAGAGCATACCAGCCCAGTTCACGTCCGCCGATGGCGAAGGCAAAGACTTATACGCGTGCCATAATAATGATGCAGTGTTTGCCAGATTACTGTCAAATCTTCGTTTAGCTTCCAGTTGTTTGGAGAAAATGCTCGTCCACACGTGACGGATGTCAGACAACATACCAGACCTAGTCAATTAATTAGCAGCTATTTCTTCACAAATATAAGAAGATTGCTTAGAGAGAAAAATCCATACCCAGTTCCTCTGACCTTCGAGTAATGCCTCAGCTTGTTCCAGGACTTGCTTGTATGCTTCCTCTTTAGTCACCCCCGAGGCGAAGTTCGATGAGTCTGCATGAACCTATTGTTCGTGTCAGTCTCCCACGCCACAAAAATTTTCATGAACGTCAAGTATACCATTGTCACGTCCCGGCTCTTCTGCCCTCTTCGCGAGGTTCACAGCAAGAAAGGATGTGCCGTTGTGGATTTTTGAAAGATTATGAAGTGGAGCTTCCCCAAGAGAAAGGAAGGAGGGTTTGTCATGGTTTGAGAATGATAGCCGAACACGTGATATTAGCTCATTTTTGATATCAGGGGTGATGGAGGGGGAGGGTCCTTAAGCGATACTTTGAATCGGGATGTTTATTTGTAGTCAGATTAAGGAAATCATTGTGTAGGGTCTTATAGGTGACATGTTGTGATATTGCAAGCACTCGATCGTTATGCCTTGGGCACATTCACGCAAAGATGGCGAGGGGAAACTAAGTCAGGGTATGATCAGGACAGTAGTATTCCTTATAACAAACATTTTCCTCTACAAGCAGCATTTCACGAACTGCTACATTGCCCATTGAACGCCGACATGATACCCCATACTCCATAATTAAAAGTCGTCAGTACCTCTGTCTATGCTTCTTGATTCCCACCTCCATCGCATCTGGCTCCACTGGTATTCCCAGGCTCGTAGCTCCAAGACCTTGGGAACCACCAAGTCTCCTTCCAGCAGTATCTCTGTTGCTCTCTACTCCCTCCTTTTCGCCCTCCACCAATTTGCTTTCTGCCGCTTCACTCAACATCGTGCCCTCAATGCTCAGGAATCCTCTCTCCCTATCATGGCTCGACTCAATCTCTCGCACTCGGAACTTGACCATCCCCTCGATCTTCTTCCCTTCTCCATCGACATAGTACCCCATGCCCTCCTCAGCATATGTCTCTCCTACTCCTTCCCATCCCTCTCGGGCATCACTCACGTCCTTCCACTTCCAGTCGCTTGGCAGACGTTTCCGCTCTATACTGGCGTTGAACAGATTCCAGCATACCAGACCTAGATGTCCTTCATTCTGCAGATTGACATATCCCTCCAACCAAGCTCCCTTCTCTGGTTTGAATAGCAGGAATTCTGCGGTGAGCCAAGTCCAGGACACAGCATATTCGTCGTGATTTTGTAGCAAGACCTCCTCTCCATCGTTCCCAAATGCTTTTTCCGATAACCGAGGATTGCTGTACGAAAGCAGCACGCCATTGAATGGTGGGTAGTATGTGAGGAGGAGCGGAGAAAGATGCTCGGCGCAGATTCCTTCGAGCGGGTACTTTTGCGACACAGGTGCCAATGGCAGATATAACGAGGAGGTCTGCAGATGGAATGGCGATACCGTAGCAGGCATCTCCAAGATTTCAGACTCTACAGCTCTCGAATCCGACTTGTGCTTTTTCGATTTCGACTTTGGTCCCTCCTCCGCATGGTCTCTTTTCCGCTTCTTCTCGCCGTGTGAGGATTTCGATTTCTTCTCGGACTTTGATCTGTGTTTTTCGGACCCCATTATAGCTGTCTGGGAAGGATCCGTCGTGTCAATTGACATGCTGGGAATGTTTCGAGGAAATGTTTGCTTCCACTGTCTCGTGTAACTTTTTTTGCGCCTCAAAAGGCTGACAGGCTGGGCGGCCGCTAGCGTGCATTAGCGCAGTCTTTATCTGCCTCGGAGCGGCGTCGCGATGTGGACAGGTAGAGCCTCGCGATTTGTTACTGATTGTTCTTGTCACTTTGTTGTCGGATCCCAACTTCCTCCTCTTCCTCCCTCAACAACATTATTTTTGCTGCATGATAACTTTTGGGCGCTTTTCTCAGAGCTTCAAGACACATCATGTCTACTAGCAATTTACTTTCCCTCGCTGGCTGGACGTTTCTCCCAAATGTAAGTGCCACTCTTTAGACTGGCAAACTTCCGCCAGAATTCAAGAAACTATACTGACAAATTGTTTAGTTTGTTACGGGATGGCTCCAAACGATATATTATGGGATTATGATCCGCGCCGGTGACCCAAAACCTCAACCAGGCTCTCCGCGCTACATCACGCATCGCCGGCGCATCCACATCATCGTGGTGTCCGCCTACCTACTCTACACAATATACGAAGCAGACTGGGAGATACGGCGGGCGAGTGACTTCTATCAGGATCTGGGAGTACCATATACCGCTACAGATAGGGAGATCAAGTCTAGGTTTCGGCGATTAGCAGCTATCCACCATCCAGACAAAGTATCCTCCACATCCACCACCACCGAAGGATACTTCGTACACCTAAAACTCGCGCAAGACACTCTCCTGAATCCCGCAAAGAGATTCGCATATGAGCGTTTCGGACCTGAAATCACACAGTGGCAGCGTTGTTCCGGTGTTCGTGACTTCGTCGTACATGGCCTCCAGTCTATCCTCCCCTACTACGGTGCAGCGGCGATATTCATGTACATTTTGGGTATGTTGGGGTATCTGGAATGGGGCAAATACTGGAGGTGGCTTACACTGGTTGGATTCTGCGTCTTCGAACTGTATACGATCTCTCGACCTCATTTCCCTGCCTTCGCAGCCAAAATCCTCAACCCCTTCCTGACGAATTTCACCGCACACCCGCCCTACCTCCCCTTCCAACTCATTCAACTGGGCAGGAAAATTAGTATCACCCTTTATATCGCATTTTCGCAGATAGGACCACATCTCGAACCACCTACCCCAGTCGCATCGAATGCGAGTCCAGAAGTGCAGATGAAGCAGCAACTAGACAGATTAGAAGCCACAGCGAAGATCGTGGATGTCGAAGCTACAAGGGCGGTACAGCTGGAATTGAGTCCGTTCATGGGCGACGAGCAGGCTATTGGAGAAGTGAAAGGCAAGATGAAGGAGTGGCTGGTGCAGAATACGATACAGAGTGATCCGGAGGTTCGAGATGCGATAGGCACATTGCTGAAGAGGAGAAGGATCGATGCACCTGCTGGTGCTAGAGGGAATAGATAGGTCTGTAGAGGACTTAGCTATGCGCTCACTAATAGAACCGTTAATTCTTGCCCAGGCGCTTATTTTGGGATGCCTCCTGTACCATTTCTGCGAAGTCGTGGGACGCAAGCTATTCATCAAAAGCCTGCCGAAACATCTTCCGCTCGAGTGCTACCGGCTACTACCACTTTCGCACTGCCCTCTTCCGGCCCAGTTTGCTTCGGCTCTCTGAATGCATTAGGATGTTGACAGAATGTCCCGGCTACGATCTTTCAGCAGTTGAATCATTCTGCCTATTGAGGTACAACTCAAAGTTGCCGAAGAGTTGGTAACAAAGAATCAAGAACATCTTGCTCTCTGCCCATTGGAGGAGCAGCGTTGATCACATGCAGCCACGACCTCCTGCACGGGGCCTGAAGGCACTCGCTGGATTTGCCCATCGGGCAGCCTTGCCTCGTCCATTTCTTTTCATTGTTCAACTTCTGCTCTCACTCTTCGCAGCTCCTCTTCTTTGATCCATTCCATTGCTCTGCGTCGTCTCTCTTGCTCTGCGTGGCTTCTGCGCTCCTTGCTTTGTCCTCACCAGGGCAATCGAAGGTGATTGTGATGGTCAGCACAACTGCCATTGCTTCGGAAAGCGTTTTCATCTCGCAGCCTTGTCTCTGCTACTACAAACGGCCAAACCTGATAAAGTTCAAACAATCAAATAGCAAACGACACTGTACCATGGGTGACCCTCTATCAGTCGCAGGCACAGCTGTGGGCGTTGTGTCTCTCGGACTACAAGTGACAGGCGGACTGATCAAATACCACTCGAACTTCACCTCATACCAAGAAGATATCACTCGTATCACGCAAAGCTCGGAGAGATTGTGTGAGCTGTTGGAATGTCTCAACGATGTACTGACGAAAGAGGAGCCAGAGCACAGTGCTGTCCTAGAACAGGTGCACAGATCAGTGAGTGCATGCAAGGGTGGTCTTCGGTTGTTGAAGAGGGAAGTGGAGAAGAATAGAACGATCAAGCTTCCCGTAAACACGGAGGACAAGGCTCGGATCATTGCGAAAAGGCTGCTTTACCCTTTCAAGAAGGATACGTTACATGGCGTCCAAGTCCAGCTATATGCACTAGAAGATCGTCTCAGCTTCGCAGTCAGTTTGTGGAATCGGTGAGTCGAGAGCGGCTAAATATATGTATCCTTGCTAACACTAGAAAAGTGAGATCAGCTCCATGACTTTCGAGATTGTGACGATCATTGGCAGGACGACACGAAGCGTAGACAGAAGAGCGCAAATCATAGAGGAGAAATTAGACAGGATTCATAGACCATGAATCCCCTTGGCGACTGTTAGAGAAATGCTGCTGATCCTTTCGAAGATATCAAGGATGGAAACGCCCACGAGCCTCGAGCATGAGCCCACTCTGCTATCAACACTGTGCCAGGAACTGGACCAGCTTCAAATTGCATGCGTGCCAGCCATTCAGAATAGGTAGAAGAACTCTAGAGTTCAATCTGTCACGCGATGCTTCTGTCCAAGTCAATTTCGGCGACTACGAGGTACCAATAACGACGTCAATTGGTACAATTTATCGAGCTCATGGACGCACACAACACATAGTACCGACTGTCCACTTAGTAGGTACACTCAACAGCGTAACGATGTCCTGGAATTGAAGTACACATATTGCACAAGGCTGCTTAGGTTTTCAGTCGCAGCCAATTTGTCGACGACAAAAAGGGGAGGGTTACCTGAATTTACCTTGAATCTGGTATTTAGAGCCATTGTACCCTAAGATTCTCCGGCCTTTCGACTGGGACTCCTGATCAGGCAGCAATGCAGAATTTGCAACCCCTCTCGATCATGCCGAATGGATCTTACAACAGCTTAAGATACTTTTCCGAACCGGAACAGCTCACCCAAAGGACGTTCTGCCAAATGGCGAGACTCTTCTTCACGTGAGTCCTTGAGACAAATAACGAACAGTTACTCATTGTGGCTAGTATGCCGTGGCGGGATTAAATATTCCCGCCTCGCCTTATAGTATTCAGACAGTTACGCATCTGATTCGAGAGATCTACAAGATGGGTCCATGCTAAAGAAAGAACTCAGGCATAATCCGGAAATGGTCAATCATAGACTGCCATGCGAGCAGACGCTGCTCCATATTGCTCTTCCTTGGCCTCAAGGAGTGTCGATCCTTCTCGCAGCAGGAGCCAATATCGCTCCCGATCAGAACATCCTTAGTGATGCTTGCTGGTTGGGGAATTCATCCTCAATACCACTCTTGTTGGACCACGGTTGTCCAATAAATCTCTCCAGCTCGGTCTTTAGCTCAAGAAATATTGATCTACAGAAGCTGGTTGTCTCCCATCTGGTAAGAAGACGCAATCGATTGGGTGGCCTTGCTGCCAATAATCTGTCGGGCATAGATTTTCAATCTCCCAATCTCAGGAAAGATAGAGTTCTGAATGCCCAAGCCGACGTTGTGGCTCCGGTCTTAAGTCGAACTGGTGTTGAGATAGACCTTGCATTATCATTGCTACCTACGACAGTATACCATGCTACGACGATGAATGTTAAAATGGGGAATCTGCTTTATGATGCAGGGTTTCGGGACTTTGATGAGGTTGACGCTCTTGAAATGTCACCTTTCTGGACTCATGTTCAATATGACATGTGGAAACCTCTTGAGAAGTTGTCAGTCCTAGCCTGGCTGAGAGACAAGGGTGTGGATATGTATCGCAGGCATCCTGTGGGCAGAATGATGGCAATACATGCTGTAGGGCGTTTGCTCGGGAGTCCAAGGTTATGTTTTGGCATTGGAAGAATGTCATCTGAGCAGCAAGAACAAACAGGTCTTTTCCTGAGCGACCGTACTACAGACGACTGCAAATGTGCATGTTCCAGGACTGGTTGCCAAGCACTCGCATTTGCTCTGGCAGACTGTGGACCTTTCACTCATAATTTTCGACCCAACACGAAGTTTAATATTGACTTTTCGTGCTGCCTTCAGGTGCGTCGACTGGTAAAGTCCCATGTTCCTGATAATCAGTGGATACCAGCCAAGGCGATCCGCGCCATGAGCTTTCGTTGGCTAGAGCTCACGCACACCTGCCACGCATCTCTCGTCCAATGGCACTGCGGCCGTTTATCAGTGAAGGCGCCACTGTCCATGGACGAGATCAACGAGATTCAGGAAGAAGAACGCGACCTGATCCAACAGCTCGAAGATCTGGTTGCCGAATTCGAAGCCAAATTCGACGACCTCGGAATTCCTCTCATTCCATTCCTCGAGGAACACTGGAAGCCGAGAATGGATGAGGTTCTGAGAGCGAATGATGAGGAGAAGAAGGAGGAGAAGCGCAGGATGAGGGAGCTTGGTGTCACCATCGGGGAGGAGAGTAGCCTGCATGAGATCGCAGATAGGGAGGATGAAGACTGGAGTTTTGATTTGTAGGTGAATCCTTCTGAGACGAGGAATAGTTAGCGAATGTTTCGAAGGACTATTCTGCGTTTTGGTCACGGAATGCGTGGAAGAGGTGATAGGTCGTCCATCGCTTCACCGAGTTTTTTCTTCTCTTTTTATCCTCCTGGGTTGACCAGTCAGGTTACGGTATTTGTGTTGGTACGCTCAAACGATACCAAGTCCACGATGTACGAATGAATATTGGAACAGGCCCCAAATGAAGTATGAGGAATAACTTTTATTAATGGGCTTCTCGAAAGACGAATGCGCCTGTAGGAGCTAGAGAAGCGCAATAGGTCTCTGTTTGAAGGACTTAAAATTGTGTTTATTAATAGAACAATTGACTTTTATACGCCCTGGGCAGGCTCTTCTCGTGGTGGTGGTCTGCCAGGTCTCGTGATCCTTCTCTAGGAAGGAAACGCAGCATGTTTTCTCGTGTAAGTGAAGAAAGCTTATTTGTTTCTCGAAGCCACGTTATTTCAGGGATGTGGATTTGTAGTTATATCTGAAACACGCTATCGCGCAAGAACCACCATGTCATCGTAGCTCAGATCAGATGAGATCCTTGGCTTCTCGTATTCAGTGATTGGAAAATGGATCGTCCCACATGCTATTCTTGTTTGATATCGCTGCCGAACAGCAGACTTGGTACTACTTTCTGAACTGCCACGTTCTTCAAGATCTTTTGTCCTAATTGAGTCCTAAAGCCGACCTAATACTCTTCTTCATGGGGAACAGATTTGGCTCAGTTATCTCTCCTTGTGATATGCTTGTTCCATTCTTGATTCTTTTACCTTATCATAACTGCTTTGGGTTCTTTTGTCAAATTCTCAAGTCTTGTGAGTATGTGGGCGTCTCGTCAAGTACCCCGCCATGTTTATGTTCCAGAAAATGTTTCCGCCCTTCACAACTCGCAAGGAACCGAAATCCTACGCTAGTCGTAAGTCCTATTTGGGCCTGGAAAGTACGACCTGTTCAACTACACCGACATGCCCCGACAGGGGTCTACGTACTTCATTCTTGGCGAGACTACGCCTTACATCTTTCTTAGCCTCACTAAGTGAAGAAGAGAAGGTATGATTCAATTACAGAGCATTTTGAAGGACTGCACGAATAAACTTGATTCAAGATATGCTTAAGCGATAATCGTGAAGCTAAGCTTGAGGTACGTACCCCCTTGTCCGTTGAGTTGTCCCAAAGTTCCAAAGAATCGGGATACGAGGTTGCTAAGACTAAGCGAAAACATAAATAAGTCTCGTTCGTCATAAGCTTAAAATTAAAGATCTGTGGGACCCGGAGCGGGTACTGTCAGTGAGTAAGTTTTTGGAATGCTTATGGAATCAGCAACAGAGTTGTTCTTGGACGGCGTTTTTGAATCTTCTTAGAACGGTTCTGAGTCTGCAAAGCTACTGAGACGTTTCTACAGGCATTTTAATGCGGCTTGCTGGCCATCGCTGCAGCAGCTTATAAGATGTCAGACACTTCGTTGAACTTCAATTTATTGACGCCCAGGTTTCTGTTTGCACTGTCCGAAAGTTCTGTTATGAATGAATATCTTTCTCTTCTTGGTATATTGTCCGATATAAGTATTGCTGTATCTTTGGAACACCTGAATACAGTGAAACACAAGGGTCTCGTACGAAAGTACTACGTACATTATTTAGAAACTTTGCTGACAATTATCTTCCAAAGTCCAGCCCGCGAAGAACAAATTCTGTTTTTTTTCTCGGCTTTAGTCGGTAGCGAGCGAATGTCGAAATATGGCGTCACACGACTCTAGACAATCCCAAGCGATGTCATAGAGGACAAGCTTGGGTCTGGAAGGGTGGAATGTGTCTGTGCTTCTCAGATTTACGGCAAGAGACAGGGAGAAAGTTTAGCTCCAGCCCTCTATGACTGGTGTCTACAGCTGGGATAAAATCTGCGCCTGTGCACGTTTGGGCGTGATACCATGCAGTAAGTGAGGTGTGATTCCCATCACCGAGTTGCGTCAACCTCGTAATGGGAATACACATGGTCAACTTTTGAGCTTTGAATCAAGTCTGCAAGGTGTATAGGTATATGGATGCTAGATTCATGGTGCAGTGTCCATAGTATTCCGTAGCTGTAGGGAAAATAAGTTTACAAAATGGAGCTTTGGATGTTGCCTGACCAACAGGTTCTGTATCGTTGTCAACAGTAGCTCGAGATGCTTCATTGGTCCAGAACAATGAAAGACTTCACACGATATTGACTGAGTATACTTATCCCGAGTTTCGGATCTTCAATCGACAGATACCGGCTCTTGCTCACATCTGCTTGATGATGTCCGAGCGAGTGAGCCATCTCAAAGACTTTCCGTGACATTTTTTACTTAGTATAGGGTAAGCCCATTCCCAAACTTTCTTCCTGTTAAACCTTCAAAAACCATCAAAATGAACAGAACTCCTACTATTCAGTTATGAAGTGTTTCACACCCCGAGATCGTTGCTAAATCTGAGAACATCTCAAGGATGCAGCTACAGCTGTGGCCGCCCCCCCGCTGAATACGAGATTTCCATCTTCCTCACGAGATTTTGCAGAAAGGACGCGTAATTTCATACGCCAAGATGCGCCCAAATCCCACCGTTTGTGGAGAATCACCAGAAGGTGTCTTTTGGTCACTCTGGTCGGATTCTAGATGATATCTGGAGGTCATGGAGCGATATCCCTGTCACATTCAGTAGACGAAGGTCTCGCGAGGACATAGCTATGAGAAGATTTGGCTTTGTCATTCATCAGTGGGATTTTAGTGTTGGATACGGTCCAGTAGATGTGCTTCGTCTTAGGGTCGCAGATGGCCGCACCTCTTAAGGAGATGTCCTCTAGCTACTCTTGAACATTGTCACTTCCATCACTATCATAAGATTCTCTACTAAGACTTTGATAATTTCTCACCATCTCCATTGTCTACGCTTGAGTAAACCAATTCGTTTTCACGTTGGAATTCAAGTCGTTGCTGCTGCGACCATGACGCCTTCGAGGATGACCCTTATTAACCATATCAACCTGCCGCGGCGCCCTTTTGCAAGCCTTCTACGATACTTTCACAAAGCCCGAATCACAACACTGCTCCTCTTCTGCGCTGCTATTACCTTGTTCGCTGTGTATTTACACAACTTCGAACCGAATCGCGACAGGTCTAACAGCTGGCAAGCCAAGATCATATCTCTCAACCCACTCTTCGGAGGTCCAGACAACTACAATGCCTGGAGCAAGAGACCAAGAATTGGCAAAGTGAGCATTCTGTACGGAGATAAGAAACCAGCACACGAGAGAGCACTGAAGACTCAAGAGAAGCACAATCGACTTCATGGCTATTCAATGCATCTACTGAGACGCGGAAATCTGGATGGATACTGGACCAAACCCGCATACATCCTCTCCCTTATACTACAAGAGCTCGGCAAGCAGGATAGCGAGCGCCTTTCCTGGCTCTTCTGGGTCGACGCGGATACAGTAGTCCTCAACAGCCACGTTCCCCTCGAAATATTCATTCCTCCTACCCAGCACAAGGATATTCACCTCCTAGTAACAAAAGATTGGAATGGACTCAACAATGGCGTCTTCCTCCTGGAAGTCACTCCGTGGGCTGTGGAGCTCTTCACTGCCATCGCATCCTTTCGCGACTTTCAGCCGAACACAACACTCACTTTCCAGGACCAAAGCGCAATGGAAATCCTGCTCAAAGAGCCGAAATACGCGAATCACACGGTGACGGTGCCGCAGCGATGGTTCAATGCATATAAGGACGAGAAAGATAAGGAGCTGAAAGCAGATCAGGTCCGAGGTGGAGATTTGCTTGTGCATTTGGCGGGAGTCAATCCAAGGGAAAAGTACCTGGATGAGTGGTGTGATCGATACGAGGAGGACCCCTCAGTGTGGGAGATTGCTTTGGAGAATACTACATACCCAACGGAGACGAAAGAGTTCTGGGAGAATTTGAAGACATAGGTAGATTACGAGCTGGTGTTTCTATTCAAGATGTTTGAATGACGCCACGCTATTCATTATTCCAAGCGCATGTCTCGTAGTTGATCAAGTCTCCAAATGGCAATAGAACAAATCCCACCAACGACAACAGCCACATGCCGCTTCGATTGCCGTTTACCTCGGTCTAGAAAAAGATAAATCCTTTCATAAGAGCATTCCAGGAACCTCCACATCCCCTCCTACTAACCTGCCCCTCTATCTTTCCGAGTCCGCCAACTCCTCCATTATGACGCCAAAGTTTTCCTCGGTTACTTCGGCCAGTTGTTCAGCGTTCCGAACGTGAAAGCCATCAAAGACAGTATCATCAAGTCCGAACTTGTTGTTCAGCTTCAGATATTGAACAATGAACGCCAACGTGCGCTTGGCCAAGAACCCCCGGCCCTTGCGATCAAGGACACGAGGATCTTGAGCAACAACATGCTTGGCCATGTAATCATACTGAGCCCGTTGGATTGTCACCATCCCTTTTTGGACATCGTCGAACCAGGCTTCAACATCTGCAAATGCTGCAGCTTCCTCCTTGGTGAATCTGCCAATGACTGGAGTCGTTGGTTCCACGCCTTTAGGAAGGCTGACCTGCTCGACGTCAGACTCGGTACAGACCATGTTATTCTTGCAACTATGGCATTTGCAGAGGAAGTTGAAGTTCTCGAGGAGATAGCCGCGCCTGGTCTTCGTGGGGCCTGAGATCATGGTGTAGTTGACAGTGAGCTCCTCTCCCTTCTTGATATCTCGTGCTGCACGAAAGGCCATGAACTCCTCCTTGGAGAATCCTCGTGCGATGCTGGGGAGACAATCGTGGGTGAACCGAGCAGCTACTTCGTACAGTGCTGGACCTGAGGGAGCTCCATAGGAGTTGATTTCATGGATTTGTGCCAAGCGTGTTTCGGTGCAGAGCAGTACTTTGCATTGCAGTGATGGTACAAGAACATGACTCTCTTCTTCTTGTCGTCGGAAAGAACCTTGAACAGTGCCTCCTTGCATATGTGCTCGTTCGTGCCCTTCAGAATTGCTTCTTCGGCCAGAATTTCGGTGCCGGCCTTGATGTCCTGGAGAGCAAATACACCGATGCCGCCTCTGTCTGTGGAATGGTCGAACTTGAAGAGGAGTCCGGGTGGAGCAATTAAGGAGGAAGCTATCAGCGATTGAATTCTGTAGAGCTTGAGAAACACTTGCATGGCAAGCGCTCATCAGCAGCAGAAACATTCTCCGGACCAGTCGTCAGGCCAGCACCATCAAGGGAATTGTCACCAGCTTCTGAACTTGCTCTTCTTGCTTTGCCTTGACAGTGAGGGCAGCCAGCTCATCGAGTAAACGACTCTCCTCTTCTGCCTTCATTTTTGCTTCTGCCTTGGCCTTCTTGACATTACCCTTCTTGCGCTTGTGACGCTCAGCTTTGGTGGTGTGAGAAGGCTTGTTGTTCTCCGATTCGGTCTTGTTGACATGGTCCATATTCTGCGATGAGCTATCATCAGACATCGGGGAATTGCTGGCAGTGCAGGCTCTAAGTCGATTGTTACTTTCAGGCAGTGGTTGGTAGGGATGAAGCTTGGACAAGTTGAGGAGCTGAAGTTGAAAAACACCTTATGCGGCCAATTCACCTTGCTATTGAACTGGCAACTCACCTCATTGCGCGGTAGGTAAGCCTTTGTTCTGAAAGTCATGCATCTGCCAAGGACCCTTTGTTGACTTCTGATTTAGCGAATGTTGACACCCGACCCGATACAGAAATTCGAACGCCACTTGGGCAGTGTAAAGATGTGCATAGAATAAATGCAGGTTGAGGAATATTCTCATGCAACAATTTGATTGATGGATGAGTGTAAGTTCACTTGCTCTTGACGAGTTTCTCGTCTCCGAACCGTGCACGTCTTCTGCACATAAACAGTCTTTCTTCCCTCACATGCTCGCCATGGAAAGTCCAGCACTAGAGAGCAAGGAATGAAATTGAACTCTTTCAACACGATCTGTCAGGCAACCGCTACGCCCAGATTCTGGCAACCGTTGCCGCTAAAGCCATTCACAACTATGCTTGACAAACGCAACTCAGTACCTCGTTCAATCAGTGAAGCATCGTAGGGAAACAATCCCGATCAACCCAGGAACTGGAACGTCCAAGGCATGAAATGAAATAGTAGCCCAGTCAGCAGAAAGAACGGTGCCGCCCAAGGAAACGGTACATCCTTCGCCGTCGGACTACCAGCCATCCCTTTACCAGCCCAATTCCCTTACTCATCCTGCGCAATCTCCAACATCCCAACTGTAAGATCCAAAAATGACAGCGGCATCTCCGCCTTTTCCAAACTCAGATAATGACCTTTCTGCGTATCATGTGATAGAGCGCCCGGCCTGACGAAGGTCGCGGTAACGAGTGAATCATTTTGCTTGGAAAGGAGGAAGTCCTCAGCATCCCGAAGACCCATCATAGATGTAAGAATTGGCGCGATAGAGAATGTTGAGGATGGGTTGAGGTGTGCCAGACATGAGACCATGGTCTAGAGATGCGGACGAGAGGACGATGAGTCTTGGTAATTTTGTTTCCGACTTCTGTTTTCTGAGTAGAAGTAGGGTAGGTACAACTGTATGAGCTGATTCCCGAGCAATGGAGCAGCCTGGCTTGTTTTTGACTTCTGCTACGGCTAGGAAGGCGGCTTCGGTACCTCGAAGACAGCTGGCCAGGAGTGGAGTGTCCTGAAGAGAACCTTCAAAGACTTCAACTTGTTTGTTCGACGCGATAGATGGCGCGAGATCCTTGAGTTCCTGCGAGGAACGGCAGTAGGTGTGGATTTTATTGGTGGGTGATTAGAGGATTATGTTGAGGAGTGACTGTCCGACGCTGCCTGTGGCATCTAGTACTGCATATGTTGGCATTCTGGTAGACGCTGACGAGCAATAATCTTATCTGGCGAATGGCAATGATGTTGAGCGATTTGACGGTTGCGATGAATTGTTGCGTGCTCGCAAGATGCAATATCATCTGCGGTTCACCAATCCGGATTCCAGAATAGCGTCATTTATTTATGTCAAGATTCACCATCGGATTTTGAAAGAAGATTCAAATCCGACATGCTAATGCACTTGGATAGAGACGACACAATGGTCAATCCTATCGGAGAGTAAGAATATGCCCGTAATCCGTCTCATTGTCTAATTCTCCATGGCATAAGTTTTCAGTTCTGATCGAAGACGATGGTGTAGACGATCTTCGAGCTAACCATGCCTACCTGGATAGTTGCCACGAAGCGAGTCTTGGCGGGATCAGACCAACAGTGTAAACAAAGCTGCCCCTCATCGTCTAAATTCGGATCACCCCAAAAATCAAAGTCGTTTCACGGATCCATCAAAACCGTATTTCACATCATCTCTCATATCTTACAACATGGACATCCTCTATGATTCAACGTTCCTGAAATTTTTTGCCGCCTTCAATACGATTTACCTCGCAGCCTTGGCGGGCGCTGCACACGGGATGTACATTTTCAGCATCCCCATTGTGGAAAACAGCGACTCGTCCATGGTTATGCTTCGGCAATTCCACCAGCTCATCACTTTGGGGCGAAGTACATGCAAGGGAGCAGTCGAGTTCAAGGGACTTCGCTGGCACTGCTCACCTATCTGTTGTATTCATACCCGGACAAGGAGATCTGTGGGAGGTGGAAATGGTTCGGTGCTGCATTAGGACTTGGGGCTCAGGTTGCCTGGTATGGGGTTTTGTTTGTTTTTCCGACGAATGATAGGCTGGCTGAAATGGAAGGGGAGTTGAAAGGGGTAAAGTCTGAGGAGGAGAAGGAGAGGACGGATAGGGAGATTAGGGGGGAAGTTCTGAGATTGTTGGAGCAATGGCGGAAGTGGCATATTGGGAGGATAGTAATACCTCTGGTCTGGACTGGTCTAGCTTTACGTGGCCTCATCTTCTAGAGAGGAGGAAAAGACTTGGAGAAGCACTTCTGAACCAGTTCTTATGACGAAGAGGGCAGGCGGGGAAAACGAATTGACAAAAAATTCTCGGCAATCAAGATACAAAATCTTCAAAGAAGCGCAAAATGACCAGTTGGACTCAACATTCGATTCTCTGCTAAGATCCAGAGTCTTACGTACCACTTGATTGAGCCCCGTTACGAATATAAGTATCCTGCATCCGCTAAACGCCTCATACCAGGACGAACGTCAGGTCGTGTTTCCATTTTTAGCGATATAATTTCCTTGCCCAGCCCATCCGTCTTCTCGACGAAGATGTAGTTGTGCAAATAGCCTCGCAGCGCTAAATAATTCCTTACATCCAGTCGTTCCCACGTTGAAAGTCCTCAACAAACGAACGCCCCCAAGTCCCCTCGCAGCATCCAGAAAGACAACTTGCAGTTCCAGCACGTTATCTGTGCTTGAGACTTGAGAGAGTATGCATACTAGAAATCTCAAGGGGGAGAGACGAGTCGAAAGTAAACAAAGAGGTCGATAGCGAAAACTGTCAGTGACAACGACAAACGCTAGAATTGGCTAGCTGTAAACTATTGACCGAATGAATAAGCCAATTTGCAACTGTTGCGAGGTGTCGTAATACAGAAGGGATTTCGACTCGCTTAGCTCGAACATGAACTCACCTCGGTCGCAACAGATTCACCTCGAGCGTCATTTTCACCTAACGTTCCCAAGGAACCGCACACCTTGCAACGTCAAAAAGTATTCATTCCTCCAGACTGTGCTTTTCTCGATCAACACCTGCTCCATCGAATACTTCGACAAACTATACGATACCCCCCAATATCCCACCACACCACGCCTCTCCCATCTAAACACGGCACATCAGAAGAGAGACCATGACCACGACCATGACATTTGTCCTGCCCAGCGCGGCAACCACAGAGAACCCCATTGTCACCAGCGTAAGTACTGTCAATCTACACTTCAATCTTAGTTGCAATAGCGTGCGCCGTGCTGACAACAACAAACAGAACTCTCCCATCACGGAGGTGCTCTCCCCAAATCCAGTCCGACGAGTCTCCTTTGACGAGATCGTACGGCTGGCTGATCTGATCGAAACCAGCGGCGTCCCGTCTCCTTCTGCCACCTCCTCTAGGAGCGTCGTCACAGCCAGCAACACCGTCAAGAGTATGAGCATCCTCACCACGGTCACTTCAGAGCGCCTCAATAGCAGCAACAGCAGATACCACCGTCCTGCTGCTGTCAACAAAGATACCACCATCACCACCACCACCACAGATGTCAATTTCGCCACCAACAGACGCGAAACCGCCATCACAACCGCGAGCTCAGTCTTCTGGGACAGCGGAAATAGCAGATACATTCCTGTCCGTCCTCCTGCTGTCAAGAGAACTGCTGCCGCCATCGACCCCTTGTTCACCTACTCTTCCACCCCATACTCTTCATTCTCCGGCCCCTTCTCTTCATACAACAAGAACAAGACCAACGATAATCACACCACCAACAAACACCTAAGCGAATTCCTTCTCGGCTCAGTCCCAGACTATGGCACCGGAGGAAGATACGGAGTCATCGGAGAAGAGCGGAGAGGAAAGAGTGTCGGGGTGATTGGTGGGGAGCGAGTTGAGAGGGGACGAAATATGGGAGCAAGATGCTAGGTGGTAGACAGGGCGGGTAGAACAAGAGGAGATGATTGCGAGTAGATAATGGTAACGGAGACGGGGGTAAGAGAAAAGCAGACTGTGCAGAGGCAAGAAGTGAGGCGAGACAAAAGCGATTGTTTCCATACGCCACGAATGATAGTGGCCTTGATATTGAACAATAAAGACAACTTTGAGAAGATGACGCGCTCGCTCAATGATACTGTGCTCCCCCAATTCCATGATCCTGTATCGCGTGTGCTCACGTGCTTCTTCGTATCTTTCATTCTGATGTCCACCGACTTCGTCCCCTCGCTCCCACCGCTGAGCTTGGACTGTCGTATAATTCTCACACCGAAACTACGGTCGATCTTGGTGAAATGACACCACATAGGTCTTTCAACCCTTCAAAAACGCCCCATAATAGGTGTTCAGCCAGCTCACAGCCTCCATCCCCGACTCCGCCTCATGCGCATTCCATCTCCCGATACTGCCCACATAGCCATCGGGTCTGATATTCACGATCGCAACCTCACCTTCCATCAATGGTCCAATCCACTTCTCCGTCGCAGTCGGCATGCGCATCAGATTGTCTAGATAAAACGTCCACCTGCTATCCTGCAGTAGTGGAGGCAGATCCGCGATCTCAACGCGCGCTTTCGGCATCGTCGTCACGATGGCGAAGGTGACTAGCTTGGAGACTGGGACGTATCTTTGAGGCTGAATGAATGAGTCCATATCCGTTGCTGGCTGCCCTCGCGCCTTGTACGATGCATTCGCTGCAGCAGTGGCACGACCGAGAACTGTCCTTGAGGACGATACTTCAGTACATACGGTCTCCAGGAATGGTGATGCGAGCTTGATATTGTTTGTGAAGAAGAACATGCGGAATTGGCCGATCATGGGGATCTCAAGTTGGAGGTTCACGGGATTAGCATCGATGTACCGCGTCAGTCTTGCTGGTACCATCAAACATCCTGGCTGGAGAGCTCCTCTCCGGATTTTCTCGGGCATGTTGAGTGCGTTCTCAGAATACTCAGCGCCGACACCAGAGATGAAGCGGATGTTCTTCGCAAAATTCTCGGCCAGGGCTTTAGGGTCACCCGTTGCAAAGGCTGTGGCATGGCCGTAGTCGAAATCAATCAAGTCTTGAGCGATCTTCCGTCGCTCTTGCTCGTATGTTGAGAGGAGACTTGCTGGTGAGAGGCCGCGGACTACGAGGTTGAGTTTCCAGGAGAGGTTGAAGGCGTCGTGCATGCTGACATTCATGCCTTGAGCGGCTTTGGGGGAGTGAGAGTGTGCTGCCTAAGAATATATCAGATCCTGGACTTTGGAAGGGAAGGTACAACTTACGTCTCCTGCTATGAAAACTTTTTCAGATTCACTGCAGAATTTCTTGGCTACTCTTTGCCCTACTTTGTAGATACCGAACCATTCTGAAGGTATCAGCAATTTTCCTTATGATCGAAGAGGCTAACTCACCAATGGATTTCCACGACAGCTTGAACGGAGCCATGATTGCCTTGGCTCTTTTCATCACGAACTCCTCAGTTGCAGCTTCTGATGACATGGGTGCTGATCCAGGGTGGAGCTCAATATACAATCGTGTCATATTCTTCTCTCGAGGAATACACAAAATAGAGCCCTCAGTCTCTGATGATATTACAGCTTTACTCCAGAGATCGGGAAAGTCCGTATCAATCACACCTGAGACGAGTTAGTGTCACTCAAACTCCACAAGGATGACCAGACTCACCATCCAACACACCCCACGCCGAATTGGATCTTTCGCCATCGTAAGTTGCATTGAGTAGGGACTTCCGGACCTTCGAGTGCGCTCCGTCGCACCCTATCATATACTGCGAGCTGTACAGTTTGGGCTTTTTGTCCTCTTTCAAGTCTCTTGAGTCAAAACATTCAATCTCGACACCGGTTGTTGTCTCCCGGTAACGCGAGAAAGTCGTGCTTCGGACCACATCAACGCCACGAATCTTCAGATCGTCCAGGAATACATCTTCTACCATTCCTTGATGTACCAGGAGAATGAAAGGATCCTGTACATCAACAACTCCTGGTGGATAGTGGACCTCACGTCCTATCCGACGCAGTGGTTGAGTCGCTGTTCCATTCTGTCGTTCAATGAGCAAAACCGATCTTGCAAATACGCGCCAAAGAAACAGATGAAGGGATTTCTACATACCCAGAAACAAATGTCGTATATCCTCGCTCCTTTCTGCAGAAGCGGTCCTGCTAACCCCAACTGCTTGAACGTCTCAATAGTCTTTGGCTGCAGCCCATCAGCTCTACCTGTTGACGTTTTGTCTGGCCGATCATCAAGAATTGTTGTCTTGATACCATACCGAACCAGATTTGACCTGGTATTGCCTGTCAACAAAATGCCTCAAAATTGGCCTTTTTGGCCGTTCTGTGTAAAAACTCACGCCAACATCAGGCCAGCTGGTCCTGCGCCAATAACCGTCACGTGGCTGTCATTCTCGCCTGACTCCGAAGCGGAGTCCACACCGTTCTGCATTGGTTCGTCACGAAAGCCTTCGTTATCCATTCCCGGGGACATTATTGCTTCTTTTTCCTCTCGAAATTCCTCGTGCTACAAACTGTGCGACTCTTTCCTTGATCTTGCGCTCCCGAAAAGTGCCTTCGAGACTTATTATTAGTCTTCGGAACCCTCCCCATCATATGAGGATGTCGTCGCAAGGCCGCGACGGGCTCGATCAGCTCAGACTGCTGTAGATCAGACAAGATCAGGCGATAGGGAGGTAAGAGTGGAGGGGTTAGTGGCATGATTCGGAGAAATCGACTGATATTCAAGGATGGGGTCTAGATTAGATATAGAGGCGTGCCGTCAGATTGGGCAGTTTGACGGGTGGATGACAAAAACGTCGCGGCTGCACGGAGGTAGGGCGGGTGGCGGGCGTGAGTCAGGGGTGTGCCCAAACAGAGGGGTACAGGAGACAGGTCACACTGAAGATGCACACTTGGCAAATTCTTCATCGGCTTTTCAACCGAGACGAAAGGTCACGACTCAAGTTATTGCTCTTGAGGTCACTTGAGTACCTGGACGATAACCTCATATTTTATGACTAGCACAAGTGTAGCTTTGTCAACATATAGTATTCAGGCTCGTCCACCCCAACTTTGCTCTCGATGGAATTTTGAGTTTGCTACTCTCGAACGGAGCGTTCGGCCAACAAATCACGCATCATCGTGCCGGCAACCGCACATTGCAGAAGCATGACTGCCGGTGGCTGGATGTGAGACGTACATTTCCGAATATGACCGGAAGAAAAACAAACGAAAAAGCAAGTGGCCTTTATCTTCTGGAAAATTCCTTGGGCTTTCAAGCTCTTCTCAATTTCTGTTTCAGGCTAGTTGTCTGTTCTACCATTTCGTCACCCCTCCATCAATACACAGATCCTGGCCTGTCATGTATGAGCTGGCATCGCTAGCCAAGAAGACACAACCGCCTCGAATGTCATCGGGCGTTGCAACTCTTCCATTCATGATCTCGTCTTTCCAGCTCTCAAGGAGGTCGGGGAACTGGTTTGCATGTTAGCATTACCTTCAATTTCAGCCAAAGTCGACTTACGGGAGCTGTCATCTCAGTCCTCACATATCCTGGTGAGATGGAATTTACTCTGATTCCCTGATCGAAACGTAAGTACATATTGAAAGGACCTTCCCGTGTGGGAAACGTACATATTCCACCAACTCCTTTGCAATCCCCGGACACATCGCTCTCACGGCACCTTTCGTCCCACAATACGCACTACTCATCTGGCTTCTAATCGCCATATAACTGGCGATACTTGCTACAAGCACAATACTTCCCTTCTTAGTGCCATTGGCGATCATCTGCTTGGCAGCAAGTTGCGCAGTGTGATACACTCCAAGGACATTGACACCTAGTAGTTTCTGGTGCTCTTCGAATGAGGTGTCGAGGAATGAAAGATGGCGGTTGATGCCTGCGCAGGGTACGCAGATATCTAATTTCCCGCCAAAGTCGGCTACGAAGGATGAGAAACCTGTAGTGAGGGATGCCATGTCACTCACGTCGACACTGAGCACAAAATGGATCAGTCGGATGATGATGATGGATCGCGGCTGGGTCACGTGTGATATACATACAGATAGTGTGCTGTTTTGACGCCGAATTTTTTCTCTATTTCGAAAAATGCTTCGACGGGTGGAATCACATCGAAGATAGCTACATCGGCTCCTGCCTCTGCCAGACCTTCAGCGAAGGCAAGACCACAGCCTCGTGCTCCTCCCGTGATGAGAGCCGTTCGGTCTTTGAGTGAGAACTGTGATTCGTTAGTGTTTGCATCTTCGCCCATGTTGAAAGGCTTGCTTACTCTATCCATTGTTTCTTGTTCCTTGACTACTTCCTTCCTTATTCTGGACGAGTTCAATTTCGCAGATTGGCTTCAAAACATTCAGAGAACCGAGCAAGGTGTCGAATCAACAAAGGAGGTAAAAGTCGCGGGCCAGAGCCACGACGAAGCAGGACACCAGCCCATCCCATTCTCGTCTAGAATTCTAGTTACAGATACGAAAAGTCACCACTCGTCTAAAAAAACACATATCTTCACATTACAGCAACTACTGCCTCTTCCGGAAGAGCAAGCATCCTGCAGCGGCAGAAAACCCCGCTTTGTTATCAACCCCACCCCCACTACTAATGAACTTCTCCCACTTCTGCACACTCGCAAATGCCGAGAGTCACTTACCAACATACTTGGTAAGTGTATGGCAATCAGCTAGTCAAGCAGGATCATCCATGTCCTATGATAACGACTTATCGATGTAGTCCACGGCCGAAGATGCGAAAAGATGGGATGGGTTGCCATCCGATACATGGGGAACCAATTGCATACATGGGTGCCGGGCGTAGAATTCATGATATGGACTTGACTGCATTTGGGACGTTGTCATGAGGCAGTTGTCAATATCTTCATGATAAGTTGCGATTTCTGAGCTGCTTCTGAGCTGATTTTCCAGCGATTTCGAAGGAATAGTATACTGTGTTAATTTCTTCGTTTTGAATTACTCGGCTCGGATCGGATTTCGGCACTATGGAGTCTGGATATATCACTCCCAAGCAGCAGATCATGAGAGGCGAAGATACGAAGTTGAAGGTACGACAGCTTCCCACAATGTACTCATGTTACAGCATCTGCAAACCATACCAACTCACGTGGCTAACACTGTCGGGATTCCATAGGTAATAGTGGTAGGAGCAGGTCTAGGAGGACTCGGAGCAGCAATCTCAATCCTCCTCGCCGGCCATTCCGTCCTCGTCCTAGAATCCGCATCTGAAATCGCCGAAGTACATCTCTCACCTCCTATTCCCCTCTCACATGCCTTAAAAAAACCAAAATACTTACAACACTTCAGGTCGGAGCAGGCATTCAAATCCTCCCCAACAGCAGCCGCGTCCTCCAACAATGGGGCATGCTAGACTCACTCTCACGATACGCCACCCGCCCAAAATGCGTCAACATGCTCTCCTGGAAAGGCTCTACCATCTCCTCTCTCGACTTTGCATCTTCAGCAGCCCAGTACCCGGGGACATTCTACTGGGATTTCCACCGCGCAGATTTACACTCTTGTTTACTCCGACGGGCGGTGGAACTCGGTGCCGTGGTGAGGTGTAAGGCAAGGGTTGTGGATGTGAAGATTGACTCGGAGAGTACAAAGGGTGAAGATGGTGCGACGGTGGTTCTAGACGGTGGAGAACAGATTTGGTGTGACCTCGTTGTTGGAGCTGATGGGATTAATTCGCGATTACGCGAGCTTCTACTCAAGAAACCGGATCCTCCTATACCTACAGGCGATCTCGCCTATCGACTCCTCCTCTCCACGTCAGATATGCTAGAAGATCCTTCACTCGCTGAGCTCGTCACGAATCCGCAAGTCAACTACTGGTTAGGACCAGACGCACACGCGGTGAATTACGTGTTGAAAGGTGGAAAACTGTTTAACATGGTACTGCTTGTGCCGGACGATATGCCTGCTGATGGGGCTTCGACATTGGAGGGAAATGTGGTGGAGATGAGGAAGTTGTATGAGGGGTGGGATCCGAGGATTGAGAAGCTGTTAGGGTTGTGCGAGAGTGTGTATAAATGGAGGCTGTGTATCCGCGGACCAATGGAGAGTTGGAGTCATGAAAGTGGTGCGTGGACGATGTTGGGGGATGCGGTGCATGCTACGCTGCCGTATCTGGCTTCTGGGTGGGTTCTGTTCACTCTTTGGTTCTCCTTTCGACGAAGTCTCTTTGTTTATTCCCGGACAGGAACTCGACATATCCTGCTCCCTTACCTAAAAATCTCATAAAGCTAATACTCTATCTTGATCTCAGCGCAGGAATGTCCCTCGAAGACGGCGCCGTCCTCGGCGAATGCCTCTCTCGCATCTCATCTAAATCAGCCTCCTCAAAATGCCACGCCCTCAAAATCTACGAAGAATGCCGCAAGTCACGCACAGAAATGGTAGTTCAGAGAGGGAATTTGCAGCAGTATCTGTATCATTTGCACGATGGATCGGAACAAGAAGAGAGGGATCGGATGATGAGGATGTCGCCGACGCCGAAGGGGGAGGCGCTGGCGTGGAGAGATCCGGATTTGGCGCCGAGGTTGTTGGGATACTGTGCGACTAGAGATGTAAGCTGCCCTTCTCTGATTTCGATTTGATTCTATTTTCTGTTGAGAGTATGGAGAGCTAATCTTTTTCCATAGGTTGAAGAGCATTGGACGAGGGAGGAGCAGAGTGCGGTGCAGTGTAGATTGTAATAGTTTGAATATTCGGTATTGTTTGAAGTACAGCAGGAGCGAATTTGGAAGTCATATAGCAGTAATGAACATTAAGTATTCGTATAGGTCGTTTCACGTATCCTGAGGTCTCATTTCGTCTTCCCCACAAGGCCTTTCAATACAATCATTCCCTCCTGCACAACAGCCCACCTGACCCTCGCCAAATGTTTTGCCATGACTCTGGGTAGATCTCCCGTCCTATACTTCCCCGCCACTTTCCACAAGTCTTCCAGATTTGAGCGCGTCATCGCACTGATCAGAGCATTCATCTCTGCTCGAGCATCCCAATCACTATCCTCCTCGTCCTCGCTTAAATCCCGCGCCTCCCCATTCTCCTCACTCTTGCTACACATCTGGAATGCCCAGCAAGTGAGTGTGGCGAGGTAGAGACACCACGGATAATGGAAGTAATCACCTGCGTCCCAGTCCTTGAGTTTGCGAATTCCATCTCGCAGGATTCTTGCAGCGTGTGAACTCGCTGTTGCTGCTGCCATCGAACGATGTTTAGCCCATTGCTCGATGCGCTGTCGAGAGCGGTCTTGATCCGTCTTCATGACGGGTCGTCCGATGATATGGCTCGCTCCTGCATAAATCTGGAGATCGTTGATCTCGACGTGGAGGATAATGTGGGCGGCATGGTAGATGGCGAGGTTGGCGACACAGAAGCGCTGGAATGAGTCCTTGGTAGGCTCATGATCTGAGAGTGTTTGGAGGGTGTGTTTGCTGTAGTTGTCGAAGTCAGACTTCCAGGCGTCGTAGGAGCGAGCGATACGGGATTGCCAGGGCTCTTCTTTTCCGGTCATGGAGAGGCCTTTCTTACATTAGCAAAGTAGCTTGACTGGAGATTGGAGGCTCGCTACATACCTAGTGATGTTTGATCTCTGCGATTTAGATCCCATGAGACAGACATTAGTCCATGCAGCATTAGCACACGAGATAGAGCGTTCAACGGTCGCATGTTTACATCAGGTCGTGGATTGATATATTTCTTGAGCACAGAGAGGTATTGTGGTTGGGGCTGTTCTGTAGCTTTGATACTGAGCCATTCTTGTGCAGTCTCAGCTTCCCACAGAGCGTCGTTCCATGGGAGGGTGAGCTTGAGCTCTGCTGCACTCATACAGAGCGATTGCGAGAATAGCACAGCATGCTGCGTATCCCACATAAAGCAAAGTAGAGCAAGTCTGTCGAACAGGTCAGCTCAAGCAGGCACCTCTGATTATCAGCTTAACGAACCTTCTTCGTTGTTCGGCATCGACTTCGGCCAACCACCTGTGGTTTGGATCGTTGTCCTCGCTCGAAATTTGACATCGAGCAGATTGGCAGTCACTTCTTCGGATAAGACTATGTATATTGTCAGCTAGATGCAGACGACATGAAAATACCAGGCAGATGTAAGGCATTTTGGGACTCACTTGATAAGCAGACCATGAAACAAATGTGACATATCGTGCTGTAATTGGCCAGCTCGTGATTTACCAAAGCACTCCACGAGCAGAATAGTTTGCAGCACCCACAGCGTCGGCCGTGTGTTGAATGCTGGATTGCCGAATATCTGGGCTCGAAGAGTGTCGTGTATACAGACAGCGACAAGATGCGATTCTTTCGTGTCGTAAGTTGCACCCAGAAGGAGAACTGATATCAAGAGTAGCGGATCCACACTAGCAGGCTCGAACGTAGCTTGGTGGAGCAATGGATAGGAGACATTAAAGCGCTTGAAGTATAAGTCACAGTACTCTTGCAAAACAGGAAGAGCGAGAAGCGGGTGATCCGCGTTGATCTCAGAGCCATCAGGAGTCTTGGGTCCAGCTCGTTGGATAAGATCCAGAATCCCTTGTCTCGCTAATTCGTCAACGAGGGGAAGCTTACGAGGGGGCTTTGCGAGACTATGATATGGTTCGTGACTGGAGCCAGAGGTCGTTGGTGTCGGCAAGAATCCTGGGCTTGCCGAAAGTGCTGGGTGGTTCTTCGGACTTTCAGCTGATACACTTTGGTATCCCAGGTTCGAAGCCAGATTGTACTCGGCCATCTTGGACATTGCCAGTATTTGGTTGGCTGCCGAGGTTTCTGGATTAGGCTCATCGCGAGCTAGTCCGTATCCAAGAGGCGACTGTTCGTAGTGCTGACTCTGGATGTAGCGAATCAGCAAATGCTGGGTGAACAAAGTTCCCCACCAAATATGGGATATTGACTTACAGTGCTACTATAATCTGTGCTGGTACCCGAGCTATTCGAGACGCTGAATCCTCTTGAATCGATACTTGATGGGGCTTGAGGTGCAGCATTGCCCATCATGCTGAATCTCGGATCAATTGCAGAGGATTCAACATCTGGCCAGCTCTCGTTGCCAAATAGCCAGTTGTAATAGCTTGCGGTTGTGAAAGGATTATTGAAAGAGCTTGCTGAACCGCAGGTTACTCGACTGTTTTGTAAGAGTGGGGGTCAGGACTTACCAGTATCCGGAGCAAAGAGATCATTGTATAACAGATCAGTACCGGAACTTTCCTGGGGTTTGGACCCCCAAGAGGCGTTGAGTAAGAAGTCGTAGGACTCTGGTGGCATGTTATCATCGCCTGTGAAAAGGACATCTCCGACGGGCCACAAATCAGTATCATGGACTGTACCCGATGCTTCCATGGGATCCATTCCATTGGAGCCTTCCATCGATCCAGGAGGCGACAATGGCTCGTTTTCGTGACTGAAGTAGGCGGAACTCGTCTCATTGGCCTCGACCCGATTTGACCTTCGCCTGGTTGATGCCTTTTTTGGCTTCTCGAGCTCGGGTCTACAGGACATTTCAGGTCAGTGCCAAGGTCGTTTTCAAAGTACTGGAATTTCATTGGGACACTGGAATATGTGCTACAAACCTTCGTTTTGCCACGACAGTCCCATCCGAATCCCTCCATAATCGCTTTCGGGTCTGAAGCTTTCCCATGCCTTCCCCGCCAGCCTCAGCATCCTTTTCTCTATGTCGAGACATATGCCTGTCTGTTGAATAAGTCAGCATCAAGATATTCGGGAAAATTCATCACCATTCAAGCTTTCCATATGTAACTCTCGAAAGTCACCAGTCGCATGTGTGACATTGGAAATCTCTCTGATCGTTCGTCCGTCGAACAATCCGAAACCTGATCATTGCCGCCGTTCAGGCTTTCAAAGCTTCCACAGACATAACGTACAAAAGAAAACTTTACACTCACCCAATAAATCCTTCCTCTTAAATACAGCCTTACATCTCTCACAAGTATTCACACCCTTCGTCTCATCATGATTGAGCGCATGTCGATGGAGATGCTCCGCACGTGAGAAGCTTTTGGTGCATGATCCGAATGTACACCGGAACTCCTTGAGAGAAGCAGCTGCTTGAGGGGACGTTGCAATTGCATCTACGGACGCCATTGTCGTGAGGCGACTTTACGACTTCAAAGAATGGGGACGGCACAGTGGATGTCCACCTTAAGATATCGAATCGAGAGTGGGGTAGTTGTTATCGGGCTCTGGGCGGGTGATGAGGATGGTGTGGAGTGTGCTGAGATGTTGAGAAGAGGCGTGTAATTTTCAGAACGTCTTCTGGCAAAAGTGCCTTGCAGAAGAAGACTTACTTGTCTTGCAGTACCAACAACATCAAGCAGAAGACCACCTGTATATTCACGAATCAAGGTATCTTTAGAACATCGTGTCAATTTGCTTTGTTTTGCTCGAAAAGCACTATGATTGGGCGTGAGAGCTGAAGATGGATCACCAATCAAGGTCGCGGGAGGTGACCTCCAGCTGATTTGAGGTGCTCCGCTCGATCGCGAGGGTCCGTATCAATGCAGCGATCAAGGAGAAGTTTCACACATGATGTTTCAAGCTTCATATTTTACATTGTCAAACTTTCTATCAGAGCTCGTGCTAGCGACTGACGGTGCAGATGAAGCCAAACTGGCATAGCCAAACAGCTCTTCCAGACTTCGAATGACACGAAAGTTAGCCTCATGTCCAGCATATGTCTACATCATAGACTCCTGAAATATTCGTAGTCCTCAGTGAGCTTTGCCAAGACCCCCGGCAGGAGATTATTGACATATCGATTTAAAACATTGTCTCCCAGCCTCATAGGATTGTCTCTCCTCAAAGTTTCCTTCATCCGCACGGACAGCATGTATGCAAGCTCTGGATAATCCCCGGGGACGGACTTGCTTGCAATGGCATGCAGGAAGATCATCTGCCTCGACACCACTACCACCTCTTCGAGCTTCTTGTGGATTTGCTCTGCCCAGGCATGCGCTGCATCAATTCGGAGCTTTTCTGCTGCTGAGCGTGAACCAATGACCTCTGTTCCTTCGGTGTCGACCTTGGCAGTTTCATCTTGTTCAGACGTACCGATAAAGTACGATGCGGGGAGTACAACACCGCCGACGCAGGCTGTGCACTGGCAGATAAATCGAAATGGTGCTTAAGAGCTTGTCTTCTCCGGTCAAGAGGGCCGACATTACCGAGATAATCATGGGTGATCTCTTCGCCCTTTCTAATACTCCGCGTGGCATAGAACACGATATCAACCTCCTTGGTGAAAGCTCGACGAGTATTCGGACGACAATCATGGTTGATTCGGGAAGCAATGTTGTACAAATATTCTCCAGCGTCCTCGCCAGTGACTTTCTTGAAGCCGTTGGTGGCCCAGGCTTTCATCAAGAAAGTATCGGTACATAGTACTCTCTTGCAGGCGCAATGGCCCCTCATGGAGATAATTTGGACTCTTTTCTCGTCAGAAAGAGCTGCTACCGCAGCCTCGAGATGCAGACTGGACTGAGTAGTCGTCTTGCCCTCGAGCAGATAAGCCTCTGAATATTTCTGTGCCCTTCTTGATGTTTCGGGTTGCAAAAAGTCCGACTCCATTGATGGAACTTGTCTTGACTTCGAAAGCAGGCATGCCAGGTGTGACTGGATCATCTTCGACGTCATCCTCCTCGAATCCCTTCCATGCATCTACACCAAGTATCTCCCATGTGCGCACTTTTTCTCCGAAATTTTGGTCTTTGGTTATGAAAATTGTAGCTTGCTGATCCCCGTCAGACATCAAGCGAAGCGCCGCATTGAGATCGTCCATTCGGTCTTCCTCGCACACTACTCGGAAGCACTGCTCTGCAACCCTCAACTTATCTTCCTCTTTCTTTTACATGTCTCGCTGATCTGTAACGCTCTGAACTGGATTGGAATTGGACAAATCTGTTTCTGTGCTATCTTCAGCCGCCTTCAACTTCGCGGCAGCCTTGTTCTTCCTATTATTCTGCTTCTTGCGCTTGTTCATCGCGGCTTTCTTTGCAGCAGCTGCAGCAGCCTTGGTCTGAGCCTCATGATCGAGAACGTCGGCGACATCCTCATGACGGTTGGCAGGATCACAGGAGATCGACATCTTTTCGTTCACCTCCTGTGCACACATTAAAGTTAGCCAAAGTCTTCACTCGCTCACACCTAGATTGCGTAAGACTTGCCTTGACGATGTCATCAACACCAAGTTCTTGGATGGACGCGTTCACCTTCATCTCTTCAGCGATCTGGTAGACACCGTCGATGTTGCCATCGTGACCAGAAAGATCTGGCTGTCCTGGTGGTGTGGGTGGCATCTTGAATGCTGCTCGATGCAATGCGCACCAAGAGCTATCAACGTGATGAGCCTCTGAAATTGAGCAAGAAAGCTATCTCGCTAATTCTGTGCTGTGGAAAAGAGAGGTTTTCGGAGCGCGTGGTGATGATGTCGTTTGTTGACTATAAGCGACATGGGTCTCCAGCCTAATGTTCACTCTAACCCAACCACATTTTCAATCAATACCTTGATCGATGTGTTCAATTTCATGAAAAGAAAAATGGGCAATTCTATTTTGTTTCTGTTCTATCATTCAACTTTAACTTCCATCTACGCAGCACCAAGCTTACTCTCCTCATAGAAAGGATAATCCGTGTACCCCTTCGTCGGCGGATCCGCACCATAGAACGTCGACCGATCATACGGCGTCAACGGCAGACCTTCCCTCAACCTCTTCGGCAAATCCGGATTCGCAATGAACCATCTACCCATCACAATCGCATCCGCCTCACCAGCCGCAACCTTCGGCTCCGCATTATCCCTATTGAAGTTCCCGGCAGCGAGGAACTTGATACCCGCCTTCGCCAAGATACGCTGAAATGGTACGAGTGAGTTGACGCCTGCTTTCGCGGTGATGCTCTCGTCGACGCTGGTCTTGGAGTATGCGGCAAGCGCTTCCATCTTGCCTGCCTCGTCGAGATTCTCGTCGAAGCGGGGCTCGATCATGTGGACGTATGAGACGCGGTTCTCGGCTGGGAGAGAGGCAATAGCATTACAGAGGTAGGCCCAGTGGGTGTTGGGGTCGGAGTCTTTGGTATCTTGGTAGTAGTTGTATGGGGAGAGCCGGATGCCGACTTTGGAGGCGCCGATGGCGCTTGTGACGGCGCGGATGACTTCGAGGGGAAAGCGGCAGCGGTTCTCGATGGAGCCGCCATAGGCGTCAGTGCGGAGGTTGACGTTGTCGTGGAGGAATTGCTCGAGGAGGTAGCCGTTTGCTCTGTGGGCTGTGTAAGTATCGGAACGTATCTGTGACTTTGAAACGAAGCTTACCCATGGATCTCAACGCCATCGAAACCAGCTTCGACACATCTTTTGGCCGCCTCTGCAAAGTCTTTTGTGATCTCATGGATTTCAGAAATTTCTAGGGGCCTTGGAGGGTGGCTGGCATAGTCCGTCCCATCGACAGCCGGGCCAGTAATTGGGATGTTGGACGAGCTGACAGTTTGTTTCCCCTCAAGGAGAGCATCGGAGGACGCTCTTCCAACATGCCAGATCTGGCAGTAGATGAAACCGCCCTTAGCATGGACAGCATCTGTGACTCGTTTCCATCCTGCTAGCTGACCTTTTGTGAAGACGCCTGGAATCCCTGGATATCCTGAAGCCTGAGTTTGTCAGTATGTAATGTTACATGAAGGTTTTGAGACCTGGTAACTTACCAGTCTGGAAATATTGGTCGCTTCGGTGAGTTGGAGTCCGCCTTTGCTTGCTCTTTGGCCGTAGTATTCAACGGCTATGTCTCCTGGTGCCCATACTCCATCCGATTCTTTCACTCCTCGCATGCGTGTCAATGGAGCTTGAATAATCCTATGCTCAAGCTTCAAGGAACCAATTTCAATGGGGGTGAAGAGAGCTGTTCCGGCAAGAGGCTTGAGCCCTTCAGTGATCTTTGAAGGTGACATTGTGAATATTTTGGTTGTGGCTTTGTGAAAATGGCAAAATACGAATTTGACTTCAAGATAAAACAGAATCCAAGAGAAGTAGGAGGAAAGGGAGAAAGAAGAAGAGGAGAAAAAGTAGACAGAGCATTCACCAGAGCCGTCGCACTAGAATGACAGAATTGTTCCCCCACCATGCAGTTTGCCCCTCCATCTGGAAAGCGGTCAAGCAAAGCGTATCCATTGCCCGTCGCCTCTGCAGCGTTCGTATCATGATTATTTACAGTCAACATATCGAGGTTGTTGAAAGTGGTGGTAAAGATCCAGCAGTGGGGTGCATTAAATGGGGGTGGACCTCAATCCAGGGGTTGCTTATCTGCCCCAGTAGCGGGGTTCATCGCTAAAAGCTAGAGCAAGCGAAGCCTAGCTTCCCCTCCAGGGTGTGCAGGGCTACCTCTCAGGTCGCACGAGTTCTTCCTCGTCAAACCAAACATCCCACTTCTCTCTTGACCGGTTAGGGAGAGACATCCCGAGTGGCTCCTGCACAATACCAATCACATCCGATGTGATAGGCTGTCAGCTGGAAGTGGAATTCCTGAAAGGTGAATGGTAGTCTCACCTCAGGTCAGCTACAGGTAGTTCCCGAATCGATTTCATTTCTCGAATTGTCACATTTCCGTCTCACAGTCTGTCTATTCATCAGTATGGAGCTCTCTCCTGCGATTCAAAGTGTTTTCAAAGAAAGCTCGTTGGATTTCTTTCTCAACGGGACGAAGATATCGTTGAAGGACGCAAATCCGCAGTGGACACTACTCGATTTCATTCGTTCGCAACATGGCCTCAAAGGTACCAAATTGGGTTGTGGAGAGGGAGGATGCGGTGCTTGTACAGTTGTTCTTCAGGTTCTTGATAACAGTCCAGATCGAAAAGGTCGAATAAAGCATTTGGCAGTCAATGCATGCTTGTTTCCTTTAGTCGGAGGTACGTCTATCCCATCTTCGAATTGATCATCTACGGATTTTCTATAATTCAGTATGTGGAGAACCTGATATTGTGTAGTGGTGGGAAAGCATGTCATTACGGTAGAGGGAATTGGCAATCTGGACAACCCACATCCCCTCCAAGAACGTATGGCAAAACTCCATGGCTCGCAGTAAGTCAGGATCGGTCATCGAGGTGATATCGTACCTGACAAGAATCAACAGATGTGGATTCTGCACTCCTGGAATCGTGATGTCTCTGTACGCCCTCATCAGGAATTCGTACGACGCGATTACCGATGTGTACCATCTCTCTGCCAGTGACATCGAACTAGAAGGCCACCTCGATGGAAATCTTTGCCGGTGCACGGGGTACAAGCCGATATTAGAAGCGGCAAAGACGTTCATAACTGAAGACTTAAAGGGAAAGATTGCATATTCCTGCAACGAGATCGAAATTTCTCCGAAGGATAGCACGAAAGAGGTGCCTTATCGATCGGAAAGCAATCTCGATGGGCCACTGCGGAGTAATGGTTCTTGTGGAAGGCCTGGAGGATGCTGCAGGGATCCACCGAAGACAGCCCAGGAGAACTCGTCGGGCGAAGAATCATCTGATAAAGCTTCGGATGAGTCCTCAGAGACAGCGAGCACATCCGAGAGCGCAATCAGTAGCCCAGATGAAAGCGAAACACCTGTAAATGGCACTTCGTATGGCAAGCCAATCAAGTCAAACGAAGTGAGATCAGGTTCTGGGACTGCTGTGGAAGGAACAAAAGTCACATCAAAACTAGATGCAACAGTTCCCGAGATCAAGTCCAGCATACCGCAATTCAACTTCAAATCTTACTCTCCCAATACAGAACTTATATTTCCTCCAGCGTTGAGGAAGCATGAGAAGACCCCGATCCTTTTTGGCAGCACGACCCATGTCTGGCTTCGGCCAACGACCTTGGAACAGCTCCTCCTTATCAAAGATGCATATCCTTCTGCGAAACTGGTTGGTGGATCCAGTGAAGTACAGGTCGAAGTCAAGTTCAAGAACTCGTCATTTCCAATCTCAGTTTACGTTTCCGATATCGAGCAACTGCGTGGTATTGCGATTGCCCAAGAGATCACCAAGATGGAAGAGCTTGTGATTGGGGCGAATGCACCCTTAACGGAAGTCGAGAGTGTTTGCAAAAGATTATCTGTTGAATTGGGACATAGAGGTTCGGTATTGGAAGCTGCAAGGAAACAATTGAGATACTTTGCAGGGCGGCAGATTCGAAATGTGGCTTCACTTTCCGGTAACATTGCCACAGCATCCCCGATTTCCGATATGAATCCCGTGTTACTGGCTTGCGGGGCTACTTTGACAGCGCAAAGCGTTTCCAAAGGACAGTTCAAGCTGCCCATGTCCACCTTCTTCACGGGCTACCGAACGACCGCACTTCCTCCAGATGCTGTGATCACACATATCCATATACCACTTCCATCGCCAGGAACTAGAGAGCTCACAAAGGCTTACAAGCAAGCGAAGCGCAAGGATGATGATATTGCGATCGTCACAGCTGCCTTCAGAGTTCGTCTAGACGAAGACGGGGCAGTATCGGAGATTTCTTTGGCATATGGTGGAATGGCGCCCAAAACGATTGAAGCAAAAGAGACGATGAAGTTGATCCTTGGCAAGAAGTGGAATGTTCGAGCAACACTTGAAGGCTGTATGGCATCTCTAGCCCAAGAATTTGATCTCTCATTCGGAGTGCCAGGAGGAATGGCAACATACCGAAAGACCCTCGCTCTGTCCCTCTTCTTCAGATTCTGGCACGAGACAATCTCAGATTTCGGTTTGGGCCAGGTCGACTCTGATCTGGTTCAGGAGATCCACCGAGACATCTCAAGTGGTACCCGCGACAATTATAACCCACACGAGCAGCGCGTTGTGGGCAAGCAAGTCCCTCACTTATCATCTTTGAAGCAGAATACTGGAGAGGCGGAATACGTCGATGACATGCCACCGCAGAACCGAGAGCTATTCGGAGCTCTGGTACTGTCGACTAGAGCACATGCCAGGCTAGTAGAGGTTGACTGGACGCCTGCTCTGGAGCCTGGACTTGCGCTTGGCTACGTCGACAAACACAGCATTCCGAAAGAGGCTAATGTTTGGGGATCTGTTGTTAAGGATGAACCCTTCTTTGCAGACGGAGAAGTCTTCTCACATGGGCAACCCATTGGTCTCGTCTACGCAGAGACTGCTCTTCAGGCACAAGCTGCAGCCCGAGCTGTGAAGATTGTTTACGAGGATTTGCCTACGATTCTCACGATCGATGAGGCAATTGAAGCAAACAGCTTCTTCAAGCACGGAAAGGTTCTGAAGAAAGGAGATGCACTTGAGGACAAGATGGATGGAATATGGTCAAAGTGCGATAAGGTCTTTGAGGGTGTCTCGAGAATGGGCGGCCAAGAGCACTTTTACTTGGAGACGAACGCTGCCATGGTTATTCCCAACAAGGAGGATCGATCTTTCGAAGTCTGGTCTTCTACTCAAAATACGTAAGTCTTTCAATACAAGCTTTGAGCCAATTTCCTGACATGTTTTGCCACAGTATGGAACCTCAGGAATTCGTCTCGCAAGTCACGGGCGTCCCTAGTAACAAAGTTAACGTGCGGGTGAAGCGTATGGGCGGTGCTTTTGGCGGTAAAGAATCTCGAAGTGTTCAACTTGCTGCTATTTTAGCAGTGGCAGCGAAGAAAGAGTGGAGACCTATGCGTTGCATGCTCAATCGAGACGAGGACATGATGACCTCTGGGCAGAGACATCCTGTTCAATGTCGCTGGAAAGTTGGTGTAAGTCTAGACGGAAAGCTGCTTGCTCTCGAAGCCGATGTCTACGACAACGGCGGGTATTCGCAAGATATGTCTGGCGCGGTCATGGATCGATGCTGTACACATTTGGAGAACTGCTACGAAATTCCTCATGTCCTGATCCGGGGGCATTGTTGCAAGACTCACACTCACAGTAACACTGCGTTTAGAGGTTTCGGTGGTCCTCAAGCAATGTTCATCGCTGAGAGTTACATGTCTGCTGTAGCGGAAGGACTCAACATTCCAATCGACGAGCTGCGCTTCAAGAATCTCTACAAAGTCGGAGAACACACACCGTTCTTACAAAAGATTGACGAGGATTGGCACATTCCGATGATGATGGAGCAGGTGAGAAAAGAGGTTGACTATGACAATCGCCGAGCTGCAATCGAGAAATTCAACTCGGAGCATAAATGGAGAAAGAGGGGCATATCCATGATCCCAACCAAGTTCGGATTGAGCTTTGCCACGGCACTACATCTCAACCAAGCCACAGCAAGCGTTAAAATCTTCGCTGACGGAAGCATTCTTTTGCATCATGGAGGCACTGAAATGGGTCAAGGACTTTACACAAAGATGTGCCAAGTCGCTGCCCAAGAACTCAATGTTCCTCTTGATTCCATCTTTACCCAAGATACAACAACTTATCAAAGCGCCAACGCCTCTCCGACCGCAGCCTCATCTGGCAGTGATCTAAATGGTATGGCCATTAAAGACGCTTGCGACCAACTGAATGAGCGTCTGAAGCCTTTCCGAGAGAAATATGGCACAGACGCACCTATGAAGACACTCGCCCACGCAGCATATCTCGAACGGGTGAGCTTGGTCGCCAGTGGGTTCTGGAAAATGCCTAGAATTGGATACGTCTGGGGAAACTACGACATGAAGACAGTCAAGCCCATGTATTATTACTTCACACAAGTGAGCTCTCCCACTTTGCCCTCCCATGTCACACGATCAGGACAGCACTAACACAAACCAGGGTGTAGCAGTCTCTGAAGTCGAGCTTGACGTCCTGACCGGCTCCCACACCGTCCTCCGCACTGACATCAAAATGGACATCGGCCGCTCCATCAACCCCGCCATCGACTACGGCCAAATCGAAGGCGCCTTCATCCAAGGTCTGGGCCTCTTCACCATGGAAGAATCCCTCTGGACCCAGTCCGGGCAACTCTTCACGCGCGGGCCCGGCACCTACAAGATCCCTGGCTTCTCTGATATCCCACAGCAATTCAACGTTAATTTCCTGCAAGGTGTGGACTGGAGCTCGCTCAGGAGTATACAGAGCAGTAAGGGCGTGGGGGAGCCGCCGCTTTTCCTTGGAGCGACGGTATTGTTTGCGTTGAGAGAGGCGGTGAGAAGTGCGAGGAAGGATAATGGGTTGGGTGAGGAGCCGCTTGTGATGGATAGTCCGGCGACGGCGGAGAGGTTGAGGTTGCTTGTTGGCGACGAGATTCTAAAGAGGGGTACGGTAGTGCCGAAGGATGGGGAGAGGAATTTCTTTGTTAGTGTTGCGTAGTTGAGGGGAGCAGTTATATACTTTTGCTGGCACAATGCGATGAAATTACATGACTTTCATTTGATGCTGATAGTGGGCGTGAACGATTACTTGTGATTGTGGTCGAAGAACCCAGCGACATCTATCAGAATATGAATATCTGAAGGTCTCAAAGAGCAATTCGCTCAACTTCCAGCTAAAAATAGAAAATGAACGGACTTGTTGACATAGTCTTCGAGGCCTCGTGCAAAGAACTCGCACCGATCCAGGACAGACTGGAAATACCTGCTCATTACTATTAAGCGAAGGATATGGGAAACAAAGACAAGAGGCCCAAATGGGGACCAGTAAAGTATAACATACCGATGAGATCCTCATGGAGACGATGATCTGAACATAATCTAGATCCTGGAGGAGTGATAAAAATGGAAGAAACAACATATCGAATGTTGTTGCAGGACTTGGTCTATGCCGTCGAAGTAAGTTCTGCCATAAGTATCCCGATTTTGAGGCACATTTACTGATGCTAGGTACATAGGCACATGGGATTCGGCCTAGTGCATGATGACTGAGGGCTTTGCAACTCTGATGCCAAGCAAGAAGGTGAAGCAGGTGAGAAAGCTGTTTGAAGTGACGCTTCTGCCTCATCTACCCCAGTAAACCCAAGTAAGTCAACTTTGAAGCTATTTCACACTCTGACAATCCAAGTACCTAACCCTCTCTTAATCCAGGCACCTTATCCTCACTTCCCTTCGAGTTCAAACCAAGCCCCGGAAGTGGCACCAGAGCATTCGCCCTCCACGACATCAAGCTTGGCTCCGAAATCCTAATCGAAGACCCCTCATGCAAGGCACCGACCGTCCCCTCTTCAACGAAGCCATCTTCGCAACCTGCTTCCCCTACACCCAGTATCAAATCACGTCTCTCCACAGCAACCCCTGCACTTGCCCCTCCAGTTCCTCCACGCCCTGCACCGAAACTCGACTCATGAAGATCTGGGATGCCAACAGTTTCGAGTCCGAGTCGAACTCAGAGTCGAACACCTCATACAGCTACAACCTTGCTTGCCGCTTCAACCATGAATGTATCCCGAATCTTGCGCGGGGATTTGTGGGGAATTGTACTATTGTGTTTCGTGCCGCGAGAGATATTCGAAGGGTGGAAGAGCTCACGATCAGTTATTACCCAAGGAAAATGACGGCCGATGAGAGACGCGAACATTTGGAGTATGTCTATGGTTTTGTGTGCGGATTTCGGCTTTGTGAGAGTCAGAAAGCTGTTACGAGGTCCGATGTTGACAAGATGTATATCGATCGTGACAAGATCAACTTCTCCCGGCCTTGTTGCGACAGAATCGAGCAGCAGCGGGGAGTTCTTTTGATGGTGGAGGACTGGTATACAAGCATGTTGAAGAATTTCTTCTTTCTAAAAGAGGAGTTTAGGAAGTCGTTGACAGAGAAAAGGCTTTTCTCGCGTATACTTGGTGATGGCGGGGTTCGAGAACAGCTTGTGAAGTATTTCGTGGAGAAGATGGGCAGGCTTTTGAGGGCAAACAATGATTTCGGGATAGTAGCAAGATGATTACTTATCTTCAAATCACCATTCATGTTGTTTGATGGCGTTGTATCAATGTAGAGTACTCGTTTCCCTCCGCTATCCAGCATGGTTGCCACCTTAGCCCACTCCAAAGCCTTTTAAAAGACATATGCCTCCATGTTACACCCGTACTCAACTATTTTAGAATTTTTGGTATTGCAGTCTATCTAAATCATGGTGCATGCATTGCATCTGCCTCTTGTCGCTGGGTGTCAGAATTCCCCACTAGTTTTCTGTTTACTTTTGGCACCGTCTCGGTTAATCTCCAGAAATTTCATGTCCTTTTTGTTGTGTGTATATCTCGAATTATGGTCTCGAACATCCTTGAGGGGACCTGGTGCGATCGGTACTTTGAGTTAACAATAAAAAAAGAAATAATCAAATCGAAAATTGACCATCACTTTACCGAATCGTGGAAATCATGTCTTGATGATGAAGCTGGATGGTTGGCCGTATACGCCCCTCTTGACCGGAGAAAGGTTACGCGATACGAGTTACATGTGCATAGATCTTCCGACACTTGGGTGAGAAGATCTTGCTCATAAGGCGATCCATTTAAGCTCCTGTCGTGAGGTGGTTGCACAAGATATACACAACTGGGTTTCTCATATTTTACCTCATCCGAGAGTTCTTGCCAATCTCAGCATTAGAAATTTAGTCACCTACGTATGGATTTTAACGATAGATAATTGATTGATAAGTATCGTTTGGCTTATCGCTAGACTTCCGTTAAGATTTCAATTGTTGTACCAACAGACAAATATGGAAGACCTGTCTAAGGCAGAGAGGTATATATACTTGTGAGCTCCACATCCTAGTCTGCGATTTCCAACCAGCAAATCAATCTTCATCGAATGGTGGAAGACAGCCTGGTTAATTCAAAGCTACTGTTTCCAGAGGCCAAAGTGATCCCAGAGATCAAGATTCTGCATCACCCAAGAATGACAAATGTGTTGTCACTCATCTGACATTTCAGCGACACACATGAGTAATATCGAGACTTCGGAAAAGTATTCGAGCGATAGCAAGTTTTCAGATGATAACAAAGAGACTTTTTCTTCGCAGAATTGTTACACTATGAATCCTGTCATGGTTTACAAGAACATCAACACAACGAATTCGACATTTCTAGAGTTCGATAGAAACCTTCCAATATGGTGAACTCCAAACCCATGATCCCAGCACCACACCTCTCTCAAACGAATACACCAGCTGCATACCCAGATCGCAACTCCTGATCAGTAAGGGACCTGGCAGAGCGAAACTCGAGAGATAGTAATCAGAATCTACGATATACTTTTCCCTTACAATTTTCAAGTATGGATGCCAAAAGCAAAGGACAAGAAACAGCTTTTGTTTTCCAACTGTACCCATCGAACCGAAGGCTACAAACCGCATCCGAGCTCTCTGGCTACTGTGGCCGTTAATGCCAGAATACTATCAGTGACCCCACCACCGTTAAGTCCTTCCTTATCATCATCACCACCGCCACTGACTTTCCAGCATCGCCTTGACATTGCTCAATGACCTTCGAGCATTGAGTCTGCATTGATGAGAAGGACTTGAATAGGAAAATCCAATGACGGTGCAAGTAGACTGTAATCGAAGAAGAAAGATTTCGCCGAGCCAGCTGGTAGCTGGGCATCATGGTCCATCAACGGCCGATTCAGACGTTTGTTGAAAGGCTTGATCTTCAACGTGGAACCACGATAGTCTGAAATATATACTTGTGTTGTAAATTGTAAAGATAGGTTTGCGAATCTGGGTAAGGGTTTGCATCTCGGTGGTGAGAGGACAACAGAGGCAGGATTTTCCTTCATGACTTTACGGACCAGGTGAAGGCCTAGAACTGCACGCACACTACACTACACTCAATCCAGGTCACGAGAATGAGACACGAGGATCAAGGGTGGTCAGTAATGCAGTTGTGGATCATCATATCTAGTATCTAGCCTTTTCCGTATCTCCGATATTCTCATGCACGAACTCATCTCTGTTTCATGCTCCCCGCTATGCACACCCATCACTCCAGTCTAATCACCACACCCTGCACTCCCCTTCCCAAGAAACTTCTCTATATCCTTAACCTCCTTCCTCCCGCCACTCTCAATCTTGATCACCTCCCCAATCAAATCATGGTTGATCTTCTCACCCACCACACTATCCCCCTTATACTCCTCGTGTCCCCTCACAAACTCCCTAATCCACTTCGCAGCCGTCCAGAGCGTACCATCCGCACGCCGTCGAATCAAGTTCAGATACGCAGCTAATTCGCATCGAGTCTCGACGTCGACGTTCATGCTGTCGAGATAGCTCTCCACAAGTGGGATCAGACCAGGGAAATTGTTATCCGAGTCTGCCTTGCTGCCGTTCATGATCTCATCGATACTCATGAGTGCGTACTCATCCTCTACCGGACCCGTAGGCGTAGGCGGGCGACTGATCGTCGGAGTATTAGTCCCAGATCTGGAGCCACCGTTCTGGGAATACGGTCTTGGGAATCGTGTAGGGAAGGGATTTTTGCGGAAGTAGAATTTGTCATTTAGGACGGCGTCACGGTTGTGTGCTGTTTGCATGTTCTCGTCTGTTTTTGGGATAGGGATGTAGAAGTTGAGGTCGAAGCTGAGGATGGCGCGGGTGATGAGGACAATGAAGACGGAGAAGGCGGCGTTTTCGAAGTCGGTTATTTGGATCTCCATGGGGCGGAACTCGACACGCCAGCCGATGTCATTGTTCGGTGGTGGGGGCTTGAAGCGGATGTGTTGCCAATTTGTGGATTGTAAATTCTCGAAGTGGTCGGTTTTGGTGAGGTCGAGCTCTTGGAGGTCTTCGGCGAAGATCACAATGGGATCGCGGATGAAGAGATGAGCGAAATGCGAGGCGAGCACGGAGTCCATGCCGCCATCCATGAGTTGTTGTTTGACGTCTGGATCAGTGACGAGTGCAGGATCGAGATACTCCTTTCTTAAGCGAGGATCATCTGATATGTAGGTTGAATTCGAAGCGTACCGAGATTTCGGTATGCGCCATCGATTGTCCTTCAGAGGCTAATAGTTGTTAGCTTCGTATCCCAAATGGCCGGAGCCGCGTACCTTCTCTCCCATCTCCTCAGGTGTTCGATCATCAACAGCAGCGCTGATCTGGTTCCACCGGACGTCTGTATCCGCAAGGAAACCTTTATAGATTGGAGTTGCCGCCGTCAAAGCCAAGAGAATGGGACCCAGCGGGCTCAACTGATCATACATCTTTCGTCCTTCGGTGATATTCTTCGCTTGAAACGTGATCTGTAAACAGCAACTTCCCATTCCAAAAGCCATGGCATCCATGTGAATAAAATTGTCTGGCGAAGCCCCATTACGAACATCGTCATCCTCTGGCCAGTTGTGCAGGTCATAGTTGACCGTAGGGTCTTGCCAAGGCCAAGGAGTGTTTTCATCCTTGAACACAGGGACGTTCACTTGAACCTTTCGGCCTCGTCGTGACCGTATATTTGCGGCCAGAGTAGGGAATCGAATATGAGGATTTGCAATTTCGTCAGGTACGAACTGTGACCGTAGCTTGCAACCAGATGGGGGATAATACGGTGTTGTAAATGTGCCTGGGCTTCCAAGCCGTGGATATGTCGTCAATGTGATGGGATATTCTTCTGGATGCATATGTTCCTTTGCAATCTTTCGCCTGGTCCCATCAGAGCAATCCAGCATGTGTGGACATCACCCTTACCTTAGTCTCATGTTTGGCTCCACATCCAATAAATCCTTGAAGCCAATGCCCCATGGTTTTCCAGGCGTAGCCTCCAGCATGAATCGGCCAAATTCAGGATGAAAGATCGGCAGAGTGCTTGCCCTATGGATGTCAGAAAGTGCTTCACACAAGGAGATATACACGAATACCTGTCTACGTCCTGTAAATCTGGCACACATCCGCCTTCAGTACATAGTTCCTCGTCCTGCGCAAGCGCAGTTAAAATATCCGCCTGCCTCAAAGACAGTGTAACCTGAGGATCTTTATCCTTATATGTTACCACCAGATATTCGACCTGCAAATCCGTTAGCACCTCCTTGTGTCCAATATTCACGCAGAACGAACCTCGTCACCCCATAATAGAGCATCTTTCTCCTTTCCCTTCGCTCTATTCCATATGGCTAGCAATTGCTACCCAAATATCCCCATCAGTATATGCCCTTCCAGATATCTGGATCCTCGTACCTTGATCCCCCATTCCCGGACATGGTTTGCATTGTTCTTAGCCTCTGGCCAATCGAGCGGAGTTCCTAGAGCTCTGCGAGAAATGGAAGATCAGCACTTCCCCATGTAATGCCCATTTGCATACCATTCTCTCTCTGTGGTAAAAACTCACAGAAGCCCCATTTTGCCCTTTTGCTTTGGGTCTGTATATCTCGCCTGGCGTGCGCCTTGATTCGTGGAGCTGTCGTGCTCGTGAGGCGTATTCGTCTTCGAATCGTGTCCGCAGGTTCCACCGAGGCTGAGGAAGGCTGTCGTAATCAGTACCTCAAGTCGTCTGGCCCCTCGCCCTTCGTTACTTTTTCTCCAAAAATAATGAATCTGCGACTGCGATTCAACTGCGTCCCCTCAATCAATACTGCGCTGCTCCGGCAATAATTCACCTCTCCAAGACAAACTGCTGGGTAGAGCTGCGATGCCCTTCGTAATCAATCCTCCAACAGACCCCCACTCTGCCAGACTCTTCCACAGCCTCGCGCGGGCGCCCACTCAAAGACCGTGTCTCAAGCACGCAATATGCACATATCCCAACTCGGTCTTCCTGTGTGTATCTTCGCGCTTTCACCCCACGATATCTTCTCTTCGTTTCCTCAAAAGTTTCAATTGATGGCAGGTCTGCAATTGGGATTAAAGTCGAGAGGGAGAAGATGAAGGGCAAGGGGATATTTCGGAAGAAGCTGGATCGGAGTTGAAGTGGGGTGGAATTTTTATCTGCTGACAAAAGCTTCAGGGCCGACAGTGAAGTGAAGGGCGCGCTGAGATGCGGCTTGGTGGGGTCTTCGGTAACGTCATGGGGAATTTTCGGCTATGGAGGGGTTTGGGTTCGGGTGCCTGACGTTGACTTCTCGCTTCTGCTGAGTGGACCGAGTCAGGGGAAAGGGAAGGAAGGGGGTTAAGCTTATTTTGGATGATCAACACCAGACGACAAAAGAAACTATATCTCGCATTCAGATGAATATTCATGGGGAAACTCCTTACGATGAGTCGCAATGGGCTTTTCAGATTTCTAGCCTGGCAGAAGTTGAGTTGAGAATCCCTTGTTATTCTTCTGTTCGCATTGAGACGCCTCTTCTTCACTTGGTGGGCATTAACAAGGCCATCTATACCTGCGCGCTACGATGATTCAAAAGAAGAGACTCAAAGATGCTTCATATTCCCATCCACCAGGTAGTTAAGCTCATCCAGGTTCTTCGAATCCTCTCCTCCTTCCAGCTTCGTCCCACTACACGTTGCCTAGAAACTTGCTTACATATTCACACTATCCACAATTCCCTTCGATACCCTCCTCCCTCTTCCAAGTACTCACAGTCGCACAAGCTAACACTCGACCCAGCAGAGCCCAGTCACGACAACCACCCTCGCATCGGTACCACAGCCAGGAAGTTGGGAGCCAATGCGTCCTCCAACCATGCATCATGCACGCAACCAAGCGTGTGGCCGTGTTGGTACACCCTACGGCCCCAGCATCAACACCAAACAAGGCGACCCGAAGCGGCATCGTACAGCATACATCGTACAGTCTACGGGAACAGCCAAACTGCATGGCGTGAAGTGCATGATCGACTTTGTGCTTCATGAGCAGCGAGCTCTCAATTACAAGACCTCGCGCTGGCCACTCATCTTCGATACCTAGTCCACAACGAAATTCGTGGTCAGGATGAGTATTTGTGGATTAGACTGTGAATATACAGATGCGACCGCTTTGGTAAGACGCTTTCCGACGCATGTGCAAATATATCTGTGATGTGACGTCCTACAGCCTCATGTGCAGATATGCTGTTGGGTCATGAGATTGCTGATTGATGGACAACAAGGCAGAGGCTTGGAACACCATTGCGCAGAGAGTCGTTCATCGGTTTACGAAACGCTCAAGGAGCTTGGATTGATAAATGTTGTCGAAGTCATGTCTTGTGCGTCGCACTGCTTCCGCTGATTGACTCTTGGGTCGGATGACCTCCTCATTTACACCAGGTAGCAAGATTTTCTTTACTTCTGTCTTCTTTTCATTCAGCTTTACTTTCCACCTCGAACAAGCCACCATCAATACGAAAGAGGTGCTACCGAGAAGCCTGCTTCTGAAGACTCATTCTTCTAACCCATCATCTGCTCGCGTCCGAAAAACGGCTCTAGTCATCCGCCTAGCACCCAAGAAAGCTGTACAACCTCATTCTCATGTTGTGCGATCGTTGGTGTCCAAGCTCCAGTACATCGGGAACACACACATGAGTGGGCCATCTCCCTACTCCTAGCATGCGCAGCCCTGAACTCCCATCCACGAGGGAAAGGAACGGGTGTGGGTCGATCGGGAGCGGGAATCCAATGAGATCGAGATCGGGTGTGTTGGTTCGTGTAATATGAGATGTGACAGAATTTGGTTCAATCAGAGGCGGTTGGACCCCTCAATGATGATTTAGGTGTGCAAGATGCGTGGAAATGAGACCTGGAGTTCTTCAAGCAGGATCGATATGCTGGGCTGTTGGCCTTGGTGTGGGAGTACGGAGAATTATCGTAGATGCGGGCGGGTAGATTGAGTTATGGATGTGGAATCAAGGGAGGTGGATATTGCCACCACTGGATTTCCTTGAAGTGGCTTATTCCATAGGAGAAGATTGGAAGTGGAGTACGAGGGTTCCAGGGTTGATGTACTACAATGCCATGCAATTACGATCGAGTTCGCGAGAACTACTCAGTGTGGTATGATGTAACGGTAACGGGACTGGTAAGCTCGTGCTAGAAACTTGTTTTTTGTTCTCTTGCTGAAGTCTGACATGATAACCGACGACATATATGACTAGTCCGTCACTTGACGATAATCGATGGCGGAATCACATATTCGATCCGTTCCGTTCAAGCCTTATTTGTCCCCAAATAGGTCAAGACATCCGGAATTTTGACCTAAACATCGAAAAGTGTTAGAGCTCCATATCTCGAGCCCTTCTTAGTCTTGAACTCTTCAACTAAAACGTGGCTTTCAGAGCGAGATGCTTCTCAATCCAATCATCGGACGTTGAATACGGGAATATAAACATCCACGCCTTCGAACCAAAAGCACCCACACACCCAAAAAATCAGACAGGTCACATTCCGCAATCTAGATCAGATCCCACCTGTCCCCCTCCATCTAAGACATAGCCACATGTTCGCACGTACCGTAACGTGGGATCTGTCATCTCTCATTCCTTGAAAACCTCTCGTCGAGTTATCAAGGAAGGAAGGAAGTAGCGAGACATCGTGGAAGAATTCTTCACCCATAACCCGACTTTAACGACTTGTCTTAGACTCATTACATTCTTCCTCAGTATATTGCCAGCGAAACGCATACATTCCCTTCCCCACTGTCTCTCCTTCAAAAACAAGACGAGACGGGAGGAGACGAGACAAGAAAAAAAATGAAGAGTCCTTCCTACGCGTGGCTTTCATGACATCGGCAGTCTATACACTAGCGCGATCTATCAGCAACCATACAATACGGCTTGCTCAGAAAAGGTAACATGAGGCAAGACACCAGCGGCACCTTGTCTCAACACACATCTTGTCCCGGGACGAGACATAACGGCTCTCCACATGCCTCGTCGTTCCTTAGCCCCACGGACCAAGAGCCTCAATGTTGCCACTGGTCCGCTATACATATCTGCACTTCAGAGTTCAAGACGCTCAAATTTTGAGTTTTGAATCTAATGACTCTACCTTTCCGCCTGTGTATGACATCGAGTCAAGCCTCAGCAGGATTTGGATTCCTTCATGATTCACATTGTCACTTACTTTCTCTTGACCCGGTAACTGGTAAGCGTTGAATCTTCTAAAAGTCGGGGGCGACCATTCTTGCTTTGTGGCCTGAAATCAAACTTTCTAAGCGATTAGGGCACAAGAATGCCTCTATACACAATATAGCAATGAACTAGCTTAGGAAAACAACACTCAAAAGCAAAAATACATTCCCAATCCTCACTTTTTGACCCGGTCTATGGGATTCAGAATGCAGAAGCATGCCCCCACCCATCCGTTTTCCTACCCTCACTGTGTGATATTTTGTTCTCACTTGCAACGTGATGGGATGCGATGCAATCATTCACTCCCTCATTCACTCTTAGCTTACTAGTTCTTAGCGGACATGCTTCCTTTGTCAATCAAGCCCCCCTCAATCAACCTCTCCATCCTTTCCTTCATCCACAAAATAAGCATAAAAACAAACAAAGAAGCTAAGGTACCAGCAGGCAAGGAACACCCTCTCCTTACCTACGTCGAAGAAAAAGAAAGAAACTAAATAATCCAACTCCCAGTCCCCAGTCCCCAGCCCCCAGACCTTATCCCTCCACCCCTTCCATCATTCATTCCAGGATCTCCCCAGCGGCACCCGCGCCTCCATCGGCTAGATCGCAGATCCTCAAATCTCAAATCTCAAATTCCATCTCAGATTATCAATCGCCAACCGCTAATCGCGGCAAATTCCTCCAAAAAGCAAAGAAAAGAAAAGAAAAGGAAACAATACTAATGCATTACTACGCCATGCAGGTAAGCAGGGCAGGCATGGCCAATACCCCAACTGCCGGTAGCATACTAGAGACCCCTCACTTCCTTTCCATTTTTCCTTCTGTCCAGCATATTGAACCCTCATGTTTGATTGGCAAGATTTACTCTTCGAGGTGACGTCGTGGTTTGTAAGGAAGAAAGAGAACACAAGGAAGGTACTGTAACCGAGAAATGTCATCAACCCCTTACTTCAAATGTATGCAAGCAACATGAACCCCGCTCGCCATCCGTCTTCGCACCTCCTCTTCTCCCTTTCCAACTCGCTTAACATCAATACAACGAGCAATAGCGGGGTAATACACTCCAAGCAATGCAATGTAAAATAAACCCCTCACTTGCAACACAAACCCTGTATTCCCTCCCCGTCTCAAGAAGCGAGAATTGTCCAACGTCGCCATACCATACTCCACTCATTCACTTACCAAGAAATGCAGTGTCTCCACTTCCCACTTGCTTATCCCTCTGTCTGACTTGGTTAAGTACGGTATCTGCGCAGCGGAAAAGTAAGGGAAGCGAGAATAGAAAAGGAAAGAAAAGGAAAGGCAAGAAGAAGCGGGAGGTGGAATAATCTCTGCATGTGTCAACCACTCTCATCCACCTCCTCCCTCCCATTGTTGAACCGCAAATACTCTCTCTACCAGCCCAAGAGTTTGGCACCCACGTACAGTACAGTACCGTACAGCATCGGCGTTACCAAATCCATACAGTACATTACACACTCATCTGCCTCACATAGCCCACTGACGCAGCTGACCTACACTTATCCCCTCCAAATTCCACACAAACGGTAGGCAAGCCTCAACTCAAGCTCAAGCCTCAACCGCAGACATCGTACGATACCTGCATCCACCACATACACTCCCAAGGGACCCATCCCACTACAGAATTCTCCCTCCTTCGCCCTCCTCCTCTCGTTCCAATGCCCATTATCTCGCTCCCTCCACATCGTACCGCAGACGGAACGGCTACACGTCGAATCGCTCCCATTGTGACATATTGCCCTTCCATCAATCGATCAGTCAGTGCAGTGTATCGGGTCTGGGTCAGCTGGCATACAATCCCAAACCCAAGCCCGAACCTAATCCCAAGAAACGGTCATCGTCGTGTAACCCTCCCCTCCCCTCCCCTCAATCCACCCTTCTATCCACTCTTTGCGTACCTGTCCCAACAAGTAGTAGATATCAACACAAGACAAGACGCTACAAGGCAAGATCTTGGCGATAAGCGAAAGCGAAAAGCAACAATATAGAATCGTAGGTATTGTTGACATACAACATACATGTCCAGGCGCGTACTCGTACTAAAAAAAATATGAAAAATGGGAGAGCGGGGGGGGGGGGGGAAGAAAAGTACCTACTTACCTACCCTACCAAGAGAGAGATTCTGAGATAGGTGGATATATTGTAAATATAGTAAGTAGTCTTCACTTGGAAAAAGGAAAACCGTAGTAAACGTGGAAAGAGTAGAGACAAGAAAAGAGAAGCTAATTTGTGAAATTTTTTGAATTTTTGATTTTAATGGGGCTTTGTATTCTGTGGCTCTGACTTTGCTCTACGTCTCAATAATCAACTGGTATAATTATCATCTCATCTCTCCCTCCAGATCTCCCTTCCACTCTGAAGCCCAAAGGCTCTGCTCTGCTCTCAAATCTCGTAATTTCTGAGACGCAACATTCCCCAAATCCTCAAAAACGACTCATTCGATGCGAGTATTTCTCCTGCTGAGGTCCCCTTCAATTTCTCTGATATATCCTCTCCTCCACCACAGCACCACCAACCATCCACCAAAGCCAGAGCCAATTTCAAAACACAAAGCCATCTCTTCCTGCTTCCCAGCCCATCTATGAACGACCCCCAGCCCCTCACCTCTTTTCAGTCTCCATAGGTATAACTCCAAACATGCAAACCAACATCCGTCCTGAAACCCGTCCCCCATCCCCCAGTGGTTCTTCTCTGCTCTTTCGAAAAGCCAAAGCCAAGGCCAAAGCCAAGGCCAAAGCCAAGGCCAAAGCCAAAGCCAAACCTCAAGTCCGGTCCCGATCCGTACCCACTCGAAAACCCGAGAGAAAAAAAATAAAGAGTAGAAACCGAATCCCAGGAGCCAGACCCCGTATATCTGTATCTGTCTGATCCCAGTCCCAGTCCCAGTTCCGTTCTGTGCCATCCGATTCCGATTCCCAAAACCAAGTCTCCATTCCAGTCCGTTCCGTTGCAAATCCAGTCCGTTTCAAAACGCCAGCCCAGGCCCAAATGCACAAAACAAGTATGCATCCCATTCCATGCATGCCAAAATGCCGCTAATCGTATGCTCGCGACCCCCTGATAGAGGTATGTATGTGGGGAGATTCCGAATTCAAAGTCAAATCCGGACACAATCAGAAGTGATTGGAAACAAAAAATTATATAGCCGCCGCAACCGCAGTCGAAAGAAAAAGTTGTTTTTACACCCTGATAGGCGAAGGCCTGTCTGTCTCTCGTCCTCTCTTAATTCTCTTCTCCATGTGCCAAGCCAGGCAATTCCAAGCGCTCGAACTGTCGTTATCTTCGCTTCACATCTCCTCTGCTGATATGTGCGCCGCCATCTCCGAAAGTTCCCATGATAGGGACGGTAGTGGCGGCTGGGTATATTTTGTACAAATTGCTCTTTCCATTTTCGTCTCTTCAACGGAACCTCACATCGGCCTGGGCGAGAGTCCATCCTTGCTCATCGGAATTAGATTACTGCCATTCGAGCCTTGCGAGTTCTTCATGGTGTTTTTCCTCGTCAGTTTTGCGTAGTGCAGACCACAGGCATTGCATAGCGTTCTGGCACCATCTGGGCCTCGTCTCCATTCTGGAGTTTCCGCTCGGTTACAGCTGTGACAGCGGCCTGGAGGTGCGGCTCTCTGTTGATATTTTGTTAGTGATGTTTCTCCAATGGCTGTTTTCTTGGGACGAGAAAATATGGTTCGGACCTACCCCTCGACGCTTCTTGCTTTCTGGCCCGTAACCACCATGACCCTTCATCTCATCGTACATGCCATCGTCATCATATTCCCCGGGACCTCGACCGCCTTGCTCACGCATGCGTTGATGGGCGGTATGTTGAGCTTGTTCGTAGATCATGGCCTTCATCTCTTGGAGATAGTTGGTGATGGACTCATTGTGACGGATCATCTCATCCACTGACTCCAGAGTTGGCATTCGATCTGGGATGATGTTGACGGATTGCTGCTGTTCTTGGGCAATGGCATTATAGTGAGCTGACCAGTTTTGGATTGTCCCACTAGTCTTGTTGATCTATGAAATGTTAGTTTTGTGTTCGTTCCAGTGCAAAGCCACACATACCTGAGCCAAACTGTTCTCAAAATCATACACCTCCAAATGTCTCTTCAAGCCTTCTCTGAACACCTCGGTCTTTTCCTGTGGCGGCCATTCTTTCATCTCACGTGGATTTTGAGGTGCATAACGTGGCTGGGTGAATACTTGCTGGGGTCCTGCTGGTTGCATAGGACTAGGCCCGGGTCCATAATTGTAAGGTTGTGGCGGAGGAGGTGGATGTTGATATCCAGTCGGGGCTCGTTCTTGAGTTCTGGGGTCTTGTTCGTACCTTGGCTGTTCATACCGCGGAGCATATGGATTATGTGGAGCCGGGGGAGCTGTCAAAGAGGGATGTCTTGGTGTTTCCGAGAAAGGATTTGGACCTTGTTCAGGGCGGGAGAATGGAATTGATTGTGGATGCACCGGTTGAGGTGGAGAAGGCTGCCTTGATTGTAGAGGAGCTTGTGAAGAATATTGAGAATGTTCTGGCGGGGGAAATGATCGAGGTATTTGTGGCCCTTGCTGCTGCTGTGGATATTGCTGTGACGGAGGGACCGCAGAAACTGGGGAGGTATATTGACTTGGTTTCGGTCCATTTAATGCTTCGTGTATAGATGGTAGAGATTGTCTCTGTGCTTGTGAAGTCTGTATGGGAGGTGGGGGTTCCGTCTTATTGTCTGAAGTCCGTCGGGATTCTGGAGGAGATATCAAGCCTGAAAGAGAAGGACCTGGTCCACCCCATGTATACGGAGGGGGAGGCTGTGAATACATCGACGAAGCAGAACTGACTACCGCAGTTGCAGCCATTGTGGAGGATGTAGAGTAGGGGCGGTCGTTGTTGATGTATTCGACTTTCTCGCGATTGATGATCGAGTGTATGGCACTGTAAATAAATTGTCAGACCTGGCGCATGTCTCCAATAATAGTGGGGGCAGAAGGGCAGACTCACCTTTGTCTGGTACTTCCGTCCAATTTCTCCATTACAGGATCTGAAGGCGGAAAAGAATCCTCAGATGAGAGGTTCGGGAAACGTGCGTGTGCGGCAGATAATATCGTGCTGCTGCCGTTCCCGATGCGTGTTCCCGTTACACCAATTCACCCAAACATCTGCAACTGGCCCCTCAGCTCGAGTATCGAAGTGTGTCTCCTTGGTCGTGCAAGGTGTGGTGTTAGCTGGTGGTAGTGGTTTCGGACTGGAATGTGCAGCGGTTATGAATTTCTGGACTGGGCAGCTGGACCGGTTGAGGCGTCACGGAGCAGATGAGACTTGAGGAATCGAGAATATCTGATCGTCAAGTCAACCAGGGTAAAAGTAGGTTGTGCCCGCGGGATGGATGCTGGTGGTTGGTCTCGTTTCTGAAAATCCGAGACACAATCCCTTAAAATAAGATAGAACCGTGGCGTCACAGCTCTTCTTCTTCGTATGCTACTACTGCGCGCCAGTCTTGGATGGGTTGAATGGGATTGAGATCAGATGCGATCCAGATATGGGGGGCGTTCGATCCGCTAAAGGTACTTCCCGCGGTCACCTATGCACGGGAGCCCGGAGGAGATCTTGGATTCGATTCGGGGTAATCTCGAGGCTCGAGGATGTCTCAGGATATTGGGCGCTGGCGATGTCTTAGAAATGTGATGGCAATGCAGCGTCGCTGCTGCAGAAGATGGAGCGAAGGAGATGAAAGGGAGTGAGTGGAGTGGCGACGAATGTTGTAAGTTGCTTGGGTAGTTTAGGTTGAGACTTTTCGGGAAGAGTACTAGCTGCAATTCTAGCTGCGAGGTGAGGGAAGGAAGGGTCCAATGGATGCAGCGAAGGATACGGACGGGTATCTCGATGCAGGCTGGGCTGGCCCGTGAGTTGATGTCTCTGTTGGTATTGGTAGTGGTGGTGGTGTTGTTGATTCAGCGATGAGAATGATAAATTGGACAAGTCTGTAAACGTGTGAACGAGACAATGTGCGCACGCAGTCCCTGGAAAAAGGCGCCTCTGATGTAGGTAGGGTCTTGGTTTTGGTCTTCCCGTCTGTTCCTTCGCTTCGATTGCCTTTCCTCAATTTTCTTGCGTTATCTGGATCTGGATCTGGGGAAGAAGCCGGCCGAGGTGGGTGAGCAAAACAAGGAAGGAAAGGAGGCGGCAGTGTAGAGTTTTGGCGGTCGAGACAAGGCGAGATCGAGATATCTGTTGATGATTGCCCGAGTCTGTGACAGGTGCGGATCGCAGAACCCGGTGATAGTTTGGAGTTAGTGTTGACTTGACGCAGTGGTGTTGATAGTTTGACGATGGGAAGAAGGCCACGAGCAATGGGTTGTGCCAGCCGTCGAATCCGTCGATATCTATGATGGATGGTTCGCACGAGCTGCTGGACGGGCTGACGGGGAAGGGCAGGGGAGCAGGGAGTAGGGGGGGCCCAGCAAGCAGCAGGGGAGCAGGGCAGCAAGGTTTGGAGTGGATGCTAGGCCGATGGACGGACTGAACTTTACATTGCGATGGGTTGTGGGTATCAACTGGGGTAAGGAGTGGGTTTGAAATCTACTGTATGGATGCAGTGGAGTCACTTGGAGTGGGCTCTGGGCAGAGCATGGGAGTGGAAGGCCCATGGGTGATAACACGGGTTGAGGAGTGGTTGTGGGTGTGGAGGGCGAACAGTGTTTGGGTAGGGGTGAAGGACGATTCGATGTCGATGCCGATGCAGATGCAGACAGGGGCAGAGGGGGACGTGATGGCACCAGATGAGAGGGGAGGGGAGGGGCTGAGGGGGTCAGAGAGGGCGTGGGATCGCAAGGCCAAGATTGACGGCTCGCACGCACTTCTAATGGAACAGAAGAGCCAAAGTAACAGAAGACTTGGTAGGGCAGCATACTCCGAAGGGATGAGGGCAACGTCGTAGCCAGAAATGAATTATGTATACACGGAACATAGTGTTCCAGGGCAGATGCTGTGGCATGTCATGTCCATGCCCCAGAATCAAACGTTTGGAAACGAAACATAAACAAGGGGCTACGATTATCGCCAGTCCATACGTACGGCATTTCTGACAGCTGTAAGTAATCACGATGCCTCCGTACTGTGCGGAACGATAGCCTTTCAGGGTCCTTTTATGTGTCCGGCAGTAGAGTTCTCAGTCTGAATTGATGGATATCACACTGTGAAGTCAAGCCTCTAGGCTCTTTAAGCATTCATAGAAATAATTATAGACTCTCTGGTCATTTCCATAGTCAGGACACAGGACAGGTCCTCCAGTCCTTTCACGAGGGTATGCACCTCTCAAGGTGCAATCAAGATCCGATCTCGATTTTAACTTTCCACACCACCGCTTCGCTCCCTCCCGCTGTCGCTCCTGTCTTGTCTCTTGTTTTTCCGGCCCTGTCCTGTCCAGGCCATCCCTCGCCCCAACCAAACAATCAAAGCTCCCGATGCGATGCTACCAGGGGGCCAAAAGGGCGTTGGAATTTCACTTCCAGGGTATGAGTACAAGGGAGACAATAATCATCTCAGAACAGGGGAGGGGATGCACTGAGCCTTTTCCGAGAGACAGGACAGGGTGCAAGAAGACACAAGGCAGGGGAAGAAAGGTGAAGGGTCGAGATGCTTCAGGGATGATGATGGATGCGGCAGGGGATGGAGAGGAGAGCATGGGAGGAAGCTTGGGCGTGATGTGGTGCGGGTTTGGCTGGCAGGCATGATGAGGTGCGCCGTGCTGTGCTGTGGTGTGCTTACAGGGGACGAAAAGATTCCAACAATTGACCAAAAAGCCCAAAATGGACTCATTCAAGAACTAGGTATTTAGTAGTATGTAACGGAGGTATCGACGAACACCCGAGAAAATCAGATTCATTCAATATCACGAGACTGCATCTTCTCCCATTTCCTCTCATTAGTTCTAAGACATAAAGCGAACATCCCAAAATCCAGACCTCTCCTGAATTTTCTGAGTTCACAGTGCCCATCAATTGCCTCCTTCACCATAACCTCCTCGTTAGCGCGTACCGTTCTCGCTGTGTGAGTGACATCGGCGGGTCCAGGGTCTCCATCCAGCGTGCGCGCTAGGGCCCAGCGCAGCGCAATGAGGGACGATCGATAGATAGATAGATCGTGCGCTACTCTCTAGCGCCCCCTATTGATTTAAACTTAAAAGGGGATGGGGGAGGAGTTAGGGCAAGCCAATAAAGAATATCGTGGGATTGGTCCATCCATCGCGATCGATGCGCGAGGGAATCTCGAACGAATCGTGTTTGCCGAGTAGTGCAAAGTAGTGTGATGGGCTAAAAGGCTTGAGGCAGTGACGTTGTTGAAGCTCAAGGACAACAACGTCTCAACAGGAAACGTACTCCGAGTGGGAGGAATGCTGTAAACAGTAAGAAAGGTACTGTAACCCAGAACCACAAATGAACCTGTCTGGCTCTCAAACACGCTGGACTCACCCGACGGTCATGATCTAGCGAGGTTTATTGTTTCTTAGCCTCAACCAGAGGAAGAAAAGTCAATACGCGATCCAGACTTCTTACTTTTTCCCCCTGTCTTGCCTGCTTGCCCGTTGCGAGAAACATCAAATCTGTTTAGTGTTTACCTCCATGCTGTTCATCCTTCCAGCCCCTGTCAAAACCTGCTACTTATCAATATACTTGTACAGGAAAATCTAGATCTGCACTTGAATCGTTTTTAGCTGTCCGCGTGTTTCAAGCACTACATCGTCAAGATACTCAGATCTGCGTCTTTCGGATCTCCGAGATCTTGAGTACCGAGATCCTTTCGGAGATTCATCGCTGTGTTTCTGTGTCGCTGGAAGGGCAAGGGCATGCTATCGTTTGAAAGAATGTTGTCTGTCACGCTGCTGCTCGAAGGTGGTTGTCTATACAGAGGTCTGTCTATCTTGTCTCCGTGTCTCTCTGCCTGTAGAAATGCTTCAGTGATAGTCCATCAGTTGAACCTACGGTCAAATCCTCTCCTCTTTGCTTGGTATGCGATTGCAACCGTACTGATCGTATTCTCCAATTCTCTCATTACGAGTCCACAACCGCCAGCCAGTCATGCAACCATGCAGTTCTTCCATCCATAAGCAGCCATAAGCATCGTCACATCTTGCATACATATCTCCTACCCTGCATCTGTCTACTGTCCTCACCTCCTCAGATCTCACTTTCGTGCATATGCAAGGCCCGACGAATAGCGACCGCTTGCTCGTTCAAGGCTGGAGTGTTCACGACAGCAGTCTACTCTACTCATGCGCAGCTTGCATACTCGTTGAGTAAATAGTGAGCCAGCCAGTCTGTCGTACAATGCCAACCCAACCCAGCGAGGCACAGCATCTTTACCTTATGTAGGCAATTTCCAACCAAGAGGAATAGAGGTTCTTCTTGTGGGTTTGTTAATCAAGCTGTTGGCATGCATCCACACGCTGTAAGCATGACTGGGTTGACGATGCACAGCGCGATGCGGTATCAACCCCTCTGCACTCCACTGCATCTTGGGATATTCTAGTGCTGCACCTTCATTTCTCCCCTCATTCAAGCTCCTCTAGCAGCAACAATTACCGTTCTGGAACTCCACAAACAGACATGTCTTCACATCTGCATTCTCCCTCCAATTCTGTCATCTGTTGAATCGATCAAAACATCAAGCAAAGTGTCGACATCATCGATTCCTTCAAGGTAAAATTCAAGTTACAGCCCAACCAACATTCCTCCCCCTGGTCTTCCACCTTGTCTTCTCATCCCCTGTACACCACACCTCCCAAATCATCCATACCCACCCCCCCCCCCCCCCCCCCCAAATCCAACTCGCCAGACCCTTCCCCACAGCCCTTCAACAACCCTTCCACCACCCCGGCAAGCTTTGTCTCGCAACGCCACAACCCGCTCCATCCTTCCCAAACCATCACACTCTTCGTCTCCAGGACGAAAAGAGGAAAGAGAAGACGAGAAAGGCAAGAAAAAGCAATGAGGAAGGGTCTGCTTTAGGATATGATGGACGCCACCACTTTTGATCAGCCTTCAAACTCTTTCTATCCATGCTGGATGGAGCCTGACAAGTCTTTCAGAGAAACTTCCGGAATAGTCGAGAGCCCATCTGGTGCTGTCACATCGTACGGAGCGAGTGCCAAAACCTCAGGCTTCTCAACATGCTGTATCGCCAACCAAGCACTTGGGAACTCCTCGCGTCACCGCAAACACTCTCCGTCCTCCCAACCCACAGGCTGCTGCAAACAGTGGTTGTAAAATCAGAGCGAGCAAGTGACCAACGCCATAAATGCTACAACAGCAGCAAGAAGCGGCAGACAGCTGTCACACCGCTTGTAGCCAGCTTGCAGTGGAAGTGCCCAGCAGCTCTCTGTATTCTCGATGCCTGTCGGCCTCGAGACGGTATATAGCATACCACAACTAACAACATATCTCACCATCTGAGATCATCACAGATCGCCCTAAACTCTCCGAACCCAAATCGAACATCCAAATCGAACATCCAAATCGGTCCCAGTGGTAGGGTTACATCCATAACCCACACACCCATCATGACAATCCATAGAATCTAACCGACTATATCCTATTAAGCCGAACAGAAGACCCCACATGGAAAAGCGATACCCATCAGAAAGCGAAACATAGAGAACCATCACCCGTTTTTAATCCCCCCCTGAGGGCCTTGAGGAATGTAAAAATCCACTCCGAATGTAACCTCATCCCGAACTTCGAACCTTCAATTTCGGATATCCATGCTCGTGAAGACTCGGCTTGGTGAATCGTGATATCGATGACGGGGCGAATTATGATATATCACTTCCTCCTCGTCTCGAGTTCTCGAATTCAGAGTTTCTCAACGGCCGGCTTGACGGCTTGCTCCGCTCGGCTCAACGGTATTCTTCTCGATCAGCTTCCTTCCACCCCAATCGTTAGAATCCACCTCGGCTTCAGGACGCAAGCCTCGGGCGGCAACAATATCACATTTACGAATACCCATATCTAAATCCCGGAATCTGATCTGATGAGCCCATTAGATATCGCGAGAAATCCTCCTCTTTCACGTGGACCTCCGTCTCCTGTCAAGCAAGATATGGAGTGAGAGTAATACAAAAGATTGTATCATATTTGACCTCAAGCTGGATCTCCCTCCAAGAAGCGAAATACGAGATCTACCACCCCATTCGACCAGACCACCCTCCAGGACTCAATCGTCCATTCAATCGTCCGTAATCCGTCCCAGAAAATGCTCACTGCATAGTGAGATGAGATAGATGAAGTAAGCACCCTACCCTACCCTACCGACCTCACCTACTGCATTGCACTGGACTGGACTGCAAACCGTATCTCGGGAACAGAACATGATACGACAGCCGACCCGCTGGTACTTCACTGGCCTTCTAGTAGGCCAGTATTCTACATAATGTGATTGATTGATTGTCCTGTCTGATTCAGTTTGGCTCAATAGACATGTACAACGTCTGGTTTCCCATGTGCCCACGATATCTGGCTGGCGGATGGGCGGGCGGCCGACTCAGCGCCACAACCTAGAAAAAAACTGACAGAAAAGTGAAAGTTCGAGACATCGACAACGGTGAACTCATCCCTACGAATGGGATAGAATCGAAGAGAGACGGACATGTTGACCCTTGAGACTCGTGACGAAGTCCTATACATGTGTACTAGTATCGGAATAACTACCAGTCCATAACCAGAAAACCACCAGTAAGGTATCACTCGATTGCCTTCCCTTCCCTCCCGTCACCCGTCTCGTCTCGCGTTTGGAAGATATCCCATTCCGATCCTCACTCAATCTCAATCTCAATCTCAATCCTCACTCCCAAAGCCTCGTACACGAACCACTCGGGTATCTTCAAATCCGCCTGCCTTACCCCTTCCACTCCCCTCTCATGCTCATCCTCATCCTCGCCATCACCACCAACCCGTGCTCCCGTGTTCTGCATGATCTTGTCCACCACGACTTCCGACCCGGATCGATTCGGTTCGATACCATTTCATGCATATCTCCGCTCTCCGCACGTCAAATCACACATTAAATCAAGTAAAAGTCACAAGTCACAGTAAATAAATCTGCCGACCCCCGCTGGCGAATTATAATCTCTGTAAAAAGCCAAAGCCAATCTCACAGTGTACAAGCACTGCGTGAAGGACGGGCAGGTAGTGATTGCTGTGCTGTGCTGTACTCTGCCGCTGTCAGCTGGGCTGTCTGTCTGTCTGTCTGTCTGTCTGTCACTTCTTGGTCAGTTAGGTAGTTAGTTACAAGTCAGTCAGTCAGTCAGTCACTTGGCAGGAGGGTCAATAATCTCCATTATCTGTCCAGCCGCCCAGCCTCCAGGCCGAGATCCGTACAATCGAGTCTCGATATCTTATCGCATGTAAATTCCATTCCATCCCATCCATTAATCTAACATCCCAAACACTCTATCATCCTAATCTCGAATTTCGAGGTGTATGGAGAATGGTGTTGTACCAGGCTGTCAAGTTCTCCCTCCCTCCAACCCCGCAAAGCTCCAAGCTCCAAGCTCTAAGCAGCCATCCGCTGCCTTTCCGCGGGCAGGCGCCGCTGTCATGTCAGTGTGCCTGTACCACGCCACGCGGTGGGCATGGGTACACCCTGTTCCGTTCTCCCCCATCACATCCCATCCATCCATCACATTTCCTATTCTTTTTTCCTTCCCTTCTTTTCATGTACGTACAGTACGTACAATGAAAAGCTCCACAGAAATCGGTCATACTCGGTGCGGTACTCGAGTACTATATTTAAATATGAACCAAGGAATAATGCGTTTTTTATTTCTTTCCAACGGCAGCTAGCTAAAGTAGCTGAAGCAGCAGACCCTCTAGCGGTAGAACATAGAACAGAAGTCTAGAAAATCATACGATATCAACCAACATCTCAAACTCATCTCTCCACCCCAAGGCAAAACCGAAAATATTTATGTGATGACGGCGTCATTTCCCTTTCTAGATCCTGTTTCCGAGATTTTTTTGTGGATGAGTGAGGTGAGGCGAAAGATGTACAGTACAGTGCAGTGCAGATACCCTGGTAGAGATGCGTTCGCCGATTTCTTAATCATGGGCTGGCTACGGGCTCCATACAGGCAGGCTCGAGGGTGCAACTCCATACAGGTCCCCAGCCTAGGCCCTGGAAATAGAGATCTCTCGATTGGAATGATGCACTGATGGGCGATGGGTGATCGAGATGAGAATCCTTGGGAGTGGGGGTATATTACTTCAGAGATTATTACATTGCGATAGATACTCGGAGTACAACAGAGGAAACCCAACAACAAAATGTTAGGAATGATACTGTATCTTGTCAGTTTCATTGTTGCATACCGCTATGAGTGTATGAGAGCTGAGACTTCACACGATTCTGAGAGGGCTGGAAGAAAAAAGACGTTGCATTTACGAATCTGCTAGCTACATCTAAGCCTCCATTGACTAGATAGCCAGAGCCATAGCTAGAGAGTCAGAACTGAGGACAGCGAGGTTCATCCATCTACCATTATTCTAAGCTCAGAGACACTACGGAGCATAATCATCTCATCTCCTCACATCTCGACTCTATCCCTCAACACCAAGCAAGCATGAACACTGGAGTAGTACTATCCAAGCAACGGAACCTTCCATAGATCTCCCAAGCAGTCCTGTCCTGCGCATCACCTCACTCACGCATCGGAGCAAGAGCAAGAACAAGAAGTTTCACTTTCCAACTCCCAGGTTCCTAGGCCCGGACACCAGCACCTAAAGCAGTCCACCCAGACGCCGATCAATACGGGACATCCCATTCCCTCCAAATTGTTGGTACGCGGCCGCCGCCTAGATGACGATTCCCCAAGTTAACCGAAGGAGATACAGTAGCGCGGGTCGAAATCTGAATCTGGCGATAGAGTTTAGACCAGCAAAACTCAAAATCGTCTGCTTTGGTGGTGGTGCTTTGATGTTGGGTGTTCCCGCTTCGCTTCGGCTCACGGTCCTATTCACTAATTGTAATTCCTTGAATCATTAATTTTTGGTATGGAGAGTACAGTATGCTCGAGGCTCGAGCCTGTGGACGAAGCTAGGACGGAGATTTAGGGCTGGTGAGATGATGACGGCCTGGACTGAACTGGGTTGATGACACTGTAGGAGTCCAATCGGCTGCGACATCCGTCTAATTCTCCGAGCGTTGGTTTTATCTCAACCATTGACTATCTTTTCGATATGCGGCCACTGTACAGTACGGGTATCACCATCTCATCCAGTACATACTCCCTGCTATTGCCAATAAGTGGCAAAAATACGAAGTTAGAAAAGACTTCCTTCCTCTTTTCGTCTTCCCTCCCTTTTCATCTCCTGCAACCCTGATGTTCTTTTCCATCCCAAACCCAATGCTCCCAATATCAGATACGATCTCCGCAGCATTACAGTAGCCCTGCGCGAAGATCTCAGCCATGGTCAGGGCCCCCCGTCCCATCCAGAAGCTAGACTAGGTATATCCCCAGCCTAGCGGCATAAAATCGTACGATCGCAGATGCACGCTAGCTAAGAAAGATGAATTCGCATCCTGCATGCATCTACCCATGCATATGCAGGCAGGCCATTCGTGGAACCGATGCCGGTCCAGCACGGCACACACAACCAGCTCCCCAACCAGCCCATGGCTTATCTTCCTCACCTTCAGCTCGGAGTTCGTCATCCAGTTACAAGCTCGCCAGGGAGTCAAGACCACGTCCTTTCTGCATATCCCCTGACTCGTTGGTAAGACCGTGACTTGACTTGAACTTGCCAGCGAATATTTCTCATCTCAAACATATCAAATCAAGCCCCCACGAACAGTACGGAGTGCCTGATTTAACCACCTGTCGACCCTTTCACTTCACACTCTCGTGACGCTTCACAATTCGAGAGCTGCGCACCGCTCTCTTCCCACTCCCACTCTTGTAGACATACCGTTGGCCCATCCATGTCTCCATCAACCACTCCAACGGATGCGTCTCATCGCTCGATCGTATGCATATTAAACCCCTGAACCCAGTCCCATAATCCCAGACTAACAGGCCCCCCAGTTCGGTTTCCGAACGCCTCGTCTACCCTGTCTGCCAAACAAAGGGGGATGGAAAGGCGGAAAGAAACGGGGATATCATCGGGGGAGGGCTTCAGGGCTCCCGGGCAGGGTACACACTGCTCAAGCAGGACATGATATCCTCACGATACAGTACAGTACGATGCCGAACGATCCTTGAGATGGAGTAGATTTCGGTCGCAGAACCTTCTACTCGGTACACCATACTACTTATTCGGAAGGGATATTAACCTTCTGGGCTGGAGTAAGCATGCACTGTTGAGGCAGGACCAGAAGGAGGAAGACCCCACGCTTCTATCCTGACAAACAACGCAGCTGGCAGTCAGGAGTCCACTTCTGCCCACTGGAGCTACAGGTAGTATTGACCAGAACGAAGCTTACCAGAAGTCACGGAGACACCTCAGCACCAGCAGCTGATCTTTCCTGAAGTCTAAAGCCTCTCGAGACCCATTAACTCAAGCTCGTCCCAAAGTATCCCATCCGCAGAGAACTCGAGGTTCCACTTCAGCATCAGATCCACCTCGAACCGCAAATCTCTCCATCTCACGATCTCATACCCTGTAGATTCTGGTCGCGCGATGATTCTCCCGGCTTCCGGAACATGCAAGGTGCTGGCCTACCCTGTCAATACAGAAAGCTCCTCACTGTAACCCTATGCTGGAGCGCCTAGGATGAAGCCTGCCGTTCTCTCACACCCCTCATTCAGACTCTGTCTGATCTGATCTCTGAATAGACATCTCCACAACTCAAAGCACTGGACTCTTCTGCACCGCGCATCCACACAAGTTGACGCAAGCCTCAGAAAGGGTTTTGACAACAACAAGCAACACCCCAACTGCCGTAGCCCATAGACCGCGAGACCACTATTTCATGCGACGACGTTTTCTGTCAGGACTACCGGTAGCGGAAAGCAACATCCTCCTACAATTCTACTTCGTACATGGCCTTTTTAATGTAGGTTCGCTGTCTGTGCACCCTCTAGAAGATTCTACCCCCTGCCAGCATTCTAGCCAATGAGTATTTGATGTCTCTCATGCCGCTTTTCTGTAGGATGTCC